>Ga0208934_1000024_pt1 | contig 197366 bp, 180 predicted proteins | sample MalvirDeepMed_s2_FD_184243 | JGI IMG/M metagenome (GOLD analysis project Ga0208934, IMG submission 184243) | Marine viral communities from the Global Malaspina Expedition - Malaspina viral metaG DeepMed_s2 (SPAdes) (version 2) | ecosystem: Environmental > Aquatic > Marine > Oceanic | place... | reverse complement strand
TGCGCTTCGCAGGGGTATCGATCCACTGGATCGATCCCTGATCCGGCTTCGATCTGGGGCATTCCTTGATCCTCCATCTGGCTCGAAAGCCTACTTCAGGGAGGACCACTTTTCAGGGGGCAGGCCAGGATGATGCAGGTTTCGATCAAACCTCAGGATGGTGAGAGCCTTGACGGATTTCTAAGGCGCCTCGCTGAAACTGACTTTTGGGCAGATGTGGCTGACTACCTGGGGCAGGCCGGCGCGAGCTATGGCCACAGGATGATTGAAGACCTCGCGACTGTGGAGAAAAACCTGAACGTGGAGCAGGGTCTACTTGCCGCGATCAGTCCACGGTGGAGACCTGAGAATCCCGCCCTGAACCGGCGCTTCGAGCGGCTGCACAGTGCGCCGGTTTGTCCCGTCTGCATCAACGAGGGGCGCCCACATCGGCAATCCTGGCGGCATGTTTTCGTGACCGCATGCACGGAACACGACCTCCTGCTGGTAGACCAATGTCCGATCTGCTGGGATTCGCTCATGCCAGGAAAAGGCGGCTACGGGGCGTGCGCGTGTGGCGGGTCGCTCCTGCATCTCGAGCGAAACAAGGCCACCAATGCAGAACTCGCAATTTCCGCGCTCGTGGGCGGAGAGATGCATCCGAGCCGGTCCTCACTGCCCCCGGCGTTGGCGTTCCGGACTCCCGGCGACATAGGCGAGTTTATCTTCTTTCTTGCGGCATCTGGTGCTGCAACCCGGTCGGGGAAGCACGGGAAGACGACCATCCCGAAGACGATCGAAGAAGCGAGGCGTTTCCTCGCCACAGCAACAGCTTTGATCTGTGATTGGCCCGCCGCATTTCGGAAAGATGCCTCGAAGCGCTTGCAGCGCGGAGACCCTTGCGCCTCGACCGCGCCGGAAAGGCTCGGCCGTTGGTATCAACGTCTGATGCGGTTCAGTCACCCAGCATATAATGACTTCCGGTCGGAGCTCGCAAAGGTTGTCAGTGAGGAGTTTGACGGTGCCTATGTCGGTGCCATCGATCTGTCTCCAGAATGCGAACGTCAGTGGGTGTCGGCTGCAGAGGCGGCGCGCATGATCGGTATTCGGCCGGATCGCATCGTAGACGCTGTCGCCAACAAGGAAATCGACGGCAAACTCTACAGCCGGGGTTTCGGCCACCGGCACACCGCGATCCACAGAACGACGGTCGATACCGTCCGCGCAAACAGGTGTCGCTTCGGCGATCTGAAGGCTCTGCGTGATCTACTCGGCGTGTCGCGCAAACAATATGACCTGCTCCGTGAGGCTGGTCTCATGGAGACCGTAGTCGCAATGGACCTCCCGCCCCTCGTGGACGGCAACCATGATCTGGAAGCCGCCCGCGCATTGGTCAGCCAAGTTGCAGAAGCTGCCATCGCGATTGAAGGCGAGACGATCGCACTAAGAGACATCAATCTGCGGTTCACAACGGACCGAGCAGGCGTTCTCGCCGTTCCTAGAGCGATCCGAGATGGCAAGCTCCGGCCCGCGCTTCCGAGTTCGTCCGGAAACCTCGCCGCCTTCGAGTTTGATCGGGCTGCCGTGGAGGCGGTCCTGCATGAAACCCTTCGTGGACCGGGATTCACTGTCCAGGAAATCGGGAGAATGACAGGCTGGAAGGATCAGTGCATCGCACATTGGTGCGATCTGGGCCTTCTCGGTCACGAGACTTTCCAGCACGCAGGCCGGGTCGGGCGTGTGATACGATCGGAGGATCTCATCCGTTTCCAGGCAGAGTATGTTCCGGCAGCGACCCTGGCCAAGCAGACCAAGACCACTGCTCGGTTCGTGATGGCGCGCCTCAAAGAAGCGCGTGTTGAGCCAATCGGCGCGTTCAGGGATGGCCCCGCCTGGCGAGGGCACCTGGTCAGGCTCGCGGACCTTACTACGGCAGGCTGGCCGGTAAGCGCATCCCATGACCGAGATTGAACGCTTCCCAGAAACCCTCGCCGCGATGGAACGCACAATGGCGGCCGAGCAGCGCCTCAAAGAAGATCTGGTGCGCATCGCCTGCTGGATTGAGGCCAGTCACCCGGAATGCCTGTCGGCTCTCGAAGTCCAGCGTCACTATTCGTGCGAAGACAACGAGATCGCTCATGTGGTGCCGCTGGTGAAGGATCAGGCAACAAGGCGCCTCATTCGTGGCGAGGCAGAAGCCGCCTTTCGGGCACTTGGCTGGACGATCAGGCCTGAGGGGCGCGATGTCCGTGCCATTTTCGGACGGGCACAAAGCCGGTCGCAACACGAACGCCTCCGGGCGTTTTCGGAAATCCAGAAGGTCATGCGGAACAATGAGATGGCGCCAGACTCGGATCCGGACCCACGGGGGACGGCATGAGCGAGTTCGTCGCCGTCATGATTGTTCTCTTTCTGAGTGGCTAAGCCTTTCTGGCGTCATTGCTCTGCCTCAGACGGCCGGACCGCTCCAGCCGCTCGTATGACATCGATGAAATCGTCAAGAATGCCCCTTTGCATCGATTGGCAGAGTTCAAGGTTAGGTTGCCTCGCGACGAGCACCTGCCGCGGATAGAGGCAATTGGAATTGCCGACAGAGTGCTCTTGGTTTCGCAAGCTCGGCTTTCAGAGGCGGACCTTGCGAACCTTCTTGAAAAGGGCCCCCAGCTTATCTGGCACGAGGGGAGCGCACGTTCGCTGACGCGATTGGTAACTCCCGAAGAGGCGATCCCCCTCAAGGCGGAAGGCTGGAGAGATGTTGTAACCATCGAGTCCGGCATGGCCGAGCCACCGAAGTCATGATCCCTGCCATTGAGAAGTATGTCGCCTTGGATTTCGAGGCGTCCTCCTTGTCAGCCGATAGCTGGCCAATCGAGGTTGGGTTGTCGTGGCTTGCGGGCGGCGACGTCGTCTCGTGGTCGTCATTGATCCGGCCTGCTGACGATTGGCCGATGTCTGATTGGTCGCATGCCAGTGAGCAGGTGCACGGGATCCCTTTCGATGCCCTGACTGATGCGCCGACGCCGGAGGCCGTGGCCTCAGAACTAAGAGCGCAGCTGGCAGGTCGCCTGCTGGTTTCCGATGCTCCTTGTTTCGATAGCAGGTGGCTTGAGCGACTGATGAATGCTGCCGACACGCATGCGGTAGGCCCGATTCTCGATTTTGATCAAGTGAACTTCAGCCTCTTCCACGGTGCATCCCTCGATAGCTTGTATGAGCGTTTCGAGCGGTCGGCTGTGCCCCATCGGGCGGGCCCGGACAGTGCGAGGATGGCAAGGGCATGGCTGCGTGCCGTTCAGGTCGAGGGAGGCTGCTGAGCGAAGCGGGAAACGGTAATAGCACTCGGGAAATATGCCGCGATATTGATTCTGTCTCTTCGCATGGCGTTGTCACGGCTGGTTGCGTGCTGTCAGGCTCGGATGAGCCTGACGGAATAGACGCCGGGCGACGACCGGACTACTTCGACCTCGTCGCCGGCTTTGGCTCCGGTGCGCGCGAAGAAGGCCCGGGTGTTTGCTCGGTCGCGGAAAAACTTGTGGCGTGGGCAGATGTCGGTTCGGCTGGAAATTCCGTCACCCCAGATCACCGTCGCGACGTGGCCGCCCATACCGGGCGCCTTACTCGCATCAACGAGTTCGGGCGGGAACTTGTCGAAAAAGGCACGCAGGTAGAAGTGACTGTTCTTCAGGTTGCCTGCAGTGAGGATCGCCCGACCAAGCACTGACCCAGTCGGCAGATGCTCGGCGGGGGGTAGGGCCGTTGTCTCGACTTCCTCGACGAGCGCGCGCGGCACTTTGTGCCGCCCGACCGTGCCGCGTTCTGCGTGCAGAACCACCTGAGCAGCAGCGCAGGCATCCTCGCCGGCATCGTGATGTTCAAAGGACAGGCCGAGGAACTGTTTCAGCGATGCCAAACCGTGCCCACCGTTCCCTTTGAGCTCAGGCCAAGCACGGCGGGCAACGCCAACGCTATCCAGCCAATGCCAATCTGGCTCGGAACGCCTCAGCCCTGCACAGGCAGCACGGACTGCGCTGCGGTCAAATCCGGAGTGCTGGTAGACCATACTGCCCGACAGCAGCGGCTCCAAGGCCTCCAGCACTTCGTTGATACGCGGAGCGTCCCCGACCATGCCGCCGTGGATCCCGTGCAGCCCGGTAAAAGACCAATGGCGGGTCTGCGGGTCAACAAGGGTGACCCAGGTGACGATGCTGTCGTCCGGACGAACACAGGCGACACCAACTTGGCAAATGCTTGCGCGGTCGTGGTTGGCCGTCTCGACGTCGAGGGCAAAGAAGCGAAAGGGGCCCTCGGGCAACGGCGGCAAGACAGTCTCCGCCGCGACGGCACCGCCTTCGAAGCGGGCCTTCTGGCGTGAGAGCGCGGCCCGCTCGAAGGGGCTTAGCCCAAGCCGCTCGATCAGTGCATCGACGAGGGCCTCGGGTTCAGCATAGGAATCCGTCCGGCGGAAGTTCCATGCCTTCGCCGCGGGTGGTGCCAGTGCAATGACTTGTGCTTCCAATCCGGCGATGTCGGCCTCGTCGGGCAAAGGCACCCAGACCGCGGCGCAGTATTCCGAGATAAAGGCGTTGCGCAAGCGCTTGGCCACATCTCCGTCCGCCTTTGTAGCAGCATCGTTTCGCAGCCGGTACATGCGCCCGGTGTTATACATGCGGGAGAAGTAGTCGCTTTGGCTTTCCGAGCCGGTGCGATGGCGATGGTGTATCCGCTTGCGAAAGGTCTCGTCGGCAGCAGCTGTCGAGCCGATGTAGCGCAGCTTTCCTTCGTGATCGACAAGACCGTAGATTCCCCGGCAATCGTCGGGCGCTTCTGCGGTCGGGCGAGGCGGCATCGCGATCAGGGCTGCGAGCACATCAGGGGCGGCGATCGTCATGGTCGGGTATTTCCTTGTTCTCAAGCGTTGCAGGCGATGGACGGCGCTGCGGACGTGGATCATGTCGAGGTGGTCGGAGGGCGTGAGTGCGGCAGTGACGAAGCCCGTGCCCAGGATCAGACGCGAGTGCTACCCGCTGGTCTCGTTTTGGAGCAGATGGAATCCACCGGCGTGACACATCTGGCGGTAGGTGCGGCTGGTCTTCAGCATTGTGTGGCCTCGTAACTCGGCAGAAACTTGGCGGCGGGAGATCGCTGGATGCGCCAAAATTACTGACGACCGGTTCATAAACGGCTCTCGAGCTTACTGCTCTTGAAAGCTTGTGTATAGAAAGCCCGTTTGTCATACGTTGTGAAAGTGTTCGAGTGCGGACTCTCGCTGCTACGGACGGAAGCAAAGGTGCCGTCTCGCGGTATCTGGATCGTTGAAAGAAGTCTCAAATGTTTCCGCGCAGAAACCCGAGACTCGCTATAGCTCCTTGGAGTGGAAGGCGAATGAAATCCACATGATCAGATGGTGCATCACCTATCTTCTGCACGCGCGACAGCGTAATCGTCTGCTATTTGAACGGAATAGCTCATTTAATTTTCAGGTCTGAAAAGTGTCTTTGGTATTAAAGATGGTGCGGGCTTTTCCGCGAGGTCGAACCACCGAAGAATTGCTTGTGCTTGTCGGTGCTGCTTTTTCTCATGACAAGCGGCTCGCTGCGATCGCTGAGCTGGACCAGCTATTGAGAGATGGCCTTGTTGAAAAGGCACATGATGGGCGTTGGCGCGCCAAGCGCATGAACTTCGCGACAGGTGCGCCAAGTGTGGCGGTAACCACGCAACAAAAAGACGCGGGTTCGGAAACCGTCATTCATGCGGCCGCTGCAACATTCGCGTCTGAGCCACTTTCGGTAGAACCGTTTGATGTAGAGAGCGCTGGAGATGGAAGTGTCGATCCTCAAGCGCTTATCAGATACTGGCGTTCTGCACTGCGTGCCGATCCACGTGGCGCAATCACGCAAGTGGCCGATAAGCACGGGATCGAATGGTCGCTCATTTCCGGGCGGGGCCCCATCAACCCCGGAGAGGACCGTTGCCTTCGAATTTCGATTGATCTTGCTGCAATCGACCCTGCTTTTCAGGAAGCTCTCGTTCGTCGAGAAGGCCATGAGAACGCGCTCGCAATCGGCTGGCCCATCGCGGTGGGTCGCCGTGGCGGCGTGCCGATATTCCAGCCCGTCGGGATGTTGGCCGCCGCTTGGAAGCGGGAGGCCGAAACACTCGTGCTGACGGTCGATGCTGACGACGTCCTTTTGAACCCGGACTGGGTGCGGAGTGCCGCCCGTGCGAGCGGCTGGAATCGTGGAGATCTGGCTGACCTTTTCTCCGCGGACGATGGCCTCGGACTACGCGCGGATGATTTCCTGGATAAGCTCAGGGTTGCCGTCGCAAGCCAGATTCGTGGGCGCCTGGTGGGGGAGGATCTTGCCTCCCAGCTCGATGCCTCCGCTCAAGGCATCTATGACAGCGCGGCGATTGTCCTCCCGACGGACTCATCGTTCACTGCAGGCGCGGCGCGCGACCTCGACATGATCGCCACTTGGCCATCGGAACGGATCGCGCGTACGGCGCTCGGCGAAGTGCTCGGGATCAAAGGCGAAACGAACCCGAATCCTGTTGAGGCCATTGATGCGGTCCCGTTGAACAAGGAGCAATTGCGCGCCGTCCGCGGTGCCTGCGAGCAGCCGCTCACGGTCGTGACCGGCCCACCTGGAACCGGGAAGAGCCAGGCGATCGTCTCAATGGCGGCCTCGGTCCTTGCGGCCGGCGGGAGCGTTTTGGTCGCGTCCAAGAACCACCAGGCCCTTGATGCGGTGGAGGATCGCCTCGGGTCTCTCGCGCCGGACGTGCCGTTCACGGTTCGCACGCGCAATCCCAATGACGAGACGGACACTGGATTTTCGGATGCGCTCAGGAAACTCTTGGAGAACGAGAGCCGATCGCGGGCGACCTCCGTAGACGAATTGGCCTTGGGCAAGCTGATCGATACGGCGCACCGGCGGACGGATGCGGTCGATGCGATCGATCGTATTGCCGAGCTCGAATGCGAGATATCGGACGTCCTCGAACGGATTGACCTGCATGAAGCGCATGGCCGAGATGAGGTCACGCCAACACAAGCCCGAGAGGCGTCCACGGGTCTCCTGCGGCGCCTGATTTCTTGGCTCCGATCGGTCTTCACCGACCGAGCCGTTCGGGGGGAAGCGGCTATCCCGGACAACCTCGAACGTCGCGGCATGAGTCTTTCAGACCTTCGGCGAAGACTGGCGACCCTGCGCTTGATGAGAGAAAGGCTCGGCGATCCGGAAGATCCGATCGAGTTGGGCGAAAGGATCCGCGAGGCGACAGGCAAGCTCTTGCCCGTGATCCTGGCGGCCCGGTGCCGCCTGTCCGAGGAGGAGCGGCGGGATTTATCCGAAATCTACGACGATTGGACTTTCAGCGGCGGCAAGGGACATCCGCCGTCCGACCTGTCGATGGCCTTGATGGGCCATCGGCCCCTGTGGCTCGCATCGATACTCGGGACGCCTCGGCGCATTCCGCTCGACGACGGCCTGTTCTATCTCGTGATCTTCGACGAAGCGAGCCAGTGCGATATCGCAACGGCGATCCCCCTCTTCGCTCGAGCGAAAAGGGCGGTCGTGGTGGGCGACGACAGGCAGCTGTCCTTCATCCCCCAGCTCGGCCAGGCCCAAGATCGCAACCTGATGCAAGCCCAGGGCTTGCCCGTCTCCAGGATGGGGCGTTTCGCGCAGAGCCGTCGGTCGCTGTTCGATTTCGCGTCGCGCGTTCCGGACGCCCGGAGGATCACGCTGCGCCATCAATACAGGTCGGCCGGACCGATCGTCGATTATATCAGCGAGACCTTCTACGGGGGCCAGCTGCAGACATCGTATGATCCGCGAGGGCTGTTGGTGCCGGCTGGCGCCAAGCCGGGCATCGCGTGGGTGGATGTCCCGGCACCGGCGGTCCCGCAGGTTGGAAACGTCAACCTGGCCGAAGTCTCCGCGATTGTGCGGCATCTGCGAAAGCTCCTCGTGGACGACGAATACGGTGGCAGCATCGGTGTGATCACCCCGTTCCGGGCACAGGTTCTTGCGCTCGAAACCGCGATTTCGGCTGCCATCGACCTGCCAAAGCTGACGGCCTGCGACTTCAAGGTCGGAACGGTCGACGGTTTCCAGGGACAGGAACGCGATCTCATCCTGTTTTCCCCATGCGTCGGGCCACGCAGTCCGCAGTCGGGGATGACATTTTTCCAAAGGGACAATCGTCGGCTCAATGTTGCTATATCTCGCGCTCGGGCCGTTGCCATCGTGTTCGGTGATCTGGGTTTCGCACGGACCGGTCAGTCAAAAGCGCTCGGGAAGTTGGCTGCGGTGGCCACCGAGCCTCGGACAAAAAGAGGCGAAGGCGTCTTCGACAGCGGTTGGGAACGCAAGGTCTACCATGCCTTGAAAGAGCGCGGCCTGGAACCGCACCCGCAATACGAGATCGCTGGCCGACGGCTCGATTTCGCGCTGTTCGGTGCGAACGGGACGAAGCTCGATCTCGAAGTGGATGGGCGGAGATGGCACGAAAGCCCGGACGGCCGACGGAAGACGTCGGACCTCTGGCGAGATCACCAGTTGAAGTCTCTCGGATGGCGCGTGCGCCGGTTCTGGGTGGACGAACTTTCGAGGGACATGGAGGGATGCCTTGACCGAGTCGAACAGGACCTATCGTAAATCTACCAGAAATACCGCGATCGCCCTCGGCCTCGGTGGGGCAGCCATCCTCGCGTCAGGGTTCTTGGTGCTGCAAGTAAATTCCCTCGACCGCAGATACGGACGTATCGAAGAAAACCTCGGCTACTACACAGGCGAACTGCAATCAGCGCAGCAGCAGCTGGAACAAGCCAGAGAGCAATTTCGTGAGCTATCTGATCGAAGTCAGAACCTTGCGGAAGAGGTCGCCACTGCTGAAAGCAGCCGCCAAAGCGCGGCGCAACGCGAGGCGGCTGCCCAGGCCAGGCTTGAAGCGAGCCAGAACGAGCTGACATCGATTCAGGACCGCTTGGCCCAGGCACGGGAGACAATTGCCCAGGCCCAGCGGCTCGAACGCGAAAATACACAAGCACTGTCACGACGGAACGATCTCGAAGGCCAGGTCGTGAGTCTCGAAGAGGAAGTTCAGGGCCTTGAGGAAAGGCGAGACGAACTGGTCGCGCAGCGGACGCAGGCCGAAACTTCTATCGATGCTCTCGAGGTCAGGCGCGACGAGCTCCAGAGCGAAGTGGACAGACTCGCACCGCAAGTCGAAGATCTTCGCGCGCAGCAGCGCCGTGTTCAGCAATTGGGGCAAGATGAATCGCGTCTCGAGGAGCGCATTTCAGAGCTTTCGGAAAACGAGGCGGAGATCCGCAACGAATTGGCTGCCCTGCAGGAAGAGCGCAAATCGGCTGCCGACGCAGTAAGTGAACGCCAACAGGACCTCGCCACGGCCGAAGCCAGTGTCGACGCGATTACATCTGAGATCGAAAGCCTCCAAGCACAGCGGTCCGATCTGGATGCCAGCGTTTCTGGAGCAGAGGCGCGACTTTCTCGACTGCAAAACGAAGCCGACGTGGCACAGGGCGCATTGAGCAGGATAGAAGCACAACGCACCGAGACCGCAGAAGCTCTGGACACAGTGCGAGAACAATTGTCGACGCGCAGCGCCGATCTTTCCACCCTCGAAGATCAGATCGCAACGGCCGAGGAGGAACTGGCCGGGCTCGATGAGCGGCGCACGGAAATGAACCGCCTTCAGGCCGAGGTTGATCGGCTGGAGGCCCGCCAAGCTGAGTTGGAAGGATCCCTACCTGATCTCGAAGAGAGTGCCCAAGCGGCTCGTTCCTCACTGGCGTCGGCACGCGCGGATGCGGCGACGGAACAGGAGCGCGTTGCGGAGCTTGCCGGGCGAGCCTCGAGCTTCGAGACGGACATTGAGACACTGCAGAAGCGCCGCGACGCGCTTGAGGTCGCGACCGAGGCCGCTGAGACGGCCAACGAAGAGGCCCGTGCAGCCTTGGCAGAGCTGCGGACCGATCAAGCTCGGCTTGATGAACTCGTGAAAGCACGACGCGACGAGCTGTCACGCTTGGATGAACTCCTCACTGAAAGACAGGAGCGACTCGCCGAACTGCGGCAGCGGACCGAGGCGGCCAGGGCGGCCCTGCCATCCGCACCGCGGTCTGCTGCGGCGCCGGAGTCGGAAGACGCTGAGCGGCCGGATCGGGATCGCGCTGCTGAGCCGCGGGAGGATGTCGTCCAGGAGCTGGACCAGAACCCGGGGGGTGTGCCGGATTCGGAGCCCGCTGCAGCGACCGAGGACGAGTGAGGTAATCGAAGATGCTAACGGATAATACGATACTTGTGCTCGCGATCGCGGGCGTCCTCATATTGCTCGCCGTGGTGCAACTGCTCCTCGCTGCGCGCCATGATCGTGCGGTGACGGCCGCAGGCCCGATCGAGGAACTCGCCATCTACGAGAGACGTCTCGAGGAGAAGCAGCGTCTCGTCGACGAGCTGGAGAACGAGCTTGAGAAGCGGCGCCAAGCCATGGCGGTGGTTGCCGATCTGCAAGCCGAGGTGGACGGATTGCGGCGACAGAAGGAGGAGCTGCTCGCGGAATGGGAGAGCCTACGGGAACGGCGGGACGAGGTCGCTGCCGTGCGGCAGGAGACCGAAGCGGCTGTGATCGAACGTCAGCAGCTCGAGAGCGAGATCGCTCCACTTCGCGCGGAATACCTGGCCATTAAGGAAAGGCTGGAAAAGGCGGAGGAGCTACTTGGGCGCACCGAGGCGCTCAAAAGGGAATACGAGGAGATTTCCGAACAGGTCAGTGAACTTCGCGAAAGAAAGCGGGAGCTTGAGGAGGCCAAAGAGAGGATTTCAGGTCTCGAGAGCCGGGCTCAGGAACTCGAGACGACCATTTCGCGCCTCGAGGGCCGCATGGCATCCGAGGAGAGCGAGCTGGCAAATCTGCAAACCCGGGTGGCGTCCGAACGCGAGGCATTGGCTCATGCTCAGACCGAACATGGACGCTTGGGGGCCGATCTCGCGGCGCAAGGTCAGGAGGTCCGCCGCATCACCGGCGAGATCGAAACGCTCGAGGAGACGCGCAGCACGCTCGATGCCCGGCTGGCTTACCTGAAGGGCGAGATCGCGCGCAGCGAGGGGCGCTCCGTAGATGGTGAAACAGGTGATGCCGATCCGCTCCGCGAGCTGATGGAAACACCGCCGGTCATCGTGGCAATGAGAACTTGGGATCCTGCGCCGCGCGAAAACGAGGCGGATGCAATCAAGCGAGTGGAGCGGCGGCTTCGCGCGAAAGGTCTCGATTACCCAGCGCGGACGCTGCGCGCCTTCCATACCGCCATGAAGGTTAACGAGACAACGCAAATGGCCGTGCTCGCCGGCATCTCCGGGACAGGCAAGAGCCAGTTACCACGGCAATACGCCGCCGGAATGGGGATCGGCTTTCTACAGGTGCCGGTTCAGCCGCGCTGGGACAGCCCGCAGGATCTAATGGGGTTCTACAACTACATTGAAGGGAAGTTCCGGCCCACGGACATGGCGCGTGCGCTTTGGGCGGTGGATGAACTCCACAATGATCAAGCGGATCCGGACCGCGTGATGATGATCCTTCTGGATGAGATGAACCTCGCGCGGGTCGAGTATTACTTCTCGGATTTCCTGAGCCGCCTCGAAAGCCGCCCGTGCCCGAGTGATGTCGGTGATGCGAACGAGCGTAAGGATGCCGAGATTGAGCTCGAAATCCCGAACATCCAGATGCCGCCCCGGATCTTCCCTGGCTACAACCTCCTGTTCGCCGGCACGATGAACGAAGACGAAAGCACGCAGTCCCTGTCCGACAAGGTCGTCGATCGCGCGAACATCCTGCGCTTCGCGGCGCCGAAGAAAATCAAGGAAGGTCAGGCGGAAGGCGACGTCGAACCGACAAGGGCTCTTTCGCGAGAAACCTGGACGAGGTGGGGTCGCTCGAGCGCCCACGTCGACCGGGATGCCCGGGTGACCGCACGGGTCGAGCAGATGGTCGACCTAATGCGCGAGTTTCAGCGTCCCTTCGGTCATCGCCTGGGCCGGGCAATTATGGCCTACGCGGCGAATTACCCGGAGGTCGAGGGCGGTCGCGGCGTCGACGACGCGTTGGCTGACCAGGTCGAGATGCGCCTCCTGCCCAAGCTCCGTGGCGTCGAAGTCGACATGGCGGCTCCGCAATTCTCCAACTTGATGTCCTTTGTCGATCGCGATCTTGGCGATGCTCCCCTGGCCGAGGCGATCGACGAGTCTGTGCGACTGTCCGAGGCCACGGGGCAGTTCGTGTGGAGAGGGGTCTCGCGCTGATGCGGCTGATAACGCGGCCTTGGTCAGCCAAGTCCTTGGGCGAAGGCGGAGCGTTCGGGCCGAACCATTGCCTGCTCGGCGAGTTCCAGGGGCAGGCTCCGAGCGGCCTGGAATACGCGACGCTTCTCAGCGGCGTGGTGAGGGATACTCCCATGGGCCTGGCGCTGGTCCCCTATCCCAAGCGCGACCATGCTGCGGCACCCGAGCGCGAAGGCTTCCCGGTTCGCCCCCGCTTCGGCCACGACCCGGTAACGGAAGCCGAGAAAGAGGGAGCGGCCGCGCTTCAGCACATGAACGAAGTCCTTGCCCGGATCCAGGAGTTGGAGGAAGCGCTCGAAGATCCAGCTAAGTTGTGGGACCGCCTGCGTGAGGCGTGGAAGCGCGCCGAGGACGAGGCCGACCCGAGGATGGCTGAAATCGTTCGGCAGGCGCGGCGAATGCAGCCCGTGCTTCGGGACCTTGAGAAACGGGTCCGACGGGTCTTGCGCAGACACCGGGAACTTACGCCTCTCGACCGCGTCCAAGAGATGGACCGCGCATCCATGGTTTGGCTCAGCCGGCAACCCGGCCGAAACATTCCGGAGCGTGCAGGGTCCTCGCAGCGGATCCTTGCGACCGTGCGACGCGAGAACTTTGACACTCTGGAAAACCGCGTACTTCATGCCTATGCGCGCCTGGCCGTAGATGCGGCCAGGCAATGGATACGGGAGCATCCAAGCGCGAAGTCCAGCGCGCGCTACGGTCAGGTCGACGCATTTCGGAAATCTTGCCGGACCCTGGCGAGAACGCTTGCGGATCTCGGGGTCGCGATCGCGCCAGCCGGCATCACCCCCAATTACGTCCTGATGCAGGACCGCAGCTATAGGGAGGTTCACGATTGTTGGCTCCTGCTTCTGCTACGGCGCAAGACAGAAGACGATCTGTGGGCTTGGCAGGCGGAGACGTGGACTGATTTCGCCGTCCTTGCGATCATCCTCGCCATCGATGAACTGGACGAAGCGGAACTGGTCGCTCAGTCCCCGATATCCTGGAACGAGGAAGCGGTAGGGGGCCGTTGGTTCGACCAGGATAGACCGATCGCGGTATTCTGGCTCCGCGACACGAACCGGATCGTGGAGGTCCAGGCTCGTCCCGAGAAACCGGGAGCTCTGCTCAGCGTCGCGCGATCTCACGTGGCATTGCGGATCTCCGATCCCAGTCGAACGGATTTGCCTCGACGCGTCGCGGTCTGGACGCCCCACGCGATGCGACGGCTGGATCTCGACGAATGCGTCATCGAAGCGGCATCCCTTCTGAACCAGATGCAGCCACTGGCCCTGACCGAGGTACTTCGCCATGGGCTCATCATTACTCCCGCTCGGGGCCGACCTGAAACCACGAGCGTTACTCGCGGCAAGGTCGCAGTCAGGGCCATCGCGCTCGGACCTGCCGGCGATGACCTTGCGCAGGGGTTTCAGGCGGTGCGCGATTTCGTGCAGGGCGAGATCCACGAGACGTCGAAATGACAGCCAGAAAGTTCTGCGGGTTTGACGTGAACGGTTGGCGCGACTTCGTTGCAAAGAATTGGCGCTCAAGGCCGGGGGAGGAAGACGAGGTCGGCCCCGTCGAGGTTGTTCCAAGTGGCCCGCTCACGTCCATAGTAAACGTCGGAGACCAAGGCAGAAGCCGTTGGATCGGAGGTGCTCAGGCAGACGCCGCCCCTCACGGACTTGGTGGGGGATGGGGTGAAGTCGGAGCACCAGAGCGCCGTATTTCGGTCCGAGACCTTCTGGAAATGAAGGACGCCGACGTCACAAAGTTGGCGTCCTGCTTTGCGGGATCGGCCCAGGGGGCCGCCTACAACATCGCGTCAATCGATGAAGGCCCCGACGGGTCCGAGATGGCACAGGAGCACCTGCTCGGTGCGCTGTCCGCCGGCAAGTATCGGAACGGCTTGCTCGTCTGGCGTCCTGTTCTCGCGGTGCTCTATGCAATCGAGCATGGTCTCGTGGCGGAAGGACAGCGCGTGGGTGTGGTCTGCCATGACCGGCGCGGCCTGGCCGTTCAACACCTTCTCATCAGAGGGGCACGCGGCGTTCTGGCACCGGAACGGCGCCAGGATGCGATGCATACGCCAGGTAGTATCGGATACGAAAACCTCGTGCGTGCCGCGCGTAAGGCCGCAATCGGTCAGGCCGGCCTTACATCAAGAACGGCCCACCGCGCCATCGCGCGTTCGGTCGGAAAGATGGCCTTGGGGATTTCTTGTCCGCCCGAGATGGTTCGGGTCCAGAACGGGGACTGGGAGCTCCTCGATTTGAACGGATACCAAGCTGCGGACACGGTGACCGAATTCCACAAGGGTCTCGACCTGCAGGGCTGCGACGTGGTGATCTTGGAGACGCTGACCGAAGGAACTCTCAAGGACCGCATCGTCGCAAGTATCGGGAGCTCGTCGCCCGTTTCCGTCAGCGTGCTGCCGGCACAGGCCGTGGCACACGGCGCCTTACTTGCGGCGCATAGGGCCGGAGACGGGGCGCCGATCTTTTTCGACTTCTTGCCCAGGCTGTCCACCATCGTCTACGGGGCTGATGGTGCGACGAATTTCGACCTTATACGACCGGAAGAGACGCTTGAAGCCGGTCGCACTTATCGGAGCCCTGACCCGGCAACGCTCGCGATACCGGCGGGGCAGGAGAATGTCTCCGTTTATCTTCGAAAGGAAGCTTCGCCACCACCGCGAAAGGCGACAATCGCGATTGGCACGCCGTTGAGGGAACAGGCGGCCGTGTCGCTCTGGGTCGAGCAGAAACCGGCGGCCGGTCGGGCAAGAATCCTGATGGAAGCGCCAATATTGGGACGGAGCTTCACGGTTGACTGGGACGATGCGCAAGAAGACGCCCGATCTTGGGATGAGATCATCGAAAGCCAGCAGCACCATGTCTCAATCCCGCAGCGTTTGGTTCTTCCCTGCGGGTTGCCCGCGTGGGAAGACACCGCGCGCGCCGATGGGCTGCTCAGTCTTCTCCAGTCGGAACCCTTCCGCATCAACCCCGATTGGGAAACGCTTGCGGCGAAGCTGTCGCAACGGCCGTTCGGACAATACTGCATCTCCAGCGATGGAGATCTTCCCGCCGAGATCGGCCGGGAGGAAATTGAGCGACTCGATATCCTGACGGATAAGGCGCTGGACGTCACACGCAGACGGCTGGCCGGCGAAACAGGCCCAGGGACCGAGGACAACGCGGCCTTGAAGTTCCTGACCTGGCAGTTCCGGCGCTGTCCGACCGACGTGGTCAAATGGTTGACGGAGTGCATCGAAACGCGTGGGCGAGCCCACCCCTTCGTGCGCCACCAGATGAGCTGGGTCCTCGTCTACCAAGGGCTGGGACGGATCCTTCGCGATGAGGAAGCCGTCGAGCGAGTCGTCGAGATGCTTCTGTCCTCGGAAGTCGAGAACTGGGTGTGGAATCGGCAAAGCGCGTGCATGGCCTTTCTGCTGTCGCGGTCGGACATGGCGCCGATGCTGCTGTCTCGTCAGGACGTGGACAGATTGGCAAGCCGCACGCTGGCGGATTTCAGGCGCAACATCGGTGAAGAATATACCATGTTCAACTACGCGCCCTTTCTGCTCGCGGGTCTTCTCAGGTGGCGCCTAAAGGACCCCACGGCCCTGGTGTCTGGCATTGATCCCTTGGCCGAAGATTTCCTATCGATCATCGAGGAAGTCGAAGTTGATCTTATTGGCCGCCGTAAACCGAGTGCCAACCTCCAGCGGCGACGCGACAAGATCTTGCCGATTCTAAGGGATCTCAAGGAGGAATTGCTCGGCGAAGGGACAAACCCCGATCTTCTTATGGACATCTACGGTGCGAGCGGAGCTTAACTTGCGACAGGTCGATGTGTTGGTGTCACAAGGCCAATCGGTGACCGAGGCGAGGAAGGCGAGCAGTTAGAAGTATCTGTTGTTCGGCTTGCCTGAAGTGAGGATCAATTGGAATCGCGATCTCGGACACGCGGATGCGACGCAGCCCCATAGATCAATATCAAACTCGATCTTCATCGCGCCTTCCATCACCAAGGTCGAGGTCAATGTCGCCAGGAACCGTTCCGCGGGCATCACGGAAGGCGCGGTTGAAGTCGTCGTCCGAAACTTCGTCTTCATCCGGCTTCGCAGCCTCGATTGAGAACGGCTCCATGCCGATGAGCGCGGTGTTGAGGTCACCGCCTTGTGACGTCCGCATCGCAAGACGCCCGACTGCCTCGCGCAGTTGCTTGACCTGCGCAGCGAGTTCATCGCGTGTCATCTCTTCGGTAGGCTTCCGCGGCATCAGTGCGGCCCTCCATTCTTTCGCTGGTGAATATCATGGAAGACAACGTCGCGGATCTTTTTGTTGTCGGCGGGGCACCCTTTCATGCCACTCGGGGCTGTATGTGGATTGCTGACGCGCTGGCTGGGTCAGTTGTGATTCTTGAAGCTCAAGTTGTTGCGACAATCGTGAATGCCGGATTTGTCAGGGTCGGACGCCGGAACATCACAGAAGGAGACGAACACCCTGTTCAAACGCTCTTCAAGACCCATTGAAAACCGAGTAAGAAGATCGAGACATAGGGGCGCCAGAGGTTTGCAGCGCGTCGAGTTCTGGCGGCGAAAACCTTTGCGCTCGGTCCGCGAAAACCTTCGTGCGCAGAATGTGTTCTAACTGACTGAAATTACGAGAAATGGGGCGAAGCATTACGCGCGCGCCTACACGCGGTTTGTGGGCGCGCGGTCCCGCAGGGCGCCTGGCCCGCGGGGCCGCGTCAGCCGAAGCGCTGGCCGTGCGTGTCTTCGCCCAGGCGTCCCAGGATGCAGGCCGTCACGTGCTCCGCGTCATCGCCGACGGCCAGGAAACGGCCCGAGCCCCAGGTGTGCAGCCAGCCGAGCCCCAGGAAATAAACGCCGTCCACGTCGCAGACCCCGCGCCGGTGGATCGGGCGCCCGGTCTCGTCCAGGCAATCGACCCGCAACCAGCCGTAATCCGGCCGGAACCCGATGCACCACAGGATCGAGGTGATGCCTTCCGCTTCGGCGTCGATCTCCGTTATCTCGGTCTCGGGGCGCCAGACCTTTTCGAACGGCGGCTCGGGCGGGGCGTCGATGCCGTTGTCCTCGATATAGGCGTCGATCATCTTGCGGATGCCCAGGTAGCTGGCGTCCGCATCGTCCAGGTTCCATTCGAGGTCGGGCGCAAAGATGATCCTGGTCCCGTCCATGCCCGTGACCGAGCCGTAAAGCTGAAGGCCGTCGCGCGCGAACTTGCGCAAATCGATCTCGTGCCCGCCGTCGCGTCCGGACATGTAGTGGTTGGTCTTGGCCTCGGTCGCCTTGGGGTCGGGCTGGTCCGCGATGGAGCGCTCGTAATACCCCATCTCGTAGAGCCAGTCGGTCGCGTCGCGGCCGCGATACATCCGCGGGCTACGCGGGGCGGGTCCGACGGCCAGTGCCACGTCGCGTCCCGCGATGCGAAGGTCCTCCATCAGCTGGACGCCGGACTGGCCGGTGCCGACCACCAGGCATTTGCCCGCCGGGATATCCTCGGGCCGCTGGTAATCGCGGGTGTGAATCTGGGTGATGGAGGGGGCGAGATCCGCGGCGAAAGGTGGCGTGACGGGTCGGTCGTAGCCGCCCGAGGCCACGATCACGTGCGCGGCGGACCAGTGGCCGCCATCGCTGTCCACGTCGAAGCGCCCGTCTTCGGTGCGCTCCACGCGGGTGACGGTGACACCTTCGCGCAGCGGGGCGTCGAAGCTGTCGGCGAAGGCTTCGACATAGTTCACGATCTCGTCCTTCGGCATGAAGCCGTCGGGATCGTCGCCCGCGTAGGGAAACCCGGGCAGGCGGCATTGCCAGTTCGGCGTGACGAGGCAGAAACTGTCCCACCGCTGGTTCTTCCAGGCGTGAAAGCGCGTGTGGCGTTCGAGCACGACATGCGCGACGCCGGCGCGGCACAGGTACCACGACGCCGACAGCCCGGCCTGGCCCGCCCCGACGATGACCACGGGAATCCGGGTGCGGGTTTTCGGAAGCGGGCTCACGTCATCGACAGGCATGTGACGGTCTCCTCTGGCGAGAACTCGGCGGCGCGGACCCGGATCGACGCGGCCTGCGCGTCGGCCGAGCTGCATCGAAAGCCGAACCTGGCCTCGACGCGGCGGGCGGCCTGGTCCAGCCCGGCCTGGCTGCGCGCGAGGAACTCGGGCAGCGGATAGCTCTGCCCGGCGCTCAGGTGCTCGTGAATGCTGGTCGACGGGGAATAGCAGGACTCCTCCCTGCCGTCGGGCCAGCGAATGAGGAACCTGACTTCAGGCATCGGCGGGCTCCTTCCGCGGGGCAAGACCGAGGTAGCGCCGCGCGCCGTGATCCCAGAGCGTCGCGCGCACCGTGTCGTCGCACAGGGCCACCGTGCTGCCGGCTTTCACGCGGCCGATGGCCGCCGCGGCGATGTCGCGCGCGCCGAATCGCGCGAGGACCGCGGGAACGTCCGCGGGCCGGGCCGCCAGGAGGAAGCCAAAGCTCGGGAAGGTGGTCATCCAGCGATCCAGCGCGGTTCCGTCGGGACGCGGGATCTTGTCGACGTCTATCTCGATGCCGGTGCCCGAGCACTCGGCCAGCATAAGGGCCGTCCCGGCGATGCCGCCCTGGCTGATGTCCTTTCCCGCGTGTACCAGGCCGGACTCGGCCAGGTCGGGAAGCAGCGCCAGGTCGCCGCGCAGCCGCGCGGGGTCGACGCCCAGGAAGGCGGGATAATTGTCGCTGTCGCCCGCGTAGCTGCCGCGCAGGTCGATCGCGGCGACCAGGACATCGCCGGGCCGGGCGTCGAAGCTGGTGATCAGCGCCCTGGCGTGCCCGAACATGCTGGCCGCCAGCTGCGGCCGGTCGGTCCGCAGGTTGGAATGCCCGCCGACGATCGGGATGCCGTAGGCGGCGCTGGCCTCGGCCATGCCCCTGAGGATCTCGGCCGCCGTCGCGGCGTCGGGCGCCCAGAGCGCATTGGTCAGCGCCGTGGCGCGCCCGCCCATGGCCGCGATGTCCGAGGCGTTGACCATGACCGCGCACCAGCCGGCGAACCATGGCGCGTCAGCGACGAAGTCGTTCATGAACCCCTCGGTCGCCAGCAGGTGCCAGCCGTCGCCGTCGGGCAGGGCGGCGGCGTCGTCGCCGGGGCGGCCCGGGCTGTCCTGCCCCAGGCCCAGCGCGCTGCAGACCGTGTCGATGTCGCGTTTGCCGGTCACGTGGGGGTGCGCGGCCAGCGTGGCGGCAAGGTTTGCCAGCCCGGTCATGCCGCCCGCTGTTTCGTCAAGGCCATCCAGCCGCGCGCGGGATTCTCGATCGGCGGATAGGCGGCCAGGTCGGCGCGCATCTTCATGTGGGGATGACCGTGCAGGTCGCGGGTGCCCATCCCGGTCCAGTGCAGCTTTTCGAACAGGGGCACGTTTTGCATCTGGACGTATGCCAGGAACAGCTTGCAGCCACGCGCGTGGGCGGTGCCGACGGCGAGCCGGATCAGCTCGGCCCCCAACCGTCCGACCCGGCGGTATCCGGGGGCCACGGCCAGGCGCGAGCCCCACCAGACCTGCGGGTCGGTTTCGTGGATGCGCACGGTGCCCACGACCTCATCCGCCTCGGACGCCATGGTCGAGATCGCGACCAGCGGCAGTGCGATCTTGTCGATCTCGTCGCGGTCGTGGGTCGGGAAGATTCCCTGTTCCGTCACGAAAGTGCGGTGCCGCAGCGACGCCGCGCCGCCGATTTCCCACGGCAGGGTGGCCTGGCGGATCAGGAACTCGGGCGTGACGAAGGCGCCGGGCTTCTCGATGATCATGCCGGAACCCTTTCGCGCGGGGCGAACTTCTCGAACGCCGACAGGGCCGAACACGCGCCGCATCGCCCGCAGCCGGCCTTGATGTCCTCGGACCGCATGCCGTTCTCGTGGATCATGCGGGCCAGCGGCGGCAAGACGCTGTGCATGAAGGCGGGTGTCGGGGCCGGGTGGCTTTCCAGCGGCGTGCCCGAGACCGGCACGAAGGGAACCACGAACGGGTAGACGCCCATGGCCGTCAGGCGCCCCGAGATATCCAGGATCGCCTCCGCCGTGTCGCCCAGCCCGGCGAGGATATAGGTCGAGACCTGCCCCCAGCCGAAGACCTCGACCGCGGCGGCGAAACTGTCGAAATACTTCTCTAGGGGCACTTGCGCCTTGCCGGGCATGATCTCGGCCCGCAGCTCGGGCGTCACGACCTCGAGATGCATGCCGAGACTGTCGATGCCGGCGTCCTTCATGCGGCGGTGCCAGGCGTCGTCGTCGGGTGGCTCGCACTGGCCCTGCAGCGGCAGGTCGACGGCGGCGCGGATGGCCTCGGCGCTGTCGGCCAGCACCCGGGCGCCGCGATCCTTGCCGGCGGGCGTGCCGGTGGTCATCACCATGTGCTTGACCCCGTCCAGCCGGACGGCGGCGCTGGCCACCTCGGCCAGCTGGGCCGGCGTCTTGTGAGCGATGGTGCGCCCGGCGGCGAGGCTTTGACCGATGGCGCAGAACTTGCAGGTCTTCTTGCGGCTTTCGTAGCGGATGCAGGTCTGTAGCACCGTGGTCGCCAGCACGTCCTTGGAGTGCAGCTGCGCGATGTGGCCGTAAGGAATGCCGTCGGCGGTTTCGAGGTCGAGGAAGCTGGCCCGCTTCGGAAAGCTCACGCGGGCGAAAAAGGCGCCGTCCTTGGTCACCCGCGCGTGGCCGTCGGCATCGGGCGCATCGACGACGTAGGGGCTGTCGAACGCGGCATGGGTATGCACCGGGATCATCACCGTGATCCCGTCGATGGTGACGGCCTTGTGGTCGGTCGGCCCGGCCCCGCCGCGGCGGCTGTCGGCGCCGGCGCGCGGGTCGATCATGCGCATGCCGCGGGTCTGAAGATCGGTGATGACGGAACCTGTCTGGCTCATGGGGTCAGTCCTCCAGCGGGATGGGCTCGAACGGGGTTTCGGGCGCGGCCAGGTGCCGCGTGGCGACCGGGGCGGGGTCGTGGCGCAGCGACAGAAGCTCGGGCCGGGCATAGTGGCCGACGCTGTCCATCATCCGCTTGCGCTTGGTCACCAGCGACAGGTCCAGGTCGGCGTAAAGGATGCCTTCGCCCTCGGTCAGGGGCGGGGCGGCGTGGCGGCCCTCGGGGGTGATGATGCAGGTCATGCACCCGCCGCGCAGGCCCTGGCGCAGGCTTTCGTCGATGGTCACCGACGCGATCTGGTCCTCGGTCAGCCAGCCGGTGGCGTTGACCACGAAGCAGCCGGACTCCAGCGCGTGGTGCCGCATGGTGACCTCGATCTGCTCGGCGAAGACCGGGCCGACCAGGCTGCCGGGGAACTGCGCGACGTGGATCTCCTCGTGCTGGGTCATCAGCGCGTAGCGGGCCAGAGGGTTGTAGTGCTCCCAGCAGGCCAGCGCGCCGACACGGCCCACGCGGGTCTCCACCACTTGCAGCCCCGACCCGTCGCCCTGGCCCCAGATCATCCGCTCGTGGTAGGTCGGCGTGATCTTGCGCCGCTTGAGCAGGAGGGTGCCGTTGGCATCGAAGACCAGCTGCGCATTGTAGAGCGATCCGTGGTCGCGCTCGTTCACGCCCAGCACCACGACGACACCGTGATGCGCGCAGCGTTCCGCGACGCGCCGCGTATCGTCCGAGGGGACCGTGACGGCCTGTTCATAAAGATGAAGATGCGGCTTGCCCTGCTGCACCGGCGGCAGGACGAAGGAAAAGTAGGGGTAGAACGGCACGAAGGTCTCGGGGAACACGACAAGGTCGGCGCCGTTCCCGGCCGCCTCGTCGATGGCGTCGAGCACGCGCGCCAGCGTCTTGTCCCGGCTTGCCAGGTCGGGGGCGATCTGAACGGCGGCGGCTTTGACGTGGCGGGGCATGGACGCTCCGATCAACCTGCGGGCGCCGGGGCCGGTCCGGCCCCGGCGGATGGGCTCAGACCGTCCAGGTATCGACGATCACGGCATTGTCGCGAACGTGGATCAGCTTGAGATCCAGCACGTCCTGCGGCGCGATGGGGATGATGCCGTCCAGCAGCGATGGCTCGCCGTGGCCGTAAAGCGCCTGGAGCGCGAAGCGGCAGGCATAGACCTTGCCGCCCTCGGACATGAATTTCTTGAGATTGTCGGCGAAGTTCTGGTGGCCGGGGAAGGCGGCGTCGCCCAGCGTGGGAAAGCCGCGCTGGATGCCCAGCGTCACGCCGGGGCCGTAGAGCAGGATCGACGTCTCGAAGCCCTTCCGGTTCAGCCGGATGGCGTTGAGGATGTTGACTAGGCCGATCGAGCCTTCGAAGGCCACCGTGTGGAAGGTGACCAGCGCCTTCTGGCCTTCCTCGGCCTGAACGTCCTCGAAGACCTTGTCCTCGTAGTCGACGAAGAAGTCTCCGTCCTTGTGCTTGTCCATGGTGACTGCGGGCATGGGTATCCTCCGGCTGGCGGTTTGGTGCGTTTTGTCTGAACGTGTTCAGACTGATCGCCGGTCCGGAATGCGATCAATTTACGAATCAATTATGCATACAATAAAGATCTCCGGCGCGATCGGGGCTGCTCACTTCGCAGACTTCCGAGCCATTTTCGCTCAAAGGATGTGCGACATATGCACGAGCGGCGATCTCGTGAGGCAGGTTCTGCATACAAAGTGCTTCAATCTACCGCGAATCGATTGTATGCGGATTGTATGCAGTCATGGACCCCCACATTGCGCGCCGACGGCGCCGCCCGTTACCTTCAGCTTGCGGACGCGATCGCCGAAGGTGTGTCCGACGGCACGCTGAGTGTCGGCGACCGCCTGCCGCCGCAGCGGCGGCTGGCCGATCGGCTGGGCATCGACTTCACCACCGTCTCCCGTGGGTATGCCGAGGCGCGCCGGCGCGGTCTCATCAGCAGCCATGTCGGCCGCGGCACCTTCGTCGCCCGTCCGGCCGACGCGCCCGAGCAGCCCGAGGCGCGGCGCCGGTCGGACGTGGACCTGACCATGAACCTGCCGCCCGAGCCGCAGGATCCGGCCCTGCTGGAACGGATGCAGGAGGGGTTGCAGACGGTGTCCGCCAACCTCGTCAACCTGCTGCGCTACCAGTCCGCAACCGGCGGGCAGATCGACAAGGATGCCGCGTCGACATGGTTGTCGCTGCGCGGGCTGGTGCCGTCGCTGGACCGGATCGCGGTCACCCCCGGCGCCCATCCGACGATGCTGGCCATCCTCATGGGGCTGACCCGGCCGGGCGACACGATCCTGTGCGAGGCTGTGACCTATCCCGGCCTTCGCGGGATCGCTGGACGGTTGGGCCTGACGCTCGTCGGCCTGCCCATGGACGCCGAGGGGATCGAGCCCGATGCGCTGGACGACGCGATCCGGCGGCACGCGCCCAAGGCGCTTTACCTCAACCCGACGCTGCAGAACCCGACGACGCGAACGATCTCGCGCGCGCGGCGCGAACGCATTGCCGAGGTCATCAGTGCCCACAAGCTGCCGCTGATCGAGGATGACGCCTACGGGTTCATTCCGCCCAGCCCCCCTGCGCCGCTGGCGAGCTTCGCGCCCGACCTGGTGTGGCATATCGGCGGGCTGGCCAAGTGCATCGGGGCGGGGCTGAGGCTGGCCTATACCGTCGCCCCCAACAGCCACGCCGCGCGCGAGCTGGCCCATCACCTCAAGGTCATCTCGGTCATGCCGTCGCCCCTGAACATGGCGCTGGCGACGCGCTGGATCACCGACGGGACGGCCGACCGGATCCGGCGGTTCATCCGCGAGGAAACCGCGGCGCGGCAGGAGATCGCCGCGCAGGTGCTGGCGCAGTCGACCTACGAGTCGCATCCGCACGCCTTCAACATCTGGCTGAGGCTGCCGCCCGGACACGGACGTGCCGCGGTGATCGGCCGGATGGCCGGGACGGGCCTGGGGATCATGCCGTCGGACGCGTTCACCGTTTCCGGCGCGCCGTGCGAAAGCCTTCGGGTGTGCCTCGGCGGCCAGGTCTCGCGCAAGGATCTGCGGGATTCGCTGGGTCTTCTGGCCTATGTCACGTCGAGCCCGTTCTAGGGCGACGACATCGGCGCGCCGCAGCGGTCGGCCGGCTGATGGTAGCCGCCCCCGTTTTCGCCCGGGATGGCCGCCCCGGGACGGTTTTCGCGATGTCCAGGCGGGCAACTGCGGGTTGGGCGGCATCCGTTCGTCACATCTGTCACGCGCAATTTTCGGCCCGTAGGCGCCATTGGTGGCGCAATCATGCTGCGAATCTCTTGCCATGTTCCGCGTTTGGCCCATTTCTTGCGTCTGCATGGCGGGCCGCCAATGGACCTGCTGCAAATCGTCCTGCCCGTGTGTCGCCGCGGCACCGAATACGCCGAAGCGGGAACGGGGCGGACCGGAAGAACCAAGGGAGAAGACATGACAACTGCGAACGTGATCAAGGTCGCCGCGATCGGGCTGAGCCTGACGGCAACCACCGCCTTCGCCGCCGAGCACGAGAACCGTGAAGGCTGGCCCGAAAGCTTCACCGTCGGCACCGCCTCGCAAGGCGGCACCTACTTCGCCTACGGCTCGGGCTGGGCCAACCTGGTCGCCGAAGAGCTGGGCCTGACCGGCGGCGGCGAAGTCACTGGCGGCCCGATGCAGAACATGGCGCTGGTCCACACCGGCGAGGCGCAGTTCGGCATGACCACCATGGGCCCCGCGGCGGAATCGCTGGAAGGCACCAACCCCATCGCGCCGGGCCTGCAGATGACTAATGCCTGCGCCATGTTCCCGATGTATCAGACGCCCTTCAGCGTGACCGCGCTGTCGTCGTCGGGCATCGAGTCGGTCTCGGACATCCCCGAGGGCGCGCGGATCGGCTTCGGCCCCGCCGGCTCGACCTCGGACACCTACTTCCCGCGCATGATGGAAGAGCTGGGCGTCGACTTCGAGCGTCGCAACGGCGGCTGGTCCGACCTGGGCGGCCAGCTGCAGGACGGCCTTCTGGACGTGATCGCCTTCGCGGCGGGCGTGCCGGTGCCGGCAGTCAGCCAGCTGGAAGTGCAGACCGACGTGAACATCATCGAGTTCACCGAGGAAGAGCAGCAGACCATCCTGGATGCCTTCCCCGTGTCGCAGTTCGAGATCGCGGCCGACACCTACACCACGCTGGAAGAGCCCGCGCGCTCGGTTTCCATGTGGAACTTCGCCATCGCCAACTGCGACCTGCCCGCCAGCTTCGTGAAGGCGGTCGTGGACGTGGTCATGTCGGATAACGAGCGGATGGTGAACATCCACCGCGCGGCTTCGTCGACGCTGCCCGAGAACTGGGACAAGAACACCGTGATGAAATGGCATCCCGGTGCGGCCGAGTGGTTCATGGAAAACGCCGATGCGGATATTTCCGAGGACATGATCTACTCGAACATGTAAAAAGACGGATACGTCGCTAGGATCGCGCCGTGCCCCGAGAGGGGCGCGGCGTTATAGTATCGGGGGCCGCGATGGCCCCCCGGCATGACCTGAAGGGGAGAAGGCGCATGTCCCAATCGAGCGAAACCGGCCGGACCGAGGAAATCGACGAGGTTCTCGAACCCGTCTTCGCCGAAGGCGTCGACGAAGAACCGGTCGAACCCAATCGCCGCGATTTCTCGGGCAATCTCGCCGTTTTCGCCGCCGTCGTGGCCGCGCTCTACGCGGCGTTCCACATGGCCGCGCTGAACGGCGTTTCGATCTCGGACTACACGGGGATCGAGCTGCCGTTCCTGCCGCAATTCCCGCTCGAAACCTGGAATTTCCGCATCGTGCACATCGCGGGTGCGCTGGTCCTGGGCTTCCTTTTCTTCGCCGCGCACCGGTTCCCCGACGAGGGCGAGACCGCGCCGACCCGCACGCTGAGCCTTGCGGGATACGTGCTGTTCATCCCGCTGGTCGTGTCCGTCTGGACGGTGCTGCAGTTCATCCTCCTGATGAACAGCGGCGAGTTGCCCGAGATGGGCGGCCTGACCACATGGGCCGCGTTCCCCGGCACCGAGATCTTCGCGCAGGAGGTCTGGGGCTTCGGCATCCCGCTGCTGATCGCCACCTTCGGCGGCATCGCCCTGGGCTGGTTCGAACGGCAGCCCCGCGGGCGCGTCGCCACTTCTGACATCGTCATGGGCCTGTGCGGCGTCGTGGTCGCGATGTACCTGATCCCGATCTACTCGACCGCCGCGCGCAACTCGGTCGGGACGTCCTTCGTGCCCATCGGCGTGGCCTTCGCCGCCACCGCCGGATCGGCCCTCATCCTCGAGCTGACCCGCCGGGTCGCGGGCCTGGCGCTGGTCATCATCGCCGGGATCTTCCTGATCTACACCTTTACCGCGCACCTGATGCCCGGCATCCTCGCGGTGCAGTCCGCCTACACCTGGCAGCGGTTCTTCGGGCACGTCTATTCCGATGCGGGCATCCTCGGGCCGACCACGGCGGTCAGCTCGACCTACATCATCCTGTTCATCATCTTCGCCGCTTTCCTGCAGGCGTCGAAGGTCGGTGATTACTTCATCAACTTCGCCTTCGCCGCCGCCGGGCGCGCGCGGGGCGGCCCGGCGAAGGTCGCGATCTTCGCGTCCGGCCTCATGGGCATGATCAACGGCACCAGCGCGGGCAACGTGGTCGCCACCGGCAGCCTGACGATCCCGCTGATGAAGAAGGTGGGCTACAAGAGGGAAACCGCCGGCGCGATCGAGGCCGGCGCCTCGACCGGCGGGCAGATCATGCCGCCGATCATGGGCGCGGGCGCCTTCATCATGGCCGAGATCACGGGCATCCCCTACACCGAGATCGCCTTCGCCGCGATCATCCCGGCGGTCCTGTATTTCGTGTCGATCTATTTCATGGTCGATTTCGAGGCCGCCAAGCTGGGCATGCGCGGGATGCGCGAGGACGAGCTGCCGCGCCTCAAGGCGATGGTGAAGCGGGTCTACCTGTTCGTGCCGATCATCATCCTGATCGCCGCGCTGTTCATGGGCTACTCGGTGATCCGGGCGGGCACGCTGGCCACCATCGCCGCCGCCGTCGTCAGCTGGCTGACGCCGGTCCGCATGGGGCCGCGCGCGATCTTCCGGGCGTTCGAGCTTGCCGGTCTCATGTCGATCCAGATCATCGCGGTCTGTGCGGCTGCGGGCATCATCGTGGGCGTCATCAGCCTGACCGGGATCGGCGCGCGCTTCTCGGCGCTGCTGCTGAACCTGGCCGGGCTCAGCCAGCTTCTGGCGCTGATGTTCGCCATGTGCATCGCGATCCTGCTGGGGATGGGGATGCCGACCACGGCGGCCTATGCGGTGGCCGCGTCGGTGGTCGCGCCGGGCCTGGTCGAGATCGGGATCCCGCAGCTGACGGCGCATTTCTTCGTGTTCTATTTCGCCGTCGTCTCGGCTATCACGCCACCCGTGGCGCTGGCCAGTTACGCGGCGGCGGGGATATCGGGGGCGAACCCCATGTCGACCTCGGTCGCGTCCTTCAAGATCGGCATCGCGGCGTTCATCGTGCCCTTCATGTTCTTCTACAACAGCGCGCTTCTGATGGATGGCGGCGCGATCGAGGTGCTGCGCGCGGGCGCCACCGCGGTCTTCGGCGTCTTCCTGCTGAGCGCCGGGGTCCAGGGATGGTTCCTGGGGTCGCGCCCGCCGTGGTTCCTGCGGGCGGGGCTTGTCGTGGCGGCACTGTTCATGATCGAGGGCGGCATCGTGACCGACCTGATCGGCGTGGGCGCGGCGGTCGCGGTTTTCCTGGCGCAGCGGGTCTTCTCGCCCGCGCCGGACGCGCAGATCGGGGTGCGCGGCGCAGACTGAGCGCCGATCCTGCCGGGGGTTGAGCGAGGACGGGGCGCGACCTAGGGTTGCGCCCTGTTCCGTTTCAGCGAAGGTTCGCCATGTTCCGCCAGATCCTTGCCGCCGCCCTGATGGGCCTCACCCTCGTCGCGCCGGCGGTGGCGCAGGACCGCGCCGCGGTCGAGCGGCAATTCCAGTCGTGGCTGTCCGACACCATCTGGCCTGCCGCCCGGCGCGCCGGCGTGTCGCGCGAGACCTTTCAAAGCGCCTTCGGCGGCGTGCGGCTGGACTGGGACCTGCCCGACCTGATGCCGCCGGGCAGCACGACCGGCCCGCGCCGACAGCGGCAGGCCGAGTTCGGCAACCCCGGACGCTATTTCAACCGCGGGTCCGTCGATGGCGCGACCTCGGTCGGGCGGCAGATGGCACGCACCCATGCCAATACGCTGGCCGCGGTGACGCGCGCCACCGGCGTGCCGGGGCACATCATCCTGGGCATCTGGGGGCGCGAGTCGGGTTATGGTCGCGTGGACATTCCCCACGACGCTTTCCGGGTGCTGGGAACCAAGGGCTTCATGTCGCGCCGCGCGGAGTATTTCACCGGCGAATTGCTGGCCGCCCTGCGCATCGCCGAGGCGGGTCACGCGCCGCCGGGTGCCATGAAAAGCAGCTGGGCCGGCGCGCTGGGCCAGCCGCAATTCATGCCGTCGAACTTTCTTGAGTATGCCGCGGACGGCAATGGCGACGGGCGGGCGGATATCTGGCGGTCCGAGGCCGACACCATCGCGTCCATCGGCAACTACCTTGCGCGGCACGGCTGGCAGGCGGGCCGCGACTGGGGCTTCGAGGTGCGGGTGCCCGATGCGGTCTCCTGCGCGCTGGAGGGGCCCGACCGGGCGCGGCCCATCGCCGACTGGGTGGCCGCCGGGGTCACCCGCGTGTCGGGCCGGCCCTTCCCGGACCACGAGCTGCGCCAGCCCGGATCGCTTCTGATGCCGGCGGGCCGGTACGGCCCGGCCTTCATCGTCACCCCGAATTTCTACGTGCTGAAGGATTACAACAACAGCGACCTCTACGCGCTGTTCGTGGGGCATGTGGGCGACCGGATCGCCTATGGCGTGGGCGACTTCGCCGGGCGCTGGGGCGATGTCGGGGGGCTCATGCGCTCGGACGTGGCGGCGATGCAGCGCGGGCTCGAGGCGCTGGGCCACGACGTGGGCGGGGCCGACGGGCTGGCGGGGTTCAAGACGCGCCGCTCCATCGGGGCGTGGCAGCAGGCGAACGGCCGTGCGTCCACCTGTTTCCCGGATGCCGGGCTGGTGCGCGCCCTGGCGCGGTGATCCGCGGCCCGCGCCGGGCCGGAATTTCCGCGTGGCCCTTTTTCGCGGCAGACGGCCTGCGGACCTGCCCAAATGATTGCCACTCGGACAATTCGCGGCGTAGGCTCGGGCCCAAGGTCCGGCGAATGTCGCAGGCAGTGTCATCTGCCCGTTGCATTCCGCCCCTAGAAGGCCGCCACACACCAAGTCTGGGGAGACACATGAAGACCATCACCACATTCGCCGCCATCGCCGCCCTGATGACCGCCGTGCCGGCCCATGCCGAGTTCCAGCTGGGCGACCGCTACTCCGACGAGGACGGCGACCTGATCGCCGACATTCCGACCGACGAGTCCGAGCTGCTCGACCCGAGCACGCTGATCTTCGCCTATACCCCGGTCGAGGATCCGGCCGTCTACGCCGAGGTCTGGCAGGGTTTCCTGGACCACATGTCCGAGGTCACCGGCAAGAACGTGCAGTTCTTCCCGGTCAATTCCAACGCCGCCCAGATCGAGGCGATGCGCGCCGGCCGCCTGCACGTGGCGGGCTTCAACACCGGGTCGAACCCGTTGGCCGTGGCCTGCGCGGGCTTCCGTCCCTTCGCCATGATGGCGGCCGAGGACGGGTCCTTCGGTTACGAGATGGAGATCATCACCTATCCCGGCTCCGGCATCAGCGAGGTCGCAGACCTCGAGGGCAAGTCGCTGGCCTTCACCTCGGAGACGTCGAACTCGGGCTTCAAGGCGCCGTCGGCGATCCTCAAGGCCGAGTTCGGTCTGGTCGCGGGCGAGGATTTCGAGACCGCGTTCTCGGGCGCGCATGACGCGTCGATCCTCGGCGTGGCGAACCAGGACTACATCGCCGCGTCGATCGCCAACTCGGTCAAGGACCGGATGCTGGACCGCGAAGTGGTGACGCCCGACCAGATCGAGGTCGTGTACCAGTCGCAGACCTTCCCGACCACGGCCTACGGCACCGTCTACAACCTGACGCCCGAATTGCAGGACGCCATCCGCGAGGCGTTCTTCAGCTACGACTGGGAAGGCACCGCGCTGGCCGAGGAATTCGGTCGCAACGGCGAGGACAAGTTCATCGAGATCACCTTCCAGGAAAACTGGGAAGTGATCCGCACCATCGACGAGGCCAACGGCGTCTCCTACGACTGCAACTGAGCCACGACACACGTCAAACAGGGACGGGCGGCACCGGCCGCCCGTTTCGTCATTCGAAGGATGTCCGAATGCTTCATCTCGAGGGGCTGTCGAAAAGCTATGCCGGGGGCGACCCGGCCCTGAGCGATGTGACCCTGACCGTGCCCAAGGGCGAGATCCTGGGCCTGATCGGCCCGTCGGGTGCCGGTAAATCCACGCTGATCCGCTGCATCAACCGGCTGGTCGAGCCCACCACGGGCGCCGTGCGGCTGGGCGACGAGGATCTGGCGCAGCTGGGCAAGGCCGACCTGCGCCGTGCACGCCGGCGCATCGGGATGATCTTTCAGGAATACGCGCTGGTCGAGCGGCTGACGGTGATGGAGAACGTGCTGTCGGGGCGGCTGGGCTACGTGCCGTTCTGGCGCAGCTTCCTGCGCCGCTATCCGGCGCGCGACGTGCAGCAGGCGTACCGGCTGCTGGACCGCGTGGGCCTTATGGACAAGGCCGACAGCCGCGCCGACGCCCTGTCGGGCGGTCAGCGGCAGCGGGTCGGCATCGCCCGCGCGCTGGCGCAGGAGCCCGAGCTTCTGCTGGTCGACGAACCCACCGCCAGCCTCGACCCCAAGACATCGCGCCAGATCATGCGGCTGATCACCGAAATCTGCCAGGAACGCGGCCTGCCTGCCATCGTGAACATCCACGACGTGCCGCTGGCGCAGCAGTTCATGCAGCGCATCGTGGGCCTGCGGGCCGGGCGCATCGTGTTCGACGGCGCGCCGTCCGAGCTGACCGAGGACGCGCTGACCACGATCTACGGCGCCGAGGACTGGAACGCCATGCGCACGGGCGATGCCGAGCAGGCCGAGGCCGAGGCCGACGCGCAGCGCCGGCTCGAGGCCATCGCGCAATGAGCACGTCCTATCCCACGACGTGGCGCCGCCCGCCGCAGCTGATCAAGTCGGCGCGGCTGCGGTATGCCATCCAGTTCGCCATCGCGCTTTACCTCGCCGTCGCCATCGGCACGCTCGAGGTCGACTGGGCCCGCGTCGCCGCCGGGCTGGAGCGCGGCGGCCGTTTCGCCGCCGGGTTCCTTCAGCCCGATTTCGTCAGCCGCTGGGGCGATATCTCGCGCGGGCTGGTGGAAAGTCTGACCATGACGCTGACCTCGACGGTGGTCGGCGTTCTGCTGTCGGTGCCGGTTGGCATCGGCGCGGCGTCGAACATCGCGCCGGCGCCCATCTACTTCGTCTGCCGCAGCATCATCGCCGTCAGCCGCGCCCTGCAGGAGATCATCATCGCGATCTTCCTGGTGGCCATGTTCGGCTTCGGGCCGTTCGCCGGCTTCCTGACCCTGTCCTTCGCTACCATCGGCTTCCTGGCGAAACTGCTGGCCGACGACATCGAGGAGATTGAGCCGGGCCAGGTCGAGGCAGTTCGCTCCACCGGCGCATCCTGGTGGCAGATGGTCAACTACTCGGTCCAGCCGCAGGTGATGCCGCGGCTGATCGGCCTGTCGCTCTATCGGCTCGACATCAATTTCCGCGAAAGCGCGGTGATCGGGATCGTCGGCGCGGGCGGCATCGGCGCCACCCTGAACACGGCCATCGACCGCTATGAATACGACAGCGCGGGCGCGATCCTTCTGCTGATCATCGCCATCGTCATGGTGGCGGAATACGGGTCGAGCTATCTGCGGAAGTTCCTGCAATGACCACGACAGATACATACAGCGCCGTCTGGCAGCGCCGCACGCCCCGCAAGCGCCTGCTGATCTGGACCGGATGGGTGGCGCTGGTCGCGTTGTTCGTCTGGTGCTGGCAGCTCATGACCGAGAACACGATCTGGGCCTTCGTGACCGACGCGCCGCGGCAGGCCGCCGATATCGGCGCGCGCATGTGGCCGCTGGAATGGGGTTACCTGCCCGAGCTGATGGGGCCGCTGTGGGACACCATCAACATCGCCACGCTCGGCACGATCGGCGGGGTCATCATGGCGGTGCCCGTGGCATTCCTGGCCGCGCGCAACACCACGCCATCGGCGACGATCCTTCGGCCCATCGCGCTGTTCATCATCGTGGCGTCGCGGTCGATCAATTCGCTGATCTGGGCGCTGCTTCTCGTGGCGATCATCGGGCCGGGCCTGCTGGCCGGGATCGTGGCGATCGCGCTGCGCTCGATCGGGTTCGTGGGCAAGCTGCTGTACGAGGCCATCGAAGAGACCGACCGCCGCCAGATCGAGGCGGTGCGCGCCACCGGCGCGCGCGGGTTGCAGGTGCTGACCTACGGGATCGTCCCGCAGATCATGCCGGCCTTCTGGGGCATTTCCGTCTTCCGCTGGGACATCAACATCCGCGAAAGCACGATCCTTGGCCTCGTCGGCGCGGGCGGCATCGGCCTGAAGCTGAACGCGTCGATCAATACCCTGTCATGGGACGAGGTCGCGGTGATCCTGCTTTTGATCCTGGGCACCGTCGTGGTCAGCGAATGGGTGTCGGCCAAGCTGCGGCGCGCGATCATCTGAGGTGTTCGGGCGCAGTATCGTCGCGCCCGGCACACGAAAACGCGATGAAGCCCCGCGCGAGTCTCTGCGTAAGCTGTTCCTGCGTTTTCGGCAGGGAGTCTCGCCATGAATGAGCAATCACCGCAGCGCCGCCTGACCGCGGCGGATTTCGACCAGGATCTCCTGGATCTCTACGACTACTACGCGCACGGAAAGATCTCGAAGCGCGAGTTCCTGGACCGGGCCGGGAAATGGGCCGTGGGCGGGCTGACCGCCGCGGCCATCCTGAACACGTTGTCGCCGAACTACGCGCTGGCGCAGCAGGTGGCGATCAACGACCCGGATATCAGCGGCGAGGATATCGTCTATTCCAGCCCCAACGGCACCGGCGACATCACCGCCTACTTGGTGCGCCCGGCCGAGATCGACCCCGACAACCCGCCCGCGGCGGTCCTGGTCGTGCACGAGAACCGCGGGCTCAATCCCTATATCCGCGACGTGGTGCGCCGGCTGGCCAAGGCCGGGTTCATCGCCATGGGGCCGGACGGCCTGTCGTCGCTGGGCGGCTATCCCGGCACGGACGACGAGGGGCGCGAGATGCAGCGCAGTCTCGACCAGCAGGCGCTGCTGAACGACTTCTTCGCAGGGTTCGAATACCTGCAGGCGCTCGACGGCACCAACGGCAAGGTCGGTGCCACGGGCTTCTGCTACGGCGGTGGCGTGGTGAACCGGCTGGCCGTCGCCTACCCGGAGATGGCGGCGGGTGTGCCGTTCTACGGATCTTTCCCGGATGCCGCGCAGGTCGCCGACATCCAGGCGCCGCTGATGGTGCAGCTTGCCGCGCTGGACGGGCGGATCAACGCCATGTGGCCGCCGTTCCAGCTGGCGATGGAGGAAAACGACAAGCGCTATGAGGCGCATATCTATCCGGGCGTGAACCACGGATTCCACAACGACACCACGCCGCGCTACGACGCCGCTGCCGCACAATTGGCCGAGGAGCGCATGATCGCCTGGTTCCGCACCTACATGGCGTAAAGCGGGCGGCACACGGGATGTCGGAAGGCGCCCTTCGCATGATAACGGCGCGCGCCTTCGCGGCGCGCGCCGGTTTGCCCCCTCGACGCCGGCGGGGCGGCGCCGAAGGGGCAGTCGTTCGTTCCGAAACGGCTTACGCGGCGTCTTGCGTGTCCATCACGTAGACCGACTTGGCGTTGACGAATTCCTTCACGCCGAAGCCGCCGTGTTCGCGGCCATAGCCCGAATCCTTCACGCCGCCGAAGGGCATGTTCGGGATCGCGATGTTGAACCCGTTGACCGAGACCATGCCGGTGTCGAAGCGCTCGGACGCGAGCTTGCGCGCCCGTGCCTCGTCGGTCGAGAAGATCCCGCCGCCAAGGCCGTAGCGGCTGTCGTTGGCGATCCGCATGGCATCTTCGTCGTCTTCGGCCTTGATGACCGAGGCGACCGGGCCGAACAGCTCGTCGTCATAGGCCGGCTGCCCGGGCTTCACGTCGACGAGCACGGTGGCCGGATAGTAGGCGCCCGTCCGGTCCGGGACCGAGCCGCCGACGATGGCGCGCGCGCCCTTCTCGACGCTTTCGTCCACTTGGCTCGCCAGCTTGTCGCGCAGGTCGTCGCGCGCCATGGGCCCGAGCTTCGTGTTCTCGTCCGTCGGGTCGCCCATCTCGATGGCGCTCATCTTCTCGGCATAGCGTTCGACGAAGGCGTCGTAGTTCTTCGCCGTCACGATGAAGCGCTTGGCGTTCACGCAGGTCTGGCCGTTGTTGTAGAGCCGCCCGTTGACGCAGGCGTCCACCGCCACGTCGAGATCGGCGTCGTCCAGCACGATGTAGGCGTCGTTCGACCCCAGCTCGAGCACGGTCTTCTTCAGGTTCTCACCGGCCTTGGCGGCCACGATGCGGCCCGCGCCATCACTGCCCGTCAGCGTCACGCCGCGGACGAGGTCGTTCTCGATCACCTTGTCGGACTGGTCGTGGTCGATGATCAGCACGGTGAAAAGGTCCTTGGGCAGGCCGGCCGACTCGAACACGCGCTTCAGGAACAGGCCCGACCCGGTGCAGTTCTCGGCGTGCTTCAGAAGCACGCCGTTGCCGGCCATGAGGTTGGCGATGGCATAGCGCACGGCCTGGTAGCAGGGGAAGTTCCACGGCTGGATGCCGTAGATCACCCCGATCGGCTCGTAGCTGACGACACCGGTGCCGCCGGGAATGTCACGTTCCTCGTCGGCCAGCTCGCCGGGGCCGTTCTCGGCGGTGTAGTCGCAGATGGCGGCGCAAAGCTCGACCTCCTGCTGGCTGTCGCCGATGAGCTTGCCGACCTCGCGGGTCATCAGCTGGGCGAATTCGTCCTTGTTGGCGCGAAGCTCCTCGCCGATGGCGCGGATGACCTTGGCGCGGTCCGCGGCTGGCTTCTGCTGCCATTGCAGGAATGCGTTGTGACAGGCCTGTACCGCGTTCTTCACGGCGTCGTCGGTCATCAGGTCATAGGTTTCGATCGGTTCTTCGGTCGCTGGATTGACTGTGGTGATCTGGTTCATCACGGACTTCCTTTCCGTCTGCGGTCGCTTGGAGTCGGGAACGTGTGCCACCCGGAAAGTTTCCATTTACGCGGCGATATGTGACCGTTTCGGCTTATCGCGGCCGGAAAATATCCTTTTGACTGCAATGTGTTGTGGGATTGGGCGGCCGCCGTGGCCCCTGCAACGGGCCGCCGGGGGCGACAATGGCCGGCGCGCACCGCTGGCCTGGACCGTTCCGCCAACTGATCGGACGACTGAAAAGACGGCCACGAATCTCCACATCCGTCGCTTTGGCGGCCGATCGGGTGCCTCGATCTTCCCGGATCGTTTCGCAAATGCCCAGGCATGCATCGGATCCGCCGATAATTCGGGCAAAGCCTGATGCGCCGCGGGCCGCTCCGGGAAGTTCTGGACAAGCGCAGGCGATTCACGCAGCGTGAGACGAAAGGGTCGCTGCGATCGACCACGGCAATCGAGCCTCGCCTTCCTCCGGATCCCTGGGGGAGCGGGGCTTTTTTCGTTTCTGGAGGGCGTGTGGCCTACAAGCTCGGTCTGATCTTCTCGACCACCGGCAGCTACGCCGCGCTTGGCCAAAGCGCGCTGGCGGGGGCGCTCGGGGCCATCGCGCAGATTTCCGGCCGGGGCGGGATCGATATCGTGCCCGTCATCCGAGACCCGGGTGGCGACCCCGCGGTCTACGAGGCGCAGATGGCCGAGCTGCTGGACATGGGCGTCAGCAACGTGGTGGGCGCGATCACGTCCTGGAGCCGGAAGGACATGATCCCGGTTCTGGAACGGAAGGGCGGCTTGCTGTGGTACCCGTGCCCCTACGAGGGGTTCGAGTGCAACGACCACGTCGTCTACCTGGGCGCGGCGCCGAACCACCACGTCGTGCCGGCCATCGACTGGCTGGCGACGCAGAGAATGTCGCGCGCCTACCTCGTCGGATCGAACTACGTCTGGGGCTGGGAGACCCTGCGGCTGGCGCGCGACCGGCTGCAGGCCCACGGCATCGAGGTGGTGGCCGAGCGGTTCGTGCCGCTCGGCTCGACCAAGCACGAGCACGTGGTCGACGAAATCTGCGCCACGTCCCCGGATTGCGTCATCAACAGCCTCATCGGTCCGTCGAGCGTCAGCTTCGTGAAGGATCTGGGGGCGCGGAATCCCGCGCGGCGCGGACGGCCGGGCCATCTTGTCAGCTTCAACCAGACCGAGGCCGACCTGGCCGATCTGGGTGCAGCGGCCGACGGGCTGCTTTCGGTGGGCAGTTTCTTCGCCGAGGATGCAAGCGCCACGCTGCGCGCCGTCGCCCGCGACCGGGCCCCGAACGGGCAGGTTTCGGCCTTCCTGGCCAGCGCCCACGCGGCGGTCGAGCTGTTCGCGGCAGCGGCGTCCGAGGCCGGGACCGATGCCCCCCACGCGGTTTTCCAGGCCGCCTGCGCAGCGCCGCGGACAACCGTGCTGGGCGATATTCGGATCGACCCGGTGATGCGGCACGCCGCGCTCGCCCCGAGGCTGGCATTGGCCGAGGGCGGCCGGTTCCGCATCATCGAGCGCGCTGCGGCGCCCGTGCCCGCGGACCCCTACCTGTCGAGCCAGCCCGCACCCCGCGCGCCGCGGCGTCCCGCCCTGAGGATCGTGCCGTGACCGACATCCCCCAGCACAATTTCGCCGGACAGGGCGCCCTGGTCCTTCACCGCTCGGAAGAAGCGATCCGCGGCGTCGTGGAGCGTTGCGCGCGACTGGGCATCCGGGCCCGGGGGCTGCGTCGCGACCTGACGGTGGACGATCTGGATGGCTTGGACATGGTCATCGTCGATATCGACACCGGCCATGACGGCGCCTTGCCCTGGACACCGGGTGCCGCCCCGGTCCCGCTGGTCGGCCTGGTCGGCTCGGAAAGCCCGGGGCGCCTGGGCTGGGCCCTGGGGCAGAACGTGGACGCCTTCCTGCCGTTGTCGGCGCTGGGCAACCTATTCTCGGCGCTGGTCATCGCCCACGCGACCTTCGCTCGGCGGTCGGACCTGATGCGCGAGCGGGCCGAGACGTCGCTCCAGCGGGCCGGTCGGCTGGACGTGATCCGCGCCGTGAATGCCCTCATGGCCGAGGGCGGTGACGAGGCTCTGGCGCTCAAGCGGCTGCGCACGATGGCGATGGTCGGCCAGGTCTCCCTGGAAGACGCGGCACGCAGGGTGCTGGCGCAGCCCGATACGCGCCGGAGCGGCGCACCATGAGCGCCGTGGCCGAGCCCACGGGCGGCAGCGTCCGCCGTCGCAGCGGTGCCGCCGACGTTCTGCGGCAGCTTTTGCGCCGCCCGCGGGCGGCCTTCGGGCTGTTCATCATCGCGGCGATGGTCTTCGCGGCCGTCTTCGCCCCGCTGATCATGCCGGCCGACCCGTTCGAACAGAGCTTCGACGGGCTCGACCTGATGGGCGGACCGCTTCCGCCGGGCGGGGATTACCCCCTGGGCACCGATCTGCTTGGACGCGACCTGGCCTCGCGGCTGATCCTGGGCACCCGCACGTCCCTGATCATCGGGGTGCTGGCCAACGGCGTCGCGGTGCTGCTGGGCGCGGGGGTGGGCATCACGGCGGGCTATTTCGGCGGCTGGACCGCGGCGATCCTGATGCGGTTTACCGACCTGATGATGGCCTTTCCGGCGCTTCTGCTGGCCATCGTGCTGGCCGCGATTTTCCAGCCATCCCTGCTGATCGTCGCGCTGGTAATCGCGATGGTGAACTGGGTGCAGATGAGCCGGGTCATCTATACCGAGACGCGCAGCCTGGCAGAGCGCGAGTTCATCCAGGTGCAACGCTCCATCGGGTCCGGCCCGGTCCGCATTCTCTTCAAGCACCTCCTGCCGCACCTGCTGTCGTCGATCATCGTGTTCGGCACCCTGGGCATCTCGACCACCGTCCTGCTGGAAGCGACCCTGAGCTATCTGGGCGTCGGTGTGCAGCCCCCCATGCCCAGCTGGGGCAACATCATCTTCGAGAACCAGACCTACTTTTCGACCGCGCCCTGGCTGGTCTTCTTTCCCGGTCTGCTGATCGTGCTGTTGGCGCTGGCGTTCAACCTGGTGGGCGACGCGCTACGCGACATCCTCGACCCGACGTTGAAGGGGCGGCACTGATGTGGGGCTACCTGCTGCGACGGCTGTTCGAAAGCGCGCTGATTCTGCTCGGGATCACCTTCGTGACCTTCGTGCTGCTCTACCTCGTGCCCGCCGATCCCGCGCGCCAGATCGCGGGACGCTCGGCCACCGCGGATACGGTGGCCAATATCCGCGAGCAACTGGGGCTGAACGATCCGCTGGTGACGCAGTACTGGCGCTATCTCACGGGGCTGTTCCAGGGCGACATGGGCCGGTCCTACCTGCAGCGCGCCGAGGTATCGTCGCTCATCGCGTCGCGCCTGCCCGCGAGTCTTCTGCTGATGGTGTCGGCCATCGTGACCGAGCTGATCATCGGGCTTACCATCGGTGTCGTCGCGGCCCTGCGCCGCAACCGGCCCGTCGACCACACGCTGATGATCTTTTCCTTCGTGGCGATATCGGCGCCCCAGTTCGTGATCGGGATCCTGCTGCTCTACGTGTTCGCGGTGCAGCTGGGCTGGTTCCCCATCGGCGGCTACGGCACCTTCGCGCACCTTGTGCTGCCCTCGGTGACGCTCGGGCTGCTGGGGGCGGGCTGGTACAGCCGGATGATGCGATCCTCGATGATCGAGGTGCTGAACCAGGACCTGGTGCGGACGGCCCGGGCCAAGGGCCTGTCGAAGCTGCGCATCGTCACCCGGCACGTCATGCCCAACGCCATCCTGCCCATCATCGCGATGATCGGCATCGATATCGGGCTGTTCATGTCCGGCATCGTGGTCGTCGAAAGCGTCTTCGGCTGGCCCGGGATCGGCCAGTTGGCCTGGCAGGCGATCCAGCGCGTCGACATCCCGGTGATCATGGGAGTCACGATGGTATCGGCCACCGCCATCGTGCTGGGCAACCTTCTGGCGGACTTCGTGGCGCCGCTGATCGACCCCCGCATCAAGACCAAGTGAAACCGCAAAACCAACAAGGAGAAACACCATGAAATCCATGCTTCTTTCCTCGGCGCTGGGCCTCGCCCTGACCGCCACCGGCGCGCTGGCGCAGGTCGACGAGGACGCCCCCCAGGGCGGCGCGATGGCGGTCACCTACCAGGATGACGTCGCCACGCTCGACCCCGCGATCGGCTACGACTGGCAGAACTGGTCCATGATCAAGTCGCTGTTCGACGGGCTGATGGGCTACGAGCCGGGCACCACCACCCTGCGCAACGAGCTGGCCGAGAGCTACGAGGTCAGCGAGGACGGGCTGGTGCATACCTTCACCCTGAAGGACGGCATCATGTTCCACAACGGCCGCGAGATCGTGGCCGACGATGTGAAATATTCGCTGGAGCGCGTGACCAACCCCGAGACCCGCAGCCCCGGCGCCGGGTTCTTCGGCATGATCGACGGCTTCGACACCTGGAACGCAGGCGAGGGCGAGGGGCTGTCGGGCGTGCAGGTGATCGACGACAAGACCGTCGAGATCACCCTGTCTCGCCCCGATGCCACGTTCCGGCACGTCATGGCGCTGAACTTCGCGTCCATCGTCCCGCAGGAGGCCGTCGAGGAGGCGGGCGAGGATTTCGGCCGCCAGCCGGTGGGCTCGGGCGCGTTCCGCCTGGCCGAGTGGACGCCCGGCCAGCAACTGGTCTTCGAGCGGTTCGAGGACTATCACCGCGCGGGCGTTCCGAAGCTCGACAGCGTGACCTTCAACATCGGGCTCGAGCCCACGGTCGCGCTTCTGCGGATCCAGAACGGCGACGCCGACATCCCCGGGGACGGCATCCCGCCGGCGCAATTCCTCCAGGTGGTGAACGACGCCGAGTACGAGGACCAGATCGTCGAGGGCGGTCAGCTCCAGACCGGCTATATCACGATGAACACGCAGATGGCGCCGTTCGACAACGTCGACGTCCGCAAGGCGATGAACATGGCGATCAACAAGGACCGCATCGTCCAGATGATCAACAACCGCGCCGTGCCCGCCAACCAGCCGCTGCCGCCCACCATGCCTGGGTATGACGAGGAATACGAAGGTTACGCCTACGATCCCGAGGCGGCGCGGCAGATGCTGGCCGATGCCGGTTTCCCCGACGGCTTCGAGACCGAGCTTTACGTCATGAACGTCGATCCCAACCCGCGCATCGCGCAGGCCATCCAGCAGGACCTGGCCGAGATCGGCGTCACGGCCGAGATCCGAAGCCTGGCGCAGGCCAACGTCATCGCCGCGGGCGGCGAGGCGGACCAGGCGCCGATGATCTGGTCCGGCGGCATGGCGTGGATCGCGGACTTCCCCGATCCCTCGAACTTCTACGGGCCCATCCTGGGCTGCGCGGGCGCGACGCCCGGCGGCTGGAACTGGTCGTGGTACTGCAACGAGGATATCGACGCCCGCGCCACCGAGGCCGACGCCATGGTCGGTGACGAGGCTGCGCGCGAGGATGCCTGGCGCCAGATCTACGTCGATATCATGGAAGACGCGCCCTGGGTGCCGATCTTCAACGAGCAGCGTTTCACCCTGCATTCCGACAACGTGACCGGCGACGACAGCCTGTTCGTCGATCCGGTGCACATCCCGGTGAATTACGACTACATCTACTCGACCGGGGCGCAGTGACGCGATGTGCAAGAACTGCGACTACACCATCCACGGCCATCACCATCATGGGTGGGATCATTCGATCCCGCCCGCCCAGACGGTGGCTCCGGGCAGCAGGCTGCATTTCCAATGCCTCGACAGTTCGGGTGGGCAGTTCACCGAAAGCAGCACCTCGGCCGACGTGCCGACCCTGGATTTCGGCAAGATCAACCCGGTCACCGGCCCCGTCTACGTCGACGGGGCCGAACCCGGCGACATCCTGAAGGTCGGGATCGAGGCGTTCCACCCGTCCGGCTTCGGCTGGACGGCGAACATCCCGGGCTTCGGGTTGCTGGCCGACCAGTTCAAGGATCCGCACCTGAAGACCTGGAGCTACGATCCCGACACGCTGGCACCCGCGTTGTTCTCGGACATCGCCAAGGTGCCGCTCAAGCCCTTCGCCGGCACCATCGGCCTTGCTCCGGCCGAACCGGGCCTGCATTCCGTGGTGCCGCCGCGGCGGATGGGCGGCAACCTCGACATACGCGACCTTGCGGCGGGCACCACGCTGTACCTGCCGGTCGAGGTGGCGGGCGCGCTCTTCTCGATCGGTGACACCCACGCCGCGCAGGGCGATGGCGAGGTCTGCGGCACCGCCATCGAAAGCCCGATGGATGTCGAGGTGACGCTCGACCTCATCAAGCAGGAAAAGCTGGCCTTTCCACGGTTTACCACCCCCGGACCGGTGACGCGGCACCTGGATGCCAAGGGCTACGACGTGACGACGGGCATTGGTCCGGACATGATGACCGGTGCCAAGGACGCCGTGTCGGGCATGATCGACCTTCTGTGCAAGGAGCACGGCTTCTCGGCCGAGGACGCCTACCTTCTGTGCTCGGTCGCGGGGGATCTCCGGATTTCCGAGATCGTGGACATGCCGAACTGGGTCGTGTCCTTCTATTTCCCCCGCGTCGTCCTGCAGTGAGTGCACCGGAAGACACCGGACCGGGCGAGCCACGCCCGGTCCTGACCGTCCGCGATCTGAGCGTTCAGGTCGCGACCGAGGCCGGCGCCAAAACGGTGTTGGACGGCCTGTCGTTCGACCTGCGCGCCGGCGAAACGCTTGCCCTGGCCGGCGAAAGCGGGTCGGGAAAATCCATGACCGCCCTGGCGATCATGGGTCTTCTGCCCAGGCCCATGGCCCGGATCTCCGGCGGCGCGATCCGCCTGGGCGACACCGAGCTGACCTCTCTTGGCGAAAGGGGGTATCGCAAGATCCGGTCGGCGCGCGTCGCGATGATCTTCCAGGAGCCGATGACCTCGCTCAATCCGCTGATGACGGTGGAGCGCCAGATCTGCGAAGTTCTGCTGGAGCACGGCGCCGCGTCCCGCAGCCAGGCCCCGAAACGTGCCCTGGAACTGCTCAGGGACGTGCGGCTGACCGAACCCGAGCGTCGCTTGTCGCAGTACCCCCACGAGCTGTCGGGCGGCATGCGTCAGCGGGTGATGATCGCCATGGCGCTGGCCTGCGACCCCGAGGTGCTGATCGCCGACGAGCCGACGACGGCGCTGGATGTGACCGTGCAGGCCGAAATTCTCGACCTCATCCGCACGCTGCAAGCCGAACATGGCACCGCCGTGCTGATGATCACCCACGATATGGGCGTGGTGGCCGAGATGGCCGACCGCGTGATCGTTCTGCGGCAGGGCCGGCAGGAGGAAACCGCCCCGGTGCGCGATCTCTTCGCCGCGCCGCGGACGGAATACGCCCGCATGCTCCTGGCCGCCGTGCCGCGGCTCGGGGCGGCGCCCGATCGGCCCGAGCCCGCGGATTCGAGGAAAATCGTCGAAGTCGACGACCTTTCGGTGCGGTTCGACATCGCGGGGGGCGTGCTGAACCGAACGGTCGCCCGGGTTCACGCGGTTGAAGGCGTGTCGTTTCATATCCGCGCGGGGGAGACGCTGGCCCTCGTGGGGGAATCCGGTTGCGGCAAGTCGACCATCGGCAAGGCGCTACTGGGACTGGTGCCGTGGCAGGGCTCGATCCGCATCGACGGGCAGCAGACCCGCGGCCGGTCCCGCGCGGCCATGCGGCCGGTGCTGCGCGACATCCAGATGGTGTTCCAGGATCCCGGCGCATCGCTCGACGCGCGGATGACGGTGGGCGACCAGGTGGTCGAGCCGATGGTGGTGCACGGCCTGGCCCGCGGCAGCGAATTGGCTGACCGCGCCGAATGGCTGTTCCAGCGCGTGGGCCTGTCGCCCGACATGCTGCGCCGCTACCCGCACGAATTCTCGGGCGGGCAGAGGCAGCGCATCTGCATCGCGCGGGCGCTGTCCCTGTCGCCCAAGGTCATCGTCGCGGACGAAAGCGTCTCGGCGCTGGATGTCAGCGTGCAGGCGCAGGTGTTGGATCTCATGCAGGAGCTGCAGGCGCAGGACGGGCTGTCCTACCTGTTCATCAGCCACGACATGGCGGTGATCGAACAGGTCGCCGACCGGGTCGTGGTCATGCGGCTTGGCCAGATCATGGAGGAAGGCGCGCGCGACGCGGTCCTGCGCGACCCGCGCCACCCCTACACGCGGCGGCTTCTCTCGGCTGTGCCCGTTCCCGATCCGACCCGGCGGCGGCCCGACCTTTCAGAGACGTCAGGCGTCGAGGAGATCAGTCCGATCTTCCCTGTCGGCAAGGGGCCTGCGCGGGTCGAGCTGATGGAACTGTCGCGGCGCCATCGCGTGGCCCGCGACGCCCTGGCCGCGACATGAGCGCGACCCGGCCTCGGAGGATCAGGTCGATGTCAGCGAAGCGGAGGTTTTCGACGTGATCGAGCGTGTCGGTGCCGCCGTGCACGGCCTCGGCAGGCACCTCGTAGACGATTCAGTCGGGTCCGGCCGTCCCGACCTGATCGGCCGCTCCGACGGGAACGATCACATCCGCAAAGCGCATCCATTCCAGGTCGCGATCGAGGTAATCCGAGCTTCGTGCCGGGACGATCCGGATGCTCGTTACAGATCGCACTCGGGCTTTCCCTGACGAGGGGCAAGACGGACCAGCCTGACCGCATTGGCCAGCACGAGCCGTGGTCGCCAGCTCATGAGCCGCCCCGGGGACAGCGACCGCGGATCGCACGAGGCCGCGTCGACCTTTTCTGAAGCTATACTTGCCCAAGCTTCGGCGACCCGAGCGGACCTGTGTGGAGCGAAAAAGCGATACGAGAGGATGTATAGTGGTGTCTCAGATCACACGGGATGCGACGGCTGAAGCGGAGACTTCCACTCTTCACGACGGTGAACGTGGCTGAAACAGTCTCCGACAGGGGGTGAGGCTTCTTGCGGCTGCCATGAGCTGCGGCGAAACCAATGCCTTGTCTGGAGAAGTGGTGCCCAGGAGAGGACTCGAACCTCCACGTCCATACGGACACTAGCACCTGAAGCTAGCGCGTCTACCATTCCGCCACCTGGGCTGGTGTCGTGGGGGGCCGTCTAAAGCCGCTCGCGGGGGGTGTCAACGCCAAACCGAAGGGCAATTTCGAATTGCGGCTTGTGCGGTGCGGGCAGGCGTCCTACACCCTCAGACGCTCACCCACGAAGGAATGTCGCCATGGCAAAACTGGTCACGATCATCGGGGGATCCGGCTTCGTCGGACGCTACATCGCGCACCGGATGGCAAGCCTCGGCTGGCGTGTCCGCGTCGCCTGCCGCCACCCGCACGAGGCGCATTTCGTCCGCCAGTACGGAGTCGTCGGTCAGGTCGAGCCGGTCTTCTGCAACATCCGCGACGACAATTCCGTGCGCGCCGTCGTGGCCGCCGCCGACGCGGTGGTGAACTGCGTGGGCATCCTGGCCGAGGGCGGCAAGCAGACCTTCGCGGCGCTGCAGCAGGACGGCGCGGCGCGGATCGCGCGCCTGTCGGCCGAGGAAAACGTGGGCCGCCTCGTCCAGATCTCGGCCATCGGCGCCGACGCGGACAGCTCCAGCGAATACGCCCGCACCAAGGCCGCGGGCGAGCAGGCGGTGCAGGAGGCGTTCCCGGGCGCGGTGATCCTGCGTCCGTCGATCATCTTCGGCCCCGAGGACGAGTTCTTCAACCGCTTCGCCACCATGTCGATCCTGTCGCCCTTCGTCCCGCTGGTGAACGGCGGGGTGAAGTTCCAGCCGGTCTACGTGGACGACGTGGCCAAGGCCGCCGAGCTGGCCTTGCTGGGCAAGGCCGAGCCGGGCATCTACGAGCTGGGCGGGCCGGACGTGAACACCTTCCGCGAGCTCATGTCCGAGATGCTGTCGGTGATCCGCCGCCGCCGGCTGATCGTCTCGGCCCCGCTGTGGCTGGGCCGGATCATGGGCAGCGGGTTCGACCTGCTGAAGACCATGAGCTTCGGGCTGATCCGGGGACCGCTCAGCCGCGATCAGGTCGAGAACCTGTCCCGCGACAACGTGGTGGGCGAGGGGGTCAAGACCTTCGCCGATCTCGGGATCGAGCCCACGGCGACCGAGGCCGTGCTGCCCGACTACCTGTGGCGCTTCCGCCCCTCGGGCCAGTATGCCGCGATCAAGGAAAGCGCGCGCAACCTGCGCTGAGTCGCGGGCCGCTCAGCTATAGGCGATCCACAGCAGCAGGGTGCCCAGGCACAGGCGGTAGATCACGTAGGGCGTGAAGCTGACCGAGCGCAGCAGGCGGAACATCAGCTTCAGCGCGACGAAGGCCGCGACGAACGAGAAGGCCGCCACCAGCACCATGTCGCGCGCCATGTCCATGTCGGCCTGCGCCGCGACGTCCAGCGACAGCAGCAGCCCCGAGGCCGCGATCACCGGCACCGACATCAGCATCGACAGCCGCGCCGCATCGGTGCGATCGTAGCCCAGCTTGCGGCCCGCGGTGATGGTGATGCCCGACCGCGACGTGCCGGGGATCAGCGCCAGGATCTGCGCACATCCCATGACCAGCGCGTCGGACAGCCGCCAGCGTTCGGCGGACCGGTCGCGGCCGCCGCTGTGGTCCGCCCAGTAAAGCAGCAGGCCGAAGACGATGGTCGACCAGCCCACGACCGCGGTCGAGCGCAGCGCGCCATCGAGACCCGACAGCTTCAGCAACAGCCCCGCCAGGAGCACCGGCACCGTCGCGATGGCCAGGCACAGCGCCAGCCACGCGTTCTGCCCGTCGATGCGACCGCGCAACAGGGGCGGTATGCCGGCAAGCGCGCGTCCCACGTCATGGCGGAACACCCAGACCACCGCGCCAAGCGTGCCCACATGCGCCGCCACGTCCACGGCGAGGCCCTGATCGTCGAGGCCGGTCAGCCGCGGCAGGAGAATCAGGTGGCCGGAGGAAGAGACCGGCAGGAACTCGGTCACGCCCTGGACGAGGGCAACCAGAAACAGGTGAAAAATGGGCATGGGGCTGGTTCGCTGGAGCGGTTGCGCGCAGAATAGGCGCGGGTGCTACATGTGAAAGCGAAATATTGGGTCCGTTTCGGACATTTTTTCGACTGCAGGCACCCCGGTGCGGCGAAAAAACACGCCAAGAAACCTCAAATAGGTCAGCATATATGTCTTTTATTTGATCCGGCGTGGTTGTAAGGCGGTGCAACCGAAATTCGGAGGATCGTTCGTGGCCAAGCAACCGATGCTGAAATTCGTGAATGTCGCGCGGGATATGCCCGAAAAGCGGCCCCCCGATCTGCGGCGCGGGGACTTCAACGAGATCTACGGCGAATACGCGCGCGAGAAGGCGGCCGAGCAGTCCGGACGGTGTTCGCAATGCGGCGTGCCCTACTGCCAGTCGCACTGCCCGCTGCACAACAACATTCCCGACTGGCTGCGCCTGACCGCCGAGGGCCGCCTGCAGGAAGCCTACGAGGTCAGCCAGGCCACCAACACCTTCCCCGAGATCTGCGGCCGCATCTGCCCGCAGGACCGGCTGTGCGAAGGCAACTGCGTGATCGAGCAGTCGGGCCACGGCACCGTCACCATCGGCGCGGTCGAGAAATACATCACCGACACCGCGTGGGACGAGGGCTGGGTGAAGCCGATCACCAACGGTGGCGAGCGCAAGGAAAAGGTCGCCATCATCGGCGCCGGGCCGGGCGGCCTGGCCGCGGCCGACATGCTGCGGCGCGAGGGCGTGCAGGTCACTATCTACGACCGCTATGACCGCGCGGGTGGGCTGATGACCTACGGCATCCCCGGCTTCAAGCTGGAGAAGGACGTGGTGATGAAGCGCATCGCCCAGCTGGAAGAGGGCGGCGTCGACTTCAAGCTGAACACCGACGTGGGCACCGACATCACCTTCGCCGAGATCCGCGACGGTTTCGACGCGGTGCTGATCGCCACGGGCGTCTACAAGACCCGCGACCTGCAGGCGCCGGGCGTTGGGGCCGAGGGCATCGTGAACGCCATCGATTTCCTGACCGCCAGCAACCGCAAGAGCTTTGGCGACGCGGTGCCGGAATTCGACTCGGGCGAGCTGAACGCCGAGGGCAAGCGCGTGGTCGTCATCGGTGGCGGCGACACCGCCATGGACTGCGTCCGCACCTCGATCCGTCAGGGCGCGACATCTGTGAAATGTCTCTACCGCCGCGACCGCGAGAACATGCCCGGCTCCCAGCGCGAGGTGCAGAACGCCGAGGAAGAAGGTGTCGAGTTCGTCTGGCTGAGCGCGCCCAAGGGCTTCACCGGCGAGCGGGTCGAGGGCGTGATGGTGTCGAAGATGCGCCTGGGCCAGCCCGACGCCACCGGGCGCCAAGTGCCCGAGCTGATCGAGGGCGCGGACTACGTGGAAGAGGCCGACCTGGTCATCAAGGCGCTGGGGTTCGAGCCCGAGGACCTGCCCAAGCTCTGGGGCGTCGACGGGCTGGAAGTCACGCGCTGGGGCACGGTGCTGGCCGATTTCCAGACTCACGAGACGTCGCTGCCCGGCGTCTACGCGTGCGGCGACATCCAGCGCGGCGCGTCGCTGGTGGTCTGGGCCATCCGCGACGGGCGCGAGGCGGCGCAGGCCATCCTGGCGCAGCTCGCGGGCAAGACCACGGCCCCCGTCGCCGCGGAATAGGCGCGGTCGAGGGGGCGCTGCCCCCGCTGCTGCGCAGCCCCCCGGAGGTATTTGGGGAAAGATGAAGCAGGGGCGTTGCCACGCGTGCGTGCAGGCGCAGGTAATGCCGCAGGATTTTACATCGAGTGGCCAAGGGTGGACCGCCCGGCCGCATCTTCGAGAGAGGACACGACCGATGACCAAGTACGATGCCGAATGGGTGGCCCGCGAGCAAGCCAAGCGCGCCTACATGGCCGAACATTCGCTGTACCGCGACGATGACGAGCACGCGTCCTGCGGCGTGGGCCTGGTCGTCGACAAGGCCGGCAAGCCGTCGCGCCGCGTGGTGCAGGCGGGCATCGACGCGCTGAAGGCGATCTGGCACCGCGGCGCGGTCGACGCCGACGGCATGACCGGCGACGGCGCCGGCATCCACGTGCAGATCCCGTTCAAGTTCTTCGGCGAACAGGTCGAGCGCACGGGCCACGCGCTGCGCGATGAATTGCTGGCCGTGGGCCAGGTGTTCCTGCCTCGCACCGATTTCGGCGCGCAGGAGATCTGCCGCACCATCGTCGAGACCGAAGTCCTGCGCATGGGCTACTATATCTATGGCTGGCGCCACGTGCCGGTCGACACCTCGGTCCTGGGCGAGAAGGCCAACGCCACGCGCCCCGAGATCGAGCAGATCCTGATCTCGAACGCCAAGGGCGTGGACGAGGAGACGTTCGAGCGCGAGCTCTATGTCATCCGCCGCCGGATCGAGAAGGCATCGGCCGCCGCCGGCGTGCGCGACCTCTACCTTGCGTCGCTGAGCTGCCGGTCGGTGATCTACAAGGGCATGATGCTGGCCGAGCAGGTGGCCGAGTTCTATCCCGACCTGAAGGACGACCGGTTCGAGAGCGCCTTCGCCATCTACCACCAGCGCTATTCCACCAACACCTTCCCGCAATGGTGGCTGGCCCAGCCGTTCCGCATGCTGGCGCATAACGGCGAGATCAACACGCTGAAGGGCAACCTGAACTGGATGAAGAGCCACGAGATCCGGATGGCGTCGGCCGCCTTCGGGGACATGGCAGACGACATCAAGCCTATCGTGGCGCAGGGGTCCAGCGACTCGGCCGCGCTGGATTCGGTCTTCGAGGTGCTCGTGCGCGCGGGCCGCAACGCGCCCATGGCCAAGACCATGCTGGTGCCCGAGTCGTGGTCGAAGCAGGCCGACGAGCTGCCCGAGGCGTGGCGCGACATGTATTCCTACTGCAACTCGGTCATGGAGCCGTGGGACGGCCCCGCCGCGCTGGCCATGACCGACGGGCGCTGGGTCTGCGCCGGGCTCGACCGGAACGGCTTGCGCCCCATGCGCTATGTCGTGACCGCCGACAACCTGGTGATCGCCGGGTCCGAGGCGGGCATGGTGCCCATGGACGAATCCGGCATCGTCGAGAAGGGCGCGCTGGGCCCCGGCCAGATGCTGGCCATCGACATGCAGGAGGGCCAGCTGTTCCACGACGTCGAGATCAAGGACAAGCTGGCCGCCGCGCAGCCTTTCGGCGAATGGGTCGGCAAAATCGTCGAGCTGGATGCCGACCTGGCACGCGCGACCGAGCGCCCCGTCTTCTCCGGGGCCGAGCTGCGCCGCCGCCAGATCAGCGCCGGCTACACCATGGAGGAGCTCGAGCAGATCCTCGCGCCCATGGCCGAGGACGGGAAGGAAACGCTGGCGTCCATGGGTGACGACACGCCCTCGGCGGTGCTGAGCGAGAAGTACCGCCCGCTGAGCCATTTCTTCCGCCAGAACTTCAGCCAGGTGACGAACCCGCCGATCGACAGCTTGCGCGAATTCCGGGTGATGAGCCTCAAGACCCGGTTCGGCAACCTCAAGAACGTGCTGGACGAAAGCAGCAGCCAGACCGAGATCATCGTGCTGGACAGCCCCTTCGTGGGCAACGCGCAGTTCGACCGCATGGTCGAGTCGTTCAACGCGCCCATGGTCGAGATCGACTGCACCTTCGAGGCGGGCCAGGGGCCCGGCACGCTGACCCAGGGGCTGCGGCGCATCCGCGAGGCGGCGGAAGAGGCCGTCCGCTCGGGCTCGGGACACCTGGTGCTGTCGGATGCCAAGGCCTCGGAGGATCGCGTGCCCATGCCGATGATCCTGGCGACCTCGGCCGTGCACAGCTGGCTGACCAAGCAGGGGCTGCGCACCTTCTGTTCGCTGAACGTGCGGTCGGCCGAATGCATCGACCCGCATTACTTCGCCGTGCTGATCGGCTGCGGCGCCACCACGGTGAACGCCTATCTCGCCGAGGACAGCCTGGCCGACCGCATCGACCGCGGGCTTCTGGACTGTTCGCTGACCGAGGCGGTCGCGCGCTACCGCGCCGCCATCGACGCGGGCCTTCTGAAGATCATGGCCAAGATGGGGATCAGCGTGATCTCGTCCTATCGCGGCGGGCTGAACTTCGAGGCGGTGGGCCTGAGCCGCGCCATGTGCGCCGAGTATTTCCCCGGCATGCACAGCCGCATCAGCGGCATCGGCGTCAACGGCATCCAGCGCAAGGTCGAGGAGATCCACGCCCGCGGCTTCCGCGGCGGACAGGACGTGCTGCCGATCGGCGGCTTCTACAAGGCGCGCCGCTCGGGCGAGCAGCACGCCTGGGAAGCGACGACCATGCACATGCTGCAAATGGCCTGCAACACGGCGTCCTACCAGACGTGGAAGCAGTTTTCGGCCAAGATGCGGGGCGCCAAGCCGATCCACCTGCGCGACCTCATGGACTTCAAGGCGCTGGGCAACCCGGTGCCCATCGAAGAGGTCGAAAGCATCACCTCGATCCGCAAGCGGTTCGTGACGCCGGGCATGTCGCTGGGCGCCCTGTCGCCCGAGGCGCACCGGACGCTGTCGATCGCCATGAACCGGATCGGTGCCAAGTCGGACAGCGGCGAGGGGGGCGAGAGCCCCGAGGATTTCACCCCCGAGCCCAATGGCGACAACGCGTCGGCGAAGATCAAGCAGGTGGCGTCGGGCCGCTTCGGCGTGACGGCGGAATACCTGCTGCATTGCGAAGAGCTGGAAATCAAGGTGGCCCAGGGCGCCAAGCCCGGCGAGGGCGGCCAGCTTCCGGGCATGAAGGTGACCAAGCTGATCGCCAAGCTGCGGCACTCGACTCCCGGCGTGACCCTGATCTCGCCGCCGCCGCACCACGACATCTACTCGATCGAGGACCTGGCGCAGCTGATCTACGACCTCAAGCAGATCAACCCGCGCGCCAAGGTGACGGTGAAGCTGGTCGCGTCCTCGGGTGTCGGCACCATCGCGGCCGGGGTGGCGAAGGCGAAGGCCGACGTGATCCTGATCTCGGGCCATAACGGCGGCACCGGCGCGTCGCCGGCGACGTCGATCAAGTACGCGGGCCTGCCGTGGGAAATGGGCCTGACCGAGGCGCACCAGGTCCTGGCCATGAACAACCTGCGCTCGCGCGTGACGCTGCGCACCGATGGCGGATTGCGTACCGGGCGCGACATCGTCATGGCGGCGATGATGGGGGCCGAGGAATACGGCATCGGCACCGCCGCGCTGATCGCCATGGGCTGCATCATGGTGCGCCAGTGCCAGTCGAACACCTGCCCGGTGGGCGTCTGCACCCAGGACGACGCGCTGCGCGAGAAGTTCACGGGCAACGCCGACAAGGTGGTGAACCTCATCACCTTCTACGCCCAGGAGGTCCGCGAGATCCTGGCGTCGATCGGCGCACGTTCGCTGGACGAGGTGATCGGCCGGGCCGACCTGCTGAGCCAGGTCAGCCGTGGCAGCGCGCACCTGGACGACCTGGACCTGAACCCGCTGCTGATCACCGTCGATGGCGCGGACAAGATCGTCTATGACCGCGACCGCCCGCGCAACGCCGTGCTGGACACTCTGGACGCCGAGATCGTGCGCGACGCGCAGCGGTTCCTCGAGGACGGCGAGAAGATGCAGCTGAGCTATGCCGTGCGCAACACCCACAGGACCGTGGGCACGCGCACGTCCAGCCACATCGTCAAGCGGTTCGGAATGCGCAACCACGGCCTGCAGGACGACCACTTGCACGTGAAGCTGACGGGCAGCGCGGGGCAGTCGCTGGCTGCCTTCGCGGCCCCGGGGCTGAAGATCGAGGTGTCGGGCGACGCCAACGACTATGTCGGCAAGGGCCTGTCGGGCGGCACCGTGGTGGTGCGCCCGCCCATGATCAGCCCGCTGGTCGCGTCCGACAACACGATCATCGGCAACACCGTGCTTTATGGTGCGACGAGCGGCTACCTTTTCGCCGCAGGCCGCGCGGGCGAACGGTTCGCCGTCCGCAACTCGGGCGCGCACACCGTGATCGAGGGCTGCGGCTCCAACGGGTGCGAATACATGACCGGCGGCGTCGCCGTGATCCTGGGGGCGATCGGGGCCAACTTTGGCGCCGGGATGACTGGCGGGATGGCCTATATATACGATCCCGAGGGCCGCTCGCCGATCATGATGAACGCCGAGACCCTGGTGACCTGCCCGGTCGCGTCGGACTTCTACGAGGCCGAGCTGAAGGGCCTGATCGAGCGCCACGCCGAGGAAACCGGCAGCCGTCGCGCGAAGGAGATCCTGCAACACTGGGAGACCGAGCTGGCGAACTTCACGCAGGTCTGCCCGAAGGAAATGCTGGACAAGCTCGAGCATCCGCTGGGCACCGAGGTGCAGGCGGTTCCGGCCGAGTGATTTGATCGGCCTCCGGCCGACTCTGAACCCAATCAAGCGCGCGCGCCCCGGACCAAATCCGGGGCGCGCGGCGTTTAGGGGGCAGACACGGATCCGAATGGAACAGAGGTACGCCATGGCGAAACTGTTGATCGAAGCGCTGGACAAGGCCGAGGCCGGCGAATGGGACGCGGCGCACGACATCGTGCAGCAATACGACGGGCGCGGGGCGGCGTGGCTGCATGCCTACCTGCACAAGGTCGAGGGCGACGATTCCAACGCCCGCTACTGGTATCGGAAGGCCGACATGCAGCCCTTCGAGGGCGACCGGTACGAGGAGCTTTACGCGCTGCGGCAGGAGCTGACCTCGGGGACCGAGGGCATGATGGGGCAGAAGCCGGCGACCTGATCTCGGCATCGCGCGTGGCGCCGGACCGGGGAGGGGCTCCGCCCCGCCGCTGACGCGGCCCCCCGAGGTATTTTCGGAAAGATGAAGGCGCGGCGGCTGTCAGCGCTCGATCGCGAGCCCCGAGGGAACGCGTTCCGGTATGCCGAGCCGGCCGGTCAGGGATGCGGGGTCGGTGAGCGCCTCGAGGAAGGCGAGGAGCGCGTCGAGGTCCCTGGCGTCCAAGGGGCGGCCGGGCCGGGCCGCGGCCGCGATGGCGGCACGCTCGGCCGGGGTGTCGAGCGCCCAGTCGTCGGGTGCGATGTTTTCAAGCCGCGGCAGGGTCGGCGCGTCGTCGTAGCGGTCGAGCGCCGATGCCGGGTCCGCGTGATCGCGCAGGAAGGCCCGCAGGTCGGAATGCGCGCCCGCATGGCCCCAGGGGCCGGTGCGGGTCACGTTGCGCAGCATGGGCGTTCGGAACGCGTAGGCGTCGTCGATGGCGCCGGTAACCCGCATCCGGCCCGTGTCCTGCTGGTGGGACTCGAACCGCGCGGCCTTGCCCGGTCCGATCTGCGGCGCGCCCATGGCGTGGAAGGCGTTGTCGGTCATCAGCGGGCCGGCGTGGCAGTCGGCGCAGCCCGCGTCGCCGTAGAAAAGCTCCATCCCTTGGGCCGCCGCGCCCGTCAGCGGCGCCTCGCCGCGCAGGGCGGCATCGAAGGCGCTGTCGGTGGCGCGCCATTCGAAGTTCATGAAGGCGGCGATGGCGTCGGAGATGTCGGTGAAGCCGATGGGCTGGCCGGCCGCGATCTCGGGATAGGCCTCGGCGAACAGGGCGGCGTAATCCGGAATTCCGGCCACCCGCGCGGCGATGGTCTCCCACGCGCCGTCGGGGCCGGTCAGCCGCCCCTGGCGCACCAGTTGCGCCACGTCGTTCTCGGCGTAGTGGCCCGCCATCTCGTCGGGGCTGAGCACCGGGAACATGGTCTGGGCCGAAAGCAGGCTGTCGAAGCCGGCCACCATGTCTTGGCCCAGGGGCGTGCGCAGGCCGCCGGGCCGGGTCTCGTCCACCTCGATCCGGCCATCGTGAAACAGGACCGTCACCCCCGGGTGGCCGAGGTTGAACAGCCCCGGCGCGTTGCGCGGGATGCGCTGTTCGGGCGGGTTGTCGGGATCGGCCACGCGGTCGGGGCCAAGGCCGGTGCCGCCATCGCCGATCCCGAGGCTCACGCCGTCGCCGGTGGCGAAACGCGGGTGGTGACAGGTGGCGCACGAGACCGTGCGGCTGCCCGACAGGATCGGGTCGTAGAACAGGAGCTGGCCCAGCTTGACCTCGGCCGCCGGGTGCCGCGGGAAGTCGTGGGGATCCAGCGGCGGCGGCAGGTCGGCGGCCGCGACCGGCGTGGCTAGGCAGAGGGCAAGGCAGGCAAGGCGCAACATGGCGGCAACGGTGCTGCGGGCGCGAGGCGCGGTCAAGCGGGTGGCGCCATGCCGGGCCGTCGCGGTCAAAAAAAACCCCGCCGACATCGGTCGGCGGGGCAAGGTTGCACCATGGGGCGGGCGCGGATGCGCCCGTCCTTGCCATGGTGCCGGCGGTAACTTCTGGGGGTGTCTCGGGTGGCCTAGCGCATTTCCGCGCGGATCTGTTGGCGCAGGATGTCGATGGGGACTTTCTGCCCCTCTTTCACGAAGCTCCAATAGGTCCAGCCATTGCAGCTGGGGGCCCCGTCGAGCGCGGCGCCCACCTGGTGGATCGAGCCGGTCAGCCGGTCGGCGACCAGCGTGCCGTCGGCGCGGACCTTGGCGGTCTGGCCGCGCGCGTTGACCAGCATTTCGCCCGGACGCAGCAGGCCGCGTTCGACCAGCTGGCCGAAGGGCACGCGCGGCTCGGCGCGCTTGGACTGCGTGACGTCCAGGGCCGAGCGGTCGTATTTGCGCACCCGCGACAGGCGGCGTTCGGCGACGGCGATATAGGCCTCGTCGCGCTCGATCCCGATGAAGTCGCGGCCCAGCATCTTGGCCACGGCGCCGGTGGTGCCCGATCCGAAGAAGGGGTCCAGTACAACGTCGCCGGGATTGGTGGTGCCCACCAGCACGCGGTGCAGCAGGCTGTGGGGCTTCTGCGTCGGGTGGGCCTTGTTGCCGTCGGCATCCTTCTCGCGCTCGTGGCCGGAACAGATCGGCATGGTCCAGTCGCTGCGCATCTGGACGCCGTCGTTCATCGCCTTCAGCGCGTCGTAGTTGAACGTGTATTTCGAGGCCTGGTCACGGCCCGCCCAGATCATCGTTTCGTGCGCGTTGGTCAACCGCTTGCCGCGGAAGTTCGGCATCGGGTTGGTCTTGCGCCAGACCACGTCGTTCAGGATCCAGAACCCTTCGTCCTGAAGGGCGGCGCCCACGCGGAAGATGTTGTGGTAGCTGCCGATGACCCAGATCGCGCCGTCGGGTTTCAGCACCCGCCGCGCGGCTTGCAGCCAGGCGCGGGTGAAGTCGTCATAGGCCTTGAAGCTCGAGAACTGGTCCCAGGCGTCGTCGACGGCGTCGACCTGGCTTCCCTCCGGACGATGAAGGGTGTTCTTGAGCTGCAGGTTATAGGGGGGATCGGCAAAGACCAGGTCGACGCTCGCCTCGGGAAGCTGTCCCATGGCGTCGATGCAATCCCCGCGCACGATCGTGTTGAGCGGCAGCTGAGCTGCGCTTTTCGTCCGGTTCATCCGTTTCACTGCCTCGTGGTCGCGCCTTTTTGGCGGCGCTTGTGTTGTGAGGCCAAGGATGGCCAGCGGTCCCGCCGGGGTCAAAATCTTTTTGATTCCGGTCGATTGTTAATTTTCTTGATACAATATCTTGTGGATCGGCTTGAACGAGCGCCTATGGTGTGGGGTGATACCGTGGCTTTTCAGCCCCACCTGGTGCGCCGAGGTGCCGTAGCCCTTGTTGCTTTCCCAGGCGTAATGGGGGTGCTGTTGCGCCAGCGTCACCATGGCCCGATCGCGTGCCACCTTGGCCACGATCGAGGCGGCCGCGATGGAGATCGACAGGCCGTCGCCGCCGACCAAGGGGGTGGCGGGGCAGGGCAGGCCGGTGGGCAGGCGATTGCCGTCGATCAGTAGGTGTCCGGGTGGCACCGGCAGCGCGTCGATGGCCCGGCGCATGGCGAGAAAACTGGCCTGGAGGATGTTCAGGCGGTCGATCTCGTCCACCGTGGCCTCGCCCATGCCGATCTCGGCCGCTTCGAAAAGCTGGGCATAGAGCGTCTCGCGCCGCTTGGCGCTGAGCTTCTTGCTGTCGTCCAGCCCTTCGGGAATGGCCGCGGGGTCCAGCACGACGGCGGCTGCCACGACCGGGCCCGCCCAGGGGCCGCGACCGACCTCGTCGATGCCGGCGATGCGCAGGCTGCCCTTCGCGCCGAGCCGCGTCTCGTACATGTCGTCTGGCATGGTCAAGACATCGCCCGGCGGACGCCTCGGTGCAAGCGTCAATGCCATGAAAAATTGGGGCGGGACCGTCCCCGGTGGGTTCGGTCCCGCCCCGTCACGACCCGCCGCGCCAAGATGTGCGGAGTGGTTTGCGAAGGGCCGTGAAGACGGGGCCGCGCTTAGTGTCGCTGCGCCACCGTCCATCCCTGTCGCTGCAGGCAGCGCGCGCCGTAGACGGCGCGGTCGCGGCCATAGGCGTGCACGATCCGTTCGCAGCGCCGCGGCAGGTGCCGGGCCTGCTGGAAATTTCGTTGCAGGCACCGCTTGCCGTAGACGGTGCGCAGGCCACGGCCGGTTTCGACCCGGTGTCGGCAAACGGCCGGCAGGGCGCGTTCGGCCCGGTGGTCGCGATACCGGTCCCGGTCGCGCTGGCGCTCGCGCTCGGCGGTGCGCTCGCGCTCACGTTCGCGGTCCTTGCGATCGTCCTTGTACTTGTCGATGGCGACGCCCAGCACGCCGATGGCGGCCAGCGCGGCCAGAAGCTGGCCCGCCTGTTCCTGGTTGATCTGTGCCTGCGCCTGCGGGGCGGACACGGGACTGGTGGCAAGGCCAAGGCCGAGGATGGCGGCGAGTAGGATACGGGACATGGCGTGGCTCCTTTCGGGATCGCGTTTCTGTCGATGCCCCTGCTTGGCGCCGGGCCGCCAAGCCACGCAATATCGCCCGCCCGTCATCGCATAACAGCGCGCCATCGCCCCGTGGTCATTGATTGTCGCGGGGGCGCGGGCCATGGTTCGGATCACGCCCATGCCCTTTTTCAGAAGGTGTCCGACCCGATGTTCCGCTTTGCCAGATGCGCCGCGATCAGCGCCATCGCCCTTGTCGCCGCCGGCGCGGTCGAGGCCGCGTGCTACGTGGATTACAAGGCGCGCATCGCGCAGCCTTTCCAGTTGCATTACGGTGTAATCCGGCTCAGCGATGCCGAATGCGCCGATCCCCGTGCCGCCGTGCAGGCCCGCATCGGCGTGGACGGCTGGGAGGTGCTGGCGATCATGGACCAGTTCGACGAGGCGGGTGCAGAGGCAAGGAGGAACGATGCTGCGGGTTTTTACCTCCGTTACTGACAGCCGTTCGGCGGGCCGAGTCGTCGCCATCGGGATCGCCGTGATCGTGGCGATCCTGCTCATGGCGGCGGTCGGGCTGTTCCTGAGCCTGCCCGACGCCAACGCGTTCAACGCGCGGGTCGAGCGGCTTTTCGTCGAGAACGCCGACCTCGTCTCGGGCGAAAGCATTCGCCTGCTCGAGATCCTCGCCCAGTCCGGCACCGCGTTTTCCGAGGTGCTGGCATCCTACCGGGTCATCATCTTCGTGCTGCTGGTCTTTGCCGCGGCGCTGCTGCTGGCGTCGCTCGCGTTTCTCGTGACCATCGTGGCGCTGAACCGCCGCATGGGCGAGATCGAGCGCGCGGGCATCCAGGTGTCCAGTCTTCTCATCAGCCGCGAAGAGCGGACCGTGTATCTGAACAACATGGAATTCGCCCTGACCGAGGCGGCGATCGAAACGCTGTCGGTGCTGGCCGAGGCGCGCATGGACGACGACGTGCTGTCGGGCTCGCAGATCGAGGCGATGGTGTCGGGCCGGGATGCGTCGGATTGCGACGAGGCATCGGGCGCCACGCGGATCAAGCGGCTGCGCGATGCGCTGGGCAACCAGATGGTCAGCGAACTGCTGGTCAAGACCATCGCCCGGCGCGGCTACATGCTGTCCATCGACAAGGACGTGATCCGGATGGTGTGAGCACCGGCCCGGCGAAGCCGGCGATCGCTCCGGTGGAGCGATCGAGGTGCGAACGGGCGGAGCCCGGAGCGTGCCGGCGCCAGCCCCGCCCCTCACCCGTAATAGTGCCGCCAGCTCTTCTCGCAGTGGCGCGCGCCGAAGACGCGGACCCAACCGGCCCAGAAACGGTTCCGGTGGCGCAGCCGCCAGCCCCGGGCGCACCAGCTTTCGTTCACGCCGAAGGTGAGGCGGCAGGTCAGCCGTGACAGGCCGAGGATGTGGCGGCGGACCGTCAGCAACGCGATCGCCATGTACCGTGGAGGGGAGTGTTCCATGCGTCTCTCCGCTTTGGATCCACGAGGGTTGGCGCGGGGCTCAATCCCTCGCGGTTTCCATCGCAGCGGAGTGTAAATCTTGTGTGACGGCCCCGTTCGCCGTCGCGTCATCGGGCGCAACACAAAAAAGGCCCCGCGGTGTCCCGCAGGGCCTTGGGGGGTCAGTGCACCACCGCGTCCTGCGGCGGCTGACGGTTCGAGGATGACACCCGGTCGCCCACCAGCAGCCCGTCGGCGCCGGCGCTGATCTTGACCGTCGCGCCGTCGCCGATATCGCCCGCCAGGATCATCTCGGCCAGTTGGTCCTGCAGCGCCCGCTGGATCACCCGCTTCAGCGGCCGGGCCCCGAAGACGGGGTCGTAGCCCTCGTCGGCCAGCCACTTGCGCGCGCCCTCGTCCAGGTCGAGCGTGATCTTGCGGCCCGCCAGGCGCTTCTCCAGCCGTGCGAGCTGGATATCGACGATGCCGTCCATGTCCTCGCGGCTGAGGCGGTCGAAGATCACCGTCTCGTCCAGCCGGTTCAGGAACTCGGGCCGGAAATGGGCGCGCACGGCGTCCATCACGTCGCGCCGGGCCTGCGCGCTGTCGGCCCCCTCGGGCAGCTGGCTGAGCGCTTGGGACCCGAGGTTCGAGGTCAGCACGATCAGCGTCTGCTTGAAGTCCACGTGCCGGCCCTGGCCATCGGTCAGAACGCCGTCATCCAGCACCTGAAGCAGCACGTTGAACACGTCCGGGTGCGCCTTCTCGACCTCGTCGAACAGGATCACCTGGTAGGGACGCCGCCGCACGGCCTCGGTCAGGACGCCGCCCTCGTCGTAGCCCACGTAGCCCGGGGGCGCGCCGATCAGGCGGGCGACCGCGTGCTTCTCCATGAACTCGGACATGTCGATCCGAACCATGGCCTGGTCGTCGTCGAACAGGTACTCGGCCACGGCCTTGGTCAGCTCGGTCTTGCCGACGCCGGTGGGCCCGAGGAACAGGAAACTGCCCAGCGGGCGGTTCTCGTCGTTCAGGCCCGCACGCGCCCGGCGCACGGCGTTCGACACGGCCTGCACGGCGGTGCGCTGGCCGATGACGCGCTTGCCCAGCTCCTCTTCCATCTTCAGAAGCTTCTCGCGTTCGCCTTCCAGCATCTTCGAGGTCGGGATGCCGGTCCAGCGCTCGACGACCTGTGCGATCTGCTCGGGGCGCACGGCCTCTTCGACCATCACGTCGCCTTCGCGGTCCTCGGCCTCGCCCAGCTCCTTCTCGAGCTGCGGGATGATGCCGTAGGACAGCTCACCGGCGCGGGCCAGGTTGCCCTCGCGCTTGGCGATGTCCAGCTCGGCGCGGGCGCGGTCCAGACGCTCTTTCAGCGTGCGGGCCGAGTCGAGCTTGTCGCGCTCGGCCTGCCACTTGGCCGTCATCTCGTCCGCGCGTTCCTGCAGGTCCGCAAGTTCACGCTCGAGCTTGTCCAGCCGATCCTTGCTGGCCTGGTCGTCCTCCTTGCGCAGAGCTTCGGCCTCGATCTGCTTTTGCAGGATGTCGCGGTCCAGCGCGTCCAGTTCTTCGGGCTTGCTGTCCACTTCCATGCGCAGGCGTGACGCGGCCTCGTCCATCAGGTCGATGGCCTTGTCGGGCAGGAAACGGTCGGTGATGTAGCGATGGCTGAGCGTCGCCGCCGCGACCAGCGCCGCGTCCGAGATCCGCACGCCGTGGTGCAGCTCGTACTTCTCCTTGATGCCACGCAGGATCGACACGGTGTCGGCTTCGGTCGGCTCTTCGACCATCAACGGCTGGAACCGGCGGGCCAGCGCCGCGTCCTTCTCCACGTGCTTGCGGTACTCGTCCAGCGTGGTGGCGCCGACACAGTGCAACTCGCCCCGCGCAAGGGCGGGTTTCAGCAGGTTCGACGCATCCATGGCGCCCTCGGATTTGCCGGCGCCCACCAGCGTGTGCATCTCGTCGATGAACAGGATGATCTCGCCCGCGGCCGAGGTGACCTCGGACAGGACGGCCTTCAGACGCTCCTCGAACTCGCCGCGATACTTCGCGCCCGCGATCAGCGCGCCCATGTCCAGCGACAGCAGCCGCTTGTTGCGCAGGCTTTCCGGCACGTCACCGTTGACGATCCGCAGGGCAAGGCCCTCGGCGATGGCGGTCTTGCCGACGCCGGGCTCGCCGATCAGGACGGGGTTGTTCTTGGTCCGCCGGCTCAGGACCTGCATGGTGCGCCGGATCTCGTCGTCGCGGCCGATGATCGGGTCGATCTTGCCCTCGCGTGCCCGCTCGGTCAGGTCGAGGCTGTATTTCTTCAGCGCGTCATACCCTTCCTCGGCCGAGGCGGTGTCGGCGGTGCGGCCTTTGCGAACATCGTTGATCGCGGCGTTCAGCGCCTGGGCATTCACGCCGCCCATGTCCAGCGCGTCCTTGGCCTTGGATTTCACCATGGCCAGCGCGCAGAGAATGCGCTCGACCGGGGTGAAGCTGTCGCCGGCCTTCTTGGCCAGCTGCTGGGCCTGGTCCAGCACCTTGGCCACGCTTTGATCCATGTAGATCTGCGCGCCGTCGCCGCTGACCTTGGGCAGCTTGCCAAGGGCCAGTTCGACCTGTTCGGTCACGCGCTTGGCGTTGCCGCCGGCGGCATTGATGAGATTCGCGGCCAGCCCCTGGTCGTCGTCCAGCAGGGCCTTCAGCAGGTGTTCGGGGACCAGGCGCTGATGCTCCTCGCGCATGGCGATGGTCTGCGCGGCCTGGATGAACCCCCGAGAGCGTTCGGTGAATTGCTCCAAGTTCATTTTATCTTCTCCTTGTAAGCGTTTGGCCGGCGGGCGCCCGTCAGCGGCACGCCCCTTGGTCAGCCAAACCTTCGGGAATTCAGATGGGACTGTCCTTGACCTGCTTCAAGAAAGGCCGTGCGAAATAAATCACAGTCCTGTGAATCCTTACCCGGAACTTATCCACAGCTTCGCCGTTACTTGACCGTGTGGTTAACGCCTCACCGAGCAGCCAGAGGGTCGAACAAGACCCCGTCCAATCCACCGGCGCCGGACGCCGGAACGCAGGCAAGGCCCCATGGGGGTCACGCCGATCTACCTGCTCGCCAAATCATTCATTCGGGCCGAGATGCAGCCGGCATCCGCCCACCACGACCGGGCGCGCGCCCGTGAGGAAGGAAGGCAAAGGATGATCATTCTCGACGCAGACCTGTCCCGGGTGCGCCGCGACCGCGATTTCGGCCGGATCGAAGCGCTGGTCTCGCTGTGGGTCAAGGAAAGCGGACGCCCGGTCCGCCCGATCCGCCTGACCACCAACGTTCCCATCCGCGGCAACGGCCCGATCCGGGCCCGCCTCATCCAGGACGCCGCCGCGCTGGCCTCAAGCGGCCTGGCGCCCGACACCAGTTTACCCCGCGTCGCTTAACGTCCCTTATCTGCCTCGACGCGCAACTGGGCGCAGCGTATTGCCGCTGCGCCCTTTTTCTTGGGCGGGGGCGGATCGGGGGGCGGTTGATCGCGGCCAGTCTCCGGACGTGTGGTCGAGTTCTGGAGAGGCGGGGCACATTCGACCCCGGGCCTCCTAGATCTGCTCCGCGATGCTGGCCTTGTCGATGACGGACCAGACGCGCCGGATCCTGTCGTCGTGATATTCGTAGAAGACATTCTCGGTGAACCTGACCCTCGCCCCGTTCACCGGCAGCCCGAACAGCTGGCCGGCAGGCGTGCAGTCGAAGGCCAGCCGGCTGGCGATCACCGGCGGGTCGCAGGAGAGCATGGCTATGTTGAAGGACAGGTCGGGGATCGCCCGGAAGTCTTCGACCAGCATCCCCCGATAGCCGTCGAGCCCGATCGCGGCCCCGTTGTATTCGACGCCGTCCGCCACGTGCTGGTGCAGCGCGTCCCAGTCCTGCGCGTTCAGGCACGCGATGTAGCCCCGGTAGAGTTCCTTGATCCTGTCGCGCGTCACGTCTCCACCTTCCTTCGTCGGTAGTGTCGATCTCTAGGGACGGACCTGCGCCCGGACCAGCCTCTTCAGGCGCTTTGCCCCGCCGGGAGGGATGGTCGCAGAAAGGCTCCCGAAATTACTTCGGGAGCCTTTCTGTTGGCGCCACGCGCCTCATGCGTTCAAGCCGGGTGGCTTATTCGGCGATCGTTTCGTCGTCGCGGCCTTCGGGGCCCGACGGGGTGGGGACGAAGCCAGTGCCGCCGCTATCGGTGTCGCGCACCACCGACTGGTCCTCTTCGGGCGTCAGCTCGGTTTCCGTGTCACGACCGTCGGGAAAGCTTTCGTCCGACGCGTCTTCGACGCGGTCGGCGCCACTGTCGCTCGACTCGTCGACGATGAATTCGTCATCCGCGATGGTCGCCGACGGGTCGGTCTGGGTGTCGGTCTCGTCGTCCGGTGCGGGTTGGGGGGTCTCGCTGTCCTCGATGGGCTCCAGCGGGTCTTCGGCCTCGGCCGGCGGAACGGTTTCCTCACCGGGCGCGGCCGGCTCGACCTCGTCCAGCTCGTCGGTGATGCCCTCGGTCTCCATGTCGCGCTCGCCTTCGGGGTTGGTGCCCGCGCCGGCGGGACGGGACGAGATGTCGTCCTCGGCGATGATCGTCGGCTCGTCCGGCGGCGTCTCGTCGGACATGGCGAAGACGGCGACGATGGCGATCAGGGCCGCTGCCCCCACGAGAAAGATGGGGCCGAGGATGTTGCCGGCCCCTTTCGTTGATTTGGCCATGGTTTAGCCTCCTGTCTTTGGCGGCAAAACGGGTCCCCCCGTGCGGCGGTTCCACTCTTGCGCCCCTTGCGTCAATCCGCCACTTGGGGTGCGCTCCCTGCGAAAAGCGCGATGCGAAAAGGACACCGCCCATGACCGATGACCGCCTGATCGTTGCCCTGGACGTGCCCGACGCCATCGCCGGATTGGAGCTTGTGGGCCGCATCGGACCTGCCGTCGGCTTCTACAAGATCGGGCTGGGCATGCTGACCGGCGGGGGGCTGGCCCTGGCGCGCGAGCTGAAGGACGAGCACGGCAAGCGGATCTTCCTCGACATGAAGCTGTTCGATATCGGTGCCACGGTCGAGGCGGCGGTGCGGGGATTGGTGCAGTTCGATCTCGATTTCCTGACCGTGCATGGCGACCCCCACGTGGTCCGCGCGGCGATGGAGGGCGCGGCGGGCTCGCGCACGCGCATCCTCGCGGTGACCATCCTGACCTCGCTGGACCGGTCCGACCTGGACGCGGGCCTGATGCGGGCGGGCGACATGGCGCAGATGGTCGAGGACCGCGCCGCCGCCGCGTTCGAGGCCGGTGCCGACGGCGTTATTGCCTCGCCGCAGGAGGCCGCCGCGATCCGCGCGCTGCCGCAGTCCGAAGGCCGCCTGATCGTCACGCCGGGGGTCCGCCCCGAGGGATCGGCGCCCGGCGACCAGAAACGCATCGCCACGCCTGCCGGCGCTATCGGGGCGGGCGCAGACCATATCGTGGTGGGCCGCCCGGTCTGGCAGGCCGACGATCCGGCCGCCGCCGCGCGCGCCATCCTGTCGGACCTGCCGTCCTGAGCCTGCGGCTGGACGTGGGCCGGCCGAACGCCTAAAGCTGGCACCGGTCGGTCCCGTGGCTCAACTGGATAGAGCAGCCCCCTCCTAAGGGGCAGGTTGCAGGTTCGAATCCTGCCGGGATCGCCAGCCTCAACTCGCCATAAATAAAATCAATTGCTTATCGGTCAATTTTTTAACCCGGGCCGACGGGTTTACAAGGAACACGCTCGGGCGAGAGGCGCGGCGCGTGTAGCGCTTCACTGGCAGGGAACGTAAACGGTGACGGGATCAATGATCTGCTGATCGGGGCCCCTGAATCTGAACCGAATCGGCGGTACCGCGGGGGCGAGACCTACTTGGAATTCGGCTCTGCCAGGGGGGGGCGGGCAGCCAAGCTTGCGGCTTGAAAGGATTGACAGATGGGCCTTCCACAACGTTTCTTTGGCTTCAGCACGCAATCTAACCGCGGGTAGCTCACAGGCCACGCCAGATCGCGACGGCACGACATTCGGTACCGATCCCACCACACTTCCCAACCACAATGGTACCTACATGACGCAGACCGCGTCATTTCCTGCAGGCGCCCTTACGATTTATGAATATGGTGCCGACACCAGCGTGGGGGTCATCGGCGTCGGCCAAGGCCAAGTCGTCACGCTCTCGTTCGACTGGTACAATGCAGCTCCGGTCGGAGACCAAGACGCTGGATGGCTGGACGTTCTTGACAGTGCGATCAGCAGAGCTGCGGCGGCTCAAACCATTGAGGGGACTGCTGGCGACGACTACCTGGTCGGAAGCGGCGTTCCAGAAATTTTCGATCTGCTTGCTGGAAATGACTGGATTCTGCCAGGCACCAGCTTCGATCGTGTCGAGGGCGGCGCGGGACGCGACATGGTTTCCTACGCGGATCAGGCGGGTCCGGTGAGTGCGGTGCAGAGCGCGTCGGGGATCGCGGTGACCGGCGCCTTACTCGGCGACAGACTCTCCGGCGTCGAGGGCGTAACCGGCACCGGCGCAGGCGACCGTTTTTTCTTTACGAGGGCACGGCGCGGGGTCTCGGCGGGGCAGACATGTTCAGCGCCTCGGGCGCCGGTACCGGCTTCTACGATGGTGGCGCCGGGCTAGATGGGGTGGATTACAGCACCGCCACCTCCGGCGTCTCGGCCTCGCTTTTTCGCGGCATCGGCTGGGCCGGCGATGCCCTAGGCGACCGGTTTGAGAACATCGAGAACCTAACCGGTTCGGGCCACAACGACACGCTCTGGGGCGATGCGGGTGACAACCGGCTCGAGGGGCTAGCCGGCGACGACACGCTCATCGGCAGTGGGGGCGACGACTACATTCTCGCCGGGCTCGGCCACGACGTGATCGTCTATGCCGGCAACCGGGCGGAGTATGCCATCACCCAGAGCGGCATCCGCACCGAGGTCACCCACCTCGGCGGCGGCGTGGATGGCACTGACGTGATCGGGCATGGCGAGGTGCTGCGCTTTGCCGATGGCGACCTGGCGCTTGGGGTGACTGGCACGAGCGGCGACGACACGCTGGAAGGTTCGGATGCCTGGATCAGGGGCTTTGCGGGCGACGACCTCTTCCGCGTCTCCGGTCCAGGAACCGGGCGCTACGACGACGGTGCGGGTGTCGATACGCTGGATTATTCCGGCAGCGCCGCGGGCATCACCGCCTCGCTCCTGCGTGGCACGGGCTGGAGCGGCGATGCGGCGGGCGACCGATTTGAGGGGTTCGAGACCCTCATCGGCACGGGCTATGACGATTTCCTCTGGGGCGATCATGGTGCCAACCGGCTGGAAGGCAGCGCTGGCGACGATACGATCTTGGGCGCGGGCGGGGACGACTACATCCTCGCGGGGCAGGGCACCGATGTGATCGTCTACCTTGGCAACCGCGCGGATTACGAGATCATCCGGGACGGCATCCGCACGGATGTGATCAGCGACGGCTGGGAGGGCCACGACATCATCGGCCACGCCGAGGTGCTGCGCTTCGCCGATGGGGACCTGGTGCTGTAGGACATCTTGTTCTTCGAGGTGGACGGTCGCGTGACCCATTGGCCCATGAGAGCGTTGATGGAGCGCTTAGCGGTGCAAGCCCCTGGTGTATTGAAGAAGATTCGGCTCTGCCGGGGTCTCCAGCCCTAAGGCGTCAGGAAAAATCAATTACGTCTCGGTCGATCTTGTTGCCCGGGCTGACGGGTTTACAAGGAAGACGTTGCGGCGAGAGGCGCGGCGCGTGTAGGGTTCCACTTCCTTCAGTGTCGAGTGGCCGACCCACGTCTGCATGGCTAGGCTCAGGACTCATAGCCAGTAGATGACGATAGCGGCGAGAGCGATGGCTGAGAGGAAGACTTTTGGGCACCGGTCGTATCGCGTTGCAACGCGCCGCCAGTCCTTAAGCCTGCCGAACATGATCTCGATCCGGTTTCGGCGTTTGTATCGGCGCTTGTCATATTTAGTCGGTGCTTTCCGCTGCTTCCGGCCCGGGATGCCAGCGCGTATCCCCTTGTCCTTCAACGTTTCCCGGAACCACTCGGCGTCGTAACCGCGATCCCCGAGCAGCCAGTCGACATCCGGAAGACTGTCGCACAGCGCCCGCGCACCGATGTAATCGCTGACCTCACCTGCCGTGACGAATAGGTTGAGCGGGCGTCCCTGGCTGTCGCAGATGGCGTGAAGTTTCGTATTCATGCCACCCTTGGTCCGTCCGATCAGGCGCCCGCGCCCCCCTTTTTGACGCCCAGACTGGACGCCGTTCTGTGGGCCTTCAGATAGGTGGCGTCGATCATCACAGTCTTCTTCTCGCCGTGCTCGGCAGCCAGCCCCTCCATCATCTTCGCGAAGATGCCTTTGTCGCTCCAACGCTTCCAGCGGTTGTAGAGCGTCTTGTGCGGGCCATATTCCTTCGGTGCATCTCGCCAGCGCAAGCCATTGCGATTGATGAAGATAATCCCGCTCAGGACGCGTCGATCATCGACGCGGGGCTTGCCATGGGACTTCGGGAAGTAGGGCTCCAGACGCGCCATCTGCGCATCGCTGAGCCAGAAGAGATCAGACATGTCACCGCTCAGTTTTTTTGGCGGTGAATCACGCACTTCCGCTCAGATCAATGGGTCCTGAGCCTAAGCGGGAGGCGGTGGCGCATATGTTGGCGATCCACGGGGTGAGCCAGCGCCGGGCGTGCAAGGCACTGGCGGTGGATCGATCCAGCGTGCGCTATCGAAGTGTGCGACCGGCCGATACAAAGGCTCGTGGTGCGATGAAGCGCGTGGCGGCCGAGCGGTGGCGGTTCTGCTATCGGCGCATCCACGTGATGCTCGTCCATGGTAGCCCTTCGGCAGGCATATTGGCTGATCGCGGCATCTGACCAGACCGTCATCAGCGCCGGTATCAAAACGCTTCATCGGAGGCCGGTGCGTTCCCGGTCTTGTCGGTCGCGAATGTCGGTCTCTGTCTGCATCGCAGCTATCACGTTGGATTCAAGAGATGAATCCTTTCGCCCATTTATACAGCGGAGCTCACTATTGACAGGCCAACGGCCACGTTCAATCCTTCGTGTATATTAAGGTTATTTAAAGCTGCCAGGGGCCGATATGCTGTACCGAATTCTCGCCGACAACCCGGATTTCTTCACCGGAGCTTTTTTCGATGATCTGGGCGACCTAGACGTCGGTCCGGATTCCGTCAGCTCCACGCTCATCCAGCTGGTCAACGCCTCCAACGGGCTCGTAACCCGGATCGAGGGCACCGGTCTCGCTCTGACCCCCGACGGCGACGCAGCTGGCGGTACCGTTTCCGCCCTGACCGTACTGGATGGGGCGACGACGCTCGGGACGATTACCGGAGTCGATTGGGAATTCACGGCACTTGTCGCCGCCCTCGACGCCGTCGCGGCGGACAATCTCGGGCCGCTGGCGGCGCTGTTCAACGAAACGGCACCGATCTCCTTCGATGCAAGCATGGCGACTGGTGATGTCGATGCCGAGGCCATTTTCGGGCGGCTGGTTCCCCTGGTCGAGGGGGTGATCTACACGGCCAGCATTTTCGACGATCTTGCAGTCGGCACATCTGACGACGACCAATTCACCGTCTCGGGTGGCGCCGACTATTCATTCAACCAGTTCGAGGCGACCGACGGCAACGACCTTTACGATTTCTCCGGCGCGAACCAGCGCGTCTTCGCCAGTCTGGACTACGACCAGGATTACAGCAGCACGCCAACAGCAATTCTTGCCGATATCAACGGTCTGACAGATTCCGGCAGCATTCAGGCCGGCGGCTTCACCGATACCATAACCGGCATGGCCAACATTCTCTTCGACGAGGGTTTCGGTCTGCTCGGCAGCGCCTTTGGCGATACGTTCAACGTCGTGCAGGTGCAGGGCGGCTGGATAGAGATCAATGGCGGCGAAGGAAGCGACACGTACAACCTGACGCTCACGGATGACAGCACCATACGACTGGTTTTCCGGTACGGAGCCTGGAACGATCCGACCCAGGGCATCGATGTCGATATTTCCAGTGGCAGCATCCAGAACGACGGCTTCGGCACCTCCGACACGCTGAACGTTGTCGACAATGGCGGCCGGCTCGAGATCCGCGGAACGGCCTTCGCGGATTCGATCACGGGCTCTGCCCGTAACGAACGCTTCATCGGCGATCAGGGCGACGACACCATCGACGGAGGCCAGGGCTGGGACGCCGTGCGCTACGACCGGAGCGGCGTGGGGCCGATTGATGCCGACCTGGCGACAGGCGTTGTGAGCGGAACGTGGGACGGCGAGGCCTTCGTCGATACTCTGAGCGGCATCGAGGAAGTCCGCGGTTCTCGGACCGGCGACGATACCATCCTTGGCAGTGCAATCGACGAGTATTTCGACGGTCGAGGCGGCGACGACTTGCTTGATGGCGGCGCCGGAGCGGATTGGTTGTTCGGCAACGATGGCGACGACACGCTGATCGGCGGCGCCGGCAACGATACCCTCGAGGGCGGTGCCGATACCGACCGGGCCGACTACCGCTCGGACGGGGCCGGTGTCTCGGCCAGCCTCGTCACGAACACGGTCACCGATGGTGGCGGCGACACAGATACGCTCATCGACATCGAGAACCTGACGGGGTCGGGCTTCGACGACACGCTGGTGGGAGACGGTCTTAACAACGCGCTGGTCGGCAAGGGAGGCGCTGACTCCATTCTCGCCGGCGCGGGGGACGACTACGTCGAAGGGGGCGAACACGACGACACCCTGGACGGGGGCAGCGGTTTCGACCGGCTCGCCTATAGCGGAGAGGACGGCACGCAAGGCGTCACGGTGAACCTGGTGACGGGGATCGCGACCGACACCTTCGGCAACACCGACCAGATCAGCGGCTTCGAGCGCGTGAGCGGCACGGCGCTCGGCGATCTCATGGAGGGCGACGGCGGCGCTCAGCGGTTCGATGGCAACGGCGGCGACGACACGCTGATCGGTGGTCACGGCAACGACACGCTGCACGGTGGCGACGGGCGCGATCAGCTGCGCGGCGGCCAGGGGGACGACATGCTCGATGCCTCCGGTGGCAGCGCCGAAACGCAAAGCTTCGGCGATATCGTGTCGCCCGGCACCGGGCGCGACACGATCATCGGGCACGAGGCCGCGTGGCGGGCCGGGAACAGCGGCGGCGTGGACCTGATCTATACCGACGTGACGGGCGCCGGCGGGATGGTCGTCACGATCGGGGCGGACGGCTCTGGCACCGCGGTGTCGAACGTGGCGGGTCTCGTCGATGACAGCTTCACCTTCGTCGATCACGTCGAAGGCACCCATCAGTCCGATCGGCTGTCCGGCTCGGACAGCAGGGAATCCTTCGTCGGCGAAGGCGGGAACGACACCATCGACGGGGGCGGCGGGTTCGACTGGCTGGAATACTGGCTGGAAGAGGGGGCCACCCAGGGGGTCGTCGTCGACCTGTCCTCCTCGACCGCCACCGACAGCACCGGCGGCACCGATACCCTTGCCAATATCGAGGGCGCCGCGGGCACCGTGTTCTCCGACGATCTCGTCGGCTCGGTTCAGAACAACTGGCTCTCTGGGCGCGGCGGCGACGATACGGTCGCCGGCGGCGAGGGCGCGGACACGCTCGATGGGGGGGACGGGAACGATACCCTGGATGGCGGGCAGGGCGCGGACCTGATCTATGGCGGCGCGGGGAGCGATTCTCTGACGGGCGGCGCGGGACCCGGGTCGGATTGGCTCGTGCCCGGCGGGGGCAACGACACGGTGGACGGGGGCGCGGGCAACGACATGGTGTCGTTCTCGGACCTGGCGGAGACGCCCGGGCGGACCAACCTGGACTACCGCCTGACCATCGATCTCGAGGCCGGCACGGCGGTCAGCCACGACGGCGCGGAGCGGATGAGCCTGCTGAACCTCGAGCGGGTGACGGGCACGATCTTCGCCGATTTCATCCGCGGCGACGCGGGCGCGAACCAGCTGCGGGGGCTGGGCGACTACGACTGGTTCCTGGCCACCACCGGTCCCGACACGATCGACGGCGGCAACGGGCAGGACATGATCAGCTTCGTCGAGTGGGGCGGCCGCGGCGCGCCGGTGGTGCTTGACATCTTCTCGGACGCGGGCGCGCCGCCGGCGGGCGCGGCCGTGGCCGGCGTGACCCTGGATCTGACCGACCCCGCGCGAAGCACCGGGCTGGCCCAGGGCCTGACCCTCATATCGGTCGAGCGGGTCACCGGCTCGTCCTACCAGGACGTGTTCTACGGCGACGCCAACCAGAACGACTTCCGCGGGCTGGGGGGCTACGACTGGTTCGTGGGCTCCACCGGCGGTCGCGAGCGCTACTACGGCGGCGACGGGATCGACACGGTCACCTATTTCCAGTCGTCCACCGGTGTGATCGCGTCGCTGCGCAACGGCGCGGGCGAGTTCAACGGCCAAGAGACGGGCTACGGCTCGGGCGGGGACGCGGTCCGCGACCTCTATTTCGAGATCGAGAACCTGGTGGGCACGCAGCATCGCGACCGGCTCGAGGGGAATTCCGAGCGCAACCAGCTCGCCGGGCTGGGCGACGACGATTTCCTCTACGGCTACGGCGGGATCGACTACATCGAGGGCGGCGACGGCAACGACTACATCGACGGCGGCGCGGCGTCGGACTACGCGCTCTACGACGGCACGCTGTCGGAGTACACCATCACCCGCACCTCGGCGACCGACGTGACCATCACCGGCCGCGGCTATACCGACACGCTGACCAACGTCGAGTACTTCCAGTTCGACGACGCCACCGCGAATATCTGGGAACAGACCATCGTGTGAGGGGGGGCGCCCTTCGTGCACCGTTTTTTCTGCGCGTTGTCACGAAGGGCTGTTTCCGGCCCATACCCGAAATTTATTGAGCTTGTGGCAACGGTCTGGAGATGACGCAACATGGACGTTCCAGCGCGCAATCCCTAATTAGTAGGGCTAACCCCAGTCTGGGTCGATGTGACAGCCATTGCCGCCGTCCGCCTCGATCATGATGCCGTTGTGGCCGCCCCCGGCCTCCATCACAGCGTCTGCGATTGCCCAGCGGAGGTCCGGCACGTGAAGGCCGGGCCTGACGGTGACCGTGTAGCAGGCACCGGCGTTTGAATCGCACCAGATGGTTTCCAGGCGGCGCGCCATCAGCTCGGGCATCGCGTCGATGATCCGGCGCATCGCGTCCAGCTCAGCCATCACAGCCCAGCGGCTCTCAATTTGGACGCCCCGGTAGCGGAAGCCCGAGACCGGGGCCCTGGGTCCGGCGTCGGCGCGGTCAATGTCATACTGGCGCTGGATCAGCTCAGCCGCCTCAGGCGGAAGGTCGGTGTATTCTACCATGTTGCTCTCCTCTGGAATGTCGTGCCCCGCGAGCGCTGCCGCAGGGCACGACGATGACCGTCACTTCTTCTTGATGGTCTCCACCACATGGGTGGATTTGCGTTGTGTGGCCTTCTTGACCGTGGTGAAGCGGCCCGTCTTGGCGCTGCGGCCGACTTTGAACGTCTTGGATTTCATGTTCTGAACTTTCACTTTTGCATTTAAGGTGGGAGGCGCGCTCACCGCGCCTCCCATTCATTTGGGTGGGGTGGCTACTCCGGGATCAGAATAGGCCACGCCCGCAGCCCGAACGCTTTCGCGTAGAGCCGCCTGCCGGTCTGCGGGCACGTCCGCCAAGGGCGGAAGACATACCGGTAGCCGGGCGGAGGGGGTGTGTGTCGCATGGTCATGACACTCTCCACTTCGGGGCGTATCTTGCCTTTTGACCCAAAATGCGCTAAGTGCAGCTCTGTTTAGGAAGACTGATTTGCGCTTTTGGGAGGCTCTGCATCGTCAAGCCCCTGATGCACGATGAAGAAATTCGTTGGGAGGCTCGGGCGCCAACCTGAGCCTTCTTTCGTTAGAACCTCCCGTTCTTGTGGAGGTAGCGCAGCCGGTTGCGCGCCGCCTCCCACGAGACGCCAAACCGCTCGATCAAGTCATCCTCCTCGTCCCAAGCGTCAATGAAGCACTCGGGCATCAGGAACTCGGCGGCAAACTGGTTGGCCTGCGGCTCCGCGAGCCGGAAGGCCGGGGTGCCATCCCCGCGCTTCGCCCGGGCGAGCGGGATATTGGTGTGCATCGCCCAGTGGCCCAGATCATGGGCGGTGGCGAACCGGGCGCGGCCTTCGCCCGCCCAGACACCTTCATGGACATCCTCGCGGAGCATGATGAACTCGCCCTTGGGGCAGGTGTAACCCTCGGCCCGGCCCATCTCCTCATGGCTGCCCACTTGAAAATGGACGAGCCCAAGCCGCTGGTCCAGCACCCGCTCAATGATCTCGATCACCGGCACCCGGGGGTTGTCGCCCTGGCCGAGCTGGCGGCGCAGGTTGTCTGCGATGCCGCCAATCTCGGCCCACCGCCGGGGCGGCACGACGAAGTCGCTTCCGTCAGTCATTTCGCGTCCTTCTTGCTGAGGATTTGGAAGATGTTGTTGAGCTCCTCCTCGGACAGCGAGTTCATCCGGCGCGCCATCAGACCGGCGGTGTCCCTCGCAAGGAGGGTGTCAGCCTCCAATGTGAAGCTCTTGCGCGACCTGTCGGCAGCCCGGCGGAGCGATGCTGCGGCATCCTCGGCCAGCTTGTATGCCTTGATCACGAGCTCAACGAAGCCCTCGGGCGGGGTCTTGGTGCCTCGCTCCACGGCTGAGATGAACGCCGACGATTTGTCCAGCCTCGCGGCCATATCCAGCAGTCGTTCATCCTCATCAATTCGCAGTTTCCGCAGCTCCTTCCCGATTTCAGAGGTCATTGGTGGTCTCCTAGGTGGTTCAGCACCGAATATGTGAAGCCAGCGCACCTGAGTCAGCCTGGTAGGTTAATTTTTTGCCCCCGTTGGGTTTAGCAAAGAGCCGCCCAAAACACTGCGTGTCCACCACCCTTTTGGCCGCTCTGATTTGCTTGGCACCTCAACACCGCGAATGGCAGTTTTCCGCTCAGGCTGGCCGTTGGCCCGCACCCGCAGCGAACGACCGCTTTCCGCCCGCTTGAACCATCGGGAACCGGATCAGGCGCTCTCTCGGTCCGACAGAGAGTCGACTGAGGGGATCCACTAGATCAAGTTCCTTGCGATCACCTTGTCCATGAACGCTTCAGCGAGCACCGCGCCATGCGGGCGCATTTCCACTCCAGATAGGGGGTCGATCGGTTTACACAGCGGGGCATAAGCCCTTGATTTTCATAGCGCACGCCCGAAGATTATTAACCGTGTAAGCCACTGATTTCGAAGAACAGGATGTGTCCTGCCGGGATCGCCAGTTCTCGCCCTCTTTCGGTCGCGCCCCCCCTGCGACGGAACGCCGCCGCCCCGGGCGCGTTATCCGGCGACCGGTCCCGGAGCTTTCCCATGTGCAATGCCTGCCTCAGCCGCCGCAGTTTCCTGAGCCTTGCCGCGGCGGGCAGCGTTTCGGCCTGCGATGGGCCGCCCGACCTTGTCCCGGACGCGCAGGTCGAGGCGATGGGACTGCAGGCGTGGGAACAGATGCGCGCCGAGACGCCCGCCAGCCGCAACGCCGAGTACCAGGGCGCGCTGGACGCGGTGTCGCGGCGCCTGCTGGAAGAGCAGAACCAGCGGCCGCAGGACTGGGAGGTGGTCGTCTTCGCCTCGCCCCAGATCAACGCCTTCGCGCTGCCCGGCCGCAAGATCGGCATCTACGAGGGCATGTTCGGCGTGGTGCAGAACACCGACCAGTTGGCCGCCATCGTCGGCCACGAGATCGGGCACCTGGCCGCCGAGCACGCGCAGAAGCGCATGTCGGCGCAGGTGGCCAAGTCCATGGGCGTGCGTCTGCTGGCCTGGGTTCTCAACGTGGGCGGCGTGGAATACGGCAACGAGATCGCCGCCGCGCTGGGCCTGGGGGTCGAGGTGGGACTGTTGCTGCCCTATTCCCGTGACCACGAGCTCGAGGCCGACCGCTTCGGCCTGCAGGCCATGGCGGGGGCGGGGTTCCGCCCCGAAGAGGCGGTGACCCTGTGGCAGCGGATGCAGGCCGCGCAGGGTAATCGCGGGCCGGAATTTCTGGCGACGCACCCCACGCCCGACAGCCGGATCGAGCAGATCGAGGAAATCCTTCAGACGATCTGAGGCCGGGCGTCAGCTGCCCCGCACGAGGTCAACCGAAGTGATCGCCGGGAGATCGGTCCGGGGCACTCTCAGCCGCCCGCGAAGCGGATCCAGTCGGCGCGGCTGCCGCGAAACGCGTTGATGTCCACGTCGCCCGAGAAGCCCGGCACGCGGCCCGTCCCGGTATATTGCCAGAACGCCCAGTCCTGCCCCGGATAGACCGTGGACGGGTGATCGGCGACCGCGCGCAGCCACATGGGATAGCCCAGCCGCCCCATTTCGTTGGTGCGGTAGAACTCGGGCGTGGTGTAGATCAGCGGACGGCGGCCATAGTGCCGTTCGATCCGGCGCAGGAACTCCTGCGCTTCGGCGCGGATCACCTCGGGGGGCGGGCGGCGCGTGCAGGTGGGCGAGAACGGCGTCCATTCCATGTCCAGCACCGGCGGCAGCGCGTTGCGGTCGCGCGGGACGTTGCGGATGAACCACTCGGCCTGCTCGGCCGCCGGGCGGCACAGGTAGAAGAAGTGGTAGGCGCCCCGCGCCACGCCCGCCGCCGCGGCATCGCGCCAGTGTTGGTCGAAGGCCGGGTCCACGTGATCGCCGCCCTCGGTCGCCTTGATGAAGGCGAAGCTGACGCCCGACTGGCGCGCGGCGCGCCAATCCACGTCGGTCTGCCAGCGCGACAGGTCGATGCCGTGCACCTGGTAGGCCCAGGGCGCACGGCCCGGCCAGTCGGTGGGGTCGCCATCGCCGAAACGCGGGACGAACTGCGCGGCAGAGGCGACCACCGCGCCGCCGGGTGCGGGCGCCCGCGATACGTTGCAGCCCGCGACAAGCGCGACGAGGACCAGAAGACGAAGAAGATGGTGCACGGGAACCCCCACGGGTGAAACCATGCCCGAGCGTGCCGCGAAATCCGCCCGTCGCCAAGCGGCGCGTGGCGCAGCGCGGTCACATCGGCGTCACAGCGCGTGCACCTGTTGCCCCGCGACCCAGGTGCCCAGCACGCGGCCCTCCATCCGGGCGCCGTCGAAGGGCGTGTTCTTGGATTTCGAGGCCAGCGTCGCGCGGTCCAGCACGAAGGGCGCGTCAGGGTCGAACAGCACCAGGTCGGCGGGGCAGCCCACTGCCAGCCGGCCCGCGGGCAGACCCAGCCGCCGCGCCGGGTTCAGGGACAGCGCGCGCCACAGGGTCGGCAGGTCCATGTGGCCCGCGTGGACCAGCCGCATGGCCGCGGGCAGCAGCGTCTCGAGCCCCACGGCCCCGCTGGCGGCCTCTTCGAAGGGCAGGCGCTTGCTTTCCTCGTCCTGCGGCGTGTGCATCGAGCAGACCACGTCGATCAGCCCCGTCGCCACGGCCTCGACCACCGCCAGGCGGTCCTCCTCGGCGCGCAGCGGGGGCTTCAGCTTGAAGAAGGTGCGGAAATCGCCCAGGTCGATCTCGTTCAGGGTCAGGTGGTGGATGCCCACCCCGGCGGTCACGTCCAGCCCGTTGCGCTTGGCCCGTTCCAGGGCCGGCAGGGCGCGGGCGCTGGTGACCTGGTCGGCGTGGTAGCGCGCGCCCGTCATCTCGACCAGCGCCATGTCGCGGTCCAGCGCCATGCGCTCGGCCATGGGCGACACGCCCGACAACCCCATGAGCGCGCTGAGCTTGCCCGAGGTCGCCGCCGCACCCGCCGACAGGCCCGGGTCCTGCGGATGGGCTATGACCAGGGCGCCCATGGCGGCCGCGTAGGTCAGCGCGCGGGAAAACACCTTGCTGTCGGCCACCACACGGTCGCAATCGGTGAAGGCCACGGCGCCCGCGTCGCTGAGAAACCCGATCTCGACCATCTCGCGGCCCGCGCGGCCCTTGGTGAGCGCGGCCATGGGGCGCACGTGCACCGGGCTGTGGGCGGCCGCGCGGCGCGAGACGAATTCCAGCACCTCGGGCGTGTCGATGGCGGGGTCCGTGTCGGGGCGGGTGATGATCGTGGTGACCCCGCCGCGCGCCGCCGCCTGGCCGGCCGAGCCGAAGGACTCCTTGTGCCGTTCGCCCGGCTCGGAGACCTTCACGCCCAGGTCGACGATGCCGGGCGCCAGGCACTTGCCGCCGCAATCGACGATGCGCGCGCCGCGGGGCGCGTCGCCGTCGCGTGCCGTGATGACGCCGCCCTCGACGCTCAGGCTGCCTTCGTCCTCGGAAAGCATCTCGGGGTCGACGAGGCGGGCGTTGACGAAGTGAAGCGATGTCATCGGCGGATCCGGGCCTGTGGCTGCCCTGCCGTCCTAGGCACTGGCCCGGCGGCGGTCAATCGGCACGCGGGCACCCTCGGGGGCTCTGCCCCCGTCCGCTGGCGCGGACTCCCCCGGAGGTATTTGGGGACCAGTGATGGGGCCGGGGGCGTCACCGGCCGATCGGACGCGCGGGGCGCCTTCGAGTTCACGCGGCGACGATGACCATGATCAGCGCGATGAGCAGTGCCACGGCCAGGGCCACCATGGCGACCATGCCGCTCTGGCGTTTCTCGTTCGGGGCCGCCGGTTCCTCGGGCGGGGGCGCGGCCTGCTGGCCGCGGGCGCTGTCGGTCTCGATCCGGCCCTCGGCGCCGCGGGTCGCGACCAGCGGGTAGTCGCCCAGGTGCGTCAGCGGCGCGACCGGGGTCACCGGCTGACCGACGGGCGTCGCCCCCGGGAGCAGCAGCAGCACCGGGGTGCGCACCTGGTCGAGCCGCGTCTTGTCGGGGGCCAGCGTCTCGGGCGCGATGCCTTCTCCCTCGGCCAGGTAATTGGCCAGGCCGATCCCGGCCAGGACCGACGGGTCGATCAGCTGGATCCTGTCGCGGGCGGGCACCACCCCCAGCGCCGTTTCGAGCGCGGCCGGGTCGTCGAGCATCTGCGCCGCCTGTTCGGGCGGCAGGTCGACGCGGAAGACCTGGACATGGGTGGCGGGATCGATGGGCATGGCGGGCTCGCTTGTCGTTGAAATCACGGGGTCCAACGGCGTGGGCGCCGTGGCTGTTCCGGCCGGGTCATGCCGCCCGTGCCGCGCGCAGGTTCTGCGCCAGCAGGTCCATGGCGGCCATGCGGACGGCGACGCCCATCTCGACCTGTTCCTGGATGACCGAGCGGTTGATGTCGTCGGCGATGGTGCCGTCGATCTCGACCCCCCGGTTCATCGGGCCGGGATGCATCACGATGGCATCCGGCGCCGCGTGGGAGAGTTTCTCGGCGTCCAGGCCGTAGCGGTGGTAATACTCGCGCTCGGACGGGATGAAGCCGCCGTCCATGCGTTCCTTCTGCAGTCGCAGCATCATCACCACGTCGGCGCCGCGCAGGCCCTCGGCCATGTCGTGGTAGACCTCGACGCCCCAATCAGCGGCGCCCGACGGGATCAGCGTGGGCGGCCCCACCAGACGCAGGCGGCTTTCCATCTTGCCCAGCAGCCAGATGTTCGACCGGGCCACGCGGGAATGGGCGATGTCGCCGCAGATCGCCACGGTCAGCCGGTGCAGCCGGCCCTTCTTGCGCCGGATCGTCAGCGCGTCGAGCAGGCCCTGCGTCGGATGTTCGTGCCGGCCGTCGCCCGCGTTCAGCACGGCGCAGTTCACCTTCTCGGCCAGCAGGTTCACGGCGCCGGAATGGGGGTGGCGGACCACCAGCAGGTCGGGATGCATGGCGTTCAGCGTCAGCGCCGTGTCGATTAGCGTTTCGCCCTTCTTGATCGAGCTTGCCTGCATCGGCATGTTCATCACGTCGGCGCCCAGCCGCAGGCCCGCGATCTCGAAGCTCGCCAGCGTGCGGGTCGAATTCTCGAAGAACATGTTGACCTGGGTCATGCCCGCGAGCGCGTCGCCGTGCTTGTCCGGGCCGCGGTTCAGTTCGGCATAGTGCTGCGACAGGTCCAGCAGCGTGGTGATCTCGTCCGGGGCCAGTTGCTCGATGCCCAGAAGGTGTCTTTGCCGGAATGCCATGGCCGCTCTCCTCGCGCTGGAGCCGTCATAGCGGCGCCCGGGGGCGGGCGGCAAGGGCGGGCGGCTCTGGCACGGGGCGGCGGGCGCGGTTAGGGTTCGCGCATGGAGACATGGGATTCGTACGAGGCGGCGCGCGCGGCCCTGGCGTGGCAGGTCGAGCTTGGGGCGGACGAGGCGATCTGCGAGACGCCCGTCGACCGCTATGCCGCGTCGGCCGCCGCGCAGGCCGAGCGCGAGAAGCCAAAAGCCGAGCCTGCGCACCTTCAGCCGGCGCCGGTCGCCACCGACCCCGTCGCCGATGCCGAGCGCGTGGCGGGGGCTGCGAGCGATCTCGACGGTTTGCGCGCCGCCATGGCGGCCTTCGACGGCTGCGAGCTGAAGCGCGGCGCGCGCAACCTTGTCTTCGCCGACGGCGATCCGGCGGCGCGGCTGCTGATCCTGGGCGAGGCGCCGGGCCGCGACGAGGATATCGCGGGACGGCCCTTCGTCGGGCGCGCGGGCCAGTTGCTGGACCGGATGCTGGCGGCCATCGGGCTGGACCGCACGGCCCCCGCGTCGGTCTACATCACCAACGTCCTGCCCTGGCGCCCGCCGCAGAACCGCGACCCGAAACCGGACGAGATCGCGATGATGCTGCCCTTCGTGCGCCGCCATATCGAGCTGGCCGCGCCGGAGGTGATTGTGCTGATGGGCAACATCGCCTGCCAGGCCATGCTGGGCAAACGCGGCATCACCCGCCTGCGCGGCCAGTGGTCCGAGGCCTGCGGCCATCCCGCGCTGCCCATGGTTCACCCCGCTTACCTGCTGCGCAACCCGGCCGCCAAGCGCGAGGCCTGGGCCGACCTACTGGCCGTGAAGGACAGGCTGGGATGAGGATCATCGCGGTCTCGGACCTGCACCTGGACGCGGCCCGGGCAAAGGCGCTGGTCGCGGCGTCCCAAGGCGCCGATCTTGTCATCGGCGCGGGGGATTTCGCGCAGAACCACGACGGGCTGGACGCCTACATGGCGCGGCTCGCGCCCCTCGCCGACAGGATGATCGTCGTGCCGGGCAACAACGAGACGCTTGAGGCCTTGCGCGGCGCCACTGACGCCCTGGTGCTGCACGGCGGGTGGGTCGACTGGAACGGCGTCATCGTCGCCGGGCTGGGCGGTGGCGTGCCGCCGATCCCGCCGCAGCCCTGGGGCTCGTGGGACCTGGACGAGGCGGCGGCGGGCGACCTGCTGGACGCGATCCCGGCGGCGGATGTCCTGGTGACCCATTCGCCCCCCTACGGCATGGGCGACGACCACGCGCGCGAAGGGCGCATCGGGTCGACGGCGATCAAGTCGGCGATCCTGCGGCTGAAACCGGCGCTGAGCCTTTTCGGCCACGTGCACGACTGCTGGGGCGAAAGCGGCACGCTGGGGCCCACCCGCTGGCGCAACCTCGGGCCCGACCCGGTCTGGTTCGACCTGTGATCGGGCGGCCCGGGCGGTCACGTCTCGTTGCGCCCCGTGGCATGGTCCGCCACGCGCCTTACATCCCCGACCAACACGGAACACCAAGGGAGCACGCGCCATGAGCGAGAGTTACGAGCCGCCGAAGGTCTGGACTTGGGACCAGGAGTCGGGCGGCAAGTTCGCCAACATCAATCGCCCCATCGCCGGGCCGACCCACGACAAGGAGCTGCCGGTCGGAGAGCATCCGTTCCAGCTGTATTCCATGGCGACGCCGAACGGGGTGAAGGTCACGGTGATGCTGGAGGAACTGCTCGAGGCGGGGCACGCGGGCGCCGACTACGACGCCTGGCTGATCCGCATCGGTGACGGCGACCAGTTCGGATCGGGTTTCGTCGAGGTGAATCCCAACTCCAAGATCCCGGCGTTGCTCGACCGCTCGGGCGAGACGCCGGTGCGGGTGTTCGAATCGGCCGCGATCCTGATGCACCTGGCCGAGAAGTTCGGCGCGTTCCTGGGCGACAACCGCGCCGAGATGCTGTCGTGGCTCATGTGGCAGATGGGGAGCGCGCCCTATCTGGGCGGCGGATTCGGCCATTTCTACGCCTACGCGCCCGAGAAGTTCGAGTATCCGATCAACCGCTTCACCATGGAGACCAAGCGGCAGCTGGACGTGCTGGACCGCAATCTGGCCGACCGGCGCTTCGTGGCGGGCGAGGACTATACCATCGCCGACATGGCGATCTGGCCGTGGTACGGGCAGCTGGTGCTGGGGCGCCTTTACGACGCGGCCGAGTTCCTGGACGTGACCAGCTACGAGAACGTCATGGACTGGGCCAAGCGCATAGACGGCCGCCCGGCGGTGCAGCGCGGTCGCATGGTGAACCGCACCTTCGGCGAGCCCGCGATGCAGCTGCACGAGCGTCACGACGCGTCCGACTTCCACACCCGCACCCAGGACAAGATCGGCGACGCCGCGGAATGAGCCGGATCGACGACAGCCGCGACTTCATCCCCGTCCGCATCGCCGTGCTGACAGTCAGCGACACGCGGCAGGCGGATGACGACCGGTCGGGCGACACGCTGGTCGAGCGGTTGACGGCGGCCGGCCACGTGTTGGCCGCCCGCGATATCGTGCGCGATGACCGCACGGCCATCGCGGGGCGGCTGCGCGACTGGTGCGCCGATCCCGAGATCGACGTGGTGATCTCGACCGGGGGCACGGGGCTGACGGGCCGCGACGTGACGGTCGAGGCGCATCGCGACGTCTACGAGAAAGAGATCGACGCCTTCGGGATCGTGTTCACCCACGTTTCGATGGCGAAGATCGGAACCTCCGCGGTGCAGAGCCGCGCGACCGGCGGCGTGGCGCAGGGCACCTACCTCTTCGCGCTGCCCGGCAGCCCGGGGGCCTGCCGTGATGCCTGGGACGAGATCCTGTCGCTGCAACTGGATTATCGCCACCGGCCCTGCAACTTCGTCGAGATTTTTCCGCGACTCGACGAACATCACCGACGGAAATAGCGCGGCCGGCCGTGTCAGGGGTAAATCCCGCGTGTTCGCGCTTTGGCGGGCGCGGCGCACGGGCTATATCGGGTACAACTTGGACAAGGCTGGCACATGCGCTTTTTCACCCGCGCCCTGTCGGGACTCTTTCTGATCGCGCTGACCGTGGGGCTTCTGGCCACCGCCGGCGTTCTGGTGCGCGGGGCCATGCAGGACCGCGCCGCACGAGAGGCCCCGGGCGGGGGCGGGCGCGAACAGGTGTTCGCCGCGACGGTGCAGACCCTGACGCCGCGGCAGATCACGCCCAGTCTCGAGGCCTTCGGCGAAATTTCGAGCCGGCGGAACCTGGAGGTCCGGGCCAGCGTCGGCGGTCGCGTCGTGCGGATGGGCGACGATGTCGAAGAAGGCGGCGCGGTTGCCGCCGGTGACCTGCTGTTCCAGATCGACCCGCGGGACGCCGAACGCGCGGTCGCGTTGGCCGAGGCCGACCTGCAGGACGCCACCGCCGCGCTGGATGATGCCCGCCGCGCCGCCGAACTGGCCGCCGAGGATGTCGAGAACGCGCGCGACCAGCTGGAGCTGCGCCGCCGCGCCGCCACCCGCCAGACCGACCTTCAGGATCGCGGCATCGGCGCCGCGGCCACCGTCGAAACGGCCGAACTGGCCGTGAGCGCGGCCGAACAGGCCCTCTTGTCCCGCCGGCAGGCCCGGGCCGACGCTGACGCCGCCGTCACCCAGGCCGAAACGGCGCTGGACCGCGCCCGCATCGCCATGGACGAGGCCACGCGCGACCTGGACGACACCACAATCACCGCCGCTTTCGACGGGGTCCTGTCCGAGCTTGCGGTGGTCGAAGGCGGGCTGGTGTCCCTGAACGAACGCCTGGCCACGCTGATCGACCCCGACGCGCTCGAGGTCGGGTTCCGGGTCTCGGCCGGCGAATACGCCCGGCTGCTCGATTCCTCGGGCCAGCTGACCACGCGCGAGGTCACCGTGTCGCTCGAGGCGGGGGGCTTCACGCTCAGCTCGCCCGCGCGGATCAGCCGCGAAAGCGCGTCGGTGGGCGAAGGGCAGACCGGTCGCCTGATCTTCGCGCGGCTGGAACAGCCCGAGGGTTTCCGCTCGGGCGATTTCGTCCGCGCCGTCGTGCAGGAACCCGCGCTGGACGGGATCGACCGGCTTCCGGCCGCTGCCGTCGGACCGGCGGGCGAGGTGCTGGTGCTGGGCCCCGAGGACCGGCTCGAGCCCGGCCGGGTCGAGATCGCGCGCCGGCAGGGGGACGACGTGCTGGTGCGCGTGGGCGACCTCGCGGGCCGTGAAGTGGTGGCCGAGCGCAGCCCGACCCTCGGCGCGGGCATCAAGGTGCGCCCGGTGCGCCCCGACGCGCCCGATGACCCCACCGCCGAAGCGGCCGAGTTCCTGGATCTCGACCCGGATCGCCGCGCGCGGCTGGTGGCCTTCGTCGAGGGGAACACCGGGATGCCGGACGCCGCCAAGCAGCGCGTCCTGGCGCAGTTGCGGGCCGACCGCGTGCCCGCGGGCGTCGTCGCCCGGATCGAAGAGCGGATGGGCGGCTGAATGCGGATTTTCGTGAAGGTTCGACCTGTCGCGCGCAAGGGCGCCATGACCCGGCCGGGGGCCAGGCCATGAGACGGTTCGAGGGCGCGGGCGGCATCATCGGCTATTTCACCCGCCACCGCACGGCGGCCAACCTGCTGCTGGTCGTGCTGCTGGCGCTGGGCCTGGCGGCGGTGCCGCAGATGCGCGCGCAGTTCTTTCCCGATATCGTGTCGGACGACATCGACATCACCGTCAGCTGGCCCGGCGCGGGCGCCGAGGCGGTGGATGATGCCATCGTCGGCGTGCTCGAACCCGCTTTGCTGGCGGTCGAGGGGGTCGCCAACTCATCGTCCCGCGCGACCGAGGGTCGCGCGTCGATCGAGCTCGAGTTCGAGCCGGGCTGGGACATGGGCCGGGCCAGCGACGACGTGGAAACCGCCCTTGACGCCGTGACCGACCTGCCCGAGGCCGCGGAGGACCCCGAGATCCGCCGCTCGAACTGGCGCGACCGGGTGACCGACGTGGTCATCACCGGGCCTGTCGGCGTGGATCAGCTGGCGCGGCTGGCCGATGAGTTCGTCGCGCGCCTGTTCCAGGCGGGGGTGACCAAGACCACGATCCAGGGGATCGCCGATGGCGAGATCCGGGTCGAGGTGCCATCATCGCGGCTGGTGCAATACGACCTGACCCTGCGCGAGATCGCCGATGCCATCGGCGGCGAGGCCGATGCCGCCCAGGCGGGCGAGGTCGGCGGCACCGCCAGGGTCCGGGCGGGCAGCGCGCGGCGCAGCGCCGAGGAGATTTCCCGCATCATCCTGCGCGCCGAGCCCGATGGCAGCGCGCTGCGCGTGGGCGACGTGGCGCGGATCGTGCCGCAGGGCGTGGACCGGGCCGAGGCGTATTTCGTGGGCGACGATCCCGCCATTGCCGTGCGCGTGGACCGCACCGCCAGCGGCGACGCCATCCGCATCCAGCGGCAGGTCGAAGAGGTGGTGGCCCAGATGCAGCCGTCGCTTCCCCAGGGGGTCGGGATCGACCTGATCCGCACCCGCGCCGACTACATCTCGGGCCGGCTCGACATCCTGCTGGACAACGGCGCCATGGGCCTCGCGCTGGTGGTGGGTCTGCTGTTCCTGTTCCTGAACGCGCGCACCGCCTTCTGGGTGGCGGCGGGCATCCCGGTGGCCATGACGGCGGCCATCGCGCTGATGTATGCCGCCGGGCTGACCTTCAACATGATCTCGCTGTTCGCGCTCATCATCACGCTGGGCATCGTGGTGGACGACGCCATCGTGGTGGGCGAACACGCCGATTTCCGCGCGCGTCAACTGGGCGAGCCGCCGGTCGTCGCCGCCGAACGCGCTGCGCGGCGCATGTTCGCGCCGGTGCTGTCGGCGACGCTGACCACGGTTATCGCCTTCTTCGGACTGGTCGCCATCGGTGGCACCTTCGGCACCCTGATCGCCGACATTCCCTTCACCGTGATCGTCGTGCTGCTGGCCAGCCTGGTCGAATGCTTCCTGATCCTGCCCAACCACATGGCCCACGCCATCGCCACCGGCAAACGGCGCTGGTACGACGCGCCCAGCCGCGTGGTGAACCGCGGCTTCGCCTGGGTGCGCGAACGGCTGTTCCGGCCGCTCATGCGGCTGGTGATCGTGGCGCGCTACCCGGTCGTGGCGGCGATGATCGTCCTGCTGGCCGCGCAGGCGGCGCTGTTCCTGCGCGGCGACGTGCAGTGGCGGTTCTTCAACTCGCCCGAGCGGGGCAGCGTGTCGGGCAACTTCGCCATGAGCGCGGGCGCCACGCGCGCCGACACGATCGAGCAGATCCGCCTGTTGCAGGACGCGGTGGCGCAGGTGAGCGCCGAGTACGAGGCCGAGCATGGCCGCAACCCGGTGGACTTCGCCATGGCGACGCTCGGCGGGTCGTCGGGCCGCGGGTTGTCGGGCACCGAGAATACCGACGAGGACCTTCTGGGCGCGATCTCCATCGAACTGATCGAGGCCGATCTGCGTCCCTATTCCAGCTACGAGTTCGTGGCCGCACTGCAGGACGCCGTGCCGCGCCACCCGCAGCTGGAACAGATCAGCTTTCGCGGCTGGCGGTCGGGCCCGGGCGGCGACGCGCTGAGCGTGCAGCTGTTCGGCGCGCCGCCGGACACGCTCAAACAGGCGGCCGAGGCCCTGAAGACCCGGCTGGCGCAGTTCCCCGAGGTCAGCGCGCTGGAAGACAGCCTGTCCTACGACAAGCAGGAGCTGGTGCTGGAGCTGACCCCCCAGGGCGAGGCGCTGGGCGTCAGCATCGACGCGCTGGGCCGGACCCTGCGCGACCGGCTGTCGGGGATCGAGGCCGCGTCCTTCCCCGACGGCGTGCGCTCGGCCACCATCCGGGTCGAACTGCCCGAGGACGAGCGCACGGCCGATTTCCTGGACCGGGCCATGATCTCGACCGATGCAGGGCTGGCGCGGCTGGGCGACCTGGTGACGGTCGAGACGCGCGACGGCTTCTCGACCATCCGGCGCGAGAACGGCATCCGCCTGGCCACCGTCACCGGCGACATCTCCGAGGACGACCCGGCCCGCGCGACGGCCATCATGTTCGCGCTCGAGACCGAGATCCTGCCCGAGCTGCGCGGCGATTTCGGCATCTCGACCGACCTGTCGGGCCTGGCCGAAGAGGAGGAGGAATTTCTGACGGACGCCTCAATCGGTTTCGCTTTGTGCATCCTCGGGATCTTCCTTGTGCTGGCCTGGATCTTCGCATCCTGGACGCGGCCGCTGGTGGTGATGGCGGTAATTCCCTTCGGCCTGATCGGGGCGATCTGGGGGCATTACATCTGGGACGTGCCGCTGAGCATCTTCACCGTGGTCGGGCTGATCGGCATGACCGGCATCATCATCAACGATTCGATCGTGCTGGTGACGACGGTGGACGAGTATTCCGAGACGCGCGGCCTGGTGCCCGCCATCGTGGACGCGGCCTGCGACCGGTTGCGGCCCGTCCTGCTGACCACGCTGACCACCGTGCTGGGCCTTGCCCCGCTGCTCTACGAGGGGTCGAGCCAGGCGCAGTTCCTCAAGCCCACGGTCATCACGCTGGTCTATGGCCTCGGCTTCGGCATGGCGCTGGTGTTGCTGCTGGTGCCCGCCGTGCTGGCCATCGGGCAGGATTTCGGACGTTTCCTGCGGGCGGCGCGGCGGCTGGGCCGGACGGGGCATGGCACGGGCGGCGCAAGGGCCGTGCTGGTCGCATCGGGGCTGGCCATGGCGGCGCTGTTCGTGGCGACGCTGGGCAGCCTGGCGGTGACGGGATCGGTGTGGTCGCCGCTGGCGGGGCTGGCGACGGGCGGCGCGTGGCAGGTCTTCGGCCTGTTCGCGGCGGCGAGTTTCGTGGTGGTTATCCTTGCGGCCATCGCCGGGGCCTTCGTGCTGCGCGCGCCCCGCGGCCCCATGCCCCCGGCCGAGTGAGCGGCGTCAATCGCAGCCTTTGATCTCGACCGCGCCGCTTTGGCCCAGGACGGTCAGGCGCAGCGCCCCGCGGTCCAGCCCCAGCGCCATGCCCCGCGGCGCGAAGACCTCGGACGACACGTGCAGCATGTTGCCGTCGCGCCGCGTCACGCTGTCGGCGACCCAGAAGCGCGGATCGCCCGGCTCGATCACGCCGTGTTCGTCCCCGCCCATGGCCGGCAGGTGCAGCCGCGCGTCGACCCGCAGGCCCCGATCGGTGGGCGTCAGGCGGCAGTCCAGCGGCCCGGCGCCGGCCTTGCCCCCGGGCACCGGCCGGTCCGACAGGGCGGCGCGGATGCGGGCATCGGCCCGCGCGCTGGCCGCCGGAAGGGTGCCGGACAGCTGTGCCGAGACCGGCACGCAGACGTCGCGGCACACGCCCATGTCGAGGTTCAGGCGCAATTCGACCGGCGCGCGCGGATCGCGCGGCTCGACGATCAGCGGCAGGGTCACGCCGACGTCGTAGCCCACCGACCGCATGCCGTTCTGGTCGAACACGTGCGGCACCGGCCAGACCACCCGCACGCCGGCCAGGTTGGTCGAGCCCGACCAGTTGAAGCTGGGCGGGATGCCCGCCTCGCCCGGCGCGCGCCAATAGGTCTTCCATCCCGGCGCCAGGTTGATCTGCAGCGCGGCGGTGTGCGATCCGCCATCGCGCCAGCCGGGCAGCAGGGACACCTGCGCCATTTCGGCCCGCAGCGGGGCGGCGAGAAGGATCAGAAGAGCGACGAGACGAAACATGCCGTCCTTCTTGCGCCACGGGGCCGCGTTTGGAAATCACGTCTGCGCGAAAGAACGCGAACCGTGTGCCCCTTGCGACGGTCGCCCGCTGTGCCATCTTGGAAGCCATGGACTACACCAACCTGACTGGACGCCTGGCAATCGCTATGCCGGGCATGGGCGATCCGCGTTTCGAGCGCTCGGTCATCCTGCTCTGCGCGCATGGCGAGGACGGGGCCATGGGCCTGATCCTGAACAAGCCCGCCTCGCAGGTCGATTTCACCGAGCTGATGGAACAGCTCGACATACCGCTGACCGCGCCCACCAGCCGACCGATCCATTTCGGCGGCCCGGTCGAGATGCAGCGCGGCTTCGTGCTGCACACGCGCGACTACGCCGGCGATAGCACCACGCTGACCGTGGGCGAGGATTTCGGCATGACCGCGACGCGGGATGTTCTGCGCGCCATCGCGGGCGGGCAGGGGCCGCGCGACGCGCTCGTGGCGCTGGGCTACGCGGGCTGGGGCGCCGGCCAGCTCGAGGACGAGATCGCGCAGAACGGCTGGCTGATCGCGGACCCGACGCCCGAGCTGGTCTTCGCCCCGGACAACGATGGGAAATGGATGGCGGCCATCGGCACGCTGGGGATCGATCCACTGCTGCTGTCGTCCGAGGGCGGACGGGCCTGAGCAGGGACGCCGCGCGGCCTAGCGCGGCGCGGCGGCACGGCGCAGGCGGTCGTTGATCGCGCGGCCCAGCCCGGTCTCGGGGATCGGCGCCACCGCGATGCGGTCCGCCCCCATGGTGTCCAGCCGGTGCAGCGCCCCGAACAGGCCCGCCGCCGCCTCGACCAGGTCGCCCGATGGCGACAGGTTCAGCGCGGCCTCGACCGGGCCGAACCCCAGCAGGATCTCATCCGCTTCCGGATCGGTCACGTTCAGCCGGACACTGCCGCGCGGCGCATAGTGCGAGGCGAGCTGACCCGGCGCGTTCGGCGTGGCGCTGGCGACGGGCGGCAGCAGCGGCGCCCCCAGGCAGGCCTCGGCGGTCTCGGCGGGCAGGCCGCCGGGCCGCAGCAGGCGGCAGCCTGCGTCGTCGCAGGCCAGGATCGTCGACTCGACCCCCACCGTGCAGGGACCGCCATCCACCACCGCGGCGATCCGGTCGGACAGGTGGTCCATCACGTGGTCCGCCGTCGTCGCGCTGACCCGGCCCGAGGGGTTGGCCGAGGGCGCGGCCACCGGGCGGCCCGTGCGCGCCAGAAGGTCGCGGGCCAGCCGGTTCGCGGGCACCCGGATCGCCACCGTGGACAGGCCCGCCGTGACCAGTGGCGACAGGCCCGCGTCGGGACGCAGCGGCAGCACGAGGGTCATCGGCCCCGGCCAGAACGCCTCGGCCAGCCGGGCGGCATCGCCCGACAGCGTGGCGTATCCCGCGACCGCGTCCGTGTCGGGCAGGTGGACGATCAGCGGGTTGAAGCTGGGCCGGTTCTTGGCGGCGAAGATCCCCGCCACCGCCCGCCCGTCGCTGGCGTCGCCGCCCAGGCCATAGACCGTCTCGGTCGGGAAGGCGACGACCGCGCCCGCCCGCAGAAGGGCGGCCGCGCGGTCCAGGTCGGACGCCGTCGAACCCAGCCGCAGGGCGGTCATGGGTGCGCCGGGTTGACGCAAGGGCAGTGACGTGGCGTTTTCATTGCCGGAGTTCCGTGGGTGTATAACGTCTGGCGTGCAATTTCAGGGCCATATCGCGCCCGGCGGCCCGTTTCCAGCCGCCCGCTTCGTTAGGAGAGACCGACATGCCATACCGTGCCCCCGTGCGGGATTACAGCTTTCTGTTCGATCATGTGGTGGGCCTTGAGCAGGTCACGGCGACCGACCGCTTCGCCGAGGCGACGCCCGACATGGTCGAAGCCATCCTGACCGAGGCGGGCCGCATGTGCGAAGAGGTCCTGGCCCCGCTGCAACGCAACGGCGACACGCATCCCGCCAGGCTGGAGAACGGCGTTGTGCGCACGTCGCCCGGCTTCGACGAGGGCTACAAGGCCATCGCCGAGGGTGGCTGGGTCGGCATCTCGGCCGATCCCGAGTTCGGCGGCATGGGCCTGCCCATGACGGTCACGACCGCCGTGAACGAGATGATGGCCTCGGCCTGCCTGGCGCTGCAGCTGAACCCGTTGATGACCCAGGGCCAGATCGAGGCGCTGGAACACCACGCCAGCGACGAGCTGAAGGCGCTGTACCTGCCCAAGCTCATCTCGGGCGAATGGTGCGGCACCATGAACCTGACCGAGCCGCAGGCGGGCAGCGACGTGGGCGCGCTGAAGACGAAGGCCGAGCCGCAGGACGATGGCACCTACGCCATCACCGGGCAGAAGATCTACATCTCGTGGGGCGACAACGACTTCTCGGAAAACGTCTGTCACCTGGTGTTGGCGCGCCTGCCGGGCGCGGTCGAGGGAACGAAGGGCATCAGCCTGTTCATGGTGCCCAAGTTCATCCCCGACGCCGACGGCAAGCCGGGCGAGCGCAACGACCTGCGCGTCGTGTCGCTGGAGCACAAGATGGGCCTGCACGGCAGCCCCACCGCGGTGATGGAGTATTCCGGCGCGAAGGGCTGGATGGTCGGCCCCGAGAACGGCGGCATGGCGGCGATGTTCACCATGATGAACAACGCGCGGCTGGGCGTCGGCGGCCAGGGCATCGGCGTCGCCGAAGGCGCCTACCAGCACGCGCTGGCCTACGCGCTGGACCGCAAGCAGGGCCGCGCGGGCGGATCGGGCAGCATCGTGGAGCACGCCGACGTGCGGCGGATGCTGACCGAGATGAAGGCCGAGACCTGGGCCGCGCGCGCCATCGCGCTCAGCTGTGCGGTGGCCATCGACATGACCACCGCCACCGGCGACGCGGGCTGGAAGGCGCGGGCCGCGTTCCTCACGCCCATCGCCAAGGCCTTCGGCACCGATGTCGGCATGGCCGTGTCGCAGACCGGCGTGCAGGTGCATGGCGGCATGGGCTTCGTCGAGGAAACCGGCGCGGCGCAGTATTCGCGCGACGTGCGGGTGACCGCGATCTACGAGGGGACGAACGGCATCCAGGCCATGGACCTGGTGGCGCGCAAGATGATGGATGGCGGCGAGGCCGCGGGCGCCCTGCTGGACGAGATCGTGGCCGACGCCAAGTCGGCGCAGGACGATCTGCCCGACATGGCCCAGGCTGTGTTCGACGCGGCCGAAACTCTGCGCGAGACCACTGACTGGCTGGTGGCGCAGGAGCTGCAGGACCGTTTCGCCGTGGCAGTCCCCTATCTGCGGGCCTTCGCCCGGGTCCTCGGCGCGGGCTTCCACCTGCGCGCGGCCATGAAGGGCGACGATCCCCGCCGCGCGCTGGCCCGGTTCTATATCGAGCGGATGCTGCCCGAGCACGCGGGCCTGCTGGCGCAGGTGCGGCAGGGGGCCGACGGCCTTTACGACCTGTCGCTGGACGATTTGGCGGCGGCGTGATCGCATCGTGCGGGCGGCGCGCCTGCCGGGACCGGTCCGCAGAGGTACTTGCGGACCAGTGATGCAGCCGGGCCGCGCGGGTTGTCTTCCCGGGCGCTTGAGTATTTGAAGACCAGTGATGGAAGGGGCGCGCCGGATCCCACGGCGCGCCCCTTGTCGGGTCAAGGGGGCGGCATGGGCGAAAAGCTGATCTATCCGTGGGACGCGGCGCCGGAGCACGGGCAGCCGGTCGAGGTCGCGCCGGGCATCGAATGGGTGCGCCTGCCGTTGCCCATGGCGCTGGACCACGTGAATTGCTGGATCCTTCAAGAGGATGACGGCGTCACCGTGGTCGATACCGGATTCGCGTCGAAGCTGACCAGGCGGCTGTGGGAGCAGGCGCTGGACGGCCGGCGTGTGACCCGTGTCGTGGTCACCCACCATCATCCCGATCACGTGGGGCTGGCGGGCTGGTTCATGGAACAGGGCGCCGAGCTGTGGATGACGCGGGTGGCCTGGCTCATGGCGCGGATGCTGCGCCTGGACGAGCAGGACCGCCCCGCGCCCGAGACCGTGGATTTCTGGCGCGCGTCCGGCATGAACGCCGAGGTGCTGGCGCAGCGGCTGGAGGAACGCCCGTTCAACTTCGCCGACGTGGTGGCGCCGATGCCGCTGGGCTATCGCCGGCTGGACGAGGGCGCGACGCTGCGCATGGGCGGGCGCGACTGGGTGGTGCGGCTGGGCGCGGGCCACGCACCGGACCACGCGACCTTCTGGTGTGACGCAGACGGCCTCGTTCTGGGCGGCGACCAGCTGCTGCCGTCGATCTCGCCCAATCTGGGGCTCTACGCGACCGAGCCCATGGCCGACCCGGTGGGCGACTGGCTGGACGCCTGCGCGCGGCTGGCGCGTTTCGCCGAGTCCGGGCAGCTGGTCCTGCCGGGCCACAAGCTGCCGTTCCGGGGCTTGCCGCTGCGGTTGCGGCAGCTGATCGACAACCACCACGGTGCGCTGTCGCGGCTCGAGGCGCACCTGGCCCAGCCGCGTACCGCCGGCGAATGCTTCGCGCCGCTGTTCAAGCGCGAGATCCGGGGCGGCGAATACGGGCTGGCGCTGGTCGAGGCGGCGGCCCATTGCCAGCACCTTTACCTGCAGGGCCGCGCCACGCGCGAACGGGGCGCGGACGGGGCCTGGATCTACCGCGCGGCCTAGCCGGCCTTCCGCTGCATCCGCTCCATCATCGACATGACCGTGCGGCGCGGCAGGAACGGGATCACCCACTGGCAGGCCAGCGACAGGGACGTGCGGTCGAACGCCACGAGATCGCCCCGGCGCATGGCGTCATAGCCGATCTTGGCCACGGCCCCGGCGGTCATGCCGCTTTGCGTCAGCCTGGTTCCGGTGAGATCGCTGCGCTGGGCGAACTCGGTCTCGACATAGCCGGGGACGAGGACGGTGGCGGTGACGCCGGTGCCGCGCAGCTCGTGCGCCAGGGCCTGGGTGTAGGAGTTCACGAAGGCCTTGGTGGCGAAGTAGACGGCCTGTTCGGGGCCGGGCATGAACCCCGCGGTGGAGCCCACGTTCAGGATGCGACCACCGCCGCGCGCGACCATGCCGGGCGCGAGGGCGCGGGTCAGCGCGACCAGCGCCTTCACGTTCAGGTCGATCATCCCGAGCTCGTCCTCCGCCGGGCGATCCAGGTGCTTGCCGCGCCCGCCGAAGCCCGCGTTGTTGACCAGGATGTCGGGCGCCAGGCCCGCGTCTTCGATCCGGCGGACAAGGTCCTGCGCGCCGCCCTCGGCCCCCAGGTCGCAGGCCATCACGTGCACCGTGACGCCGTGGCGTGATTCGAGATCGGATTTCAGCTGGTCCAGCGCGTCGGCGCGGCGGGCGGTGACGATCAGGTCGCCGCCGCGCGCGGCGTGTTCACGCGCCAGCGCGGCGCCGATTCCCGAGGATGCGCCGGTGACGAGGGCGAGATCGGACATGGGGGCCTCCTGTTCCATGGCATTGGAGGCAGATGGGGACGGGCGCGCAAAAGAAAAGACCGCCCCGGCGGGGGCGGCCTTTTCGGTACCTGAAGCGGACCTGCGGCTTAGCCCTGGCGGGCCTTGAAGCGGCGCTGCGTCTTGTTGATCACGTAGACGCGGCCCTTGCGGCGCACCACGCGGCAGTCGCGGTGGCGGTTCTTCAGCGAACGAAGCGAGTTGCGAACTTTCATCAGTCCTCTCCCATCGATGTCGCGGCGCGGGGCACGCGCCTTGGTTGCAAGATGCCGGGGGCGGGCCCGACGGCGAAAATCCCGTGGAACATGGTGGGCGATACTGGGATCGAACCAGTGACCCCTTCGATGTCAACGAAGTGCTCTACCGCTGAGCTAATCGCCCCATGTCCGTTACCGACGCATATGACATCGCCCCGAAGGCCGGGGGGTGTCACGCCGGTGCGCGGTCTATAAAAGCTCGTCCGCCCCTGTTCAAGCGCTTTTGCTGAACCATCTTGTTTGGCGTAAGAGACATGTCACGAACGGTAACAGGGGACGGTGATCCGCGTGGAGCTGCCAGCCTACGACCTTTTTCGTCCCGAGCGGCTCGAGACCGGGCTGATCTTCGCGTCGCCCCATTCAGGGCGCCATTACAGCGATGAATTCCTCGCCGCCAGCCGGCTGGACCCGGCCGTCCTGCGATCGTCCGAGGACGCGTTCGTCGACCGCCTGTTCTCGGCCGCGCCCGCGCACGGGGCCCCCCTGCTGTGCGCGCATCACCCCCGCGCCTGGGTGGATCTGAACCGCGCCGTGACCGAGCTGGATCCAGCCCTGATCGAGGATCTGCCGCGCGGCCCGCATAATCCGCGCGTGACCTCGGGGCTGGGGGTGATTCCCCGCGTCGTGGCCGGCGGACGCGCCATCTATGACGGTAAAATACCGCTGCCCGCCGCCAAGGCCCGGCTCGAAGGGGTCTGGACCCCGTACCACGCGCGGCTTCGGTCGCTCATCGACGAGGCGCGCACCGCCTTCGGCCACGCCATCCTGATCGACTGCCATTCGATGCCGCACGAGGCGCTGGAAACCGCCGGCGCCCCCGGCAAACGCCCGCAGATCGTCCTGGGTGACCGGTTCGGGGCGGCGGCGGCGCCCGGCATCGTCGACAGTATCGAAAGCGTTTTCACCGCGCTGGGGCTGCGCTGCGCCCGCAACACGCCCTTTGCCGGGGCCTACATGGCGCAACATTACGGGCGGCCCGCACGCGCCCAGCACGTCGTTCAGATCGAGATCGACCGCGCGCTTTACATGGACGAGCGCAAGGTCGAGCCCAACGACGGCTTCGACGATTTCAAGGCGCTGATGGACCGGGCCGTGGCCCACATGGTCAAGATCGGGGCCGGGCGGCGCGACGGCGGGTCGCTGGCTGCCGAGTAGGCACGCGGCCTAGCGCAGCGACCGGCCCTTCAGGATCGCGCCGTCGCCCCAGCGCGCGCGAATCGCGTCGGTGGCGCGCTCGGCGCGCGCACGGGCCTGCGCCTGCGGATCCAGCAAGTCGCCCACGCGGTCCGCGCCCTCGGCCCCCGTCAGATCCGACAGCCCGACGCCCAGCAGGCGGAACGGGCCTTCGCCCGCCACCGGGTCGAACAGGGCGCGCGCGGTGCGGTAGATGCGGTCGGCGATCTGCGTGGGATCGGTCAGCGTCAGCCGCCGCGTCAGGATCGCGTGATTCGCACGCTTCAGCTTCAGCGTGACGACGCGGCCCGCGATGTCCTTGGCCTTGGCCCGGCCGGCGACCTTCTCGGCCAGCCGCCAGATATGCCCATCCAGCACCTCCGGGTCGGCGGTATCGGCGTGGAAGGTGGTTTCGTTGCTGATGCCCTTCATCGGCGCGTTGGCCGACACGCGGCGCCGGTCCTGCCCGCGGGCAAGGTGCCACAGCCGCGTCCCCATGCCGCCGAAGCGGGCGGTCAGGTCACGCTCGTCCCAGCGCTTGAGATCGGCGAAGGTCCGGATGCCCGCACGCTCCAGCGACTCGCGGGTTACGGCGCCCACGCCCCAGATCAGGCCCACGGGCTTGTCGTGCAGGAAATCCACCGTCTCGGCCGCGCCGATGATCGAAAAGCCGCGCGGCTTGTCGAGATCCGACGCGATCTTGGCCAGGAACTTGTTGTGCGACAGCCCGATGGACCCGGTGATGCCCAGCTCGTCCTGCATGCGCTTCACCAGCCGTGCCAGCATGACGGCGGGCGGCGCGCCGTGCAGTCGCGCCGTCCCCGTGAGGTCCATGAACGCCTCGTCCAGGCTCAGCGGTTCGACCACGGGCGTCAGGTCGTCCATCATGGCGCGAACCTGCCGCGAGACGGCCGAGTAGACGTCGAAGCGGGGCCGGACGATCACCGCCTCGGGGCAGAGCTTCAGCGCCTGGAACATGGGCATGGCCGACCGGACGCCCTTGATCCGCGCGATGTAGCAGGCCGTGGTCACCACCCCGCGTGACCCGCCGCCGACGATCACCGGCTTGTCGCGCAGCTCGGGGTTATCGCGCTTCTCGACGCTGGCGTAGAACGCGTCGCAATCCATGTGGGCGATGGACAGATCATTGAGCTCGGGGTGCGTCAGCACGCGCGGACTGCGGCAGGCGGGGCAGCGCCCGCCGGCATCGAACGGCGTCAGGCAATCGCGGCAGAGACTCGGCATGGCGTTCATTTAATCACCGGGGCCGCTTGGTGACAGAGCCCATCGCGCGCCTGAAGCCCAAGCCGTTGGGATCTTGGCCTCGGCGCGCTTTGCGATAGTATGTTAGCGAACAAACCGCGAGACCGCCATGAACGATACTCCCACGATCCCGCCCCGCCGCCCCCTGACGCTGCGCGACGTGTCCGAGGCGTCGGGCGTCAGCGAGATGACCGTCAGCCGCGTCCTGCGCAACCGCGGCGACGTCAGCGCGGCCACCCGCGACAAGGTGCTGGATGCGGCCAAGCAGCTTGGCTACGTGCCCAACAAGATCGCGGGCGCGCTGGCCTCGTCGCGGGTGAACCTGGTGGCGGTCATCATTCCGTCGCTGTCGAACATGGTCTTCCCCGAGGTGCTGGCCGGCGTGGCCGAGGCCCTGGACGGGACCGAGCTTCAGCCGGTGGTGGGCGTGACCCATTACAGCCCCGAGCAGGAAGAGAAGGTCCTTTACGAGATGCTGTCCTGGCGGCCCTCGGGCGTCATCATCGCGGGCATCGAGCATTCCGAGCAGAGCCGCCAGATGATGCGCGCCACGGATGTGCCGGTGGTCGAGATCATGGACGTGGACGGCGATCCGGTGGACGCGGTGGTCGGCATCTCGCACCGCCGCGCGGGCCGCAAGATGGCCGAGGCGATCCTGAAGCAGGGCTTCGAGAATATCGGCTTCCTCGGGACGCAGATGCCGCTGGACCACCGCGCCCGCAAGCGGTTCGAGGGATTCACCGAGACGCTGGCCAAGGCCGGGCTCGAGGTCATGGACCAGGAATTCTACTCGGGCGGGTCGGCCCTTCTGAAGGGTCGCGAGATGACGAAGGCGATCCTGGATCGCTCGCCCGACATCGATTTTCTCTACTACTCCAACGACCTGATAGGGGCGGGCGGGCTGCTCTACTGCACCGAGCAGGGCTTCGACATTCCCGGCCGGCTGGGCCTTGCCGGGTTCAACGGGGTCGAGCTGTTGCAGGGCCTGCCGCGCAAGCTGGCCACGATGGACACCGAACGACAGGCCATCGGCCGCGAGGCCGCGCGCATCGTCGCGGCCCGCGCCGGCGGGGCGCCCGGCGGTGGCGAACGGATCGAGATCGAGCCGAAGGTGACGCTGGGCGACACGCTGCGCCGCTACAAGCCGTAGTCCGCGGCCGGACGCGTCCCCCGTGGGGCGCGGGATCAGCCGGCTTGCGCCGCGCGGGTCATGTGCCGCTTGCGACCGAAGCCCGGCACGCGCGTGACGTCGAACCCTGCCGACTGAAGCGCCCGGCGCACGTGTCCCGCCGCCGAATAGGTGGCCGCCGTCCCGCCCGGCGTCGTGTGCGCGGCGACCTCGGCCAGGATATCCGGCGTCCACAGCGCCGGGTTCTTGGCGGGCGAAAAGCCGTCGAGAAACCACGCATCCGCGCGCTCGGTCCATGCGGGCAGGGTCGTCTCGGCGAACCCCTCGACCACGTGCAGGTCCAGTCCCGGCAGCTTGATCCGCCGCGCGCCCGCCCTCCATGCGTCGACCAACGCCTCGGCCCGGTCCGCCAGAACCGGGAAGGCCCCCAAGGCGCGCGCCATGTCGTCGGCCGCGATCGGGTGCGCCTCGAAGCTGGTGAACCGCAGGTCGCCCGATTGCCCGCTCTCCTGCCACGCCACCCAGGCGGCCAGCGCGTTCAGGCCGGTGCCGAAGCCAAGCTCGCCGATGTGAAAGCCCGGGGCGAAGCGCGCGGGCAGGTCGTTGCCGCGCAGGAACACGTGGTGCGTTTCATCCAGCCCGTGCGCGAAGGAATAGTAGGGATCGTCGTAGATCTCGCTGACGGGCACGCCGTCCTGCCACTGGGTCATGGGCCATCCCTTGCCGCTTCGCGTCGACCCGATTACCTGACGGGACCACGCGCGGAAAGGGGATGCGACATGCAGGACGTCACCGTCTACGGCGCGGGCATCTTCGGGCTGTCGGTGGCCTGGGCGTGCCTGACCCGCGGCGCGCGGGTGCAGGTGATCGACCCCCACGGCCCCGGTGCGGGCGCGTCGGGCGGGATCGTCGGCGCGCTGGCACCCCATGTCCCCGAGAACTGGAACCCGAAGAAGGCCTTTCAGCTCGACAGCCTGCTGGCGGCCGAAGGCTTCTGGGCGGCGGTCGAGAATGCGGGCGGCGTGGCGTCCGGATACGGGCGCACCGGCCGTATCCAGCCCGTCGCGGACCCGCAGGCGCATGACCGGGCCGACGCGCGCGGCGCGGGGGCGCGCGACCTGTGGCGGGGGCAGGCCGCGTGGTCGGTCACCGATGCCGCAAGCGACCCGTGGGGCGTCGCGGCGCCCCTTGGCGTCGTCATCCACGACAGCTTGACCGCGCGCATTCACCCGCGCCGGGCCTGCGACGCGCTGGTCGCCGCCATCCGCGCACGCGGGGGCGCGGTGCTGGCCGAGGGTGGCGCGCGGGGCGCCGTCGTCTGGGCCACCGGTGCCGCGGGCCTCCAGGATCTGTCGCGGGAGCTCGGGCAGGAGGTCGGCCGCCCGATCAAGGGGCAGGCGGCGCTGCTCAAGCTGGACACGGGCGATGCGCCGCAACTGTTCGTGGACGGTCTGCACGTGGTGCCCCATGCCGACGGCACGGTGGCCATCGGCTCGACGACCGAACGGGACTACGACGACCCTTCGGCCTGCGACGCCTTGCTGGACGACGTGGTGGCCCGCGCCCGCGCGGCGGTGCCACGGCTGGCCGAGGCGCCCGTGATCGCGCGCTGGGCCGGGCTGCGCCCCCGCGCGCGGTCGCGTGCGCCGATGCTGGGGGCGTGGCCGGGACGGCCCGGCCATTACGTCGCCAATGGCGGGTTCAAGATCGGCTTCGGCATGGCGCCGGGCGTGGCCGGGGTGATGGCCGACCTGGTGCTGGAAGGGCGGAACAGTATTCCCGAGGGCTTTCGCGTCGCCGACAGCCTACGCTAGGGGCGTTCCGGGGGTTGCGCCCGCGACGGTCGATTGCGTTTCGCCGAAACACCTTCCGGTCCGGCGGAGGAGGGCGTGCCCGGGCCGCCGTCCCCGCGCTGCGGGACACACGTCAGGATTGAATCGATCTTGGTCGGCTGGATTTCGCCGGAGTGTCGGCGCGATGAAGAAGAATTGATCGCCGCAGGTTGGTTTTCCCCGGCGTCAGGCCCCATTGATGACGATTTGCGCCACTAGGGTTTGCCTTGGTTGATGTGCGCAATAGTCGAGCGTATCGCCGAAGATACAACTCAAGCGATCCCAGGAGCGCCCATGCATTCGCCATCCACCGCACCCAGAGCTGTCACGCTCAGTTCCGCCGTCTACGGGTTCATGGCGCTTCTTGCTGCCGTCTTGCTGGCCTTCGTGGCGTGGATCTACCAATCACGCGCCGACCAGACGATCGACGCGGAACTCGACCGGGCGGTGCGTGTCCGCACCCAGGCCGCGGGCGAGGCCCTGGCGAGAACCCTGTATTCGGATTGGCGCGACCTGTCCTTCCTTGCCTCCCAGTACTTCGGTGCGAATGAGCGGCGCCAAGGCATGCTGGAAGGCCTTCGGGGCGATGGCGGACGGGTGTCCTGGATCGGCTTCGCGCGGCCCGACGGTCGCGTGATGCAGGCCACCGGCGGCCTGCTGGTCGGAGAAAGCGTGGCCGAACGGCCGTGGTTCCGCAACGGCCTGCGCGGGCAGTTTGCCTCGGACGTGCACGATGCCGTTCTGCTGGCGCGGCTGCTTTCCCCTGGTACGGGCGAGGTCCTTCGCTTCGTGGATCTCGCGATGCCCGTCAGGGACGATGCCGGGACTGTTACGGGCACGCTGGGCATGCATATCGATGCCGACTGGATCGAGACCGAGATTGAAGAGCTGGCGCAGAGCCTGGGAATGGAGCTGTATCTGGTCGGCGCGCAGGGCGACGTGGTCCTGTCCAGCGCCGACACCGTGCCGGATGCGCTGTCTCTCGAGATCCTGCGGACCGCGCGGACCGGCAATACCACCGCGCTGCGCGAGACCTGGCCCGATGGCGAGACCTACTTCGCAAGCCTCGTGCCGCGGGTCGGGTACGCGGATCTGCCCGATTTCGGATGGTCGCTGGTCGGCCGGCTCGACCCGGACCAGTTCCGGCCCGCGCTGGAAAGCGCGATGCGCGGTCTCACCCTGATCGTCGTGGGCGGCGTGCTTCTGGTCATCGCCATGACGTCGGCCTTCGTGATCGCCTTCGTACGGCCGCTGGAACGCGTCGTCGACGCAGCCGAGCGCATCGCCGCGGGCGAGGATGTCTATCCGCCCGAACCGCGCGTCCCGCGCGAAGCGCAACGCATTTCGGGCGTTCTGGCGCGGTTTCAGGACGGGTTCAGCGACCGCCGGAGTTGAAGCTCAGACGCCGCGCAAGATCGGCGATCAGGGCCGGGCCACGCACCCGGGCGACCCCCGGCGCAAGATCGTCCTGGGTATAGAATCGCAGCATCAGCGCCTCGTGCTGTTGTTCGTCCGGCGACAGGTGCAGCCGCACGCCGTCCTCGTAGCGGGCGATCACCCGGGCGGGGATCTTTCCCACCCCGTCGATCGCCAGGGTCCCCGCGGTCCCGAGCGGCATCGCCCGCCCGCGCAGGCGCACCGTGTCCGCGGTCAGCGACGTGATCCACGGGCGGCTCTCGATCTCGCCGGCCTGGAATGTCGCGCGCTCGGGAACGTCGGCCACGTGGCGCTCGCGCCGGGGCAGCTCGATGCAGGCTATGATCGTGAAGGACAGAACGACGACATTGTAGAGCGTCCAGAACAGGATCACCCATTTGCCGTCGCCCGCGTCGGAAAAGGCGAAGCGGTCGCTGAAGATGCCGGCCAGCAGCCCGGCCAGGGTCAGCGCCAGCAGGATGATGAAGGGCGCCATGAGCCGCCACTGGATGACGATGCGCGATCGGTCGCCGCCCTTCGCGGTGACCGAGAACGGGTGCCCTTTCGGCCGCAGCAACCCGGTGAAGGCCGCCCGGCTGATCGCGGCTGCCCCCAAAAGCTGGCTGACATCCGACAGGATCGGCACGATCATGCCCCGGCTCAGCACATTCAGCGCGACGATGATCCAAAGGAAATACGTGCCGAAATAGCTGATGACGTCGGACAGGGCGGCGTCGACAACGGTCACGTTGAAGAACCAGTAGAGCAGCGGATACACGATGGCGGCCAGCCGGAAGGGGAACGTGGTCGTCCAGTAAAAGACCGAGTCGACCACGCTCCAGCGATCCCTCAGCCGCAAACCACTGCGCGCGAAGGGTCCCAGCGACGACCGCGCGATCTGCATCAGCCCAAGGCACCACCGCGCGCGCTGGGTCACGTATTCCTTCAGGCCCTCGGGCGCGAGGCCTTCGGTCAGCGGCTCGGCAAGATAGGCCGTCTTCCACCCCTTCTCCTGCAGCGCGAGCGTCAGCATGAAATCCTCGGTCACGCTTTCGGTGGGGAAGCCGCCGATCTCCTGCAGGGCGTCCCATCGCGCGACCGATGACGTGCCGCAGCAGAAGGCGATGCCCCAGCCGTCGCGGGCCGGCTGCATGTGGTCGAAGAAGAAGCGCTGTTCGTCCGGATAGGACCGCGTCAGCCCCAGGTTGTGCTGGATCGGATCGGCATTGAAGAAATGTTGTGGCGTCTGGACCAGGCCCACCTCCGGGTCATGGAACAGCGCCAGGCAGCGCGAGGCGAAGCCCAGGTGCGGCACGAAATCGGCGTCCAGCACCGCGACGAAATCCGGCGGGACATCGCTTTCGGCCAGCCGCTCCAGCGCGTGGTTGATGTTGCCCGCCTTCGATCCCTTGTTGTCGGGACGCCGCAGGTATTCGACGCCCTGCTTCGCGCAGAAATCGCGCAGCCAGTCGCGTCGCCCGTCGTCCAGCACCATCACCACCTTGTTCGGGTGGCGCAGAGACCGCGCGCCCACGATCGTGCGTTCCAGCACGGCAAGCTCTTCGTTGTAGGTCGCGATGAGGATGGCCAGACGCGGCGGCGTCGCATCGCTCCACCAGCCCCAATGGGCATCGGCCTCGGCGCGCCGGTCCCTGAACCGCGCCATGATGAGGAACGAGCTCAGCGAACCCGCGAGCACCAGCATTTCCAGCGCGAACAGCGACCAGCTGGCCGCCATGTCGACCGTCAGCCCGGCGGGGGCCAGCGTCTCGGTCGCCCGCCACCACGCATAGCGCACGGCCAGCACGGCCGAGATCGCCATCAGCACGGCGCGGTGCCAGACCCGTGTCGGATCGACGACCGACGGCAGAAGGCAGGCCAGCCCTATGACCAGCAACAGGTGGATGCCGGCCGATCCCAGTTCGCCGAAATGCGGAAAGAACGGCATCATCCGCCGAAAAGACCGCGCAGCCCGTCAAGCGGACGGTCCTCGAAGAAGACCCGCCCGGTGCGCCCGACGGGGCAGCCCAGCTCGGGGTCCTGCGACAGTTCCGGCACCAGGAGGGTCACGTCATAGCGTTCCAGGTGCCGCTGGCTGGGGGCCACGGCAAGATGCTCGTAGACGGTCGCGGCACCGGAGCCTGCCAGCCGCGTAACGGTCGCATCGAACAGCCGTGTCTCGTTCTCGAAGCGGAAGCGCGCCGCATCCCCCAGGCGCAAGCCGTTATAGGTGCCCTCGGGCACCGACAGCGACACGACCAGAGACGCGCAGTCGACGAGACGCAGCAGCGGGTCGCCCCGTTGCACCACGACCCCGTCGGCCTCCAGAACCTCCCACAGCAGCCCGTCCACGGGGGACGCCAGGTCGCCGCCGGTCAGCGCGTTCACGCGCACCCGCTCGCGGTCGATCCGTTCGGCCACGGCGGCGACGCGCGCCTCGGCCTCGGCGTGTTCCGCGTCGAGCGTGGCGATGACGGAGTCGAGCTCGGTGGCCCTTTGCGCGGCGTTGGGCGAATCGTTGTAGCCGTCACCAAGGAAGACGCCCGCCTCGGCGGCCCTGAGTTCGATTTCCAGCACCTCGACCCGTTCCCGCGCGTAGTCGAGCGCCAACGACTCGAGGTCCGGCTCGGCCGGCAGGCGCGCGCCGTCGCTGTCCAGCGCGTCGCCCAGGCGGCGCGTCTCGGGATCGGTCCCGTCTTCCAGCAGCGCCAGCCGCGCGCGGGCGTGCTCCAGCCGCGTGCGCAGCTCGTCCAGCCGGTTTTCGCGGAAGGACTCGCCGCGCGCGTCCAGGTCGCCCTGGATGCCGCGCTGTGCCTCGCGCTGCGCGGCGATACGGGCCCGCGCGGCCTCTTCGAAGGTGCGCTCCATCACGAGGTCGTTCAGCCGGATCGTGTCGACCAGCGGATCGGTGATCGAGGCCACGACCTCGCCTGCGTTGACGCGCGCCCCCGGTGGCCGGTCGACAAGCTCAAGCGTGCCCGCCACGTCGGAACGGACGGTCACGATGGGGGCATTCACGAAGGCATTGGCGCTGGTGCGCGCCATCTGTTCGCCGACGATCACCCAGAGCGCGAACAGGATCACGACGAAGCCGACGATCAAACGGGTAAATTTCATGAGCTTGGGTCCTTGTTAAACCCTTCCTCGAATAGCGGCGAAAAGTGACCAGAAAAAAGCACCTTGCGGAGTGATCCGTTCACGATCGCGCGCACTCGGCGCCCTCTCGCTCAGCGACCTGGGCGAGAAGCCAGAGCGTTGCCGGATAATAGAATCGCTGGGCGCCGGACCCGGGCAGCGGATCGCAGGACGACAGCGCATGAATCGCGCGATACCCCGCCGCATCGCTTTCGCTAACGACCGTGCCGCCGGGACCGGTCACGACCGCGACATGGCCGTCCGTCGGTGCCCGTCCCAGCACATCGGCCATGACGCGCACCGCCGGATGATCCCGGCGCCCCGACCAGCACAGGTAGAGTGGGACGCGCAAGGCGTCGTAGCCCGAGCGCACGGCATGGTCGGCCGGATCGGCGAAGCCGTCGGGGGTCACGTCGATCCAGTCCGGTATCGCGCCGCGCGCGGCGAGCTCGGACAGGACGGTTTCGCCATGGTCCGCGGCGCGGACAAGGTCGGGCAGATCGAAGGCATCGCCAAGTTCACGCAGGGCGGCACTGACGATATAGGACGGGTTGATCGTGATCCGGTGCCCAGCGGGCGCGTCCGCCCGCGGCAGCAGCAGCCGCTCGCCTGGGGCCCGCGGATCCGGCGCGAGGCACCGCGCCGCGATCGCCCGCGCGATCGGCTCGGCCCGCCCGGCGAAGTCCCACCAGCCCGAATCGCGCACGGCCCGTAACAACGCCCAGGCCCGCAACAGGTCGCCATCGGTGGCGGTGTCGCCGTCGATCACGCCGGATCGGGGGCTGAAACGCCACCCCATGAAGGCGTCGTCGCGGTTGGCCAGTGTCGCCGAGGTCCAGGCCTCGATCCGCGCGAAGGCGTCGAGATCCCCGAAGGACTGTGCCAGAAGCAACCCGTAGGCCTGCCCCTCGGAATGGCTCACCTGCTGTTCCGGGTCCACGATCCGGCCGGACCCGTCGAGGTATCTGTCTTTCCAGGATTGCCAGGCGTTCTCTTCGCCCGCGGCCCGGCCGGCCGCGGCGATCAGACCGGTGCTCGACAGCCCGACGATAAGCAGCTCTCTGCGACTGAGCATCATTTCTCGCCCGAGCGAACCATTGGGATCATGCTTGCGAAGGCCCCCAGCGATCACTCGGTTGGCATGGGGCCTCGGCGCAGCAGATAACGGCCCGACGCCTGCCGTCCAATCAACATTCCGGTGGCGCGGGTTGCGCCGGACGGCGACACGCGTCAGCCGGCCCTGCGATGCGCCGGGCCGGCCTTCCTTGCGCGGGGTTCACACGTGCGGCAACGCCGACCGCTAGCACCCCGGCTCAGGCGAGAACGGTGTCCAGCGTCACGTGATCGCGGCCCAGCGCCTCGGCCACCGGGGCGTTGGTGATCTGGCCCGCGTGCACGTTCAGGCCTTGCGCCAGGTGCGCGTCGTCGCGGCAGGCCTGTTTCCAGCCCTTGTCGGCCAGCGCCAGCATGAACGGCATGGTCGCGTTGCCGAGCCCGATGGTCGACGACCGTGCGACCGCGCCCGGCATGTTCGCCACGCAGTAATGCAAGATGCCGTCGACCTCGAAGATCGGGTCCTGGTGGGTGGTCGCCTTCGACGTCTCGAAGCAGCCGCCCTGGTCGATCGCCACGTCCACCAGCACCGCGCCGGGCTTCATCTTGGACAGCATGTCGCGGGTGACGAGCTTGGGCGCGGCGGCGCCGGGGATCAGAACCGCGCCGATGACCATGTCGGCCTCGGCCACCGCCTCGGCGATATTCCCGCCCGAGGCGTAGCGGGTGTTCATGTCGCGGCTGAACAGCTCATCGAGCTGGCGCAACCGGGGCAGCGACTTGTCGAGAACGGTGACGTCCGCGCCCATTCCGGCGGCGATGCGCGCCGCGTGGGTGCCGACGACGCCGCCGCCGATCACCACGACGCTGGCCGGCGTGACGCCGGGGATGCCGCCCATGAGAACGCCGCGCCCGCCATTGGCCTTCTGCAGGGTCCAGGCACCCATCTGCGGCGCAAGGCGGCCCGCGACCTCGGACATGGGGGCGAGCAGCGGCAGGCCGCCACGCGCGTCGGTCACCGTTTCATAGGCGATGCAGGTGGCGCCCGATTTCAGCAGGTCGTCGGTCTGCGCCGGATCGGGGGCCAGGTGCAGGTAGGTGAACAGCAGCTGGCCCTCGCGCAGCATGGCGCGCTCGGCGGCCTGCGGCTCCTTCACCTTCACCACCATCTCGGCGCGCTCGAAGATCTCGTCGGCGGTCGTGACGATGCTGGCGCCCGCGTCGGCGTAGTCTTCGTCCGGGAAGCCCGCGCCAAGGCCGGCACCCGACTGGATCAGCACCTCGTGGCCGTGGCTCACCGCCTCGCGCGCGGCGTTGGGCGTGATGCCGACGCGGAATTCCTGGGCCTTGATCTCGGTGGGGCAGCCGATGCGCATGTTCTTCTCCTCTTGTCTTGGTTGCGCGGAGATTAGCGCCGTCGGGACGGGAGTGCTTTGAATTCCCTGCGTGCGATGGCATCATCCTGGCAAGATCCGTGCGTCATCATGGATAATCTCGGGAGAAATGATCGCATGATCGGCCTCGACCAGATGGATCGCCGAATCCTCGCATTGCTGCAGCGCGAGGGGCGGCTCACCAATTCCGAGCTGAGCGAGCGGGTGGCGCTGTCGCCCTCGGCCTGTCACCGGCGCGTGGCGCGCCTGGAACAGGCGGGGGTCATTCGCGGCTACGTCGCGCTGCTGGACCGCGCCGTGCTGGGGCGGCGCACCACGGCCTTCGTCGAGATCACGCTGTCGGGGCAGGCGGACGAGGTGCTGGACGCGTTCGAGGCGGCGGTGGCGCAGATCCCCGAGGTGCTGGAATGCCACCTCATGGCGGGCTCGGCCGATTACCTGCTGAAGGTCGTGGTCTCGGATACCGAGGATTTCGCCCAGCTGCACCGCCGCCACCTGGCGCGGCTGCCGGGCGTGGCGCAGATGCAATCGAGCTTCGCCCTGCGCCGCGTGCGCGAGACGACGGCGATCCCGGTCTAGGCCTTGCGCATCCGCAGGAACAGGTAGAGCGGCAGGCCGCAGCTGACCCCGATGCAGAAGGTCGCCGGTATCGCGACCAGGTCCAGCCAGCGGCGGCGGCCGATCGCCTCGATCAGGATCCAGACGGTCAGGCTGATGGCGGCGATGGTCAGGTCCCAGACCAGCCCAGTGGTCGACTTGTTCACGTACCACGCGTCGATCAGCTGACCCAGCGAATTGCCGTCGGCCATGTAGCCCAGGAACCAGTACATCGGGTGGATCGCACCCCAGACGGCCAGGGCCAGGAAAATCCAGCGCATCAGAAGCTGCCGCCGCTGATGCCGATCTCGGCGGTGCCCGACACGGCGATCCCGCCGCGCCGCGCGGGGTCGTCCACCACCGGTTCGGGCGGCGCGTCGGCGCCGCAGGCGGCAAGGGTGGCAAGGGCGATCAGCGCAGCGATGCGGGTCATGGCGGGCCTTCGGTCAGGTGCGATGCCCTCAAACTAGGCGTGGGGCGAGGCTTCGGCCAGTGTCTTGCGCCATCGGGTCACCTGCGCGCGGACGTTGGCGGGCGCCGTGCCACCGTAGGACGTGCGCGAGGCCACCGAATTGTCCACGCCCAGCACGTCGAAGACGGCCTCGGTGACGGCCGGGTGCGCGTTCTGCATGTCCTCGAGCGTCAGGTCCGGCAGGTCGCAGCCACGGCTTTCGGCCAGGGCCACCAGCGCGCCGGTCACGTGGTGCGCGTCGCGGAAGGGCAGGCCCGCCTCGCGCGTCAGCCAGTCGGCCAGGTCCGTGGCGGTCGAGAACCCGTGCGACGCGGCGGCGCGCAGCGCCTCGCGGTTGGCGGTCATGTCGCCCACCATCCCCGTCATCGCCGCCAGCGCCAGCATGAGCGAGTCGGCGGCGTCGAAGGTCTGTTCCTTGTCCTCCTGCATGTCCTTGGAATAGGCCAGCGGCAGCCCCTTCATCACGGTCATAAGCGCCACCTGCGCGCCGAAGATCCGCCCCAGCTTGGCGCGCAGCAGCTCGGCCGCGTCGGGGTTGCGCTTCTGCGGCATGATCGACGACCCGGTGGACCAGCGGTCGGACAGCGACACGAACCGGAACTGCGCCGAGGACCAGATCACCAGCTCTTCTGCCAGGCGGCTCAGGTGCATGGCGGTGATCGAGGCGGCCGACAGGAACTCCAGCGCGAAGTCGCGGTCGCTGACGGCATCCAGCGAATTGGCGCAGGGCCGGTCGAAGCCCAGCGCGTGGGCCGTGGCGTCGCGGTCCAGCGGGTAGGACGTGCCGGCCAGCGCGGCAGCGCCCAGGGGGCTTTCGTTCATCCGCGCGCGCGCATCGCGCAGGCGGCCGATATCGCGGTCGAACATCTCGGCATAGGCCAGCATGTGGTGGCCCCAGGTCACCGGCTGCGCGGTCTGCAGGTGGGTGAAGCCGGGCATGACCCAGTCGGCGCCCGCCTCGGCCTGGTCGACCAGGGCCGTCTGCAACGCGCGTAGGCCTTCCATGGCCGCGTCGCACTGGTCGCGGACCCACAGCCGGAAATCGGTGGCGACCTGGTCGTTGCGCGACCGGCCCGTGTGCAGGCGCCCGGCGGGCTCGCCGATCAGCTCCTTCAGGCGGGCCTCGACATTCATGTGGATGTCTTCCAGCGCGGCCGAGAACGGGAAGTCGCCGGATTCGATCTCTGACAAAACGGTGAGAAGGCCTTCCCGGATCGCCTCGGCATCCTTACTGCTGATGATGCCTTGGGCGGCCAGCATGGCGGCGTGGGCGCGCGACCCCGCGATATCCTGCGGGGCCAGGCGCCGGTCATAGGCGATCGAGGCGTTGATCGCCTCCATGATCGCGTCGGGACCGGTGCTGAAGCGTCCGCCCCACATCGCGTTGGAAGTCTTGTCGGCCATGTTGAGAAGCCCCCGGAGGACGTTGTGAAATATCTGACCCTCGCCCTTTATCTGGGCCTCGCCACGATCGCAAATGCCGAGCCTGCCGCCTGGTCGGACCTGCGCCAGGGCGACATGCGCAAGCTGGTGTTTCACGACACGCCCCGCGCGGTCACCGACGCGACCTTCACGACCCCCGATGGCGCAGAGCGCCAGCTGTCGGACTACGCGGGCAAGTGGACGCTTGTGAACTTCTGGGCGCTGTGGTGCGCCCCCTGCCGCGAGGAGATGCCGGCGCTGGATACCCTCAACGCCGAGATGGGCGGCGAGGATTTCGAGGTCGTGACCATAGCGGTCTGGCGCAACGCGCTGCCCGCGATCGAGGATTTCTTCGCCGAGCACGAGATCGAGACGCTGCCGATCCTGCTGGACCCCGACCGCAGCGTGTCGTCGGCCATGGGCGTGCTGGCCATGCCGATCACCGTCCTGCTGAACCCCGAGGGCCAGGAAGTCGCGCGCATGACGGGCGACGCCGACTGGGCGGGCGACGACGCGCGGACGCTGCTGCGGGGCGTGATGTCGGGCGGCTAGCCCATGGCGGCGACCGCCTCGTGGCGCGGGCACGGCACCAGGTGGTCGTTGAAGAAGCCCGAGGCCTCCATGAAGGCATAGACGATGGTCGGCCCGCAAAAGCCGAAGCCGCGCGCCTTCAGGTCCTTCGAGATGCGTTGCGACAGCGGCGTCTGCGCCGGAACCTCGGCCATGCTGTGAAACCGGTTCTGCACCGGGTGGCCATCCACGAAATCCCAGAGGTAGTTCGAGAATCCCTCCTCGACCTCGATCCGCTGCCAGGCGCGGGCGTTCTTGATCGCCGCCTCGATCTTGCCGCGGTGGCGCACGATGCCGGGGTCCTGCACCAGCCGGTCGACCTCGGCCGTGCCCCAGGTGGCGATCTCGTTCGGGTCGAACCCGTTGAACGCCGCGCGGAAATTGTCGCGCTTGCGCAGGATGGTGATCCAGGACAGCCCCGCCTGGAACCCGTCCAGCACCAGCTTCTCGTACAGCGCGCGACCGTCATACTCGGGCACGCCCCATTCCGTGTCGTGGTAGGCCACGTAAAGCGGATCGTCGCCGCACCAATCGCACCGTTCCCCCATGCCGCGCCCCCTTATCGGCGAAAATTGTCCGTTTTACCCTGCGTTAGCCGCCGTCGGTCAATCTGCGCGCAGTCAGATGAGGCAGGCCATGATCCACCCATTCCCCCCGAAGCCCGGCGCGACGACGGCATCGCCGGACCCGCTGAGCTTTGCCGTGGCCGCGCGGGATCGCGACACCGTCGCCATGGTGACGCGCGCGGTGGATGAAGACAACGTCATGCTGGCCTTCCAGCCCGTGGTGCCCGCGCTGCGCGACGACCGGCCGGCCTTCTACGAGGGGCTGATCCGCCTGCTCGACGCCTCGGGCCGGATCATTCCCGCGCGCGATTTCATGTCCACGGTCGAGCCGACCGAGCTCGGACGCCGCATCGACACCCTGTCGATCACCCACGGGCTCGAGGTGCTGCATCACCGCCCCCGGCTGCGGCTGGCGATCAACGTGTCGGCCCGCTCCATCGGTCATTCCCCCTGGCTCGAAGCGCTGGAGCGGGGGATCACGCGCGATCCCACGGTGGCCGAGCGGCTGATCCTCGAGATATCCGAGCGCTCGACGATCGAACTGCCCAAGATGGTCGGCGATTTCATGCAGGCGATGCAGCTGCGCGGGCTGAGCTTCGCGCTCGATGATTTCGGCGAAGGGTATACCTCGCTGAAATATCTCAAGGATCTCTATTTCGACATCGTCAAGATCGACGGCCAGTTCGTGCGCGGCATCGCCGGGAACCCCGACAACCGCGCGCTGATCAAGGCCATCGTCTCGATCGGGCGCCATTTCGACATGGTGACCATCGCCGAACAGGTCGAAACCCGGGCCGACGCCGCCACTTTGGCCAAGCTGGGGGTCGATTGCCTGCAGGGCTATTATTTCGGGGCTCCCACGATCCGCCCCCGCTGGGAACCGGCGGGCGCGCCGCTGAGAACGGGGTCGGACACGTAAAAAAGGATCGGTTGTGTCCTTTATGACACTGGCATAGGGTCTGCGTGACGATCCCGGCGGCGCTGCTACGTTGTACCGCGGCGGCCCGCCCGGGCGACCAACGAACCGCACGCAGCAAAAGGGTAATCCCATGACCAATGTCGTTATCGCGTCCGCAGCCCGCACTGCCGTGGGCAGCTTCAACGGATCCTTCGCCAACACGCCCGCCCACGACCTCGGGGCCAAGGTGCTGGAAGAAATCGTTGCGCGGGCCGGCATCGACAAGGCCGACGTGTCCGAAACCATCCTCGGCCAGGTGCTGACCGGCGGCCAGGGCCAGAACCCGGCGCGCCAGGCCCACGTGAATGCCGGCCTGCCCATCGAATCCGCCGCCTGGGGCATCAACCAGGTCTGCGGCTCCGGCCTGCGCGCCATCGCGCTTGGCGCCCAGCACATCCAGCTGGGCGATGCCCAGGTCGTCGCCGCCGGCGGCCAGGAAAACATGTCTATGAGCCCCCATGTCGCCAACCTGCGCCAAGGTCAGAAGATGGGCGACATGAAGTTCATCGATTCGATGATCCGCGACGGCCTGTGGGACGCCTTCAACGGCTACCACATGGGCCAGACGGCCGAGAACGTCGCCGAGAAATGGCAGATTTCGCGCGAGGAGCAGGACAAGTTCGCCGCGATGAGCCAGAACAAGGCCGAGCGTGCCCGCGCCGAGGGCAAGTTCAAGGACGAGATCGTTCCCTTCACCGTCTCGACCCGCAAGGGCGACACGGTGGTCGATGCGGACGAGTACATCCGCGAGGGCGCAACGCCCGAGGGGATGGCCAAGCTGCGCCCGGCCTTCACCAAGGACGGAAGCGTCACCGCCGGCAACGCCAGCGGCATCAATGACGGCGCCGCCGCCGTGCTGCTGATGTCCGCCGACGAGGCCGAGCGTCGCGGGGTCGAGCCGCTGGCGCGCATCGTCAGCTATGCCACCGTCGGGCTCGACCCGTCGATCATGGGCACCGGCCCCATCGGCGCGTCGCGCAAGGCGCTGGAAAAGGCGGGCTGGAAGCCGGGCGACCTGGACTTGGTCGAGGCGAACGAGGCCTTCGCCGCCCAGGCCTGCGCCGTGAACAAGGACATGGGCTGGGACCCCGAGATCGTGAACGTGAACGGCGGCGCCATCGCCATCGGCCACCCCATCGGGGCCTCGGGCGCCCGGATCTTCAATACCCTGCTGTTCGAGATGCAGCGCCGTGGCGCCAAGAAGGGTCTTGCCACCCTGTGCATCGGCGGCGGCATGGGCGTGGCCATGTGCGTCGAGCGTCCCTGATTCAGGCGGCCGCGCGCCCGCCGCGCGGCCCCGAGCCGGAGACCGTCGATGGCTGACCAAGCGACATGGTTCGATCAGGTCGTCTTTTCCGGGGGCGGGACGCGCTGTCTGTGGCAGGGTGGCTTCATGGACGTGCTGAAGCAGGAAATCCCGATCACGCCCGAGCGCATCACGGGCGTGTCGGGCGGCGCGCTGACCTGCTGCGGCTTCATCACCTCGCGCGGCCCCGAGATCCGCGACCTGATGATGGAGATCTTCGCGGCGCATGATCGCAACGTGCCGCTGCACGAACCCTTCGACGAGGTCGACGGGCATTCCCCGCACCAGCGCATGTATCACGACGTGGTCAGCCGTGCCGTGGGCGATCCGCAGGCCGCTCGGCAGATCGCCGACGGGGTCTCGGTCCAGATCCTGCTCGGGCGGCCCCCGAAGGATGGCTGGGCCAAGCTGTCGGGCGCCATGATGACCATGATCTACGAGGCCGACACCGTGATCCGGTCGAACCCGCACCTGGCCTGGGCCGAGATGTCCGGCATGGAATCAGACCTGGTTGACGCCAACGCCGCCTCGCGGGACGGCAAGCTCGTGGATCTCGTCTGCGCCGCCGCGACCATCCCCCCGGCGTTCGAGCCGCCGCTGTGGGACGGTCGTCCGGCCATCGACGCGGGGATGATCGACCAGGCGCCATTGCCCCGCCCCGATCGCGGAAGAACGCTGATCCTGCTGACAAAAGAATTCCGCGACATACCTCAACACGACGACCGGATCTACGTGATGCCGTCCAGGGAAGTGGCGGCCGACAAGATCGATTTCACCGATCCGGACAAGCTGGCCCTGACCTGGGAGCAGGGGGAGGAAGACGCCCGGCGGCTGTTGGCTGACGGCACGTTGATAAGAAACTGAAACCAACGAGGAGGAGAAAGACATGGGACGCGTAGCAATCGTGACCGGCGGCACCCGGGGCATCGGGGCGGCCATCGCCAAGGCGCTGAAGGCCGAGGGGCACACCGTCGCCGCCACCTATGGCGGCAATGACGAGGCCGCGAAGGCCTTCACCGACGAGACGGGTATTCCCACCTACAAGTGGGACACGGGCGACTACGAGGCCTGCAAGGCGGGAATCGAGAAGGTCGAATCCGAGCATGGGCCCGTCGAGATCCTGATCAACAACGCCGGCATCACCCGCGATGCCCCGTTCCACAAGATGACGCCCGACCAGTGGAACCAGGTCATCGGCACCAACCTGACCGGCGTGTTCAACATGACGCACAATGTCTGGAACGGCATGCGCGACCGCGGCTTCGGCCGGATCGTGACCATCAGCTCGATCAACGGGCAGAAGGGCCAGTTCGCCCAGGCCAACTATGCCGCGGCCAAGGCGGGGGATATCGGCTTCACCAAGTCCCTGGCCCAGGAAGGCGCGAAGAAGGGGATCACCGTGAACGTGGTCGCGCCCGGCTACATCAACACGGACATGATGAGCACGATCCCGGACAATGTGATGGAGTCCATCGTCGGCGGCATCCCGGTGGGGCGCCTGGGCGAGCCGGAAGAGATCGCGCGCTGCGTGAGCTTCCTGTGCGGTGACGACGCCGGGTTCATCACCGGGTCGACGATCTCCGCCAATGGCGGCCAGTACATGACCTGATCCGGGTCCCAGGGCGGGGCGCGTCGCCGTCCCGCCCGACCCCATCCGGAAATCTGCGCCGCAGAATTTCCCGGCACCTCCGCCACCCGCCCCGTTCGCATCGGAACGGCAAGCGGCCCGCCCAATTCATTTCGGGCGACGGCAGGGCGCAGAATTTCGCAAAAGATTTGAAGCGAGATCGACGCCGGGTCGGCGGATCCGGTCCCCAAGAGCGCTGGCGATGTCGCCAGCGCCAAGTTTGTCCGATCAGTGGGTCAGACGTTCGATCTGCTCTTTCAGGCGAAGCTTCTGCTTCTTGAGATCTGCAATGCGGATGGTGTCGCTTCCGGGGCTCCGTTGCTCGGACTCGACCAGCTCCGAGAGGTGTTGATGTTTCTTCCGAAGTTCCTGCACATGCGAACTCAAAGCCATCGAGATCCTCCTTTTTTGCTGAGACTCATAGTGAGCCACAAAATCGGAAAAAAGTCACGCGGCTGTCGCCTGATCGTTACAATGCGACGTGCTTTTACGCAATTTACGGCAAGGCCGCGCCGTCGCGCAGCACGCCGCGAATGGCGGGCGCGTAATCCTCGCCGTCTTTTCCGTGACTTGCACCGTCGTGCATGACGATGGGCGGGTGCAGCACCAACGGCGTTTTTCCGCCCTTCCGTCCGCTCACGATGACCAGCGAGGCGGCCCGCCCCGTCCGGGGCTGCAGGGGGCGGACCTCGAGACTGCCCAGATTCGCCGCCATCGCGCCCAGCAGGTCGGCCAGCCGGTCGGCCCTCTGGATCACCGTCATCAGGCCCTTGGGGGCCAGCCGGCGGGCGCCGGTTTCGATCCAGCGCGCCAGCGGCAGGTCCTCGCGATGGGCGGTGGCGCGGTCGGCGCCCCGGGGCGGCGTGCCCGAGCGCGGAACGTAGTAGGGCGGGTTGGCGACGACGTGGTCGAACCGCCGCTGTCGCACCGGCTCGGGCAGGTCGGCCAGGTCGGCCGTGTGGATCTGCGCCGTCAGCCCGTTCCGCGCGGCATTCGCGCGGGCCAGCGCGGCATACTCGCCCTGCACCTCGACCCCCGTCAGGTCCAGCCCATCCACCCGGGTGGCCAGCGCGAACAGCGCGCAGCCGACCCCGCATCCCAGCTCGAGCACCGATTGCTCGGCACGCGCCGGCACGGCGGCGGCCAGCAGCACCGGGTCGACGCCCGCGCGGTATCCCTTCCGCGGCTGTTCCAGCACCAGCCGCCCGCCCAGGAAGGCGTCGCAGGTGGTCTCAGCGTCCGAAGTCGACATCGTTGTCCTGCAGCACGGCGGTGGCGCGGAAGTGGTCCCGATCGGCCACCATCAACCGGCGCGGCAATATGCCGAGGCTGCCTTCCAGCACGCTCATATGGACGTCGAGTTCAAAGCATTCTATCCCCTCGCCCTGAAGAAGTGCCTTGGCGAAGGCGATGCTGGTCGGGTCGCTGCTGCGCATGAGTTCCTTCATGGGGCGAGCGATACAAAGGCGCCATTGCCTTGTCGAGAAGCGGAGACCACATGGACGCACAGGTCAAACCCCACGAACGCCTGGCCCACGCGCTGGCCGAGCCGCTGGCCGAGGTCGACGCGATGATCCGCGCCCGCATGGCCAGCGAGAACGCGCCGCGCATCCCCGAGGTGACCGACCACCTGATCGGGGCGGGCGGCAAGCGTATCCGGCCCATGCTGACGCTCGCCGCCGCGCGGATGAACGGTTATCTCGGCCCCTACGACGTGCATCTGGCGGCGACGGTGGAGTTCATTCACACCGCGACCCTGCTGCACGACGACGTGGTGGACGAGTCCGGACAGCGGCGCGGGCGGCCCACGGCGAACCTGCTGTGGGACAACAAGTCCAGCGTGCTGGTGGGCGATTACCTGTTCGCCCGGTCGTTCCAGCTCATGGTCGAGACGGGCTCGATGCGGGTGCTCGACATCCTCGCCAACGCCGCCGCCACCATTGCCGAGGGCGAGGTGCTGCAGCTGACCGCGATGTCGGACCTGTCGACCGGGGAAGAGACCTACCTGAAGATCGTGCGCGGCAAGACGGCGGCGCTGTTCTCGGCCGCGACCGAGGTCGGGGGCGTCATCGCGGGCGCGCGGCTGGACTTGGTGCAGGCGCTGGAGCGCTACGGCGACGCGTTGGGCATCGCGTTCCAGATGGTCGACGACCTGCTGGACTGGCAGCGCGGCGACGATATCGGCAAGAACGTGGGCGACGATTTCCGCGAACGGAAGATGACCCTGCCGATCATCCGTGCCGTGGCCGCCGCCGAGAGCGAGGAATGGACCTTCTGGGTCCGCACCATCGGGCGCGGCAAGCAGGAGGACGGCGATCTCGAGCGGGCGGAAGAGCTGCTGCACCGCCACGGTGCGCTGGACAGCACTCGCGAAACGGCGATCGCCTGGGCCGAGGACGCGAAAGAGGCGCTGTCGCCGCTTCCCGATAACGAGCTGCGGGACATGCTGCGCGACCTGGCCGATTACGTGGTGGCGCGCATCCGCTAGGCCAGCGCCGAGGCCCGCACCCACCAGCCCGGATGCGCCGCCGCCAGCGTCTCGGCGGCCACGCGGGCTTGCGGCGCGGCGGTGTAAAGCGCGAAGCAGGTCGCCCCGCTGCCCGACATGCGCGCGATCAGCGGCTCGGTCGCCTGAAGCCGCGCCAGGACGACCCCGATGGCGGGGCAGGCCGCGCGGGCGGGGTCTTCCAGGTCGTTACGCTGCGCCGACAGCCATTCAGCCAGCGCGCGGGCGTCGGTCCACGGCGCGGGGCGGGGCAGGGGCGCATTGTCGGTCGTCGTCAGCCCGCGGAACACATCGCCGGTGCCGACCGCCACGCCGGGATTCACCAGCACGGCGTGCAGCGGCGGCAGCGCGGGCAACGGCTCCACCCGCTCTCCGATCCCTTCCATCAGGCCGGCGCGGCCCAGCAGGCACACGGGCAGGTCGGCACCGATGCGTTCCGGGGCGTTCGGGAAGGCGCGCCCGTCCATCGCCCCCAGCGCGCGCAGGGCCGCCGCCGCGTCCGCCGTCCCGCCGCCGATGCCCGAGGCCGGCGGCAGGTTCTTTTCCAGCGTGAAGGCGGCGGGCGGGCCATCCGTGGCCATGGCGGCCTTCAGCACGAGGTTCGAATCGTCGGCCGGCACCCCTTCGGAGAAGGGGCCATCGACGGTCAGCGACCATGCGCCGGCGGGGGATGCCGTCACCCAATCGCCCACATCCGCGAAGGCCACCAGCGACGACAGCACGTGGTAGCCGTCATCGCGGCGGCCCGTGACGTGCAGGGCCAGGTTGATCTTCGCGGGGGCGAAGAACCGGCCGTCAGCCACCGTCTTCGGCCACGAGCGGGGTGCCGTCTTCCTCTTCCAGGACCACGTCCAGCCCGACTTCCAGCTTGCGGCGGATGCGGTCGGGATCGACCTCGTCGTTCTGATCGTTCTCGACGAAGCTCAGCGCGCGCTGCCACTGGAACCGCGCCTCGAGCTTGCGGCCCACCATCCAGTAGACGTCGCCCAGGTGGTCGTTCACCACCGGGTCCACGGGCATCAGCGCCACGGCGCGTTCCATGGGTTCCACCGCCTCGTCGAAGCGGCCCAGGCGATAAAGCCCCCAGCCGAGCGAATCGACGATGGCGCCCGATTGCGGTCGCGCCTCGACGGCGCGTTCGATCATCGACAGGGCTTCTTCGAAATCCTCGCCCCGCTCCAGCATGGAGTAGCCGAGATAGTTCAGCACGGCGGGGCTGTCGGGGTTCAGGTCCAGCGCGCGGCGGAAATCGGACTTGGCCGCGGGCCAGTCGTCCAGCCGCTCGTGGGTCACGGCGCGGGCGAAGAAGGCCACCCAGAAATCCGGCTCGTCGCCCGAGAACAGGTCGATGGCGTCGGTATATGCCTCCTGCGCCTCGGCATACATCTCCTCGTTGCGCAGGGCGTCGCCCAGCGTCATGTGCACCATGGCCACGTCGGGATTTTCCTCGGCCATCTGCCGCAGGACGGCGATGCCTTCCTCGGGGCGTCCCGCCGTCGCCAGGATCTCGGCGCGCCCGACCTCGGCCGCGGTGAAGGCCGGGTCGTCCTCGGGCACGGCGGCCAGCGCCTCGATGGCCAGGTCGTACTGCTCCAGCTGTTCCAGCAGCGACGTGTTCATCAGCAGCGCCTCGACATGGTCGGGGCGCAGATACTCGACCACGCGACCGTAAAGCAGCGTGTAGGCCGGCGCGGCCTCGGACAGCAGGACATTGGCGATGTCGAAGGCCAGTTCGGCCGTGCCGGCGGTGGCGTCGGGCGCGATGGTGAAGTCCAGCGTCTGGCCTTCGGCGATGGCCTCCTTCATCGCTGTCAGCGGCGCATCCAGCGTGCCGCCCCCGAAGCCCGCGTCCAGGACCGCCGCCGCCTCGTCGAAGCGGCCCACCTGAGTCAGCACCTGCGCATGGGCCATCAGCCCGCGGCGGGTCAGTTGCAGGTCGTCGGTGGAAAACAGCGCCTCGGCCTCGTCGAACCGCCCGAGCGAGGCCAGCGCCAGGCCCTTGTGGTAGGTGCCGTAGGCCGCCAGCCCGTCTTCCTCGGCCACGGCGTCGAAGGCGGCGAGCGCGGCGTCGACCTGCCGGTCGCCGATCAGCGCCCAGGCCTTGGCCAGCCCGTCGAACAGGGGGCCCACGGTCATGCCCGCATCCATGTCGGCCAGGATGTCGGCCCAGTCGCCCTGCTTGGCCCGCTCGGTCAGCAGCGCAAGGTTGGCCAGTTGCGACGTGCCGCCTTCCTGCGCCAGCCGCAGGGCGATGGTGTCGGCGCGGTCGATCTCGCCCAGCGACATGAACGCGCCGGTCAATTGCTCGAGGATCGCCAGGTTGTTGGGATCCTGCAGCATGGCCTGGGTCAGGTAGCGCGTCGCCTCGCGATAGTCGTTGTCCATCTGCGCCTGGCGCGCGGCCAGGTAGGCGCCCGGGTTCACGTCGGCCAGGACGGCGGGGGCGGGCAGGCTCAGCGCTGCGGCCAGGAGAAGCGGGCGAAACATGGCGGTCCTTTCAGCATGGTGCCTTGCGCGACAAGGTAGCCACGACCCGACCCGACGGCAATGAAGGGCCCGGTGAAAAGAACGTGGGGCGCGGCACCACGCCACGCCCCACACTTGTCTTCGGTGCTGCCAAGCGGCGATGCCCGCTCACATGTTCGGGTAATTCGGCCCGTCGCCACCCTGCGGCGTGGTCCAGACGATGTTCTGGTGCGGGTCCTTGATGTCGCAGGTCTTGCAGTGGACGCAGTTCTGGAAGTTGATGACGAACCGGTCCTCGCCGGTCTTGTCGTCCTTCACGAACTCGTACACGCCCGCCGGGCAATACCGCTGCGAGGGGCCCGCATACTTGGGCAGGTTCACCTCGACGGGCACCGCCGCGTCCTTCAGCTTCAGGTGCGCGGGCTGGTTCTCGTCGTGGTTGGTGTTGGCGAAGCTCACATTGGTCAGCCGGTCGAAGCTGATCTTGCCGTCGGGCTTGGGATACTCGATCGGCTTGTGCTTGGACGCGGGCTGGGTGGCCGCCGCGTCGGTCTTGCCGTGCTTCAGCGTGCCGAGAAGCGAGAATCCGGCCGTGTTGCACCACATGTCGAAGCCGCCCACGGCCAGCGACGCGGTCAGGCCGTATTTCGACCACAGCGGCTTGACGTTGCGCACCTTCTTCAGGTCCTTGCCGATCGCGCCCTCGCGCACTTCGGTGTCGTAGGTTTCAAGCGTGTCGGACGCCCGGCCCGCTTCAAGCGCGGCATGCGCCGCCTCGGCCGCCGCCTTGCCCGACAGCATGGCGTTGTGGTTGCCCTTGATGCGCGGGACGTTGACCATCCCCGCCGCGCAGCCCAGCAGGGCGCCGCCCGGGAAGGCCGTCTTGGGCAGCGACTGGTATCCGCCCTCGGTGATCGCCCGCGCGCCGTAGCTGATGCGCTTGCCGCCGGTCAGCAGCTCTTTCACGTAGGGATGGTGCTTGAACTGCTGGAACGCCAGGTAGGGGTTCACGTGCGGGTTCTCGTAGCCCAGGTGCACGACGAAGCCGACGTAGACCTGATTGTTGTCCAGGTGATAGATGAAGGACCCGCCGCCCGCGGTCTTGCCCAAGGGCCAGCCCATGGTGTGCACGACCGAGCCTTCCTTGTGCTTCTCGGGGTCGATCTCCCACAGCTCTTTCATGCCGAGCCCGTATTTCTGCACGTCCGAGCCGGAATCGAGCGCGAACTTCTCGATCACCTGCTTCGACAGCGACCCGCGCACGCCTTCGCCCAGCAGCACGTACTTGCCGTGCAGCTCCATCCCCGGCTCGTACCCGTCGCCCTTGGTGCCGTCGGGCGAGATGCCGAATTCGCCGGCCACGACGCCCTTCACCGATCCGTCCTCGGCATAGACCAGCTCGGAACAGGCCATGCCGGGGAAGATCTCGACGCCCAGTTCCTCGGCCTGTTCGGCCATCCAGCGGCAGACATTGCCCATCGAGACGATGTAGTTGCCGTGGTTGTTCATCAGCGGCGGCATCAGGCCGGTGGGGATGCCCACCTTGCCCGACTCGCCCATGTAGAAGAACTTGTCGGACTTCACCGCCGTCTTCAGCGGCGCGCCCTTGTCCTTCCAGTCGGGGATCAGCGCGTCCAGGCCCACCGGGTCCAGCACGGCCCCCGACAGGACATGCGCGCCGACCTCGGAGCCTTTTTCCAGCACCACGACCGACCGTTCGGGGTCGAGCTGTTTCAGGCGGATCGCCGCCGACAGGCCGGCGGGGCCGGCGCCGACGATGACGACATCGTATTCCATCGCTTCGCGCGTGATCTCGGACATGGGGGCTCCTCACGGAAATTCCGGTTCTTGGCTTGGTATAAGGGGGGGCGACCGGGGGTCAATTGTGACACTGCGTTGCGCCCGGCCCGCGACGTGGCGTCGAAAGGCCCGCGATGGCCCGCGCGAACGCGCGTTCCGGCCCCGTTGCTTGACTTTGCCCGGCCCGCTTGAATTAACAGGGGGAAGACCCCCACGTCACATCGATACCCAAAGACGAGCGATCCCGATGGAAAAGATTGCACTGACCCGCGATGGCCAAACGGCCCTGAACGCCGAACTGAAGCATCTGAAAAGCGAAGAACGCCCGGCCATCATCCGCGCGATCTCCGAGGCGCGCGAGCATGGCGACCTGTCCGAGAACGCCGAATACCACTCGGCCAAGGAAAAACAGTCGTTCATCGAGGGCCGCATCAAGGAGATCGAGGGCATCCTGTCGCTGGCCGACGTGATCGACACGTCGAAGCTGTCGGGTTCGATCAAGTTCGGCGCCCACGTCACCCTGGTGGACGAGGACACCGACGAGGAGAAGACCTACCAGATCGTGGGCGAACCCGAGGCCAATCTCGAAGCTGGCAAGCTGAACATCAAGTCGCCGCTGGCCCGTGCCCTGATCGGCAAGGAAGAGGGCGACAGCGTCGAGGTGCGCACGCCCGGCGGCGAGAAATCCTACGAAATCCTCAGCGTGGTCTACCGCTGAGCCGACGCTTTCGCGAAAGGGGCGCGGTGCCATGTCCGACGATTCGGGCCTGAACTTCCCGCAGGATGCCGCCGACCGCATCGGTCGTGTGCAGAAGATCGGCGGCGGCGCGGCGCTGGGCTGGTCGATCCTGTGCGCGATCTTCTTCGTGCTGATCGGCCGCAGCGACGGTGAAACCTCGGGCATGCTGGCCGCGATCCTCGTGGTCATGGCGCTGGTTCTGCCGCTGGCCCTGATCCTCGTTGCGACCGCGCTGGCAGTCCAGAGCGCGCGCAGCGACGGACGCGCGCTGGCGCTGCGCCACGCCATTTCCGCCGGGCGCCGGCAGGCCCTGCCCGAGGCGCCGAGCGTCGACCTGTCACCCATCGAGGCGCAACTGGCCGAACTGTCCAGCCGGATCGAAGACGTGGAAATCTGGCTCAGCGACCGGGCCAAAGCCATTGACACCATGGCGCAGCAGGCCGCGGCCCCCAGCCCCCCGCCGGTGCCGTCCCAGGATGCTGCGGTGACGGTGCCGGGGCCGATGCCGGACGAGCTCGACCCCGATGCCCCAGATCTCGGCCTGTCGCCGCCGCCCGAGCCGGGGTCCGGACCGCTGTCGCTGGACACCCTGATCCGCGCGCTGGAATTTCCGTCGGACGCCAATGACCAGGCCGGTTTCGACGCCATGCGCGCGGCGTTGCAAGATCACCGCGCGGCCCAGCTGGTGACGGCGGCGCAGGACGTTCTGACCCTGCTCAGCCAAGACGGGCTTTACATGGACGACATGCCGCCCGACCGCGCGCGGGTCGAGCTGTGGCGCGCCTTCGCCGATGGTCTGCGGGGTGGCGAAGTCGCCCCCCTGGGCGGCATCCGCGACGAAGAGGCGCTGGCCATCTGCATCTCGCGGATGCGCAGCGACACGATCTACCGCGACGCGATGCACCATTTCCTGCGGCTGTTCGACCACCGCTTCGCCGAGATCGCGCCCGAGGCCAGCGACGCGCAGATCGCCGCGCTGACCGACACCAGGTCGGCCCGCGCCTTCATGCTGCTCGGCCGAGCGACGGGTATTTTCCAGGGCTGAGCGGCGGGCGGGCCGAAGGTCCGATCCTTGCACCCGCTTCTGTCTGAATGGCCGCTCCGGCCACGCCGCCTGAGGGCATGGCCGCGACCGAACCGCCGACCGAGGCCTACAGCCCGGACGTGATTTCCGGAAGAGGGGCTGAATTGCCCGGCGCAAGGGCCGCGATCAGGACGTCCGCACCCGGCGGAAAATAGACGTCGCGTGGCACACCTTCGCGCCGATCCGCGAGGTGCCCGTTTCGCTGTTTTCAACTCGTGGCGGCAAGCGGGCAAGGCCGATGATCGGCCTTGCCACGAGGCGAAAGGCGTGGCCTCAGAACCGGTCCAGCAGGCGGCGCAGGTAGTCGCGTTCGGCCTCGGGCCGGGCCTGCTCGCCCGAGCGGCGGCGGATCTCGTCCAGCAGCTCCTCGGCCCGGCGATAGACATCTTCCTGGCCCAGCATCTGCTCTTCCGAGCCCATCTGCCCGTTCTGCCCCGCCTCGCGGCCCAGCGGGTCGCGTGATCGGCCGCTGGGGTCGCCCTCGGCGGTGGCCTGACCCTGTCCCTGGCCTTGCTGTTGTTGCTGCTGGTTCTCGGCCAGGGCTTCGCCCAGCGACCGCATCCCTTCGCGCAGGGCTTCCATGGCTTCGGACTGGTCGTCCAGCGCGCGGGAATAGTCGCGCTCGCGCAGGGCTTCCTCGGCGCCGTCCATGGCGCGGCCCGCACGGTCCAGCGCGTCGCGCGCGGCCTCGCCGGCCTCGGTGCCCGCGCCGGGCAGGTTGCCCTCCTGGCGCCGCAGTTCGTCGCGCAGGGCCTGCTGACGCTGGGCAAGCGAGTCGCCCATCCCCTGCTGGCCGTTCTGACCCTGCTGGCCGCCCTGGCCCTGCTGCTGGCCTTGCTGCTGCCCCTGGCCGGGCTGCTGGCCCTGTTGGCCTTGCTGGCCCTGACCCTGCTGCCCCTGTTGCTGGCCCGGCTGTTGACCCTGTTGCCCCTGCTGACCCTGCTGCTGGCCTCGCTGGCCGAACTGTTCCTGCAGGTCGCGGAAGGCTTCGTCGCTCAGCTCCTGCTGGTCGCGCAGGGCCTGCTGCATGTCCTGCATGGCCTGCTCGCCGGGGCTGGGTTCGCCCTGTCCGCCCTGGGTCACCTGCATGTTCTCCATCATGCGGTTCAGCTGTTCCAGAAGCTGCTGCGCCTCGGCCATGCGGCCCTGCTCCATCAGCTCCTGGATGCGGTCCATCATCTCCTGGATCTGGTTGCCGGTGATCTGCTGGCTGTCGCCCTGGGCCTGCTGCTGTTCCTGGCCCTGGCTCTGCTCGGCCAGTTGGCGGATGTAATCCTGAGTCGCCTCGCGCAGCTCCTGCATCAGCTCGGCGATCTCGGCCTCGTCCGCGCCGTTCTCGATGGCCTCGGACAGGCGCTCCTGCGCGCGGCGCAGGCGTTCCAGCGCGTCGGCCAGGTCGCCGTATTCCAGCTCCTGCGCGATGTCCCACAGCTCGGCCGCGATCTCCTCCTGCCGTTCGACCGACAGGGGGCCGTCGGCGATGCCGGACTCGAGGCGCCGGATCACCACCCGCAGCCGCAGGTACAGGCTCTGGTCGCGGAACGCCTCTTCGGGGCGCCAGGACACGGCGCGCAGGATCTGGGCCACCCGGCGGGCATTGTCGCGCGCCCACAGAAGGTCGCGGCGCTGTTCGATCACGGCCTTGGCCATGGGGTCGAAATAGCGCAGGCCCGCAAGGTCGGCCGATACCGCACCGGTGCCGCCTTCCTGTCCCAACTCGTCCGACACGACATAGCGCAGCGTCACGGGCAGGTTCGCCCAGGGGTGTTCGCTGAAATTCTCGATCAGGGTGCCCGTGAATTCGGAGCGGTCGCCGCTGATGGGCAGGGGCAGGTCCACGACCAGCGGGTCGCGCGGGTCGGGGTCGGCGGCAAGGCCGTAGCGGCGGTCGATCGCGTCCATGTCCAGCGTGATCTCGACCTGGCCACCGGTGACGCCGTAATCGTCGCTGGCCGCGAAGGGCTGGCGGAATTCACCCGATTCGCCACGCTCGGGCGTGCCGGTGACCTCGATCGCTGGCGGGGCGTCGGGGGACAGCTCCACGTCGAAGCTGCGGCCGCCCGGGCCGTCGATGGCGATCTCGCCCGGTTGCATGACGCGGAAGCTCTGGACCGGGGCGGCGGCGCTGCCCGCGTCGCCGATGGCCGCAGACACGGTTTCCGACACCGTCAGGTCCCCCGCGGCGCCGTAAAGGCGCAGCGTGACATCCGCGCCCTCGGGCACCGTGATCGGCCCGTCGGGGAGGTCGGCCAGGTAAAGCGACGGCAGGCCGGTATAGGCCGGCGGCTCGATCCAGCCTTCCCAGCTGGGCCCCGAGGCCATGGCGGGGCCGCCCGGCCCCATCTGCGCCACGCTGCCCACCCGCAGGAAGGACCCGAACAGCAGCGCCACGGCGAAGGCCAGCAGCGCGACGTATCGCAGCGCGAACGGGTCGCGCGCCGCGATGCGCAGGTCGGGCTCCACCGCGCGGGCGGCGCGGATGCGGTCGGCCATGCGGGCCAGGTGCGCCTCCCAGATGGCGCGCGAGGCGGCATCGGTTCCGCCGATGGCCTGCGCGTCCGACAGCGCGGTGATCGGCCGGCCGGGCAGCGATTCGTCCAGCCGCACCAGGGCGTCGGTCTCGCTGGGCCAGCGGAAGCGACGGAGCCCGAGGACCAGCGCGACCAGCGCCCCCAGCCCGGCGACGAGCGCAAGGCCCCAGACCAGCTCCAGCGGCAGGGCATCCTGCACCCCCAGCATCAGCGCGGCCAGAACGGCAAGGCAGATGGACCACAGCGGCCAGAAGGCGCGCGCCATCCGCTCGGCCAGAAGACCGGCACGGGTGAGGGTCAGCGGTCGCCGCAATCCGCGGCGGGCGATCTCGGGCAGGCGTGTCGAAGGTTGCATGAAACTCCGCGACGGCAGGCGGCGCCGACGGCGGAGGATGCCACCGTCAGAGCCATTCAGGGATGATATCCCGTGCGATCATATCGTCAAACGTCGGGCGGGGGCGAATGACGGCGCTGTGATCGCCGTGAACCAGCACCTCGGGCACCAGCGGGCGCGAGTTGTATTCCGACGCCATGACCGCGCCGTAAGCGCCCGCGCTGCGAAAAGCGACCAGGTCCCCGGCCTTGAGCGGCGGCATGGAGCGCGTCTTGGCGAAGGTGTCGCCGCTTTCGCAGACCGGCCCGACGATATCCATCGGCGCGTATTCGACGCCCGGCGCGGGCTCGACCAAGGGCACGATATCGTGATGCGCGCCGTACATGGCCGGGCGCAGCAGGTCGTTCATCGCGGCGTCGAGAATCAGGAAGGTGCGATCTTCGCCCTCTTTCACGTAGATCACCCGCGACACCAGGATCCCCGCGTTGCCCGAGATCAGGCGCCCCGGCTCGATTTCGATCTCGCAGCCCAGGTCGCCCACGGTGCGGCGGATCAGGTCGCCGTAATCGCTGGGCAGGGGCGGGGCGAGGTTGTCGCGCGTATAGGGGATGCCCAGCCCGCCGCCGAGGTCGAGGCGCGAGATCTCGTGCCCGTCCGCGCGCAATTGCCGCGTCAGGTCGGCCACCTTGCCATAGGCGGCCTCGAACGGCGCGAGCGAGGTCAGCTGGCTGCCGATATGCACGTCGATGCCGATGACCTTGATGCCGGGCAGGCGCGCCGCCTCGGCATAGATCTCGCGCGCGCGGGCGATGGGGATGCCGAACTTGTCCTCTTTCCGGCCGGTGGCGATCTTCTCGTGCGTCTGCGCGTCCACGTCGGGGTTCACGCGAAGGGTGATCGGGGCGGTGGCGCCCATACCGGCGGCGACCTCGGACAGGGCGAGCAGCTCGGGCTCGGATTCCACGTTGAACTGGCGGATGCCGCCCTCCAGCGCCTGCGCCATCTCCTCGCGGGTCTTGCCCACGCCCGAGAACACGATGCGCTCGCCCGGGATGCCCGCGGCGCGGGCGCGGGCGTATTCCCCGCCCGACACCACATCGACGCCCGCGCCCAGATCGCCCAGCAGTTTCAGCACGGCCACGTTCGACAGCGATTTCATGGCGAAGCACACCAGGTGGTCCATGCCCGCCAGCGCCTCGTCGAACAGGCGGAAATGGCGGGTCAGGGTCGCAGCCGAGTAGCAGTAGAACGGCGTGCCGACCTCGGACGCGATCTGGGCCAGATCGACGTCTTCGGCCATGAGGCGTCCGTCACGATACAGAAAATGGTCCATGGGTCCGTTCCCCGCGTTGCTGAGGTTCCTGCGTGCGATGGAGCCAGTAAGCCGCGCGACGCCACGGCACAAGCCCTGCACCGCCTCGGGGCTGCCACCCGCGGGCACGGCACCCCGCGGCGGGCCGCCGTCGCCGCGTATCCGCCCACGCGCATATCCGCGCGATTTTTCGCCGGACCCATGGTCCTCTGCTCCGATGGGTACTGGTTCCGGCGGAACCTTTCCCGCCGGGTGCGACTTTTTGGAAGTACCACGAGGATTTTTTACGATGACCGACACTGCCGGATTGGCGGAACTGGCCGAATTACGGGTCGCCCTCCACGAGATGGAGGGCTCGCTCGGGCTGCACGACATGACCCGCAACGAACGCGACGTGCTGTGCGCGTTCCAGTACGCGGGGGCTGAGAAGGGACCGGTGTCAAGCGAGGCCGCGAAGTCCTCGGACCTGCTGTCCTCGGTGTCCCACGCGACCTTCCACCGCTCGCTCCGGTCGCTGCTGGAGAAGGGCTACGTGCAACTGGCACCCGATCACCGGGCCAAGCACTACGTCATCCCCTCCGAAGCCAGCCCCTGCGCACGCTGAGGCGGGCGGCCCGCCGAAAACCAGCCAGGCAAAGAAAAACCCCCGAACGCGAATTCGGGGGTTCGAGCGTTTGTCAGGCGACGACGGGTGCTTACAGCAGCCCCTCGCGCTGGGCCTTCTTACGCGCCAGCTTGCGCTGACGGCGGATGGCCTCGGCCTTCTCGCGCGCCTTCTTCTCCGAGGGCTTCTCGAAATGCTGCTTGAGCTTCATCTCGCGAAAGACACCCTCACGCTGGAGCTTCTTCTTCAGGGCACGCAACGCCTGATCGACGTTGTTGTCACGAACGCTGACCTGCATGTGGTTTTCACCACCTTTCTAGCTAGAGTTTCGAACAATTGCAGGAGGCTGGCGATTTAGCAGGCAAAGCTTAGATTGTCCAGCAACAACACGCGCCGCCGCGCGCCGACCCGTGACCAAAGGACCCCGCATGACCGATACCAAGGACGCCCTGCTCGACGCCGCCATGATGCACGTGCCTTTCGACGGCTGGTCCGAGACCACGCTGCGCGCCGCCGCCCGCGACGCCGAGGTGCCGCTGGAACAGGCGCGGGCGCTGTTTCCGCGCGGCGCGGTCGACATGGCGCTGGCCTTCCACAAGCGCGGCGACGACCAGATGGCCGCCGCCCTGCGGGACGAGCCGCTCGAGGACATGCGCTTTCGCGACCGGGTGGCCCGCGCCGTGCGGCTCAGGATCGAGGTGATCGACGACAAGGAGGCCGTGCGCCGCGGCACGACGCTCTTCGCCCTGCCGCCGCACGCCGCCGACGGCACGAAGGCCTTGTGGGGCACCGCCGACCGGATCTGGCGGGAACTCGGCGACAGCTCGGACGACATCAACTGGTACACCAAGCGCGCCACGCTGTCGGGCGTCTACGGCAGCACGGTGCTCTACTGGCTGGGCGACGATTCGCTCGGCGCGCAGGATACCTGGGCCTTCCTCGACCGCCGCATCGACGACGTGATGCGCATCGAGAAGGTCAAGTCGGCCGTGAACGCCAACCCGCTGACGCGCACGCTGTTCGCCGGCCCCAACTGGCTGGCCTCCAAGGTCCGCGCGCCGGGCGACATGTCGGGCTATCCCGGCCGCTGGACCGACGGCTGAGCCGCGCGCGGCCCCACCTGAACACGAACGAGGACTGTCCATGACCGACCAGATGCGGGTGATCGAGATTTCGCAACCCGGCGGCCCCGAGGTGCTGACCGAGGCGCGCCGCGCCGTGCCCGAGCCCAAGGCGGGCGACGTGCTGATCCGCGTGGCCTTCGCCGGGGTGAACCGCCCCGACGCGCTGCAACGGGCGGGCGCCTACGACCCGCCGCCCGGCGCCAGCGACCTTCCGGGGCTCGAATGCGCGGGCGAGATCGTCGCGGTGGGCGACGGCGCGGGCTGGAACGTGGGCGACCGGGTCTGCGCGCTGCTGCCCGGCGGCGGCTACGCCGAATACGTCACCACCCCCGGCGCCCATTGCCTGCCCGTCCCCGATGGCATGGACCTGAAACAGGCCGCCTGCCTGCCCGAAACCTTCTTCACCGTCTGGACCAACGTCTTCGACCGCGGGCGCCTGCAAGGGGGTGAGCGGCTGCTGGTTCATGGCGGCTCGTCCGGCATCGGCAGCGTCGCGATCCAGCTGGCCAAGGCCTTCGGCGCGCGGGTCTTCACCACCGCCGGCTCGGACGAGAAATGCGCCTTCTGCACCGATCTCGGGGCCGACCGCGCGATCAATTACCGCGACGAAGATTTCGTCGACGTCCTGCGCGACGCGGGCGGGGCCGACGTGATCCTCGACATGGTGGGCGGCGACTACATCGCGCGCAACCTAAAGGCGCTGGCCGAGGACGGGCGGCTGGTGCAGATCGCCTTCCTGGGCGGCCCCAAGGCCGAGATCAACTTCGCGCCGCTCATGGTGCGGCGGCTGACCATCACGGGCTCGACCCTGCGCCCGCAAAGCGGCGCGGCCAAGGCGGCCATCGCCGATGCGCTGCGCCAGCATGTCTGGCCGCTGCTTTCGTCCGGCAAGGTCGGCCCGGTCATCCACAGCACCTATCCGCTGGCCGAGGCGGCGGCGGCGCACGCGCTCATGGAAAGCTCGGAACACATGGGCAAGATCGTCCTGGAGGTCGCAGGCCAATGAGCATGTCCCTGTCCCGCCGCACCGTTCTGGGCGGCCTCGCCGCGCTGGGCGCCGCACGTCCGGGCTGGACCGCCGAGGCGCGCTGGTCCGAACTGTCGGACCGCGCAGCAGAATTTTCGCAGATCCGGTCGATGATCGTCTCGCGCGGCGGCACGCCGCTGGTCGAACGGGTCTTCGCCGGCCCGTCGCTCGACACGCCGGTGAACGTGAAATCGGTGTCCAAGACCATCGTGTCGGCGCTGGCCGGCGTGGCGCTCGACCGGGGTGAGCTTCCGGCGCTCGACGCCACGCTCGGCGACGTGGCGCCACGGCTGATCCCGAACGGGGCCGATCCGCGCGTCCGCGAGATCACGGTCGAGAACCTGCTCTCGATGCAGGCGGGGCTCGAGCGGACATCGGGCGGCAATTACGGCGGCTGGATCGCGTCGTCCAACTGGGTTTCCGACGCGCTGTCCCGGGACTTCGTGGCCGATCCCGGCGGGCGGATGCTCTATTCCACCGGCTCGACCCACGTGCTCGGCGCGGTGCTGTCCGAGGTCACGGGCCTCTCGCTCCTCGAGCAGGCGCGGCAGCGGCTGGGCGCCCCGCTGAACATCCAGATCCCGCCCTGGACCCGCGAGCCCCAGGGCCGCTACATGGGCGGCAACCAGATGGCGCTCAGCCCGCGCGGGATGATCCGCTTCGGGCAGCTCTACGCCCGCGACGGCACGTGGAACGGGGAGCAGGTCATCGGCGCCGACTATGTGGCCCAATCCCGCCGGCCGCGCACACGCTCGCCCTGGTCCGGCCTCGGCTACGGCCTCGGGTGGTTCCTGGGGCAGGAGGCGGGCGCCGATTTCGCCCTCGCGCGCGGCTACGGCGGGCAGGTCATCTGCGTGGCCCCGTCGCTGGACCTCGTGGTGGCGATCACGTCCGACCCGAACCAGCCCGCCCGGTCCCAGGGCTATTTCGGCGAGCTGATGACCCTGCTGCGCGACGCCATGCAGATCGCCGCCAGCGCCTGACACGCTGCGGCCCTGCGGCGGCACCGCCCACAGGGTGTCGCCGTCCGCACGCATTCTCGGGCGCCCGCCCCGCATCACTGGTCCCCAAATACCTCCGGGGGAGTCCGCGCAGCGGACGGGGGCAGCGCCCCCGACCCCCTTAGGCCGGAAGGACCTTGCCCGGGTTCATGATCCCCCCGGGGTCCAGCGCCGCCTTGATCTGTCGCATCACGGCCAGCGCGGCGGGGTCCTTGCGCCGGCGCATGGAGCCCTGCTTGCCCAGGCCGATGCCGTGCTCGGCCGAGAACGAGCCGCCCAGGTCGGCGACGATGTCCTCGACCAGTTCCATCATTGCGTCGTGGGCCGCCTCGGAATGGTCCGACGGCCAGATCGTCAGGTGGATATTGCCGTCGCCCAGGTGCGACACGACCATGCTGCGGGCGGCCGGGTCGGCCTTGGCGATGGCGTCGTCCGCGCGGTCGAGGAACCGCGCCACGGCGTCCAGCGGCACCGACACGTCGGTGATGACGCCGGGCCCGCCCGCGACGGTCAACTCGCCCGCGATCTCGCGCCGGGCCCAGATCTCGCGCCGCTGCGCCTCGGACCGCGCCACCATGGCGTCCAGCACCTGGCCGCTCTCGATGCGCTCGGCCAGCACTTCCTCCAGGTAGGACTGCACGGGCACCGTGCCGTCCGCCGCGACCTCGGCGTCGCGCGGGGCGGTGGCGCCGATCTCGACCATGATGTTGTGCTCGTACTCGTCGTCGAAGGGCCGCTTGGCCTTCGGATCATGGGCGACATGGGCGTCGATGTAGTTCTTCGGCATGTACTCGAACGCCTCGACCGCGCCGCCGGTGGCGGTCTGCAGTTCGTTAAGCAGCTGAAGTCCCGCGTCGAGATCGGGCACCGAGACCATGGCGGTGGCATAGGCGGCGGGCTTCGGGAACAGCCGCACCACGGCGGCGGTGATGATGCCCAGCGTGCCCTCCGCGCCGATGAACAGGTCGCGCAGGTCGTAGCCCGAGTTGTCCTTCACCAGCTCGGTCATCAGGTCCATCACCTCGCCCGAGGGCAGGACGACCTCCAGCCCCAGGCACAGCGCGCGGGTATTGCCGTACCGCAGCACGTTCGACCCGCCCGCATTTGTGCCCAGCACACCGCCGATCCGCGCCGATCCACGCGCGCCGAACGTCAGCGGAAACACCAGGTCCTCGGCCTCGACCGCCTCGTGCAGCTGGCTCAGAACCACGCCCGCCTCGACCACGGCCAGCCTCGACGGCGCGCGTACCTCGCGGATGCGGTTCATCCGTTCCAGGCTCAGCGCGATGCGTCCCGGCGCGTGGGTGCCCCCCATCAGGCCGGTATTGCCCGCAACGGGCACCACAGGCACACCCGCCCGACCCGCGAGCTTCACCACCGCCGCGACCTCGTCGGTCGAGCCCGGGCGCACGGCGGCCAGCGGCTCGCCCTCGTAGGCGCCGGTCCAGTCGCGGGCGAAGGGCGCCGCGTCGGCGCCGGTCAGCACATGCGCGTCGCCCACGATGTCGCGCAGCTCGGCGATCACATCCATGCTTGGTCCTCCCTGATCCGCGCCCTTTCTGGCGCAAGCCCCGGCGCTTGACCATCCCCGCCGCGCGGCCATCTGAGGGGCAGGGCGAAAGGAGCGACCATGGCGCTGCACGGCAAGCTGATCGACGACGCGAGCGGCCCCGCCGCCGAGACCGATACCGAGTGGGAGCTGATCTCGGACCGGGTCATGGGCGGCGTGTCCGAGGGCGCGCTGACCACGCAGGAGGTCGCGGGCCGCCGCGCGCGGCACATGACCGGGCAGGTCAGCCTCGAGAATGACGGCGGCTTCCTGCAGATGGCACTGGACCTGTCGCCCGATGGCGGCGCGATCGATGCCTCGGGGTTCGAAGGGATCGAGGTGACCGCGCGCGGCACCGGCAGCGATTACAACGTCCATTTGCGGACCGAGGCGGTCGCGCGGCCGTGGCAAAGCTATCGCCTGACCTTCCACGCGGGCCCCGACTGGGCCACCCACAGGCTGCCCTTCGCCGATGTCACAGCCCACCGGATCGACGCGCCTTTCGATGCGGCCACGCTCCGGCGCATCGGCATCGTGGCCATCGGTCGGCCCATGCAGGTGGACTTGGCGGTGGCGCGACTGGCGTTCTACTAGCTTTCGTCGAAGCCGCGCAGGTCGGCGTATTCCGCCAGCGGCAGGCGTTCGGTCCGGACCGCGTTGACCGGGGCGTCCGGGTCGGCATGGCCCAGCGCGATACCGCAGACCACGATCTCGCCCCCGGGCAGGCCCAGCTGTTCCGCCGCCACGTCCCCGTGATTGGCCAGCGCGCCGATCCCCGAGGTGGCAAGCCCCCTGTCCTCGGCCGCCAGCATCAGCGCCATCATCGACAGGCCCAGGTCCATGAAGCATCCCTTGCCCATGTCGGCGCGGATGGTCACGACGATGCCCACCGGCGCGTCGAAGAAGCGGTAGTTGCGGGCGAATTGCGCGCGGCGGCCCGCCACGTCCCGCCGGGCGATGCCCAGCGCCTCGTAAAGGGCGTAGCCCGCCGCGCGCTGGCGTTCCTTCAGGTCGGGCGTCATGTCATCTGGGAAATAGCTGTATTGCGACACGTGCGGCCGGCCCGCGGCGGCGGCGCCGGTCAGCGCGTCGGTCAGGGCGGCCAGCGGGGCGCCGGTCAACGCGATGAAGCGCCCCGGCTGCAGGTTGGCGCCCGAGGGCGCTTGCCGCGCCGCGGTGAGGATGGCCTCGATCTCGGCGCGCGGCACGGGGGTGTCGCGGAAGGCGCGGACCGACCGGCGCCGCGCCAGAAGCTCGGCCACGCGCGTCACGGGCGGCTCAGGCCCGCGACAGCACCGACCGGGGCCGCGCGCGATACAGCATCAGCGTCAGCATTCCGGCCAGCACCGCCTTGATCAGGTCGCCCGGGATGAAGGCCGTGACCAGCAGCGCGGCTTCGCCCCAGCTGCGTCCCAGCACCAGCGACATGCCGGTGATCCCGCACAGGTAAAGCACGCCGATGCCGCCCAGGATGGCGCCCGCACCGGCGGCCAGGCCCACGGGCAGGCGCGACAGACGCTCGGTGATGAACCCGGTGGCGAAGGCCGCCACGGGGAAGCCCAGCGCGAAGCCCGCGGTGGGCGAGGCCAGCACGCCCAGCCCGCCGCGCCCGCCCGACAGAAGCGGCAGGCCCAGCAGCGTCAGGCCAAGAAACAGCAGCGCCGCCAGCCCGCCGCGCTTTGCGCCCAGCACGGTGCCGGCCAGCATCACGCCCAGCGACTGCGCGGTGATCGGCACGCCGAAGGCCAGCGTGATCGGCGGGATCAGCCCCAGCACGGCGATCAGCGCGGCGAACATCGCCACCATGGTCAGGTTACGTTCCATCGCTCGTCGTTCCTTCGATCAATCCGCCCCGGGCGCGCAGCGCCAGGGCCACCTGCTCCGCATCGTCCAGAGCGTGCACGGCCAGCGGCGCGAGGATGCGCCAGGACGGGCCCTTGCGCGCCGAGCGGGCGCGCCAGCTTTGGCGCAGCCGCCCCGCAGCCATGGTCAATGACGGCACGAAACGCAAGACCAGCGCAAGCGCCAGCGCCGTCGGGCGGGTGTTCAGCCCCAGCCGGCGCAGCGGCGTCGCCAGCCACTGCACCAGCGCGATCATGTCCGACAGGGGCGTGGTCATGGTGACCAGCGTCGCCAGCGCCACCGCCGTGACCAGCCGCAACGCCAGCAATGTGCCCAGGGCGAGGTTGCCGTCGATCCCGTGCCAGGCCAGCAGGATCGCCACGAAGGGCCAGAGCGGCCAGAGCCGTCGCAGCCCGGCCCGCGCGAAGGTGACTCCCCCGGCGAGATACAGCGCCAGCGTGGCGGCGAAGGCCCCCGCCATCGCGGCGGGGCTGTCCAGCGCGAAAAGTAGGATGGTCGCGCAGGCCAGCGCCCCCAGCTTGGCCCCGGCGGGCCAGCCATGGGCGCGGGTGCGGTGCGGGGCCGTCAGGCTCAGCATCAGGCCGCGTCCCCGGCGCCGAGCGCGCGCATCCGCGCCTCGTAGGCGGCCAGCACGCGGTCGGGCGCGCCGTCCTCGGCCACGCGCCCCTGTTCAAGCCACACGACCCGGTCGTAGGCTTGCAGGTCCGCTGGCGCGTGGCTGATCTGGACCAGCGCGCAGTCCAGCCCGTCCAGCACCCGGGACAGCTGCATCGCGGTGGGAATGTCGAGGCCCGCGAAGGGCTCGTCCAGCACGATCAGCCGGGGCGCCATGAGCAGGATCGCCATGAGGCACACCAGCTGCTTCTGCCCGTGCGACAGGTCCTGCGTGGCGCGGTCGGCCCAGTCGTCGCGGCCGAAGCGGGCCAGCATGTCGGCTACGGCACGCGCGCGATCGGGCCCGGGCCACCTCATCTGGCCCAGCCCGAAGTCGAGTTCCTCCGCCACGGTGGGGAAGATGATCTGGTGCTCGGGGTTCTGGAAAAGAAGGCCCACGGCCCCCAGCGCGCCGCGCCGGTCGCGCGCCACGTCGACCCCCGCGATGCGGACCCGCCCCGTCACCGGGATCAGTCCGCAGATGGCGCGGCCCAGGGTCGACTTGCCCGACCCGTTGCGCCCCACGATGCCGATCCGCCGCTCGGACGCGGTCAGCGACACGCCGTCGAGAATGGCGCGCCCGTCGATGCGGTAGCCCAGATCGGCGATATCGATGAGCGGCGTGTCGGGCATGGCGATCCTTTCGCGGCCCGCTTCTACCCCATGCGGATCACGGCTGCACTAGCCGTCGGGCGCGCGGGGGTTCCACCCCCGTCCGCTGGAGCGGACTCCCCCGGAAGTATTTGAAGACCAGTGATGGGCGCGGGCGCGCGGTCAGGCGGTTTTCCAGTCGAAGAAACCGTCGCCGGCGCGCTCCAGCAGGCGGCGGGCCAGCGTGTCGCCCAGGGCGGGGCCTTCGGCGATGGGGCCCTCGATGCTGTCCGACAGCGCCTCGGACCCGTCGGTGCGCAGGATCTCGCCCCTGAGCGTCAGGCGGTCGCCGTCGAGCTCGGCCAGCCCGGCGATGGGCGTCTCGCAGGAGCCGTCCAGCGTGGCGAGGAAGGCGCGCTCGGCCGCCAGACGCTGGCCGGTCTCGATATGGTGGATCGCGGCCAGCATCTCGGCCGCGCGGGTGTCGTCGACGCGCCGCTCGATCCCGATGGCGCCCTGGGCCACGGCGGGCAGCATCTCGGCCTCGGGGACGGGCGCGCGGGGCACGTCCTCCATGCCCAGGCGGTTCAGGCCGGCCATGGCCAGGAAGGTGGCGTCGGCGACCTTGTCCTCGAGCTTGCGCAGGCGGGTCTGCACGTTGCCGCGGAACTCGACCACCTTGAGGTCGGGGCGGCGGTTCAGAAGCTGCGCGCGGCGGCGCAGGGACGAGCTGCCCACGGTCGCGCCCTCGGGCAGGTCCGAAAGCGCCCCGCCCGAGAGCGAGATGAAGGCGTCGCGCGGATCCTCGCGCGGCAGGTAGGTGTCCAGCGTCAGGCCCTCGGGCTGCACCGTCGGCATGTCCTTCATGGAATGCACCGCGATGTCGATGGCGCCCGACAGCAGGTCGTCCTCGATCTCGCGCGTGAACAGGCCCTTGCCGCCGATTTCCTTCAGGGGGCGGTCGATGATGCGGTCGCCGGTGGTCTTGATGACCACGATGGTGAACGCCTCCGACGGCAGGCGGAACGCGTCGGCCAGGCGCGCGCGGGTCTCGGTCGCCTGGGCCAGAGCCAGGGGCGATCCGCGCGTGCCGATCTTCATCGGGGTGTCGGGTGTGGGCAAATCCATGGGGCATGCGTAGCCGTGGCAGGCGGGGCTGACAACCGAAACTGTCTTGACATTCTGACACTCCACCCCGACCCAAGCGGGGCAGATGACGGGGGATGGCATGGCCGAAAAATTGCTGATGCGCGCGCTCGGGGGCGAGACGCTGGACGTGCCGCCCGCGTGGATGATGCGGCAGGCGGGCCGCTACCTGCCCGAATACCGCGCCACCCGCGCGCAGGCGGGCGATTTCCTGTCGCTGTGCTACAACCCCGACCTGGCGGCCGAGGTCACGCTCCAGCCGATCCGTCGCTTCGGCTTCGACGCCGCGATCCTGTTCGCCGACATCCTGCTGGTGCCGCAGGCGCTGGGCGCCGATTTATGGTTCGTGACCGGCGAGGGGCCGCGCCTGTCGACCATCACCACGCGCGCCGAGGTCGACGCGCTGAAGCCCGTGGACGCGATCCACGAAACGCTGAACCCGATCTACGAGACCGTGCGCATCCTGTCGCGCGAACTTCCCGCCGAGACGGCGCTGATCGGGTTCGCGGGCGCGCCCTGGACGGTGGCCACCTACATGGTCGCCGGGCGCGGCACACCCGACCAGGGGCCGGCCCATGCCTTCAAGGACGGCGACCGGGCGGCGTTCACGGCGCTGATCGACCGGATCACCGCCGGCACGATCGAGTACCTTTCGGCCCAGATCGACGCGGGCGCCGAGGTGGTGAAGGTCTTCGACAGCTGGGCCGGGTCGCTGAAGGGCGCCGATTTCCACGATTTCGCGCTGGCCCCCGCCAAGGCCATCGTCGCGGCGCTGAAGGCGCGGCACCCCGGCGTGCCGGTCATCGTCTTCCCGCGCGAGGCGGGCGAGGCCTACAGGGGCTTCGGTCCCGCGACGGGCGCCGATTGCGTGGCGCTGGACCAGTCGGTCAGCGCCGAGTGGGCGGCGGCGAACGTGCAGCCCGAGGTGTGCACCCAGGGCAACCTCGCCCCCGAGCACATGGTGACGGGCGGGCAGGCCCTGGTGGACGAGGTGCGGCGCATTCGCGACGCGTTCTCGGGCGGGCCGCATATCTTCAACCTGGGCCACGGGATCACGCCGGACGCGGATCCCGACAACGTGGCGCTGATGCTGGAAACCCTGCGCGAGACGCGCGGCTAGGTCATATTCTGGGCAACTTTGGCGGTGAAGGTGCCGCCGAACGTGATTTCCGGGGCCGCCGATGCGCCTGATCCTCAAGACGCTGTGGGCGCTGGCCCGTATCGCGGCCATCACCGCGTCGCTGACGGTCTCGGGCTGGGCGGCGCTGGCCCCGCCCGAACCGTGGGAGCAGCGCGCGCTCGACCTGCCGCCCCGGTCGCTGACCTGGTCCGAACGCCAGCCCCTGCGCGAGATGCGGCTCATGCGCGTCGTGCTGCACGTGGCGCCGGGGCTTGCGACGGACCTGCTGTCGCGGGCGGCCCCGTCGCTGACCCGGACCGAGGTCAGCCGCGTGCTGGACCGCGCCGCGCAGGGTGCGTCGCCCGAGGACCTCGCGAAAGAGATCACGCCCGCGCCCGAGGTCCGGCCGAACACCGTTCAGCAGCGTCGCGGCCCGGGCGGAGCCAAGTTCCTGAAAGTGGAGTAGGGCGGGCCGCTCAGGCCTGGCCGGGACCCATGTCGCTCATGTCGAAGAAGCCGTCGGCCCAGTCGCCCGACGGGATCAGCTGCGCCGGGTCCACGCGTTCGAGGTAGATATAGACCCAGGCCTCGTGCGCGCCGTCATCGGTCTGCACGGCGCGGCGCGCGCGCTTGTACTCGGCCGGGTACTCGTTCAGGCCCTCGTAGTCGTCCAGCACGGCCATCACGCCGGGCTGGGTCAGGCGCCACAGCTCGCCGCGGACGCGTCCCGGGCCTTCCTCGATCAGCGCGGGATACCAGCCGGTGGAATACAGCAGCCCGGGCAGCCAGCCGGGCGACACCAGCTCGGCGCCGTTGCGGAAGGCGATCGTCGCGTCGTTGTTGATGAAGCCGCTGCGCAGCGTGCCGTAGACGAAGACGAGATCGCCCAGATACGGGTCGTCACTCATGCCCGCCGTGATGTCACGTCGCGCGCCCCGTGAACAGAGGCGCGCGACGGTTTTTCGGCAATCAGAAGCGGTAGTTGATCGACAGGCTCGCCGTCGTGGCATCCGCGTCCGTGCCGGCCAGCGCGCCGTCGAAGCTGTCGAACTCATGGTAGAGCAGCTCGGCGCCAGCGGTGACCGTGTCGGTCAGGAAGACCTCGTAGCCCAGGCCGACGAAATAGCCGTCGCTGTCATCCGACCCGCCGCCGGCAAGGTCGACATCGGCCTCGGCGTAGCCGCCGGTGGCGTAGTAGAAGTTACGGCCGCTGTCGAAACCGGCGCGAAGGCCCACGCGCAGGACGTTCTCAGCCGTGGCGGCCGTGACGCCCGCACCGGTCTCGAGATCGATATCGGCCCAGTCGTACTGGACGCCGCCGCCCAGGATGAAGGTGCCGAAATCGTAATCGTAATAGGCGCGCAGGCCGTAGAGCGCGCCTTCGCCGTCGACGCCCGCGTTGGTGTCGACATCGCCGTAACCGAGCTGAACGCCGCCCGAGAAACCTGTCCAGTCGTAAAGCGGCGTGGCCGGCGCGAAGACCATCGGCTCGGCCGGGGGGGCGGCAACGGTGCCACCGGCCAGGACAGGCGATGCCGCCAGTCCGACCGCGGCGACCATCGAGGAAGCTAGAAGAATGCGCATGAAAACTGCCTTTCGGGATATATTATCGATATCCCACCCTAGGCTCCGCACGCGCCGCGATTCATCTCACAGTAGTGTGAGGGTCAGATCCACTTCGCCAATGGTGGCAAAGACATCAACACCGCGTTGGCGTCGTGACCGGTTTCCAGCCCGAATTTCGTGCCGCGGTCGTAGACCAGGTTGTACTCGGCATAGAGCCCGCGATGCACCAGCTGCGCGTCCTTGTCGGCGTCGTCGAAGGGCTGGGTGCGGCGCCGTTCCACCAGCGGCAGGTAGGCGGGCAGGAAGGCCTGGCCGATATTGCGGGTCAGCGCGAAATCGGCGGCCCAGTCGCCGGTACAGTGGTCGTCCATGAAGATCCCCCCGACGCCGCGGGCGCGGCCGCGGTGCGGGATGAAGAAATACTCGTCCGCCCAGGCCTTCAGCCGGGGATAGTGCCCGGCCCCGTGGGGATCCAGATGCGCCTGCTGGGTCGCGTGGAAATGGGCGGTGTCCTCGTCGTATTCGATACAGGGGTTCAGGTCCGAGCCGCCGCCGAACCACCAGGCATGGGGCGTCCAGAACATCCGCGTGTTCATGTGCACGGCGGGCACGTGCGGGTTCTGCATGTGGGCGACCAGGCTGATTCCGCTGGCCCAGAAGCGCGGATCCTCGGCCATGCCGGGGATGCCCTTGCGCGCGGCCATGGCGGCCTGGGCGCGGGGGGCGAGGGTGCCGAACACCTCGGAGACGTTGACGCCCACCTTCTCGAACACGCGGCCGCCGCGCATGACGCTCATCAGCCCGCCGCCCGCGTCGCTGCCGTCATCGGACGCGCGGCGCGTCTCGGTCACCTCGAACCGGCCGGGGGCCATGTCGGCGAAGGGGCCTTGGTCGTGGCTGTCTTCCAGCGCCTCGAAGGCCTCGACGATGCGGTCGCGCAGGGTGCGGAACCAGGCGGCGGCCTCGGCCTTCTCCGCGTCGAACGGGGCGGTGGGGGTCATGCTGTCGGTCCGGTTGTCCATGCCTGCCGGACTAGCACCCGCGGCGCCGCGGGTCCATCGCGACGGCGCGGCTAGTGCGCGGGCGTGTCCACCACGTCGACCAGGGTGCGGCCGCCGTCGATGGTCAGGATCTGCCCGGTCATGAAGCCCGAGCCGTCGGCGGCCAGGAACTGCACCGCCTCGGCCACCTCGCTGGCGCCCGCGATGCGGTTCAGGGGGGTGGCGTCGATGATCTCGTCCCGCAGGTCGCGGTCGGCCTTGATGGCGCCCTTCAGCGACGCGCTCATCACGCTGCCGAAGGCCACCGCGTTCACCCGGATGCGATGCGGCGCCAGCGCCACGGCCAGCGACCGCGTCGCCTGGTCCAGCGCGGCCGAGCTCACGGAATAGGCCAGCAGGTCCGGCTGCGTGCGCCGCGCGGCGATCGAGCTGAGGTTGATGATCGACCCGGCGGGGCCGTCGCTGTTGCCGTCGTCCTCGGCCTGCTGGCGCATCCGCTTGGCCACCTGCTGGGTCAGGCGCAGTGGCGTCATCAGATTCTGCTCGATCAGGTCGTTCACGGTGCGGTCGGTGGGGTCCAGCGGGTCCGAGGTCACCATCTGTCGCGACGCGTTCACCAGGATGTCGATCCGGTCGAAGGCGTCGATGGTCGCCGACAGCAGGTTCGCCACGGTCAGCTTTTCCCGCAGGTCGCCGCCGAAGCAGCGGGCGGTGCCCGTGTCCTCGTCGTCGAGCGCGCCCATCTCCTGGCGCAGCCGGTCCTCGTCTATGTCGCACATCATCACGTTGGCGCCGCGTTCCAGGAAATGGCGGGCCACGGCCAGGCCCACGCCATGGGCGGCGCCGGTGACGATGGCGGTCTTGCCTGCGATCGAGAAGGACATGGGGGGCGACCTTTCAGCGGGCGCGTCGCGGGCGCGTCGCGCGATAGAGCTTGAACGCGGACGTCCCCGGAAGCTCGGTCACGTCGGCGAAATGTTGGGCGAGGGTCCGTTCATAGGGCAGATGGCGGTTGGCCACCAGCCACAAGCTGCCGCGCGGGGCAAGGATGCGCGCCGCGTTGACGATGAAGGCCTGTCCCAGGTCCGGCGCGCCCTTGCGGCCCTTGTGGAAGGGCGGGTTGCTGATTACGTGATCGGCCCGGTCGGCCGGGGTGAAGGTGGTCGCGTCGGCCCAGTGAAACGCGGCGCGGTCCGACGTGACGTTGCGCCGGGCGCAGTCCAGCGTCGCGTGATCCGCCTCGACCAGGTCGATGGCCTTTATCTCGTCCGCCTCCAGCGCGCGGGCCGACAGGTATCCCCAGCCTGCGCCCAGGTCGACGACCCGGCCTTTCAGACCCGACAGCGCGTCGGCCAGCGCGGCCGAGGCCGGATCCACCGCGTCGGCGGAAAAGCTGCCCGGCGCGGTCCAGTAGCCGTCGGCGTTCCGCGATGGCTCGGCCCGCCAGTCGGCGAAATCGCCGTCCTCGATGGCGAAGATCTTGCCGTGGGCCTTCGAGATCACTGCGCCCACGCTGCCGCGCGCGCGGCAGGCCTTCAGCATGGCATCGACGCCGTCGGTCTTGGCGCCGTCCACCAGCACCCGCGCGCCAGTCGCGGCGGCCCGCGCGACGCGGTCCCGCGCCAGGTCGCGTTCGCGCGGCAGGGCCACGACCACCGTCGCGGGGGAGCCCGTCAGGCTGCGCGACACGTCGAAGCCCCGCGCGCCCAGCCGGTCGAAATCCGGCTGCCGGTCACAGACCAGCGTCAGGGGCGCGGGCAGGTCGGAATAATCCGCGTCGTCGGTGGCGCCGAGAATCGCCAGGGGCGCCTCGATCAGGCCATCGTCCAACGCGATCGACAATCTGGGATCAGCCATGCGGGGACGGGCGCGGGCCCTATTCCTTTTCCATGGTGCATTGCAGCGGGTGCTGGTGGCGCCGCGCGAAATCCATAACCTGCGTCACCTTGGTCTCGGCCACCTCGAAGGAGAACACGCCGACGACGGCCAGCCCCTTCTTGTGGACGGTCAGCATGATCTCGAACGCCTGCGAATGGTTCAGCCCGAAGAATCGTTCGAGGATATGCACCACGAACTCCATGGGCGTATAATCGTCGTTCAGCAGCATCACCTTGTAGAGCGGCGGCCGCTTGGTCTTGGGCTTGGTCTCCAGCACCACATCCGTGTCGCCGTCGCCGGGCGTGGGGTCGCTGGACAGGATCGGTGCCTGCGCGATCATGTCTCGCCTTTCGCCAAAGGGTGGGAATTCATGCCCGCACCATATAAGGGCGCAACGCGGCGTGAAAAGGGGGCGAAATGGCACCAATCCGCGCGATCGGCTTCGATGCCGACGACACGCTCTGGCATAACGAGCGTTTCTTCAAGCTGACCGAGGCCCGGTTCGCCGAGCTCCTGCGCGACTACGCCGCCCCCGATCACCTGGCCGAACGGCTTCTGGCGGCCGAGCGGCGCAACCTCGGCCGCTACGGGTTCGGGATCAAGGGATTCGTGCTGTCGATGATCGAGACGGCCATGGACGTCACCGACGATCGCGTGCCCGCGACCGTGCTGCGCCGGATCGTCGAGGCGGGCCACGACATGCTGGAGCATCCGATCGAGCTGCTGCCCAGCGTGCAGGACACGGTCGCGGACCTGCACGGACACTATACGCTCATCCTCATCACCAAGGGCGACCTGCTGGACCAGGAACGCAAGCTGGCGCAGTCGGGCCTGGGCGACTGGTTCGACGGGATCGAGATCGTGTCGGACAAGACGCCCGACATCTATACCCGCGCCTTCGCCCCCCACGGCGGGGCGCGGGCGGGGCTGATGGTGGGTAATTCGATGAAGTCCGACGTGCTGCCGATGATCGCGGCGGGCGGAATCGGGGTGCACGTCCCGCACGGTCAGGAATGGGCGCTCGAGGCGGCCGAACCGCCGAAAGATGAGGCACGATTCCACGCCCTGGAAAATCTGTCCGCGCTGCCCGACCTGGTGCGACAACTTGGCGGCTAGGATCATCTAGAGGTTGTATTGCCGCGCCCCACTAGATCTTGTCGCGCGGCGGTACGCCGGTCGCAGGACATTAAAGCTGCGCGAAAAAACCATGAAAACAAACGGTTTTGCGTGCCGAGATTCCGTGCTAACTTCTATCCACAGATCCCGCCGCAAAGAGCGGGGCTTCGAGGCAGATAAAGGCAGTGACCCGTGGACATTAGACGGTGGCAGTGCGTCCTTGCGACGCTCGTTCTTCTTGGCATTTCAACCTGGACAAACCCGGCACAGGCGGCGCCCTATGCCGCGATGGTGATCGACGCCCGCTCGGGCGAGGTTCTCCATGCGCGCAACGCGGATACGCGGCTGCATCCCGCGTCGCTCACCAAGATGATGACCCTCTACGTGGTCTTCGACGCGGTGAAGCGGGGCGAGATCAGCATGGACACCGAGGTGCGGATCTCGCGCTTCGCGGCCAGCGAACCGCCGTCCAAGCTGGGCCTGCGCTCCGGCCAGAAGATCGCCATGCGGTATCTCGTGCGCGCGGCGGCCGTGAAGTCGGCCAACGATGCCGCAACCGCGCTGGGTGAGGCGATCTCGGGCTCCGAGGCCGCGTTCGCACGCCGCATGACCGCCACCGCCAAGGCGCTGGGCATGACGCGGACCACCTTCAAGAACGCCCACGGCCTGACCGAATCGGGCCATCTCAGCACCGCGCGCGACATGACGCTGCTGGGGCGGCACCTGTTCTACGACTTCCCCGAGTACTACAACCTGTTCTCGCGCACCTCGACGGATGCCGGGCTGCGGACCGTCAACAACACCAACCGCCGCCTGCTGGGCGCCTACAAGGGCGCCGACGGGATCAAGACGGGCTATACCCGCGCCGCCGGCTTCAACCTCGTGGCCTCGGCCGAGCGTGGGGGCGAGCGCATCATCGCCACGGTCTTCGGCGGCCGGTCCTCGGCCACGCGCAACGCCAAGGTGGCCGAGCTGCTGGACCTGGGCTTCGCCCGCGCCCCCAGCCGCGTGGCGGTCCGCAAGCCGGTGAAGCCCGACCTGGGCTCGACCAGCGCCGCGTCGGTCGTGGTCGCCCGGTCGCTGCGCCCGATCCCCCGTCCCGTGCCCGCCGCGACGCTGGTCGCCGACGCGGGCCCCGCCGCCGAAGAGGTCACCCGCGCCGTCACCGAGGCCATCACCATCGCCGCCACCCCCATCCCCGAGCCGCGCCCCGAGGGCGAGCTCGAGGTCGTGACCCGCATGTCGTCTTCGGGCGGGCGTCACTGGGGCATCAACCTGGGCAATTTCGGCTCGCGCTACGACGCCGAGCGGATCCTGCTGAAGACCGCGCTGGTCGAGATCGGCACGCTGGACGACGCGCTGCGCAAGGTGGTGCAGGGGCCGCGCGGATACCAGGCGAACTTCGTCGGCATGACGCAGGAGCGCGCCGCGCTGGCCTGCCGCCGGCTGGCCGCCCGCGACATGGATTGCGCGACGCTGGGTCCGGCGGGCTAATCGCCCTCGGGCGCCGTCCACTTACCTGACACCCGGAAGAACGAGGCCTCGCGCGACAGCGCGAAGCCGGTGCCGGGCGTGGCGGCGAAGGTCTGGACCTGCAGCCCGTCGCGGTCGCCCTGCACCAGGTTGAACGTGTTCGGCTCACCCCTCAGCCGGGTCGACAGCCCCGTGCCCGCCTGCACGAACAGCAGGCCCTGCGCCGTCTGGAAAGGCGCCGTGATCGTGTGATGCAGGTGTCCCGACAGCACCACGTCCGCCCCGCATTCCTGCAACCGACCCAGCGCCGCGCGCGCCCCGCGCATCAGCCGCTTCTCCACCTCGGGCCCGTGTTCCAGCGGGTGATGCAGCACCACGATCCGCAACCGGTCGCCCGCGTCCTCGAACGCGTCGCAGACCTTGGCCACCGTGCGCTCGGAAATCCGGCCCCGCTGCCACGAGAACCGGTTCACCGTGTTCACGCCCTGGATAACCGCGCCGGGCAACCGCTGCATCGGCTCGAGCTTGCGGTCGATGGCGTGGCGATAGCGGCTCCAGGGGCGCAATAGGCGGACCCAGAGATTGTCCAGCGGCGTGTCGTGGTTGCCGGGCACCGACAGCACCGGAGGCTCGAGCTTTTCCAGGAAGGCGCTGGCGCGTTCGAACTGACCGCGCCGGGCGCGCTGGGTGAAATCGCCCGACACCGCCACCAGGTCGGGGGCCAGGTCGTTGACGATCTCGACCAGCTGCGGCTCGGCCTCGGCGCGGTCGCGGCCGAAATGCAGGTCCGAAAGGTGCACGATACGGGTCAAGACGACGGCTCCCGGTCGACGGGCAGGATGATGCGCAACGGGTCGTCCGACATGCGGAACTCGAACGGGCTGGCCTCGCGGCGCTTCTCGCCGTCGAAGGCCAGCGTGGCCTTTTTGCGGGCCGTCTTCACCGTCAGGCTGCGGGCGCTCAGAAGCTCGTAATCCTGCCCCTCGACCGCCTTGCCGCGCGCCAGCCGCCAGGCCAGCGCCATCAACCGCCGGCGGCTGCGGGCGCGCGCGACCAGCACGGCGAAACGGTCGTCCGAGATCAGGTCGGCCCCGTTCAGCCCGAAGAAGTCCAGCTGGTAGGCCGAGCGCGCGACGAAGATCATCGCCGTGCGTTCCTCGCTGCGCTGGCCGTCGAGGTCGAGCGTCAGGCGCAGCGGTTTGCGGAACCGCAGCATCGTCTTCAGGACCGACCAGTGCGCGGCGATCCGGCGACGGCCCCAGCGGCGATAGACGGTTTCGCGTTCGCGCAGGATCTTTGGATAGATCCCCAGCGACGCGTTGTTCAGGAAGGTCTGTCCGTTCACCTGGCCCACGCGGATGTCGTGGGGCCGGCCATCGACGATCTGGCGCGCGGCGGTTTCGGGATCCTCGCTGAAGCCCAGGCCGCGGGCGAAGAAATTGAAGGTGCCCAGCGGCAGGACGGCCATGGGCACGTCGCGCCCGACCATTGCGCTGGCGGTGGCCATGACCGTGCCGTCGCCCCCCGCCGCGACCACCAGGTCGCCGCCATCGGCCACCGCCCGGTCGATCAGCGCGCTCAGGTCGCTGCCGGGCTGCCAGTCGATGCGGCGCGCGTCGGGCCCGAAGACCTCCATGGCCTGTTCTATGGCCTGGCGGTCGCGGCTGTTGCGGCCGGACTTGTGATTGGCGATGACACGTATCTGCGCGGGCATGGGGGCGACTTTCAAAGGCTGCGACCGTGCAACGCAGGTCGCGGCCTTTTGTTGCGCTCAGGCGCTCCGCGCGGGGGCCTTGCCGAAGGCGGCCTGCATCAGCGTGCGGGTATACTCGGTCTGCGGCGCGTCGAAGATGGCATCTGCATCGCCCGCCTCGACCACGTCGCCGCGCTTCATCACCATGACCTTGTGGCTCAGCGCGCGGACCACCTTCAGGTCATGGCTGATGAACAGGTAAGCCAGCCCGTATTTCGCCTGCAGGTCGCGCAGCAGGGTCACGATCTGGACCTGCACCGTCATGTCCAGCGCCGAGGTGGGTTCGTCCAGCACCACCAGCTTGGGCCGCAGGATCATGGCGCGCGCGATGGCGATACGCTGCCGCTGCCCGCCCGAAAACTCGTGCGGATAGCGGTGCATGGTCGCCGGATCCAGCCCGACCTCGGACATCATCTGCGCCACCCGGTCGCGCTGTTCCTCGCGCGAGCCGCCGCTATGGATCGTCAGGCCTTCGGCGATGATCTCTTCCACGGTCATGCGGGGCGACAGCGACCCGAAGGGATCCTGGAACACGATCTGCATGTCGGCGCGCAGGGGCCGGATGGCGCGACCGCGCAGCCCCTGGATATCGCGCCCCATGAAGACGATGGGACCCTCGGACGGGATCAGGCGCATGATCGCCAGCGCCAGTGTCGTCTTGCCCGATCCGGACTCGCCCACGATGCCGATCGTCTCGCCCTGCCGCACCGACAGGGTCGCGGCGTTCACCGCCTTCACGTGGCCGGTGGTGCGCTTCAGCAGGCCGGTCTTGATCGGGAACCAGATGCGCAGGTCCTCGGTATGCGCGATCTCCTTCGCGTCGCCGGGGACGGGATCGGGCACGCCGGTGCTTTCGGCCTCCAGCAGCATTTTCGTGTAAGCGTGCTTGGGCGCGTCGAAGATCTTGGAGGTCTCGCCTTCCTCGACGATCTCGCCGTCCTTCATCACGCAGACGCGGTCGGCGATCTGGCGCACGATGGTCAGGTCGTGGGTGATGAACAGCATCGACAGCCCCTGCCGCGCCTTCAGGTCGGCCAGCAGGTCGAGGATCTGCGCCTGGATCGTCACGTCCAGCGCCGTGGTCGGCTCGTCCGCGATCAGCAGGTGGGGATCGTTGGCCAGCGCCATGGCGATCATCACGCGCTGCCGTTGCCCGCCCGACAGCTCATGCGGATAGGCTTTCAGCCGCGACTCGGGGTCGTTGATGCCCACCTCGGTCAGCAGCTCGACGATGCGCGCGCGGGCCCGGTCGCCGGTGATCCCCTGGTGCAGCTCCAGCGACTCGCGCAGCTGCTTTTCCAGCGTGTGCAGCGGGTTCAGCGACGTCATCGGCTCCTGGAAGATGAAGCTGATGTCGTTGCCGCGGACCTTGCGCAACTGCTTCTCGGACGCGCCAACCATCTGCTGATCGCCATAAAGCACCGATCCGTCCACATGCGCCGATCCCGGCAGCAGGTCGACCGTGGACAGCGCGGTGACGGACTTGCCCGAGCCCGACTCGCCCACCAGCGCGACGGTTTCGCCCCGCTTCACGTGGAAGGACACGCCGCGCACGGCATGGGTCTCGGCCCCGTCCTGGCGGAAGCGGACGTTCAGGTCTTCGACGGTGAGAACGGTGTCGGTCATGGGGTTCCGCAAAGATCTGAGGGCAGCGCGGACACGCGGGGTGGCGTGAAGCGCCGCCCCGGGGGGGCGTGTCGGCGCTGCCCGGCGTTTCCGCCGGGCGAAAGGGCTTCGGCCGTGGGCATCACTGGAACGTCTTCCTCGGGTCGAACGCGTCGCGGATGCCCTCGAAGATGAACACCAGCAGCGACAGCATGATCGCGAAGGTGAAGAAGGCGGTGAAGCCCAGCCAGGGCGCCTGAAGGTTCTGCTTGGCCTGCAACGTCAGCTCGCCCAGCGACGGCGCCGACGAGGGCAGACCGAAGCCCAGGAAGTCCAGCGAGGCCAGCGTGCTGATCGTGCCGGTGATGATGAAGGGCAGCATGGTCACCGTGGCCACCATCGCGTTGGGCAGCATGTGGCGGAACATGATGGTCCAGTTGGACACGCCCAGCGCCCGGGCGGCGCGCACGTATTCGAAGTTGCGCGCCCGCAGGAACTCGGCCCGCACGATCCCCACCAGCGCGGGCCAGCCGAACAGCACGGTGACGAAGACCAGCAGCCAGAAACTTCGCCCGAGTATCGCGAAGAGGATGATGATGACGTAAAGCGACGGTGTGCTCACCCAGATCTCGATCACCCGCTGGAAGATCAGGTCGGTCCAGCCCCCGAAGAACCCCTGCACCGCGCCGGCGATGATGCCGATGATCGAGGTCAGCACCGTCACCACGATGGTGAACAGGATCGACAGCCGGAACCCGTAGATCACCCGCGCCAGCACGTCGCGCGCGGTGTCGTCGGTGCCCAGCCAGTGCTGCGCGTCCGGCGCCGAGGGCGCGGCGCCGTCGATGTCGTTGATCGTGTCGAAGCTGTAGGGGATCGGCGGCCACAGGATCCAGCCCGCCTGCGCCCCCTCGGCCGTCGTGCCCGCGTCGATGATGCCCTCGGGGTCGTCGAAACAGTCCACCAGCCCGCCCGAGCGGATCAGGCACTGCACCTCGATATCCGAGTAGACCGCCTCGGTCCGGAAATCCCCGCCGAACGCCGTCTCGGGATAGAAGTTGAAGATCGGCGTGTAATACCCGCCGTCGTAGTTCACGAGGATCGGCTGGTCGTTGGCCAGGAACTCGGCGAACAGCGTCACCCCGAACAGTACCGCGAAGATGATCAGAGACCAGAACGCCCGCCCGTTGCGGCGGAAGTTGCGCCAGCGGCGCTGGTTCAGCGGGCTCAGGAACGGCCGGCGCCGGCGCGGGCTGACCGGGGGCGGCGCGTCGTGGCCGCCACCGCCGGGATGGGGCGGGGGGCTTTCCAGTCCCGGCTCGGTCGGGCCGTGGCTGGCGGGCTGGTGATCCAGGTGCGCCATATCAGCCCTCCCGCGTCTCGAAATCGATGCGCGGATCGACCAGCACGTACATCAGGTCCGACAGGATCCCGACCACCAGGCCGATCAGCCCGAAGAAGAACAGCGTGCCGAAGATCACCGGGTAGTCCCGCGCCACCGCCGCCTCGAAGCCAAGCCGCCCCAGGCCGTCCAGCGAGAAGATCGTCTCGATGATGAGGCTGCCGCCGAAGAACACGCCGATGAACACCGACGGGAAGCCCGCGATCACGATCAGCATCGCGTTGCGGAACACGTGGCCGTACAGGACCGAACTGTCCTTCAGCCCCTTGGCCCGCGCGGTGACCACGTACTGCTTCTTGATCTCGTCGAGGAAGCTGTTCTTGGTCAGCAGCGTCAGCGTGGCGAAGGCCGAGATGGTCGAGGCCAGCACCGGCAGCGTGATGTGCCAGAAATAGTCGCCGATCTTGCCCAGAAGGCTCAGGTCCTCGAAATTGTCCCCCGTCAGTCCGCGCAGCGGGAAGATCTGGAAATACGACCCGCCGGCGAACAGGACCAGCAGCAGGATCGCGAACAGGAAACCCGGGATCGCGTAGGCCACGATGATCAGCGCGCTGGTCCAGGTGTCGAAGCGGCTGCCGTCGTTCACCGCCTTGCGGATGCCCAGCGGGATCGACACGAGATAGGCGATCAGCGTGGACCACAGGCCCAGCGTGATCGACACCGGCATCTTCTCCAGCACCAGCTCCAGCACCCCGATGGACCGGAAGTAGCTGTCGCCGAAATCGAAGCGGATGTAGTTCCACATCATGTTCAGGAACCGCTCCAGAGGCGGCTTGTCGAAGCCGAATTCCCGCTCCAGCTCGGCGATGAACTCGGGCGGCAAGCCGCGCGACCCGGTATAGGCGTCGGTCTCGGCCGCGCCCGCCGCGTCACCCGATCCGCCCGAGATCCCCTCGAACACGTCGCCGCCGCCCTCGAGCTGCGCGATGACCTGTTCGATGGGGCCGCCGGGCACGAACTGCGTCAACGTGAAGTTGACGATCATGATACCCAGCAGGGTCGGGATGATCAGAAGAAGCCTTCTGAGGATATAGGCGCCCATGGATTACAGCGCGCCCGCCGCCCGAAGCGCCTCGGCCTTGTCCTCGTTCCACCACCAGAAATCGGCATTGCCCAGCGCGTAGGGGGGCAGCTCGTCGGGGTATTCGTAGACGTCGTAATAGGCCACCCAGTACGCGCCGTTGTACCAGACCGGCACCATGAAGTAGGCGGCGCGCATGATGCGGTCGATGGCGCGGACGCCGGCCTGCATCTCTTCCAGGTTTTCGGCCACCTTCAGCTGCTCGATCAGCGCGTCGACGGCCGGGTCGCAGTAACCGGCCGGGTTGAACACGTCGTCGCGGTCCTCGCAGCCATAGCGCTGGGCGATGCCGTTCGCTTCTTCCAGCCCGTTCACGTAGCTGTCGAAGATCATGTCGAAGTCGTGCCCGCGCACCCGGTCGGTGTATTGCGCGTCGTCGATCCGGTTATAGACGGCGTCCACGCCCAGGCGCTTGAGGTTGTCGATATAGGGCAGGATGATCCGGTCGAAGCTGGGGTTGTTCTCGATGAACTCGACGCGCAACACCTCGCCATCCTTGCGGCGCAGGCCGTCGTCGCCCGCGACCCAGCCGGCATCCTCAAGCAACGCCGCCGCCGCGCGCAGGTCGCCGCGGTTCAGCTGGCGCGCGCCGCCCGACGGCATGACGTAGACCTCTTCGGTCAGGATCGCGGGGTCGATCTGCTCGGCCACGCCTTGCAGGTATTCCAGCTCAAGCCCCTCGGGCACGCCCTGGGCCTGGAGATCGCTGTTCTGCCAGAAGCTCTGGCGATGCCGGAACAGCCCGTATTGCAGCGTGTCGTTGGTCCACTCGAAATTGTACATCAGCCCCAGCGCGCGGCGCACCCGCACGTCCTGGAACTTCTCCTTGCGCAGGTTGAAGACGAAGCCTGCCGCGGCCGGGAGCGATCCGTCGGGAAGCTCTTCCTTGACGATGGTGCCGTCCTCGATCGCCGGGAAATCGTATTGCGACGCCCAGGTCAGGCTGCTGGTTTCCGAGCGGAACAGGTATTCGCCCGCCTTGAACGCCTCGAGCGCGGCATTGGTGTCGGCGAAGTATTCCTGCCGGATGCTGTCGAAGTTCCAGCGCCCGATATTGATGGGCAGGTCGGCGCCCCAGTAATCCGGGTTGCGCTTGGCGACGATGCGGCGCGGCACGTCCACGGTGTCGATCATGTAGGGCCCGGTGCCCGGCGGCTGGGTCAGGCGCGACTCGTCCAGCTTGGCGCCCGTCTCCTCGAACCATTTCTTCTGGAACACGATGGACGCGCCCGCCTGGCTGATCAGGCCGTTGCGCGGCAGCTCGGGGTTGAAGTTGAACTTGATGCGGTGCGGCCCCAGGATTTCGTAGCTGGGGATCATGTTCTTCACCGCGATGCGGAAGGACGGAAAGCCCTCTTCCATGAACAGGTCATAGGTGAAGGCGATGTCCTCGGCGGTCATCGGGCTGCCGTCGCTGAAGGTCACGTCCTCGCGCAGGTTGAAGATCACCCAGTCCTGGCTTTCGGGATATTCCAGCGTGGTGCAGAGCAGGCAGTAGGACGCGTAGGGATCGTCGGCCGTGCTGGTCATGATCCGCTCGTAGGGCAGGACGCTGATGGCGGGCGACCGGCCCCGGCGCGAATAGGGGTTCATGCTGTCGAAGCTGCCGCGCCCCCAGTATGACATCTCGCCGCCCTTTGGGGCGTCGGGGTTCACGTAGTCCAGCACCTCGAAATCGGGACCGTACTTGATCGCGCCCAGGTCCGAGAAGGCGTGCGCGGTGATGATCTCGCCCTCGGCCTCGGCGCTGTCGCCGGTGCCGCTGTCCTGCGCCAGCGCGAAGGTCGCCATGGCAAGCAGGGCCGAGCCCGTCAGAAGCCCGGTCAGGATCGCCTTGCGGCTGGTCTCGGCGCGGGTCGCGGCGGCGGCAGTGGATCGAGTCATCTGTCATCCAACTCTGTCTTGGGGCGGGAAGCTTGGGCTACGCTAAGGTGCCGCTTCGCCGGGATTCAAGTTGAAATAGCGTGATCGACTGTCATGTCGCACTGTCCCGACGCCCGGTGTACGCGGGGTGCACGCGGTCGGACGTTCCGCCCATGCGCTGTGCACGCCGCGGGGACGCGCGCCCGACGTTCGCGGCACGCTTGCGGGACGCGCGGGGCACGATTGCGGCACGGGGCGTGCACGAAAAATGCCGACCCGTTTGGGCCGGCATTCGTGTGTCCACCGATCGGGGCCGCGATCAGCCGTCGGTCTGGTCCAGGTAGGCGATCAGGTTCGCGCGCTCCTCGACCGAAGGCAGACCGTTGAAGCTCATCGAGGTGCCGGGCGCCCAGCCGCGCGGATCCTCGAGGAAGGCGTTCAGGTTCTCGGGCGTCCAGGCATCTGCCTGCTCGCTCAGCGCACCGGAATAGGCGCTGTAGCCGTCGGCCGCACCGATTTCACGGCCCACGACGCCATACAGGTAAGGGCCAACGGCGTTCGCGCCGTCTTCCAGCTGGTGACAGGCGCGGCACTTGCCGAAGACCCGCTCGCCCGCGCCGGCATCGGCGACCTCGAAGGCTTCCTCGAAGGTCGGGCCTTCCTCTTCCTCGACCTCTTCACCGCCGGTCTCGGGCACCTCGATGGAATAGGCCTGTTCCTCGTCGCCGTCTCCGCCGCCCACGTGATAGATCCCTTCGGCCGCCCAGGCGCCCAGCAGGAATACCAGCAACGCGCCGCAGAAGCCGCCGACGATCTTGGTCAAAGTCATGGTGTCGAACATGTCGCTTTACGCCCTCTCGGATGATCGCCGCTTCTCTAGCCCCTTCCGCGCGGGGTTTTCAAGCGATATGACCCGCGACCAAACGACATGACCGGCCTCGGCCGGGCAGGAGGACGTCCATGCCACAGACGATCGCCTTCCAGGGGGAGCTGGGGGCCTACTCGCACCAAGCCTGCGTGGAAACGCGTCCGGACCACACGCCGCTGCCCTGCCGGACCTTCGAGGACGTGATCGCCGCGGTGAAGACCGGCAAGGCCGACCTGGCCATGCTGCCCGTCGAGAATTCGACCTACGGACGCGTCGCCGACATCCATCGCCTCCTGCCCGAGTCGGGCCTGCGCATCGTCGACGAGGCCTTCGTGCGCGTGCATATCTGCCTGATGGCGCCCAAGGGGGCCACGCTCGACAGTATCCGCCACGTCCGCGCGCACCTCGTCCTGCTGCCCCAATGCGCCGACTTCCTCGCCTCGCTGGGCATCACCGGCAGCGCCGCCGCCGACAGCGCGGGGGCGGCGGCCGAGCTTGCCGCCGATCCGCAGCCGGGCGAAGGCGTACTCGCCTCGGCCATGGCCGCCGAAACCTACGGGCTGGAGATCCTCGCGCACAATATCGAGGACCAGGACCACAACGCCACGCGCTTCCTGGTCATGGCGCCCGAGGGCGACATGTCCCGGCGCGGCGATCACGGCATGATCACCAGCTTCGTCTTCCGCGTGCGCAACATTCCCGCCGCCCTTTACAAGGCGATGGGCGGGTTCGCGACCAACGGCGTGAACATGACCAAGCTGGAATCCTACATGGTCGGCGGCCAGTTCACGGCGACCCAGTTCTACGCCGATGTCGAGGGCCATCCCGACGACCCGGCGCTCGCCCGGGCGCTGGAAGAACTCGACTATTTCACCGACCACATCGATATTCTCGGCGTCTATCCCGCCGATCCGGGCCGCCACTAGGGACGGCAATCGCCGGATTTGAGTATTTTTTAGACCAGTGATGGGTGCGCCTGCGACTTCATCACTGGTCTGAAAATACTCCCGGCCGTCCGGTTGTCCGGAGCGATGTCATCCCCGTGGATGCGCCCGGCTGTAAACTTCCATGAGCCGCGCGGTGTCTACCGCCGTGTAGGCCTGCGTGGTCGACAGCGATCCGTGGCCCAGCAGTTCCTGGATCGCGCGCAGGTCGCCGCCGGCATCCAGCAGGTGGGTGGCGAAGCTGTGGCGCAGGGCGTGTGGCGTCGCGCTGGCGGGCAGGCCGAGCTGCAGGCGCGCGGATTCGATCACTTTCTGCACCAGCCGCGGGTTGAGCGCACCGCCGCGCACCCCGCGGAAAAGCGGCGCGTCCGGCGTCAGGTCGAAGGGGCAGGCGGCCGCGTAGGCACGGACGGCCTCGCGCGCGGCCGGCAGCACGGGGACCATCCGCTCCTTGCCGCCCTTGCCCGTGATCCTCAGCGCCGTTCCGGGGTCCGACTGGGCGCCGGTCAGGCCCAGCGCCTCGGAGATCCGCAGCCCGCAGCCCCAGAGCAGCGTCACCACCGCCGTGTCGCGGGCGGCGACCCACGGCTCGCGCGCCTGCGCGGCGGCGAGATCCACAACCGACCGCGCGGCATCGACCGACAGCGGGCGCGGCAGCTTGCGCCGGAACTTGGGGCTGCGCGCCGACAGGATGGCCGTCGGCTCGAATCCGTCGCGCTGCGCGAGCCAGCGCGCGAAGCTTTTCACCGACGACAGCGCCCGGGCGAGGCTGCGCGAGGACAGGCCCCGCGCACGCTCGTGGGCCATCCAGGCGCGCATGTCCCGCAGGCCGACCCGGGCCACCACACCGGTGCCGGCGCTGTCGCCGAAATGTTGCTGCAGGAAGGACAGGAACCCCACGACGTCGGTGCGGTAGGCCGTCACCGTGGCCGGCGACGCGCCCTCGATCGCGCCCAGCTGCCGCAGCCAGGCCTCGAGCGCATCGGCCAGTCCCGGCGACAGCATCAGATCCAGCGGCGCAGGGTGCGTTCGACCACGCCGGCGAAGAAATCCAGAAGATCGGTGCCCTGCCCGGGCGAGAACTGGTGCGGATCCTCGGCGCCCAGGACCAGCATTGCGGGAAGCCGGCCGCGCCCAAGGTTGAGGTACAGGCACGCCTCTGACCGTATGTGGTCGGCCTTTGCGCCGTGCATGTCCGGGTCGGCCCCGTCGCACTGGCGCAGCGTCACCCGGCGGGGCGTGCCACGGCTGGTCACGCCGGCGTAAAGACAGCAATAGCCCTGTTCGGCCAGATCCAGCACCGCGCCGAGCGGGCCGAGATCCACTTCGGTATCGTCCGCCGCCCGCTCGATCAGCACGCGCAGGCTGTCGACCCGCAGCGTGTCGGCCACCGGGCCGGCCAGGTCGGTCAGCAGGGTCTGGAAATCCTCGGCGTCCAGCAGCCGCAGGATCGCCCGGTGGATCATGTTGGTGCCGGCCAGGTTCTCGTAGGCCGCCGCGATGACGTTGCGGTGGGTGTCCTCCAGCCGGTCGAGCCGCGCCTCGAGCCGCTCCATCGCGAGGCCGCGCATGTCGACGACGTTGCCCCCCATGCTGCGTTCGTTCGCCGCGACCAGCGCGCGCATCACGTCCTGGTCCTCGAGAATCAGGTCGGGTTGCGACAGGATCTTTGCGCGGAAGTCTTCCGCCTTTTCGGGTGAGCTGCTCATGCCTGTGACCATTCTTGGTGATGGGATTGGGGGTCACCATAGCCGCCGGGGCGTGCGCGGGACAGGGGCAATCCGGCGCGCGCGGGCGATCGGTGCGCGGATGCGACAGCAGGGCTGTCCGATGATGGCGTGCAATCGGCGCGGGCGCATCTTATGTCGGGGTCCGGCATCGCAGGGAACCGAGGGTTTGGCAGACACGCGCGACGATCAAGATGGCCCGGACTGGTTCGACGAGGGCGCGCTGGTCGCCGTCCTGACCGCCCAGCCGCTGGACCGGACCCTGGACTACCGCGCGCCCGAGGGTGGATGCGCGGCGGGCGCCTTCGTCGAGGTGCCGCTCGGCCCGCGCCGGGTGCTTGGTGTGGTCTGGGGGCCGGGTCTCGGCGATTTCGACGCCGCCAAGGTGCGCAGCGTCCACAAGGTGCTGGACGTGCCGCCCATGACCGAGGAGATGCGCATCTTCCTCGGCCGCGCGGCCGACTACACGCTGACCCCGCTGCCCGCGATGCTGCGGCTCGCCACCCGTGCGCCGGGCCTGGGCGAGGGCCCGGCCATGCGCCGCGTGTTCGCCCGCGGCCTGTCCGAGCCCGACCGCATGACCGACGCCCGCGCCCGCGTGCTCGACGTGCTGGACGAACAGGAGGACGCGGTCTTCACCCAGAAGGAACTGGCCGACCTCGCCGGTGTCAGCGGTGGCGTGGTGAAGGGCCTGGCGGCGCAGGGCGTGATCGAGGAGCGCGCCGCGCCCCGCGACCTGCCGTTCCCGCGGCTGGATCCGGACCTGCCCGGCAAGGCCCTGACCGACGACCAGGCGGCGGCGGCCGGGACCCTGGCGGAAGGGGTCGCCGCGCGCAGTTATGCCACCACCATGCTGCGCGGCGTCACCGGGTCGGGCAAGACCGAGGTGTATCTCGAAGCGGTGGCGGCCTGCCTGCGCGCCGGGCGGCAGGCACTGGTCCTGCTGCCCGAGATCGCCCTGACCGCCGAGTTCCTCGACCGGGTCGAACAGCGCTTCGGCGCCCGCCCGGCCGAGTGGCATTCCGGCGTGACCATGACCGAGCGGCGGCGCGTCTGGCGGATGATCGGGCAGGGCAACGCGCAGCTTGTGGTGGGCGCGCGCTCGGCCCTGTTCCTGCCGTACCGCGACTTTGGCCTGATCGTCGTGGATGAGGAACACGACACCTCCTACAAGCAAGAGGACGGCGTGCTCTATTCCGCGCGCGACATGGCGGTCCTGCGCGCGGCGATCGCCGGGGCGCAGGTGGTGCTGGCCTCGGCCACGCCGTCGCTGGAGACCTGGGCCAATGTTGAAGCGGGCAAGTACCGCGCGCTGAGCCTGACCTCGCGCTTCGGCCCGGCCCGGATGCCCGAGATGCGCGCCATCGACATGCGGTCCGAGGACCTGCCCGGCGGGCGCTGGATCTCGCCCAGCCTGAAGGCCGAGGTCGAGGCGCGGCTGGAGCGGGGCGAGCAGTCGCTGCTGTTTCTCAACCGCCGCGGCTATGCGCCGGTGACGATCTGCCGGGCCTGCGGCCACCAGGTGGGCTGCGACCACTGCGACGCCCGCATGGTCGAGCACCGGTTCCTCAAGCGGCTGGTCTGCCACCAATGCGGCGAGACCAAGCCGGTGCCCGAGGTCTGTCCGGCCTGCGAGGTCGAGGGCAAGCTGGCCGCCGTCGGCCCCGGGGTCGAGCGGATGGGCGAAGAGGCGGCGGCGGTCTTTCCCGACGCGCGGGTCGAGGTGCTGTCGTCGGACATGTATTCCTCGGCCCGCGCGCTGAAGGCCCGGATCGCCGCCATCGCCGAGGGCGAGGCGGATATCGTCATCGGAACGCAGCTGGTGGCCAAGGGGCACAACTTCCCCAAGCTGACGCTGGTGGGCGTGATCGACGCCGATCTGGGGCTTCAAGGCAGCGACCTGCGGGCGGCCGAGCGGACGTTCCAGCTCATGCGGCAGGTGGCGGGGCGCGCGGGCCGGGCCGAGGCGCCGGGCACCGCGCTGTTGCAGACGTTCCAGCCCGAGCACCCGGTGATCCGCGCCATCGTCGCGGGCGACGAGGACGGGTTCTGGTCGGCCGAGGCGGCCGAGCGGCGGGCGGCGGGCGTGCCGCCCTACGGCCGCATGGCGGGTATCGTTCTGAGCGCGCCGGACGTTCAGGCGGTGTTCGACCTGGGCGCCGACATGGCGCGACGCGACGGTCCCCTGCGCCGGATCGGCGCGCAGCTGTTCGGGCCGGCACCCGCGCCCATCGCGCGGATCCGGGGCCGCCACCGGGTGCGCCTTCTGGTCAAGGCCGACAAGGCCGCGCCGTTGCAGGCCGCGCTGTCGGACTGGCTGCGGCAGTTCCGCTGGAAGGGCGACATCCGGGTGAGCGTCGATATCGACCCGCAGAGTTTCTACTGAACCGCGCGTTTCTTGACCGACATCAATGCGGGCGTTCAACCCTTGCCCCAGGGTGTCCTTGCCGGACCGGGGAGGGGAGGGGGCCGCAGAGTGGACATGCCAGTAGACAGCGTGACGCGGCCCCCAGCCCTGGGCCGTCCCGACCGGGCCCTTTTCGCCGAAGCACTGGCGCTCGCGTGGTCGGATTTCCGTGCCGCGCCGCGCTTCGGGCTGGCGGTGTCGGGCGTCTACGTGGTGCTGGGCTGGCTGATCGCGTGGATCACCTTGGCCAGCGGCACGACCTACTGGCTGGTGCTCGCCGCCATGGGGTTCCCGCTGATCGCGCCCTTCGCCGCCGTCGCGCTCTACGACGTATCGCGGCGGATGGACCTGCGCCAGCCGCTGACCTGGCGCGCGGTCCTGGCTGAGACGCTGGCGCAGCGCACCGGGCAACTTCCGCTGCTGGGCGCGGCGATGGTCATCCTGTTCCTGTTCTGGTTCTTCCTCGGCCACATGATCTTTGCGCTGTTCCTCGGGCTGTCGCCGATGACGAATGTCTCGACCGGCCTCGACGTCTACCTGACGGCGAACGGGCTGGGGATGCTGGCCTTCGGGACCCTGGTGGGCGGGGTCTTCGCGCTGGTGCTGTTCTCGACCTCGGTCATGGCGCTGCCGATGCTGCTGGACCGGGACATCGACGTGATCACCGCGATGATCGCCAGCGCGGGCTATGTGCGGCGCCATCCCGTCCCGATGCTGGGCTGGGGGCTGATGATCGCGGGACTGACGGTGCTGGCAATCGTGCCGGCGTTCCTTGGCCTGCTGGTGGTGTTGCCGTTGCTGGGACACGCGAGCTGGCACCTTTACGCGCTGGCCGTGGTGCGGGCGCGGCAGGAATGAAAAAGGGCCGCGCGTTGCCGCGCGGCCCTTCGGATCAGACGTCAGGCTGACTTAGCCCTGATCGGCGGTCGTCGCTTCGCGCGGCTGCCCGTCGGGACCGTAGAAGACGATCTCGACGCCTTCTTCCAGCTCGTCACGCAGCGAGGCGATTTCCTCGGCGCGGAGCTGCTGCTCGATCTGCGGGCGCACCTGCTCGAGCGGCGGCAGTTCGGCATCGCTGTTGGCGGCCGCTTCGTCGTAGACGCGCTGCACGGCCTCGTCGGTCACGACGCCTTCCATGCGGTCGCTCACGTAGGCTTCGATGGTGGCGTTCTCGTCCTGCATGCCCTGGCCGGACTGCGCATTGGAGCTGTCGTTGGCGGCCATGTCGGTCGTGTCGTCGCTCATCTCGGTCGAACCGGCGCTGTCGTCTGAGGCCATCTCGGTTTCGTCGCCGGTGCTATCCGAGCTGTCGGCGGCGTTGGCCTGCTGTTCGCTCTCGGCGCTCTGACCGTTCGTGCGGGCGGCATCCATCAGGATCAGCTCGCGCAGGACCAGCTGGTCGACAACGAAGGGAATCAGCTGCTCGGCCGGACGCTGTTGCATCTGCGGCGGCAGCGATTGCACGGCCGCGGTCACGTCGGACGCGGTGATCTCGGTCGTGCCGACGGTCACGATCAGCGGGTCGGCCGCGGTCTCGGCGCCGTCCATCCCCGAGCTGTCCATGGTCTCGGTCTGGGCCGTTTCGGTCTGGTCGCCGCTCATCTCGGCATTGGAATGCTCCTCGGCCAGCACCGGGCCGGCGGCGAGGGTGGCGGCGATTGCGGTCGTCGTCAGAATTTTCATGTCGGATATCCTCCGTTTCGATCAGTTCGGGGGGACAACGGGCACCCCCGGGGCCGGTGTTCCATCACGATGCCCGGGCCGGCGCTCGACCGCGCACGGACTTCCCTTCGATCCCGCCGCGGCGTAAGGCACTTCCATGCGCATCGTCCCCCTGTCCCAGGCGCGCGAGCTGCCCCTGTGGCGCAGGCCCGTGACGCTTCTTCTGCTAATGGCGTTCGCCATGCCGCTGGCCTTTGCCACGTGGTCCGCGCTTCTCAACAATTTCGTGATCGAGGTCGCCGATTTCACCGGGGTCGAGATCGGATGGTTGCACACCGTCCGCGAGATCCCGGGCTTCCTGGCGGTCGGCGTGATCGCGTTGATCATCTTCATCCGCGAACAGGTTCTGGGCCTCGTGTCCCTGCTGCTGCTGGGCGCGGCCACGGCGATCACGGCCTATTTTCCCAGCCTCGGCGGGATCCTCACGCTGACCATGCTCAGCTCCATCGGGTTTCACTACTACGAGACCGTGAACCAGAGCCTGCAACTGCAATGGCTGCCGAAGGACCGCGCGCCACAGGTGCTGGGCTGGCTGGTGGCCGTGGGCTCGGCCGCCGCGCTTCTGAGCTACAGCCTTCTGGTCGTCACGTGGCGCGCCTTCGATCTGAGCTATGCCACCGTCTACATGCTGGGCGGCGGCGCGACGGTGCTGATCGCCATCTATTGCATGGTCGTCTTCCCGCAGTTCCAGGCCCCCGACCCGCAGCTGAAGACCTTCGTGCTGCGCCGCCGTTACTGGCTATATTATGCGCTGCAGTTCATGTCGGGCGCGCGGCGGCAGATCTTCGTGGTCTTCGCGGCCTTCATGATGGTCGAGCGGTTCGGCTTCGACGTGCACGAGGTCACGGCGCTGCTGCTGATCAACTTCGTCGCCAACATGATCCTGGCGCCCTTCATGGGCCGTGCGGTGCACCGGTTCGGCGAACGGGCGACGCTGGGTTTCGAGTATATCGGCCTGATCGTGGTCTTCCTGCTGTATGGCGGGATCTACTATTTCGGCTGGGGCGTGGCGCTGGCCGCGACGCTTTACGTGGTCGATCACATCTTCTTCGCGCTGGCCTTCGCGCTGAAGACGTATTTCCAGAAGATCGCGGACCCGCGCGATATCGCGCCCACCGCCGCCGTGGCCTTCACGATCAACCACATCGCGGCCGTGTTCCTGCCCGCGGGGCTGGGATACCTGTGGGTGGTGTCGCCGGGTGCCGTCTTCGGCCTTGCGGCCGGCATGGCGGCCACGTCGCTGATGCTGGCGCTGATGATCCCGCGCCACCCCGCGCCGGGGAACGAGACGATCCTGAATCGCCTTGCCGCGACACCGGCGCAGTAGCAAGGGCCGCCGGTCGTCCCTATATCAGGCGCAACCGCGATAAGGAGATTTCCATGTTCCAGATCCTGCGCAAGAAAGCCGAGATGGTGTCGAAGGACGAAGCCCTGACCGGCCGCGAGGCCCCCATCGCCACGGCCGCCACGCATTACGTGCTCGACCGTCCGCTGACCGCCGAGGTGCCCGAGGGCCACGAGGTCGCCGTGTTCGGCATGGGCTGCTTCTGGGGTGTGGAACGGATGTTCTGGAAGCTGCCCGGCGTCTGGCTGACCATGGTCGGCTACGCGGGCGGCTATACCCCGAACCCGACCTACGAAGAGGTCTGCACCGGCCGCACCGGCCATAACGAGGTCGTGCGCGTCGTCTACGACCCCGAGGTGATCACCTACGAGGACCTGCTGAAGGTGTTCTGGGAAGGCCACGACCCGACCCAGGGCATGCGGCAGGGCAACGACGTGGGCACCCAGTACCGTTCGGGCATCTACACCACGACCGACGCGCAGAAGCAGGCGGCCAAGTCCACCCGCGACACCTTTGCCGAGCGGATGCGCGCCGCCGGGTTCGGCGAGATCACGACCGAGATCACGGACGCGCCGACCTTCTACTTCGCCGAAGGCTATCATCAGCAGTACCTGGCCAAGAATCCCGGCGGCTATTGCGGGATCGGCGGCACGGGCGTGACCTGCCCGATCGGCACCGGCCTGCCTGCGACCTGACGGCGCCCCACGAGGCGACACTTGCTACGACGCCGCGCGAGGGAAGCTTCGCGCGGCTTTTTCGTGCCCGCCGATACGGTTGCAAGGTCGCGTCTTCGGAACCGCGGCGCGTGCGCTGCGGTTCTGACCGGACACACGATCATCGTTCGCAGGCGCTCGGGAGGCGGCATTGGAAGACGTTCAGCAGGCAATCACCGGTTTGGACATCGGGGTCATCGCCGCCTATTTCGGCGTGGTCATCCTGATCGGCGTCTGGGTGTCCAAGCGCACCTCGTCCAGCGACGACCTGTTTCTTGCCGGGCGATCGCTGGGCTGGGCGGCCATCGGATTTTCGCTGTTCGCCTCGAACATCTCGTCCTCGACGCTCATCGGTCTGACGGGCTCGGCCTATACCACGGGTATCGCACCCTCGGCCTACGAGTGGATGGCGGGCATCCCGCTGCTGATCATGGCCTTCATCTTCGCCCCGATCTTCCTGAAGTCGAAGATCACGACGACGCCCGAGTATCTCGACCGCCGCTACAGCCGCCGCACGCGGCTGTATTTCTCGGGCCTGACGATCTTTTTCACCGTCGTGGTCGATTGCGCCGGCGGGCTTTACGCGGGGGGGCTGGTGCTGAACACCTTCTTCCCGAACGTGCCGCTCTGGGCCAGTTCGCTGGCGATCGGGCTTTTCGCCGGGATCTACACGGCGGCGGGCGGCCTGAAAGCGGTCGTCTATACCGACGTGCTGCAGGCCGTGGTCCTGATCGGCGGCTCGGCGATCCTGGCCTTCATGATGTTCGCGCAGCTGGATTTCTCGTTCGCCGAGATCCGCGAGAGCGTGCCGAACGAGAACCACCTGAGCATGGTGCTGCCTCTGTCGAACGAGACGCTGCCCTGGCCTGGCCTGTTCTTCGGCGTGTCGCTGCTGGGCTTCTGGTACTGGGTCACCAACCAGTACATCGTGCAGCGCATCCTGGGCGCCCGGTCGCTGCCCGACGCCCAGTGGGGCGCGATCCTGGGCGGCATGCTGAAGATCCTGCCGCTGTTCATCATGGTGTTTCCGGGCGCCATGGCCACCGCGATCCTGCCGGATATCGAGACGGCGGACCGGGTGTTTCCGATCATGATCACCGAGCTCTTGCCCGCGGGCCTGACGGGGCTGGTGCTGGCGGGGCTTATCGCCGCCATCATGTCCAGCGTCGATTCCACGCTGAATTCGTCCTCGACGCTCCTGATCCACGATTTCGTCACCAAGCCCGAGCAGGAAATCGAGGACAGCAAGCGCAAGCGCTACGGCACCTACGCCACGCTCAGCTTCATGGTGGCGGCGATCATCTGGGCGCCGCTGATCCAGTTCGCGGGCGGGCTGTGGTCCTACCTGCAACAGATGTTCTCGATCCTCGTGCCGCCGCTGGTGGTGCTGTTCGTCATGGGCGCGCTGTCGCGGATCGGGACCGAGAAGGGCGGCTTCTACACTTTGATCTTCGGCCACACGCTGGGCGCGGTGCTGTTCTGCCTCGGCAATGCCGGTGTAATGGGCCTGTTCGGGGCCGAGCCGATCTGGCCGCTGCATTTCACCATCAACGTGGCCGTGGTCACAGTGCTCTGCCTGCTTTTCTACGTGGGCGTCAGCCTGGTGACCGACAAGAAGGACATCGACGAGCAGGTGATGTGGCGCCGCGGCATGGCGCTGGAGGACGCGGCCTACGATCAGCCCTGGTACCTGGATATCCGCTGGCACGCGCTTGTCCTGGCGGTCGCGATGGCGGCGGTGCTGTTCGTCTTCTGGTGACGGCTTGGACTTGCTGCGGCGGGGCCATCGTGGAATGGGAAGGCGCCCCTGACCGCGCCCGACCGGAGCTTGCCCCATGCCGACCTTCACCGCGCTGACCACACTTCCCGATGCCGACAATGCCCGCGCGCTGGGCGAGGCGATGGAGCGGATGGACCCCGAGCCCACGGGCGTCGGCGTCTTCGAGATGGAGGACGACAGCGGCCTGTGGGAGGTGGGCGCCTATTTCGAGGCCGCGCCGGACCGGGCCGCGCTGGCCGTGCTGGAAGCGGCGTTCGACACCCGGCCCTTCGTCGTCAGCGAACTGCCCGAGGTCGACTGGGTGGCCAAGGTGCGCCGCGAATTGGCCCCGGTCGAGGCCGGGCGCTTCTGGCTCTACGGCAGCCACGACGCCGACAACCTGCCCGAGGACCGCGTGGCCCTGCTGGTGGATGCCGCCATGGCCTTCGGCACCGGCCATCACGGCACCACCCGCGGCTGTCTCGAGGCGCTGGACAAGCTGCTGGCCGAAGGGGTCACCTGCCGCAACGTGGTCGATATCGGTTGCGGCACCGCCGTCTTGGCCATGGCCGCCGCGCGCGTGTGGCCCGACCACCCCGTCCTGGCCAGCGATATCGACGCCGTGGCCGTGGACGTGGCGCGGGCAAATGTGGCGCTGAATGGGCTGAATGGCAGGGTGGATTGTGTCGAGGCCATGGGATTCGACCACGCCGACATCGCCGCACGCGCGCCCTTCGACCTGGTCTTCGCCAATATTCTAAAGGGCCCGCTGGTGGCCCTGGCGCCCGACGTGGCGCGGCACGCCGATTCGGGCGCTTTCGTGATCCTGTCGGGCATCCTGAACCCGCAGGCCGACGAGGTGATCGAGGTTTATGCACGCAACGGGATCAATCTGGTCGACCGCCGCGTGATTGGTGACTGGACGACGCTGACCCTGCGCGCCTGAGCCGGGAAAGCGCCCGGTTTCGGCCGCGAAGGGCCCGATTTTCGCCAGATTAGCCCGATTTGCCCCATTCCTGCCACATTCCGAGGCAATAACGCTTCCTGTCGGTGGGGGCCGACAACCGGGATGCTGCAAGATGGCTTACTTGACCGAAGCGAATTTCGATAGCCGCTCGAAGCGGATCATCAAGAACGCCAAGATCGCCAAGCGCGGTCGGATTCACACGATCACAGAAGACGGGCTGATCATCAGCCGTCCGCGCCGCGTGCGCCGCGAACTGCCGCTGATGGGCCTGATGCGCATCGCGCTTGCCCTGTGGGCGTTCAAGGCGCTGGCGATCCTGAACCTGGGCGTGGGTGACTACCAGGCGCGCGTCGAGACGCTGGCCAGCGGAAACAGCGTCGACCAGGCGGCGGCGTTCGTGCTGAGCGGCGACGCGCTGACGCTGGCGGTGGTCGATCTGGTCCAGCGCGGCATGAACATCCTGCAAGCGATGGAACTGGCGGCGATCTTCTGAAGGGGATGATCGCGCCGGGGAAGGCTGCGCGGGTGGGGCGCGCAGCCTTCCAAATGGTGCGGGCTGCCCTCAGATGTGGCGGCCCATGGCGCGAATGTCCTCGCGCGTGAGACCGATATCGAACAGCTCTTCTTCGGTCAGGCTGGACAGAACCTTCTGGGTCTTGCGAACACGGGTGGCGTCCACAACGGCGTAGGCCAGACGCACGAGATAGGTGGCGATGCGGGTGCTGAGCGCTTCGCCGGTGGGGCGGGACATGTCGTAGATTGCCATCGTTACATTCCTTCTATCGACGGACTTACAGGTCGGTTCAGCCATGCAGAACGGATCGCGCCTATTACTTGAGCAGCCGGCGAACAATCCGGTTTTTTCGCATGGCAGATATGCTCGGATTGCATGACGTTTCCGCGGGGTAAGCGGTCGTTTTCATGCTCTTTTTCAGCCGTTTATGACCGGTTCATTGACGCGTTCGCGATCTTTCGCGGCTGTCGCTTTGCGGGCACAGCGCACCGGTCCCGCCCGCATCGACCTTGGCGCATGTTCGCGTTTCGTGCTACGTGCCGTGTAACAAGCGGGAAGGGCAGGCAGGATGCGGATACTGGGCGTCGATCCGGGGCTTCAGACCATGGGCTGGGGGGTGATCGAGGTGGATGGCTCGCGCCTGCGGCACGTGGCCAACGGCCATTGCACCTCCGAGACCGGCACGGCGCTCGGCCTACGGCTGATGGGGCTGCACCGGCAGCTGACCGATCTGCTGGTCGTCCACGCGCCCGACACCGCCGCGATCGAGCAGACGTTCGTGAACCGCGACGGGGCCGGCACGCTCAAGCTGGGGCAGGCCCGGGGCGTGGCGCTGCTGGCGCTGGCGCAGTCCGGGATCGAGGTCGGCGAGTACGCCCCCAACACGGTCAAGAAGACCGTCGTGGGCGTGGGCCACGCCGACAAGCGCCAGGTCGAGCACATGGTGAAGATGCAGCTTCCCGGCGCGGTGCCAGCGGGGGCGGATGCCGCCGATGCGCTGGCCATCGCGCTCTGCCACGCGTTTCACCTGCAGGGCGCGCGGGCCATGGCGCGGGCGCGGGCATGATCGGGCGGCTGGCCGGGCGGCTGATCCTGCGGGGCACCGATCACGTGATGATTGACGTGGGCGGTGTCGGCTACGTCGTCTACGTCAACGAACGCACGCTGGCCGCGCTGCCCGGCGCGGGCGAGGCCGCGGCGCTTTATACTGACCTGCTGGTGCGCGAGGACCTGTTGCAGCTGTTCGGCTTCCTCACACCGGTGGAAAAGGAATGGCATCGCCTGCTGATGGGCGTGCAGGGGATCGGCGCGAAGGCGTCCATGGCGATTCTCGGCGCGCTGGGCCCCGACGGCGTCAGCCGCGCCATCGCGCTGGGCGATGCGGCGGCGGTGCGCACGGCGCCGGGGGTGGGCCCCAAGATCGCCCAGCGACTGGTGAACGAGCTGAAGGACAAGGCGCCCGCCGTCATGGCCATGGGGGCCGGGCCCGTGGCCAGCGCCCCGGCCGCCCCCGCCGATCCGGACCCCGTCATCGCGCCCGACAGCCCGCCGCCCGCGCCGGCCCCGGCCAGCAGCGCGGGCGCTCAGGCCGAGGCGCTGTCGGCGCTGGCCAACCTGGGCTATGCCCCCGCCGACGCCGCCCGCGCGGTGACCGAGGCCGCGGGTGACGGCGCAGACGACACCGCGTCGCTGATCCGCGCCGCGCTTAAGCGGCTGGCGCCGGCGGGTTAGCGCATGGATTTCAATGGCCTCCTTAGATCGGCTGAAATCGACCTACGACAAGTGTCCATCGTTCTCCACAAACCTGGAGACCTGAAGGTTCGAGCGATACTTGCGACATTTATCGAACAGCGGCCCGAGCTGTTCGAAGCCTACCAAAGCACGCACCCTCCATTGCAGGAGGCCACGGTCAAATCCCGTTGCTACCTCGCTTCGTTCTTCATGCGCGATCCGGGCGAGTTGGTTTTTCTCGCACTCTATGAGGTGAAAGACTGGAGCGAGACCGACGTCGATGGTCTAGCTGGAGATCCGATCTTTAGTGAAATGCTTCTCAAAGTTGACGGGGTCTCAAGCGAAGACATCTCAGCGCATATATCTTCGCGTCTTGCGGGACGCGCGCGCTTTGACTTCCGCCGAACTGCTCACCTTGCAGAGCTAGGCCGGCGTCTTGTCGTAGCGGATCCGGGAGGGAGAAATTACGTCCGGCGCGCGGATACTACGGATTTGGAAGTCTTGGAGCTGAAGCGCGAGGCGCGAATTACTTCACCGGTGCCGCCGTGGGATCAAATCTCAATTGATGCGCCGGAGATCGAGCATCTGCCGAATGACTGGGCGTCCAGCTTGCGGCACTGGCGTGGCATCTACCTGATTTTGGATCTTTCAGACGGCGCCCGGTATGTCGGCTCCGCCTATGGCCGGGAGAACCTCTTGGGTCGGTGGCGCGTGCACACGGCCTCTGCTACCGGTGTGACCAAAGAGTTGCGTAAACGCGATACGAGACATTTTCGGTTTTCGATTCTCGCGTTGGTTTCCCCCACTGCCACACCTGAAGAGGTGGTCGCCCGCGAAAGGTCTTGGATGAAGCGCATTGGCACCATCGATAGGGGGTTAAATACGTGACCGACATCCCCGATCCCGCGCTGCGCCCCGACCGACTGCCCGACGATGACGGCCCCGCGCTGCGGCCCCAGTCGCTGGATGCCTTCACCGGGCAGGCCGAGGCGCGCGCCAACCTGAAGGTCTTCATCGAAAGCGCCCGGATGCGCGAGCGGGCGATGGATCACGCGCTGTTCCACGGCCCTCCGGGCCTGGGCAAGACCACCCTGGCGCAGATCGTCGCGCGCGAGCTGGGCGTGAACTTCAAGATGACCAGCGGGCCGGTCCTGGCCAAGGCGGGCGACCTGGCGGCGATCCTGACCAATCTCGACGCGCGCGACGTGCTGTTCATCGACGAGATCCACCGCTTGAACCCGGTGGTCGAGGAGATCCTCTATCCCGCGCTCGAGGATTTCGAATTGGACCTCGTGATCGGCGAGGGGCCGGCGGCACGGTCGGTCCGGATCGAGCTTCAGCCCTTCACGCTGGTGGGGGCGACCACCCGGCTGGGCCTTCTGACCACCCCCCTGCGCGACCGGTTCGGCATCCCGGTCCGGCTGCAATTCTATACCGTGGACGAGCTGTCGGACATCGTGGCGCGGGGCGCGCGGATGATGGGTGTGGCGGCCGATGCCGACGGCGTGCGCGAGATCGCGGCGCGGGCGCGGGGCACGCCCCGGATCGCCGGGCGGCTGCTGCGCCGGGTGGTGGATTTCGCGCTGGTCGATGGCGACGGTCGGATCACCCGCGTCTTGGCCGACGATGCACTGACGCGGCTGGGCGTGGACCGGATCGGTCTCGACGGCGCGGACCGGCGCTACCTGCGGCTGATCGCGGAGCATTACCAGGGCGGCCCGGTTGGGATCGAAACGCTGTCGGCGGCGCTGAGCGAAAGCCGCGACGCGCTGGAGGAAGTGATCGAGCCCTACCTTTTGCAGCAGGGCCTGATCCAGCGCACGCCGCGGGGGCGGATGCTGACGCAGGGGGCCTGGACCCACCTGGGCCTGCCGCGGCCCCGCAGCGACGTGGGCGACGACCTGTTCGGCTAGCCCGGCCGACGCGCGGGTCAGCTCATCGAAAGGTCGTCGAAGATATCGGTGTCACTTGCCGGCTCGATCGCCTGGAGCATCAGGATCGCCAAGAAGATGATCCCGAGGACGACCGAGGTGAAAACCGAAAGCCCGTCCGCGACCGCGAGCGAGACGGAGCTTCGCAGGTCGAAGGAATGCGCCATGGTCACGCTGCCGACAGTGGTCAGGCCGAACAGGGCGCCGGAGAGATCCACGAACGAGCGACGAGGCCAGCCACGCGCCGTGCGGCCGATGAGCCCGCCCGCAAGAATGATCAGCCCGCCGGTCAGGTAGGACATGTGGTCATCGGGGGCCAACGCGATCGGCAGCATGCCGTCGATGCCGGCGTCGCTCGCGGTCAGCCGGACGCATATGTTCAGCGCGACGATGAAGATCACGGCGGCGCAGACCCGTCCTGCCAGCAGGCGAAGCCGGTCCCGATCGCTGGTGGCCAAAAGCAGCGCCACGGCGAGCCCGAAGAACGAGACCTGCGTCGTCGGGACGATGGCGGCATAATGCGCGCTGCCGCGCACCCAGACATCATTGCCGCCCACCCATCCGACGACCAGGCCGGACACGCAGAAGGCGATCACGGTGAGAGAGACCGCGAAGAGGACACGACTCAGGACGGGATGCATCATCGGCGATTTCACTTCACGAATGCTGTCCCTTAAGCGGGTAAGAATCAGAGTTTATCAGGGCGCCGCAACAACTCAATGATGTATCGGGCCGTTCGGCCTAGAGCCGCCTTGCCCAAAGGTCGTAGTCGCCGGCCTCGTCCACCTCGACGTCGACGAGCTGACCCGCCGAGAGGTCGGCGAAATTCTCGTCGATATAAAGGTGCCCGTCGATCTCGGGTGCGTCGCCCATGGTCCGGCAGGTGGCCGCCTCGTCATCGACGCTGTCGACGATGACCTGCATCCGCTTGCCGACCTTGGCCTCCAGCCGCGCGGCCGAGATCGCTTGCGCCTTTTCCATGAACCGCTCCCACCGCTCCTGCTTGACCGCGTCGGGGACATGGTCGGGCAGCGCGTTCGAGCGGGCGCCCTCGACATTCTCGTATTGAAAGCAGCCGACGCGATCCAGCTGCGCCTCGTCCAGCCAGTCGAGCAGGGTCTGGAATTCTTCCTCGGTCTCGCCGGGATAGCCGACGATGAAGGTCGAGCGCAGGGTGATGTCGGGGCAGTCGCGGCGCCAGGCGGCGATCTCGTCCAGCGTGCGCGCGGCCGCGGCGGGGCGCGCCATGCGTTTGAGCGTGTCGGGATGGGCGTGCTGGAACGGGATGTCCAGGTAGGGCAGCAGCCCCGAGGCCGGGTCGGCCATGTGCGGGATCAGCTCGCGCACATGGGGGTAGGGATAGACATAGTGCAGCCGCACCCAGGCCCCGAGCGTCCCGATGTCGCGCGCCAGGTCCAGGATCGGCGCCTTCGCCTCGCGGTCCTTCCAGTCGGTGCCATAGGCGCTGGTGTCCTGGCTGATGACGAGCAGCTCGCGCACGCCGGCCTCGACCAGCTTCTCGGCCTCGCGCATCACAGCCTTGGCCGGGCGCGATTGCAGCCGCCCGCGCATGTCGGGGATGATGCAGAACTTGCACTTGTGGTTACAGCCTTCCGAGATCTTCAGGTAGCTGTAGTGTCGCGGTGTCAGGCTGACGCCCCGGGCGGGCAGCAGGTCGACGAACGGGTCCGGGTCCGGCGGCACCGCGGCGTGCACGGCATCGAGCACCTGTTCGTATTGATGCGGCCCGGTCACGGCCAGCACGCGGGGATGCGCGCCGGTGATATAGTCGGGCTCGGCCCCGAGGCAGCCGGTGACGATGACGCGCCCGTTCTCGGTCAGCGCTTCGCCGATGGCGTCCAGGCTTTCGGCCTTGGCGCTGTCGAGGAACCCGCAGGTGTTCACGATCACCGCGTCGGCGCCCGAGTAGTCGGGCGAGATGCCGTAGCCTTCGGCCCGCAGGCGAGTCAGGATGCGCTCGCTGTCGACCAGCGCCTTGGGACAGCCGAGGCTGACCATGCCGATGGTGGGCTGGTTGCGGCCCGGCCGCACCGTGCCGAGGTCACGTTCGAGCCGGGGGTTCGACAGGTCGGGGCGAAGGTCGGGCGGGTTCTGTGCCATGGCCGCGCTATAGGCGCTTGGACGCCGTGAGGGAAGGGCCATGGGCGGGCAAGGGCGGCGATATCCGCCGTGATCGCGGCCGGTGTCGGCACGGTATGGCGATCATCGATCGACTGTCCGCTGGCTCGGGTTGTCCCCCTTTCGTCTGGCCCGGAGGCTGCCGGGGCAAACTCGGCTCTCTACCGGGTTGCGAACGGCGGCCCGGTTGCCGCGCGGACCTTGATTCCATCGTCCGGGCCAGGACATCGACGGCATTTGTAAGACGAATTTAGTAAATTCGCGCCAATATCTCGGCAAAGATGATATATCCCCATCACTTTGCCACAATTCGCGTCGAAAAGGTGGCGTTAACCTTAAGGAGGTTCGCACCGTGACGACCCGTATCCTCAGATTGTCCGCTGCCACGATGCTGCTTGCATCGGCCGCCGTCGCTGTTGCGCCGCGGCTGACGGGGCATATTTCGTCTTCGGCCGTGGTCAACGCACCGATCATCGCGGTCTATGCGCCCTTCGACGGGGTGATCGAGCAGGCATCTCCGAGCATCGCGCAGCCGGTCGAGGAGGGGGATACCCTTCTGGTTCTGAACAACCGCAGCCTGCGGGGCTCCGAGCTTCGTGCGCTGCGCAGCTCTCTGGCCGCCGTTTCGGGCGAGATGTCGGGGCTGACCCAGCAATCAAACGCGCTGGAACGCCTGCGCAAGGAACTTGAAAACCGCCGCGACGCCGCCGTCGATGCGCGCAAGCGCTGGTTCGTGCCCCGCCTGGACGAGGCTTGGGCCATGGTCCAGCACGCCGAGGCCACCGTGGACGCGTCGAATGCCCGGCTGCAACGGATCGAGAAGCTGTCGAAGAACGGCAGCATCGCGCAAAGGGAAGTCGAGGAAGCCCGCACGACACTGCTCGAGGATCGCGCCACGCTGGCAAGCGCGACGGCCACGATGCGCCGGCTCCAGATCGAGCGTGACGCGCTGACCGGCGGATCGAACCTGGACCTCGAATCGAACGATCTCGAGCAGATCGGCTATCGCCTGGACGAGATCGCGGTCCGCCAGGCCGACATCCAGGCCCGCCTGATCCAATTGCGCGCCAGCCGCCAGGGCCTGCAATCGCAGATCGCCGGCCTGAGCATCGAGACCAAGAAACAGAACGCCTTCGTCCCGAAGGTCACCGCCGTCGGCGTGATCTGGGAGGTTTCGGCCCCTGAGGGCTCGTCGGTCAGCATCGGCGAGCCGCTGGCGCAGATCCTGGACTGCTCTCGGCGGTTCATGGAGGTGATCCTGCCGGAAGAGAGCTTCGAGACCATCGTTCCGGGCACCCCGGCACAGGTCAAATACAAGGGCGCCACCGAAAGCTTCACCGCGCGGGTGGCGGCCGTTTACGGCGCCAACACGCGTCCCAACCGCAACATGCAGGCCGCCGAGCCGCGGATCACGGTTGATCGCGGGCTGCGCGTCATCGTGGGCATCGGCGCGGTGGATCCCTCCGACCCCAAGGTGTCCCGCGCCTTCTGCGAGGTCGGACGCTCGGCCGAGGTGCGGTTCGACCGCAAGAACACGATTCTCGACGCCGTGCGCGCCCTGGCGGGCCGGGTCGGCCTGCTGGACCAGCCGTTGGTGGCGGGCCTCGTCAATGACGGGACCGAAACGGACAGCCGGATCAACTGATGCTGCCCGACTATCTGGTCCCCCTCGCGCTGGTCTTCGGGACCGCCATGCTGCTGCCGCGCGGCTGGCTCAGCGGGCGCACGCCGCGCAACATGGCGGTCGTCGCGCTTTTCCTGGCCGTGGCGGGCGTGGCGTGGCGCTATCTTCAGTGGCGGCTGGGCGAAACGCTGCCCGAACCCGGCACGCCCATGGGCGAACAGGTCTTCTTCTACACGGTCCTGGCGATCGAGCTGGCGGTCTGGGTCGAAACGGCGATCCTGTTCGCCATGTTGTCGCGGCGGCGCGACAACTCGGCCGCCGCCGATGCGGGCGAGGCGCGGCTGCGTGCCCTTGCGCCCGCCGATCATCCCACCGTCGACGTCTTCATCGCGACCTACAACGAGGACCTCGCCGTCCTGGAAAAAACCATCGTCGGCGCCGCCTCGCTGGACTGGCCCGAGGACCGGTTGCGGGTCTGCGTGCTGGATGACGGCCAACGCGACTGGCTGCGGGACTACTGCGCGACCAAGGGCGTCGACTACCTGACGCGCGAGGGTAACGCCCATGCCAAGGCCGGCAACATCAATGCCGCCATCGCCCGGACCGACGGCGAGTTCTTCATGGTGCTCGACGCGGATTTCGTGCCGCAGCAGAACTTTCTCTATCGCGCGATGGGGCTGTTCGCGGACGAAAAGGTGGGAATCGTGCAGATCCCGCATTCGTTCTACAACGCCGACCCCATGCAGACGAACCTGGGAATGCGCGGGCAGATGCCCGACGACCAGCGGCTGTTCTTCGGCGAGATCATGGCCGGCCGAGACGGCTGGAACGCGGCCTTCTGCTGCGGGTCGAACTCGATCACCCGGCGCAAGGCGATCGAGGCGGTGGGCGGCGGTCTGCCCTACGGCTCGATCACCGAGGATATGCTTCTGACGCTGGCGATGCTTCGCAAGGGCTACGTCACCCGCTACCTGAACGAACGGCTGGCGATCGGGCTGGCGCCGGAATCGCTGTCGGCGATGTACGTGCAGCGGGCGCGCTGGGCGCGCGGCGCGATGCAGATCCTGTTCCTGCGCGAAGGTCCGATCGGCCCCGGGCTGAAGCTGCAGCACCGCATCCTGTTCCTGCCGACGCACTGGCTGGTCCAGCCGCTGGTCGTGCTGGCGACCCTCGGGATGCCGGCCATCTGTCTCTGGACCGGCTGGTCGCCCCTGCCCGGCGCAACCACAGAAGAGATCCTTTCGGTCCAGCTGCCCGCCGTGGCCGCGACCATGCTGGCCCTGCGCCTGGTCGCACCGGGCAGCTATTTCCCCCTGGCCTCGACGGTGCACACCGCTTTGCAGACGCCGCGAACATTGCCCACGGTGCTGACCACGCTGGTGCGCCCGCACGGGCACGCCTTCAAGGTGACGCCCAAGGGCAAGGCGGCCGGCAACGCGACCGACAGGCTGATGAGCCTTGCGCCCTCGGCGCTGGTCCTCGTCACCGCGATCGGCCTTTACCTGAATTCCGACATCAACACGCGCATCCTGGACACGGCGGACCAGTTGTCGCTGACGGCGGTATGGGCGGTCCTGGCGATGTTGGTCCTGTCGGTGGTGCAGGTGGTGGCCATGTCGCCCCCGGGCGAGATCGAGGAAGAGAAGTTCGCCGTCGATGTGCCCTGCATGTTCGGCACCCGCCCGGGCCAGCGGATCGCGGCCACCATCGCCCACCTGTCGGTGGACAGCGCGACGCTGCGGCTGGCCGATGCGACCGACATGCACCGCAACACGCGCTGGCTGCGGCTGGACATTCCCGAAGTCGGTGCGCTGAAGGCCTGGCTCCAGCGGGTGGACGGAAACGTGGCCCACGTGGCCTTCGACCTGCCCGAGGGCGAGCGGCGCGACCAGCTGATCCGCGCGCTGTTCACGACCGGGCTGGACAATTCCACCCAAACCCTCAGCGCCTTCCGGGTGGGTCTGGGCCTGCTGGCGCGGATCCTGCACACAGAACGGCGGATCGAGACGCTGCGGCGCCCGAAGAACGCACCGCCCGCCTGGATCGAGGTCGAGGTCGCGCGCGCGCCCATCCCGCCCGAGCTGCGCGATGCCATCATCCGCCCCGCCGCCGCGTGGACCCAGGTGGCCTGGATGCTGAACGGCATGACGCTGATCGACCCCGCGATGCTCGAAGGCAGCGTCGAGGCCTGACCGTCGGCCCGGGGCCGTTCCCGGCTCGCTATCCCTTGATAGACTGCCGAAGAAACGGGCAGGCCGCACGAATGCGGCCGCATTCCCGGATTATCCGCCGGGTAATCCGGTCCGGGGTGTTTTGCTGCGCTGCAGCGGGCCTACCTTTGCCACATGACCTATTCAGAGCTTTTTTCGACCGAGGCGGTGCAGCTGGCCCTCCTCGCGCTTGCCGTGATTTTCGCCCTGAGCGTCCACCGGCTGGTCTGGCGGATCGTGCTGCGCTTCATGTCCGGCCACGACGGGCTGATCTGGCGCACGGCGCGGCGGCTTCAGCGGCCGTTCCGGCTTGTCCTCGTGATCCTGGCGGTCGGCATCGCGCTGCCGCTGCTGGAGTTGCCCGGCCTGTGGGAACAGCGGCTGGAACACGCGGCGCGGGCGCTGCTGATCGTGTTCGTCGGCTGGTCGGCGTTGATCTTCACTGACGTGCTGACCGGACGGGCCATCTCGCGCACCTCGCTGGAAGAAGAGGACTACGGCGCGCGCACGACCGCCACGCAGCTCAACGTGTTGCAGAAGGTCTCCAAGATCATGATCATCCTGCTCACGGCGGGGGTGGTTCTTTCGACGTTCGAGGGGGTGCGCAGCTTCGGCCTCTCGCTTTTCGCCTCGGCGGGGGCGGCCGGTCTCGTCCTGGGCTTTGCCGCGCGGCCGGTGCTGGCCAACCTGATCGCGGGCATCCAAATCGCGCTCACCCAGCCGATCCGCCTGAACGACGTTGTCATCGTCGAGGGCGAGTGGGGCTGGATCGAGGAGATCCGCGCGACCTATGTCGTGATCCGCATCTGGGACCTGCGGCGCATGGTCGTGCCGCTCGCCCATTTCATCGAGAAGCCGTTCCAGAACTGGACCCGCGAGTCGAGCCAGATCATCGGCGGCACCAACTGGCACCTGGACTACACGGCGCCCGTGCCCGAGATGCGCAAGAAGCTGCGCGAGATCTGCGAACAGTCCGAGTATTTCGACGGCAAGGTCTGTGTCCTGCAGGTGATCGACACGGCGCAGGACACCATCGAGATCCGCGCGCTGATGAGCGCCCGCAACTCGCCCCGCGCGTGGGAGCTGCGCTGCGAGGTTCGCGAGAAGATGATCGACTGGCTGCAGCGGGCACACCCCCACGCCCTGCCGCGCCGCCGCGCCGAGGTCACGGGCCCCGTCGAGACGCGCATGGCGCGGCCAGCGCCCGCAGCGAACGAGGCTCGGGCGAAATCGGCCTGACGAAAAGGGGTGGATGGTAGCGTGAGGCGCTGCCTGACTTTTGTATCAGGCTCTCTCGATACGTCTTAAAAAATACAGCATTGGCAGGGATATGCGCCGTGTGTAGTCTCAGTCTGTGTCGTCGTATTTCATCCAATCGCACCCGAAATGATGGGACAAATGATGGGACAGATAGGCGATGCATCGCTGCGGACGCTTCTTTGGAACCGAGCTTCGCGTCTGCCAAACGACCGACACTCTATTCAGGAGTACCACCAATGAACGAAGCAACTCTCTCCCGCCGGTCCCTGCTGGCGGGCCTGGCGACAGCGGCGACGGCCGCATCTGGCGCCGCAGCAAGCGCCTATCAAGCCGAGAATCCCGAGCTCCTGGCGCTGGCCGATCAACTGCCCGAGCTGGCGGAGGAGCACGCCGCGGCATCGGGGGCGGTTCGCCGGATTGTCGCGGAGTGGTCGCCACACTGGCCGACGCCAGACCCCGAGATTGTTCGGTACAGCCAGGGCTCGAAGACGCATCGAGGGATCGACGGCAGAGGGATCGCGACCGCCTGGAGTCGGAGCGGGACCACGGATGTAAAGCAACTCGGAACGCCGGAGGTCTTCGCAGCGTCGGCCGCTTCTCACCGCTCCGAGGCCGCGCGAAAGGCAAAGACCAAGAGCCAGCGCGGGATGAAATTCCACCTTCACCATGCTGAGGAAGACGAAGCACTCATTGAGCCAGCACGCGCCTACTGGTCCGAGGTCGACCGCATCACAGAGGCTTCTGGGATCGAGGAGGCGAAAGAACGTCTCACAGCGGCCCGCGAAGCGCTGGAACGGCATATAGACGCCATCATGGCCGCAGAAGACCGGACCATCGCCGGCGCGGCGATCAAGGCCGAGGCGATCGAGGAGTGGGGAAAGATCGATCTCTTCTATCGGATGCTGAATCCGAAGGGGCCCGATTGGGCCGAGGCCCTGGCTCAGTCGATCATGCGTCACGCCCGCGCCGCTGCCTGATCAGAGGGAGGTAGCATTGCCCAAGCTTACGAAGCGATCAATCGACGCCCTGAAAGAGCCGGGCTTGTACGGCGACGGCGAGGGCCTTTACCTCCGGGTGGGTCCCACGCTGTCCAAGTCTTGGATCTTGCGGACGGTCGTGCATGGAAAGCGGCGTGATTTTGGGTTGGGCTCCGCGTCTCATGTATCGCTCGCTGAGGCGCGGGAGACGGCGCGTGCGTATCGCAAGAAGGCGCGACAGGGTTCCGATCCTGTCGCGCTGAGAAGGAAGCAAGGGCTCACGTTCGCGGACGCGGCGCGAGAGGTCCATGCCTCGATGCTGCCCACGTGGCGCAATCCGAAGCACGGTCAGATCTGGATCTCGGGGCTCGAGCGCTATGCCTTCCCGATCATCGGCAAACGCCAAATCGACAGCCTCACCTCGGCGGACGTGCTGGCCGTTCTCACTCCGGTCTGGGTCGAAAAGCACGAGACCGCCAAGCGGCTGAGACAGCGCCTGGGCGCGATCTTTGACTGGGCGCGGGGGGCGGGGCATTACCCGCATGAGAATCCCGTTTCGGGCATCAAGAAGGCTCTGCCGGTCGTTCGGCCAAAGGTGCAGCACATGAACGCGCTGGACTGGAAGGAGCTCCCAGCATTCTTCCAGCAGTTGGACCAGCGGGAGGGCATGTCGGCCCGCGCGTTCGAGTTCCTGATCCTGACGTGCGGCCGATCAAACGAGATCCGCGGCGCCCGCTGGTCGGAGATCGCAGGTAACGTCTGGGACATCCCCGGCGAGCGCATGAAGGCCGGGCGCTCGCATCGGGTTCCGCTGTCTGACCGGGCGCTGGCGGTGTTGGAGGACGTGCGAGGGCTCGATGATGACCTGATCTTCCCCAGCACAAAGCGGGCCGACGATGGCTCAGCCGTCCCCATGTCGGATACGGTCTTTCACCGGCTGATGAAGCGGATGAAAGTTGAAGGCATCACGGCGCACGGCTTTCGATCCACCTTCCGAGACTGGTGCAGCGAGAGCGCCCGCGCTGACAGAGAACTTGCAGAGGCCGCGCTGGCCCATTCGTTCGGGAGCCTGGTCGAGCGGGCCTATGCGCGGTCCGACCTGTTCGACCGGCGGCGCGAGCTGATGGACGCCTGGGCACGATTTGTCACCGGTGAGAGCGGAGACGTTGTCCAGATGGTGCGGGCATGAGTGAAGATGATGATGCTCGGGAGCAATCCTCTCTCAATGCTCAAAGAGAGGCGGAGCTCGTTCAGTCTCAGGCAAGATTGGACGGCGCAATAGACCTTCTGGCTTGGAAAATCTGGGCGCGTGAGTTTCGCCCCAATTTGTCTTCGCGCAGCAATTGGCCAGACCGGAATATTCTGTCAGACCCCATCGCGGAGGCTCTCGTCTTCTGCGATCAGCAATTCTTCGAGCTCGCGAAGCATCACGCCTCACTGCTCTTGGATGACGAATTCGGTACGTTGCCAGGTCTCAGGTCCGTTGCCTCCCAACTGTTGCGCGCGACACCCCCGAATGATCTTCCGAAGGCTCGACGCGATATCGGACGTGATTTTCTTGTCGTCTGCTGCATTGAAATCGCTTGGGACGAGGGCTTGTGGTTCGATTTGGAAAAATCGGAGCTCACAGGGGAGCCGTCGAACAGAAAATCAGGCAGGATCAATTCCGCAGCCTTACTACAGCCAGAACTGCGACCTTCAATGGCAGCGCTGCGACTGTACGAGCTACTGGCAAGCAATCGTAGGCTGGCGCTTCTCGAGGATAAGGTTCCATCGCCTGAAGCTATTCGAAGGATTTGGGCCGAGCGCGAGACTATCAAGGTTGCGGTTCGTGACCGGTTGCATCGGCCGGATGAAAACTGGTGAAGATCATGCTGGTAACGAGTGGGTTGCAACAAGACTAGATGAGACATGAGGGCATCTGGAGAGGATGACCCATGTCCCAAAATATCGAACCTTGCCTGCTGACGGTGAAAGAGGTTGCGCAGGCACTCCGCGTGAGTGTGGCAACCGTTTGGCGATGGAGTGCCGCTGGCGAACTCCCGCCTCCCATCAAGATCTGCGGATCCACGCGCTGGCGTCGCGCAGACATCGAGACGCTGATCGCAATCGCTGCGGCATAGCATGATCACCCAATCAGATCTTTGAAAACAGAGACCCCGCGCTCTGGAAACGCGGGGCCAAACCAGCGGTCGGTAGCTCTGGACGGGCGGACGGTGGCGCTGGATTGGAACGGCATACCATGGGGCGGAACCTCATGCCAAGGGCAGTCCGAAAGGTGGAAGCCTGGTTCCCGGCGAAGCGTTTCAGCGCCGAAAGTAGCCACCGATCGACAGACGTAAGCGCACGATCTGTCGGGCCTTAAGCGGCGGGCTCGTCCGAATGGACAGGTCAAGATCGTGCAGGCGTAGGGACTGGCTTCAGCCATGTGCTGGGGCTGGTCGTCCTATGCCTGTCACAACGGGTCTGAACCGATGGACAGATCTTTCAGAAAAAAGGAAGCCATTGTGACAAGTCTGACCGAAGAGATTGTGACAGAGCTTCAATTCGGCCATTTGAGCCCGAAAGATCTGACCGGGCGCCTGAACGACGTGACCTATTCAGCGATCCGACAGGCCCTTTGCAGGATGGCGAAAGCGGGCACTGTCACAAAGGTCGGTCGCGGGCGTTACTCGCTGCCGAATGCCGATGAGGCAGGGCAAGTGGTGAGTGCCGCCCCTATTGATGGAGCTGCGGTCTCCGGTGCAAGCGCCGCGCTGTCAAACGATCGAGCCCGGCAGATACATGCATCACTGCAATCGCTATGGGCGGAGCATTTGGCGCTCGATGATCCCATGAACCCTGATGCCTGGGCATGACACACGGCCCGTCACATCGCAGCCAACAGGTGCGCCCGTCACAATGCACAGGGCGGCAGCCTCAACTCGAATGGGTCTACCGATGAGCGAAGAACGTCTCCGCGCCGCCATGATGGCCGACGCCCGCGCCTACCAGGTCCGCACCGGTGCCCGCCGCCGTCCGTGGAATTGGCGCCCGAAGCCTGAATACCTGTTCCGCCGGGTGCTGGCCTACCGGGACAGCCCGCTGACGACGGACCAGATCGCCGTCGAGCTGCGCGCCGGCCGTGATGCTGTGGAAAGAGCCTTTGAGGCGGCCGGTTTTCCTCGGAAGCGGATGTGAGGGGCCGCGAAAACCCTCAGAATTTTCCGCAGGAATGGCAAGAAGGCTTTCGCGAGGGGTCTGGGTAGCCAAGCGGGAAAACTGCACTCCTGCCCGCTTTCCAGCGGCTGTCTGTCGATCTCGGGGAAAAAAGGTGCCCAAGGCGCCGCGATTGGCGCCCTGGGACCCGCAGGATCACTTGATCAGATACTCCCGGCTGCGGGCTTCCATCTCCCGCGCGCGGGCTTCGCGGTCCCGGTTCTGCCGTGCCAGGACCTCTTGGCGAAGGGGTTGAGCATCGGCGTAGCTGAGGCCGAAGCGGTCGAAGGTTGCGGACACTTCCAAGGCGGCCTTCATCGGATCGGCGCCCTTCGTCTCAGCCTCGAGCTGGGCGCCTTCGGTGATCATCGATTGGATTTCACCGGGCACCTTGTACCAGACACGGAAGAGGGCTTCCGCGAACTGGATCTTCGCGGCTGCGGCGGCTTCGGGGTCGTTCAGGTTCATCGTCATCTCCTGCATTGAAACGATGATCCGAGATTACAGCGGACCCGAACCTGCCGCCTTGCACCGTGGGTTTCTCAATCCTCGATCACATCTTCCGCGGTTTCCGGCGTGACATCGACGGGCGGTTCTCCGTAGTCGAACGGATTGAAGGAATATTCATGGCTGAACTTTCCTTCGACCCTTTTCACGGGAGCGACACCGTCGACGCCTGCCACCCACTTACTGGCCTCGAGGCGCACATGCTCTGAAGCTGCCGTCTTGCTGAGAATTTCGATCCGAGCGAATGCCCTTTGCGCGGCGTTGTCTCGGAGCTCCCTAACCATCTGGAAATATGCGTCTTTCACGTGTTTTTTCCGGAAGGCGCGCACGGCACTGTCGGGGTCCATGCCTGCTTGTCGTCCCGCTTCGCGGACATCTAGGCCACTATAGGCCATCAGCTCCAGTGCGCGGCGCATCTTGGCACTTACACGGGCCCTATGGCTCACTGTGGCGGCCTTGTTCCGGCTGGCGGGGAGGCGTGCGGCGTTCTTGTCGTCTTCCATGTCTGATCCTGCGAGGGGAGCGCTCCGCGCCATCTCACCTGATCTCTGGGCCCCCCGCTATTCACAGGTCTCAGTGAATGGCGAGGGAGTGTCCTCGGCGTGAGGATTGCCGGAATCAATCAGGAGCCAAACCCATGCCCTTCTTCCAGCCCGAAGACGAAAGCGATCCACTGGGCCCTCTGTCGCTGGCGGAGGGCCTTTCCGTCACGCCCGAGGAAGCGGCAGCCGACCCCGAGGGATCGCTGCTGGCGTCCGCCTTCCGGCAGGAAAACCCCATCGGCTCGTTCGTCTCGTCGTTCACCTATGACCGCGAGAAGGATTTCGACCCCGAATACCGGCCGTGGGAGGACATCCAGGGCACCGAGTATGAGACGTATTCGGATCGGTTCGTGGGCGCGCGGGACAAGGCCGACGTGCTGGCGATGAAGCAGCAGATCGACCAGGAGGTGGAGGACCGGCGCGTCGTGGGCGCGGCCGGGGGCCTGGGCATCGTCGCATCCATCGGCGCGGCCATCCTCTCGCCCACGTCGCTCCTGCCTGGCGGCGCGGTGGTCAAGGGCGCGCGGGGCGTCAGCATCGCGCGCACGGGGCTGTCCGTGGGTCTGAGCGCCGGCGCGGCGACGGCGGTGGACGAGGCGGTGCTGCAATCGACGCAGCAGATCCGCACGGCGGCGGAAAGCGCGGCGGCCATCGGCGGGTCCGTCATTCTTGGTGGCGCGCTGGGGGCGGGCGTGGGCGCGCTGTCGGCGCGGGAGTTCAAGCGCAGCGCGGTGGCGGCTGAACAGTTTCTGGGCGCGCGGACAGAGTTCGATGACGGCCTTCGGTCGGTCGGCGCGGCCGAGAACCGGCGCGACCTGTCGCTGCGGCGCGAGAAGCTGTTCCAGACGCTGAACAAGATCCCCGGTCTGCGGCTGACGGTGCGCAGCGACCCCATCCTCCGCGGGCTGGTCAGCGACAACATGGCGGCGCGGCAGGCGACGGCCGATCTGGTCGACACGCCGTTGCAGTTCGCGGCGAACGAGCGCGGTGAGACGGTGCGCGTCGGATCCTCGGTCGAAGGGGCCATCAAGGACCGCGAGTTGCAGGAGCTCGCGCGGTCGGTCCAGTATCTCGCCCGCTCCTTCGCCGAATACCGCAAGGACGGCCCGGTCGGCATGGTCGGCCGCATCACGAACCCGATCACGTCGCGCTACGAGAACCTGGTCGGCAAGAGCCAGAAGTTGTCCGAGCGCGAGTTCGTGGAGGAAGTCGGCAAGGCCATGCGTCGCGGCGACAAGCACCCGATCCCGCAGGTGCAGGCGGCGGCGGACGCGCTGCGGCAGAACGTGTTCGACAAGATCAAGGACGAAGCGATCGAGCTCGGCATGTTCGATGAGGGCCTGAACCTTGATCACGGCGGCAGCTACTTCACGCGCAGCTACAACGTCGGCAAGATCAACCAGCACTACGGCGACGGCTCGGCCGACGACATCCTGCCGGTGCTGGTTCGCGAGTTCCAGGAACGCCGCGCCCGCGCCATCGACAGCCTTGCCGAGGACAGCACCGTCGATGAGCTGGAAACGGCGCAGATGCAGTTGCGGCAGCAGGCGCGCACCGCCCAGACCGCGCTCAACCGGGCCCGGCGGCGCGCGCGGGACAAACGCGACCGCGCCAAGTCGGCCATGACGCGCGAGATGAGCGTCGGGCGTGTCACCTCGGCGCTGCGCAAGGCGTTCAACGACCGGAGCGTGAGCCTGCGCGAAAAGCTGCTCGAGGGCGACGATCTCGACACGTTCAAGGACATGCTGGCAGACGCGCGGGCGCTGGATCGCCTGGAACCGGACGATCTGCTCAAGACGATCCGGCAACTCGGCGGCATCCGTGACCCGCGGCGCGGCGGGCTGTTCGACAGCAGGACAGGCGACTGGACGAGGAACGCGCAGCGCACCGAGATCGAGGATCTGTTCGACAGCAGGGCGGCCGGCATCCGGCGGAACGACGGCCTGTCGCTGGACGAGATGCGCGGGGCTCTCGAGGAACGCGGGTTCATCGAGGAAGGATCGACCGAAGCGGACATGATGGATCTTCTTGCGCGCGCGGCGCGGGGCGAGAAGGTCTATGCCATCACCGATCAGGCCGAGGAATTGGCGCGGTTCGAGGCGGCGCAGGAGTTTGCTGCGGCCATGGACGAGCTTGGCATCGACATCACCAAGCCCATCGACCAGATCATCAACCGCCTGCCCGGAATGTCGCGGTCGCAGAAGATCACGCGGGCCAAGTCGCAGGAGGCGGGCCGCTCGGGCAACAAAGCGGGCAGGGCGGCCAGCCAGGCCGAGGCGCGCTTGTTCAAGGCTATGGACCGGCTGGAAGACGCCAAGGCGCGACTGGACGAGATCGACAGCGAGGTGGCGCCCAGGGTGCGTGACGAGATCCGAGGCGCGCAGCAGGAGCTTGCGGGCGTCCAGCGGCAGTTGAAGACGGCAAAGGCCGCACGCGAGAAAGAGCAGTTCTACGCGAGCCTGGACGATGCCGAGGTCGAGACCGCCGTGCGCGACACGATCGACGCCATCCGGGGCTTGAAACCGGGCGAGCACTCCTACCGCGCCGCCATGTCCTCGCCGACCCGGGCGCGCGTGCTGGACGTGGCCGACGAGGTGCTGGAGCCGTGGCTGGAATCGAACGCTTACCAGGTGCTGGCCGACTACCACCGGTCCATGGTCCCCGACATGGAGATCATTCGGAAGTTCGGCGATCTCGACATGACCGAGGCCAAGCGCCAGATCATCGAGGAAGGGCGCCGGTTGCAGGAGGCGGCCAAGGGCCAGAAGGCGAAGGCGGCCGCGGCGCGGGAGACCGAGGACCGGCTGCGCGATCTGGACGGGATGCGCGATCGGCTGCGCAACATCTACGGCGTGCCGGCGGATCCGAACAACTTCTTCGTGCAAGCGGGCCGCACCGGGCGGACGCTCAGCTACATGGGCCTGCTGGGCGGCATGACCCTCTCGGCGTTGCCCGACGTGGCGACGGTGCTGGGACGTAACGGGATCGAAACAGCGTTCGCGGCCAAATCGCTGCTGTCTCAGCCCAAGCGGTTCGGCATGTCGCTGTCGGACGCCTACGAGTTCTCGGCCGCGGGCGAGTGGTGGCTGAACAATCGTGCGGTGGCGACGGCAGAGCTGTTCGACCCCTACGGCGCCGGCACGCGGCTCGAGCGTGTCCTGGGCGGCGCGGCGTCACAGTTCGGCGTGGCCTCGGGCATGATCCCGTGGAACATGGGCTGGAAATCCGTCGCCGTCGCCATGACCGGATCGAAGCTGGCGAAGGCCGCGGACGCCATGCGCGCGGGCACGGCCACCAAGGCGCAGAAGCTGGCGCTGGCCGAGAACGACATCGCGCCGTGGATGGCCGAGCGCATCGCACGGATGATCGACCAGCACGCCGACAAGGGCACGGGCGCGCGGGACACGTGGCTGCCGCAGGCGGGCCAGTGGGAGGACCGCGAGGCGTTCGAGGCGTTCCGCAAGGCGATGCGCCGCGAAAGCGACTTGCAGATCATCACGCCCGGGCAGGATCGGCCCTTGATCATGTCGACCGAGGCAGGCAAGTTCTTCCTGCAACTCCGGTCTTTCTCGATGTCGGCGCATCACCGGATCTTGCTCTCAGGCATCCAGCGATACGACTCGGGCGTCCTCGCCCAGGTGGTCACTATGCTCACCCTCGGCGCGCTGGTGTCGCACATCAAGGCAGATCTGGGCGGCTACGAGCGGAAGGAGGGCGGGAAGCTCTGGGAGGACGCCATCGACCGGTCTGGCCTCGCCGGCTGGCTGATGGAGCCCTACAACGTCGCCTCGGCCGTTTCCGGCGGCCGGCTGTCCCTGACGGGCGAACCCGTTTCGCGCTACCAGTCGCGCTCGGATCTGGGCGGCTTCCTGGGCCCGAGCGTGGACATCGGCTTGGGCATGGCCGAGGGCGCCAGCGCCATCGCCCGCGGCGAACACACCGACCGCGACGTGGACAAGCTCCTGAACCCTGTGCCTGGGAATAACCTCATCTGGCTGTTTGGAATGACGGATCGCGTGTCGAACGCCATTACGAAAGCGACGGGGGGGCAAGTAAGGGAATGAAATTCCGGCCCTTTCTAGCGGATCAAGATGATCACTGCGATGAACAGCAGAGGGGAGAGCCAGAGCCAAAAGAGCGTCGAGTAGAACCACTGCTTGTGAAGCAAGTATGCGGCTGGCCCGAGCCAAAGAGCCAAATAGATCACTTGCCAATTTACACTTCCGTCGCCCAATTCGCGAGACCCGGCTCAAAACTATCCAGTGAGTGAATGTGAGATGGAAACGATCTCGCGTCGATAGGAAATATCTGTCGACCTCGAGCAATGGAGAGTCTCTTACTTAATTGGCATTGAGATGGAGGCTGTCTCTGGATGAACGCGCGTGGCGCGCGATTTTTGGGGGCGGGGGTCGCGATTTCGATATGGCTAAGGGGGTGGGGGGGTCGAGATCCCTGCGCCGACTGCACCCGCTCAGCCCGCTAAATCTCGCGCCGCCTCGAGCCCGTCTTGGCGCTCTGGACGATTTTGGAAGCGGTCGACCTCCGCCCCGCCAGAGGGCTTGTGGACGAGCTCCAGCCCGAGCGTGGCAAGCCAAAGCTCGAGCGTTGGCGTCTTGGCTATTCGAGCCAGCGTCTCCGCCTTGGCCGTGTATCCGTCCGCCCAGCCCGCGGCCGCGTCGAGATCATCCTGTGACAGGCCGAGATCCATGCGCCGGCGGATCAGCTCAGAGACAAGCGCGCGGTATTGGTCAAAGAGCGCAGCCGAATAGGATTTAACGTGATCGGCCGCACAGGCCTCGGGGACGGGCGTATTGCTGTCCAGTTCGACCATCCGCCTGGCGGGACATCCAAGTTTGCGGCAGGTCAGGATTGCGCGGCGCCCAACTACCCGACAGCGCCAGTGATTGGCGCGAGCGCGTCTGATCCACTCCTGCGAAACCATGGGTCGAGCATCGGAGCCTAAGCCGCCGGGCGGAATGCACCGCACGGTTCCGATCTCGATGATGGGACGAATGATGGGACAGGGGGTGGACCCGAGAAATTATCGCCGCGTTTTCAGTGTCTTGTGGAAGGTGGATGGTAGCGTGAGGCGGACTTGAACCGCCGACCCCAGCATTATGAGTGCTGTGCTCTAACCAGCTGAGCTATCACGCCATACCGCGGCTGCGTTTAGTCCCGCCCGGACGGGGTGTCAACACGCTTCTCCCCGCATTTTGCCGGGCTCCCGCGGGTCATTCCTGCCCGCGCAAGACCTGCGCCGGACGGGCCGAAAGCGGTGGCCATGCAAAGCTCAGACCGGCCAGCAGGGTGCCCAGAACACCCCCGCCGACGATCAGCAGCGCCGAGCCCGTGGAGAAGACGAAATCGGTCTCCATCACGAAGCGGCTGACGGCCCAGCCGGCCACGCCGCCGGCCGCCACGGCCACGATTCCCGCCGCCAGGCCCAGCATGGCCCACCGCAGCGCGAAGCTGCGCAGGATCAGCGCGCGGCCCGCGCCCAGTGTCTTCAGCACCGACGCCTCGTAGACCCGCGCGCGCGTGCCCGCCGCCGCCGCGCCCAGCAGAACGACGCCACCGGTCACCAGCGTCGCCGCCGCGCCATAGGTGACGGCCGCCGCGATCCCGGCCAGGATATCGGTTACCCGATCGATCGCGTCGCGCACCCGGATCGCGGTGATGTTCGGGTAGGCGTCGGCCAGATCGCGCAGGATCGCGGCCTCGGCGTCGGGCTCGGCGTAGATGGTCGAGATGAAGGTATGCGGCGCGCCCCGCAGCGCGCCGGGGTTCATCGCCAGCACGAAGCCGATCCCGGCCGTCGAGAAATCCACCTCGCGGAACGACGTGATCTCGCCCTCGATATCGCGGCCCAGGATGTTCAGGGTCAGGCGGTCGCCCAGCGACAGGCCCAGCTCCTCGGCCTCCTCGGCGGCGAAGCTGATCTGGTTCTCGCCCTGGTAATCGGCGGGCCACCATTCGCCCGCTGTGATCACGGTGTCCTCGGGGGGGCGGTCGGAATAGGTCACGCCCCGGTCGCCGCGCAGCACCCAGTGCTCGCCCGCCACCTCGGTCGCGTCCTGCCCGTTGATCTCGGTGATGATGCCGCGCAGCATCGGCGCCGTACGGACCTTCTCGACGCCGGGATCGGTATCAAGTCTCTCGCGGAAGCCGTCGATCTGGGCGGGCTGGATGTCGACCATGAAATAGCTGGGCGCCACGTCGGGCAGGTCGCGCGCGATGGCACCGCGCAAATTGGTATCGATCTGGCCCACGGCCGCCAGCACCGTCAGCCCGAGGCCCAGCGACAGGACCACGGCCGTCGCCTCGCCCCCCGGACCGCCCACGGCGCCCAGGGCCAGCCGCAGGGCGGGGCGCCCCCTGACGGCGCGCTTGCGGGACAGGGACCGGCCCAGCAGCCGGGCCAGCGCGGCGACCCCCACCAGCGCGGCAAAGGCGGCGGCCAGACCGGCGGCGGCATAGAGGCTCAGCTGCGGCAGCCCCGACAGGGCCGCGGCCGCGCCCACCAGCAGCGCCAGCAGCACGGCGCTGGCGGCGATGAAGGCGGGCCGCGGCAGGCCGGCGGGCATGCCACCCGTGGCGCGGAACAGGCTGGCCGCGCGAATGCCCTGCGCCTTGGCCAGCGGCCACAGGGTGAACAGCGCGGCGGCCAGCGTGCCGTAGAGGGCGGCCTCGGCCAAGGGGCGCCAGTAGATGCCGATATTGGCGGGCACCGGCAGCCGATCGGCGATCACCGGGGCGAACAGCAGCGGCAGGCCCGCGCCCAGCACCAGCCCGATCAGCAGGCCCAGGCCTGTCAGCACCGCGATCTGCAGCGCGTAGATGGCGAAGATCGTCCCGCCACTCGCCCCGAGCGTCTTCAGCGTCGCGATGGTGGCGGTCTTCTCGACCATGTGCGCGCGCACCGCCGACGCGACGCCGACGCCGCCCACCGCGAGGCCCGCAAGCCCGACCAGCACCAGGAAAGACGACAGCCGGTCGACGAAGCGTTGCACCCCGGGCGCGCCGTTGCGCCGATCGCGCCAGCGATAGCCGGCCTCGGGCAGCGCCGCGTCCAGTCGGGCCTCGGCGCGATCCAGGTCGGTCTCGGGCGGCAGGGCCAGCCGATACTCGGTCTCGAACAGGCTGCCCTCGGTCAGCAGCCCGGCGCCGTCCAGCGCCTCGGTCCGCAGCAGCGTGCGCGGGCCCAGTCCGAAGCCGCCGCCGGCGCTGTCGGGCTCGGTCTCGATGGCGGCGCTCAGCCGGAACGTCTTGGTGCCGAGGCGGAACTCGTCGCCCACCGACAGGCCCAGCCGGTCGATCAGCACCCGGTCCATGGCCGCGCCCGGCACCTCGCCCGGGGCCAGCGCCTCGTCCAGCGGCATGGCGGGGTCCAGCACCACCGAGCCGTAGAGCGGGTAGGCCTCGTCCACGCCCTTGATCTCGGTCAGGCCGCGGCGCGTGTCGTCGCCCTGGCCGACCACGGCCATGGAGCGGAACTCGACGATCTCGGACACCCGGCCGAGATCCTCCAGCGCGGCGCGCTCGGCGTCCTCGGCGAAGCGGTAGGTGAACTCGACCGAGGCGTCGCCCCCCAGGATGCGCGCGCCCTCGCGGCTCAGCCCGTCGGAAATCGCCTCGCGCACCGACCCCACCGCCGCGATGGCGGCGATGCCCAGCGCCAGGCAGGCCAGGAACACGCGGAAACCCTTCAGCCCGCCGCGCAGCTCCCGCCGTGCGATCGTCCAGGCAACGCTCATCGCGGCGCCCCCGGCTTCATCTTTCCGAAAATACCTCCGGGGGAGTCCGCGCAGCGGACGGGGGCGGCGCCCCCCGAAACGGTGCCGCCCATCATTCCGCCGCCTCGCGGGCGGGCCCTTCCAGCCGTCCGTCGCGCAGCCGGATGGTGCGGTCGCATTTCGCGGCCAGCGCGGGGTCGTGGGTCACCAGCACCAGCGTTGCGCCCCGTTCGGCGTTCAGGCCGAACAGCAGGTCGACGATGGCCTGCCCCGTGGGGCCGTCCAGGTTTCCTGTGGGCTCGTCGGCCAGCAGGATGGCGGGGCGCGGCGCGGCGGCGCGGGCCAGCGCCACGCGCTGCTGCTCGCCGCCCGACATCTGCGAAGGATAGTGATCCAGCCGGTGCGACAGGCCCACGCGGTCCAGCTCGGCCGCGGCGCGGTCGAAGGCATCCGACGCGCCCGCCAGCTCCAGCGGGGTCGCCACGTTTTCCAGCGCGGTCATGGTCGGGATCAGGTGGAAGGATTGGAACACCACCCCCATATGGTCCCTGCGGAACCGCGCCAACGCGTCCTCGCCCATGGCGGTCAGGTCGCGGCCCAGCGCGGTGACGCTGCCGCCCGTGGCCCGTTCGAGCCCGCCCATCACCATGAGGAGAGACGATTTGCCCGACCCCGAAGGCCCCACCAGCCCGACCGTTTCCCCGGCCGCGACCTCCAGCGTGATGCCGTGCAGGATGTCGACCCGCCCCGCGTTGCCGTCAAGGCTGAGCGCGGTGTCGGTCAGTCTGAGAACCGGGTCTGGCATTGCGGTGTCCTTGTTGCGTAGGGCGGCATATGGGGTGCGGGGCGCGCTTTCCAAGGCGGCGCTTTGCCTCGCTCTGGCCGTGCCCGCGGCGGCGCAGGAGGGTAATCCGGTGGTGATCGCCGCGCTGGGCGATTCACTGACGCAGGGCTATGGCCTGTCGCCGGACCAAGGCTTTGTCCCGCAGCTCGAGGCGTGGCTGGCAGAACGGGGCGTCGCGGCGCGGCTCATCAACGCGGGCGTGTCGGGCGACACGACGGCGGGCGGGCTGTCGCGCGTGGACTGGACCCTGGGCGACGAGGTCGACGCCATGATCGTCGCGCTGGGCGGAAACGACATGCTGCGCGGCATCGATCCGGCCACCAGCCGCGCGAACCTGGACGGCATCCTGGCGCGGGCCGAAGAGGCGGGGGTCGAGGTCCTGTTGGTCGGAATGTCGGCGCCGGGCAATTACGGCCCCGACTACAAGGCGGCATTCGACGGGATGTATCCCGAGCTGTCCGAGCGCTATGGCACGCTCTACGCCGACGATTTCCTGGGCGCGCTGGCCGACCTGCCGGACCGGCGTCAGGCCATGGCGGATTACATGCAGCCGGATGGCATTCACCCGAACGCCGACGGGGTGAGCCTGATCGTCGATGACCTCGGTCCCGAGGTGGCGGCACTGGTGGAGCGGGTTCGCGGCGGCGACTAGCGTTCGGTCGCGCCGCGGATGCGCGCCGCTTGCGGTCTTGGCTTGGTACGTCCGGCCGTGCAAACCTGACGCGGGCGGCGCATGAAAAACCTCAACCTCGACCAGCTTCGGACCTTTCTCTTCGTGGTCAACCACGGCGGGGTGAACCGTGCGGCCAAGCTTCTGAACCTGTCGCAGCCCGCCGTCACCGCGCGGATCAAGGGGCTGGAGCGGACGCTGGGCAAGGCGCTGTTCCAGCGCACGCCCACCGGGCTGCGCCCCACCCGCGATGGCGAGATCCTGTTTCGTCACGCCGAGCGGTTCGAACACCTGGCGTCGCTGGTCGAGCGCGACATCGTCGATCCGCGCACGCATGAGGGCTACCTCAGGATCGGCGCGTCCGAGACCGTGACCCAGACCTGGCTGCCCGACCTGGTGTCGCGTCTGCATCGCGACTATCCCGCGCTGATGGTCGAGATCACGGTCGACATCTCGCCCGACCTGCGCCGGTCGCTCTTGGAGCGCGAGATCGACCTGGCCTTCCTGCTCGGCCCCATCTCCGAGCCCAGCGTCGACAATATCGCGCTGCCGGCCTTCGACCTGGCATGGTACGTGGCGGCGGACGCGGTGCCGCCGAACGGCGACCCGGCATCCCACCTGACCCGCCCCGTCATCACGTACCTCCGCCAGACGCGCCCCTTCCGCGAACTGCGCGCAACGCTGATCGACCTCGTCGGCCCCGGGGTGCGGATCTTCACCTCGTCCTCGCTTTCGGCCTGTTTCCGGCTGGTCGAGGCGGGCCTGGGCGTCGCGGCCCTGCCGCGGGCCATGGGTGCGCCCTATGTCGCGTCCGGCACCATCGTCGAGTTCGACCCGGGCTGGCATCCCGCGCCGCTGCAATTCACCGCGTCTTGGGTGGCCGAGCCGCCCGACCCGCTGGCCGCCATGGTGGCGCGGTTGGCCTTGGAGGTCGCCTGAGGGGGTATAAAATTCCTCGATAGGCTGGGCCAAATTCATTCGATTTGATTTGATATCCGATCCTCGCAACACTCGATCCCGAGAGTGGAGGGTCCAATGCTCAACACCTATCAGGATCTCAGGCGGGCCACGCTGGCGGATGTGCGGGCCGAAATCCGCGCCGGTCGCTATGCCAAGCACACGGCCGGCCTTGGCGCCGGCTACCTTCAGGCCAACCTGGCGATTATGCGCGAAGCCGCGGCGCTGGATTTCATGCGCTACTGCCAGCGCAATCCCAAGCCCTGCCCGCTGGTGGGTGTCAGCGATACCGGCAACCCGATGATGACGACGCTGGGCGATGTCGACATCCGCACCGACGTTCCCGCCTACAATATTTATCGCGACGGCAAGCTGGCCGGGACGGCCACCGACATCGTGGACCTGTGGGAAGACGACTTCGTAGCCTTCGCGCTGGGCTGTTCCTTCACCTTCGAAACGGCGCTGATCGACGCGGGCATCCCGCTTTGGCACATCGACAACGATACGACGGTTCCGATGTATCGCTCGGGGATCGAGACGGTGCCTGCCGGGCCGTTCGGCGGCCGCATGGTCGTGTCGATGCGCGCCATCGACGCCGATCAGGTCGACCGGGCCCGCGATATCGCCGCCCGCTTTCCGCTGGCCCACGGCAAACCCGTCCATCACGGCCCGCCCGAGGAGATCGGCATAAGCGATGTGTCGCGTCCCGATTGGGGCGATCCTGCGCCGGTTCCGAAGGGACAGGTGCCCGTCTTCTGGGCCTGCGGGGTCACGCCCCAGGTCGCGCTGGAACGCGCCGGGCTGGACCTGTGCATCACCCACAAGCCCGGTCACATGCTGATCACCGACGTGGCCGAGGACGCTGAGGTTCCGGTGCTGGGCAACGGCACCCCCGCAATCAAGACCACCGAAAGCCAAATAGGGAGCAATCCATGAAACTTGCACTTACCCTCGCCGCCACCACCGCGCTCGCGGCGCCGGCCCTTGCCGAGAATTTGAACGTCGTCGGCAGCTGGTCGAGCCTGCCGCTTCACCAGCAATACGAGGCGCCGTTCTGGTCCGAGACCCTGCCCGAGGCATCGGGTGGCGATATCGAGGTGGCGCTGACCACCCACGACCAGATGGGGCTTGGCGTGGGCGACGTCTATCGCCTGCTGGGGCAGGGCGTCTACGACGTGGCCATGACCGTGGCCGATTACGCCGTGGCCGACGCGCCCGAACTGGAAGGGCTGGACGTGCCGCTGGTCGCCACCGATGCCAGCACCGCGCGCGAAATGGTCGAGGCCGCCCGCCCGATGGTCGACGACATCTATGCCGACCGCTTCAACTCCAAGGTACTCGCCATCGCGCCCTATCCGCCGCAGGTCGTGTTCTGCAACGCCGAGATCGGAAGCCTGGAAGATCTCGAAGGGCTGAAGGTCCGCGCGTCGGGCCGCATGACCGCGAAATTCCTCGAGGCGCTTGGCGCCGAGGGCATCAACGTGGCCTTTTCCGAGGTGCCGGGCGCGCTTCAGAAGGGCGTCGTCGATTGCGCCGTGACCGGTGCCGGCTCGGGCTATTCCGCCGGCTGGTGGGAGGTCTCGACCCACCTGATGCCGATCCCCCTGGGCGGCTGGGATTCGGTCGTCACCGCGATGAACATGGACAAGTGGAACAGTCTCGACGCCGAGACGCAGGAGCTGATCCAGACCCAGATCCGGACCGAGTTCGAGGATCCCGCCTGGGAAAGCGCGCAGGACGCGCTGGTGAATGATATCGCCTGCCTGACCGGCAACGGCGAATGCCCCTATGGCGACGCGCGCGACATGACCCTGGTCGAGGCCAGCGAGACCGACATCGCGAACGCCGAGGAGATCCTGATCAGCGAAGTGTTGCCGGAATGGTCCGAGCGGGCCGGCGACGACTGGGCCCAGCGCTGGAACGCCAGCGTCGGCGAGGTCGTCGGCGTGCAGATCGCCCAGTAACCGCAGCCGCGCAGCCCGGAGAGCCCGATGACCGCCGAACGATTTCTCGCCTTCCTGCGCCGGTTGAACACCGGCGTCGCGATCCTGGTCGGCATCGGGCTTCTGGGCTGCGCCGTCTTCGTCCTGCTCGACATCGTGCTGCGCCAGGTGGGCACGTCTTTCGGCGGGACGGACGAGATTTCGGGCTACGTGATGGCCATCGCCACGTCCTGGGGGATGGCCTTCACGCTGCTGGAACTGGGGCATGTCCGCATCGACCTTTTGCGCACGCGCCTGCCGAGCCGGGGCCGCGCGGCGATGGACCTCTTCTCGATGCTGATCCTCGCCGTGGTCGTCACGCTGATCGCGTGGCAGTGCTGGCCGGTGCTGGCCAATTCGCTGCGCAACGGCTCGACCGCCAACACGCCGCTGGAAACGCCCCTGGCCTGGGTGCAGACGCCTTGGCTGCTGGGCTGGGTCTGGTTCGCGCTGGTGTCGTGGGCGACGCTGTTCGCCGCGGCGATCCTGGTCTTGCGCGGCGAGTTCGACAAATCCGAGGCCGCCATCGGCGCCTTCGCCGAGACGGAGACGCTGCAATGATCGCCTATGTCTCCATCGGCCTGCTGGGCCTTCTGACCCTGTCGATCCCGGTGGGGATCGTCCTGTTCATCCTGGGGATCGGGATCGACCAGTTCTTCACGCCCTTTCCGCTGCTGCGGGGGTTGGGCAACCTGGTCTGGTCGTCCTCGAACTCGGCCACGCTGATCGCGATCCCCTTCTTCGTGCTTTTGGGCGAGATCCTCGTGCGCTCGGGCATCGCCGAGCGGACGTATGCCGCGCTCGACAAGTGGATCTCGTGGCTGCCGGGCGGGCTGATCCACGCCAACATCGCCACCGCGACCATGTTCTCGGCGACTTCCGGGTCGTCGGTCGCCACCTCGGCCACCGTCGCGACCGTCGCCATGCCCCAGGCCGAGCGGCTGGGCTATGACCCCAAGCTGTTCTCGGGCGCGATCGCGGCGGGCGGCACGCTGGGCATCATGATCCCGCCCTCGATCAACCTGATCGTCTACGGCTTCCTGACGCAGACCTCGATCCCGCAGCTGTTCCTGGCCGGGCTGGTCCCTGGTATCGCGCTGGCGCTGGCCTTCATCCTGGTGACGGTGCTGATCTGCATGGTCCGTCCCGACCTGGGCGGCGAGACGCGCAGCTTTCCGCTGGGCAAGATGATCCGGGCGCTTCTGGACCTGGTGCCGATCCTGCTGCTGTTCGCGGTCATCATCGGCACGATCTACAGGGGCTGGGCCACCCCGACCGAGGCCGCGTCGGTGGGCGTGGCGGGCGCCTTCGCAATCGCGCTGGCGATGGGCGGGGTGAACTTGCGGATGATGCGCGACAGCCTGACCGGCACGGTCAAGATCACGTCGATGATCATGCTGGTGGTGATCGGCGCGTCCTTCCTGAACTTCACCCTCTCCTCGGCCGGGCTGGGCGCGCAGCTGCGCGGGTTTCTCGAGGGGCTGGGACTGGGCCCGCTGGGCACCATCCTGGTGGTCGTGCTGATCTACATCGTGCTGGGCTTCTTCATCGAAACCCTGTCGCTGATGGTGGTGACGATCCCGATCATCGTGCCGCTGGTCGTGGCGCAGGGGTTCGACCCGATCTGGTTCGGCATCCTGATGATCGTGCTGATCGAGATGGCCCTGATCACGCCGCCCGTGGGGCTGAATCTCTACGTCGTGCAGGGCGCGCGCCGCAGTGGCAGCATGACCGACGTCATGCTGGGGGCGGTGCCCTTCGTGGTGGTCATGCTGCTGATGTCGGCGCTGCTGATCGCCTTCCCGCAGATCGCGCTCTGGCTGCCAAGCGTGCTCTAGCCGCCGCACGCGACCCGATTGCAACCTTGCCCTGCCGCCCGCCCATCGGATAGCGAGGCGGCATGACACCCGACGAGATCACCGAACTCTTCACCCGGTCGGATGGCAGCTACGCCTTCGCCCGCTGGGGCCGCCCCATCGCGCCCGTCGTCTTCGGCGTCGAGGACGCGACGCTGGGGGTGGTAAAGGGCGCGCTCGAGGCCGTGTGCCAGATGGCCGGACACACCATGGCCGAGACCGACCCCGAGTTGGGCGTCAACTTCATGGTCTTCTTCTTCCGCGACTGGGACGAGCTGCGCCACGTCCCCGACCTGGACCGGCTGATCCCCGACCTCGTGCCTCTGGTGGAGCGGCTCGCGGCGGCGGACGCCAATCAGTACCGCGTCTTCCGCTTCGACGAGAGCGGGGCGATCCGGGCGTGCTTCGTTTTCCTGCGGATGGATGACCACCTGTCGGCGGTGCCCGCCGATACGCTGGCGCTGAGCCAGGTGGTGCAGTCGATGCTGCTGTGGTCCGACACCGCCTTCACCGACCGCTCGCCCCTGGCCGTCACGCCCGGCGGCGCGACGGTGCTGCGCCCCGAGATCGGCGCGCTGGTCCGCGCGGCCTACGATCCGGTGATGCCCGCCTGCGCCGACGACCCCAGCCACGCCCTGCGCCTCGCCGCACGGGTCGGGCAGGCGCAGTGACCCACAGCTTCCCCGTCACCGTCTACTACGAAGACACCGACATGGGCGGAATCGTGTACCACGCGAATTACTTGAAATTCATCGAGCGGGCGCGGTCGGACTGGGTGCGCGGGCTTGGCGTCGACCAGAACGCCCTGCGCGACGCCGGCGTCGTGTTCGCCGTGCGGCGGATCGAGGCGGATTTCCGCGCACCCGCGCGGCTGGACGACCGGCTGGAGGTGACGACCGAACTGGCCGAAAGCGGCCGGGCGCGGCTGACGCTGGCGCAGGCCGTGACGCGCGGCGAAACGGTTCTTTTCACCGCGCGGGTCGAGCTTGCGGCGCTTGCGACGGCGAACGGGCGGCCCGTGCGGCTTCCGGCGGAATTGCGCCGATAGCGCAGTGCTCACCGCATCGTGCGGCAGTGGTGGCTTTTGCCGCCGCGATCAGCTAAATATGACGCAACGAGGCCCGGAAAGCGGCCCGACCGAGGCATGAAAGAGCAGTCTTATGGAAACCGAGACCCTGGCGGCCGCGTCGCAGATGGATTTCTCCCTGTGGGGACTCTACGCCCGCGCCACGATCACCGTGAAACTGGTGATGCTGATGCTGATCCTCGCGTCCTTCTGGGCCTGGGCGATCATCATCCAGAAAGCCATCGCCTTCCGCGCCGCGCGGCGCGAGGCGGCCCGCTTCGACGCGCAGTTCTGGTCGGGCGAGCCGCTCGATGATCTTTACCGCACGCTGGGGCCCGACCCCGACGGCCACGCCGCCCGGGTGTTCGCCGCCGGGATGGCCGAATGGCAGCGCTCGCACCGCGACGACGGCGCGATGATCCCCGGCGCGCAGTCGCGCATCGACCGCTCCATGGACGTGGCGATCCAGCGCGAGGCCGAGGAGCTCGAGCGTGGCCTGCCCTTCCTCGCCACCGTGGGCGCGACCGCGCCCTTCATCGGGCTGTTCGGCACGGTCTGGGGCATCATGAACGCCTTCATCGAGATCGCGGCGCAGCAGAACACCAACCTGGCCGTCGTGGCCCCCGGCATCGCCGAGGCGCTGCTGGCCACCGGCCTCGGCCTTCTCGCCGCGATCCCGGCTGTCATCTTCTACAACAAGCTGTCGACCGACGCGAACCGCATCGTCGGCGGCTACGAGGCCTTCGCGGACGAGTTCAACACCATCCTGTCGCGCCAGCTGGACGCCTGAGCCATGGGCGCGAACGTCATCCAGAAATCCAGCGGCGGGCGCCGGGGCCGGCGCCGGGGCCGCGCGCGCCCCATGGCCGAGATCAACGTCACGCCCTTCGTCGACGTGATGCTGGTGTTGCTGATCGTGTTCATGGTGGCCGCGCCGCTGCTGACCGTGGGCGTGCCCGTGCAGCTGCCCGAAACGGCGGCCGAGGCGCTGCCCACCGAGCAGGAAGAACCGCTGTCGATCACGTTGACCGCCGACGGCCGCACCCTGCTGATGGATAACGAGACGGAAAGCGCCGACCTGATCGCGCAGCTGCGCGCCATCGCCGCCGAGCGCGAAAGCCGCAAGGTCTACGTGCGCGCGGACGGGGCGATTCCCTATTCCGACGTGGTGCGCGTGATGGGCGCGCTGAACGCCGCGGGCTTCAACGATATCGGCCTGGTGACCGACTCGGGCGGCCCGCGTCTCGACGGGTCGGACGGCTGAGCGCATCCATGCAGCCCGGGACCATCATATCGGGCGTGGCACACACGCTTCTGATCCTGTTCGCCCTGTTCGGCGGGCTGTTCGAGCGTGATCCGCTGCCGCCCCCAGACGTGGCCCAGGTCAGCGTTCTGAGCGAAGAGGAATTCGCCGCCCTGACGCGCCCCGAGGTGGGCGAGCAGCAGGCCGAGACCGAGCCGCCCACCGCCGCGCTGGAGATCCCCGAGCCCGCACCGGCCCCCGAGCCCGCACCGGCCCCGGAACCCACACCGGAGCCGGAGCCTGCACCCGAGCC
>Ga0208934_1000022_pt1 | contig 201874 bp, 170 predicted proteins | sample MalvirDeepMed_s2_FD_184243 | JGI IMG/M metagenome (GOLD analysis project Ga0208934, IMG submission 184243) | Marine viral communities from the Global Malaspina Expedition - Malaspina viral metaG DeepMed_s2 (SPAdes) (version 2) | ecosystem: Environmental > Aquatic > Marine > Oceanic | place... | reverse complement strand
CTAAATAAAACAGCCTCACCCGCGTTGCGGGTGGGGCTTTTTTATTTGGATACGAGGGGCTTCTGTCACTACACGGCTCCATGCGACCAGCGGGCCTTGGCCCGCGCAGGACGACGGCTGTGCCGTCTGGCCCGAAGGGCCGAGTGCGCCAGCACGAGCAATGTAGGTCATCGTCAGGCTCCTAGCACCCAAACCCCGACAGCGTTCGCTGTCGGGGTTTTTTTATGGTTTTTGAACATTTCCCTGTTTCGTTTGGCAATTGACGATCAGTTGCAGCTCACGTTCTTTGGGGAACGCATTAGGTGTTGCTCGTTGGGCGGGTTGGTTATTGAAGAGAATTATCGCGATTAAAAAAGCCGGCTCTGGGCCGGCTTTTGTCATTGGGCAGCCGCCTGGGCTGACTAGCGGATTAGCTGTACCAGCTCCGCTATGACGTCACGCATCAGCGCCATCTGCGCATTGATGCTGTCGATAGCCGCCGCCTGGCTGTTAATTTCCATGCCCAACAAAATGCCCACGACGAGGGTGAGAACAATGGAAATTCTGAAGCGACTTCTGCCTTTCCGATCTATCTCATCAATCTGCTCAAGAGTTGACTGACGTTCCAATCTCAGCTGGTTGATTGCCTGCTTGAGTTGCACCACTTCTTCGTGAGACTCCTCGTAGGCAATCTCAAGTGTCGCCAGACGCCCCGTGACTCGACGGGTATTTACGTCCAGGGAGTTGCGGGCAAGGTACTCGTCAGCCGGCTCTGTATGCTCTGCATGGCGGCCCGCAAGAATGGATTCGATGGTACCCAGCAACTGATCGCGATCGACCTGCTTGCCGATAACGCCGGCCGCCCCACGGGCTTTGGCGTCTTCGATGTATTTAGCCGCGTTCTGAGAGGTGTACATGAACACGGGAATATCGCGCGTGGACGGCTGTGACTTGATTTTTTCAAGCGCTTGGAAGCCGTTCATACCTGGCAAAAGGTGATCGAGGAAGATCAGATCAAAATGCTCACTCTGGAGTCGGCTAAAAGCGTCCTCCGCTGAAGCCACCCCCTTCGTGGTGATATCAGCTCTTTCGAGCATACGGGTGAGGATGATTCGTGCAGTGGACGAATCATCAACAATGAGCGCGTGGCCCCGGGGCATGTTGATCTCCCTTAAAACCGGGTGTTTATAACTATTATTCTTTCAGGCAGATAGCGCCTGTTTTATTAGAAAGACAGTGTCTACTTTTTGGGATAGACAGCGCCTATTTTTCCGCAAAGACAGCCACTGTTTTTTTCCAGAGACAGCAACTACGCTAGTCGGGATCCCCCGCCGAATCAAGCACGTAAGCGCTTTTTTGCGGCCTGGATTCCGTTCCTGAAAAGTGTTTGTGCCTGTCTTATTCAACTCGTGTCAAAAGGCTCATTGGCGCAACGTCGTCGCCGGAATAGTGTGGTCCACTTTGGTCCCGCCGGAGCGCTTTATTACGGAAGCCATAATTCGAATGTTCCGCCTCCCAGTCCTCCGCTGTTAGACAGTTTGATGAGCCCGGCTTTCCCCTGATTGGTATGCAGCGCTGCGACCATCCGGCTGAAATACAGACCCAGACTCGTGCTTCCGCTCTCAAAACTGATTCCGCTCGCCTCAGGCGGCTTAGCCTCTGCGAGCATACCCTCGGAAAAGCCGCTGCCATTGTCTGACACACCAAATACCAGATAACCATCTGTTTTGGTTGCCGTTAAAAGCAACTTGTCGGTTGTGTAGCGGATTGCGTTGTTGACGGCATTGGTGATGACACCAGACACCAGATCCTGATCGAAGAATCCAAGCTCCGTATCACAGCGGATCTCGCAAGCGATCTGATGACCAAGGAGGAGCGATTCATAGCGAGCCCTCTGTTCTTCCAGAAAATCCGGTACGTAATGCTCTTCAACCCTTGCAGAGAGGGAATCGCGATCTGCCCTGTAGATTCCCAACAGCTGGATCAGATCGTTGTGAACTCGCTCAGCTTCGTACTGGAGCGTGTTAAATTTTGTCGATGTGCTGATTTCGGCAGGAAGCTCCACTCTGAGCTCCTCAAGAGAGTTCAGCAGCATTCCCAGAGAGTTTTTCATGTCATGGACTGTAACGGCGATGACCGTCTGGAAGTCCAGGGCTTTGCCGGCCTTTTCTGACGCGTTGGAATGGGCGTCGGTCTTGTTAGCGTCCATTGATATTGTCCACCTTTCGCTTGAGTGCTGAATAGCGCTTGTACTGGCGATGTTGAGGCGGCAGGTCGCTAAGGGCTTTCAGACACCGCTGACACTCTTCAACTACGCTGCTCTTAGCGCGACTGTCAGTTTCAAGCTGGCGCAGACGCACCTGTATGAGGTTCAAGTTCAATGAAGCATGTTTTGGGACTATGGCGAGAGCTTCTCGAAACGCGGAGATGGCCGCATCCAGATCGCCTTCCTCAAAAGCCTTGATGCCCGAGCGGTTGAGCTCGCGGGCCTGGGTCTTTGAAGCTCGACTGACGGGCTCGTCCATCAGCGATTCGATGCGGTTCATAATGGAGGCGTCGTCTCCGAACCGTTCAGCCAATTTTTTCAGGCAGGCTTCAGCCTTTTCTTTGTCACCCGTCATGAACAGCGCCTTGGCCATATCCAGGCCAGTGCCCGAGTCCATGCTTTCTTCATTGATGGCTTCAGCCGCTGCCTTCAGGGCCTGGCGCGCCGCTTTTTCGTCTCCCTGGCCAGCGTAAATTCTCGCCTCAAGCAGATTGCGTCTTGGTGCAAGATCACCGTCTTTGCGAAAGCGTTTGTCCATCTGGTGCATGGCTTGCAGCGCTTCTTTCGCCAGTTCCTTGCCCGTGTCGGACGTATCGCCTTCGCTGACCTCCGCAAGCGTTCGTCCGAACTCAAGGTAGTGATCGGCGCTATCGTGGACCGATCGCTGACCCAGACGTACGGTCTGTCGCCAAGCATCAACGGCTAGCTCAAGATCGTTTCCGGAAGCCGCGGTCTCGGCCAGATTTTTCTGACGCGTCAGCCGATTAGGCGATATCTTCGCGGCCGACTGCAGGTTCTTCTTGGCTTCGAGGAATTTGCCAGTATTTCTCTGCAGTTCGGCGAGGGCGTCGTAGCCTTCTACCAGGTCTTTGTGTTCATCCACCAGGTCCTGTAAAGCTGCGATAGCGGATTCGATATCTCCCTGAGCGGCCAGAGTCTGACCGAGGCCGAGTTGTGCCCAGGGTTGCTGGCGCTCTTTCAACACCTCCTGGTAGACGTTCAACGCCGATTCGAGATCGCCAGTGTCGCGGTAGAGTTCAGCAAGGTTCTTGAGTATCCACGAACGGTATCGGGGTGCAGAGGACAGAAGTTCTTTACAGGCCTCGATAGCAGCTTCTTTGTTTCCATCGTCGAGAGCCTGATTGATTTTATGCGTTGCCCGGCGTTGCTCGATCAGCGCGCCCAAACGCTGTTTCAGCACGGATCGGTTGATGGGCTTGATCAGGTAATCGTCCGGCTGGAACTCGCGAGCGCCCATGACCATATCTCGCGAGGTTTCAGCGGTCACGATGACAAACAGCGCGGTGCTGGGCAGGATCTTCTTGTAGCGCAGCTCCTCAAGCACTTCCTGACCGCTTTTGCCTTCGCCAAGATTGAAGTCGCAGAGAATGACATCGAATGATTCCTCGGCGCATCGCCTTAGGGCTTCATTCCCACTCGCGGCCATCTCAATGTCGCGAGCACCAAGCCCGATCAACATTTGCCGCATGGAGAGTCTGAAGTTCTCAAAGTCATCGACCAGCAGATAGCGTGGCGAGACAAAATCAGCTTCCGCTTTGGGGTCTATCAAGCTCATTCGGACCAGAATCTGTTTGGATGGAACTGAAGGGCGCCGTGTTATTCCGTTCGGCATCGCATGGTGTTGCGCGACCGTCAGACGGAGTTCGCCGGATGTTCCTTAAAAGATAGTCGGGTTGTGGCCAAGCTGCGAATTCTAAAACTTGCAAAAGATGAGCTGCTTGGGTCCTGAACGTTAGAAACGCTGGCTTTGGCGGCTTTCGAGAACCTGATCTGCGAGGCGCTGCAAATCCGACAGATGTTCAATTTCAAGCCGTCGGCATCGGGTTAGCGCGACGAGGGCCAGCTGAGCTGTCAGCAGCGCGTCGGCTGCGGCGGTATGGCGCTCCTCGATTGAAATTCCGAAATGATCCAGCCACTTCTCCATTCGGCCTGAAACGTTTCGCTTCTCAGGGAACAGTCCAGGCATGGCATCGGCGAGATCAAGCCACGCATGACTGCAGTCATAGCCGGTCGTCACTCTGAGTGCCCGCTCAAGAAACAGCTTATCGAATCGGGCGTGGAAGCCCAGGATGGGTGCGCCATCAATCCAGTGAACGATCTGCCTGAGGGCTGTTTCCGAATCGTGGCCCTGATTGAGGGCCTGGGGACCGATACCGTGGATCATGACTGTATTGCGGGTGTCGACATCGGGACGGCGCAGAATGACGTCTATCTGATCTCCGTAATTGATACGGCCGTTGACGATGGCCACCGCTCCGATGGCGATTACCTCATCCACCTCAGGATTCAGACCGCTGGTTTCGAGATCCAGCACGATCAGCCTGTCCTGACTAATCTGGACATCCGCTGCGCGTCGAACCTCTGGAAAGGCCTGGGAGGTGGAGGCGTCCAGTAGGTCAGTCATGGGCAGATTCCTGCTCCAGATACTGGCTCCGGATAAATCGCTGTAACCTCAAACCCTGGCGAAAGGCTTCTCGCAGAGTTCGTCGATCCAGCCGGGTCAGTCGCTCCAGCGCTACGCCGTGAGTGAGCGGTATCGCATGCAGGAGGTTATCCTGTTGCTCGCGCAGTCGAATCAGCTGGATAAGGCTGTATGCCTCTTGCCAGGCACCGAGCTCCCGACTATCGAAAGCTGAGACGCCTTTGAGTTGGTGAATTCTGTCGAGCGTATTGGAGGCTGTGATGCCATGATCGACGGCGATTAAGCGGATGCCGTCGACGATCGGACCAAGTCCGTAATTTTTCAGGTCGAGGTAGCCTTCATTGACCGCATCAAGATCTCTGAGAAGGTCTGGGCTGGGAGTACGGCGCAGTGCTACGACGGCCAGCTTGTGCAGCATACCTGGAGCGTGGCGAATGATATCGCGGACCGTTGCTGCCAGTTCCAACCCTGCTCTATGAGCACCGTAAACAGGGCGTGCATCGCTTAAAATCTCAAGAGTCCGCACCGCCTCATCATCGGCACGGCGCGAGAGCTGATCGACACGCTTCAGCCATTCCTGCTGGCTCATGCACCAGTGGCTGATCTGTGCAAGCTCGCCTGAGTCGGCAAGAGGCAATCCGCAGCTGCGAAGGTCATCGTTAATGGCTCTCACAAGCGGCATCAGCCTTTCCCGCTGCTGGGCAGGGGACTGATCATCCGTCGTTTCAAACAGTATGCCGTTACTGCGCACTGGTCGGAGCGTCTGTTCTTTCCTTCCACCACTGCCGAACGCAAGCCAGGTAAAACGAACCTCGGGATCGTAGCGCTCAAGGTTCAACTCGATGGTACGGCGAATCGTGCAGTCGTTCAGAGTGGCGATGATCTGCAATATCTGATTTGCGTCCGCGCCGTGGGCCAGCATCATGGCCACCAATCGGGTAATCTCGGAGCGCATGTTCACAAGCACGTCGAGGGCGGGAGCGAAGCTAATGGTGCGGGCCAGATGAACCAGGTCGACGCGCTGCCGTGAGAACAGATCATGTTCGGAGACAACGCCTGCCAGGCGATCGGTGTCGTCGATTACGCAAAGGTGATTGACTCGAAGTTCTGCCATCTTTAGCGCAGCGTCGAAGGCCTTCGCCGATGTGTTCAGGGTTTGGGGATGCGGGCTCATGACGTCCGAGACAGGCGCATCAAGGCAAGTGTCAGATTCCGCGACCATTTCCCGCAAATCACGGAGAGTAAAAATACCGACAGGCTGTTGAGACTGGTTGGTTATGATAATGCTGCTCACGCCATCATTATTCATTCTGCGCACCGCATCGCGTACGGAAGTATCAGGCGAGCATACGACGGGAGTTCTCAGTCCGTAGTTGGACAGAGGAGTGGCAAGCGTTGATGCGCCCATCGCGGCCATTGCCCCAGTCTGAGTACGTAGCTGAACCTGGTCGAGCAGCGCGCTGACACCACGCAGGCAAAAATCCCGGAAAGGCTCGCTCGCAGAAAACAGGCCGAGGAAATGAGCCCGATCCAGGGTAACCACGAAGGTGTCTCCAATGGCCCAGTGCAGAGTCCGGGTTGGACGTTCTGCCAGTAACGCCGCTACGGCAAAGCTCTCACCCGCGCCGATTTCAAACGTGGTTTCAGTTTCAGTTCCGCGGGCGCTGGTTCGCTCTCCGGTAATCTGACCCTGTTTGATAACGTAGAACTCTTTTACCGGGCCGTCGTCCGGTGATAACACCAGGTCGCCATCCGCAAAAAAACGGAGCTGGGCATTTTCTGCAAGATGAATCAGATGGTCATCCGCCATAACGCTGAAGGGAATATGAGCCTTCAAAAAAACAATAAGAGACCGGAGGTTATGGGGCAGATTGGAAAAAGGCATCTTCTCAGCGGACCTTGTATGAGAGCCTGGTTACAGATTTGTCGATTTGCGAACCCTCTGATCAGCATTGAAACTCAGAGCGGCGCCGGGCTTAGTTAGAGGCTCGGTAACTAGACTGAAATACTAGACTATTCATTCGCGCTGCCATGTGACAGTCACTCAACTTTGAGCATTGGTTTGCGGGTGATACAGTGGAATCCCTCCGAACAGTTCGCTTCAGGACCATGACCAGCAAAGACGAACGCTACAGTTTTCTGGAAGAGATGCAGGATGTGCGCCGCATCCGTAAGCCCAATCGTGCCGACGTCCAGAAACCCCGTGATTTAACGCCGGGACATCTTGAGCGTCAGCGTTCCGCCATTGCTCGGCCATTGGTCGACAATAACCCTCTGACTGCATCGGACGTCCAGCCACTAACAGCCCTCGACGTTCTGGAATGGCAGCGACCCGGTGTTCAGCACGGCGTCTACCGCAAATTGCGTCTGGGACAATATCCCATCGAAGCCAGGCTTGACCTTCACCGTAAGACCGTGGAACAGGCGCGCCGGGAAGTCTTTGAGTTTATTGCAGATTGCGTCCACTACGGTGTGCGGACCGTGATTATCCTACATGGCAAAGGAGAGCGAAACGCTGACGGAATCGCGCTCATCAAGAGCTATCTTGCAAAGTGGCTGCCGGAGCTGGACGCCGTTCTGGCTTTTCATTCTGCCCAGCGTCATCACGGTGGCACTGGCGCCGTCTATGTGATGATTCGAAAAAGTGATGCGCAGAAGCAGCGTAACCGTGAGCTGCACGGTCATCGCTGATTCAGGCAGATGACAAGCCACTAAAAGCTTGTGCGGAAATTCCCCATTTGTCTGCGCTGACAGGTCAGTTATCCTTGGCGCCATTGAGCGGCGCAGGCACCGCTGTGATCATTATTTGAGGTAACGAGGTCAGTCCGAAATCACATGACGGCGATAAATCTTCAGAAATTCTCGGTCGCAGCTCGCGAAATTGTCGAAGCCGGAAAGTTTCTGTATGCCCAGGGCTGGTCCCCCGCGACCAGCAGCAATTACAGCGCCCGGATCAATGACGAGGCTCTGGCGATTACGGTTTCCGGCAGACACAAAGGCCGTTTGAGCATCGAGGATGTCATGGCGGTGGATCTGCAGGGCAGACCACTTCAGTCCAACGCGCGTTCCTCTGCCGAAACCTTGCTCCACACGGTGATATACGAGCTTTTCCCAGACGTGGGTGCGGTTTTGCACACCCATTCTGTTGGAGCAACCGTTCTCAGTCGCGTGCTTGAGCGGGGAACGTCCCTCAGTCTGGAAGGGTATGAGCTTCAGAAAGCGTTCTGCGGCGTACAGACCCACGAATCTGTGCTGGAAATTCCGGTATTTGATAACACCCAGGACATCACCGCACTCTCGCAGCGGTCTGTTTCCATGCTCAAAGACAATCCCGGCATACCGGGCTATCTGATTCGGGGCCATGGTCTTTACACATGGGCTCCGACGATGGCGGACTGTCTGCGCCACATTGAAGCATTTGAATTCCTGTTCCAGTGCGAACTTGAAACCATGAGGATCAAGCGATGACCACACTCAGTATTTTTTCCCAGGAAGATCCGGTCAACGCGATGACCGTAACAACCGAGTTCTCCGAGATCCGTGACGCGCTGGCCGCTGAAGGCGTCCAGTTGGAGCGTTGGGAAACTCGGAACCTGCCAGAGACCGCCTCCGCTGAAGAAATTCTGGCGGCTTACCAGCCAGAAGTGCAGCGCCTGAAAGAAAGCTGGGGTTTCCAGAACGCCGACGTGATCAGTCTGAATCCGGACCATCCGAAGAAAGAAGCGTTGCGGGGCAAGTTCCTGGATGAACACGTGCACAGCGAAGACGAGGTGCGTTTTTTCGTGCGCGGACATGGATTGTTCTACCTGCATTTTGGCGAAAAGGTTTACGCCCTGCGCTGTGAGCAGAATGATCTGATCAGCGTGCCTGATGGCACGCCTCATTGGTTCGATATGGGTCCGGAACCGAAATTCACCTGTATCCGGCTGTTCACCAATAAAGAAGGGTGGGTTGCCAACTTTACCGGTGAAGATATTGCCAGCCGGATTCCACGTTATGAGGCTTTGGCGGCCGCCGGCAAATGATTCGGGTTATTGTCACTGATATCGAAGGGACAACCAGCTCAATCGATTTTGTCCACAAGGTGCTTTTCCCTTACGCGGCTGAGCACATCGCTGACTTCGTACGAGAAACTCACCAGAGCCGTCATGACGTGTCTGAGCAGTTGGATGCGGTGACTGAAGCCTCCGGTGTTGCCCGGGATGATACGGAAGGTCTCATCGATGTCCTGCAGGGCTGGATCCGTGAGGATCGCAAGGAAACCTCGTTGAAGGCTCTGCAGGGGTTGCTCTGGCAAAAAGGTTATGAGGACAGTGCGTTCAAGGGGCATGTATACCCGGACGCCGCCGACTACCTCAGACGCTGGCACGATCAGGGTCTTCGACTTTTCGTCTATTCGTCAGGTTCAGTGAAGGCCCAAAAGCTGATCTTTGGATTCAGTGAAGCCGGAGACTTGACGCCCTTCTTTTCTGGCTATTTCGACACGCGGATTGGCGGAAAGAAAGAGGCAGATTCCTATCGGGCCATTCTGGACGAACTCGGAGTAGAGGCTTCCTCCGTTCTGTTTCTGTCAGACATTGAAGCGGAGCTTGAGGCGGCTGAGGCGTGCAGCATGAAAACCGTCTGGCTGGTACGGGACGGAGAAAAGCCTGAGTCCTCTCGCCCAGTGGCAGCCAATTTTGCCGAAGTCGACGCCATCCTTCAGGCACAGTGAAATGCCGCGCCGCCGATTGCTTGCACTGCTGGCGGTCGGATGGCTCCTGACCGGTTGCAATCCGTTTGACAGCGCCACCCCCATGATGAACGAGTACGTTGAACGGGTGGCAAGGGTCCTGGACTTGGAGCCCGTCTATTCTGACGTGCCCGACGCTTCCCACCTCCCCAGGCGCCGTAATCGCCAGCTGGATATGCCCGAGCTGGACATGAACATGCTGGATTTCCTGTCCCTTTACGGTTGTGAGCTTCAGTACGTCATTGGTGAGAAGAATTCGGTGATGGGGAAGGTCATGCAGCCGCTTAATCGGTTGCGCTACGAGTTGCGCTTTATAGACGCGGCTCAGGATTGCCTGCCCGAGATTGAAGATGAGGGGGTAAGGGCCTCTCTTCAGGAGGCAGTGGCCAGTAAGAAACAATCCCTTCCAATCGCCCTGTGGAATGCGACCTGGGGTGTGAAGGAAATTGAAACGCTCTTTACCCTGACGAAAGGAGATTATCCTGTCGCGCCTGAGGGTAATCCGGTAGCCAGTCTCTCGAATGATGCGAGACAGTTGAACGAGACCGTCGCACAACTGCTCGCCGGAGATCTGTCACCGTCACTGGATTACGTCGGCGGCGTTCAGCAGCGTTGGCTGACAGAGCATCGTGCAGGGCAATTGATTAACAGCGCAAGGCTGTTAGTCGTCCGCCTGGAGGATGCGTCGGCTCTGCTTAAACAGCGTATTGATGGTCGTCCCCTGTGCTTCAAAGGAAAGCCGAACAATCAGTCGGACATTGTGCGAAGCATGTTTTTCCGCGTTTACATCGAAAAAATCCAGCCATACATGAGTGAGGTCCAGAGGGCCGAAACGCAGCTGCTGGAGCCATTGAGTCGCCTGGCAAGCATGCAATTCCCCGTCATGCCGCCGCAATTCAGACAGTGGTATAACTACTATCTCAACACTGGGGGGAGTGACTCCCTGTGGGGCGAGCTGGACGCTGCCATGGCTGAGCACACCCGCCTTTGGCAGACACTGCTGGAGCAGTGTGGCCTGAGACCGCAAGCTTAGACAACTGCCTCAAAACCGACCCGCAGCCACTAACGCTGACGCTGGCTTTCCGGCGTTACCCGCAAAATTTCCTCGACGGTGGTTTCGCCAGCGGCCACCTTTTGAGCTCCGCTGAGCCGCAGGGACTTCATACCTTCCTTGTAGGCAGCAATGCGAATCTGCTCCAGCTCGCACTGGTCGGTGATCTTGTTGAGCAGGCCGTCGCTCAGTCTCATGATCTCGTACACCCCGGCCCGGCCCAGGTAGCCGGTATTTCGACATTCCAGGCAACCCACTGGTTGGTGGAACTGCTTGGGCGAAGAGGCCTTCCAGGGACGCGTCAGACTTTGCCACGCCTTTTCGTCGACATCGCACGGCGCCTTGCAATGCGGACATAGCGTGCGCGCCAGTCGCTGGGCCATCACGCCCAGCACGGTGGCTCGAATCAGGTAAGGTGGGATACCCAATTCCATGAGTCGGGTGATCGCGCTCGGCGCGTCGTTGGTGTGCAGGGTGGAGAGCACCAGATGACCGGTCAATGCCGCCTGAATCGCCATCTCGGCGGTTTCAAGGTCACGGATCTCACCAATCATGATGATATCGGGATCCTGCCTGAGTAATGCCCGAACGCCACCGGCGAAGGTCATTCCAATACCGCTTTGAACCTGCATCTGATTGAATGCCGGCTCTATCATCTCGATGGGGTCTTCAACAGTACAGACATTTACCTCATCGGACGCCAACAAGCGCAGGGTTGAGTAAAGCGTGGTGGTTTTCCCGGATCCGGTTGGCCCGGTTACCAGGACGATGCCATGGGGCCGATGGACGATTTCGCGCCACCGTTTTTCGTCCTCGTTCGAAAAGCCCAGTGCCTCGAATCGTTTCAGAAGCACTTCCGGGTCAAAAATGCGCATCACCAGCTTTTCGCCAAAGGCCGTCGGAAGTGTCGCCAGCCGCAGTTCGACTTCCCGGCCGTCGGGTTTGCGTGTTTTGATGCGGCCATCCTGAGGTTTGCGCTTTTCCGCCACGTTCAGTCGGCCCAGAATTTTCAGTCGACTGGTGACAGCCAGGCCGACTGACTCCGGGAATTCATAAACGTTGTGAAGCACGCCGTCGATGCGGAACCGCACCTGCGCCATGTCCCGGCGGGGTTCCAGGTGGATGTCGCTGGCACGCTGTTCGAAAGCGTACTGCAGCAGCCAGTCGACAATCCTGATGACATGCTGATCGTTGGCTTCGAAATCACTCTGGTTTCCGAGATCCAGCAACTGCTCGAAGTTCTGACCTCCGGCGCCTGAGCTTTGGCTGCCGCTGGCTTTGCTGACGGAACTCGCCAGTTGATAGAACTCGACCGTGAAGCGCCGAATCGCGGCGGGACTGGCGATAACCCGATGGATGTCCCGCTTGAGCGCATGCCTGAGGTTTTCTTCCCAGTCCTTTTTGAAGGGCTCGGCACTGGCGACAGTGACATGATTGCGAGTGCTTTCCACCGCCAGAATCGAGTGATTGCGCGCAAAGCCGTAAGACATGGCCCGGGAAATGGCTGCCACGTCGACTTGCAACGGATCGATTCGGTAATAGGGCTGGCCTGCCCACTGGGCCAGCCATTCGGTAAGCGTTTCCAGGTCGAGCCTGTGACCGCTAAGGCGGGACGGCACTTCCGCAGCGGCGATTGTTTCCAGAGGATGCTTGCTGCCGGCGGCCGCGCCAAGATTGGAGTTTTTGATCTGGATGGCGTCGGCACTGTTCAGGTGCCCATCTTTTTCAAGCGCCTGAATGAGCATATCCAGAGTCAGTGGGCCGACGTTTGGCGTGGTATCGAAGCGTGCATTCAAATCAGGATTCCCTGGTCGTTGACGCTAAAGGCATCCGCCGTTGACGCTCGTTCCGTCAGGCTGGATATCGATTGGCTTTGAGATGCCACATGGTCATCACGAACAGTAGCAGTGTCAGTATAGACGTCGCCAGTGGACCCCAACTTCCTTCGCTTAGCCAAAGCGATACAGATGCCTCCATAAAATAGAGCAGCAATACAAAGCTCATCCAGATGTAGCCGCGGTTACTACCTCTGAGCACGGCGGGCATGAAAATCAGTAGCGGAACCAGTTTTACGCCAAGCACCAGTGCCAGCGACACGCCGGGATCTGGTCCCGGAACAAGGCTGGTCACCAGAAAGGTCGCCAGGGTGAGAAAATAGATGATGGCTGTCAGCAGTCGCGTCTTGCGACCCGCGTCGGAGCGGATTGCAGTCATGGATTCAGTCTCGTAGAAGTTTCAGGGCAATGGAGGCCAGGCGTTCACCGAAGTGAGAGGCAATGAGCTGTTCGTGGTCAGTCAGCGATCGTTCGCCGTTTTCGCCGGCCCAGTGCGAAGGCCCGTAGGGGGTACCGCCGCTTTCGGTTTGAGAAACCGCATCGCAAGAATAGGGCACGCCGCAGAGAATCATACCGTGGTGGATAAGCGGTAACAGCATGCTGATCAGGGTGCTTTCCTGGCCGCCGTGAAGGCTGCCTGTTGAAGTAAATGCACCGGCTGGCCGTCCTTCGAGAGCGCCGCTGAGCCAGAGATCGCCGGTCGAATCGATAAAATGCTTCAGCGGCGCCGCCATGTTACCAAAGCGGGTAGGGCTGCCAATGATCAGTCCGGCACAGCCTTTGAGATCCTCACGAGTACAGTAGGGTGCCCCTGAGTCTGGAACCGGAGGCAGCGTTTCCCGAGTCTCGGGGCTGACTGGAGGCACCGTCCGCAGTCTTGCTTCAATGCCTGCGACCTTGGCCACTCCACGGCCGATGTGCCGGGCCAGTTCGGCGGTGGCGCCGTTACGGCTGTAATAAAGAACCAGTAGATAAGGCTGATCACTCACTGAGAGAAGTCTCCGATGTTAGCGCCGGGAAGCCGTCTGCAAATGGTTATCCAGAGCATACGAACGTTTCAGTCGAGAAGCGCAAGAACATTTTCCGGCGGGCGACCCAGTGCAGCTTTCTGGCCGCGAAGCACGATAGGCCGCTCGATAAGCTTTGGATTTGCGACCATCGCCGTGATCAGCTCGGCTTCGGTCAGGTCGACATTGTCCAGCCCGAGCGTTTTGTATTCAGGCTCCTTGGTTCGCATCAGCTCTCTCGGTTTCAATTTGAGCAGATTGAGGATCCTGTCGAGTTCCTCTTCGGTGGGAGGATTTTCCAGATACTTTACGATCTCGGGCTCAATGCCTTTTTCCTGAATCAGCGCCAGCGTCTCGCGGGACTTGGAGCAGCGGGGGTTGTGGAAAATGCGAACGGCTTCTGTCATGGTTCCGATTCCCGGTTCTCTGGAAAAATGTGGTTCAGTTTCGCCCGGCGGACAGATCGCGGTTTGTCTGCGAAGTGTCTGGCGGGACCGGCGGCTGCCAAGTCTACCAGCAGGCATTGAGCGCATGCATCCTAAACGGCCCTGGCAGAAATCTGACCAGGCAGGCTGGTTGGAATTCGGGCGGGAATCGGTGTGGTATGTCACCCGTGACTGATACACTATTCAACCTGTGTGTGGCCTTCGATTCGGGTCATGACATCCTCGACTGACCAGCGGTTCTCCCGACAAAAAGACGCTATGCCCCAGACTTTCGTACACCTTCGTGTTCACTCTGAGTATTCCATGGTGGACGGCCTGTGCCGCGTCAAGCCGTTAGTCAAACGCGTGGCTGAATTGGGCATGCCGGCTGTCGGCCTGACCGAGCAGTCCAATCTCTGCTCGCTGGTGCGCTTTTATAAGGCGGCCATGGGTGCTGGGGTCAAACCGATCATCGGTGCAGATCTCTGGCTGCACAATCCTGAAGAGCCAGACAACCCCTTCCGAATTACTCTGCTCGCCCGCGACGAGACCGGCTATCGCCATCTCACCGAAATCATTTCTCTGGGTTACACCGAAGGCCAACATCTCGGTCGGCCCGTTATCCAGAAAGCCTGGATGCAGAGCCGGTCAGCCGGACTGATCATGCTTTCCGGCGCCAAGATGGGAGATGTAGGGCGCGCGCTGCTGGCCGACAAGCCCGATCTGGCGGCAGAGCGTGCCCGCGAGTGGATGGCGTTGTATCCCGACAGTTTCTATCTGGAGCTGCAAAGAACCGCAAGAGCGCAGGACGAAGACTGCCTCCACCTCAGCGTGCAACTGGCACAGCAACTGGATTGTCCGGTCGTCGCGACCAACGATGTGCATTTCCTTGAGCAGGAGGATTTTGAAGCCCACGAGGCGCGAGTCTGTATCGGCGAAAGTCGTCTACTGGATGACCCCCGCCGGGATCGCCGTTTCAGCGATCAGCAGTATCTGCGCAGCCCTGAGGAGATGATCGAGCTCTTCTCGGATATTCCCGAGGCTGTTGAAAACACCGTTCAGATTGCCCGGCGCTGCACGGTCAATGTGCGGATGGGCGAGTATTTTCTGCCGAACTATCCGATTCCCGACGGCCTGACCATGGATGATTATTTCCGTCAGGTCTCTCTGGAAGGTCTGGAATTCCGTCTTGAGAGCATTCTTGACCGGGGGGCGGAAGACTATCGGGAGCGTCGTCAGGCCTATCTCGACCGGCTGGATTTTGAGCTGAATATCATTATCCAGATGGGGTTCCCAGGCTACTTCCTGATCGTGATGGACTTTATCAAGTGGGCCAAGCAGAACGGCGTTCCGGTCGGCCCCGGGCGGGGTTCTGGTGCCGGCTCTCTGGTGGCTTACTGCCTGCTGATTACTGACCTGGACCCGCTGCAATACGATCTGCTGTTTGAGCGATTCCTGAATCCGGAGCGGGTATCCATGCCCGACTTCGATGTCGATTTCTGTATGGATGGTCGTGATCGCGTCATCGCCTATGTGGCCGAGAAATATGGCCGCGAAGCGGTTTCCCAGATCATCACCTTCGGAACCATGGCCGCAAAAGCGGTGGTTCGGGATGTGGCGCGGGTTCTGGGTAAGTCCTACGGGCTGGCGGACAAGCTCTCCAAAATGATTCCCTTCGAAGTGGGGATGACGCTCTCGAAGGCCATCGAGCAGGAAGAAACGCTTCGGGATTTCCTGGCCCAGGATGAAGAGGCCAGCGAAATCTGGGAAATGGCTCTGAAACTTGAGGGTGTATGCCGTAACGCCGGCAAGCATGCCGGTGGTGTGGTGATTGCGCCTACCAAAATCACCGACTTCTCACCGCTGTACTGCGATGAAGAGGGCGGTGGACTGGTCACCCAGTTTGATAAAAACGATGTGGAAGATGCCGGCCTGGTCAAATTCGACTTCCTGGGCTTGCGGACCCTGACCATCATCGATTGGGCTCTGGCGATGATTAATCCCCGCCGGGCCCGACGCGGTGAGCCAGCCCTGGATATCAACGACATTCCGCTGGACGATAAAATCTCCTTTGAGCTGCTAAAGCGTGCTGAGACCACCGCCGTCTTCCAGCTCGAATCCCGTGGCATGAAGGATCTGATCCGTCGTCTGCAACCGGATACCTTGGAGGACATGATCGCACTGGTGGCGTTGTTCCGCCCGGGTCCGCTGCAGTCCGGCATGGTCGACGACTTTATCGACCGTAAGCACGGTCGCCAGCCGGTTTCCTATCCGCACCCGGATTACCAGCACGAAAGCCTGAAGCCTGTTCTTGAGCCTACCTATGGCATCATCCTCTACCAGGAACAGGTAATGCAGATTGCGCAGGTGATGGCCGGCTACAGCCTGGGCGGCGCCGATCTGTTGCGCCGGGCGATGGGTAAGAAAAAGCCTGAGGAAATGGCCAAGCAGAAGGCCAGCTTCATGGAAGGCTGTGAGAGCAATAACATCAAAGCGTCGCTGGCCGAGAATATTTTCGACCTGGTTGAAAAGTTCGCCGGTTATGGCTTTAACAAGTCTCACTCAGCGGCTTACGCACTGGTTTCCTACCAGACGCTGTGGCTCAAAGCCCATTACCCGGCTGAATTCATGGCAGCGGTGCTGACCGCTGATATGCAGAACACCGACAAGGTGGTCACTCTGGTGGAAGAGTGTCGCAGCCTCGGTCTGGATCTGCTTCCGCCTGACGTCAGCCGCTCGGAGTACACCTTTACCGTCAACGAGCAGGGCCAGGTCGTCTACGGCCTCGGTGCGATAAAAGGGCTTGGCGAAGGGCCGATTCAAAGTATTGTCGAGGGTCGTCAGGACGGTAAACCCTATCAGGATATTTTTGATTTCTGTGCCCGTACCGACGTCAAAAAGGTCAATCGACGGGCGTTGGAAGCGCTGGTGAGATCCGGTGCCATGGATAAGCTGGGCCCCGACAGAGCGCGTCTTATGGCCAGCGTCGAGACCGCCATTCAGCAGGCCGGTCAGCAATCGCGAAATGCGTCTGCAGGCATGGTCGACATGTTTGGGGATATGCTGGCGGGGGGTGAAAATGCCGGCGATTGCTATGAAAGTGTTGCGCATGTCCGTCCCTGGTCTGAGAAAGAACGTCTGCGGGGCGAGAAAGAGACCCTGGGCCTGTACCTGACCGGTCATCCTTTTGACGAATACGAGAAGGAGGTCCGCCGGTTTGTTCGCAGCAGTATCAGTGATCTCAAACCGTCGAAGTCGCCGCAGAGAATCGCGGGCCTGGTCGTCGCACAACGAGTCATGAAGACGCGAACGGGGTCGACGATGTGTTTTATTACGCTGGATGACCGATCAGCCCGTATCGAGGCGACACTGTTTTCCGAGGCCTATCAGGAAAACCGCGAATTGCTGCAGGGCGATGAAGTGGTGATTCTGGAAGGCTCGGTCATGCATGATGATTTTTCCGGCCAGTTGAAAGTGCGGGTCAACAGTGTAATGGATGTAGCGACGGCCAGACGCAACTTCAGCCGTGGTTTGTGCCTCACACTGGAATCGTCGCAGCTCGGCAATGGCCTGCTGGACAAGTTGCGTAATACACTGGAACCGTTTCGCAGCGAGGGATCTCCGGTGTGGATCGACTATTCCAGCGAACAGGCCAAGACCCGCATCGAGCTTGGCGAGCAATGGCGAGTCCGTCCGGAAGACGGCTTGCTAAACGAGTTACGTTATCTGGTCGGCGAGCAGTCTGTGCGCCTCGTCTATGACTGAACAGGGAAACCAATGAATCCGAATTATCTGGATTTTGAACAGCCGATTGCTGATCTGGAAGCGAAGATCGAGGAGCTTCGCATGGTCGGCAATGACTCCGATATCAATATCAGCGACGAGATCAATCGGCTCAAGAGCAAGAGTGTCTCACTCACCGAGTCGATTTTTTCGGGGCTTCAATCCTGGGATATTGCCCGTCTGGCGCGTCATCCCCGTCGGCCTTACACGTTGGATTATATCGACCGGATTTTTGATGACTTCGACGAGCTTCATGGCGATCGGAGTTATTCAGATGACCTGTCCATTGTCGGCGGCACGGCGCGCCTGGATGGTCGGCCGGTAATGATCATTGGCCACCAGAAGGGCCGTGATGTGAAAGATAAAGTGCGCCGCAACTTCGGCATGCCACGTCCGGAAGGCTACCGCAAGGCGCTGCGCCTGATGGAGCTGGCGGAGCGTTTCAGAATGCCAATCCTGACCTTTATAGACACACCGGGCGCCTATCCCGGTATCGGAGCGGAAGAGCGGGGTCAGAGTGAGGCCATCGCCTACAACCTTGCCGTTATGTCGCGTCTTAAAGTCCCGGTGATCTGCACGGTCATCGGCGAAGGTGGTTCCGGTGGTGCGCTGGCCATTGGCGTCGGTGATCGCCTGTATATGCTGCAATACTCAACCTATGCGGTGATTTCACCTGAAGGCTGTGCCTCTATTCTCTGGAAAAGTGCTGAGTATGCCTCTCAGGCCGCAGAGGCCATGGGCGTGACGGCTGATCGTCTTCATCATCTCGGTGTAGCCGATGAAATCATTCCCGAGCCGCTAGGGGGTGCCCACCGCAACCCGGAAATCATGGCCCGCAATCTGCGCCAGCAGTTGGTAACGGGACTTGATGAGCTGGTGTCTATCGACTGCGAAACCATGCTTGAGCAACGTTACGAGCGCCTGACCCGATACGAATCAGGCCGCTGATCCCGTGGCGACGTCCTCACTCTGGCCCGACTCGCTGCTGGAGCAGCTGCGGGCAAGGTCTGAGGGTCGCCGGGTAACGGTGGGATTGAGCGGTGGCGTCGATTCCGTGGTCCTTCTGCACCTGGCCCACGCCCTGCAACCTGCGCTGGCTCGCCTCCAGGCCCTGCACGTAAACCATCATCTCCAACCCGCAGCCGATGAATTCCAACACCTCTGCGAGAACCTCTGTGCTTCTCTGAATATTCCTCTGGAGGTCGTGCATCTGGATGGCCAGGCGCTCAGATCTGATCGGCCTGAAGGCCTCGAAACCCGCGCGAGAAAGGCTCGCTACGAGGCTTTCGAACAGACGCTTGAAGAAGACGAATTACTGCTCCTGGCCCATCACCGCGATGATCAACTGGAAACTCAGCTCCTGCAGCTGATCCGCGGGGGATCCGTTCAGGCGCTGGCCGGCATACCGCAGTGCCGACCTCTCGGTAAAGGCATGATCGTTCGACCGTTTCTGGAGTACCCCAAGGACCGGCTGATCGAGTGGGCCGGTGAGCTGGGCCTTTCCTGGATCGACGACCCGACTAACGGGTTTAGCGACGCCGACCGCAACTTCCTGCGCAATCAGATTCTGCCGAGTCTGCGTGAACGATGGCCCCGGCTGGAAGCTGGAATGGCGGCAACAGCCCGGGCCTGCCAGGAACAGACGGCTCTGGCAGAGTCTGCCGCCACTAAGATTCTGGGACGTTGCCAGCTTGAGGCAGACGCGCTTGATTTGACTGTTCTGCGTGAGGCTACGCTACCAGAGCAGAAAAATGCGCTGCGTTACTGGTTGATGAGAGATCGTTGGCCGTTGCCGTCCGACAAGGCTTTGGAGGTCGGCCTCCGAGATCTGACGAACAGCGATGAGGATCGCTCACCAGTGCTGATGCTGGACGCTACGGGGGAGGCATCGCTGAGGCGTTTCAGGGGGCGACTTCACCGGGTACGCCTGCAGAAAGCCGATACCGTCGTATCGACGACAGCGCACCTGGAGACGGGTGGAGACAACCTCCACATGTGCGGTTGGTCGATGTCGTTGACAGGTGAGGGCGTTGCCGACGAGCAGGCGTTAGAGGTCCGCCTGCGGCAAGGCGGCGAAACGCTGAGGGAAGCGCCGGGCGCGCCCACCAAACTCCTGAAAAAATGGCTCCAGGAGCAGGCCGTACCGCCCTGGCAAAGGGATAGGCTGCCTTTGCTGTTCCGTGGTAGCGACCTTGTGGCGATTGCCGGTCTCTGGATTGATCCTACCTATCGGGCAGCGCTTGCCAGAATCGGACTCGGCCTCGAGATCACTCGTCTAACCGATTGACCGAAATAGCCAATCCTCTGAAAGCAGTGCCATGAGCGGCATCGGACGCCGCTTATTCAATTGAGTAGGGCGTGCCTTTCTGGTAGTCTGGCCCCCCATCTTGAGGTGCAAATCTCCCTCCGTCCCGGTAATCACAAGACTCACGGATTCTGCATGACGCGCTATATTTTCGTCACTGGCGGTGTTGTGTCCTCGTTGGGCAAAGGCATTGCGTCTGCGTCCCTCGCGGCGATTCTCGAAGCCCGCGGGCTTAGGGTGACAATTCTTAAACTGGATCCGTACATTAACGTCGATCCTGGCACCATGAGCCCGTTCCAGCACGGTGAAGTTTTCGTGACCGATGACGGCGCGGAAACCGATCTTGACCTTGGGCATTATGAGCGTTTCATACGCACACCCATGACCCGCCGCAACAACTTCACCACGGGCCGTGTTTACGAAGAAGTGATTCGTAAAGAACGCCGTGGTGATTATCTGGGCGGCACGGTTCAGGTCATTCCCCATATTACCGACGAGATCAAACGTCGCGTGGTCGAAGGGGCTGCCGGCTCTGATGTGGCGTTGGTGGAAATCGGCGGTACTGTGGGGGACATCGAATCCCTGCCGTTTCTCGAAGCGACGCGTCAGCTCAGGGTAGAAATGGGCGCCCAGCGGGCCCTGTTTATGCATCTCACGCTGGTGCCTTATATTGCGACTGCCGGTGAAGTTAAAACCAAACCGACGCAGCATTCGGTCAAGGAAATGCGTTCCATCGGCCTGCAACCGGACATCCTCCTGTGTCGGTCTGAGCATGAAGTGGACGCCAGCTCGCGCCGAAAGATCGCGCTGTTCACGAACGTTGAAGAGCGGGCGGTCATCCCACTGCAGGACGCCGACTCAATTTACGCCATTCCCAGAATGCTCCATGGTCATGGCCTCGATCAGCTGATTATCGAGCGCTTCAATCTGACCGCAGGTCCGGCGGATCTGAGTGAGTGGGACGCGGTGGTGGATGCACTCAAAAATCCGCAGCAGGAAGTGACCATTGCCATGGTTGGCAAATACATGGAGCTGCTGGACGCCTACAAGTCCCTGATTGAGTCGCTGCTCCATGCCGGTCTGAAAAATCGCACCAAGGTCAAAATCGAATACATCGACTCCGAAGACATTGAGCTGGAAGGCACTTCGCGGCTTGAAAACGCCGACGCGATTCTGGTGCCGGGCGGCTTTGGTGAGCGTGGTGTGGAAGGCAAGATCCGCACGGTCCAGTTCGCCCGTGAGAACAAGGTTCCCTATCTCGGTATCTGTCTCGGGATGCAGGTGGCTGTGATCGAGTACGCCCGCCATGTGGCCGGACTTGAGGATGCCCACAGTACTGAGTTCCGCGAACACACGCCTCATCCGGTGGTCGGGCTGATTACCGAGTGGCTTGATGCCAGTGGCCAGAAAGAAGAGCGCGATGATCAGTCCGATCTCGGCGGCACCATGCGCCTGGGGGCTCAGGACTGCAATCTGATCGCAGGCTCTACCATTCGCGAGTGTTACGGTCGTGACGTCATCCGCGAGCGGCATCGCCATCGCTACGAAGTAAACAACACCTATGTCGAGCAACTGGAAGCCGCGGGTCTGCGTGTCGCCGGTAAATCGGTCGATAACAAGCTGGTAGAAGTGGTTGAGGTGCCGGATCATCCCTGGTTCGTCGCCTGTCAGTTCCACCCTGAATTCACATCAACGCCTCGAGACGGCCACGCGCTGTTCAGTGGGTTTGTGAAAGCCGCTATGGATCGTCGCTCAGGTAAGTAGTCGACATTTCAGTACAACAGACAGGAGTCGCCGCTGAATGGCCAGGAAGATACTGGAACTTGCTGATTTCGAGATCGCTAACCATCTTCCGTTTGTGCTGTTCGGCGGCATGAATGTTCTGGAATCCCGAGACATGGCGTTTGAAATCGCCGAAACCTATCAGAACATCTGCAGTCGCCTGCAGATTCCTTACGTTTTTAAAGCCTCATTTGATAAAGCCAATCGGTCGTCCGTGACATCGTTCCGGGGTCCGGGTCTTGATAAGGGTTTGCAGATCCTTGCAGACATCAAGGCGCATTTTGGCGTCCCGATTATTTCAGATGTGCATGAGCCACATCAGGCGGCTCCTGCTGCAGAGGTGTGCGACATCATCCAGTTGCCCGCCTTCCTGAGCAGGCAAACGGATCTGGTCGTGGCCATGGCTCAAACTGGCGCTATCATCAATATCAAAAAGGCCCAGTTTCTCGCGCCCCAGGAGATGAAGCACATCATCCGCAAGTGTGAGGAAGCCGGTAACGATCGGATTATCCTTTGCGAACGAGGCACCAGTTTCGGTTACAACAATCTGGTTGTGGACATGCTGGGTTTTGGGGTGATGAAGCAGTTTGAGGTGCCAATTTTCTTCGACGTCACCCATGCCCTGCAGATGCCCGGGGGCCGCGCTGACTCAGCGGGAGGCAGACGCGCTCAGGTAACCGAGCTGGCCAGAGCCGGCCTTTCCCAGGGCCTGGCTGGTCTGTTTCTTGAGGCGCACCCCGATCCTGACAAAGCAAAATGCGACGGACCCTGTGCCCTGCGCCTGAGCCAGCTTGAGCCGTTCCTGACCCAGCTCAAAGCCCTGGATGATCTGGTCAAAGGGTTCCCATCGCTGGATACCGCCTGAGCGTTCCCGGTTTAAACGGCAGAATTTCGAAAGAGAGTTCCTCAAAGTTAGTTCGGAGACAAACGAATATGACCATCATTGCTCAAATCAAAGGTCGCGAAGTCATGGATTCCCGTGGTAATCCCACGGTGGAAGCGGATGTGATTCTTGAAGACGGAACCGTGGGTCGCGCCTGTGCGCCTTCCGGTGCGTCTACTGGGTCCCGTGAAGCACTGGAGCTTCGCGACAAGGACGCCGGCCGCTATATGGGCAAGGGCGTTCTGAAAGCGGTTGAAGCAGTCAACGGTGCTATTCGTGACGCACTGCTGGGTAAGGATGCGGCGGACCAGAAAGCGCTGGATACCATCATGATTGAACTTGATGGTACGGATAACAAGGCAACCCTGGGCGCCAATGCCATTCTCGCGGTGTCTCTTGCCGCCGCCAAAGCAGCCGCCGCCAGCCTTGGCAAACCACTGTACGAGCACATCGCCGAACTCAATGGCACGGCAGGCAAGTTTTCCATGCCCGTCCCTATGATGAATATCCTCAACGGCGGCGAGCACGCTGACAACAACGTTGATATTCAGGAATTCATGGTTCAGCCCGTCGCGGCCGGCTCGTTTGCCGAAGCGCTGCGCATCGGTGCGGAAATCTTCCACAACCTCAAGAAGGTGCTGTCCGAGAAGGGCCTCAACACTGCAGTCGGTGACGAAGGCGGCTTCGCGCCGAACCTGCCGAGTAACGAAGCGGCTCTGTCTGCGATTCAGGAAGCGGTTGCCAAAGCGGGTTATACCCTCGGCAAGGACGTGACTCTGGCACTGGACTGCGCCTCTTCCGAGTTCTACAAGGACGGCCAGTACCAGCTTTCTGGTGAAGGCAAGAGCTTCGACTCTGCTGGCTTCGCTGACTACCTGGCCGGTCTCTGTGACCGATTCCCTATCGTCTCTATCGAAGACGGTATGGATGAAAGCGACTGGGACGGCTGGAAGGTTCTGACTGACAAGCTGGGTGCCAAAGTTCAGCTCGTTGGGGACGATCTGTTTGTTACCAATACTCGCATCCTCAAAGAGGGTATCGAGAAAGGTATCGGCAATTCCATCCTGATCAAGTTCAACCAGATCGGCAGCCTGACAGAAACTCTTGAAGCGATCCGTATGGCTCAGGACGCAGGTTATACCGCCGTGATTTCTCACCGCTCAGGCGAAACCGAGGACACCACCATTGCGGATCTGGCCGTGGCCACCTGCGCAGGTCAGATCAAAACCGGTTCTCTGTGCCGCTCTGATCGTGTTGCCAAGTATAACCAGCTGCTGCGCATTGAAGAGGCGCTGGCTGGTAAGGCACCGTACCGCGGGCTGGCGGAAATTAAAGGTCAGGGCTGATTGACGGTTCATCTGACAATGCTCGACTCGGCCCCTTTCAGGGGCCTTGTCTTTTCAGCTCAAAAAAGTTCATGGTAAGTTTTAGAATTAGTGTCTAGACTCCTGAATTAGCGCTAATTCACAGGCGTTTTGACTCAATCTGAAATTTCCGGACTCCGGACGCTGTATGAAACTGCTCTGGTCAATACTGGTCATCCTTATCCTGTTGCTGCAGGCTCGCCTTTGGGCGGGAGAGGGAAGCTATGTCCAGGTTCGGCAGTTACAGAGTGCGATTGATGAGCAAAAAGCCGAGAACACGGATCTTTCCGTCCGCAATCAGCGTCTTTTCGCCGAAGTGGCCAACCTCCGTGTCGGCGAAGGGGCCATCGAAGAGCGTGCCCGCATGAACCTGGGGCTGGTTGGACAAGACGAAACCTTTTTCCTGGTCGTCGATCCCTGAGTTCCTAGCCCGAGACGGTCCCAACCATGACGTCATCCTTTTGGCTGGTGTTGCCTGCGGCTGGAATAGGCCAGCGCATGGGCGCTGACCGGCCCAAGCAGTACCTCACTATCCTCGATCATTATCTTCTAGATATCACTCTCCAGCGCCTGCTTGAAATGCACCCGTTCGCCGGCTGCATTGTGCCGCTACATCCGGACGACGCCTGGTGGGCGGATTCCGTCAGCGCGACAGACCCAAGAATCACTACCTGTCTTGGAGGCGCCGAGCGCAGCCAATCTGTACTCGCGGCGCTGCAACTACTCGAAGACCTTGCGCAAGACAATGACTGGGTACTCGTGCACGATATGGCGCGGCCCTGTCTGGATGCTGACGACCTTAAGCGCTTGATCGGCCGGTTGCGAGACGAGCCGGTCGGGGGACTGCTTGCGACCCGCGTGACGGATACTCTCAAAAGGTCCGACGGCGCGGGCCGGGTGGCTCAAACGGTTGATCGCTCGTCCTACTGGCGGGCTTTGACACCGCAGATGTTCCGGCTGGGTATCCTTCGGGACAGTCTCGAACAGGCTCTGGCGAAGCACGCTCCTGTTACCGATGAATCATCGGCGGTGGAAACGCTCAGGCCGGGTGAATCGGTGCTGGTTGAAGGGCGAGCTGATAATCTGAAAGTCACGGTGCCGGGTGATATCGAGCTGGCCGCATTTATTCTTCAGCGCTCTGGGTGGGCTCCTTCGACCCAGTCTCTGGCGATCAAAAAGGATGATAGAAAACAGTGAGAGTAGGTCAGGGCTTTGATGTACATGCCTTCGGCGACGGAGATCACGTGATGATCGGGGGAGTGCGGATTCCCCACGATCAGGGACTGGTCGCCCATTCCGACGGAGACGTGCTTTTGCATGCACTCACCGATGCATTGCTTGGCGCTCTTGCGTTGGGAGACCTCGGTAAGTTCTTTCCCGACACCAGCGATGAATGGGCTGGTGCTGACAGCCGTAGCCTGATGCGGCAGGTGGTTCAGCGAGTGCATCAGATGGGCTACCGAGTGCTGAACGTCGATACCACGATTATTGCCCAGGCGCCCAGGATGGCGGCACATATAGATGCCATGCAGGCCAACATCGCCGAAGATCTCGGCCTGGCGCGCGATTGCGTGGGTGTGAAGGCCACGACCACGGAAAAATTGGGATTCACTGGCCGCGGGGAAGGTATTGCCTGTCAGGCGATCTGTCTGCTGGAGCCAAGACCGGCAGAAGGATCGACCCAATGAGCCTGCGCTGGGAGATCAATCCGCCTGCCGCCTGGGGCGAACGTTGCGGAACAGCAGTGCTCAAGCTGGGGCCTGAGGATTTCTTCGTTGCCGAGTGGCCAGCCCCTGAAGGCCTACCAAACGACCAGGCGTTATCGTTCCCCGAAACCTCGGCCGGATCGCTGACGGTGACTGGCCAAGGGGATCATCTTTGTCTCTATCTGGAAAAATCCGGCGACAATACCGAGTGGGTGGGTAAGCAGGTCGGTAAAATGGCGGGCCTGACTTCACCCGATGTCGGATACTGCGGCCTGAAAGACCGACACGCGATTACTCGCCAGTGGTTCAGCCTGCATTTGCCGGGTAAAGCGTCTGAAGATGATGCATTGATTGCGGCGATCAGTGAACGCTGGTCGGTGCTGGCAGCGGCGCGCCGGCCACGCAAATTGCGCCGCGGCGAGCACGGCGGCAATGTTTTCCGGATTCGGCTTCATGAAGTCACCGGGGATCGCGACCAGATCGGTGAACGACTGGAACAGATCCGGGCAGAGGGCTGCCCCAATTATTTTGGGCCTCAGCGATTTGGAATAAACGGCCAGAACCTCGACGAGGCCGCAAAGATGGGTGAGATCCGTGGCCGGCTGAGTCGCAAAGAAGGGATGTATTTTTCGGCTGCGCGCTCTTACTTTTTCAACAAGGTACTGTCGGCACGGCTGGCCAGAAATTGCTGGACCACGCTGATGGAAGGCGATCCACTCGAATATCCGACCGGACCGCTGCTGGGTGATGGTGGGCCTGGCTCGACCGGAGAGCTGGAGACGCTGGAGCGGGAAGTGATTGCCCAGGAGCCGGAGCTTCTGCTGCCATTTTCCCGCACCCGTATGCCGCCGGAAAGACGGCCGCTGGTGCTGAATCCTTCTGATATGAGCTGGGGTTGGCAGGAAGACCGACTCGAACTCGTTTTCCGGCTGACCAGTGGACAATATGCTACAGCGGTATTGGCGGAGGTCCTCGATCTGAGTCAGCCGGCCTGAGCAAGATAACTTAACCTCTGCCTCCTGAGCGGACAGGCAGAGCGGGAGATTGCAGTGAGAATTCTACTTTCCAATGATGATGGAGTGCATGCCCCCGGGTTGCATGCGCTTTACGATGGTTTGAAAGGTTTTGCCGAGCTTGAGGTTGTGGCGCCTGATCGTGATCGCAGCGGCGCCAGCAATGCCCTGACCCTGAATCGACCGTTGACGGTGGAGAATCATCCGAACGGTTTTCGCTCGGTTGATGGAACACCCACCGACTGCGTTCATCTGGCCGTTAACGGTCTGTTTGACCATGAGTTTGATCGCGTGGTGTCCGGCATTAACAGCCACGCCAATCTCGGTGACGACATCATCTATTCGGGCACCGTGGCTGCAGCCACGGAAGGTCGAAATCTTGGTTTGCCGGCGATCGCCGTCTCTCTAGTGAATGAGGGCCGATACCACTTTGAGACCGCTGCCCGGGTCGTACGCGAGCTGCTCGAAGGTGCACCGCCGCCATCGCTGGGCGCGCGCTCAATTCTCAATATCAACGTTCCTGATGTGCCCTGGTCTGAACTTTCCGGATTTCAGGTCACCCGGCTTGGCCATCGCGGAAAAGCAGAAGGCGCTGTGCCGGTCACCTGCCCAAGAGGAAAATCCCGTTTCTGGATTGGCGCCGCTGGTGATAGCGCGGATAACGGCGAGGGGACTGACTTTCACGCAGTGGCTGAGGGCTATGTATCCATCACTCCGGTGCATATCGATATGACCCGCCACGAAGCGTTACCAAGGCTACGGGAGTGGGCGCGGGAGCATCGCCTGTGAACGCTCAGTTTGAGGGTATCGGTTTCACCTCCAGGCGTACACGGATGCGTCTGGTTCAGCGTTTGCGGGAAAAAGGTATTCGCAGCGAGGCAGTGCTACAGGTCATTGCCGATACGCCACGCCATATCTTCCTCGATGAGGCGCTGTCCCATCGTGCCTATGAAGACAGTTCCTTGCCGATCGGGCATGGCCAGACTCTCTCCCAGCCCTACATTGTGGCCCGCATGACGGAGCTGCTCATGGAGAGCTCACCGACGAGGGTGCTGGAACTGGGAACTGGCTCCGGTTACCAGACGGCTATACTCGCCCAACTGGTGAAGGAAGTTTACTCAGTCGAGCGTATCCGCCCTCTGCAGGAGCGCGCCCGGCAACGCTTACAGAGCCTGAAACTGCGCAACGCGTTTATGCGCCATGCCGATGGGTCTATCGGCTGGCCTGAACGTGGTCCATTCGACGCGATATTGATGACGGCCGCACCGGAGGAAGTAGCTCAGGCACTGATTGGTCAGTTAAAGGATGGCGGAGCACTCATCGCGCCCTTAGGCGCTGAACGTCAAATGTTGACAAAAATTGTCCGTAAAGGTGATCGAATTGAGCGAGAGGAAATCGAACCGGTGCATTTTGTGCCATTCCTTGGCGGGGTGGTCGGATGAGTTCTGATCGCGGGGAGACCATTGATCGGTCCCAGTCGCCAGTCGGCGTCTATCTGCGAGGCATTGCCATGGGCGCTGCCGATATAGTCCCTGGCGTCTCCGGCGGCACCATCGCCTTCATATCGGGTATCTACTTTCGCCTGCTGAGTTCGATCAGCGCCGCGCTGCCGGCCGCCGTCAAACATTTGCCAAAAGGCCGTTTCCGCGAATTCTGGGCAGAATTGGATGGCACCTTTCTGCTGACTCTATTTGCTGGCATCGTCACCAGCATTATCGCCCTGGCATCGTTCATAACCTACGCTCTGGATACCTGGCCGATTGTCGTGTGGAGTTTCTTTTTCGGGCTGATTGTCGCGTCCGTATGGCATGTCGGGCGAGAGATTCGCGATTACCGCGCTGGCCTGTTGATACCTTTGCTGCTCGGCATCGGTTTTGGATATTGGGTGACGATTCAGTCTGTCGTGCCGCTGGAGCCCTCGCCACTGCTGTTTTTCGGAGCGGGCGCCATAGCTATCTGCGCCATGATACTGCCCGGAATTTCTGGCAGCTTTATTCTTCTGCTAATGGGAATGTATGCACCTGTGTTGGCCGCAGTGAAGGAACTGGAGCTGGTCACACTGCTGCTGTTCGCGGGTGGCTGCCTGCTGGGTCTACTTTCGATTGCTCGTGTCCTGACCTGGGCGATTAAGCGCCATCATGATCTGATTCTGGGGTTTCTGACCGGGCTCATGATCGGTGCTCTGAACAAAGTCTGGCCGTGGAAAGAAGTCATCAGCACCCGGATCAACAGCCACGATCAGGTGGTGCCTGTAGAGGTTGCCAGCGTAAGCCCATGGCAGTACGCCGAGCTGGCTGGCGCTGATCCAAAGATCGGGCTTGCGATACTGGCTGCCTTGATTGGGGCGGGTCTGGTACTGGCGTTTGAATGGCTGACTTCTTCTCGCCAGCGCTCGGCACACTCGGCACATTAGGGGATAAGGTGTTACCTGCGGTAGGCGATCGTGTTTCCTGACGTAACGAAACAGAACTGAATTCCGTTCCGAAAAGCTTTTGCTAATATGAATTTAGGACAAGAAACTAAAAATAATATTAACGATCCAAGTTTTCTCTACTGCTAAAGTTTTCTCTACTGTTTAAGCCCCTTCACCGATAAGTGAGCGACGACTGAGCCGTGATCGACCGCAACGATACACCGGGCGCACTGAGTCCGGCCTCAGCGCTTGAACCCTCCGTCACTGGCGTGAAGGCGGTCATCCTATTAGCCATTCTGTTCTGTCTGCCCACCTTGATGAGTGGCTGCACAGCGCCAGGACTCTACGAAGACGACACCTATAACCCGCCGGTGTACTGGGGTCGGCATGTCGTTCGGGAGGGCGAAACCCTCTACAGCATCGCCTGGCGTTATGGTCGGGATTACCGGGAACTCGGATCGGCCAACGGTATCAAGCCGCCCTACAATATCTACAGAGGTCAGGTATTGAGGCTGGACCTCCAGGGCTCGGTACCATCGGGTAGTGCCCAGGCTTCTACCGGCAAGAATCCGGCCGCAGATCGTCCCGCAGCTTCCCGCCCGCCAGCGAGCCAGTCCAGGCAGCGAGCAGGCTCAACCAGTTCATCACGAACCCCCTCAAGCTCACCTCTGCCGCCTGTGACGCTTCCCGCAGATTCTGACATTGCTTGGCGTTGGCCCCATTCTGGCACCGTCCTTGCTGGATTTTCGAAGTCCGGAAAGCTTAATAAAGGTATCGACATTGATGGTCGGCCTGGCGATCCGATCCGGGCGGCTGCGGCAGGGCAGGTGGTCTATGCCGGCAGCGGTCTCCTGGGCTACGGCAACCTGATCATTCTCAATCATAGTGAGCATTTTCTGAGTGCTTACGCCCACAACCGGAAAATTATGGTTGCGGAAGGTGAGACGGTGAAGCAGGGTCAAGTGATTGCGGAAATGGGCAGCAGTGGCACTGACACAGCCAAACTGCACTTTGAAATCCGCAGAAACGGAGATCCGGTGGATCCGATGAGGTATCTGCCGGCGCGGTGAGTAGATCTGAGGCCGTTTAACTTCTCAAAACATTTCAGAAACACTGGTAACAAACTGAGTTACAAATAGAAACCATTAAAGTTTCAAAGATATCGGCCGTTAGCTGTACTGTAAGGTCGAAAGCAAAAACAAAAGAGCCAGCCAACGAATTCCTGAGGAATCGTATGAGCAGGCCGGTAATCCGGGAAAGAAGACGCTGTCCTTGAATCTGGAAAAAAAACGGCTAACCGCCGTTCAACAAAAAAATCCGTCAACAAAAACATAAACAGACGGAAAACTTCCAGGGCATAACTTAAGGCAGGGTTTGAATATGTCAGTACGTCACGAAGAAGCAGTCAACGCGCATGTGTCCGTAGCGGAAGAAGCTGAAGATGAGCTGTTAACCGCTGAAAATGAAGACTTCGAAGATTCTGACGATAACGACGATGGCGAAACCACTGAAAGTTTCTCCAGCCAGGGTCGTTATTACAACAATCCCAAGCAGTTGGACGCTACCCAGCTGTACCTCAACGAAATCGGCTTTTCTCCGCTTTTGACGCCTGAAGAGGAAGTCCACTTCGCTCGTATGGCGCGTCGCGGTGAAGAAGCGGGTCGCAAGCGGATGATCGAGAGCAATCTGCGCCTCGTCGTAAAGATTGCCCGCCGGTACATCAATCGCGGCCTGACCCTACTGGATCTCATCGAAGAAGGTAATCTCGGTCTGATCCGCGCCGTTGAAAAGTTTGATCCTGAGCGCGGTTTCCGTTTTTCAACCTACGCCACCTGGTGGATTCGGCAGACCATCGAACGTGCGATCATGAACCAGACTCGCACTATTCGTCTGCCTATTCACGTGGTCAAAGAATTGAACGTCTATCTGCGCGCCGCCCGTGAACTGACACAGAAGCTGGATCACGAGCCCTCTGCAGAAGAAATCGCCCACATGGTCGATAAGCCCGTTGCGGACGTGAAGCGCATGCTGGGTCTGAACGAGCGGGTGGTTTCTGTAGACACGCCGATTGGCGCCACCGGCGATAAGAGCCTGCTTGATACTGTGGCCGATGAAGGCGCATCCGATCCTGCTGATCAGTTGCAGGAAAATAACATGCGCAACTCCATCGAAAAGTGGCTGGATCAGCTGAGCGACAAGCAGCAGGAAGTCCTGTCGCGCCGCTTCGGTCTGCGTGGCTATCCCACCAGCACACTGGAGGAAGTCGGTCTTGAGATCGGACTGACGCGGGAGCGTGTGCGTCAGATCCAGGTTGAAGCACTGCGTCGCCTGCGTGAACTTCTTGAGAAAGAAGGCCTCTCCGGCAGCATGTTGTTCAACTGATTGTCAGTTGAGTTCGTAACATAAAAAGCTGATCCTCCGGGATCAGCTTTTTTATTGGGACGGATAATTTCCAGCCTGCTACTCGGAGTGTGCGCGTATGGTTCGTTCAGTTATGGCTGTTCTGTTAGTCGCTGCGATGTTCAGCCCCGCGGGATTGGCAAGGGAGGTGAGCGGAGCCGAAATACCGGAATCCCTGAGCCGCGATGGCGTGGACCTCAAGTTGGTCGGAGCGGGTGTCAGGGACAAATTCTTCATCGATGTTTACGTTGGGGCCTTCTACAACACCACGGGTAAAGCCGAACCGGCAATGGCAGTGAAGGCGGAAGAACCCCAGGCGATTACTCTGCATATTCTTTCGGATATGGTCACGGCCGGCAGAATGGAAGACGCCACCATTGAAGGGTTTGAGAAATCGACGGATGGCAATATTGAGCCCTACCGGGACGACATAGACAAAATTCTTGAGGTGTTCGCTGAGGATATCGCTGCGGGTGATGTCTTTGAGATGGTTTACGTTCCGGACAAGGGGCTACACGTCTATAAAAATGACGAGTTTCGCGGAGTTTGGGGCAACCATGGATTTAAGCAGGTCAGTTTCGGTATCTGGCTGGGTGATAAGCCCGTCCAGCGCGGCCTGAAAGAAGCGATGCTCGGCCAGTAACCGTTCCCGGCGGTACCTTTTGAATTCCTTCGGTAGGAGAGTGAGCCGCCGCAACGTCGAAAATAAACTCAAGCCCGCAGGTCAGATGCCTGCGGGCTTGAAATCAACGCGGGCAGATCCCGCAGCTATCAAAGATTGGAAATGTTTCCGATCCGGATCAGCTGGTTCTCACCGCTGTTATCGTCCACGCCGTCGTTGTCATTATTGACCCAGACGTCGCCATTGCTGGTCACTGCCAGTCCTTCGATTTTTTCCGGCACCAGAGCGCCGGTCGCCTCAAAATCTGGAATCAGATCCCGGACCAGCGTCTTGGTCACGGTAGTGCCATCGGCGGCGGAAGCCAGGTTAATTCTGTACAGCCGCTTGATGGCGGCATCCGGCCCGAACTGGTTGTCCCGTTCCAGCACCAGGAATGAACCGCTGCCCAGAGAGGCGATGTCGGACAGGCCTACCCAGCCTCCGTTCTGGCTGGTGGGCGCTTCCAGAGGGTAGTAGACGAACTGCCAGGTGTCTGAGGCGATATCGTAGACACCGATACGAGGATTGGCCTCTGCACCCCAGGCCCGCTGGAAGGCCACGTAAAGCATACCGCTGTAATGGGCCACACCTTCAAAACCAAAGCGCACCTGCAAATCGTTGACGGCATCGGGCAGTGTCGCGATTCGGCTGATATCGCCCTGAGCGCTCACATTCAGAAGCATATTTAGCGATTCAACAGGACGGCTGCTGTCGCCGACGGTGCCGCTTCCTTCAGAGGCAATCCAGAAACTGCCGTCGCTCCCGAGGGTAATGCCTTCAGGATCGATATTGACGGTGTTGTCGGCATTGATCAAAGCGGCCCGGTCCAGGTCGTCGAACCCATCATCATCGGCGGTTGAACCGGAAGTCGGAAGGCTGGCGAGGACGTTCGAGCTATCCTTGATGCGAATTTCACGGTTCAGCTTCGCAGGCGTTTCGCTGATATCGATGCCGAGGATCCGGCTGGCCCGGAAGGCGCTGTCCTCAATCGACCACAGACGATTGGCATCGGCCATATCTGCTGCGAGTCCCGAAAGCGCCGCGAAGGGAATCGGAGTGCCGTCTGGCCGGTCGCTAGACTCAATCGTCGGGTAAGCAGAGGTCTGCTCGCCGTAAGCGTAGAGATTGAGCGAGCCGCGCAGGGAACCCCGATCGTCCTCTTCACTGGCGACTACAAGCAGGTTCCGTGAAGGAATCGCTTTGACACCCTCAGGACCAGCGGCTGCGGGCAGAACCTGCTTGAATTCAGGCTGGGTCGCCTGGTTTGCATTGTAAACAGCTACAAAGCTGGAGCGCTCGGAGTTGATAAACAACAGCCGCTCAGAGCCATACTGGCCCACTTCCGCATTTTCCGGTTCGTTACCTTTATTGCCGGATCGACCCTCGGGGTAATGGCCGATACGAGCTGCCAGGTGGTCAAGTTCACTGGCCGGGGTGTACGCAATGTTGCCTTCGGTGTCGAAGATGGTGAAGCTGCGGCTTCCGCCGTTCATATCACCTTCATCAGCGGTGGCGAAATAGCGGTTATCAATCCAGGTGACACCGTCTGGTTCTCTAGGCACGTTACTGAGGGAGCTGGTCTGATCGATGATGTCTTCTTCGTCGATATCAACCTGGTCCAGATTGACGGTGCCGGCGCTGAAGTGGCCAGTCACGGTGGCTGATGGCAGATCGACCAGCACAAGATAGTTGTTCTCTTGGAGGGTCACAACGGCCTGATTGGCATCGTTGATATCCACATACTCAGGCTCAGGATCGGACGGGGCAATGTCGGCCAGACCGGTCATGTCGACTGTCTGTGCCGTCCACTGCGTGGGGTCACTGCTGCCTGTTGCTACCACTACAAGAAATCCAGCCGGAGCCTGGGGTGTGACATCAATTTGGCCGTCGTTCAGATCTTCATCCCGCTCATTTTCAATGGCGATGGCGGCATAGGCTTGATCCGGGCTTACCGCGACAGAGTCCGGCTGACCGCCAAGATCGATGCTGTGAACGATTGAGCGACTGGCAATATCGACTACCAGCAGGTTACCGGACGGATTGGTAAAACTGGCGGAGGTGTTGACCCCGATAAGCGCAAACTTGCCCCTGACCGCAACGGACGTCGGCTCGCCGCCAACATCCAGAGTACCCAGGGGTTGGGGCGCTTGGGCATCAGTAATGTCAACAAAGCCGATCACGCCTCGTGGGCTGTCGGTATAGACCAGCGTGTTGCCATCTTCGGAAACATCGACAATCTCAGCCGCAGTTTCTGTATCAGTGTTGCAGTCGGAATCGATTTCCCGACAGACCGGAAATGTGGCGATTCGAACAAAGTTCGAAGAAACGGTGGGTTCTTTACCGGAATTATCGGAATTCTTGCTGTCTCCGCCGCAGGCGACGAGTGCCACCGGCGTGGCGAGCATAATGGCCTTGAGGAGTTTGTTGATGTTCACTGCGTCCGCTCCTTGATGATGTGCGTAAAGAGCGGACATGTTGAGAGGTTTACATGACAGACCTGTGACCATCGTCAGAGGTAGTCGGTTTTATCCTTGAATTCGCACAGATCCTCGATGGAACAGATACCGCACTTGGGCTTGCGAGCGGTGCAGGTGTAGCGACCGTGCAGAATTAACCAGTGGTGAGCGTTGAGAAGAAATTCTGAGGGCACCAGTCGCAGCAAGCGCTTTTCGACTTCCAGAACGTTTTTGCCGGGAGCGATCCTGGTGCGGTTTGAAACCCTGAAGATATGGGTATCGACGGCCATTGCCGGCTGGCCAAACGCGGTATTCAGAACAACATTGGCGGTCTTTCGCCCCACTCCGGGCAGCGCTTCCAGGGCCTCGCGGTTATCCGGTACTTCGCTGTTGTGCTGCTCCACGAGAATACGGCAGGTTTTGATCACATTTTCAGCTTTGCTATTGAACAGGCCGATGGTTTTGATGTGTTCCTTCAGACCGTCAATGCCAAGATCAAGAATCGCCTGCGGTGTGTTCGCCACCGGATAAAGCCTGGCCGTAGCCTTATTGACGCCTACGTCAGTAGCCTGGGCAGACAGAATCACCGCAATCAGCAATTCGAAAGGATTCGAATAATTCAGTTCGGTCTCGGGATTCGGATTATGGGCCTGCAGTCGGCGGAAGATCTCGGTTCGTTTCTGTTTATTCAAGGTTGCTCCAAAATGGCAGAAGACGGCCTAGCGGATAACGCCCGTGACACGCACTCGATGTTGGCCGGCGGCCGTCTTGGCTTCGGCGGGCTTGAGCCGGCTCTGGCGACGCAGGTCAATTGCGTTTTTGGCGGCGATAAGCAGACCAAGGCCCAGAAAGGCGCCCGGCGGCAAAATCATGATAAGAACCGGAGGATAATCGGAGAACGGTTTCCAGCCCCAGTCGCGTGCCGCTTCACCCAGGAGCAAGTGCATCTGGCTAAACAGTGTGCCCTGACCGACCAGTTCCCGAATTCCGCCGAGCAACACAAGCACAGCCAGAAAGCCCAACCCCATCATTAATCCATCCCAGGCCGCAGGTAGCGGACCCACTCGTGAAGCGAAAGCTTCGGCACGGCCCAGAATTGCGCAGTTAGTGACAATTAGAGGAATAAAAATGCCCAGTACCTGATACAGCGGATAAGCGAACGCCTGCATAAGAAGCTCTGCGCAGGTCACAAAGGCCGCAATGATCATGACAAAAGCGGGCAGGCGGATGGCAGGGCTGATCCAGTGACGGATCAATGAAACCGCCAGGTTCGAACACACCAGTACCAGCAGCGTGGCCAGCCCAAGGCCCATTGCATTGACGACCGTTCCACTGACGGCCAGCAGCGGACACAGACCCAAGACCTGAACCAGCGCCGGGTTGTTGTTCCACAGGCCGTTAACCGCCAGTTGTTTGTAGGTTTGATCGGTCACTGCGAGAGGCCCCAGCCCCAGGGCGTAGAAATTTTAGCCGCCGAAACTACAGCCGTCGAAATTGCAGCCGGTGGAGCCAGGGCGATATTGGCGGGAATCAGCCTTTCTGTTTTGCCGGGCAGAATTTGCGCCGAGTAACGACGGTAATATGTCAGGGTGTTATGCAGGGCTGAAGTCACCGCCCGGGAAGTGATGGTGGCACCACTGATGGCATCGAACTCTCCGCCGGAGCGCTTGAGCGCCCATTGTCTGTCGTCGGTCGATGCAAGCGACTGGCCTATGAACTGGCGAAGCCAGGCCGATTTCGAAGGCTCGATACGATCTCCCAGGCCGGGGGTTTCGCGGTGCGATAAAACCTGCACTCCGGTGATTTCGCCCTCAGCGGACAGGCCTACCAGCAGTTCGATCGGCCCTGAGTAGCCGTTAGGTGCCGTCACGGGGAGCACCACACGACGGATCTGCCCCTCATCTTTCGCTAGCCACCCAACCTGATTGGCGGGACGATTGAGCTTCTCCGGCTCGGGTAATTGAACGGTCGAATGGAGCAGCGCCGGTCTACGCAGCGACTCCGGCACCAGCGCATACAGTGAAGCGGCTTCGGCTAGCTGCTTCTGCTCGGCTATTGCGTCGCTTGTCAGGTGATGAGTCAACGCGATACTGCCCGCCGTCAGAGCCGCAAACAGCCCGAGACCTACAGCGCTCTTTACTATTGCGCTGATCTTGGACCGTTCGTCAGCGGCCTTCACGAGCGAGCTCCTTCGCCGGTCTGGTTGCCTTTATCCCGCTTGCGCTGACCGTGACCGTAGGTGCGCTGGGGTGTGTAATGATCAATCAGCGGTACCGCCATATTCATCAGCAACACCGCAAAGGCAATCGCATCTGGATAAGTGCCCCAATGGCGTATTGTGAAGACCAGCATGCCAATACCCGCCCCATAGATCAGACGCCCACGGTTGCTGGTGGCAGCCGACACTGGGTCCGTCGCAATGAAGAAAGCGCCCAGCATGGTGCCTCCGGCCAGCAGGTGCAGACTCAGCGGCGCGGCCTGGTCTGCATCGTGACCAAACACCAGGCTCATCAGCGCCAGTCCTGCCAGGAAGGCTACCGGTATGTGCCAGCGAATGATGCGTAGCCAAAGCAGAGCGATACCACCGGCTCCGAATGCCAGGTTAACCCAATCCCAGCCTTTCGCTACGAATCCGTCAAACACCGGCTCGGTCAGGACTTCGCTGGCCAGCGCACCGTCGATAGCCTGCTTGTAGGTATCCAGCGGCGTGGCACCGGCATAGGCATCGACCGGTTCGCTGCCCGCAAAAATGGCCGTTAGCGCATCGGCCAGATTGGGCAGTGCATCACTGGCTGGAGAGACCCAGAGCGTGGTCATTGGCAGCGGGAAGGAAATCAGCACCACCGCGTAGCCCACCATGGCCGGATTAAACGGATTGTTTCCCAGGCCGCCGTAAAGATGTTTACCCAGCGCCAGTGCGCTGAATACAGCCGCAAGGGATACCCACCAGGGCAACAGCGGCGGCAGCGACAGCCCCAGCAAAAGACCGGTGACCAGCGCGCTCCCATCGCTGATCGACTTCCGGGCCGAGCGGCCACGACATCGGGTCAACGCAGCGTCAAAAAGTAGCGCGAGGGCGCAGCACCACAAAACGTTGATCAGGTTACCCCAGCCAAAATACAGGGTTTGAGCCAGCAAACCGGGCAGGGTCGCGGCGGCGACCAGCAGCATCACCTGCTGGGTGCTGCGGGCCTTGCGGATGTGGGGCGAGGAAAGTGGCCGGGTCATGGACTCGACTCCTGCTGCGAGGCGTCACTCCCTGAGTTCTTCTCAGCATCGAGTGCTTCATCCACGCGTTGTTGCCAGAGCGCGACGGACTGCTCGAGCTTCTGGACATCGCCGCCTCGCTGACGGGTCTCTTCCAGCATTTTCTGCATTTTCGCCAGCTTGGCCCGAGCTTTTGGCAGATCCGCGGGCGTTGTGCCGGAGAACGAAGTGTTCTGCCCAGTGGCCGGGTGAGCGGTCTTGCCGGCCTGCTTTCTGGCCAGAATTTCCTGAACCATTGCCGATTTGCTGACCGACGCCGCTGACTCAGCCTTCGGCGTATCCGCCTCACTGGCTTGGCTGGTTTGTACTTCAGTACGCGCAGCAAGACGCTCAAGCCGGGCCCGACGCCGCTGCTCACGTTCCTCTGCTTCTCTGGCCGTACGTTGCTGGCGGGCCTCAAAACGGCGGCGCGAGTGAGCGGCTTCGAAAGCTTCCGCGTCCTGCTTACGCAACTCGCCTTTGGCCTGTCGGTAGTAATGCACAAGAGGTATATCGCTGGGGCACACATAGGCACAGGCCCCGCATTCGATGCAGTCGAAAAGATCCAGATCCCGGGCCTTTTCCAGTTCTCCGGCCCTACTGTGCCAGTACAGCTGCTGCGGCAGTAGCGACATCGGGCAGGCGACTGCGCAATCGCCGCAACGAATGCAGGCGCGGCTGTCCGCTGGGTCGGCCAGCTCGCCGGCAGCGGCTGCCAGAAGGCACTGAGTCGTTTTGGTAACCGGTGCCTCCAGAGAATGCTGGGCGAAGCCCATCATGGGGCCGCCAATAATCAACTGGCTCATATCTTTAACGCCGGCGAATTCCAGAAGATGTCTGACCGGCGTCCCCATCGCGACGCGATAGTTGCCGGGATTCACTACAGCTTGGCCGGTGACGGTCACGATACGTTCAGTCTGCGGTTCATCGGCCAGAATCGCGCCGGCCACAGCATGAGCCGTGGCGACGTTCTGACAGATCACACCGACGTCGGCCGGCAGGCCTCTGTGGGGGATCTCTCTGCCTGTCAGAATCTGAACCAGCTGCTTTTCGCCACCGGAAGGGTACTTGGTGGGGATAACGACGACTTCGATCTCAGTGTGAGCGGTGGCCTCCTGCATGGTCGCAATCGCTTCGGGTTTGTTGTCCTCAATCGCGATCAGTTTGCGCTCGGCCCGCAGAAGCCAGGCCATGACCTCCGTTCCCTGAACGATCCGGGATGCCTCCTCACGCATCAGGCGATCGTCAGCGGTGATGTAGGGCTCGCACTCGGCGCCGTTTATCACCAAGGTCAGCGACTGACGTGAAAGTCCCGACCTGAGCTTGATGTGGCTGGCAAAGCCCGCGCCGCCCATGCCGGCGATGCCGTGGTTGCGCAGTCGGGTCAGAATTTCTGACGGGCTGCATTCACGAAAATCCGCCATTGGCGCACGGGTAATCCATTGATTCCGGGCATCGGCTTTGTCCGGGACAAGCCGTATGGCCAGATCCTCCAGACCCGACGGATGCAGCATTGGTTGCATCTCGATGGCTTCAACGGTTCCGGCGACTGGCGCATGGATAGGCAGGGACAGCGAGCTGATGGCGTCGGCAAGGCATTGGCCGCGCAAAACCCGGTCGCCCGGCTGGACCAGGGGGGTGGCTGGGCTGCCCACGTGTTGCTGCAGGGGAATCCAGAGTGCCTCAGGTAACGGCACATCACGAATCGGCGCATTGCAGGAAAGGGCTTTGTGATCCGGCGGATGAACGCCCCCCGGGAATGTCCACAGCTGACTCACGTCTGTCGCTCCGCCATCACGGCAGCGCCGTCGGTCGCACCATCCGTAGCGCCGTCCGTAGCAATGACACCGCGACCGACCTGATGCCAGTCCCACTGGCGGATGTCGGTGCCTATCGGGACCATATCAATGCAATCCACGGGACAGGGCTCCACACAGAGGTCGCAGCCGGTGCACTCGCTGGCGATAACTGTGTGCATCATTTTGGCTGCGCCGAGAATGGCATCCACCGGGCAGGCCTGAATACACTTGGTGCAGCCGATGCATTCCGCTTCGCGAATCACGGCTACCCGTTTTTGCTGGGTCTCTCCGTGTTCTGCGTCCAGAGGTTGGGGTTCCTGATCGAGCAGATCTGCCAGCGCCCGAATGGTGCTGTCGCCGCCAGGTGGGCACTTGTTGATGGCCTCGCCGTCGGCAATCGCCTGAGCGTAGGGCCGGCAGCCCGGATAACCACACTGGCCGCACTGGGTTTGGGGGAGCAGGGCGTCGATATCATCGACAACTTCATTGCCCTCCACCCGAAATCTGATGGCGGCGAAGCCCAGCGCTGCACCGAACACGGTGGCTAGAGCAAGCAGCACAAGAATTGCTGTGAGAACGGAACTCATCTCATGGCTCCTCAGAGTCCGCCGAGACCGACAAAACCCATGAAGGCCAGACTCATCAGGCCCGCTGTCATCATGGCGACGGCGGCGCCCCGAAATGGCACGGCGACATCTGCGACGGCAATACGCTCACGCATTGCTGCGAACATGATCAGAACCAGTGAAAACCCCAGCGCCGCGCCAAACCCGTAAAGCACCGAAGAGACCAGCGTGTGCTCGCGGCTCACATTCAGCAAAGCTACGCCCAGGACGGCACAGTTGGTCGTGATGAGTGGTAGAAAGATACCCAGCACCCTGTACAGCAGCGGGCTGGATTTGCGGACCAGCAATTCGGTGAACTGAACTACGGCGGCAATCACCAGAATAAAGGTGATGGTTCGCAGGTAGGTCAGGTTCAGAGGCGCTAGCAACCAGGTTTCAGCAAGGTAGCTGCAAAGCGAGGACAGGGTCAGAACAAAGGTGGTGGCCAGTGACATGCCCATGGCTGTCTCCAGTTTGCCGGAGACACCCATGAACGGACACAGCCCAAGGAACTGCACCAGAACGAAATTATTGACCAGGATAGTGCTGATCAGAACCAGCAGATATTCACCCATCGTCCTGTCCTGAGCCGGCTTACATAATACGCATGCCCGGTTTCGCGCCGCTGTCCGGAGACAGAATGAAAATATCCTTTTTGCCTGGCCCAGCAGCGAGCACCATGCCCTCGGACACGCCGAATTTCATTTTACGCGGCGCCAGGTTGGCCACCATGACGGTCAGTCGGCCGATCAGATCTTCAGGCTTGTAGGCTGATCGAATACCGGCAAATACGTTGCGGGTTTCGCCGCCCAGACTGAGCGTCAGCTTAAGAAGTTTATCGGCGCCGTCGACCAGTTCTGCGTTCACAATCTCCACAACCCGCAAGTCGGTTTTCGCGAACTGATCAAAATCGATGGTTTCTGCAATTGGCGCCATATCAGAGTCAGACTTAGCCGGTTCAGCTTTGATTGGCGCTGCATTTTGTTCAGCGGAGGCGTTCAGCAGCTTTTCGATCTGGGACGCATCGATCCGGCTCATGAGAGGCTTGAAGGGCTCGATGGCGTGGTTTTCCAACGCCTTCGGTATGCCGGCCCAATCCAGTCGGCTATTAAGGAATTGCTCGGAAGCCGCTGCCGTCGCGGGTAGCACAGGAGCCAGATAGGTCATGAGCACCCGGAACATATTCAGTGCGTTGGTGCAGATGGCCTGCAGCCGTTCGTCCTGACCTTCCTGCTTGGCAACGACCCAGGGCTGCTGGTCGTTGACGTAAAGGTTGGCGACGTCTGCCAACTCCATGACCCGGCGCATGGCGCGTCCGAATTCGCGCGCTTCGTAATGTCCGGCTATTTCGCTGGCGGCTGCGACGAACTCTTCCAGGCCAGCGTCATCGGTTACGGTTCCCAGCTTGCCGTCGAATCGCTTCTGGATGAACCCGGCGCTACGGCTGGCAATATTGACCACTTTGCCCACCAGATCGGAATTTACTCGGGCTGTGAAGTCTTCAAGATTGAGATCCATGTCGTCGACGCCAGCGGTCAGTTTGGCCGCAAAGTAATAGCGCAGATATTCAGGATTCAGATGCTCAAGATAGGTCCTGGCCATAATGAAAGTGCCGCGCGACTTGGACATTTTTCGGCCGTTGACGGTCACAAAGCCGTGGGCGTTCACTGCCGTCGGCGTTCTGAACCCTGCGCTATGGAGCATCGCCGGCCAGAATAGCGCGTGAAAGTTGACGATGTCCTTGCCGATAAAGTGGTAAACCTCGGCCTTGGAATCCGGTGCCCAGAACTGGTCGAAATCAAGACCTTCGCGGTCACACAGATTGCGGAAGCTTGCCAGGTAGCCGATTGGCGCATCCAGCCAGACATAGAAATATTTGCCTGGCGCATCGGGAATCTCGAAGCCGAAATAAGGTGCATCCCGGCTGATGTCCCATTCCTGCAAACCGGCATCAAGCCACTCCGCCAGTTTATTGGCGATCTGCGGTTGTAGCGTGCCGCTGCGAGTCCACTCCCTCAGGAAATCGGAAAATTCAGGCAGGCGGAAGAAATAGTGCTCACTTTCTTTTTCCACCGGTGTGGCGCCAGAGACGGCAGAGCGCGGATCAATCAGCTCGGCTGGCGTGTAAGTAGCACCGCAGGCCTCGCAGTTGTCTCCATACTGATCCTCGGTTTTGCACTTTGGACAGGTACCCTTGATGAAGCGGTCCGCCAGGAACATTTCCTTTTCCGGATCGTAGAACTGGGTAATGTTCCGCGTCGCGATGTGGCCGTTGTCCTTCAGCTTCCGGTAAATCAGGCCGGACAGCTCACGGTTTTCCTGCGAGTGTGTCGAGTAATAATTGTCGAAGCGGATCAGGAAGTCGGAGAAGTCTTGCTGATGCTCCTGATTGATCCGGTCGATCAACTGCTCGGAGGTGATTCCCTCGCGTTCGGCGCGGAGCATAATGGCCGTGCCATGGGCATCGTCAGCGCAGACGTAGTGACAGTTGTGGCCCCGCATCTTCTGGAAGCGGACCCAGATATCAGTCTGGATGTATTCCAGCAGGTGGCCCAGATGAATTGGGCCATTGGCGTAGGGCAGGGCGCTGGTAACCAGAATATCGCGCTTTTCGGGTGCACTCGCTGTCATGGTAAAGTCCGGCAATCGATCGGTTAAAGGTATTTCAAGACGCTGAACCCTGGGGTGGCCAAGGCCACAGACCCCAGGCGGGCAAGGCCACAGATGATACCTTTCAGACGACGCCTTTTCATCTCTCCGAGCGGAGCAAATCATGAGTGGGATTTCCCCAAGCCTCCTGGAGGAGGCTGTGCGCAGTTATCAGGATCCTTACCTATCGGAAGATCTGATTTCCCTGGACGCCGTCAAGCAGCTTGAAGCCGACGCGAACGGTCAGGTGACGCTGCATATCCGTATGCCGTACCCCTGCAACGAGCTGGTTGGTGCCATGAAGTCGATCATCGGCAACGCGCTGAGCGATGTTGAGGGCGTTACTGGCGTCGACGTTACCGTGGATTTTCGTATTGATGCCCATAAAGCGCAGGGCAATCTGCAGTCGATGGCGTCGGTTCGAAACATCATCGCGGTGGCCTCAGGGAAGGGAGGCGTCGGCAAATCCACCACGTCAGTGAATCTGGCTCTAGCGCTGGCTCAGGAAGGCGCGCGCGTGGGGATTCTCGATGCCGATATCTATGGCCCCAGTGTGGGCATGATGCTGGGCATCCCTGAGGGCACCAGGCCGGACACGTTTGAGCAGAAGTATTTCATCCCGATTTCCGCGCATGGTATCGAGGTGATGTCCATGGCTTTTCTTCTGACCGACAAGACCCCGGTGGTTTGGCGAGGACCAATGGTCAGTGGTGCGCTGCTGCAGTTGCTTACCCAGACCCGCTGGCCTGATCTGGATTATCTGATTGTGGATATGCCGCCAGGCACCGGTGATATTCAGTTAACCCTTGCCCAGAAAGTGCCGGTGACCGGCGCCGTGGTCGTGACAACGCCTCAGGACATTGCCTTGCTGGACGGTAAAAAGGGCATCGAAATGTTTCGTAAAGTCGATATTCCGGTGCTGGGCGTGTTGGAGAATATGAGCGTTCATATCTGCAGTAATTGCGGACATCAGGAACCGCTCTTTGGTGCAGGCGGAGGCGAGAGAATTGCCGAGCAATACGATGTGGACCTGCTTGGGCAACTGCCACTGCACATGACCATTCGCGAACAGATGGACAACGGCGTTCCGTCAGTGGTTGCTGAGTCGGATTCCGAGGTGGCGCGACGTTATCGGGATATTGCGAGAAGGATGGCGGCCTCGCTGTCGCAGCGGGAACGACATTTGAGTTCGCCCATTCCGAGTGTTTCGATCAGTGACGATTGAGCACAGGTTGAGGAAGGGTTGAGAGTGGTTTGAGCAAATACAGAGTATCGGACCCGGCTGATGCCGGAGGCCGATGCCTGTGCCTAAACCCGCGATAGCGGCGTGTGCGGAGGGTAGTTCTGGGAAGCCCCTTTGGCCTGCTTTTCCTCGAGTAGCTGTCGGAAGGCTTCGACTCGCATGGGCCGGTGGGCGTAGTAGCCCTGCACGATTTTCGCTCCGAGCTGCTCGACGATTAGCCACTGTTCCGCCGTCTCAACCCCCTCAATGACCGGCGGGAATTTCATTTCATTGGCTAAAGAAAGGATTGAACCCAAGAATCGCGCCTGGAATGGATCGGTCTCGATATCCTTGATAAAAGCGCGATCCACTTTTAGACGACTGACTTTCAATTCCCTGAGATACTCCAGCGAAGAGTGACCCGTGCCGAAGTCATCCAGCGCAAAATGGGTACCCAGCTGGCCAACTTCTTTAATGATCGCGTTCATCGCTTCGAAGTGGACCGATGCGTTGTCCTCGGTGATTTCCATGATCAGGTTTTTGCCCGGAATACCCGGGGAAATCAGTCGGTTCAGGATTTCAGGGTAGAGACGGTTGTCCAGCATTGAAGGATTCAGGTTGATGGTCAGCATGCCGTCGAACAGCTTGGATCGAAACAGCGGACCACATTCACGACTGACTTCGTCAAATAGCCAGCACCCCAGTTCCCAGCCCAGACCATTACGCTCGCAAATGCCTACAAGGCGAGGCGGCGCCACCGGCCCCAGCTGGGAATCGATACCCCGAAGCAGCACTTCAGCGCCGACAATTTCCTGCTCCGCCGACACGGTGACGACGGGCTGCACCACGATGTGCATGGCCAGAGTGCTCTCTTTGCCAGCAAAGAGATCAATAAGACCTTTCAAAATCCGCTTGTCAGCCGTGAGTCTGGCATGAATGTCCTTGCAGTAGATCGAATAGTCTTCGTTTCTGGCACGGGCATCCCGCAGCGCGCGAAGCGCATTCTGAATGCGATCCCGCCAGGAAATGCCGGAAATTTCGTTTTCAGCCTCCACAACGCCAAACGTCGGTCGAATCAGGAAAATGGAATCGTTATGACGCCATTCGAAGGAGGTCGCTCTCACCAGCCCCAGCAGACGCGATACCTCGCTGCCCTGATAGTCCGGAGAAGTAATAATCAGAAAGTCACACTGGCCGGTCTGAATGAGCTCGTCGCCCAGAGAAAGCATCTTTTTCAGTCGACGGCTGAAAATAACAATCAGAGTGTCAGCACCTTCGCTACCTACCTCCTGCTGGATTTCCCGAAACGAACGGATTTCGCAGGCGATGACCGTTGAAGCCGGATCTATTGTTCTCAATGAACGCAGGTGGTTCATGTTGGGAAGGTTGGTCAATTGATCCACTCGGCTGATCCGCCAGACATAGACGATCGCGGCGACCAGGTGGAGGATGATCATTCCGAGGATGACGAGCGTAAGCTGTCGCAGCGCCATCAAGCGGTCCCGGGAAGCGTCCATCTGGTCGACCAGCCGGCCTGAGTCGCCGCCGACAAAGTTCTCTATCTGTAGATTACGAATGTCTTGAAAGGCTTCCTCCCATCCAGATCTCAGAGCAGCCAGCTGCGCCGGGTCTTGCGTTTCAATGTAAGCAATGAGTTGGGCTTCGAGTGACATCAGTTGCCGAAAAATAGTCACCAGGCGAGCTTCGTTATCGGCAACGGAGCGGGTAACGATGGATTCAGCGCTTTTCAGCAGATAGTCGAGACGAGACCAGACAATGTCGTATCTCAGGGATAACTCGCTCAGATCTTCCTCCGACGTACCAGCGAGGGCAAGCTCCCGGTCGAAGACATGCGCTTCATTTCCAAGTTGAGTCAAAGTCCAGGAGGCAAGACGGACCTCTCCAAGAGAAAAGCTTTGCAGTTTACTATCGCTGTGAAAGGTATAGACATTGGCTGCCAGAAGCGCAGCGACCACGATAGCGATAGTGATGGTGGCCGTTCGAGAGAAGAGATGTGACGCCAGAGTGCGGGAGCTCACGTTATTTCAACTCGATCAGTTTGAGTTGCCAGATCAGCAATCGATGAAACTCCAGTTTGTCCAGTTCAGGGTGCTCGCTGATCGGTAGCATCAGCCAAATGGGTCCTTTGTTGCGCACCGACATGTGAACGCCGTTCTTTTTCACGGAAACCACCGGATCGAATCCCTGCAGTCCGGACAGTGGAACCACTATCTCATAGTCATTCAGGGCAACCAGTCTTAACTCAGTACCCTGGGCTCCTGCAGCGGAGAGAACATCGCTGAGGAACGGACCCTCAAAGGTTTCGACGTTGTCGGTATACGGCGTCAGTGTAGTGATGGTGTGCTGGGGCAGCGCCTCCAGCTGCTCCAGTGTGAAATCCTGGTTGCCGCTGGGCGAGCGGACTTCAAGGACGGTAGAAGACGCCTGGACCGCTTGCATGAACAGCAGCAGACACGAGGCACAGAAGGCGGTTCGGAACATTTTCATCGGCAACCAACATGACGAAATCTGACAAAAGTGAGTATAGGAGGGATTCAGAATATGACTAAATATGAACGGGGGCTCATGAGGGATGGTAATGTTAGAAGGCTGTTGTAGGTTTCAGACCGGAAGGATCAGACGCGGCTCTCTGACCATCGTCAAAACCTGAAGCAACATGGGCCTCTTCGGAACATGCTGCTTAATGGCTGGTCACAAGAAACCATCAGGATGGCCTGGTTCAATCGGTGGCTAGGCTTTCAGGGAATTTTCACCAGCCAGACATAAGCGGCCAGTTCATCTCTTGAAGACTTCTCAAAATGCACGTCCGCTACGCGGGCTTTTAGCGAGACTTTTGTTTTCTCGCTAGTCACGCTGACAGAAATTATGCCGCCAGCTCCGCTGGAGACGACGATCTGCGACGCCTTCACTTGACTGCTTTGCTCGAAGGCAAGTTCTACTGCAGCGCGTTCTATTGCGAGCTCCAACTGATCCGACAACAATCCGGAAGCAACCCGCCGCTCGACTGCTCCGACAGCGCCATCAAATCCCGGCTGCTTTGGTGACTTGAGCCAGGTCGGGGGTGGGGGGGCTGAGTTATTGAGGGTGCTGGGCTTGAGGTGATCAATTTCAACTTGCTGAAATAGGCTACCTCTGGAGTTGCACTGGGCAAGCACTCTGTACGGAGGCATCGGGTGGATTTTTCCGCCGAATTCGTTTTGCTGGACTAGTACAGATTGGCGTCCCGCTGATGACTGGCTGCGCCTTAGTTGCTTGGCCGCGCGGATATCAACACCGTAGAGGAACTGCGCCTGATACAAAGCGTTTTCAGTAGCCAGGTCTTGCTGACGACTGAGCGACATTGATCGGTAACTGATTCCCAACACGCCCACGCCTTTTGCGGTCGACGGCGAGCACAACCATTGCGGATCGCACGCCGTCAGATCGCAACGCTCAAGTGGACAGAGATTTGTCGGAATGGGCTGTAAAGCTGCGTAGCTGAAGAGGCTACCCGCCTGAGCGAAATCCTCGAAATAAAGAGTCTGGTTGTCGATCTGGCCGGCCTCGACCGCACTATTGATCTGATCCTGCGTGCAGTTCTTGCCAAGCGATTGGCACAATCTTTCAACGGCCCTCTGGCGACTGAGTGTCTCAGGTTTGTCGGCGCCGGCAGAGAGATTACGGGCAACGCCAACCTGTCCATGCTGGTCGGCGGTCACAGGTTTCTGCAGCCAGCATGGCTGTTCATTTGCACTGACCAGGGAAATGGGAAGCAGGAGAATGCCGCCGATGAGCGATCGTGAATGGCTTGGATCAAAGCTTAGGATCATTAGGACTCCCACCCGAAAAAGGCTGAAAATTCGGCCTCGGTGAGGAGGCTTTTCTGAATCAGATCGAGCGGCAGACTTCCTTCCCCGTAAAGGTTCGGGCGCTCAATCTCACGGAACTCGTTCTGTCTGTTTAGCAGTTCTTCTTCGGTGCCCATCACATCAGCCTCGTAGAGCCCAACCAAGTGCTCATCTGGAGTGTAAGTGGCGAGGGCAACGTTACCGAGATAGGAATTGACGAAGAGTCCAATGCGCCCTGTGTCCAGCAACTCAAGATAGAAGCTTATGGTTTTTGAATGATCGACCATGTAGCGTTTCGGGTTTGCCGGAAAGCTGCTGTAGGTGAATTCCTGAAGAGCCCAGGACTGTTCAGGACCAGAAACAATGGTGGGGTCGAAGTCCTCCAGAAGAGGCAGCAGCGTATAAGCGATGACACGCTGCTCCGAGAAGAAAAGGGTGAGCAAAAACTTACGATGGTAGTAGTAGTTCGCTACCACTCCGTCAGTGATGGCTCTGGAAACCTGAGGATTACCCAATAGATCCTCGATATAGGATTCCGTATTGCCGACATGAACTTGTGCGAGTAATTCGTATTCGACTTCGTTAGTGAACCGGGACCGTAGCGAGTCGACTCCGTCCTGAATGAGAGTTACCGCCTCAGAAAACTGACCCAGCGCCATGATCGTCGCCGCGACTGCAATGAAATACCCCTTAAAATTACCAAAGAAGGAACCATAAACTCTGCGGCGGTTGAGTTCTTCCTCTACTTCCTCTTCGACTTCGTCTTCAACCCAGTCCTCCATGTCCTCACTGAGCTCACGTCTTAGCTCTTCCTTGAGCCGCTGATTCCTTCTTTCGATATCGTCATTCTCAGTCGAGCCAGGCATCAGTGGTTAGGCCTCATATCATGTACTTGGGCATACGGGAGGCAACTTTCTTGAGGTAATTTCGAGTTTCCTCATAGGGCAAATTTTTGATGAGATGCTGATAGACTTCCTGAGGCTCCATCTCATTAATTTTCGGTACCGCATCGCGTAGCCGATTTGTTCCAGTAAAAGCCTTGGCGACGTTACCGGCACCGGTATTGTAAGCGGCGATGGTGCAATAAAGGCGGCTCAGGGGATTGTCGATTCCCTTGAGATAACTGTAGAAAAGAATATTTAGATAAGTCGCTCCGACCTCGATGTTTTTGTCGCGGGCGTAGAGATAAGAAGGTGCCAGTACTCGACCTTTACCGAAAAGTCGCTTCGTGGCGTCTATTCCAGCTGAGGTCGGGACTATCTGCATCAGTCCGTAAGCCGGTATGTGAGACTTCGCCATAGGATTAAAGGCGGATTCCGTCTCTATGATTGCAAGTACCAGCGCTTTGTTCATTTCCGCCGCATTTGAATACTTTACGACGTGATCCCATATTTCACGGGCCTTCGCAGGCAACTTATTGACGCGCACGTCCGCCATTTCACGTGATCTGGGCTCACGCTTCGGATCCGGCGTTGATGCCTTTGACGCGTTGCTCTCCTTGTGCGGCGGTTTGAGTGGTACCTCCATGGACACGACGGTCATCCCTTTTTTATTAGTGGAGACGGAGCGTTTACCCTGTTTCAAAAGTTCATCAGCGATGGCGTCAGGATTTTGCTTTGTTCCTCTGACTTCATCGGTGACCAGTGGCATGAGGATCGGAGTGGGCTGAACTTTGGCCGTTTCTAGCAGAGTCAACTTTTCCTTGCTTCGTTTTTCGACGGCCTGGGCAATAGCGTCGTCCTCGAAGGCCTCCGCCTGATTTTTGCAAATCAGCCCCGCCAGTTGCTGCCGAAAGTCTGAGCTCGAAACTTCTTGGCCTTTGGGCACGGTTTTCGTAACAGTGATGGTTTCGTTTTCGAAGTCCACTTTGTTGCGACTTTTAAGGTCACCCGAATAATCGACCCAGACTTTCTGGGTCGAAAGCTCTGGCTCGTCCCATACCGTTGAGAGCTGGGACTGGTAGCGTTGGGTTTCTTCCCGAACCAGATTTTTGTAGGCCTTGAACTCGGCCTGCAGCCTCTCCTTATAATCAGTGAATTCCTCGGCGTGTTTTTTCCTGTATTCAGCAAAGTCATCCGCCTGTGCCTGACTCGAATTCTGCGAGCGAGCACTTGCCGGCCTCTCTGCACACGTTGCGGATGCGCCATGATCAGCAGAAGGATCACCGGCTGCTGCCGCGTAGGCTGTCAGCGACATTGCGCTGATGAACACGGGAAGAAACAGTCGTCGCATAGGCATGGCTCGGCATCCTTCTAGGAAGTTGCTCGGGTGCTGGATAGGAATAAATGAGTCAGCGCTGGTTCAGCAGATTATCCACGGCCATACGGTCGACAAGTGGATAATCTGCGGAGTGGGCTGATCTGTACGTGGCCGTCTAGTTCTGCGGGAACTGCTCGTTCAGTTCAGCGGCGGCTTTATCGGCGAGGAAACGCTCGTAAAGCACCGATTCGTTCTGTGGTGACAGAGTCTCAGCGCGATCAGACTCCTGAATGAGATCCGAGAAAAGGTTCTTCGTGGTTTCGGGTGACATCGCGACCATTACGCAAAAGTTCTTCTCACTTTCCGGCATCATGACGTAGTCCATCTTGATGGCGCGGCTGCCGGCCAGATGCTTGTCGGTCACCTGTTTCGATACCGATTCGAAGGAGGCGCCAGGGGCCATTCCCTCGGTGGTTTCGGCCAGCCGCTGATAGGTCTTGTCCATAGCCTGTACCCTCACTCCAATCTGCCGGGCTAATTCGGCGCGGGCGAGGGCAGTGGCAGAACTTTTAAGGTAGTTCATGCCGACGCCTTTCTTGGCCAGAAGGCATTGCGTGTCGGCTAGGCCGTTTTCAACATAGGGCATGGTTACCCAGTCAGGAATCGACGGTCCCGCTGGCGCAGGTGCCGCAGTCTGCTGTGGCATAGGAGCTTGAGCTGCACATGCACCGAGTGTTGCGGCAAAGACGGTAAGAGTTAGGGCCTTGAGGATGGGTTTGACTGTCACGGTCGTCTCCTTGGGTTTTGTTTATGCTCTCCTTAGACGGACAGTTCCAAATTTTTTCTGGAAATAAAGCTAAAGCCATTTTGATCAGTAAAGGATTGGAATACCCACGGGCTGCAGATCGGCCATTTCCGGCATAGTCTCCCCAAGATGAGCGCCAATGTAGGTCGGGTCGGCGATCACAAACCTGCGGTTATCAAATTCGATAAAGTCATCCCCAGGCTGAAGCGGTACGGCCACCGCCAGCGCCACGTGGCCCGGATAATCGAGCGCGATTACTGGCAGGTCCAGAAGCTTCCTTATCAGCCAGGCCAGAAAGATCGATCGGTCTTCGCAGTCATTAATGGCGTAATGGAGGCTTTCCGAGGCTAGCAGGTATTTTTCGCGTCCAAACTGCTCTTCATCGGTTTTGTACACGAACATGTCCTGGGTCAGTCGAAGCAACCTGTTTACGGCTTCGCGTGGACCCAGACCTGCAAGTTGTGGTCGCAGGGCGATCAAAAAGGACTGGGTTGCATCGCTATCTATCGAGGTCTGGAAATAAAGAGGTAAATCGACCTGAGGATAGTCTTCCATAAACTGAACCAATCCCGGACGGTATTGCCACCGAAGTAAGAAATCGTTTCCGTCAACCTGGAGATTCAGTCTCTGCTCGGCAATGGCCGGGCTGGCAGCAATAAGGCGGCTGAGATCCACGTTGAAAAGTCTGTCGTTGGTAAGCGGACTGTCACCATAGGAGAAGATCTGACCATCGTTAATCTGGGGCACTGTGTAATAGCGGACGCCATCAATGGTACTGAAACGATTGGCGTAGATGGTTTGCTGTGCAGGTATGAGATAGAAGATGCTTCCGTTGGCCGCTCCCAGTTTGATCCTGTACTGGAGCCGATTGAGGATAAACCACGTGTAGAATCTTCTCGCGTTGGGCGGATAACCCTGTTCCCGAAGCGTTCGCTCAAGCAAAAGCAGCAGCCCCCAGTCCCCGAGCTCGAGTCGTAACTGCTCGGCCTTCACCGCTTTCAATAACTCGGAATGATCTTCGATCGAGAATATCTGCCAAGCCGTCATGGCCGCCTGGTTGGCCTGATTGATCTCATTTGGCAAGTCGGTCGGTTTGATCGGATAGCGCAATGCTGGAACCGGATGCCCATAGAAATCCGAAACGATGGGGGCATCACCGACCGTGAGGATCTTTTTCTCCTGATCCGCTTGCAGCACCGCTGGGGTGGTTTGTGACGAGTTACGAATAGCCGGGGCGCGCGCCGGCTTGGGCGTCGTATCCCTGCGCTCCCCTTTGAATACTTGGAACGCCTGCCATTCTGATTTCAGGAACTCGAGAAACGCCTCGTCTTCAGCCGTTCGATACTGCTGAAAAGCTTGCTGTTGCTGCCGCTTCCATTGCTCGAAGTCCGAAACCTGCGCCTGAGCTGAGGTCGACAGCAGCACTAAAGCCGCAAAAAAAAGGAGGGCGACAGGGGAATTTACTAAAACCGGAGCCTGCCCGAAAAGGTTATTTTGCAAGATTTTTATTAATCGAAAAATGTTATGCATTCTGTGCATTTTTTTGATCCGCATGCATTGTGCACGACCTTAAACTTCGATTATGTTTAAGGCAAGAATGAAGTGAATTTTCCGTTAGACGGCCATGGTTGGGCTTCTGACGGCGATGAATGGTTCTGGTCCAGGCGCAATGTGTTAAGCATGCCGATGATGGGCCTCAAGGGAAGAAGTGCTCGGTGCCTCCCCGGCCCGGCGGTGCAAAACCGCAGATCTCAAGGGAGGTAAAAGGGATGTTCTAAACCGGAGTTTGAGCTGTGTCGAAGGAAATACGATGGTCGGAACTGGTCTTCAGTGAGGCGTTTTTTCGCAGACTAAAGATCATCGTTGGTCGGCTTATAGTCGATGAGACCGCAGCAGAAGAAACAGAAACCTATGTAATCCAGTGTCTTGCGGAAGATGACTGGTCCCGCTGCCGGGCCTATTCCGGGAAAAGCTCCCCCCAAACGTTCCTCTACTCGGTAGCGACCAGGCTGGCTATCGACCATCATCGCCAGCGCTACGGTCGGCAGCGTCCGCCCACGTGGCTCAAACGCAACGGCGATCTCTGGGTACAGATTTGGAATGAGCTTTGTCTTAAGCGGCGCTCGCCAGAAACGATTGTTGATACCCTATGCGAGAATGGCAGTCATGACCCGGAGTCGGTTCGTATCGCTATTCGTGTCATCAAGGGCAAGTTGCCCTGGTGCGGAGTGTCCGACTGGATTCCATCCGATCCCGATGCTGGAGAGCACGAAGATAACTCTTCGACCGTTGAATCTCAGGGTAGACAAGAAGCTATCGGTGCCGCTCACCTCATTCTGGGAGGGTCAGTGGATGTAGGGGCAGACCACAGCGAAGTGAGTCGCTTGAATGAAATCTCAGGCCTCCTCACCACCGCGGAAATTACGCCTGAAGAGAAGCTATTGCTTCAGCTTCGCTATGTTGAGGGACTAACATGTTCCGCCATCGCAAGAAAAATAAACAGAAAAAGGCAGGACGTTGACCGTCTATTGAAGCAGGTGCTGAATCGTTTTCGAGCTCTGCTAAGCACCAATGGCATCGACCCAATCCTGGATTAGAGCTCTCGGCGTATGTTTACCCTATGACCAATGCAGAAAACGACGACACGCAGAACGACCATGCTCTGGCGCACCTGATATTGGGAGTCAGCCCAGTGGCTAGAGAAGAAGTTGGCGCTGATGCCACTGAAGAGGAAATCGCCATTCTCGCGGAAGGGCGAGCATCGGAGCTGCTTGGGCAGGAGCGCGAGCAGCAGCTTCGGGCCCAAATCGCAAACTCACCAGAACTTTATTCCCAATGGCTAATGCTGGCGGACCTCATCGACGAGTCGCGAGCTGACATCAAAACGGGAGCCTCTAGGGCTAACGTCGACGGTGACCGGTCATCGGTTCTGGTGGGCCTGCGAGCAGCTTTACATAGGTTTTTCGGTTCTCTTTCGTTGCCAGCCGGTGCCGCCTTCGCAGGATTGGGACTGGCGTTTGTTTTCGGCGCCTACCATGTCGGAAAAGAGAGCGGGACCGGGCCCGCTAGCGGTCAGGAAACGGGGCAACTCGCTCAGTCGATCGAAGGACAGTCTCTGCCCGAGAAGGCTGCACGCTCTGAAGTTACCACCAGGCAGATCGATGCGGGCGCTCGCGAGCCATTGTCCGTCCGTTTCCTCTGCACCGATTCTGAAACTTCAACAGCTGCCGTGTGCGTGAGCATGACTCAAAGTATCCAGCACTGGTTTCTAGCCTCTGACGACGAGGGTTACCGTGCGGTGCAAGCGCCGATTGAAGCAGACAGGGTTATTGGTCTGACTATCAACGCCAATATGTTGCTGATAGAGACGGAAAACGCTGGCGCTTTCAGGCTGTCCTTGTTCGCTTTGCCCTCTGACATGAGGTCAGATTTTGGTAAACCTGTTTTTCAGGACGCAGCTGCGGGCGGCTATTTCGAAAACATTAGCCTGACGGCCTCAGGCCTTCGATACGACAAGGTGCTATCGGATGGAACCCGTGAAACCGTTCGTCAGGAAATTAATCGCCGCCCTTAGGTATTTTTCTATTCTGGGCCGACACCAGCGGGCTGCCTGGTTCGGTGGACTCTTGGGTTTCATTCTCGCGGGCTGTGCATCGATTCCAGAGCAACGGCCAGCTTCACTTACGCGAGCGGATAAATTGCTTGAGTCTTCAGTTGAGCAGGGATACAGCGATGCACTGACGCTGCAGGCGGAGGCGCTTGCCATCTATCAGTCCAATGACGATTTGCGAGGCCGCTGGCGCGCCAACTCACTGCTTGCCGCCTCCTACATCAAGCTGGGAAAGATAGAACGGGCCGGTGCTCATGCACAGGTAAGTTATAAGCTCTCCCAGGTTCTGGATGACCGCGAAACCTGCTACGCCTCGAGCCTCCAACTTGGCGCTCTATTTAGCGACATCGAGTTGCTGGAGCAGGCCTTGGGTTGCGCGGAGGGGCAGGTTCAGGAGGCTCTTGTCCTGGCATTTCTCGAAAGGTATGACGACATTCCACTGAGTTTGGCAGCTGCGGAGCCAGGTAAAGACTCGGCAGATATTGCCCTAATACTCTATCGCCTGGGTAAGTTTCGTGGTGAACGGTCGCTGGTTCTGCTGGCGCTGACTCACTTCAGGGCTGCAGGTAATACTGTTGGCGTAATTGACAGTCTTTATCTGGCCGCGAGGCTTTCTAAAGATCCAGATCAACAGATCGAACTCGCCCATCGAGCGTTACTGGCAGCGCGAGCGGCAGGAGCCTCAGTACAAGCGCAATCAATCAGCAATTGGCTTTCCAGCGACAGGGAGATGTTGCATGCGGCGGGAAAAGATTTTTCTGACTGACCAGATCGACCGGCTCGGAAACTTCGCAGGCAGGATAGGGCGTCATGTCCGGGCATCATTGATGACGTTGGGCGACATTGCAGGTCTGCTTACCCAGTCGCTCGAAGCAGTTGCTTCTCTGAGATTTCAGGCAAGACGCCGTATATTTACCGAGCTGTTCAAGCGGCAGCTTTACAACACGGGTGTCCAGGCGGTCCTTATCACCTGTTGTCTCGCGTTGGTGCTGGCCCTGACCCTGGTAAACCAACTGGTAAAAGTTACCGAGAATCCCGAATTGATGGCTCGCTTCTATTGCTGGGTCGTGGTGCGAGATCTAGGTCCTCTGATGGCTGGTCTCGTGCTTATCTCTCGCTCGGCCACTGCGGTCACTCATGAACTCGGCTATCTGCAGCTAAACAACGAACTGGATACGTTAGCCGCGCAGGGGATCAGCCCTGCTTTTGCCTTTTTTCTGCCCGTCGTTTTCGCATTTCCTCTTTCACTGTTCCTCCTGATCATCTATTTCGATCTGTCATTTCTGGTTGGAGGATGGCTCTATTTCTTCTGGTTCGTGCCTGGGGGGCAGTCTTTCGTCGGGCTTTTTAGCCACGTTGCTGACCAACTGGTCCTTTACGATCTGGTGGTTGTTGCAGTCAAAGCCGTTGCGATCGGAACGGTTGCGGGTTTGGCGTGTCTCCGCTCGGGTTGCAGCGTTGGCAAGCGATTCACCGATATCTCTCACGCTTTAACAGGAAGCACAACTTCGCTGTTGCTTACCACTTTTGCCCTGAATTTCGGTCTGACTCTGGTGGCCTACTAATGACCATGCAACTACGAGATGTCTCTATTGACGTTCAAGGCCGCAATATTCTGCGTGGGCTCGAGCTGGAATTCCGGGCGGGAGAAATTACCGCCATTCGAAAGGCGGGCGTTCTTGACGGCAGCTCAACGCTATTGCGTTGCTGTGCCGGCATCGAAAGCTCCTATAGAGGAAAAATTCTATGGCGAGGGTGCGACATCCGTTCATTCACTCCCGAGCAAAGATTCAGAGAGCTGGGTTACTGTCACGAGAGGGGAGGGTTGATCAGTCTTTTCGATGTTTACGGCAATCTGGCTTTGCCACTGATCTACCATTTTAACCTCACTGCTGAAAATGCGGATCGTGTTATCCGCCGGGTGGCGGATTCCCTGGAAATCGCGCCGCTGCTCTCACTGGAGCCCTTCCAATTGAATGACGTGCAGACGCGACTGGTAAATCTCGCCAGAGCGCTCTGCATGGACTGCAGCCTCATCATGGTAGACGAGATCCAGACCGGAATGTCGCTGGACATGATTCAGCGAGTCGCAGCGGTACTGCGAGATCAGGCTGATGCCGGCAAAACTGTGATCATGATAACCACGGTAGGCGATCTGGATGACTTTGCACATGAGCATCTCATTCTTCGCGAGCAGAGATTGGAGGACGTCGAGTGAGTTTCGGGCAGCCCCAGGTACATCACATTAAAGGTCGGGATAGAGCCATAGGATTGTTCATCATTCTGGCATTCATAGGCGTGACATTTGGTCTGACTCAGAGGGGTATGACGCTCTGGGAACAGCGATCGAGAATTGAGTTGCACACCGACTTGCAAAACAGTTACGGACTTGAGCCTGGCATGCCGATCGACCTGGCGGGCATGCATGTTGGACATGTGCAGTCTGTAATGTTGAAAAACGCACAACTTGTCCGTCTCAGTTTGTCAGTGGATCAGAAGTACGCGGAGCTACTGACACCTGACAGTTATCTGCAGGTCAGCAATTTGCTTGGCTTCAGTCAGATACTCGGTGGCGTATCCCTGGAAATAAGGCCTGGCACGCAACCCGGTCTACTACTGGATGGCAGTGAAATCCAAGCCATCGAGCCAGTCTCGATCGATCAGTTGGTAGCACGCCTCAGACTCCAGGAGATGTCAGACAAGACCGCTTCTTTGCTGGCTGAATCGACAGGCTTGATTCAGGACCTCAGATCCCAGAATGCGGCGCTCTCTAAAGCGACCGAGAATTTCAGTCGATTTTCGGTGCAGGCCGTTGAGTTCGGTTCTTCCATGGAAGCGGTTGGACAGGATCTGCGCAGATCGGCCACCCGACTTGATCAAACGCTGATCACGTTCGAGAGGGATACGATGGCAATACTGACAGAGCTAGAGGGTCTCGCCCGACAGGGTAACGGTATCGCCGCTGAGATAGCGGATATGGTTGCATCTTTAGGGCCAGTCGTTGAACGCCTGCCAGGTCTGGTCCGATCAGGACAGCAGACAATGGGTTCCGCAGATCAACTAGTGGACCGTATTTCAGGTCATTGGTTGTTGGGGGGTGGTCAGCAGCGTTATCGGAATCCGTCGCTCGTCTGGACTCACGACCCGGATCTCTATCAGGAAGAGTGAGGGAAGATTGGAGATGACATGCAGAGATTCGCACATGAAAAGGCCTAGCCGTCAGCTAGAGGTCGCATCGGCCATTCTTATGGCTAGCGTTCTGATTCTGACTGGATGCAACGCCGCAATGCCGGCCAAAGTCACCTCGAATCCGGTGCAGGAATGGTATCTGGCACCGCCGGCCGACACCGCAGACGCTCTCTATGGCACCGGAGAACGAAGCAATCTTGAGCAAGCTAAAAAAGCCGCACTCGCCGAGATCGCCGGGAAGCTCGGCACCGCCATACAGGCTGAAACGACTCTGCGAAACTCTCTGTCAGATGGGAAAACCGAGGAAAGCTTTCAGGAAACGATTTCCGCAAGCGTGGCTGATACTGAGTTTAGTGGCTACGAGGTCGTAGAAACTGCGCATACGGGTTCAAGCTATCGGGTATTGGTGAAAGTCGACAAGCAGCAGATGGCTGAGAATGTGCGTTTCCGGCTCGGGCAACAACAGGAACAGCTCGATCAGAAGTTTTCGGCCTTTGAAGCCTACTCGCTTCTGCGTCGTGTCCAGGTATCGGAAGAACTCAGCGACCAGCTCGACAAGGCGCAGACGCTAGCGCTCACGCTTCGCGCTCTGGATCCCTCCTACGATCCGTCCCCAGTGGCAGGCATGGTCCGAGACCGCAAACAGTGGATGACCGAGTCCCGCGATAGCCTCGAAGTGGCTGTGATTCATGACAAAAACACCGGTCCCCTCGCGACCCGGATCGAAAGCATGCTGAACGACCATGACATCAAAGTCGTCAACGGGTCTGGCAAAGGCAAGACCCGGATCACGTTGACCAGTCGCACTCAACTATTTGAGGTGCTCGGTGATTACCAGGCGAAAATGCAGGTCGATGTCAAAACGGTCGACGAGAAAGGGAAAGTCCTGGCGACTTCAGATCACACGATCGCCGGATATTCCCGCACCAGTCATGCTGCTGCTGTAGAGCAGGCTAACAACAAGCTGGCAGAAGAGTTTGCTGCTTCAGGATTGCTGAAAACGGTTGGATTTTGATCTTAAGGGTTACAAAAGGACTGCGTAATGAAAAAACTGATGCTTGCCGGCCTCGCGCTTGCCGTGATTTCAGGATGTGCAACAACGAGCCAAGAGATTCCCATCCACACCTACCCAGTGGTAGAGCTTCAGCAGACCGGTCAGTTTGAACCTGGCAAAGCCATTCAGGCGATTGTAGCGGGCTTCGTCGATAAGTCCGGTTGGGGAGACGACTCAATTGCAGAAGCTCTCGAGGGCCAAGTGAGCAATATCATTGCTTCCGCTGGCGCGAACCGAGTCGATCTCGACCGAGGCATGCGCGGTAAACTGAGCGACGAATTCAAACTCATTGAAATCAGTGGAAAATCCGACTATCGCCCTCCAGTGGCAGCCGATATTGCGTTTTCGGGCGAAATTGTTTCGACCATCTATTCTGCCGTTCCTAAAACTTACACCAGGTACAACGTGAAAAAAGGTAAGTTCGAGGAAGTGTCTGTTTGCGAGCACACCATGGAAGTTCAGGGGGATGTCTCGATGTACAGCGTGAATCCGCTCAGGAAAAAGAATAGCTATGTGTTTAAGGGTAAAGCAGAAAATGAGACGAACCAGGAAGACGAACTTTGTCCAGAAGCGTCAAAATCGGTTCAGAAGAATCTGGCCCTAGAGGCAATGTCAGCGGGCGTAGAGGACATGCAGCATGAGCTTAAAACCGGCATTGGTTCTGGCGGATTCGTAGTCATGGCCCGCAAGCACCCCGAAAGCGGCGTCCTGTATTACCGACTGTCGGTTTTGCCATCTTCGGGTGCCAAGCCAGGGGTTGGCGTCGAATTTATGGGCACCCAGGAAGTAATGGGGCAGGTCGAGGAGACGCTACTTGGCGCGGGCGAAGTGGTATGTACCACCAGATCCAGAGACCACGCTTGGGCAACCATTACCGATGGTAGCCAGCCAGAGCTCTTCATAGGAACTCCGGTCAGGCTGGTCTTTAACGGTAGTAGTGGCCTATCGTTCGGTGGGATAGTTCTTGGGGATCTTATGAAGAGCAAGTGTCAGTAACGATAGGAATCACGACCGCAATGCCGCAGAGACAGAAAAGGCGATGCTCTCTAGAAAGCGCAAAGACGGTCATTGGTGGGTCGGCGCGCAGGTCAGCTTAGGATATGTGACTGCGTAGTCCTGGCAGTGTTTTGAACCGGGCGGGGCAGGGGCCTCGCCCGGTTCAAATAGACTTAAAAAAGCGGCTAGGCAGCCGTCTTGCCTGGCTGTTGAGTTGGTGCCAGTTCAATTTCGAATCCACCCCCCTATTTTTGAGCACAGTCCATACCCCACGCCCTGTATATTGGGGCCTGAATTCCGCAGTTACCTTTCCAAAATAACCTCACTATCGCTAAACTACTGGCCCTGAAAATCCGGATAGCCGGTTGGCACAGCAGGAACGCGTTTATGAGTATCAAATCCGACAGATGGATCCGCGCGATTGCAGCGGAACATGGCATGATCGAGCCGTTCGAAGCCGGTCAGGTTCGTGAAACTGAGCGTGGGCGTGTCATCTCCTACGGCACTTCCAGTTACGGTTACGACGTGCGTTGCAGTAATGAGTTCAAGATTTTTACCAACGTGCATTCTGCGACTGTCGATCCCAAAAACTTTGATGAAAACAGCTTCGTCAATTACACCGGCGACGTCTGTATTATTCCTCCGAATTCGTTTGCGCTTGCTCGCACCGTTGAGTATTTCCGGATACCCCGCCAGGTCTTGACGATCTGCCTTGGAAAATCCACCTACGCCCGCTGCGGAATTATCGTCAATGTGACGCCGCTGGAGCCGGAGTGGGAAGGACAGGTCACGCTGGAATTCTCCAACACGACGAATCTGCCCGCCAAGATCTACGCCAATGAAGGTGTGGCTCAGATGTTGTTCTTTGAATCAGACGAAGAATGCGAGACCAGCTACAAAGATCGTGGCGGGAAATATCTGGGACAGACCGGCGTCACTCTGCCAAAGACCTGAGACGGGCCGGAGGTTTCCGGCCGGCAACGTCCATCTTTTGAACCTTCAATCAAAAGGCAGCCAGGCCGGTTGCTCTAAGGACGCCTACTTTGAATGCCAATCAGTTCCTGAAAGCCGTTGAACAGCTGCAGGGCTGGCGGCAGTATCTTTTCCTGGTGGCGCTGGCCGAGCGGGGATTCCCCAATTTCGTACTGTTTTCCGACGCTATCGGCCAGAAGGCCGGCGCCCGGATGCGCGTGCTGCTCGATTCAGCGTGGAATCTCGTCAATGAAAAGGCCAGCGAGGCGGATCTGACGCGCATGCTTGCCCGGCTTGAACAGATGAGTCCCAGCCCCGAGAAATACGACAGCTATGGAGTGCATCCAGCGTTCGATTTCTGCCAGTTGCTGGAACAGGCTTTACTGGACATGTTGAATCCTGGCCGCGACAGGGCGCTGGATGCTTCCCGTCTGGCCACTGCGACTGTCATGTCGTTCATTGAGTTCAGCGAAGGCGAAGATCTCGACGAGGACGAGCTGGTCCGATTGCTGGATCACCATCCTCTGATGAAAGCCGATAAAGCCTTTCAGCGAGAGCTGGTTCTCTCACTCAAGCGCCAGCGCACACCCATGGAATCATTTGTAGCTGATCTGCAGGCCCAGGCCGCCGATGACGGTGTCAGTAATCTTGGGATAGCCCTTGATGAGGGCGGGGAAGACGAGGCGTGAAACTCTCGCTGTTCGGAAAAAAGCTGACAGCAGAGGCAGGCATCACCTCGTTGATGGATGACCTGGGGCACGCCATGGCTGGCGGTGGGGACATGATCATGATGGGCGGAGGTAATCCGGCCCATATACCCGAAATACAGACCAGGCTCGCGGGTATTCTCAAGGAGCTGTCGGACGATCCGGGCAGCGTGCGTCGGCTAGTTGGAAACTACGATCCACCGCAAGGTGAAAAGGCGTTTATTGCCGATCTCGTGACGCTCCTGAACCGGGAGTACGGTTGGGATCTGACACCGGAAAATGTCGCGCTGACGAACGGCAGTCAGGCGGCTTTTTTTATGCTTTTCAATCTGTTCGGAGGGGACTTCGGCAATGGACTGCATAAGCATATTCTGCTGCCACTTGCCCCTGAATATATCGGCTATGCCGATGCGGGGATCGATAAGGGTCTGTTCCGTTCCTACCGTCCGGAAATCACGTTTACCGGTGCCCACGAGTTCAAATATCGGGTTGATTTTGACGCGGTGGAAGTGACCGCAGCCACCGGCGCCATTTGTGTGTCACGGCCGACCAATCCCACCGGCAATGTGGTCACGGATGAGGAACTGGCTCGGCTGGAGACATTGGCCCGCAGCCAGGATATACCCCTGATCGTTGATGGCGCCTACGGCACGCCATTTCCCGCACTAATGTACGTGGACGCGAACCCCACCTGGAACGAGCATCTGGTGCTGTGCCTGAGTCTCTCCAAATTCGGTCTGCCTGCGGCGCGAACGGGTATCGTGATTGCCTCCGCACCGATCATCAAAGCGCTCTCCGGTATGAATGCCATCATGAATCTGGCAACGGGCAGCTTTGGGGCCATGCTGGCGCAGCCGCTGGTCCGCAGCGGAGAGATTCTTTCACTCAGTCGTGACGTGATACGGCCTTTCTACCTCAGCAAAAGAGACCGCGCGCTGGAAGCCTTTGCCGGAGCCATTGGGGAGGACGTTCGCTGGTATGTGCACAAGCCCGAAGGTGCAATGTTCCTATGGCTGTGGTTTCCGGATCTTCCCATTTCCAGCCTTGAGCTGTATCAGCGGCTGAAGGCGAAGGGCGTGCTGGTGGTCTCCGGGCACTACTTCTTCCCGGGTCTGGAAGAGGATTGGGAGCACCAGCATCAGTGTATCCGGGTCACCTACTCACAGGATGATGCTCAGGTAGCCCGGGGTATGGCTATTATTGCTGAGGAAGTCCGGTCACTGTCTTGAGCCGAGTCATGTATTCGCTACCGTTCGGCTCCGTCTGGCGTAGTTGAACCAGCATGTAATCCAGCTCCGGCGCAAACCAGATCAACGTTTCCCGCTTACTGTTGGCACCGCGAACTTTCTCCACCTTCACCGTTTCATATTCCTGGTCGTGGAATATTTCTTTCTCTGAGCCAATCACTCGGAAGCGGTCGGTGTCGAAACGGTCGTCGTCAATCACGCGGTAGGTGACATCGGTTTTGCCTGCTTTGAGATCCTGGCGCAGTTGCAACTGGAAACCCAGTGGGTCCAGATCGCCGGGTTGCAGCGGCATATCGACCTTATTTTTCTCGAACTTTCCGGTTACCCGGTTTTCAGTCCAGTCAAAGCTTAACTGACGCTCCCGATTGCGGATGAGCAGACCAGAGAGCTTGTAGCGGTATTCCAGCGGCACCACGCGACCGTCTTGCCACATGAAAAAAAGAGATTCGTCGATGTCTGCGACAAACGAGTTAACGTCGAATCGGTAAAGCCAGAGGTTGGGACCCTTCGATTCGAGAGATCGGGTCGCATCGCCATCGATGGCAATACCCTTATCCATGCTTGCCCCAAAGCTGGCGGTGTAGCTGTGAAGCTGTGGCGCCGCATCGGGATTGGGCTCAGGCTGCTCTGCATCTTCAATCTCGGCCGACGCTGTCAGTGGCATCAGGAGCATCGAGATAAAAGCCGCTATAAAGGCGACCCAGAGCATCATCGGTTTGCGATCAGGCATGATAATCATCTCGCTTGAGCAGTGAATGACTCGTCCCCGAAGTGCAGAGTTACGATCAGGGCCTGGAGGCATGGGCAGAGGTTGTCCAATTTGACCCTACATCGGATTCGAAGTTCGCGAATTACTACCCAGTCGGCCATAGGTGAATTCCCTGAACCGCCAGATATCAACACAATGGGGGCACGGCTCGGACGAGTGCGCTCCATCGCCAGGAGCGCTGGGGATAATCGATTCCGATCAAGCCTCCGCCGGCAGGAGAAAAGGCTTCTCCAGCGGCTGCCCGTCGAAGGTCACGGTGTCGTCTTTGAGTTGGATCCGGCCTTCGCAGAACCAACGAACAATAATTGGATAGAGTTCGTGCTCGCGGGCCTGAACTTTTTCCCGCAACGACTCCGGCGTGTCTTCGGGTCTGATGCGGATGCCGGCCTGGGCGATCACGGGTCCACCGTCGAGATCTTCTGTCACGAAGTGGATAGTGACTCCGTGCTCGGAATCGCCCGCTTCCAGCGCTCGGGCGTGAGTATTGAGACCTGCGTATTTCGGTAGCAGCGAAGGATGGATGTTCAGCATTCTGCCGTGAAATGCATTGACCATCTCAGCGGTCATGATCCGCATGTAGCCGGCCAGAACGACAAGGTCCGGTGAGCGGCGTTCGATTTCTGCACGCAGATAGCCGTCATACTCAACGCGCTCAGAATAGCGGGTATGGTCGACGACAAATGTTTCAATGCCTGCCTGGGCTGCACGCTCCAGCGCAAAGGCTTTCGGGCGGTTACTGCCAACGGCAACGATTTCCCCAGGAAAGTCGCGCTCGCGGCTGACCTCAATTAAGCGCTGGAGATTGGAGCCACTTCCTGAGGCAAGCACGACGATCCGGGGCTTTTCGACAGCCGCAATCGTCATTCCGCTGCGGCTCCGGGCCGGTAGTCGACTTTCGCAGGCGCCTGGCGGTCATCGAGCACGTCAATGAACCCGATCTGCCAGGCTTGCTCCCCGGCCGCCCGCAGGGCATCCATGGCCAGTGAAGCCTGTGCCCGGGAGACGCAGACCACCATACCGACACCACAATTGAAGGTGCGATACATTTCCTGCATTTCGACATTGCCCTGTTCACGCAACCATTCGAATACCGGAGGCAGAGACCAGCTTTCAGTGTCGATCACAGCGGCAAAGCCGTTCGGCAGAACCCGCGGGATGTTTTCCGGCAGTCCCCCGCCGGTGATGTGGGCCATCGCACGAATGTCGACGGTGCGGGCCAGCTGCAACAGGTTTTTAACGTAGATGCGGGTAGGCTCCATCAGGGCATCCGCCAGCGTGGCATCGCCAAGAGGTTGATCAAGCGACGCACCGGAAACTTCAATGATCTTTCGAATCAGCGAATAGCCGTTGGAGTGTGGTCCGGAGGATGCCAGCGCAATCAGCACGTCGCCTTTCTGAACGCCCCGCCCATCAATGATTTTGGAACGTTCAACGACGCCAACACAGAAGCCGGCGAGATCGTAGTCTTCACCCTGGTACATTCCGGGCATTTCAGCCGTCTCACCGCCGACCAGTGCACATCCGGAAAGCTCACAGCCACGACCGATGCCTTCGACCACGCTGGCCGCTACCTCGACGTTCAGATGGCCAGTCGCGTAGTAATCCAGGAAGAACAGAGGTTCCGCCCCACCGACCACCAGGTCGTTCACACACATGGCGACCAGATCAATGCCGATGGTGTTGTGGCGGCCCAGCTGCATGGCAAGGCTTAACTTGGTGCCAACGCCGTCGGTCCCCGAAACCAGTACCGGCTCTTTGTACCCCTGGGGCAGAGTGACCATCGCGCCAAACCCTCCCAAGCCACCGAGAACTTCGGGACGTTTGGTTCGGGACGCTGTGCCCTTGATGCGATCAACCAGTGCGTTTCCTGCGTCGATGTCGACACCGGCGTCACGATAGGTCAGGGTAGGCTTTTTCTCGGTCATGAAGGGAACTCGTGTTGGGCTCAGATAAGGCGCGGATTTTAGCAGTTGCTCGTTGCCGCTCCAAATCCAATCGGAACGGCAGAGGCGAGTGAGCAAAAGCCGGGAGAGGCGCTCTGGGAATGCTCTTCAATAAATACTGGGAATGCTCTGCAGTAAATACTCGAAGTCCGCAAAGGTTACAGGCCTGGAAACTTTGTCTGCTCGCATCGGGCGGGTGTGATTCCAGCGGGTACCTTGGTGTATTCTATGCGCCATTCAGGCACGTCCAGAGAGAAACGGAATGATTGCATCGCGCAGCCAACAGCGAGTCGGTATCGTCCGGAAAGTCATTTTCGGGATTTTTGCTTCAGTCATGGCCGCTTCGGCAACCGCCGTGACCGTGGATGGACTTTATTCAACCCAGGTTCCCATCGGCGGAACCGGCTCGGCCGCTATTTCCAAGGGTTACAGCGATGGTCTGCGCGAGGTTCTGGTGCGGGTGACAGGTACCCGCAATCTCGACCAGTATGAAGGTCTGAGCGACTTGCTCGGAAACGCCGAGAGTCTTGTTCAGTCATTCCAGGTTATGCGCGGATCAAATGGCACTGGCAATCAGCTCAAATTGAGCTTTGGTCCGGTTGCTGTCAATCAGGCGATTGCTTCGGTGGGCGCGCCCGTATGGGGTGCCAACCGGCCGCTGACTCTCGGCTGGATTGCGTTTGAGCAAGGCGGGGACAGAGCTCTTCTGACTGCCGGTGGCTCCGGTCCCTCAACCGAGCAGACCTGGCGCCAGGCATTTCGGTCGGCCAGTCTGGAACGCGGTTTGCCAATTACACTGCCCCCCAATGATCTGACCAATGAGCGAGGCTTGCTGTCGGACATATGGGGACAGTTCAACGAACGCATTGAAACCGAGTCTGAGGCGATTGCTCACGATCTGCTCGGCGTCGTTAAAATCCGCAGCGGGGGCGCAGGTTATTCTGCGACCTGGTGGCTGCTGGGCCCCGGTACCAGTGGCGATACGATTAGTGTGGAGCGTTCAAGTCCAGAGGCACTGGCCAGCGCGATTGTCGATGCCTGGGCCAATCGTCTGTCGAGCCGCTACGCACTCAGTGCAGGTGAAGCTGGGGAGTCACCTCGAGTCGATGTGACCGTCGATCGTGTTTCAACCCTTTCGGACTATGCCAAAGTGAGCGCCGCCTTCCAGAAGCTCACACCTGTGCAGAATGTCGGCGTCGATTATGCCGAGCCGGGGAAGGTGCGGTTTATTCTCCGGTTTAGCGGCGAGCTCGATCAGTTGCAGGAATTCATCGCCGAAGATTCGCGCTTTGAAGCATTCACACCGCGAGCCACCCAAAAGCGCCCCGCCATATCTGAACCCGCTGCGCCCAACACCATTCCGGTGGCCACCGACTCAGGCAGTGATGATGTGTCCGCAGAGGCTGCGGTAGGGCTGCTTTCAGGCCCGGTATTTTTCGAATACGAACCGCTTCCGGCGGTAAACGTATCGGCGGTCGAGGCTCAGGCCGACACCGAAGAAGCATTCGAGAGCCTTTATCCGAAACTGCACTACCATTGGCTACCGGGCAGCATGCCCGTTGGCTCCCGATCGACTGATCTGAAAGCCACAGAAGCGGGTGACGACAGTCGAGTTATCGAAGAGCCGCTGCCATCCGGCCCGGCAAGTTTTTAAGGAGGAATTGGCGGGTGACCAACCGAGGAAGCTGGATACCGAACGCACTGACACTGCTGCGAATTGTTCTTATTTTTCCGTTCGCCGCCGCGCTATATCACGGCGAATACCGCATCGCTCTACTTTTATTCGTCATCGCAGCGCTTACCGATGGTGTGGACGGATTTCTGGCCCGGAATTTCCAGTGGCATTCACGCCTCGGCGCGATTGCAGACCCTCTGGCAGACAAGGCGCTTCTCATCACTGCCTATGTGATGTTGACGTTAAACAACGTCCTACCCTGGTGGTTGCTGGGGCTTCTTGTCATCCGCGACGCGGTAATTGTAGTGGGCGGTATTCTGTTCCACTTCTTCATCGGTCGCTACGATATGGACCCGACGCTGCTCGGCAAAGCCAACACTTTCGTTCAGATTCTGTTCGTGCTTGCGTTGATGCTGCAGCTCGGTGAGATCGCGACAATGAACTGGTTGCTCCCCATAGGTATTCTGGTGGTCGCCGTTATGGCATTGGTGAGCGGTGGCCATTACGTGATGCTCTGGTCGGGAAGAGCCTGGCGCGCCACACGGTCCAGATGAAAGAGCAGATTCCGCTGCGGATTCGGCCTGCCGATGATGCAGCGTTCACCAATTTCTTTGGTCCGCGCAACCGGGACACCGCCGATCGGCTGGAGCGGTGGTGTCAGGAAGGCGGACCCGGCGCCATTGTGCTGTGTGGCGATCGGGGCACGGGCAAAAGTCATCTTCTGCAGGCTTGCTGCCAGCTCGCTAGGGAGCAGGGTGAGGCCGCAGTGATGGTGAGTCTCAACGAGTTGCGGCAAGTGGGTCCCGAAGCGCTGCTTGGCCTCGAGCACTACACAATGATCGGTGTTGACGATCTGGATGAGGTGGCTGGAGCTCCGCAATGGGAGGAAGCTGTGTTCGGCCTGTATAACCGGATGGTCGATCACCGCCTGCGATTAGTCATTGCGCTGTCTCAGACTCCTGCCCACACCGGTTTTGTACTTCCCGATCTTGTTTCCCGGCTTCAACAGGGGCTTTTACTTAAGCTCAGATCCTATCGTGACGAAGATCGTGTTCCTATTTTCTGCGCCCGTGCTGCGCAGCGCGGGCTCACCATGAGCGAGGACGTAGCCGCATACATTCTCAGGCGCGCACCGAGGGGTATGGACGATCTGGTGAATGTGCTTGATCAGTTGGATCAGAAATCGCTGGTTACCGGTCGCAAACTCACCATTCCCTTTGTAAAAAGTGTGATGGAATGGTAGATGTCATTGAACGGTAAGAGCGTTCAGAAGCAAATCCAAATTGAACGAAAGGCCGTGGGTCGGCGCACTTATGCTGGATCGCGGACTCAGGGTAAGCACCGGATAGAATGGACACTAAAACGGCAAAGGGGAGGTGGCATCACATGAGACGGGTGATTTTCAATCAGAAGGGCGGCGTAGGTAAATCCAGCATCACCTGCAATCTTGCGGCAATCAGTGCTGCTCGCGGCAAACGGACGCTCGTGGTCGATCTCGACCCCCAGGGCAACTCGACACAGTATCTGCTGAACCGTCCGGCCGCCGAGATGAAGGATACGGTTGCCGACTTTCTGGAGCAGACCGTTTCTTTTTCAGTGTTCAACCGTGGGCCGGAAGAGTTCGTTCACGCTGCTTCATACCCCAACCTGTTTGTGATGCCCTCCAGCCCCGAGCTGGATTTCCTGGAGCGCAAGCTCGAAGCCAAACATAAGATCTATAAATTGCGGGAGGCTTTGAAAAAGCTTGAAGAAAAGTTCGATGACATTTATATCGACACCGCGCCAGCGCTGAATTTCTATACCCGGTCCGCACTCATCGCTTGTCAGCGGGTCCTGATTCCTTTCGATTGTGATGATTTTGCCCGCCAGTCGCTTTATAGCGTCTTGAACGAAATCCGCGAATTGCAGGAAGACCATAACCGCGATCTGTCTGTGGAAGGGATCGTTGCCAATCAGTTCCAGTCGCAAGCTGCCCTGCCAGGAAAACTGGTCCAGGAACTGATTGATGAAGGATTGCCTGTGCTGCCTGTCCGTCTCAACAGCTCTGTGATTATGAAAGAGTCTCATCAGTCCGGGCAGCCTCTGATTCATCTGGCTCCGAAGCACAAACTGACCCTTCAGTTCGAGAATCTTTACAGGGTTATCAATGGCGAAAAGGTGCTTGAGCCCGAGACGACCAGCGCTGTCTAAAGTCCGTTGCCCGAGGAGCCTCTAATTACTTGGTCTGCCGATCTACTGACACTACTGAGGTGGCTGTGAATTATCACATTGCAGATATCGCCGATAGTCTTCTGGCGATCGAAGCTGAAATGCGCAGAGGAGGGCACTGGTCTCAAGAAATGCCCTCCGAAGAAGCGCTCTCAAGTGTTCAGCCCTTCTCAATCGATACGCTGACGTTTCCCGAGTGGCTCCAGTTTATCTTCCTTCCGCGCATGACGATCCTGGTTGAGAAAGGTGGCCCGTTTCCAAGCGGTTCCGGCATCACGCCGATGGCCGAGGAGTATTTCAGAGATAGTGCGGACAGCACTAGAGGGTTGTTAGAGGCGCTGCGGCAGATGGATGAGCTGCTTTCAAGCTAGAGAATCTCTGATCCATTCTCAAGTGTCTGCGCTTGCGCGCTGACTTGAGACGAAGACTGAAGACGGTCTTGCTAGCCAGGTTTGGGAAAGGTTGCTCGGCTTTTTCAGCGGCTGCCGGGGCCGAGCGAGTTTCCGAAGGGCAGGCTGATCTGATCGGAAGTGGGAATCAGGCTCTCGCCCTTTTCAAGGCGCTTGAATAGAGGCGCGAGTTCATCACTGGGTAATGGCGCAGAGAAGCGATGGCCCTGTAGCAGGTGACATCCGGAATGATGCAGAAAGGCATGCTGTTCGGCATTTTCGATACCAGCGGCAGCAACCGTCAGAGACAACTGACGAGCCAGATTGATGAGTGTGTGCACGATGGCTGCGGTGTTTTCATCGCGCGGAGCCAACTGCATCAGATGCTGATCAATCTTAACCTGGTCGAAAGGCAGTTCCCGCAGCAGCCTCAAAGAAGAAAGTCCGCTGCCAAACCGATCAAGCACCAGCCCAATGCCCAGCTTCTTTAGCCGCTGAAGCACAGCAGCGGTTTCGTCCAGGCGGGCTGAAAGAATTCTTTCATCTATTTCGATCAGCAGTAGCTCAGGATCCAGCCCGGTCTGACGCAACACCTCAGCCAGCTCATCTGCCAGTTTTGGATGATTATACTGCCTGGATGACAGGTTGATGCGCACGTTCACTGGTGCGCGACTCATGTGCTGAATCGCCCGGGCCTGCAGGCAGGCGTTCATGCAGACCCATTCCCCAAGCACCTGCAGCTGGCCCGTCTGCTCCGCCACCTCGAGGAAATCCCGCGGGCAAAGCAGGCCCTTCTCCGGATGGTTCCAGCGCAGCAATGCTTCCAACCCGATTACCTTGCCGGTGCGTGCTTCCAGAATCGGTTGGTAGTGAAGATCGAGCTCCCCCTGGCGGATACCGGCTCTTAAATCCCGCTCCATGACCATTTGACGCTGCATTTCTTCGTTCATTTCCTGACTGAAGAATTGCAGGGTGTTCCGCCCGGCCCGTTTGGCCCGGTACATCGCCATGTCAGCATTCTTGAGCAGTTGCTCGTAGCTGCTGCCGTCATCCGGCGCGATGGTGATACCGATACTTGAGGTAATCACCAGTTCGCCTCCGGGCACATGAATAGGCCGGACAATCGCCTCAAGGATACTTCTGGCCACTTTTTCGCAGCCTTCGGCACCATTGACCTGCGAGAGCAATACTGCGAACTCGTCGCCGCCCAGGCGGGAGATCGTATCTTCCTCACGAACACTGGCCTGAAGACGTTTGGCGATTTCTTTCAGTAGCTCATCCCCGGCGTCATGGCCGAGGGTGTCGTTGATGCGCTTGAAGTGATCAATATCAATACCGATCAGGGCGCACTTCTGATTTCGACGCAAGGCGCTGGTAATCGCCCTGTGACAGCGGTCCTCGAACAGGCGGCGGTTCGCGGTATCGGTCAGCACATCGTAATGAGCCAGATAGTGAAGCTGATCCTGGGTTTCGCGAATTTTGGTGATGTCCTGACCGATCAGCATCAGCTGATTTTCTTCGGCGTCGGCAGCATCCGGCAATCGGTTCATGTTCCAGAGCAGGGTGTGGCTGGTGCCCTCGAAGCTATGGACCGTTGTCTCGAAAAGATCGGTGTCGGCACCGCCATGCAGAAGTTTCAGTGCTTTCCAGGTCAGCTCATCCCGCTGGGCTTTGGGAACAAAAGACTCAATGAGATTTTGGCCAAGCGCCTCGTCACAGCTGTAGCCGAACAACCGCTCAGCAGAGCCGTTCCACTGACAGATCTTCAGATTGCGATCGATAACAATAATCGGATTGCCCGCCGCCTCAAAAAGGGCCCTGTAGCGGCCTGAGGACTGGCGCAGGGAGCGCTCGGCCCGGTGCCGCTCGATGACTTCCTCTTCCAGCTCGAGATTGGCCTGGGTGAGGGCGCTGGTGCGCTCGGTGACTTCACTCTCGAGCTGAATTTCAATCTGCTCGCGATCAAATAGCAGAACCCGGATGTAGTAAGCGACGACCATCATCACGCTGATAAGTGTGACGTTGAGCATGCTGGATTCAATTTCGAGATCCGAAGGCAGAAAATCAGCTGCGAGAAGCAAACTACCAGCCGCCGCAAATCCGATAGCAATGATTGAGCCTGGCAAAGAGAAGCGGGTAGCGGCCCAGGCCATCATCGGAAGAATAAGAGTCAGCGACTCAAACGGGGCATTCCATAGCATGGTCCAGGTAAAGGCCATCGCCAGGATCCAGAGAGCCACTTCAGCCAGATGATCTCGCAGGCGGGCGGCAAGATCATCATGCCTCCAGGCCAGCATCGGCGGAGCGATAAGCATTATCGCCGTTACTCCACTGATCCAGAAAATCAGCAGCGATGAGTAACCATCTGGGCCATAGCCCGTCGCAGTCAGCAGCGGTGCGGGTAAAGTGCCCACGAACGTACCGGCGGACACAGCGCCAAGAAATCGAAGGAAATTGCGGTAATGAGTGAGCGGGAGCTGGATGAGACTGTTAGGTCGGTAAAGTAGATAGGTAGTAATGGGCGTAACCAGGAAATACCAGGTAAGCCCTAAAGCGGGCAGTGTCTCCAATCCGATAACACTGTAGTAAAAAATACCTCCAATAAGCGCACCGACGACCGTTGAAATCAAGGCGCCAGGCGAACCCAGCATAATAACGGCCACGGCATAGCCCGCCGGCAACCAGAGCGATGGGGCGTCGGTATCGAGGCTGTCGGAAAACAATCCACTGGTCAATCCCAGCAGAACCATTACTGCCGTGTGCATCAGTACATGCATGAACTTCAGCAGAACAGTGTTTTCCGATGACTTAGTCGAACGCTTCAACAAGAACATCCTTTATGTTCTATGTCCATGACGCTTCTCCAGCTGTTGGAGGAGCCCGTTCATCTGGAGATGCTAGAGTAGACGCATCGACAAATCCGTTGCCCGAATATGCTTGGTGAGACTGCCGATGGATATGAAATCGACGCCGGTTTCTGCATAGGCGATGAGTGTCTCTTCGCTTACGCTCCCGGACACTTCCAGTCTAGCTTTTCCTGCATTGGTCGCAACCGCTGACCGGATATCATCTAATGAAAATTCATCCAGCATAATGGTATCAGCCCCAGCGGCCAGTGCCTGCTGAAATTCAGCCATATTTTCGGTTTCCACCTCAACGAGGCGCTCAGGTGCGATTTCCCGGGCCTTTCTTACAGCTGCTTCTATAGAGCCGCACGCCGCAATGTGGTTCTCCTTGATAAGAAAGGCGTCCCACAGTCCCAGCCTGTGATTACCGGCACCGCCGCAGCGAACCGCATACTTCTGGGCAAGGCGCAGCCCAGGAATGGTTTTCCGGGTGTCCAGCAAGGTGACGCTGGTGTGAGCAACTTTCCGGACCCAGTTGGCTGTGGCGGTGGCTGTTCCGCTCAGTGTCTGCAACCAGTTCAGTGCCGCCCGCTCGCCGGTGAGTAGTGCCCGGGCCGGACCCTCAAAGGAAAACAGTTCCTGGTCTGCTACTACAGAGTCACCGTCTGCGACATGCCAGACCAGTTCTATTTCGGGGCTAAGCTGCCGGAAGACTTCGTCGACCCATCCGCGGCCACAGATCACCGCATTCTCGCGGGTGATGACGCGCCCGTGAGCGCGTCGAGAAGAGTCAATCAGGCGGGCAGTGATATCGCACTCACCGACGTCCTCCCGCAAACTGATAGCGACCATTTCGGTCAGAGACTGACGCAACTGGTCGCCTGCGATTGGACTAGCGTCTGGCATAACAAATTCCACTCTTTCGGTCAGACCAAGCGCTTAATTCTATCGCCGGATGACCGTTGCGACCAGCTATGAAGAGGCCATAGAGGTAGCGCGTGGAGAATAAGCCAGATTCATTGCTTTCAGGCAATGTTTGGAGGGCATTTTGTGCAATGTTTTAAAGTACTTAGGGCGTTCGGTATTGCACAATTTAAACTTTCGTTTCTGCCACTCCCAAACTCTGCCCATTAGCAACAATATGTGACAAATTTCGACACCCTTTGACCCGCCTAGCATCTATTCTTGGGATTAGATGATTCTCAATCCAGAAATCGTTATCTGGCCCGAGGCAGCAATTCATGGCAGGTCGCAGCAAGATTCTTTCATTTACGGGTGGCGACGACCGCAGCTCCATCTCCGGTGGACTCCAGCGGCTGCGGGACACCTCCACGCACGCGCTTGAACGAGTACTCACAGACTTCTTCGACAAAGCCGACGATGCGCTATTCGGAATGTCTGAGAAAGCGAGCTCCAATTCTGAGCAGAATCTTTATTTTGATGCGATGCGTGAATTGCGGTTGCAACGCCAGTCGATGAGCGACGACGTCGTTTCGGAGGTCCGCAAAGCCTTTAATCAGATCGGTCGCTACGATCCCTTCAGCCACGACGTCGCAAGTCTTGCCGATGCGTCGCAGGACAGTCTTTCCCTTGTCGACAACGGAGAGCTCGAGCAACGGGTGGCCGTCGACAATCTGGTCAAGAAGCTTCGTGGACGCTACGACGAGTCGATCAGACTGCTGACCGCTCGCGTCAACCATCTCAGACCAGACCTCCAGCTAGCGGACAGGCAGATGCCGTTGAGCCCGGAAGTGCTTTGCTCAGCACTCGGGGAAGCCGTCAGCGGGCTCGATATTGACATCAGGGCCAAGCTCCTCGTTCTTAAACTCTACGACCAGCTCATCGTCGGCGCGCTTGAGAAGCTCTATCAGCGTGCCAATCAGATACTGGTGGAGGAGGGCGTGCTGGCCTCGATGAAGCATCCGCCGGTTGCAGGCCGGGGCAAGCGCACCAGTGGCCCGGTATCCGTGGCACCAGGTCGCGGCCAGACTGAATCCAGAGGCGGGGCTCATCAGCAGCCTGGCGCTCAGAGTGGCCATCACGGGCAAGGACCGCAGCATGAGCAGGTAAGTAACCCTGCTTTCTCGACCAGCTTTACCGAATTGTCCGGATTACTTCACCAGTCGGGCTATCCGCTGGACTTCGGTTCAGGTCAGGGGCCTGTGCTTGACACTCCGAGGCTGCTTGACCGGCTTGGGGTGCTGCAGGCCAGTACCGACCAACAGGCCTGGGACCGGGTGCTCGAACCGCTGAGCCATTCACTGCCGGGCGCATTCGTAGATAATCGAGGGCAGATGCAGCCGGCGAGCAAGGTCGACAATGATGTGATCAACCTCGTGTCGATGCTCTTTGATTTTATCCTTGAAGATCGGCAGTTGCCCTCGCGCATCAAGGCTTTGATCTCCCGGTTGCAGATACCCGTGCTTAAAGTCGCGCTTCTTGATCGCGCCTTCTTCAACCGCGCGGGACACCCGGCGCGCAAACTGTTGAATGAGCTGGCTGCCGCCGGTACCGGTTGGTCTGAAAAAGCGGCAGACCAGAAAGATCCGCTTCTGGATAAGATCCAGGCAGTGGTCAATCACCTCGTTGAAGACTTTGCTGACGACGTCTCGATCTTCGAGGCGGCACTGGATGATTTTCAGCACTTCATGAGTATGGAGGAGCGTCGCCGGCAACTGGTTGAGCAACGGCTGCGCGATGCAGAAGAGGGTCGTGCCCGCAGCGAGGAAGCCACCCAGAAGGCTCAGCAGTTGCTGGCTGACATGTCTGCGGATACCCATCTGCCGCGGAAAATCCGGGTCTTCTTCAGAGAGGCTTGGGAACGCTATCTGCAGTGGATTCTGTTGCGCGTTGGCGAATCCAGTGAAGACTGGAGCAAAGCTGGCAAGGTGACAGCGTCGCTGATTTGGTGCTTCGATGCCGACGCCCGAAAGGTTGAGGACCGGGAGGCAATCGACAGACAAGTGCCAGAGCTGATTGGCTTCGTTACACAAGAGCTCAAGCGCATCGCCTGGGACAGCTTCGCGATCGAGAAAGCTGAAAACGATCTGCGTCAGACTTATGAAGACCTTCGCGTTGATCTTGAGCGGCTTGCAGCGCCTGCCGCTCCGGCCGTTGATGATCAGCCGGCTGATTCAGCAAGTGCTGAAACTCAGGGACCAGGTAACGCTCCTGCTGCCAGCGGCGTTCAGGCTCCGGGCCCAGTGGAGCGTCCCAGACTGGTCGATATGGAAGGTGCGGACGAGCCGCTCATCGAGCCAAAACCAGAGACAAACCGGCCCGATGCAGAGCCTGAATGGCTTGAGCGAGCCCGCCAGATCAATGTCGGCGCCTGGTTTGAGATCCGCCGCAACGAAACCAAGATTCGTTGCAAGCTCGCGGCTTATATCAAATCCAGTCAGCGCTACATTTTTGCCAACCGTAATGGCATGAAGATCGGCGATCACGATCTCAACGGACTTGCACTAGCCCTCCAGAATGGCGATATGGCGATGGTGGAGGACGGACTGATTTTTGATCGGGCTCTTGAGACCATCATCGGCAACATGAAGCAGCGCCGAGTGCACTGACCATCAGTGCGCTTTGACGCCGCAGGTGCTTCGCTGGAGAAGCAGGGCAGCCATCGGTTGGCCGATCAGCGTCGGTGTGATTCAATCGGCCAAACCCAACGGCTGATCCTCCCATCATCATGAACGACTCAAACGATACCCAGAACGTTGGCCAAGCGTCCTCTGTCTTCTCCTCTGGCTCAGCAGGGCGATTGCCTTCCGCCCGCTGGTGTCCCTCTCCAAATTTCAATCAGCGCCCTGCGAACTCGGTCATTTCACTGATCGTGGTTCATAACATCAGTCTGCCTCCCGGTCGGTATGGCGGGCCTCACGTTGAGCGGTTTTTCTGCAACTGCATGGACCCCGGAGATGATGACTATCTCCAGTCGATTGCCTCCATGCAGGTGTCGGCGCATGTGTTTATCCGCCGCGATGGAGAGGTGGTGCAGTTCGTGGATTTCGGGGACCGTGCCTGGCACGCAGGACGTTCAAGCTTTGCCGGAGCCGACGAATGCAACGACTACGGAATCGGTATTGAATTGGAAGGGACGGACCATGAACCCTACGAGACGGTTCAGTACGAGCGTCTCGTTCAAGTCTGTTCCTGGCTGATGGCCCAGTGGCCGGAGATCAGTCCAGACCGGATTACCGGACACTCTGATATCGCGCCAGGCCGCAAGTCCGATCCCGGTCCCGCCTTTGACTGGGCCCGGTTTCGCCAGATGCTTGCTGGCAACCGGGGCAGTCAGGGCTGAGGTGAAGCTAACGCCTGTGGCGCGGTGAACGATTGAGCGGCTGCTTGAGAGAATTCAGCTCTTCGGACGCGGCGTAGACTGGGGCTGCTCCCAGAGCACTTCACGCGCGCCCGCCCGGCGGGCGAGAACTCGAGCCATGACGAATAGAAGATCGGATAGACGATTCAAATACTGTCGAGACAGGGGGTTAATGGATTCCTCTCGGCCCAGCGTGACGACAACTCTCTCCGCGCGGCGGCAGACTGCTCTGGCCAAATGCGCGTGCGCAGCGGCTTGCGATCCACCCGGCAAGATGAAGTTCTTCAACGTGGGCAACGGCTCGTTGAGATGATCCAGAAGGTCCTCCAGCCACTCGACATGCTCCGGCTTGATAAGCTGGGTGCCAGGGATGGCATACTCGCCTCCAAGATCAAATAGATGATGCTGGATCCGCAAAAGTTCTGTGCTTAGTGGATCCTGCTGATCGAGGGTTTCCAGCAGAACGCCAAGGTGACAGTTCAGCTCATCGACGGTGCCCAGAGCCTCCACGCGATGAGAGTCCTTGCCGATGCGATTGCCATCGGCCAGGCCGGTGGAACCGTCGTCACCCGTGCGGGTATAGATTTTAGAAAGTCGATTTCCCATAAAACGTCTCAGATTGGTGGGCTGGTCCGGCGGTCGCTACCATCTCGGATAGGTCAACGTAGCTGATGTACTGAATTCACAAGAAAGCGGTTCACCTCCACAGGGATGTTGAGGCGCATGCCCTCTGCAACGAAATGCCCGTTAATGGCATCTATTTCTGTCCGTCTGCCTTTGAGCACGTCCGCTCGCATGGACGAGCAATTGCGGGCGGTTTTTCTCGCCACCTCTTCAATACTTTGCCGCAGATCGTCCGGCGATTCATAAAAGTGATGCTTGGTCAGAATAGCCGCCATCTCTGCGCAGAGGTCGTCGATCGTGTCGAGATATAAAGAGGCCGAGAGAATGTCGCCATTAGGCACATCCAGCAGGGCAGTGTAAGGATTGATGCCCGCATTGATCACCAGCTTCCGCCAGAGTTTTTCCCTGATGTTGTCGGTTGCATGGATCGACAGACCGCTGGAGTACAAGTTCGAAATGACGCTCTGGCAGCAACCTTTTCCGGCGGGCGTCAGTCCGCCAATCCAGGTGGTGCCGGTGCCGGCGTGAACAACCGTGCCCGGATCTGGACGATTGGCCCCTTCTGTCGTAGAGGCGCTGAGAATCGGGCGCGCGGGATACCGGGCGGCCACAGCCTCATGGCTGGACATACCATTCTGAAACAGAATGATGGGGACTTCAGGTGCAACTGATGCAACCAGTGATTCGAGCGCAGGGAGGGTGTCGTCCGCTTTGGTAAACACCATAAGCAGGTCCGACTCGCGAATCAGCCCATTGGCTTGAGCCAGCTCTGCCCGAACCGGAACGACTTCACCATCCGTTTTCTGGAATTCGAAGCGCAAGGTCGAAGCCGGGTGGCCAGGCCTGGCAATAAAGCGCCTTTTGCCCTCGGGCAGGCAGGCCGCCCAGAGGCGGCCCAGCGCGCCTGCACCTATGAGCCAGAGCATCTAGCCCCCAATCGATCCAACGGCACAGGCGTTACATGGCCTTAATGGCGGCCCGTTGCTGATCCAGCCGTTGGCGGCTGGACTGATAGTCCGCCAGTTTGGCCTTTTCCTTGTCCACAACCTCGGCCGGCGCCTTGGCAGTGAATTTTTCGTTGGTCAGCTTTCCTTCGAGACGGCCGATTTCCTTGTCCAGCTTGTCGACTTCCTTGTCCAGACGCTTAAGCTCTGCCTCCTTGTCGATCAGGCCCGCCATCGGAACCAGAACTTCCGTCTCCCCGACAACCTGGGTTGCTGACAGTGGTGCTTCGCCGGATTCAAACCAGTCTAGAGATTCCAATTTGGCCAGAGACATGAGGAAGCGACGGTTATCCGTCATGCGTCGACGAGCCTCAGCGTCCTGTCCGCGCAGCAGCACGGGAATCTGCCGGCTGGGCGCGATGTTCATCTCGCCACGAATATTGCGGATACCTTCGATCACCCCTTTGAGCCATTGGGCGTCTGCCATGATGCCCGCATCGATGAGGCTGACATCGGGCTCGGGATAGGGCTGCGTCATGATCGTCTCGCCGGACTTGCCGGCAAGTGGCGCGATCCGCTGCCAGATCTCTTCGGTGATGAACGGCATGATCGGGTGAGCCAGGCGCAGGGTCGCTTCCAGAACGCGCACCAGCGTGCGACGAGTGCCACGCTTGGCTTGAACGGATGCGTTTTCGTCCGTCAGAACCGGCTTTGAAAGCTCCAGGTACCAATCGCAGTATTCATTCCAGATAAATTCGTACAAAGCGGACGCAGCAAGATCGAAGCGATACTGGGTCAGATGGCGGGTAACCTCCTGCTCGCACTGCTGAAGTTCTGCGATGATCCACTGATCGGCCAGCGAGCGCTCAATCTCGCCGCCATTCTGACCGCAGTCTTCACCCTCCGTGTTCATCAGCACGTAACGGGCGGCGTTCCATAGCTTGTTGCAGAAGTTGCGGTAGCCTTCCAGCCGTTTCATATCCCAGTTGATGTCGCGACCGGTCGAGGCCAGAGCGGCCAGAGTGAAGCGCAGCGCATCCGTACCGTGGGCGGCAATCCCTTCTGGAAACTCCTTACGGGTCCGCTTGCCGATTTTCTCGGCCAACTGGGGCTGCATCAGATTGCCGGTACGCTTTTCCAGCAGCTTATCCAGGTCAATGCCGTCAATCATGTCCAGTGGATCGAGGACGTTGCCCTTGGATTTGGACATCTTCTGGCCGTTTTCGTCACGGATCAGACCGGTGACGTACACATCCCGGAAGGGGACTTGGGGTTGGCCATTTTCATCTTTCATGAAATGCATGGTCAGCATGATCATGCGGGCGACCCAGAAGAAGATGATGTCGAAGCCAGTCACCAACACGTCCGTGGGATGGAAGGTCTTCAGCCGCTCAGTTTCGTCTGGCCAGCCGAGTGTTCCGAAGGTCCACAGACCTGAACTGAACCAGGTGTCCAGTACGTCTTCGTCCTGATCAAGCTTGAGCTCCGGGGCGAGATTGTATTTGCTGCGAACTGCGGCTTCGTCCCGACCTACGTAGATATTGCCTTCGGCATCGTACCAGGCCGGAATACGGTGGCCCCACCAGAGCTGGCGGGAGATACACCAGTCCTGAATATCCCGCATCCAGGAAAAGTACATGTTCTCGTACTGTTTCGGCACGAAGCGGATGCGTCCATCTTCCACGGCTTCGATTGCCGGCTTGGCGAGGGTTTTGGCATCCACGAACCACTGATCTGTGAGCAGAGGCTCGATAATCAGACCGGAACGATCGCCACGCGGCACGCTGAGGGTGTGATCGTCGACTTTATCCAGAAGGCCCTGGCCTTCCAGGTCGGCCACTATCTGCTTGCGAGCGTCTTCCCGGGTCATACCGGCGTAGGCCGCCGGCAGCGCTGGATCCAGTTCACTATTTGCTGTGCCGTCGCTGTTGAACACCTGAGCGACGTCCAGGATCGTCGCGTCCTGGGTCATGATGTTGACCATCGGCAGATTGTTGCGTTTGCCCACCGCATAGTCGTTGAAATCGTGGGCCGGGGTGATCTTGACACAGCCGGTGCCTTTCTCCGGGTCAGCATGCTCGTCCCCGATTATCGGGATGCGCCGGCCCACCAGAGGTAGCTCGATAAACTGACCGATCAGGTGGCTATAGCGCTCGTCGTCGGGATGGACGGCGACGGCGGTATCGCCCAGCATGGTTTCCGGTCGCGTAGTGCCGACCACCAGATAATCGAGGCCAGCGGCGGTTTTGGCGCCATCCGCCAGCGGGTAGCGCAGATGCCAGAAGAAGCCTTTTTCTTCCTTGTTTTCGACTTCCAGATCGGAGATGGCGGTGTGCAGCTTGGGATCCCAGTTGACCAGCCGCTTGCCACGGTAGATCAGGCCGTCGTCGTACAGGCGAATAAACACTTCCTGTACCGCCCGATAGAATCCGTCATCCATCGTGAAACGCTCAGTATCCCAGTCGACGGAATTGCCCAGACGACGCATCTGGCCGGTGATGGTGCCGCCGGACTCCTCTTTCCATTCCCAGATACGTTTGACGAATTCGTCTCTTCCCAGGTCGTGGCGCGTTTTGTTTTCTTCGGCAAGCAGTTTGCGCTCCACGACCATCTGGGTCGCTATACCGGCATGGTCAGTACCTACCTGCCAAAGAGAGTTGCAGCCCTGCATGCGTTTGAAGCGGGTGAGGGTATCCATAAGCGTGTGCTGGAAGGCGTGCCCCATATGAAGGCTGCCAGTCACATTGGGCGGCGGGATCATCTGGCAAAAGGACTGTCCCTCGCCAGTTGGCTGGAAATAGCCTTTTTCTTCCCAGTTCTGATACCACTGTCGCTCAATATTTTCGGGCTGATAGGTCTTATCCATGAATGCTTCGCGTCGTGACTGGTGGGTTTTGGGGACCGGCAATTATACATGGATGATTTCGGCGGGCGAACCTGTGGCGTCCAGTCTTCGGGGGCCGTCTTTGCACGACCGGTTTGACGCTCAGGACAAGTTCGCACTTGTCGCGCTCTTCGATATCCCCGACTATTGCGACCGCAAACACTGCCTGGACTATTTTTGCTGGCCGGGCACTCTTCACTCTAGGTGGGATACAGAGCCGTCATGCGTCTGGTGTCTTTTGACTATTTTCGTGGCCTTGCGATTCTCACGATCATCGCCGGCCACTCCTACAGCTACTGGAAGATTGATACTTTCCCGGAGAAAGTGCTCGCTAATCTCATCAGCGGCGGCACCTCACTGTTTGTGTTTATTTCCGGTTTTTTCTTTCACTACGTTTTTTACCGGAATTTCCACTACATCGATTTCCTTAAAAAGAAAGGCACCAATGTTCTGATGCCTTACGTCTTTCTGAGCATGCTCGGATTTCTGTATTTTGGCCTGTGTGCGCCGGGCGATCTGCCGCTGGAGGCCGGTGTGGATCCAGCCTTACTTAGAACCTGGCAGGGCACTCTGGAGTTGCTGCAGTTTTACCTCTGGTCGGGTGGCATCAACGTCGCCTACTGGTATATCCCGTTCATCATGATGGTGTTCGTTCTGTCGCCGCTGTTTATCCACTATATCGGTCTGGGAGTGACACCACGTCTCGCGATCATGGGCGGGCTTTTTTGCGTGGCACTCGTGTCGCAACGACCGGCAGGGAATATCATGCCATTTCATGCGCTGGCTTATTTCTTGCCGGTGTACCTGATGGGTATCAATTGCGCCATCCACAAAGAAACTGTGATGGCATTCATCCGACACCGGACGGCATTTCTGGGATTTCTTGTTGTGTCGCTGGCTACGCTCCAGGCACTGGTCTATCGCGGAGTAGGAAGCCTGCATAAGGTGGGGGTGTTCAGTTTCAAGGGCCTGGATATCATCATTATCCAGAAGGTCATCCTGTGCTTTTTCGTGCTGTCGTTGCTGCAGAAATTTGAAGACAGGGAAATTCCCTGGCTCAAGCATCTGGCCGCCACCAGCTTTGCGCTCTATTTCATTCATCCCTGGATTTTGCGGGCTCAGTACAAATCGGGCTTTCTGCGGTGGGTTTTTGAGTACCTTCCGGGCTTCATGGTTTTCCTGATCAATTTTGGACTGGCTGTGGGGATGAGTCTGGCAATTGCCCACCTGGTTAAACGGCTGGCAGGACGCGACAGCCGAATGCTGACGGGTTGGTAGAATAGTGAGCCTATCTGCGGCGAGGCCGCAGATAGGGGAAGGTCACTCGATCAGACCCATTGAGCTGCGGCTGCGTCCAGCACCCGAATCAGTCCGGCAACGTTGGCGCCCTTGATATAGTCCACCTTGTTTTTGGACTCGCCCCAGGCTTTGCAGGAAGTGACGATATCTTTCATCACAGCCTGAAGTTTTTCGTCCACTTCATCGGCCGACCAGTGCTGACCCATCGTGTTCTGGCTCATTTCGAGGCTTGAAACCGCCACACCGCCCGCGTTGGCTGCAATGCTGGGCACGAGCAGAATATCTTTGTCGACCAGATGATCTCTGGCATCTGCGGTAAGCGGCATGTTTGCACCTTCAAACAGCGCTTTCAGCCCGTTGTTGGCGAGGGATTTTGCATCGTCGCCGTCCAGCTCATTCTGGGTCGCTGAAGGAAAGGCCAGCTCGCCTTCCTGCTCCCAGGGCTTGCTGCCCTTGTGGTACTTGAACCCGCAATCATCGGCCATAGCGGACAACCGTTCGCCGTCAGAGCGCCGCTGTTTGATTTCCTCTAACTGATCCTTATCGATGCCATCCTTGCAGAGTGCGAATCCTTCGGAATCGGAAAGGGTGAGGACACGTGCACCCAGAGCGATCAACTTTTCCGCGGTGTGAAGCGCGACATTGCCCGCGCCACTGACCAGACAGGTGCGACCTTCGACGCCGCCATCCAGCACCTGATCGGCGACATAGACGCAGCCATACCCCGTCGCTTCCTGGCGCAGACAGCTACCCCCGTAGAACGGCGTTTTACCGGTCAGAACGCCGGCGAACTGCTGGCTCATCTCCCGGTAGCGCCCAAACAGATAACCGATTTCCCGCTCGCCGACGCCAATGTCGCCCGCCGGAACATCCCGATTCGGGCCGATGTGGTGGGCTAGTTCCGTCATCAGCGCATGACAGAAACGGCCGATTTCCTGGTTGGAGCGATTCCTGGGATTAAAGTCCGATCCGCCTTTGGCGCCGCCAAGCTGCATGCCCGTCAGGCTGTTTTTAAGGGTCTGCTCAAGAGCCAGAAACTGTAGCGTGTCGAGATTGACTTGCGGATGAAAGCGCAGCCCGCCTTTGTAGGGGCCGAGAAGATTAGAGTGCTGAACCCGGGCGGCGCGGTTGATGTGAAGCCTCCCGGAGTCGTCGCGCCAGTGCACAGTGAACTGAATGATCCGGTCTGGCATCATCAGCCGCTCAAGAAAGCCTTCGTTGAGGAGGTCACGGCGCTCAGCGACCAGAACATCCATGGAACTCTCCAGAATGTCAGTGGCAGCCTGGAGCAGCTGGGGATGATGTGGATGTTGCGCTTTGATACTGTCGAGATAGTAGTTAACTTCCTCGAGGCGACTCTCTGTTCTGCTCATGATAACTCCTGAACCGGCGCCTCAATCAGTCGAGACGGCGAGTGCGTGGTTCAGGCTATACGCCATGAGCAGGGGATAAAGATCAGTATCTTGCGACTGCGCTGGGTTAACGAACGCCCATGTTTCCAGCCCCTCAGCCGAATCCGTCCTTGCTGCTACCTCAAGACTTGGGGCGTCGGTCAACGACCCGCGGTTCAATGCCAAGGGTTCTGAGTTGCCGGAAATGTTGACGGGCCTGATCGAGCACTGCTTTTTCGTTGTGGGCGATCAACGCCAGGCGACTGAAGCGATCAGCATCCGCTGGCAGTTTCTGGGTAAGAACAATGACGGTATCCCATTCGTCGGCGGCCGGCTCGCATAACAGAATGCCGACCGGATCAGGGCAACGTAGCGCGGAATCAGAAACGACAGTGTGGGGAATGAAAGCCTCGGGCTGAATCTGCCAGAGCAGCAGATCCAGTGCCTGAGCGTGGTCTACGCGGTCCACGGCGATACAGACCCGGTCGCCCTGGCTCCATGCCTTCTCAGCAAGCCGAACGGCATGGAGATCCCTCGCACTGGCCTGTCCCTGGGGCAGGATGTGAAACCAGTGGGAGGGCGCTGTCTTGCCGTCGCTGTGGGCTTTTTCAGCCGGCATGGGACATCAGATAATCAACCAGCAGCGGGACCGGACGGCCAGTGGATCCCTTGGCTTTGCCGCTGTTCCAGGCAGTTCCGGCGATATCCAGATGCGCCCAGCGGTAATCCTTGGCAAAGCGCGACAGAAAGCAGGCTGCAGTGATCGAGCCGGCGTCGCGGCCGCCGATGTTCTGCATGTCTGCGAAATTGCTATCCAGCTGGCTCTGATAGTCGTCCCAGAGCGGCAGTTGCCAGGCGCGATCACCGGCGCGCTCGCCACAGGCCAGCAACTCCCGGGCAAGGGCGTCGTCGTTACTGAAGAGTCCCGAGGCATGGTGGCCGAGGGCGACGATGCAGGCGCCGGTGAGGGTCGCCATATCGATCACGGTTTCAGGATCAAACTTCTTCACGTAGGTCAGCGCATCGCACAGGACCAGCCGGCCCTCGGCGTCGGTATTCAGGATCTCGACGGTCTGGCCGGACATTGAGGTCACGATGTCGCCCGGTCGTGTGGCCGCGCCGTCCGGCATATTCTCGGCAGCGGCAACCACCGCGACCACATTGATCTTCGGTTTGGTTTCCGCAATCGTTTTCATGGTGCCAAACACAGAAGCGGCGCCGCCCATGTCGTATTTCATCTCGTCCATGCCAGCACCGGGCTTGAGGCTGATGCCGCCAGTATCAAAAGTGATGCCCTTTCCAACCAGAACGTAAGGCTTGTCCTTCGCGCCCGCTCCCTTATATTCCATGATGATCAGGCGGGCCGGTTGAACACTGCCTGCGGACACCGACAGCAATGTGTTCATGCCGAGCTTTTTCATCTTCTTTTCGTCGAGGCTTTCAACCTTGATGTGGTCGTATTCCTTGCCGAGCTTTTCTGCCTGCTCAGCCAGCCACACCGGGTTGCAGACGTTTGGCGGCGTGTTGCCCAGATCCTTGGTGAAATTCATGCCCTGGGCGGTCGCCACACCCAGATCGAAGGCGGCCTTCAGGGATTTGCCGGTTCCTGAGGCCAATACGGTGGCCTTGGCAAAGTCGCGCGCCTTGGGTTGCTCGCTTTTGTAGCCGGTAAACCGGTACAGCTGATCTTCCAGAGTGCGACCGATCATGCTCAGCCGCTGCTCTTCGGTGTCCGTGTCAGCCGTGACAGTGTCAGCCAGCGCGATTACCGCATGTTTGACTGGAGTGTCCTTGATCTGGCCCACGGCTCGTGCGACGGCTTTGCGCAGCCCCGCCAGAGAAGCCTCTTTGGCCCCACCGGTGCCGACGATGAGAAGTCGTTTCCAGGCCTTGTCCTGCAGCGGAACCATCAGGGATGTGCCGGCTTTGCCCGAAATATCACCTGATTTATGCAGCTCCGAAACGAGTCCCCCGAGTGTCGCATCTGCCGTTTTGGTGGACGCCGGCCACTCACCTTTGGCGGGCAGGCCAACGACCAGGCAGTCACCGGAAGTGGTTTCCAGAGCTTTACCGCTAAGACTGTATTTCATGGGTTCTCCATCGGTTGAATGACAGGCGCCGGGCAGAGCGTCTTCCGGCGCGTGTAAGTTATCCTCACTTTCCCTAGAATAGCGGCGGGCATGGCCCATTGAAAACCGCCAAGCCGGTATGTCTGGCTCAGGACTTTCCGGTGTGCGTGGGATTGGCGCCGCTTATTCTCACTGAGATTCTCACTAAGAGACACTTCTGCTTTGAGTATTGTCTACCGTTATCTCACCCGGCAAGTCATGGTCAGTATGCTGGCGGTGTCGGGCGTGCTGCTGATGGTGTTCATGAGTGGGCGCTTCATCAAGTATCTGGCGAGTGCTGCGCAGGGCGATATTTCCGGCGAAGTGCTTTTCGTCATCATGGGCTATCGTCTGCCCGGTTTCCTCGAACTGATCCTGCCGCTGGGCTTTTTCATCGGTATTCTCCTGGCTCACGGCCGAATGTATCTGGAAAGCGAAATGACGGTGATGCTGGCTTGCGGCATCAGTGAGCCGGACATTCTGCGAAAAACTCTGGTAGCCGGTATCCCCGTCATGGCTTTTGTCGCCGCCATGAGTCTCTGGGTCACCCCCTGGGGCATGGGTCAGGTCGACGATCTTATCGCCGAACAGCGTAACTCTACCGGGTTTGAACTGCTGACTCCCGGGCGCTTTCAGGACATCTCTGGCGGTAGCCGTGTGGTTTATACGCAGGACGTGAGTGACGACAAGAGTCGTTTGGAAGGCGTGTTAATCGCCCAACTCGATCGTCAGTCGGGCGGATTGACGCTGATTTCTGCCGATCAGGGCTCTCAGGTTGTTGACGAAGAGCAGGGCGATCGCTTTCTCGTGTTAAGCGAAGGCACCCGTTTTCAGGGTATGCCCGGCGCCCTCGATTTCACGGTGACCGAGTTTGGAGAGTATGGTCTACGCATCGAGAAATCCGGTGCCAGCCGGGATCGTGATGAAGAATCGCTGCCCACCCTGGACTTGCTTCGGTCGGATGATCCGGAGCTGCGGGCGTTGTGGCACTGGCGCCTCTCACTGCCTCTGATTATCCCGGTCGTAACGCTGATTGCCGTTAAAATCAGTCGGGTGAATCCACGTCAGGGCCGTTTCTTTCACCTGCTTCCTGCAATGCTGCTCTACATCGCCTATCTGGGGCTGTTGATCGTTGGCCGGGATGCGATAGCAGATCGCAAAGTACCAGAATGGCTAGGACTGTTCTGGGTACACGGTCTGTTTGCGCTGCTGGGTCTGTGGCTGAATTTCGGTCCACCCTGGCTGCGCCGCAGACGCCTCGAGCGGGAGGCGCGTCATGCATAAGATTGACGGCTACATCATGCGCTCGGTGGGTGGAGCCATCCTTCTGGTGATGATCGTTGTTCTTTCACTGGATCTGATCTTTGCCTTCATCGGTGAGCTAGAAGACAAGCGCAATAATTACAGCAGCCTTGATGCACTGTATTACGTCGGTATGACGCTGCCTCGGCGAATCTATGATTATCTGCCGCTCGGCGCATTTATGGGGTGCCTGATTGGTCTTGGCACGCTGGCCAGTACGTCGGAGCTAACGGTCATTCGGGCCGCCGGAATATCCATTCGGCGGATCGTGTGGTCTGCCATGAAGCCCGCGCTGGTGGTCATTCTCATCGGCTTGGCGGTAGGCGAGTATCTGGTTCCCGATTTCGAAAGAGCGGCTCAGAGTCACAAGGCCATATCCCGCGGCGCTGCTCAGAATGTGGCCTCGCCTGAAGGGCTTTGGCACCGCTCGGAGGACACCTATATCCACGTTAATGCGGTGACGCCGGATGGCACGCTGGTTGGGCTGTTTCTATTCGATTACGGGGACGATCACTGGCTGGACTCGGCGGCATTCGCCGAGCGGGCGATCTACGAGAACGATCACTGGGTCCTGCACAACCTGACCCGAACGATCATCACGCCAGAGGGTACAAGCCTCGAAAAGATGAATGAGGAAATCTGGGAAACGGGCCTGACCCCCGGCGTGCTGAGTGTCCTGATCGTCGACCCGGAAGACCTGCCGATGGCCGGGCTTTACACCTACGCTCGCTATCTGGGTGATCAGGGGCTCCAGGCCGGCGCTTACTGGCTGGCGTTCTGGAAGAAACTGCTGATGCCGCTGAGCACCGGTGTCATGGTCGTGGTGGCGATATCGTTCATCTTCGGCCCGTTGCGCTCAGTCACCATGGGATTCCGGATTTTCGTAGGCCTGATCGTTGGCTTGCTGTTTAAATACATGCAGGACTTTCTGGGTCCGATGAGCCTGGTTTATGGCTTCAACCCGATCCTCGCGATAGTCATACCCATTGCCCTGAACGGACTGTTCGGCGCCTATCTTCTGAGGCGCGCGGGCTAGGCTGGTCGACATCGCCCGCTTGCCTGGCTTAATTACTTCTTCGGAACGCTCACGACCTGGCTGCGGGAGACCTTGTCTGTCCAGGTTTCCCGGTTCTCATCCCAGAGCATCCAGAAATATCCGAGTCCGCAGGCCAGCCAACTGATCCATCCTGTCATGTAGCGTTTCAGCGCCTGCATCGGGGAGATTGCAGTACCGTCCCGATTTTCGATTCGAATTCGCCAGACCTGCATACCGAGCGTCTGGCCCAGGCGCGTCCAGAAATACATGTAAAACAGATAGAGCGCGATGAAGAGCACAGATGTCAGAAACGGGTCGGAGTTACGCTGGCCAGCTTCCGCGGAGGCTGCGTATTCATCGAAGCCTACAAACCAGGCCGCGACTAGTGTGTAAAGCCAGGTGACGACGATTGCCAGCGCGATGCAGATCAGTCCGTCGTACAGCATCGCCAGAAGCCTTTTAACAAGCGTCGCTGGTGGAAGTAGCGTGTCCTGTTCGCGAAATCGTTTGGCCATTGCGGTTCCTGCCTGGTGGTTCTTAAAACTGGGCTGAGTATACGGCAACGCACAGGCCAATGGTGAACGCGGAAGAATCACGGCGCAGCGGTTGTCGCCACCGTTATTCCTGCAACCCAGGGGCGCTGTGCTGCTGGCCTCTGCAGCACCGGGTTTGCCGTTTGTCCGCTTGCGGCCTTGTGCTAGAGTAGCGGTTTTGGCCAAAAGGCCGGTATTTACGGGAAAGTGTATGAAAACCGCACAATTGCGACAGTCCTTTCTGGATTACTTCAAGCAGCAGGGACACACGGTGGTGTCCAGTAGTTCATTGGTGCCAGCAGACGATCCGACCCTGCTCTTCACCAATGCGGGCATGAACCAGTTCAAGGACCTCTTTCTCGGTCGCGAGGATCGCGGCTATTCCCGGGCAACATCCTCTCAGAAGTGTGTGCGGGCCGGCGGCAAACACAACGACCTGGAAAATGTCGGATACACCGCCCGTCATCACACATTCTTCGAAATGCTCGGTAACTTCAGTTTCGGCGATTATTTCAAGGTTGACGCGATTCGCTTTGCCTGGACGTTTCTGACCGGAGAGCAGTGGCTGAACCTGCCGAAAGAACGGTTGATGGTCACCGTCTATGCGGACGATGAGGAAGCCTACCGCATCTGGAATGAGCAGATGGGCGTGCCAGCCGACCGGATCGTTCGCATCGGCGACAACAAGGGCGAGCGCTACGCGTCTGACAACTTCTGGCAGATGGGTGACACCGGACCTTGCGGTCCCTGCACTGAAATTTTTTACGACCACGGTGCTGAAATCCCCGGAGGACCGCCGGGTAGCCCCGAAGAGGATGGCGACCGTTTCATTGAGATCTGGAACGTCGTATTCATGCAGTTCAACCGCACTGCCGATGGCGAAATGCTGAAGCTGCCCAAGCCGTCGGTCGACACCGGCATGGGACTGGAGCGCATTGCTGCCGTTCTCCAGGGTGTCCACAGCAACTACGAGATCGATCTTTTCCAGAACCTTCTAGCGGCTGCCTCGGATCTGTTCGGTGGCGTTGCGACCACAGAAGCGTCTTTGCGCGTGGTGGCCGATCACATCCGGTCCTGTGCTTTCCTTATTGCCGATGGCGTGATGCCGTCAAATGAGGGTCGCGGATTTGTTCTGCGCCGGATCATTCGCCGGGCCGCGCGTCACGGGAATAAACTGGGCGCCCAGGGTCCATTCTTCCATAAGCTGGTTGGCGTCCTCGCTGGCCTGATGGGCGACGCCTATCCGCAGCTCATCAGCGCCCGCGCACAGATCGAGAAAATTCTGCTGCAGGAAGAAGAACAGTTTGCCAAGACGCTTGATAAAGGCCTGAAGTTGCTTGAGCAGGACATTGCAGCCCTTGAAGGTTCAGTGATCCCCGGTGAGACCATTTTTACGCTCTACGACACCTACGGTTTTCCCGTTGATCTGACCAACGACATCGCCCGCGAGCGTGGTCTGGAACTGGATTATGCAGGTTATGAAGCGGCGATGGAAAACCAGAGGGCTCGCGCTCGCTCAGCCAGCAAGTTCGGCGTTGATTACAATGCCGGCCTTTCTCTCGAGGGCGAAACGCTTTTCTCGGGCTACGACCATATCGATGGCAGTGAAGTCGTCAGCCGGGTGCTCGTCGATGGCAAGGAGACTGCTGCCAAAGCGGGCGACGAAGCCATCATCGTGCTCGAACAGACCCCGTTTTATGCCGAGTCTGGCGGGCAGGTTGGTGATACCGGAACCCTGAGTTGGCAGGGTGGCCGTTTCGAGGTTCGCGATACCCGTAAAGAAGGGCAGCATCATCTGCATATCGGCAAGGTCACCGAAGGCTCCCTTGAACCGGGGCAAACAGTGGATGCCGTGATCGATCATGCCCGTCGCGCGGCGACCGCCCGTAACCACTCCGCCACCCATCTGCTGCATGCGGCCCTGCGAAATGTGCTGGGTGAACATGTCTCGCAGAAGGGGTCGCTGGTGGACCCGGACAAGCTTCGATTCGACTTTTCACACCTCGAAGCCGTGACTGCAGAAGAAATCCTGCGAATTGAGTACCAGGTTAACGACCAGATCCTTGCCAACACGCCGGTCTCCACGGAAATTACCGACATGGAGACGGCTCAGGCCAAAGGGGCCATGGCGCTGTTCGGAGAAAAGTACGGAGACAGTGTTCGCGTGCTGAGTATGGGCGCCGACAATTTCTCAGTTGAGCTGTGTGGTGGTACCCACGTTGCCCGTACAGGCGATATTGGCCTTTTCAGGATTACCGGCGAAAGCGGTATTTCCTCGGGCGTTCGGCGGATTGAGGCAGTCACGGGAACCGGCGCGCTCAACTGGGTTCGTGATTCAGAATCTCGCCTTGGTGAAATTGCCCGCCTCGTGAAAGGTAGCCGTGAATCGGTTGTAGAGAAGGTTCAGGCCGCTCTGGAACGTTCCCGGCAGCTGGAGAAGGACATCGGTCAGTTGAAGGCCAAGCTGGCAACGTCGGCAGGTGCCGACCTTGCTTCCCAGGCTGTTGAAATCGGCGGCTTGAAAGTGGTGGCTGCCCAAATGCCAGGCAGCGATCGCAAGTCTCTGATGGATACGGTGGACCAGCTCAAGAACAAGCTGGGTGAGGGCGTTGTCGTCCTGGCCACCGAGGAAGATGGCAAAGTCGTGCTGATCGCGGGAGTCACCAAGAGTGCCACCAACCGGATCAAGGCCGGAGATCTGATCCGTGACTTGGCCACGATCGTCGGTGGCAAAGGTGGTGGTCGCCCCGATATGGCTCAGGGCGGCGGTAGCGATCCCGGAAAGATTGGCGAAGCGCTGGCACAGGTTCCGGACTGGGTCGCCGCGCGATTGAGCTAGTGATAGGGAAACCGGTCGGCGATTGGTCTATGCGTCGCACACACCAGCAAAACAGATTGAAGCGCCACTGGCTTTAGCCGGGGGCGGAATGCGATCGGGGCAATGCTCCCCATTGAGAGTGACAGAATGGCACTGTTGGTTCAGAAGTTCGGTGGTACATCGGTTGGTACGCCTGAGCGCATTCAGGCGGTAGCAGAGAAGGTTGCCCGTTTCCGGGCGGAAGGCCATGACATGGTCGTGGTGGTTTCGGCAATGAGCGGAGAGACCAATCGCTTGATTGGACTTGCTCAAGCCATCACAGAGGAACCCGCACCGCGAGAAATGGATGTTCTGGTCTCCACCGGCGAGCAGGTCACCATTGCGCTGCTATCGATGGCGCTTCAGAAGCGTGGCGTGGCAGCCGTTTCCTACACGGGTTCGCAGGTCAAGATCCTAACCGACAGCGCACACACCAAAGCCCGTATCCGTCATATTGATGAGCAGAATATGCGGGATGATCTGTCAGCTGGCCGAGTGGTCGTCGTCGCTGGTTTTCAGGGCATGGATGAAGAAGGCAACATCACCACACTCGGGCGTGGCGGTTCAGATACCACTGCAGTGGCTCTGGCGGCTGCTCTGAAGGCAGATGAATGTCAGATTTATACCGATGTCGACGGCGTCTACACCACCGACCCAAGAGTGGTTGACAGCGCCCGCCGTCTGGATCGTATTACTTTTGAAGAAATGATTGAAATGGCCAGCCTTGGCTCCAAGGTACTACAGATACGTTCCGTTGAGTTTGCGGGAAAGTACAACGTACCGTTACGAGTGCTCTCCAGTTTTTCGGAGGGTGGCGGCACCTTGATAACTCTTGAGGATGAGGAAGTGTTGGAACAGCCGGTGGTAACAGGCATCGCTTTTAACCGCGATGAAGCCAAACTGACAATTTCAGGTGTGCCCGATACTCCGGGTATCGCGCTTCGCATTCTCCGTCCGGTGAGCGAAGCAAACATCGAAGTCGATATGATCGTTCAGAATATTGGCGCTGATCAAAAGACCGACTTTACGTTCACCGTCCATCGCAACGATTACAAGCGTGCGAAAGAAGTGCTGGATGCGGTTTCAGCGGAATTGGGCGCTCGTGAAGTGATCGGCGATAGCAAAATCGCCAAGGTCAGTATCGTCGGTGTCGGTATGCGCAGTCACGCTGGCGTGGCGACGAAGATGTTCGCTGCCCTGTCTGATGAAGGGATCAACATCCGGATGATTTCGACATCTGAGATCAAAATATCCGTCGTCATTGACGAAAAGTATCTTGAACTTGCTGTTAGAGCCTTGCACAGTGCTTTCGAACTGCATAAAACCGGCGAAGAAGGCTAGGCTTAGCAGGTTACAAGCGTTTAAAAATGTCGGGCTCCAGAGACCTGGCAATTATATTGGTGGTCAACTGGTCTTTCGTTGACCGAAGCTCGTAGTTTTTTATAACGGAGTTTCCGCTAAGCAATGCTGCCGTCGCAGGGCGCTTGATTGGCCAATCGCTGGCTCATCAGGCAACGTCTTATGGTGGACACTAGCGGGAACTCCCTGATCTACACTCACAGTTACCGTTAAGGATACGCGGTAGCCAATGAACGAGGGAGTATACGGCCATGTTGATTCTTACTCGCCGGGTCGGCGAAACACTAATGGTCGGTGACGACGTTACCGTGACTGTTCTGGGTGTAAAGGGTAACCAGGTGCGCATAGGCGTTAATGCGCCGCGTGAAGTTGCCGTTCACCGCGAAGAGATCTATCAGCGCATCCAGAACGAGAAGAACGAAGCAGACGGTTCAGACTCTGGTAACCGTTGATTGGAAGCCGCAGGCGCCGCTTGAATGCGAGCCAGCGGCTTTTTTGTGTCTGTTCGCTTCTATGAATACAGATCTGTTTTCAAAAAGACCGTGTCAAGCCTATGAAAGCAGAAAAATTATGGTAGTATACGCGGCGTTTTCACGGAGAGGTGGGTGAGTGGCTGAAACCAGCTCCCTGCTAAGGAGCCATACCCGTTAAGGGTATCGAGGGTTCGAATCCCTCCCTCTCCGCCATATTTTTATCGCCGGAGAGAGGATTTAGCACATCCTCTTGATGAAAGTGGTAATCAGCAGGCAGAAAGCGAGGACGTTTCTAAAACGTCCAGTGTTTTGCGGATTGTGCCGGTCTTTATGGCAACTTGCGCAGAGCACAAAGGCGCTATTTGATGGCGCTGATGAGTACTGAAAAGTGCGGCTGTAGCTCAGCTGGATAGAGTACCTGGCTACGAACCAGGCGGTCGGAGGTTCGAATCCTCCCAGCCGCGCCATTTTCAGCGATTTCTCTCCGGGTTTTCCCGGCCTACCTTGCACGCGGCTGTAGCTCAGCTGGATAGAGTACCTGGCTACGAACCAGGCGGTCGGAGGTTCGAATCCTCCCAGCCGCGCCACTATTTATATTCCTCCTCTGTACCTTCCTCCCCAGGACCAGCCTGTGGCTGTGAAGTGCTCTGGGAGGATTTGAACCGTTAGAGGTTCGACCGAGCTCGCAACGCGGGCGACAGAACGTCGGAGCCCTGCGACGACGGCCCGAAGGGTGAGGGCGAAGCCCGAATAATCCTCCCAGCCGCGCCACTATTTATATTCCTCCTCTGTACCTTCCTCCCCAGGACCAGCCTGTGGATTTTCTTTACCTTGAGCGTGTTAAAGCCCCAGAGAGAACGGTCGGTGATTGCGTTGCGGTCAATTGTTCCATTGCGACCAGGTGGGCCTTTTTCTTCAGGAGGTGTGACATCCGTCCTTAAATAGCCCATAACAAGAGGGCTCTGGAAAAGCCCGTTAGTTGCTGGTCTACAAGTAAACCGGTAAATTACGCAAGATTTTGGCCAGCAAAACGCAGAGCGCTGTACGGAAGCGCTCTACTGGTTCCGCGTTGAAATATTGTCGGTTCCGGGCGGTCTGGGTAAGTCAGCCATCACGACACAGGTAACTCTAAAATGAATAACGATCTGATGTCGCAGTCCATCGAACTGATGATCGCGGGGATGGGATTCGTTTTCGTATTCCTGATTATTCTCGTGTTCGCCACTCAGTTCATGTCCAAACTGATTACTCAGTTTGCACCGCCGGCACCGGTCACCCCGGGTAAGTCGGCATCCCGGGCAAAGAAGCCTGCCGCTGCGTCAGTTGACCCTGACACCGCAGAAGCCATCAAAAAAGCGATTACACAACACCGGTCCCGCCACAAGAAGTGATCGGACAGCTTTTGCTCCTTTAAACAGAAGGCATACACGATGACCGAGATTAACAAGAGTCCGCTGGGCATTACGGACGTCATTCTGCGTGACGCCCACCAGTCCATTTTGGCCACGCGCATGCGTCTGGACGACATGCTTCCGATTGCTGAGAAACTGGACCAGGTTGGTTTCTGGTCGCTGGAATCCTGGGGTGGCGCTACCTTTGACGCGTGTATCCGTTATCTCGGAGAAGATCCCTGGGAGCGCATCCGGGAACTGAAAAAAGCGATGCCCAAGACGCCTCAGCAAATGCTGCTGCGTGGACAGAATCTCCTCGGTTATCGTCACTATGCCGACGATGTGGTTGAACGGTTTGTCGACCGTGCGGCTGAAAACGGTGTGGATGTATTTCGCATCTTTGATGCGATGAATGACCCCCGTAATCTTGAAACTGCAATCAAGGCGGTTCGCAAAACCGGTAAGCATGCCCAGGGCACCATTTCCTACACGGTGAGTCCGGTGCATACCCTTGAAATGTGGGTCGAGCTGGCGAAGACCATTGCCGGGATGGGCGCCGACTCCATCGCCATCAAGGACATGGCGGGTTTGCTGAAGCCCTATGTGGCGTTTGATCTCGTGCATCGTCTCAAGAAAGAGCTGAATATCCCGATCCACATGCAATGCCACGCGACGACCGGCATGTCGACCGCAACGGCCCTGAAGGCTGCCGAAGCCGGAATTGATAACGTCGATACCGCAATTTCGTCCATGAGCATGACTTACGGCCATTCGCCCACCGAGTCTGTCGTTGCCATTCTTGAAGGCACCAATCGGGACACCGGACTGGATATCCACTTGCTGGAAGAAATTGCCGGTTATTTCCGGGAAGTACGGAAGAAGTACGCCAAATTCGAAGGCAGCCTCAGAGGTGTCGATTCGCGGATTCTCACCGCTCAGGTACCCGGCGGCATGCTGACCAACATGGAAAGCCAGCTGCGAGAGCAGAATGCCAGCAATAAGTTCGATGAAGTTCTGGCCGAGATTCCCAAGGTTCGTAAAGACCTGGGCTATATCCCCCTGGTAACGCCCACCTCCCAGATTGTTGGCACCCAAGCGGTACTGAATGTCCTGACTGGCGAGCGTTACAAGTCTATCTCGAAGGAAACCGCCGCGGTCCTGAAGGGTGAATACGGCTCAGCGCCGGCGGCCTATGACGCCGAGCTGCAAAAGCGGGTTCTGGATGGCAAGGAGCCCGTCACCTGCCGTCCGGCTGATCTGATCGATGCTGAGATGGACAAGCTGACGGAGGAGCTCCGTGGCCTCGCCAAAGAAAAGAACATCAAATTGGCTGAAGCTGAAGTGGACGACGTGCTGACCTATGCGCTATTTCCTCAGATCGGCCTCAAGTTTCTGGAAAACCGTGGCAATCCAGATGCCTTCGAGCCAGTGCCGTCGGCAGACGACGTGGCCCCGGCTCAGAAGTCCTCTGGTCCAGCCACTTACACCGTGCAGGTGAATGGCAAGGACTATGTGGTCGCGGTAAGCGAAGGCGGTGAAATCAGTCAGATTCAGCCTCAGGGTGGCAGCTCAGCGTCAGCGGGCGCGGCTCCTGCCCAGGCGCCGGTTGGTGACGGCGAGCCTGTGCTGGCGCCTCTCGGCGGCAATATTTTCAAAGTTCTGGTTTCGCCGGGTGATGCCGTGGAAGAGGGTGAGGTACTGATCATCCTTGAGGCCATGAAAATGGAAACCGAGGTCCGTGCTCCCAAGGCCGGTACTGTAGGCGAAGTGTTCATCAAGGTCGGCGATGCCGTTTCCCCTGATGACGAAATGCTGACTATCGGATAAGGCCGTCGACATGGACAAGTTAATGACTCTCTGGACAGGAAGTGGCCTGTTCAATCTGGAGATCGGCCAGTTCTTCATGATCTGCGTCGGCTTACTACTGCTGTTTCTGGCGATCCGCAAGCGGTTCGAGCCTTTGTTGCTGGTGCCAATCGGCTTCGGTGGCATTCTGGCTAACATTCCGGAAGCGGGCCTCGCTTACTCGGCGGTGGAAAATGCCATCCATATGGCGCGCCCCGAGGTGCTGGCCGCTCTGGCCGGTGTGATGGATGTTTCCTACCAGGCCTCTGAGGCCGTTACCGCAGACGTAATGGCAGCTTTCAAAGAGGCCTACAAACAGGCTGGGGTTGGCGTACTGAGCCAGGCCAGTGTGATTGCTCAGGATGCCGGCTACAGCAATGGCATGCTCTACAACTTCTACACGGTGGCTATCGCCAGCGGTGTTGCGCCACTCGTGATCTTTATGGGTGTAGGGGCTATGACCGATTTTGGTCCGCTGCTGGCCAATCCTAAAACGATGTTGCTTGGTGCTGCGGCCCAGTTTGGTATCTTCGGCACCGTGCTTGGCGCGGCGCTACTAGATACCACGGGAGTGATGGACTTCACCATTCTCGAGGCTGCCGCTATCGGTATTATCGGCGGTGCTGATGGCCCCACGTCCATTTACGTGTCGAGCATTCTCGCGCCGCATCTGCTGGGCGCCATTGCCGTAGCGGCCTATTCCTACATGGCGCTGGTGCCGATGATTCAGCCGCCGATCATGAAAGCGCTGACGACTAAAAAAGAGCGGGCCATCAAAATGTCCCAGCTTCGCGCCGTTAGCAAGACTGAAAAGATCGTCTTTCCGCTGGTAGTACTGATTGCAGTGGTTCTGTTTCTGCCGGACGCCGCGCCCCTGCTGGGTATGTTCTGTTTCGGTAATCTGATGCGTGAGTGTGGTGTCGTTGAGCGCCTGAGTGATACTTCCCAGAACGCCCTCATCAACATTGTCACCATCTTTCTGGGCTTGTCCGTGGGCTCAAAGCTCAGCGCTGATAAGTTCCTGGATCTCCAGACCCTGGGCATCCTGGCGCTGGGCATGGCCGCATTCTGCGCCGGCACCGCGGCAGGTGTCATCATGGCCAAGATCATGAATATGATGACCAAGGAAAAGATCAATCCTCTGATCGGTTCCGCTGGCGTCTCGGCGGTGCCAATGGCCGCCCGGGTATCCAACAAGGTCGGTCTTGAGGCCAATCCCCAGAACTTCCTACTGATGCATGCCATGGGCCCCAACGTGGCCGGCGTCATCGGCTCGGCTGTCGCCGCTGGGGTCATGATCAAGCTGTTGGGATGATCTTTAAGGTATTGTGGAGTAGTTAGTCGACCGAGCCCGCTTAATCTCCGATTAGGCGGGCTTTTTTATGCTTGGTAGCTGTGTGAACTTAGTGGAAATCCCTGGAGCGCACGTTGAGAGTGCTGATCAGATGGCTGATATCGGTCAGCTTGCCAGCCATCACATGAATGATGCTCTTATGTTTTTCCACTACGCCTTTAACATGCAGCAGGCGCGATGTGATCAGTGCCCGGCGTTGCTGGCGGGCGGTGGCTAGCCATACGACCACATTAATCGACCCGGTTTCATCTTCCAGAGTGAGGAAGGTGACGCCCGAGGCTGAGCCGGGACGCTGGCGGTTAATCACCAGGCCCGCGACCTGAACGGCTTGCCCTGTCCGGGCCTGTTGCAGCTCGCTGGCGGTGAGGCAGTGGGTTAGATGCTGTTTCTCTCTTAACAGCGCCAGCGGATGTCTGGCCAGAGAGAGTCCCAGGGTCTGAAAATCTGCGAGGATAGTCTGGCCTTCACTGGGCCGGGGCAGTGAGATCGATTCATTGGATAGCTGAGGGGGCTCGACGGAATTCGGTTGGACCTCTGGGTTGTCGGATAAATCAGTGAGCTCGGCATCAGCGGCAAACAGAGGCGTAGGCTGTTCGTGTCCCAGTAACTGCCAGTAGGCATCGTGGCGGTGACGGCTCAGGGCCGACAAAGCGCCGCCGCCGGCCAGACGTTCAAGCTCATCCTGTCGCAGCGACGTTCTTTTGCGCAGATCCTCCATGCTGGTGTATCCACTGGCCGGACGGCAGTCCACCAGCTGGCGTCCAGCCGCTTCACTTAATCCTTTGATCAGTCGAAAACCCAGTCTGAGAGGCCGATCAAGCTCTTTCAGATTCTGGCCATCCGTGGCGATTTCCAGGCGATGATCCCAATCACTGTGATTCACGTCGACTGGAAGAACGGTCACCCCATGGCGCTGGGCGTCCTGAACCAGTTGCGAGGGCGCGTAGAATCCCATGGGCTGACTGTTTAACAGGGCACAGCAGAAAATCGCCGGATAATGGCATTTTATCCAGGCAGAAACGTAAACCAGCAAGGCGAAGCTGGCCGCATGAGACTCCGGAAATCCATAGCCGCCAAAACCGCAGATCTGGTGGTATAGCCGTTCGGCGAAGGCCATGTCATGGCCGCGTTCAAGCATGCCTTTGATCAGCTTATCCCGAAAACCGGTCAGATCCCCGTGAGATTTCCAGGCCGCCATGGCCCGGCGCAACTGGTCCGCTTCTCCCGCGCTGAAGCCTGCAGCGACCATCGCCAGTCGTATGACCTGTTCCTGAAATAAAGGCACTCCCAGAGTTCTCTGGAGTACTCGACGAATGGCGTCGTTAGGATAAGTGGCTTCTTCGAGCCCGTGTTTGCGGCGCAGATAGGGATGGACCATATCGCCCTGGATCGGGCCAGGACGGACGATTGCTACCTGAATCACCAAGTCGTAGTAAGTTTCTGGCATCAGCCTTGGCAACATGTTCATCTGGGCGCGGGATTCCACCTGAAAGACGCCAACACTGTCGCCCTTTTGCAGCATCTGGTAGGTCGCTGGATCTTCCTGTTCAACATCCTGCAACTCAAACGGATGACCCTTTTGCTCACTGATGAGCGCCAATGCCCGACGAATGGCTGACAGCATGCCAAGGGCAAGAACGTCCACCTTCATCAGGCCCAGACTCTCCAGATCGTCTTTGTCCCACTGAATGACTGTGCGATCCGGCATGGCAGCGTTTTCTACCGGCACCAGTTCGTTAAGCGGCCCGGCGCTGATGACAAAGCCGCCCACATGCTGGGAGAGATGGCGGGGAAAACCCAATAAGGTATTAACCAGTGAAAAAAACTGGCGCGCGACCTGTTCGTGACGAGTCAGTTTTTTGTCGAGGATCTGCTGGCGCCAGTCCGTGGCCTTGTCCCGCCAGTCGATACCCTGCAGGAGTTGTTCTATCTGTGCCGGATCGAAGCCCATGGCCTTGCCTACATCACGGATAGCACTGCGTGGCCGGTAGCGTATTACGGCAGCCGCCAGCGCAGCACGCTTGCGGGTGTAGCGTCGGTAAATGTACTGGATGACTTCTTCCCGGCGTTCATGCTCAAAGTCCACATCAATATCCGGGGGTTCATCCCGGTCTTTTGAGATAAAACGCTCAAACAGGAGCTCCACTTTGCCAGGATTGACCTCCGTGATTCCGAGGCAATAACAGACGGCGGAATTGGCGGCAGAGCCTCGGCCCTGGCAGAGAATGCCGCGCTCACGGGCGTAGCGGACAATATCGTAGATAGTCAGGAAATAATGCTCGTAGCGAAGCTCGGAAACCAGTGCCAGCTCTTTGCTGATCAACGCCTGGACCTGAAGCGGTGTGCCTTCGGGATAGCGTCGGCTTTCTCCTTCCTGAACCAGCTGCCTCAGATAAACCGCAGGAGTGAATCCCGCAGGCACAAGATCGGGCGGATACTCATAGCGCAGCTCGCCAGGAGTAAAAGAGCAGCGTCGGGCAATGGTCAGCGTCTCCTGCAACCAGGCTTCCGGATACAGCCGCTCAAGAACCTTGAGCGGACGCAGATAGCGCTCGCCGTTCTGTTCCAGGTGCCGGCCCGCTTCATGCACCGTCGTGTGATGCCGTAGAGCGGTCAGGACATCCTGGAGTGGTTTGCGTTCGCGAACATGCATGTGGATCTGCCCGGCCGCGGCAATCGGACATTGCAGGGTGGTGCTCAGCCAGCGCAACCGGCTCAGATACAGTTGCTCGCCCGCATCCAGCAAGCGTTCAGCGATGATCCAGAAACGATCAGCAAAGAGCGATTGCAGCCAGCGGCCGGTTGCCTGGGCCTGGGATGCTGAGGCATCAGCCAGGTGAGGCGGTCGCCACAGGCAAAGGCAATCGCTTAGATCATGTTGAATCAGATCTTCGGCTTCAGCCAGATAGTCGCCTTTAGCGGCTTTGCCACGACACGTAGTAATCAGCCGGCAAAGCTGGGCATAGCCACGTCGAGTGGAGGCCAAAAGCACCAGCACCGGTGGCACGCCGTCGTTCGGAGAATCTGCCAGCTCAAAGTGGCTGCCAGTGATTAGCTGAACCGGGCTCTCGCGCAGGGCTGCCCATGCTCTGGGAATGCCTGCCACAGAACAGATATCGGTCAGTGCCAGAGCTTCATATCCCAAGTCAAGAGCCCTCTCAGCCAGTTCGTGTGGATGAGAAGCACCCGTAAGAAAGGTGAAATTGGAAAAGCAGTGCAGTTCGGCATAACCGCCGCTTTGGCGCCGGGTCATAGTGCGCGGATTGTTACCAGAGCAGAACTGATCACTCATGACGACGCCTCAGCCAAACCAGCCGTGGACAAACCAGCAATCCCGACCTTCCCGATAGACCCAGGCCAACTGGCCGGTCTGAAGCTGGGCGACATAATAATCCCGCTGGACTCGCTCTCCATCCCACCAGCCGCCGCTGATGCGTTCTGGCCCGCTGAACCAGCCGCTAGGTGCCTGGGTCAGTGGCACGGGCGATTTCAGCAGCCATAGCGGACGGCAGGGCCAGGGCGCCGGGTCGCTCGGTGTTGTGGTTCGCTGTGTGAGTGGTTGGGGTGCCCATGCTTTTTCCGGACGATGATCTGCCTTTGGCAAAAGTCGTAGTACCGCCCGCTCGCCCAGTCGGGCCTGCAGTCGGCTCATCAGATGATTCCAGGCTTCCTGTGGATCAGACGACTGGCCGAGCAGATCTTGGCCGGTGGGCTTCTGCCGGCTGATGAAACGATCGACTTCCAGTTCAAGCGCATGAACGGGAGCGGCCAGCTTATGCTGCTCAAGCCGGATTCTCAGCAGTTCCATAAAGGCCTCTGCCCGGTGCTCGGGGCCGGCGCTTTTTATAGTGAGACAAGTCATCGGCTCATGCCGGTGATGCAGGCGTAACTGCAGGGTATCGGTATCCTGCTGGCGCCAGAGCAGATCGTCTTCCAGATCATTGAGTATGCGCTGAAGGGAGAACAGCAATCCCTGGGCATGCTCTACTTCCTGCAGAAAATCACCGCGCTGGCAGAAGTGGTGTGGAGGCTGCCAGTAGGGTTGCGGATCATGGCGAAGTCCCTGAATCTGCTGAATGTAAATCAACAAGGTCCGGTTCAGTCGTTGAGCCAGCTGAGCTTGCGGCAGGTCAAAGACTTCGCCCATCCGTGTCAGCCCCAGACGCGTCAGTCGCTCCAGGGTTTTTGAATCAAACTCGCAGGATTCCAGCGGCAGATTTTCCAGTGCCTGCTGTAGTCGTGATTCCTGAATGCTGCGTTCACCAATGCCTGCCCGAGCGCACAGCCTGGCCGCCTTCGGTGTGACCCCCAACGCCAGCGATGCGGTCAGTCCGCGCTTATCCAGCTCCTGCTCCAGTAATCGCCACAGGGCGGAGATGCTGCCATACAACCTGCGCAGGCTGCTGACTTCTGTCAGAAGGCCATCGTCGTCGTGCAGGCTGATGCGGGCACTAAACCGGTAAAGCCATTGTGCCTGCTGCTCCAGTATAAAAGCGGGTGAGGGCATCTCAGGGGAATCCTTTCCCTGCAGTGAGGCGATGCGTAGGTCTGGCGCCAGACTGATCGCCGTTTTCAATCGCATCCCCGGTACGACGCCCAGACTGCGGGCCTGGCAACAGGCTTGCAGAATATGCTGGCCCTGAGGATCGGCCACTGCCATCGCAGTGTTTTCATCCTGAAGCCTGCGCAGGTGGTCCAGCAGAAGATGAGGAAAATGAAGATAGAGCCAAAGCATGGATACTCACCGGGGAAGCTGCGGCCAGGGACCCCGTATGACCTGGGCGGGTATTGGCTCATGGGCGCCTGTTTCGTTTTCCAGTTCGGCCCGGGCGGGCAGGAAAATAGAGCACGATTCACCGGGCCAGCCCCCACGACGCTTGAGAATGTTTACCTGAAGGCGTTGTGCGCTGAACCCGGAGTCCCCCTGGTGCGTGCTAAGTACCAGCCGCAAAGCGGCGGGGGAGCTCTGGCTCTCGCAGGCACTGTCACGGAACAGAACACCCACACAACCACTGGCTTCGGCAGCCAGTTGCAGGCGCCGGGTATCTCGCCTGGCCAATTTGCCTGGCCAGGCCATCACCAGCCCACTCACGGAAGACTTCAGACAGTTTTCGACTGTCCAGAGAAAATCACCGACACCTTCAGTTCTGATGACTACAACATGATCAAGTCGCACCCCTGCGCGATGCAGTGCCGGCGCGTAGGGAATACAGGGTGGATCAATCCAGAAAACCTGACGTTCTGAATGACTTATCCGCTTCATCAGCGGCAGCACTAACTGAAGCTCGCCGATGCCAGGCTGACTGAGCAGGCATTCACTGAGCGCTCCTTTAGGCCAGCCCTGGCCGCCCAGTTGACGGTCCAGTTGGGCATAACCGGTGGGCTCACCGTCGTGTTGGCTGCGCCGCTGATGACGTCCCTGCCAGACGCGGGCATCCTGAATGAGGGTGTTGAGTAGATCACTCATGACAGAAACCTTGCCTAATGCTGTTTAAATATACAGTATTTCAGGTTCTGCGTCATTGCAAGCCGGTAAATCAAACTCGTTCTGTGTCTGGTAGGCTGTTAGAGAAAAGTTTGGCAAACGATGAGTTGCCGGGATTTTATGAATCTGCGAAAAATCAGGAGTCTGACGATGTCACTTAAAGAAGAATCCTGCGAAACCTGTCGGGCTGACGCACCTCAGGTTACCGACGAGGAAAAAGCATCACTCGGTCAGGAGGTTCCCGAATGGGCACTTGTGACCCGTGATGGAGAGGAACAGCTGACCCGATCATTCAGCTTCAAGAACTTTGTTCAGGCGCAGGCATTCACTAATCAGGTTGCCGATCTGGCGGAAGCTGAGAATCATCACCCAGTGATTGTGCTGGAATGGGGGAAAGTCACCGTTAACTGGTGGACTCACAAAATAAAGGGGCTGCATCGCAATGACTATGTCCTGGCCGCCAGAACGGATGCGCTTTATCAGTCTTAATAAAGGCCGCTCATATACCGGAAAAGGAAGGAAGTAACATGACCCAGAGCCGACTGGACGAACCGCTGACTCTGAAACTGGGCCGGGAAGAGCTGGTGATTCGCCAGCGATATGAGGTTCTCAGTATTCTCAATGATTTTCTCATCGCAATCTGGTTTCTGGTTGGAAGTATTCTGTTTCTGTTCCCGGAATATGAAAAGCTCGCGATTTGGCTTTTTATCGTGGGCAGTTTTCAGTTTCTGGTTAGGCCAACACTCCGGTTGGCAAGCCATCTCCACCTGCAACGTCTGCCCGAAAGCCAGTGGGAAAAATAGGCGCTAGCGTTCATGTGGAGCGCCAGCGGTACTATAAGGAGTAGGGAAGACCATCTCCGGCCTAGCCAGGAGATGGTCTGCATGGTCTGATAGCCCAGCGCCAATCAGCTGAGAAAATCCAGCAGCGCTTTGTTGAACTGATCCGCATGGGTGACATTGAGTCCGTGAGGCCCACCCTCAATAAGCGCCAGCTGTGCGCCTTCAATCGCTTCATGCGTCCGCTTGCCGCTCACCTCAAACGGTACAATCTGATCGCTGTCGCCATGAATCACCAGAGTTGGTACGGTGACTTTTTTCAGATCATCCCGAAAATCAGTCCGGCCAAACGCGGCAATACAGTCCAGCGTGCCTTTGGGCGAAGCGAATGAAGCGATCTGAACATGGTAAAGACGGTTGCCTTCACTGATCAGGTCAGAGCGATCGGCAGTCCCGAAGAAGTTCTTGCTGAATCCATGAAGAAAATCAACGCGATCTGACGTTACATTGTTTTCAAAGGAAGCAATGGTTTCGTCGTCCAGGCCGCCATCAGGGTTATCGTCAGCTTTGTAGAGAAAAGGCGGCACTGCTGCAGCAAACACGGCGCCCGCTAGCCTTTCGGTGCCGTAATTGCCGATGTAACGAGCAACTTCGCCGCCCCCCATGGAAAAGCCGACCAGCGTAGCGTCCTGTAGGTCGAGGTGATCCATAAGCGCTTTCAGGTCAGCTGCCATGGTGTCGTAATCGTATCCATCCCAAGGTTTGTCCGACTCTCCGAAACCCCGGCGATCGTATGTGATAACCCGGTAGCCCGCGTCGATCAGAGGCTTCACCTGAGGCTCCCAGGCCCGTCCGCTAAGGGGCCAGCCGTGGATCAGTACAATCGGCTTCCCCTGACCGTAGTCCTCATAGTGAAGCTCGACGGCGGACTGTTTCTGCGTAGCCACTTTAACTTTGGGCATCGTTTACTTCTCCTTTTGAAGCTGCGTTTTTCAGGCCATGAAATGATTCAGAAGACATTGAGACATGTCCTCTGTGGATTTGGAAATTACGGAAAGCTCACAACCCAGCACACTCATACCGCTGGTCCCATAAAAAAGCCCGCACGAGGCGGGCAGAGAGGAAGGAGAACAAAATTAAGGAGCCTCTGAACAACTCCGAATCGCCTCTGCGTGCTCTGAGGGTTGCAGATGCAAGGCGCGATTTGCAGCAAATGGCCGTAGCCCTTTGCAAAAGTCGCAACGCAGCAGATGCGGCCCTCAGAGCGCGCCCTGCGGGGCTTTCAGAGCGATCCGCTCTCGTCGTTGTAGCTCCTTGAAAGGCAACCAGCCTTCCTGCGAAGCTACGCCTAGCGAGTGAACCGCTCTGAAAGCCAGAGGTGATCCGGAGTTGTTCAGAGGCTCCTTAAGCTGGCTAGGACATCAGCCCATCGTAATCGGAGGTTCTTTGTCTGCTGGAGTAAAAACGGTAGGCCGATAGCCCCGTCAGGGTAACACCAATCAAAAATATGAACTGAGCCAGAATCTTTCGCTGCTCCACCGTAATGCCCAGAAAACTAGGCCGAACCTGGACAGGGATAGAGACGGACTTGGTGTAACCGCCATAGACCGTAACCTGATAAAACCCCTGTTTGCGTGGTGACAGAGTCCATTCCTCAACGAGTTGGGTCTGATCAAAGGGAACGACGGTGGAGGCCGTCTGATCAGGCGGGCGGATATTGAAACCTCTAGCCATTACGGAAGCACTGCAGGTCACTGCCACTTCGTCGATGATCTCTTTGCGCTGGGCGATGCCTTCTGGCCGAGCAACGTTTTCCTGCAGCTTGTTGCCTTCTGTTTTTGGTCCAGGCGGCATAGCAGAGCCGCTACCGGACTTGTTATCCGGATTCGGAATCCATCGAGTGGAGTGCCCTTTCAACTGACCAGAATTGTAGGCAGAGACTCGGAGCTTGATGTCCTCACCCACCGATGTGATCTGCGTTTCCATCGAACTATCCAAAAAACAACGGTTGACCAAACCCTCAGAGTCGTCTGGGGTCGGCCCGTCGATGATGGCATGATTGAGAAACCACTGCGTGTCGAAATACTGGTACAACCAGATCGTGGAAGCGAACAGCAGCGTCAAACCAATGATTAGGGGCGCAATTAAACTGATGCCTGAGCGCATTGGGATTCCATTAGATTCTGAAAATGTATGGAAATAAAAATTTATTCGCGATCAGGCGAGCTGATCGCAATACCTTTTGCAACTCTATCAATTAACCTGTGTTCTCATTCTTACGATCCCATCATTTGTTAGGATCAGAGCTAAAGATAAAAATCCAAATTGTAATGTTTTGAATAACGAGGTGCTCTCTGTATGCGATGTTTCGCCTGAAGCAAACGCTTCCTGACACCACCGCCCCCTGACTCACCCAGACTGAACCACCACGCCTGATTCAAGCATAAGCATCGTCAAAACCGGAGCTTGGCGGGCTCTCATGGTTGAAGCGTAACGTCGAAATCCAGGTATCCGTTGTACTCTCAGCGTTGTAATTCACCGTTGTTCAGAGGCTTTTTGAGTCCGATGCGGTTTTTGATTGGGTGATTCCCCAGCAGTGGAGTGAGTAATGGCTGATCAAGAGAATGATCTGAAAAACGATATGAATGTCGTGGAACGCAAGGAAGCCCGGCGTCGCGAATCGCCCAGTGCAGCTGTGGTCTACGAGGCCATCCGACATGAGGCTGAGTCCGAACTGAAACGTCCTCTGATGGGGTTGGCGTGGTCTGCACTGGCGGCAGGCTTATCGATGGGATTCTCGTTTGTCGCCCAGGCTCTTCTGATGACTTACCTGCCGGATACCCAATGGCAACCGGTCATCAGCAGCTTCGGCTATGCGGTAGGCTTTCTCTTTGTGATACTCGGCCGCCAACAGCTGTTTACTGAGAATACCCTTACGCCGGTTCTCGAGGTACTGCGGGTCAAAGACTGGTGTACTGTGCGCAAGACCTTGAATCTCTGGATGGTCGTCCTTCTATTTAACATGGTGGGGACTGCAATCTTCGCTGGCATGCTGTTTGGGTTTGATGTGCTAGATCCTGCCAATAACGCCGCCCTTGCGGAAATAGCTGCACATGAGTACGAGAATTCGTTCAATCATATGTTCGTCAAAGCGATTTTCGCAGGCTGGCTGGTCGCGCTAATGCTCTGGTTGATGCCCTTTGCGGGATCAGGCCGGGTAGGGGTGATTGTGATCGTCACCTACGTGATTGGGCTGGCGAATTTCCCACACATCGTGGCGGGCTCGGTTGCCGCGCTTTATGGTGTCTATTCCGGCGCCCATACTTTGGGAGAGTTTTTCGGAGTGTTCTTTGTCCCAACGTTATTGGGCAACATGGTCGGTGGCATCATGCTGGTGGGGGCCGTCAACTATGCTCAGGTGGCCTACAGCCAACTCAGCAAAGAAGATGAAAGAAAAAATAATTGCTGAGAGATTATGGGCTAAAGCAAGCACCGCAGACCCCTAAAGGGCTGCGGCTGCATTGTTGTTTTCAAGGAGGGTATTCGAATGCTGTCGCGGGGGGCTGCTTTCGATTCCGACCGTCTAGGATGGCTGCCAGAGGCCTTTCAGAGTTCCGACAATGGGCCCCCCGACGCCTTGGCTTTCCAGAAAGGAAAGGACGATAGGCGCGAATTGCTGAACCATGCCCGATTCCAGTCCCATCGCAGAAAAGACCTTGTTGACGCCGGCCATCGAATCCAGTCCAGCCAGCATTGAGGCACTGGGAAGACCGCCGCTGGTGCGGTTGGTGGTCAGCGATGATAGACCATCTACAGAATTTTCCAGCTTGGCGTAGGTATCGGCGTCAACAGCATTGCGCGCATACCCGAACATGGCGCTGAGCCCACCGGTCGCCTGAGTGGGCGTAACTTCGAGCTGCTGGGAGAGATCCCTGACTAGCGACGACACTTCTCCAGTCGCCTGAACCCTCTCTTGGGGCAGCATCAAGGGTGCTGTTTCACGTGCCTGATTGAAATCGAAAGCCGAAGCGGATGGGTTCAACAGGTACATGCTGGAAATGAGTAGGAACTGCTTTATTTTGTTATTCATTGTATGCCGGTCCTTGGTGATATCGCGCTTAGGCAAACAAGCGAGACTTTTAAAATGGCGTATTACAGCGCTTCCTAAGTATATCGGTATTGCCGGTCTGGTTTTCAAGTAAGCCTATTCACCTACTGTGCGACCTGCTTCACGTCAGCGAGAAGTCTTCTTGAACTTCGCCTCCCAAGACGCGGTGACAACAAAAGACACGGTGACAACAAAAAACCAAAGACTGGGCCTTAAAGCGCGCGAGATCCCGCCCATGCTATTGGTTTCTATGGGAATGCTGTGGCTTTTCTGATCAGAGAGCCCGCAGAAACGAAGGTCGATGCTACAGGGATATTATAGCGATATAAAAAGACTCAGGAGGAGGGAGGGCGCTGGTCTTCGATCTGAGCTCTGAGTAACCGCTCGACCTCGTCGAGGTTGGCAGCGTCTGCTTCGATTTCGAGCCATGGGTCGGGGCGCTGGTTCAGCAAATGAGCCACATTGCCAATGTTGAACTGTCTGGAACTGTAGATCGACTCCTCCAATTCCTGCCAGGTAATGGGGGTCGCGACAGGACCTGCAGGAAGATCACGGACTGAGTAAGGCGCGACGGCGATCTGGCCAAAAGCATTGTGGAGCACATTAATATACGTGCGGCCATGGCGCCGTTCCGTGCGTTGTTCAGTCGTCAATTCCTCCGGATACCTTTCGGTGATCAGTCGCGCAATCGCCGAAGCCAGACTCCTCGCAGCGTCGTAGGAATGGTCGGGGCGAATTGGCGTAACGACATGCAGTCCGTTTCGACCTGTTGTCATCACAAACGGCTCAAGCGACAGTGATTCCAGCTGACGACGAAGACGAAAGGCAGCTAGTCGCACCGGCCGGAAATCGTCAGCCGCGGGATTAAGATCAAATATGAGGTATCGGGGAGACTGAATATCCGCCACTGTGCTGGTGCAGCGATAGAACGACACGGTGCCTTGCTCTGCCAAATAGGGCAACTGATCCGGTTTGTTGCACAGTACGTGATGGATTGATTCGCGGTTGGGGTGAGTTATCGAAATAACAGGTGGGGGTGTGGTCGATGCTCCTGGCTCGGAGGCTTCGGAGTTGTCTACCAGCTCCGCCACATCTGCCAGCTCTACGAGGGCTTCACTACCAATAGGCTTGAGTATGAGCGGATGACCTGCCAGATGTTTCAGCATGATGCCGGCCACGGAGCTGTAGTAGCCCATTAACTGGTCTTTGTTAACCTTTACGTTGGCCATTCCAGACGGCTTGCCGGCTTGGGAATCGAGCAAAGCGTCGTTTCCAGGCTGTTTTGGCGACATAGAAATTTCGCACCGTCGTCAGAAAATGGTTCGACATCCGGAACTTGAGCCGACAGTCGAGCTTGAGATTCAAAGCCTATTCAGAACAGAAAAACGGAGGACGTCCGGTCGGTCCTGAGGGTTCGACATGTCTTTTTCCAATGGTTAGACAGGTCCTTAGGAGCAAAAAGTCCAGGTCAGTGGCAACCGACACCGCTTCGGTCGCAGCTATCAGGGGCTTTAGACGCCTCGACTGATCCGGATTGTTAGCTGCTATCATTACCGATTCATTAGAAAAACCATTACATCATGAATCAATCTCGTCATTACAGATATGTCATGTAGGCCGAAGCTTACTTGGCTCCCAAGAAATGGCTTCCCTCAAGAAAAGAGAAAGATGCATTCTTTTGGCTTTAAGCTATTGAGCTGTTTTGGATTTGAGGAGTAGCAAGAGTGAGGGGCTTACTGAATCTCTCCCATACGACAACAGGCTTTGTCGCTGTGCTGGCCGGTTACACCAGTTCTGTCGCGATTATTTTTCAGGCCGCCCTTATGGTAGGTGCCAGCGAAGCGATCATCAGTTCCTGGCTGTGGGCGTTGGGACTTGGAATGGGGGTCACGAGTATCGGCCTGTCCCTGTGGTTCCGTGCTCCAGTGCTAACCGCCTGGTCCACACCCGGTGCGGCTCTGATGGTCACAGGGCTGGCTGACTACACGCTCGCAGAGGCCATTGGGATCTTTTTATTCAGTTCCCTGCTGTTGACCGTGGTCGGGCTGACAGGCTGGTTTGATCGTCTGATGCGCCATGTTCCTCACTGCCTGGCGGCGGCGATGTTGGCCGGTATTCTGGTGCCTTTTGGAATGAAAGCCTTTGTCAGTCTCGAGTCGGATGCTGTGCTTGTGGGGGTAATGATCGCCGTTTATCTGGGTAGCCGACGATGGCTGCCTCGATACGCCGTTCCGCTGTCTCTGCTCGCGGGCGGTGCAATTGCCTTCACCGATGGCCAACTGCATAGTAACGAGATCAACTGGGCGCTATCGACACCCATCTGGACAACGCCTGAGTTTAATTTTCAGGCTCTGATTGGCGTTGGAGTGCCGCTGTTTATCGTGACGATGGCATCGCAGAATCTGCCAGGCATCGCCGTCATGCGCGCCAACGGTTACCAGACGCCCACATCGCCCGTTATCGCGACTACTGGAGCCGCGGGACTTATTTTGGCCCCGTTCGGGGGATACACCTTCAATATGGCCGCAATTACGGCGGCTATCTGTATGGGCAAAGAAGCCGGACCTGATCCCGCACAACGGTACTGGGCTGCTGTCTGGGCAGGAATTTTCTATCTCTTCACTGGCCTGTTCGGGGCAACGGTTGCTGGGCTTCTGGCCGCTTTTCCGGGTGAGCTGATACTGACCATCGCTGGTCTGGCACTACTCGCCACGATTGGGAATAGCCTGTTTGAGGGTTTGAAAGATCTCAGTACTCGAGAAGCGGCTTTGATTACCTTTCTTGTGACCGAGTCGGGAATGACAGTGGGTGGGGTAGGGAGTGCGTTCTGGGGCTTGGTGCTTGGACTTATTGCGTATTGGGTTCAGCCCCGCCTGACGGGTACCACTCGATAACGCCAACACGAAAAAAAGGGCCCGCAGTTGCGGGCCCTTTGCTCATTAGCCAGTAGATTTAATTCTTGATTGGCGGAGATACGAGATTGATTCGAGTTTCGCCAGCCTTAATCTGAAGGAACATGTCACTTTTCAAAAGGCCGTTCTGAATATCGATCCCAAGGGGAACTTTGATTGCCTCTACGTTGGTCTGTTCAATGCTGAGCCTGCCGTTATCAAGGAATTCCAGCTTACCTGTCAGGTTAATCGTTGTTTCCACACTGTTCAGCGTGGTTTTAACAGGGACCTGATAGTCTGCGGTGCCAGGCTCGCTATTATTATTGATTGTGATGGGACTCAATCGTGGACCGTCGATATAAGCGTCGATAGTAGCCGCGAAGACGGTCTGTCCAGATTCATCTTCATAGATCCAGCCAGGGATCATGCCGCCATAAGGACCGTCACAGGGGCGTGCACTGTCCTGAGGGTCGCAGTTATAACGCATCCGCATGACCTGGGGGCCGGTGTAGTTCGGTGTGTCTTCAAAGTTCAGACTTACCACTGCATCGGTGTAGCGGGTGTAAACATTGAGCCCGGACAGGAACACCATGCCTGGATGAATCAGCGCAAGCACACCGCCATTGGCTTTCACGAGATCGGGAGCATCCGGATCTATAGACTCGACTTCGGAAGCATCGACGCGTCCGGCCACTTCGGCGTTTAGCGAGGCGGTTACAGCGAGCAGGCTGTCGCTCTGGTCAGTGCAGGTGAGCCTGTCACCAAATATGGGCTGTGTACCGGGATTATCGGCGTTATTGAAGTATCCGTAAGGGAAAGGTGGCGTGTCGGTCCCTTTGTTATACGTTGTGCCATTGACCTCTACGGTACTAAAGGACTTAAAGCCGATTTCCTCGAAACCACACCCTACGTTGCCATCTGCAACAGCCGCTCCGGTGGCGATAGTTCCGTCGTTGTCCGGGTTAGCGTCGGGATCAAGAGAGAGTCTCGCGATATTTTTAGGTAACGCAGTGTCGGTTGACGGCGGCAGTTCGCCCGGATCACGAATCAGGTTGGCGTTGACATCAGGCGAGGGCAGCGCCACCAGGGGTTCAAGAACTGAGCTGGTCTTTTCTGCTCCCGTAAATACCACGACCATCGAGCCGCCTGCGCCGCCGTATGGTGGAATCGGAACGCCAGTGCCGGTTTCAGTGACCAGAGGGTTGGTTTGCAGCGGCAGCCCGTTGAGATCACAAATACCGTTGCCGGTGCACGGCGTCGAGGCGTTCGTGGTTGTAGTCAGGATGTAGCTGTAAAGACTCCCAGGCGTCCAGGGTTCATCGGGAGTAAACGTTAGCAGGTTGCCTTCGAGTCTTCTCTCACCGGTTACGGCCACGCCCGCGGTACTGTTGAAGACCGCAAAGGTTGATTCGGTAATGCTCGCAGGATCCATATCACTAGAGAAAACGATACGGATCGAACGATTCGCTGGCAACGAAGTGACAGGCATATTGTCATCGGAACTCTCACCGCCTGCGCAGCGACCAGCATCCCCCGAACTGATATTCCCTCCGGTTGTGGTACACGGAAAGCCGGGATAAACCGAAAGAAGGAAGGGAGACTGGCGGTTATCTGCGGTCGGCAGGGGTTCGCCCAGGGTTGCGAGATCACGACTGAGCTGACCATAGAAAGAATTATCGAGCCCGGTCGACAGGTCCACACTTTGCGGAGTGGTGACGGAGACTTGTCCCGTCACCCCATTTCCAGCCAGATCGGTGACGTTCATATACTCGATACGAATCGTCTCGCCGTAAGACCATTCAGCCGCCGGTGTAATAACAAGTGAGGCTCCGTCCATCCTGGAAGTGAAGCCCACTGGGGTGTTTCCGGAACTGACGAAGAGTGTTGAATTGGCTTCAATGGAAGATGGGTCCAACGGCTCGTCAAAATTGAGAATGATCGGATCGTTCGGCCTTAGCAGTCCACCATTGTTATCGCCCGGTGACCAACTGGCCAGGCTCGGTGCCGTAGCATCAGCAGCGGGCTTATAAATTATCTCTTCACCTTCGCCCTCAGACCCCAGGAAAAAGCTCAACAGGCTGGTCGCCCGCTCAAGTCCAAGGATGTCAGGTTCAACGACACCCAGAGCACTGACAACGAGACTACCGTCGATAACCTCGGCTTCGCCGGTTACCTGGATATGGAGTATGTCCTGCGTGATTGCACCGCTCGCACGGGAATCGCCTGTGGTCAGCGCGACATCCAGGAACAGCAGGATATGGCGGGGAGCGTCAGCGCGAGTAGAGTAGGGGTTGGGAATGAGATAACCCGTGGCATCGCTAATGAAGCGAATATCCACTACGCCGGAATCGAATCCGGCATCGACTACGCCGCCAATAAGAATCTGCAGCGGCTCACCCAAAAGCTGTGAGTTCTTGGCAATTCGAAGCGGTGTCACCTCTGGATAACTTGGAATATAGGCCAGTTCAGCAGCCAGAGCGCCTGATTGTTGTGTCTCGTTGTCATCCCCGAGCAGGGTGGAAGACAGCGGCACGGCGTTGATCGGATTACCGCTCAGTTTAGAAAGAATGGTTCCGTTATCAGAATCAAACGCATACTGGGATAGCGAAGATGTATTGCCTGCATCCTTTGGCTGGAATTCGCGCTCGAAGCTGGCCAGTGAAGCGCCATAAATACTCTTGAGGTTATTGTTAACTGAAAGAGTATAGGTCTGACCCGGTGTCAGGTCTTCAGTCGGATCGATAGTGAGATAGCGGCCACTGACGATAACACTCGCTTCAACGGCCTCACCTCGAGAAACCAGACTGACGGATGGTGTACCGGCGAGACCGTAGTTAACCGTGGACTGGTCAATCGGCTGGGAAAACTGCAGACGGAACGTGGAAAAATCCATGATCTGTAACTGAACACCGCCAACGGTAGCGGCGGTGTCTGGAATCATGCGCTCGACTTCAAAGGTGTCGGAAACAGCAACAACACTCTTGGGACCTTCAAACAGTCCCCGTGTTGAGAACTCGATGGGGTTGCTCGGGCCATTGGTCGTGCCATTGGCCAAGCGGAGCCCTTCGACAAAGCGAACAGTATAGGTTTCAAGCGGCTTGAGCGACGTTTCTGGCGTCAGCATCAGGCTACGTCCGTCAACTTCTACAACCTTGGCCGTGAAGGGAACAGACGTACCTTCGCTGTCGACCAGCTCAATAGCAGCCGCCGGATCTTCGGCAATAATAGCGCTTGAAAAGCGAAGAACCACTGGGGAGCTTACGGCAACTTCGGCCTGACCACGCGCTGGATAGGCGAATGTCAGGCCCTGATTGGCTTTTTTTACCGAGTCGGGCGTTGTAACCGTCGCCTCTTCTTCACCACAGGCAATCAGCCCGAGCGATAGAGCGGTAACCAGTATTATTTTTTTCATCTTGGCCACTCCTTAGAACTGCACAGTCACGGCGCCGGAAATCACGTGCACGCCGCCTTTCGCTTCTACTGTCTCATAGTAAGTTTGAGCAGGAGCGTTCGGATTTGTATCTGGATTGTTAGAGAACAGATCAAACTCGCGACTGATCAAGTGATGGTACTGATAGCCGAGCTCAACAAGAACGGGATAAGCCATCAGAGGCAGGTACGGTTCGTAGCTGGCAAAGCCTACGCCGAATACAACTCGATCAGTGTCGAGATAGTTTGCGTTGAGCGTGCCGCCCTCCTTGAGGGGCGACTCTTCATAGGAAATGCCGGTTTTGAGCGTGATCCGGTCAACAATTTCCCATGTGGCGCCAATTCGTGGAATTACGATAGATTTGAACTGCGCGTTCGCCTGGTCACGGACTGTGTCGCCCTTGAATTCGTGACGTAACTCATCCCAATCCTGGTATTCAGCCGTGAAGCCCAGTTTCACGTAGTCCCAGCTGTACTGCATGCCCATTGTGATTGTGGTTGGCTGGAAGGAATCGATGGTGAAAATGTCGAGCTGCAAACCGGGGTCGTTGATAACGCCATTGATTTCAGTTTCCGCGCCCACGTTGATCTTGGTCTTGGAACTGAAACGATAGGCTGCAGCCAGTTCCAGTCCATCCATCCAGCAGTCCGATTCCGGGCAGAAGGTTTCGCCAAGGTTAAAGTTCATACCGAAGGATGGCTGGAAGCTGGGGCCTGCATCGACACCCAGCCGCTCATCTTTGGTATTTCCGGCAAGATCGGAACGAACGTAAAGATCCGCTTCGTTCTGAAAAGTCACCAGTACTGACGCACCGAAATCCAGACCCCGCCAGATTTGCGTGCCAACACCCAAGTTAAGGAGGAGTGGCTGGCGACCGTAACGGAGAAACTGGCCTTGAGAGGTCGTTTCTGAGTCGATGACGAGCAGTTGCTTGATGAATTTTTCAGCGCTCAACATCAGTCCGAAGTAAATCGGATGGTTGAAGGAGGTCATTTTGCTGCCGTCTATAACAATACCGGCACTCAGCTGCTGAGACGGCGTATCCTGCAGAACAGATCCGTCCCGCTCAGGCGCTGCATCGGTCCCCCTAACGGTTTCGGCCTCAAGACTATGCTCCGCATGGAAAATCCCACCGGTCAGCTGCCCCCGCTTGCTCTTGGCAAGTGCTGCTGGGTTGTAATAAACCGCAGCGGCCTGGCCGTTGAACAATGACAATGACTGAGCGGTCGCAACGTCATGGGGCATAGCGCCGTATATTGAAGGCGAATTGCCCATGGCGGCAAACGAATTAGCACTCAGGGAAATGGCGAGGGGGAGGCCAAGGAGGGTGTAGCCAAGGATGCGTCTAGTCATGAACCGATCTCGTTTCTATTTATAGTTTGCGACTGGGCCCGCATAAGCGGGCCCAGCACACCACTGCAATGTTCAGCTCAATTTGAGCAGTTCGGTGTCGCCGGTCTTCCCGCGAAACGATCTGCGATGAACTTGTTCACCTCAGCGTTTCCACGATAAACCAGATTTATATGACGAATGATGCCAGTCGCACCGTTGGTGTCCACCGGGTTCCATTGAAGATTGACGCCTTGGTCACAATATTGATCTTTTAGTGCTTCAGCTTGATCAAATTTTACCAGCCCATCCGCAACATCGTGGTACTGGTAGACCGGAACCTGGATCGGTACTCCACCCAGTTTGTTTTCTTCGATACGGGCCAGCACTGTCGCATTTAGCGGGTTGACATCCGAAACGTCTGTCAGGGTCACACCCTCATAATCCTGAAGCAGCTTCAGAATGCACACGTCGTCCTGGAACTCGGCCTGAATTTCGCGTCCGCGATCGTTCAGGAACGAATCGAAATCGTACTCAGGATATTCGCGCGAAAATCCTTGCAGCGATTGGAACAGTACACCAAAGCCTGCAGAACCATTCAATTGAAGAGCAACATTAGCCAGGTTAGCGGGAACACCACCACCAACTACGCCAACAAGATTTAGTTCAGGAGCATAGGTGGGCTGCATCTGGCCAGCCCACATGGCGGCACCGCCACCTTGGGAATAGCCTCTGACCACGGTCTTTGCGCTGCTGGACAGACTGCTTTCAGGCAGGTTGATCGCCGCGCGAACGCCGTTAAGAATGGCGGCACCCATTGAGCGACCAACGATGTAAGTTACTTCCGGATCAGGCTTGTAACCTTCGTAATCCGTTACCACAACCGCATAGCCCGCTTTGAGTGCGTCGTTGATAGACGCCTGCTCGTAGAAGGCGCCCTTGTCAATAAACCTTGAAGGCGCGCAGCGAAACGCCGGACCTGAAGTGCCTGGGCCAATCGCAACGATAGGCATCTGGCTCTGATCGCCCTGCTTGGGAATCAGCACTGTGCCGGTCATGTAAATCGGGTTGCCCAGAGAGTCGGTTGAGGCATACATAATCTGCCAGGCGTTGGCCAGGCGATTGGCTGTCGGGTTGCCGGGCTCAATTGACCGCGAGCGAATCACGTTGCCAGGCAATCCCTGGGGGAGACCTGCCGGCGGAGTGAAAAACTCGGCGTCGGTCTGTGCTGAGGCCGACATGGGGGCGACCTGAAGCGTAAAGGCAGTCGTAATGGCGGCGGCAAGAGCGGTGACTCGGCCAGAACGCAATTTGGAAAATTTCAACATAACTGGAATCCTCTTATCCTTATAGTCTGGATCGCTGATCAGTTGCCTGAGTTCAGGTTCAACTGAATGACGTTATCGGCGCCTGAAATGGCCCGGTTCAGATAACGATCCAGATTCCCGCAGTTTTCGAACTGAGGAACGGAATAGTTGCCTGCGACAGTGCCGCCGCTTTCGACAGAGAATACGGCTCCATCAAGACTGGTCAGTGAAAGATTGACAGGATTAACCGTGCGACATTCACTACCGCCACCCTCGGCAACGGTGAAGCCGAAATACTTGAGCTGAGCAGAGGGGACCGTCAGGTAAGCGCTGGTCGTCAGGCTCAGTTGGCCGCTGTCATCAAGGGTCCCAGTGACCGGCTGAATATCCGCAAAGGCGACTTCAGCATCGATCCGCACTGCGTTGAACAGTCTGACCAACGGGAAGCGGCCTTCGGACGAGTTAAGAGATAGATTGCCCTGGACGTTGCCACCGGAGATGGACGCGGAAAACATGCCATCAAGAGGCAGTTGAGCGCTAGTCGCCTCGATGACTGTGAGGCCGGAGACAGACCCTTCGATTTGCTGATCACCGCCGCCCGTACCGTTTTCACCGGTCACGCGGATGGTCTGCAGGACAGGACTCTGGCCAGGATTCAGCGTACATGCGCTTTCTAATGGACCCAGGCCGGTGAATTCGCCGGTGGCGTCAAGAGGATCCAGGTTAAGAACCAGATCGCCGACACGAATTTCGACGTCACCTACGTTGGCTTCCTGGAAAACCAGGGGCGGGGTTTGGCCATTCGCGTCGGTAGTGAAACTTTGGCGCTCAGTTGGCAAAACCGTGCGCGGGATTTCCAGAGGAATATTCAGATTCAAATTGAGATTCGGGCCAGAAATAGCGCTTTCCGCAGCAACCGTACCGCCGATAGATCTAGATCCCAGGAAAAACAGGCCGTTCCAGCTCTCTTCGGAAACGGTGGCTGTAGCCTGGATGTCAAATGCAGGCGTTAATTCCCCTGTTTTTGCAGTGTCCGGGATATCAGCGTTGATGACTACGCTCACAGGCTGCTCTTCAACTACCGGAAAAATACACGTGTAGTCGAGTTCGAGAGAAACCGGGGCGGCCAGGGCGCTTCCTGCAAAAGAGGACAGGGCCAGAAATAGGCCAGAGCGACGGAAGTTAACGAAAGCAGTATTATTCAGTTTCATTTTTAGCCTTTTCTTAAAGTCAAATGCCCCCGACAAGCGGGGGCATTGAACGGCTTCTAGTTGAGACAGCAGTAACGTCCCGCTAGAGGCCGGTACTGCTGGCCCGGCGCCGGAGCGCCGGGCTCGATCTGCTATAGGTTATCAGCAGACCCGGTCTTACTCAGCGGCCATAGGGCTCAGAGTTACTTTAGCAGCACTCTTGTCTTCGCCGGTGATAATGCCGTTCAGGAAATCTGTGAATTGACCACAGTTTGCAAGTTCGGGCATGGTGTAGCGGCTAACCAGGACACCGCCTTCATCAGTCAGGGCGCCACGTGAGGTCAGCTCGATAGTAGCTGGCTCAACAGTGCCACACTCGTCACCGCCACCGATGGATACGCTGTATCCGAAGATGGAGATGCTGATGTCGGAGATCATGACGTTAACCTGCTGAGTAGCAGTCAGGCTGCCATCAGCGAAGGTGCCAGTCAGGTCGCCTACCGGCTCCAGAGTGACGTCCGCGTCAGCGATCAGGTTCAGTGACTTGGACAGACGAACCTTGCCTTCAGTCGCGTTCAGGGTCAGATCGCCCATAACGCTGCCGCTCTCGTCAACAGTGGCAACTACGTCACCGTCGAACAGGAAGCGTGCGTCACGGCCACCGACGTAGGTCTTGCCGTCGAGGTCAAAGGCCAGGTCGCCAGTCGGGGTTTCACCCTCGCCACCTTCACCGCCTTCTCCACCTTCACCGCCTTCGCCACCGGTGTCTTCAACAGCACCAGTACCGGTCAGGGCTACAGAAGCGCTTACGCCTTCAACTTCAGTAGTAAAGTCGAGTGAACCTGTTGCTTCGCCTTCAGCAGTCGGAGTGAAGGTTACAGAAACGGTGCAGCTCTCAGTCGGGTTCAGGGTGCCACAGCTATCAGCAGTGCTGAATGCGCCTGAGGTGGCAACGCCAGAGATAGCAACCGCTTCGCCGCCAGTGTTGGTCACGGTGACGTCAGAAGAAGCGCTAGCGCCCAGCAGTACAGAACCGAAATCTACAGAAGTGTTAGCCACTTCCAGAGAAGCTGGAACAGTTTCTACAGTGCTAGTACCGGTCAGAGCGACTTCGATGGTGCCCATTTCCGGATCGTTGGAAGCGATTTCCAGAGTAGCGCTGTTGTCACCTTCAGTGCTTGGCGCGTAGGTAACGGTTACAGAGCAGGTGCCGTCTGGGGCAACGGTGGCGCAGTCATTGACAACGGTGAACGCGTCAGTGTCGCCGCCAGTGATGGCAACGTTGCTAACAGTCAGGTCGCCAGTGCCGGAACTGGTAACAGTAATGGTCTGCTCAGCAGTGGTGCCAGACTGAACTTCGCCGAATGCCAGGCTGTCTTCAGACAGAGAAATGCCCGGGACTGTTTCTTCCTCAGCAGGCACTACAGTGGCAGTTGCCAGCAGAGTGTCTTCGGACAGAAGGGTACACGGAGCAATGAACTCACCTACCGGTGCCGGAGCAATGGAGCCGTCTGCAGTGCGACCAGTGATGTCGAGCGACAGGTCAGCAACATTGATCAGCAATTCGCCGGGCTGATCGAAGGTAAGAGAAGGTGTTTCGCCGGTGGGAACAGTAGAGAAGGCCGCTGCAGGCGAAGGAATGTCAGTTACAGGAATGTCGAGAACCGGAGCAATCGGCAGCTGGCCGCCACCCGGAAGAGTTACAACGGCGTTGGCAGTCGCGGTGCCTTCGATGGTGCGCGCGCCAACAAGGCCAAGGCCAGCGGCAGCGGCTTCAGGCACCTGAGCATCAGCAGACAGCGGGAATGCGCCAGTCGGTTCGCCAACAACCGCGGTTGCAGGAATATCGGAGTTAACAGTTACGGTAACTGTCTGGGAGCCGATCAGCGGGAAAACGCAAGAGTATTCCAGATCCAGTGAAACTGGCTCGGCCATAGCTGCGCCAGAAGCCGCCAGCAGTGCTGAGCCAGCGATTGCGGACCGCAGCAGTCCAACTTTCTTAGTAAAGTGCTTACCGTGCATTTTATCGTCCTCTTTAGACTCGAAGGTCTGAACCGTTGTTGATTGATTGAAAACGCTGTCGATGCTCCAGATTCCGTAAAACCGTGCGCAGCGACTCGCTTCCTTTCACCTCACGTTTTCTCTTCGGAAACGTTCGTGAGGCCGTTTCCACTCGGTCTGGCGAAAGGCCAAACCAGCGCTAGTGTCGCGATTCGCGAACTCAATCGTCAATGCCCGGAAATTAAACTTCGGAAGTGAGTTAATGACCGGCCGAATCGCGGGCACCTGAGCCAACTCAGGTTAACGTATCGCATCCGATTATAGGGGGCGTGATACGCCAATACTGTGAATGCGGGCGCAATCTGCGCCACCAAAGTGGATCTAGAAAGCGCTAAAGCACGTTTAGATACATAATTTTCTTTAATGTTATTGAATTAAATCAGAAGCTTGCTAATAGCCCTCAACTGAAATTAAAGCGCTGAGTCTCGGGTTACTTTGAAAGTGGGCGTTCAAAATTCCAGGAGTTGTTCGCTCAGATTCTTTTCGTCCCGATACTCAATGCGCGTCGTTTTAAAGTTGAGATCAACAAACAGACGGCAGTAGTGATCCCCGTGACGCCAGGCCATGCTGACGCTGGAGTCATTGGAATAGTTGAGTTCGAAATGGCCGTCGAAAGCCGGGTAGCTGCTGCGGAATTTCATCAGACTCAGCAGGCGCTGCACCACGGGTTGCTCTATCGCCTCATCGACCTCTTCAAGTGAATAGAAATGACGGTTGATGTCACGGGCCTCTCCGGTCGCCTCAAGCAATTCATTGTCGTTGCAGCCGGCCAGAGCGCCCACGTAATACACCTGCGGTATGCCGGGCGTGAAGAACTGTATGGCGCGGGCTGCGATGTAGGCATCGTCATTGCGCATCAGGGCGTCATAAAAGGTGCAGGTCAACTGGTATATGGCCCCGACGCTGTGAATATTGGCGGCGGAGCGACGCATAATCGGGTCGGCGCTGCGGGCGTCGATGTTATCGATCAGAACTTTGATCTTGTCGTCTGGCAGCACGCCTTCCACATCGGGTATGCAGATGCCGTCGTGAGTATCCAGCACCGTGACCATGTTGCGCGGGCACATGCGAAGCCAGTTCTTCAGGTAAACACTGTTCGCATCCAGGAGGGAATAAAGCAGCAGGGGAGGAAGCGCGAAGCCGTAGGGGTGCATGTTGCGGCGACTGATGGCGTACTGGAAGCTGGTGTGGTCATGCACTTCAGGCAGGCATTCAGCTCCGTGGCGGTAAGCAACGTCATTGATCCAGTCGAGGATACGGTACACCTCCGGCTCTACCAGAAAACAGCTCGTGCCGATTCGCTTTGTGGTGTAGCCGAAGGCGTCGAGTCGCAGCAGTTTCACACCTTTGCTGGTCAGAAAGCTGATGTAGTTTTCCATCAGCTGATAAGTCAGTTCGGACTCGTAATTGAGATCAATCTGCTGTTCAGTGAACGTGCACCAGACCCGGTCCTCGCCGCCATTGGCAAAGGTGATTTTACGGAAAGGTTCTTTTTCCTTACGGATATGGATCTTGGCGAGATCGTCCGGCGAGATCTCGCCGAACCGGTCAACATGGACAAACAGATCGGCGTACTCGGAATCGTAGCCGTTCTTGAGGAAATCCTTGAACTCCTCCGACTCGTCGGAGATGTGGTTGACGGTCAGATCGGTGCAGAGATCGAATTTGGCCGAAATACGTTCGATGTCATCCCATGTCCCAAAATCAGGGTCGACCTCTTTATGAGTCAGTGGCGAGAAACCCCCATCGGCATTGGAGGGGAAGAAAGGCAGGATGTGCACGCCGCCAATCGCATCAGAGAAGTGTTTATCGAGAACGGTGTTCAGATCGGCCAGATTCCGGCCAATACGATTGGGATAGCAGATAAGCTGTACAGCATTTCTTAGTATCACGACGCCTCTCCCTGTCAGAGTGACGTTTTACGATATGGCGATTTGCGCCGTACCGCAAATCAGAACGTTCCGAGCGGGCCTGCTTTCATGGCCCGCCCGGACGCTAAAGGTTTCGGATACCTTATAAAGTATCTGAAAGTCAGAGGTAATCCGGAGCTAATGAGGCGTTACCTAGGGAGTCTCTGAATAACTCCGAATCGCCTCTGCGTGCTCTGAGGGTAGCAGACGCAAGGCGCGACTTGCCGCAAATGGCCGCAGCCCTTTGCAAAAGTCGCAACGCGGCAGATGCTGCCCTCAGAGCACGCCCTCCGGGGCTTTCAGAGCGATCCACTCTCGTCGTTGCGGCTTCTTGAAAGGCAACCAGCCTTCCTGCGAAGCCACGTCTAGAGAGTGAAGCACTCTGAAAGCCAGAGGTGATCCGGAGTTATTCAGAGGCTCCCTAGACTATCGGACTTCGAATTCGGCAGTCGCCAACTTCTCCCCGCTTGAGCGCAGGATTTCAGCTCTCCAGGAGCCAATCATCCGCGCCGTGATGAACTTGCTCGAAGAAGCTCTCATGCTCTCCAGATAGGGGCGCACGCTGATTCGAGCCACGCGCTCGCCATCGTGGTACCAGTCGTAATACACCAGGTCCCCCTTGAGGTCCTCCAGTTCCGCGAACAGAAAGACCTTGATGAGTCCTTCTTCATTCATGGCAATCGTTGAACCTAGCTGGTCCACCGGGTCCTTGTTCTGGAGTTCTGACGTCAACTGCGCCCGGCTGACATGGCTTGAGAGAATGGTGACAGGATCGCTGGAGGATGCTGTATTGCCGGCGGCCTCTGTCTCGGATTGATCCTGACTGGCGGGCGAGGTTGCCGTTGTTGCCGCAACCGGCTGAGAGGGGGGCGGAGTCTGGGTCTGTTCATCCGTCGGCATGGGAGCCGGCTCCGCGGACGGTGCTGCATCCACGGTCGCGCTGTCAGTCGCATCGACAGGCTTGTCTGTTTCAGCCGTTTCCTGGGATGGGGTGGCGTTGTCGATGGGTGCCTCGATTGCGGTCTGACCATCGTCGACGCTCGACATTTCGTCGCGTGAGGCTGGCTCACTCGAAGGAGGGTTGCTCGACTGGGGAGCTGCGCTTTGCTGCGTGTCCAGCGTTTCGATGGTCATTGTTTTAGCGGCATTCTCCGCCGGACTGGGCGGTACTTCAGAGGCGCCTTCCTGAAGGCTGGGTGTCGCCCCGTTTTGTGATGGCTCGCTGGCGTTGATTTGAGCAGAGGCTGGTGCCGTCTCTGATGAGTCCGAGGTATAAGTCGTTACATCTTCATCGCTTCCCCAGAAGGCAAAACCGAGGGCGACGAACAGTACGATGGCCGCCAGCGCTATTGCGGCAAAAATACGGGGCCAGTGATAGACGGTCACTGTCGCGTGTGGGGAGCCTGGCTTTCTGGTGCGGGGAGAGTCGGAAAGTGCCATTGAATGAGCGTCTTGCCTGGGGAATGGTCCTCCATTAAACCCCGATGTCGCTTCAGCTTCAATTGCATCCACCGCCAATTACAGTAAACGCCTTAAACCTTCTCAGACACTGCCCTTTATCGGCGGTATCTGAGAAGGCGCGGCAAGCCGGCGGCTGGCTCTGGTAGGAGCCGCTCTACCTGGTTTCAGGCCAGCTCTTCTTCCGTTGCCTGTTCGGCACCTTCGCTGGTCAATTCCATCCGGCGCTGGCTGCTAAGTTCGACCGCATCGAGGAACTCTTCACCCCAGCGGGCGATGTCGTAGTATTTGACGACATCGAACGCTTCTTTAAGGCGGTTTCGTGCCTCGGTTCGGCTCATGGCCAGTCCCAGGTAGCAGGTTTCCATCAGCTCCCGTGGATCGTGAGGGTTGGCCAGTACGGCACCGCGCAACTCGGCGGCTGCTCCGGCGAATTCAGACAGCACCAGAACGCCGCTGCCGCTGGTCATCCCCTGCGTCGCCACGTATTCTTTGGCCACAAGGTTCAGGCCGTCACGCAGTGGAGTAATCCACATCACGTCAGCCATTGCGTAGTAGGCCACTAGTTCTTCAAAGGGCAGGCTACGGAAGAAGAATTGCACCGGTGTCCAGCCGACACGGGCGTAACGTCCATTAATCCGTCCCACCGCCTGTTCAATCTGAACCTGAAGCTTGCGGTAAACCGTCATTTCCTGAGCTGCGGGCACGCAGATAGTCATCAGCGTCACCTTGCCCTGCAATTCCGGGTGGGCTTCGAGCAAATACTCGTAGGCCTCCAGCTTTTCCAGAATTCCTTTGGTGTAGTCGAGCCGCTCGACCGACAGGACAAGCCGTGTGCCGTCGAGGTCTGCGCGCAGCTGCTTCATTTTTTCCTGGATTTCGGGCTTTTCGAGGGCGTTGGATACTCGGCTGAGATCGAGGCCTACCGGGTGTGCCCCCAGCCGGATCGGCCGATCATTCACCTGTATTTCGGTAGTCATTTCATCGAGGCCTACAGCGCAGCCATAGGTGAAGAAGCGGGGCGCACAGCCCATTTTCTCGGTGACCTTGATGGGCATGACGCCCCGCGCCACATCCACAAAATTTTCTGCCTGGCGCGGAATGTGGAAGCCTATGTAATCGCATTGCAGAAGGCTGCCGACGATTTCACGACGCCAGGGCAGGACGTTGAACACATCGGCAGAAGGAAAGTAGGTGTGGTGGAAGAAGGCAATCACCACATCGGGTCGCAGTTCCCGTAGAAAGGCCGGCACCATCCACAGGTTGTAATCGTGAATCCATACCGTCGCGCCATGAGCGGCTTCTGAAGCCGTTCGCTCGGCGAACAGGCGGTTGACCTTCAGGAACACCTGCCAGTGATCATCCCGGAAGGTCGCTCGCTCCCAAAAGGTGTGCAGCGTCGGCCAGAATGCTTCCTTGGAGAACTTTTTATAGAAGATGTCCACGTCTTTCTTGCTGAGGGGCACCCGCGCAGCCACCAGCTTTGGATAGCTGTCTGTATCGACCTCGGTGTGGGTTTCAAAGTCCCCCAGTTTCGGTTCGTGGATGGACCAGGCGACCCAGGAGCCAGCCTTGCCATCCGCAAAGAAGCTTAAGAGTGTCGGAATGATGCCATTAGGGGAGCGGGGTCGACGGCGGATTTGCTGCCCGTCCTCTACGACTTCTTCGTAGGGAAGGCGATGGTAAACGATGACCAGATCAGACTTGCCCGACGGCAGGATTTCTTTCATCTCTGCCGCAATGCCGGCAGGGCCGAGGAAGCCGAAATGACCGAGCGCCTCCAGAATGCCGCCGCAGCCAGTACGCTTGGCGTGATAAACGCGAGCCCGGCTTTCCGTCGCCTCCAGCAGCCCAGGCTCAGAATGCCCCACGCAAACACCGATAAATCCCTGCTCGTACATGGACAGGTCGTTGAGGGTGTCGCCTGCCACCAGAACGGATTCTGCATCGATACCCAGGTGCTCAATCAGTTTGCGAAGAGTGCGGCCTTTATTGATGCCCTTGGGGAGAATGTCGAGGTAATGGCTGGCTGAGTAGAGCAGATCGCATTTGAGCTGATCGGCGACGATATCTTTGAGTTCCTGGCTGATGGCCCCGGCTTCGCAAAAATAGGAGCAGCGTCTTTCCTGGGGAACGTCCTGGCGCACGATGTCTGGAATGTGAGCGACAGCCTCTTCTACCACCCGCTCGCCGGGCCATATTCGATCGATCTCTGCCTGGATGGCCGTTACGGGCTGCTGGGTTTCGCCGTGTACGACGGTGCAGCCAACATCACAGATGATGTAGTCGGGCTGGGGGATGGTGGGATCCGCGAGAAGAGGTAACACCGATTCGAGTCCCCGGCCTGTGACAAACACCAGGTCTATCTCAGGATGGGCGGCAATCAACTGATAGAGTTTGAGACGATTTTCCGGATCGCCAGCCAGGAAGGTACCGTCCAGATCAGTAGCTAGTAGCATGCAGTGCTCCGTTTATGCCGAGTGCAGGAGCCCCTGGGGGCTCCCTAGCGCACGGCGTGCCGGACTGCGGCTTACTGAGGCTGTTCGGAAACCTCCACGGACTCTTCTGATTGATCCTCCGGCAGCATCTCCAGAGCAGTAGGAGTCGTCCGCACCATAGGCACGAAGGGTGCCGGGTGATCAGAGTGTTCGTCTTTAGAAGTAAGCAGGTTCCGTGCCGTGAAAGCCACCATCACCAACCATGAGCCTGCAAAGTAGATTGGCAGTGCCTGGGGAGAGGTGTAAGTCATCAGTTGTCCGGCCAGCGCAGGCCCAATAGCTGCACCAATGCCGTGCAAAAGCAGGAGTCCGCTACCGCCGGCCAGAATCTGGTTGGGTTCAAGGTGATCAATTAAATAAGCCACGGCTACCGGATACACCGCAAACGCAAGCCCGCCATAAATAAACAAAGTGACCCAGAGACCGTAAACGTATGCACCAAAAAAGGGCATTATAAGGCTTACCACAATGGCGGCCGCACCAATACCGAGAATAATGCGACGCCGATCAAAGCTGTCCGACAGGCGCCCGAGCGGGTACTGGAAGGCGGCGCCGCCGAGAATCGCAAGGCTGATCATGGTGGCGACTTGCGCGCTATCGAGGCCGAGCCTGCCGCCATAGACGGCCGTTAATCCCCAGAAGGCTCCCATGGCAAGGCCGGACAGGAAAGCGGCGGCCACTGATATAGGTGCAATCTTCCAGAGACCTCGCAATTTCATCCTTGAGACCTCATGGACTTCGGGCTGTTGCATCCGGGTCCAGGTCACCGGTACCAGGCTGATGCTGATCAGCATGGCGGCCACGGCAAACAGTACAAAGCTGTCTGGAGTGCCGAACTGCAGCAGTTGCTGGGCAAGCGCCAAGGAGCCCAGGTTCACCGCCATATAGGTCGCGAATACCCGTCCTCTCTGGGCTGCAGGCGTCTGGCCATTGAGCCAGCTCTCAATGAGCGTGTAGAGGATGACCAGTACCGCTCCGGTCAGTACCCGGAAGGCCAGCCAGGCCCAGGGATCGACGATCAGGATGTGCAGTAGTGCAGAGCACGACATCACTGCCGCGCAGAGAGCGAAGGCCCGGATGTGGCCAATCCTTCGAATCAGCGGCAAGGCCAGATAGATTCCCACAAAAAAGCCGATAAAGTAGCCGGACATGACGAAACCCATGGTGCCGTCGCTAAAGCCTTCCATGCCGCCGCGCAGCGCCAGCAATGTGTTTAGCAACCCGCCGCCTAGAAGCAGCAGCGCAACGCCAATCAATAAAGAACCTATCGGGAGCACGAGAGCGAGCATGGGGTCTCCTTTATATGCGTGTACTCCAAACCAAGCAGGCTCCGTACCACGCTGGCCTGATCGTTCCGGATTCGAGCACCGACGTCGCAACGGGAACCTCCGGTCAAACGCCCGGCTAAATGGATTACGAGCCCCGTTTGGCCGGGGGGAGGGTATAGCTATTGAATAAAAAGTGCCCTAGAACGGCTTAGAACGGGTTTTATGCCCGGTTGCGTCGTTTCCTGAGTCTGAATGGGCTATGATACCCGGCGCATTTCGTCAGCAGCGCCGACTCAGGCGCCGCTGCCGCACAATTTAGCTGGTCGAACACCAGGGCAGCAGGTCGGAAACATAGAGGGTAACGCAGTTAGATGGATCATACATATCGACTGGTCATTGCCTGCCCGGATCGGGTAGGTATCGTCGCCAAAGTCAGTAACTTCCTTTCGACCTACAACGGCTGGATTACCGAAGCCAGCCACCATTCTGACAATCAGAGTGGTTGGTTTTTCATGCGGCATGAAATTCGCGCCAGCAGTCTGCCTTTCGGTCTGGAGCAGTTTCGCGCTGCCTTCGACCCCATAGCCAAAGAGTTCGACATGCGCTGGCAGGTGACCGACTCGGCGAGGCCGAAGCGGGTCCTGCTGATGTGCAGCAAGGAATCGCACTGTCTGTTCGACCTGCTGCATCGTTGGCACAGCAAAGAAATCAATGCCGAGATTGTTGGCGTTATTTCCAACCATCAGGATCTGCGCCGCATCGTTGAGTGGCACGATATTCCGTTTCACTTCATTCCGGTGACGGCCGAGACCAAAGCTGAAGCGTTCGCTGAAACCACCAAACTGTTTGAACATTATTCTGCCGATGTCGTGGTACTCGCTCGATACATGCAGATCCTGCCTGCTGAACTTTGCGAGCGGTATTCGGGCCAGATCATCAATATCCATCACAGCTTTCTGCCTTCGTTTGCCGGTGCCAAGCCTTACCATCAGGCCTACAGTCGTGGCGTTAAGCTGATTGGGGCGACCTGCCACTACGTGACCCAGGATCTGGATGAGGGCCCGATCATCGAGCAGGACGTGATGCGCATTAATCACAGTGATTCCATCGATGACATGGTTCGTCTTGGGAAAGATGTGGAGAAGAACGTGTTGGCCCGAGGCCTGCGTTCTCATATTGAAGATCGTGTGATCATTCACGAGAACAAAACTGTCGTTTTTGCCTGATTCCGGGGGGGGCTCAGGTCCAGAGATTCGGGGCCGGTAACGGAAGAGGGATGTGGTAGTATGTGGTGCCCGAGAAATTCTGTTTTCCCGCAGGAATTTCAAAGGCCTGCAGCATCTGCTGGTTTTTTCGGCGGTTATCCGGATCGATATTCCGGATATAGCCGACGTCCGACAATAACAACGAGTGCCATGTCACTGCCTATTTGGCAGTGCGGCTACGACCAAGATTCGAAATCTGGAGGAAGTTGCCTCAATGGGTGAGCTAGCCAAAGAAATTTTGCCCGTCAATATCGAAGACGAACTCAAGCAGTCTTATCTCGACTATGCGATGAGCGTCATCATCGGGCGTGCTCTCCCGGACGTCAGGGATGGTCTCAAACCAGTCCATCGCCGCGTTCTGTTCGCCATGTCTGAGCTCAGCAACGACTGGAACAAGCCGTACAAGAAGTCAGCGCGCGTGGTCGGTGACGTCATCGGTAAATATCACCCGCATGGCGACTCCGCGGTATACGACACCATTGTTCGTATGGCTCAGCCATTCTCGCTGCGCTATCCGCTGGTCGATGGCCAGGGTAACTTCGGTAGCATCGATGGCGATAACGCCGCCGCCATGCGTTATACCGAAATCCGGATGAAGAAGATCGCCCACTCGCTGCTGGCTGATCTCGATAAGGAAACGGTCGATTACGTCCCCAACTACGACGGCACCGAACAGATTCCTGAAGTGCTGCCTACCCGGGTTCCCAATCTGCTGGTCAATGGCTCTTCCGGTATTGCCGTGGGCATGGCTACCAACATTCCGCCTCACAACCTGACGGAAGTGATCAATGGCTGTCTGAGCCTTATCGACAATCCGGACACGACGGTTGATGAGCTGCTGGAAATTATTCCCGGCCCGGACTTCCCGACTCAAGGCATTATCAATGGCCGCGCCGGCATCGTTGAGGCCTACCGTACGGGACGCGGTCGGATCTACATCCGCGCCCGTCACGAAATCGAAGTGGACAAAAAAACCGGTCGCGAAGCCATCATCATCACCGAGCTTCCCTATCAGGTGAACAAAGCCCGGCTGATCGAGAAAATCGCCGAGTTGGTCAAAGAAAAGAAGATCGAAGGTATTACCGAACTGCGGGACGAATCCAACAAGGAAGGCATCCGGGTTGTGATTGAGCTGCGTCGCAATGAAAACGCCGACGTAGTGATCAACAACCTGTTTGCCCAGACCCAGCTGGAAACCGTGTTCGGTATCAACATGGTCGGTCTGCTCAACGGCGAGCCGAAGATCCTCAATCTTAAAGAGCTGCTCGATGCCTTCATCAGGCATCGTCGCGAAGTGGTCACCCGGCGCACACTTTATGAGCTGCGCAAAGCCCGTGAGCGTGGCCACATTCTTGAAGGGTTGACGGTTGCGCTGGCCAATATCGATCAGGTGATCGAGCTGATCAAAAGCTCGCCCAGCGCTGCTGAAGCCAAGGAAAAACTGATTGCCCAGGGCTGGCAGCCGGGGCAGGTAATGGACATGCTGGACCGCGCCGGCGCTGACGTGTGTCGTCCCGACGACCTTGAAGAGATCTATGGTCTGCGTGAGGGACGTTATTTCCTTTCGCCCGACCAGGCCCAGGCCATTCTCGACCTGCGATTGCATCGCCTGACTGGTCTGGAAACGGAAAAGCTGCAGACCGAATATCGCGAAATTATCGACAAAATCGCCGATCTTCTGGATATCCTCGGCGATCCTGAGCGTCTTTTGCAGGTGATTCGCGACGAGCTGACGGAAATCGTCACGGAGTATGGCGACGAGCGCCGCACCGAAATCGTCAGCTCGCGCCGCGATCTGACCATCGCCGATCTGATCGACGAAGAAGATCTGGTAGTGACCATTTCTCACGGTGGTTACGCCAAGACCCAGCCCGTACAGGACTACCAGGCCCAGCGTCGTGGCGGTCGAGGCAAAGCGGCTACGGGCATGAAGGATGAGGATTTTGTCGAGAAGCTCCTGGTGGCTAACTCCCATGACACCATCCTGTGCTTCACCAACCGTGGCAAGGTGTACTGGCTGAGAGTCTTTGAGATTCCTCAGGCAAGCCGTGCGTCACGTGGCCGGCCGATGGTGAACATTCTGCCCCTGGATGAGGGCGAGCGTATTACCACCTTCCTGCCGGTTCGCGATTATCCTGAAGATCACTTTGTGCTGATGGCGACGTCTCAGGGCGTGGTCAAGAAAACGCCGCTACCCAACTTCTCCCGTCCTCGCAGCAGCGGCCTGATTGCGCTATCGCTGGATGAAGGTGACACCCTGATCGGTGCCGCCATTACCCAGGGCGATGCGGAAGTAATGCTGTTCTCGACGGCGGGTAAAGCCGTCCGCTTCCAGGAAGATGCGGTTCGACCGATGAGCCGGACTGCCCGAGGTGTGAGAGGTATTCGCCTGGCAGACGGCCAGCGCGTTGTATCGTTGATCATTCCTCAGGACGACGGTGTGATCCTGACGGCCAGTGCCAATGGCTATGGTAAACGCTCGTCGATCAGCGAATTCCCAAGCTACAGCCGGGGCAGCCAGGGCGTCATCGCCATGCAGTGCTCCGAGCGTAACGGTGAACTGGTCACCGCGCTGCAGGTATTCGATGGCGACGAGATGATGCTGATTTCCAACAAAGGCACACTGGTTCGCACACGTACCGACGAAGTGTCGGTGTTGAGCAGAAATACTCAGGGTGTTCGCCTGATTCGCCTGGCTCAGGAAGACGAACGCCTGGTAGGCGTCGAGCGTATTGCAGAAACAGATGACGACGAAGATCTCGCTCTGGAGGCAGATGAGCCGGTAACCAGCGATAGCGGTTCAGGTGAACCTGCTTCTGATGGCACTAGCGAGAGCGAAGGCGATGGCGCGTCCGCAGCGGATGACGCCGGCGAACAGAATGACGGTGCTGAAGGAGAGGGCGATGACGAGAGCGTATAACTTCTGCGCGGGCCCGGCGACATTACCGGAGTCCGTTTTGGCTCAGGCGCGGGATGAACTGCTCGACTGGCAGGGCACCGGTATGTCGGTGATGGAAATGAGTCACCGCAGCGACGAGTACGTCGAAATTGCCCGCCAGGCGGAGCAGGACCTGCGGGAACTGATGTCCATACCCGAAGAATACGCCGTCATTTTTACTCAGGGCGGTGCCAGCTCCCAGTTTGCCGCCATTCCTCTGAACCTGGCCGGTCCTGGGGAGCGTGCAGACTATATCAATACCGGAATCTGGTCGAAGAAGGCCATCGCTGAAGGGAAGCGGTTTGCCAATGTGCATGTGGCGGCCAGCAGCGAATCCCAGGGCTTTAAAACCATTCCGGACCCCACCCAGTGGGATCTGAGCCGGGATGCAGCCTACGTGCACTACACACCGAACGAAACCATTGGCGGTCTGGAATTCGATTTCATTCCCGAAACAGGCGGCGTGCCCCTGGTGGCTGATCTTTCCTCCACCATCATGTCGCGGCCGCTCGACGTTTCCCGATTTGGCATGATCTACGCGGGAGCCCAGAAGAATATCGGGCCCTCAGGCCTGGTGGTTGTGATTATCCGTAAGGACTTGCTTGGCCGGGGCCAGGCGTCGATGCCTACCATGTTTAATTATCAGGTTATGGTAGAAAACGAGTCGATGTATAACACCCCCGCTACTTTTTCCTGGTATCTGGCAGGGCTCGTTTTCAAGTGGCTCAAGGCCCAGGGCGGTGTTCAGGCAATGGGCGAGCTCAACCGTCGAAAAGCCGAACGGCTCTACGGTTACATCGATGGTAGTGGTTTTTACGATAACCCAATCGAGCCGCGTTTCCGCTCGTGGATGAACGTGCCTTTCACGCTGGCAGACTCAGCACTGAATGCAGCATTTCTGAAAGGTGCTGAAGAGCAGGGCCTGCTTAACCTGAAGGGGCACCGTTCGGTGGGTGGAATGCGAGCAAGCATCTACAACGCCATGCCGCTTGAAGGTGTCGAGGCGCTGGTTGAGTACATGGCCGGTTTCGAGAAGGAGCACGGTTAATGAGCAGTGCCCAGGACCGGCTCGCGCAACTGCGGGATGAAATTGATCGTCTCGATGGCGAGATCATGAACCTGATCAGTGCCAGAGCCCGCTGTGCTCAGGAAGTTGCCGAAGTGAAAATGGCAGATAACCCCGGCGAGCCGGTGTTTTTCTACCGCCCTGAGCGGGAAGCCCAGGTGCTGCGACGGGTCAAGGATCAGAATCCAGGGCCGCTGGCAGGTGAAGAAATGGCCCGTCTCTTCCGGGAGATCATGTCGGCCTGCCTGGCGCTTGAAAAGCCTATGCATATCGCTTTCCTGGGACCTGCCGGAACCTTCACCCAGGCTGCTGCACTCAAGCATTTCGGTCACTCCGTCGTCAGTGTTCCGCTGTCTGCGATTGATACGGTATTCCGGGAAGTGGAGTCGGGTGCGGCCCATTATGGCGTCGTGCCGGTGGAAAACAGCACTGAGGGCATGGTCAACCACACCCTCGATATGTTCATGACCTCACCGCTCAAAATCTGTGGCGAGGTGCAGCTGCGGATTCATCATCATCTGCTGGTAGCGCCCGAGCATCGGGACCAGCCGCTACAGAAGATCTACTCCCATCAGCAGTCTCTGGCCCAGTGCCGGCAGTGGCTGGATAGCAATCGTCAGGGAGTGGAGCGTGTGGCCGTCAGCTCCAACGCCGAAGCGGCCCGTCGTGCCGCAGCAGAGCCGGGCACCGCAGCCATCGCCGGCGATATGGCTGCAGAGCGCTATGGTCTGGCCTATCTGGCGAGCAATATTGAAGACCGTCCGGACAACACCACCCGCTTCCTGATTATTGGCCGAGAGGATGTCCCGGCCAGCGGTGTGGATAAGTCCTCGATTCTGGTTTCCATGCGTAACAAGCCAGGGGCGCTTTACCAGTTACTGGAGCCTTTCCATCGGCACGGCATCAGTCTCACCCGTCTGGAAACCCGGCCTTCGCTCTCTGGGACCTGGGCATACGTCTTTTTTATTGATTTTGAAGGGCACGCCAACGATCCAAAGGTCCAGACGGTTCTCGCGGAGGTGGAAGCTTCAGCGTTTGAGCTTAAGCGGCTAGGGTCCTATCCCGTCGGCGTTCTCTAGAAAGTCCGTTCTTCTTTGCACTCTGTCAGGTGACTCATGGCATTTGATCCCAATGATCTGGCGCCCGCAGGCGTCAAGGCACTGCACCCGTATCAGCCCGGCAAGCCGATTGACGAGCTGGCTCGGGAGCTGGGCCTGGATCCAGGCGACATCGTCAAACTGGCCAGCAATGAAAATCCGCTAGGTCCCAGCCCGAAAGCTCTTGCCGCCATTCGGGCAGAGCTTGATGAGCTGTGTCGATATCCCGACGGCAATGGCCATGATCTCAAGCAGGCGCTGGCTGCCCGCCTGCAGGTCGAACCTGCGCAAATAACCTTGGGTAATGGCTCAAATGATGTTCTGGAGCTGGTTGTCCGTGGTTTCGTTGGTGCCGACAGCGAGGTGATCTATTCCCAGTATGCTTTTGCGGTTTATCCGATCGCCACGCTGGCCGCAGGCGCGAAGGGTGTTGAAGTTCCGGCTGCCAATTGGGGGCACGACCTTGAGGCAATGGCCGCGGCGGTTACCCGTCGCACGCGCATCATTTTCATCGCCAATCCCAACAATCCGACAGGCACCTCTGTCGAGCTGAAGGATATCGAGCGCTTCATGACCCAGGTGCCGGACAATGTGCTGGTCGTTCTGGATGAGGCGTACATCGAATATCTCGGAAACGGGTTCGAGTCACTGCCCGGTGGCGGGCTCTCTTTGCTTGGCCAATTCCCCAACCTGATCGTGACCCGGACCTTTTCCAAGGCCTGGGGGCTGGCGGCCCTGCGGATCGGCTACGCCGTATCCACGCCGGCAGTCGCCGACATCCTCAACAGAGTGCGCCAACCTTTTAATGTCGATTCGCCGGCTCTGGCCGCTGCCACCGCGGTGCTTGATGACGAGGACTACCTGGTGCGATCACAGGTTCTGAATCGTCAGGGGCTGTCTCAACTGGAAGAGAGCATCACCGCGCTGGGCCTGAGTTTCATTCCGTCTTCAGGTAATTTTCTGGCAGTTGAAGTGGGTCCGGAGGCAGGCGCCATTTACAGCCAGCTTCTGGCAAAAGGCGTTATCGTGCGCCCCGTAGGTGCCTACGGCATGACCCATCATCTGCGGGTATCCGTTGGTTTAGCCCGGGAGAATGAGCGTTTCCTGACGGCTTTGTCGGAGGTTCTCAATGCCCAATGAGCCCAAACCGGTGTTCAAGCGGGTTGCGATCATCGGGTTAGGCCTGATCGGCGGTTCCCTGGCGGCGGCCATCCGGGAGCAGCAGTTGGCCGATGAAGTAGTGGCGTTTGACCCCAAACCCCAGGCGCTTGCTTACGCCGCTCAGCGCGGCATGATCAGTTACGGCGCAGAGTCTGCGTCTGCCGCCGTCGATGGCGCCGACCTTGTGGTGTTGGCCGTTCCAGTCCGCGCCGCATCGGCTGTCCTTGAAGAGATAAAAAAATCGCTCTCACCCTGCGCGGTGATCACGGATGTCGGTAGTACCAAGAATGCGTTTGTTGAGGCTGTCGAACAGGCTTTTGGCCACTGGCCCCCGCGAGTCATACCGGGTCATCCTATTGCCGGTTCCGAGCGCAGCGGAGTAACCGCTGCCAAAGCGCACCTGTTCCGGGACCACAAGGTTATTCTGACGCCCGGCGACGATGTCGACGTAGAAGCGCTGGATCGGCTGATCCGTCTCTGGGAAGGCTGCGGTGCCCTGGCGCTCACCATGAGCGTGCGCAACCACGACGACGTGTTGGCGGCTACCAGCCATCTGCCACATTTGATTGCTTTCTCGCTGGTCGATACGCTGGCGGGAGCCGATGACAACCTCGACATCTTCCGATACGCCGCCGGGGGCTTTCGCGATTTTACGCGCATCGCAGGCAGTGATCCGGTGATGTGGCGCGATGTGTTTCTCACCAACCGGGACGCTGTTCTGCGGATGATTGATCGTTTTGACGGCGATCTGAAGAAGTTGCGCTCGGCCATCGATACCGGTGATGGCGACGCCATGCTCCGAGTATTCACGCGGGCCCGTGCTGCACGCGAACACTTTACGTTAATGCTTTCAGGAAAGGCTTTTGTGACTAAAGACAGCCAGCGCAATGTCGTGTTCAGGGTATCGCCGGGCGGTGCCGTTCAAGGGGATATCCGGGTACCCGGAGACAAGTCCATTTCTCATCGCTCCATCATGCTTGGGGCGCTGGCGACCGGGACCACCGAAATTACCGGCTTTCTCGAAGGCGAGGATAGCCTGGCGACGCTTCAGGCCTTCCGGGATATGGGTGTGGCTGTTGAAGGGCCGGACCATGGTCGGGTGCGGGTCCACGGTGTTGGAATGAACGGGTTGCAGGCCCCGCGTGGTCCTCTGTATCTCGGCAATTCCGGCACGGCGATGCGGCTTTTCTCTGGCTTGCTGGCCGCTCAAAGCTTTGATTCCGAACTGACCGGCGACGAAAGTCTGAGCAAGCGGCCCATGGGTCGCGTTGCCGATCCGCTGCGTCTGATGGGTGCCAAAATCGATACAGCAGAAGGTGGTCGGCCGCCTCTTAAAATTCACGGTGGCCAGCCGCTCAAAGGCATCGATTACACGCTGCCGATGGCCAGCGCTCAAGTGAAGTCCTGTCTGTTGCTGGCGGGCCTGTACGCTGAGGGTAAAACCTCAGTGACCGAGCCAGCGCCGACCCGCGATCATACTGAGCGCATGCTGACTGGCTTTGGCTACAGCGTTCAGCGCGAGGGCGCCACGGCGTCGCTGACCGGCGGAGGCTCACTGACGGCTGGCGCCATCGACATTCCCGCCGACATTTCTTCAGCAGCCTTCTTTCTGGTGGCTGCCAGCATCGCGCCCGGCTCCGATCTCACTCTGAGGCACGTGGGAATGAATCCCACACGCGTCGGAGTGATCAATATTCTTCAGCAGATGGGCGCCAATATAGAAGTTCTCACCGAGCGGGAAGTCGGTGGCGAACCTGTCGCGGATCTGCGCGTGACCCACAGCCCGCTCAAGGGCATTGATATTCCCGAAGATCAGGTGCCGCTGGCCATTGATGAATTCCCAGTGCTGTTTATCGCAGCCGTGGCCGCCGAGGGCCGCACCGTTCTGCGGGGTGCCGAGGAGCTGCGGGTAAAAGAAAGCGATCGCATTCAGGTGATGGCTGACGGACTACAGGCGCTGGGCGTCACCAGCAAGGTCACCGCTGACGGTATCGAAATTGAAGGCGGGCAGTCATTATCCGGTGGTACTGTGGACAGTCACGGGGATCACCGGATCGCCATGGCTTTTGCGGTTGCTTCACTGCTCGCTAGTGGAGAAATCGTCATCAACGATTGCGCCAATGTGGCCACATCTTTTCCCAACTTCGTGGACCTGGGATGTGGCACCGGTCTGAAGATTAACGTCCAGGAGGCCTGAGTGGCGTCAGCAGTACCAGTCATTACCATTGATGGTCCGGGCGGCGCAGGCAAGGGCACCGTGACTCAGATGCTTGCCCGCCGGTTAGGTTGGCATCTGCTCGACAGTGGCGCGCTCTACCGGCTTACGGCGCTCTCGGCGATGCGCAACAGGGTAGACTTTGCGGACCTGGACGGTCTCACGAAGGCCGCTGCGCAGCTCGACGTTACCTTTATACCAACGCCACCAGGTGAGCCGGCCAGAGTCCTGCTTGCCGGGTTGGATGTCACCGCTGAGATCCGTACTGAAGTCTGTGGCGACAATGCCTCCAAAGTCGCTGTCATCCCCGAAATCCGCGCTGCGCTTTTGCAGAGACAGCGGGATTTCCGGCAGTCACCGGGGCTGGTGGCCGACGGCCGCGATATGGGCACTGTTGTTTTCCCGGACGCTCCTGTGAAAATCTACCTCACCGCAAGTGCCGAAGAACGGGCACGACGCCGTTACCAGCAGTTGCTCGCTACTGGGGCTGATGTTAGTATTGTCGCCCTCGAAAACGAGATACGGGCTAGGGACGAGCGCGATATGAACCGTTCGGCCGCCCCTCTTAGGCCTGCAGATGATGCGCAAGTCATTGATTCTACAGGTTTAAGTATTGAAGAGGTGTTGGAGCGGGTGATGGCTTTAATAGGCCAGGCCTGACCGCACCTTTTTGTCGTTGGAAGCCGTAGCAGCGTCGAATCGACACCAGCCTCTGGCTGCATGCGGACACTATTAACAGACCGTGTTGCTGGTACCACGGAGTTCACTTGCGTTGATCACATAGGACACATAATGAGCGAGAGCTTTGCGGATCTTTTTGAAGAGAGCTTAAAAGAAATTGATATGCAACCGGGTTCCATCGTCCAGGGAACCGTAGTTGATATCGATCACGACTGGGTAACCGTCAATGCTGGCCTGAAGTCAGAGGGTGTAATCCCTGCTTCCCAGTTCCTCAACGACAAAGGCGAGCTGGAAATCCAGATCGGCGACGTTGTTGACGTAGCTCTCGATGCGGTTGAAGACGGTTTCGGTGAAACTCGTCTGTCTCGCGAGAAGGCCAAGCGTGCTGAAGCCTGGAAAGTTCTGGAAAAGAGCTTCGAGGAAGAAGAAGTCGTCAAGGGTATGATCAACGGCAAGGTGAAAGGCGGTTTTACTGTCGATCTGGCCGGTATCCGTGCGTTCCTGCCTGGCTCTCTGGTTGATGTTCGTCCTGTTCGTGATACAGCGCATCTGGAAAACAAAGAGCTTGAGTTCAAAGTCATCAAGCTGGACCAGAAGCGTAACAACGTTGTTGTTTCACGCCGTGCTGTGCTTGAAGCCGAGAACAGTGCTGAGCGCGAAGCTCTGCTGGAAAACCTGACCGAAGGTCTCGAAATCAAGGGTATCGTCAAGAACCTGACCGATTACGGTGCTTTCGTTGATCTCGGCGGTGTTGACGGTCTGCTGCACATTACCGATATGGCCTGGAAGCGTATCAAGCATCCAAGCGAAATCGTGAATGTCGGCGACGAAATCACTGTTAAGGTCCTGAAGTTTGACCGCGAGCGTAACCGCGTATCTCTGGGTCTGAAGCAGCTGGGCGAAGATCCCTGGGTCGACATCAAGGGTCGTTACCCGGAAGGCGCCAAGGTCAACGCACGCGTTACCAATCTGACCGACTACGGCTGCTTCGCTGAGCTGGAAGAAGGTGTCGAAGGTCTGGTACACGTGTCCGAAATGGATTGGACCAACAAGAACATCCACCCGTCCAAGGTTGTACAGGTCGGTGACGAAGTTCAGGTCATGATCCTGGATATCGACGAAGAGCGTCGTCGCATCTCTCTGGGCATCAAGCAGTGCGTATCCAATCCTTGGGAAGATTTCTCTTCCAACTTCAACAAGGGCGATCGTATCAGCGGCAAGATCAAGTCGATCACCGATTTCGGTATCTTCATTGGTCTGGACGGTGGTATCGACGGTCTGGTGCACCTGTCTGACATCAGCTGGAACGAGACTGGAGAAGAAGCCGTCCGTGAGTACAAGAAGGGCGACGAAGTTGAAACCGTCATTCTGTCTGTAGACCCTGAGCGTGAGCGTATTTCTCTGGGTATCAAGCAGCTTGAAAGCGATCCGTTTGCTGAGTTCGTTCAGCTGAATGACAAGGGCTCTATCGTTAAGGGCACTGTCTCTGCGATTGACGCCAAGTCCGCCACTATTGCGCTCAACGATGAAGTTGAAGCGGTTCTGAAGGCTTCTGAAATCAGCCGTGACCGTGTTGAAGACGCTCGTAACGTCCTCAACGAAGGTGACGAAGTTGAAGCCAAGATCATCAGCATTGATCGCAAGAACCGGGTGATCAACCTGTCCGTCAAGTCCAAGGACGTGGAAGATGACAAGCAGGCGCTGCAAAGCGTTCGCGAAAAGGCTGCCGACAACTCTGGTGCTACCACCATCGGTGACCTGATCAAAGAACAGATGCAGCAGCAGAACGCCAATAACGACTGATTTGTTCAGAAGTTAACGGTGTTGCAAAAACGGGCTGTATAACAGCCCGTTTTTTTTGTGTTTTTTTTGCCTTCGTCTACACTAGCCAAAGAAGGCGGGCCAGCCTTCTGGGTGTTTGTGACAGCGCCTGAACAGTCTTCACCTTTCAGGGGTGAATTAGAGGTGAATCAGGGCTGAAACGGTGCGCCCCAGGTTTCCGTGAAGGGATATTAATCATGACGAAGTCCGAACTCGTGGAGTTAATCGCGTCCAAGCAGACACAGCTGTCTGTAAAAGATGTAGAATTGGCCGTGAAAACCATAATTGATCAAATGTCGACATCGCTGGCTGAAGGTCAGAGGATTGAAATCAGGGGCTTCGGGAGCTTTTCGCTTCATCATCGCGCAGCCAGGGTCGGCCGCAATCCCAAAACAGGGGAGGCGGTTGAGCTCCCCGCCAAGCACGTACCCCATTTCAAGCCCGGCAAAGAACTTCGCGAGCAGGTGAACGACAGCATGAAAAAAGGTTTCTGAGCCCAGAGACCTTTTCGCCAGTCGATCAGGGAGCTTTCGATATCATGGGCGGACTGCAAAAAATCCTGCTGTTGCTTGTTGTACTCTTCGTCATTCTGGTTGTTCTTATCTTTTCAATGAACAATCAGGTCTCGGTCGCACTGAATTTCCTCGTGTATGAAACCCAGCCTCGAGGCGTTGCCCTGTGGTTGATACTGTCTTTCGTATGCGGTGCGGTCATCGGAATCTTGCTTACCTCTCTGACCCTGATTCGCCAGGGTATCTCAAAGAAACATCTCGAGCGCCGTCTGGAAAAGGCGGAAAAAGAACTCGAGAAGTCGCGGAATGCTGAACCACAGGTCATCTAATGGATCTGGTTCTCCAGTGGCTGCTGCTGACAGCAGCCGTAGCCGCTGGCTGGGTGCTCGGACGCTTTGGACGGCCCGGTAACCGCCAGAACAAGGCGCTGGTCAGCGAAGAGTCCGTTCGTGAGCGTCTCCAGTTTCTGTTTACCAACTACTCCGATCAGGCGGTCGAAAACTTCGTCGAGTCGCTTGCCGTCAATTCCGAGACCGTTAGCCTTCACCTGTCGATTGGGGCGCACTTCCGACTGAAGGGAGAAACGGATCGCGCCATAGTGATTCATCAGAACCTGCTGGCCAGGCCTGAACTTCCGTCCCGCTTTTCTCCGCAAGTGACCTACGAATTAGCTTTCGATTACCTTACCGCCGGTCTGCTGGATCGTGCAGAAACGCTGTTTCATGAAGTGCTGGGCGATCGCGACTACGGCACTCGAGCCGCCGAACAGCTAATCGATCTCTACCAGCAGGAACGTGAGTGGGCAAAAGCCACCCAGGTGGCGCAAACCTACATCCTCAACCGGGAATCTCCGCAGATTCGCAAGCAGCTTGCCTATCTCACCTGTGAGCAAGCCGATGAGGCATTGGCCGTCGATGACCGCTGGCGAGCCCAGAACCTGGCGCGTGAAGCACTGTCCCACGACAGCCGCTGTGTCCGTGCCACCTTTCAGCAGGGTGCTCTGGAGGAGTTACAGGGCAATCTTCGCGACGCCATCGTCGTTTATTTGCGAGTGTTTGATCAGAACCCGGCATTCGGCCCGGATGCCATTGATTCGGTGATGGCCATCGTTCGCGCCAACGAAGGCGAGGGTGTGGGTAAGCTGCTCAAACAGTTGCGTAAACTGTACGCTGCTCATCCCAGCGCCAGGCTTCTGCTCGCCGTGGTAGAATGCACCGAATCGTCCATCGGCCGCAGCGCGGCGATGGATCTTCTGCGGGAAGAACTCGAAGTACGACCAAGCCTCAAGGGGCTACTGCGGCTGGTTGAACTCGTCGATATCGAAGATGGGCTAATGACCGAAGAGGGCCGGCTGGTCAGTCGCATTGGCCATCTTCTTATCGCCAACCGTCCCGTCTACCGGTGCGTCAACTGCGGGTTTGGCGGCCAGCAGCTTCACTGGCTCTGTCCCAGCTGCAAGCAATGGGAAACCGTCCAGCCGATTCAAGGCATAGCAGCGGAATAGCGCCACCTCACGCGACTGCTCCACCTCTTTCAATCAATACCGTTCAGGATTTGGATTCAGCATGGCAACCACTCTTTCAAACGCATCCGGTCCCGACAAGCCCGTTATCGTGGCTCTGGATTTTCCCAATGAGCAGGCTGCGCTGAGCCTTGTTGATCGACTGAGCCCTCAGGAATGCCGTCTGAAGATCGGCAAAGAGCTTTTTACTCTATGCGGGCCGGAGCTGGTTCGTGAAGTTCAGTCCCGGGGCTTTGAGGTATTTCTGGACCTGAAATTCCACGACATCCCCAACACCACGGCGGCCGCTGTCCGCGCTGCTGCGGAGCTTGGCGTCTGGATGGTTAACGTGCACGCTTCCGGCGGCGAAGCGATGATGAAGGCCTGTCGGGAGGCACTTGAACCCTTCGGAGAAAACCGGCCCAAACTGATCGCGGTCACCGTATTGACCAGTATGGCTGATGGCGATCTGGCGGCTATCGGCGTCGGCGGGAATGCCCAGGACCAAGTGCTTCGCCTTGCCCGGCTCGCCTCGGAGTGCGGTATGGATGGCGTCGTCTGCTCCGCTCGCGAAGCCTCCATGTTAAAAGAAGCACTCGGGGAGGCGTTCATGCTCGTGACGCCGGGTATCCGCCCTGAGAGCGCCGACAAGGGCGATCAGCAGCGGGTGATGACACCGGTGCAAGCGCTGGCCGCAGGCAGTGACTATCTGGTGATTGGCCGACCGATTACCAAAGCAAGCGATCCTTCCACAGCCTTGGCGGAGATCAACCAGACCCTTTCAGCCGATTGAAGACGGCATTTGTGTAGCCATAAAAAAACCGCCTCGGAGGCGGTTTTTTTATTTCAATTAGGTGGCTCCCCGAGCTGGGCTCGAACCAGCGACAAACGGATTAACAGTCCGTTGCTCTACCAACTGAGCTATCGGGGAACAGCATCAGCAATGCGAGGCGCGTATATTACGAGCCGCCCCGCATCAGGTCAAGGACGTTTCAGCCCTTTTTAGCCATTTTCCAGTGCCTTGCCGATACGGGCTACAGCGTTTTCAAGGTTTTCCATGCTGGTGGCGAAACTCAAACGCAAATGCCCGGGGGTTCCGAAAGCCGAACCAGGCACCATAGCGACGCCCGCAGCTTTGAGCATATGTTCCGCAAACTCGGTATCGGTAGAAACGCCAGGAGTGGCTTCGATGGCACCGTCTACGTTGGGAAAGGCATAAAAGGTTCCGTCACCTTCAAGGCACTTGAAGCCGGGTAGGGCATTCAGCGCATTCACGAGATAGTCGTGGCGTTCTTTAAAGGCTTTGACCATTTCAGCAACGCATTCCTGAGGACCATTCAATGCCTCAGTCGCAGCCGCCTGCGAGATAGACGCGGGATTCGAGGTGCTCTGGGACTGAATTTTCTTCATGGCACCAATTACTTTCGCCGGACCGGCAGCGTAGCCAATCCGCCAACCGGTCATTGAGTACGCCTTGGAAACGCCATTGAGCACGAACGTACGCTCGTACAGCTCGGGAGTAGCGTTGAGAATGTTCGCGAACTCATTGCCGGGCCAGAGGATTGGCTCATACATATCGTCAGTGGCAATCATGACGTGCGGGTACTTTTTCAGTACTTCACCCAGCGCCTTGAGTTCATCCAGGGTGTAGGCCATGCCGCTCGGATTGGAGGGGCTGTTGATCACGAACAGACGAGTGCGGTCAGTGATCGCGGACTCCAGCTGTTCCGGGCTGATCTTGAAACGGGTTTCGGCTGAAGATTCCAGGATGACTGGCTTGCCTTCGGCCACCAACACCATATCCGGGTAGGACACCCAGTAAGGAGCAGGAATGATGACTTCGTCGCCGGGATTGATGATGGCCAGCGCGAGGTTGAAAAAGCTCTGTTTGCCACCACTGGATACCAGGATCTGGTTCGGTTCGTATTCCAGCCCGTTATCGCGCTTGTACTTGGCAATGATCGCTTTCTTGAGGGCCGGCGTACCGTCCACGGCAGTGTATTTGGTCTGGCCGTTTTTGATCGCTTCAATGGCCGCCGCCTTGATGTGGTCCGGCGTGTCGAAGTCCGGCTCGCCGGCGCCGAGGCCGATAATGTCCTGACCAGCGGCCTTCAGTTCCGCAGCCTTGTTGGTTACAGCAAGAGTGGGAGAGGGCTTGATACCCTGAACACGATCAGAAAGTTGCGAGTCCAAACTGGCGCTCCTATGCGGTGTTGGGACGAGTGGAGGTAGCCGGTTCGGCCACCGCAGAAATGAGTTTGATGTTACCATGCCGGGTCGTCCAGCATAAGCAGGCTGAGACAGCTCGATGACCAGCCGCCCCCATCAGGGAGTTGTACGCTCCATGCTAAAAGTGGATTCCGCCTATCAACCAGCCGGTGACCAGCCCAAGGCTATCGCCGAACTTGTCGACGGCATCGAAGCCGGCCTGGCCCATCAGACGCTGCTGGGTGTCACCGGCTCGGGAAAGACGTTCACCATCGCCAACGTCATCGAAAAAATCCAGCGGCCAACGCTGATCATGGCCCATAACAAAACCCTGGCCGCCCAGCTTTACGGCGAATTTCGGGAGTTCTTTCCCAACAGTGCCGTTGAGTATTTCGTGTCGTACTACGACTACTATCAGCCTGAGGCCTACGTGCCGGCGTCGGATACGTTTATCGAAAAGGACGCCTCGATCAACGAGCACATTGAGCAGATGCGACTCTCCGCCACCAAGGCGCTGCTCGAGCGTGAAGATGCCATCATTGTCGCAACGGTTTCCTCAATCTACGGTCTGGGTGATCCGCAGTCCTACCTGAAGATGATGCTTCATCTCGACCGTGGTGACCGCATCGACCAGCGTTCCGTGCTGCGGCGTCTCGCTGAGCTTCAGTACACCCGTAATGATATCGACTTCCACCGCGCCAACTATCGTGTTCGCGGCGATGTCATTGATGTGTTTCCGGCGGAATCCGAAAAAGAAGCCGTTCGCATTGAGCTGTTTGATGACGAAGTGGAGAATCTGAGCTTTTTCGACCCGTTGACCGGCGAGGTTCTGCGGCGGGTGCCTAGGGTGACCATTTACCCCAAGAGCCACTACGTGACACCGCGCGAGAAAGTGCTGGATGCCATTGAGAACATCAAGCAGGAATTGGCAGACCGGCTTAAGATTCTCCGCGACGATAACCGTCTGGTAGAAGCCCAGCGGCTGGAAGAGCGTACCCGCTACGATATCGAAATGATGCTGGAGCTGGGGTACTGCAACGGCATCGAGAACTACTCCCGCTACCTCTCGGGCCGACCGGCTGGCGAGCCGCCACCGACCCTTTTTGATTACCTGCCGCGCAACGCCCTGCTGGTCGTGGACGAATCCCACGTGACCATTCCCCAGATCGGCGCCATGTTCAAAGGTGACCGCTCGCGGAAGGAAACGCTGGTGGAATACGGCTTCCGATTGCCGTCTGCGCTGGATAACCGGCCCATGCGCTTTGACGAATGGGAGCGCATCGCCCCGCAAATGATTTTTGTATCGGCGACGCCGGCGGACTATGAAGCCCGCCATGCCGGCCAGGTGGTCGAGCAGGTTGTGCGGCCCACGGGCCTGCTGGATCCGGAAATTGAGGTGCGCCCGGCTACTACCCAGGTGGACGATCTGCTGTCAGAAATCCATGAGCGGGTGGCGGTTCAGGAACGGGTGTTGGTGACGACGCTGACCAAGCGCATGGCCGAGGATCTGACGGACTTCCTGATGGAGCACGATATTCGTGTCCGTTATCTGCATTCAGACATCGATACGGTCGAGCGGGTTGAGATCATCCGCGATCTGCGGCGGGGTAAGTTTGATGTCCTCGTGGGTATTAACCTCCTGCGAGAGGGCCTGGATATGCCGGAAGTCTCGCTGGTGGCGATTCTGGATGCTGACAAGGAAGGCTTCCTGCGTTCCGAGCGCTCTCTCATCCAGACGATTGGACGAGCCGCCCGTAATGTCCGGGGCAAGGCCATCCTTTATGGTGATCGAATCACCGGTTCAATGCAGAAAGCGATTGACGAAACTGCGCGTCGTCGTGAGAAGCAGAATGCCTTTAACGAAGAGCACGGTATTACACCGACGGGCCTGAACAAGAAAATCGCCGACATCATGGAGGGCGCCGCCGGAGGTGGTGGCCGCCGTCGCAAGCCGGAGCGTCCTGGCCAGAAAGCAGCCGAGGAAGCAGAAGAGTATCGGGCAAAAGTGGGCGACCGCTCACCCCAGGAGCTGGTCAAGGACATCAGTCGTCTCGAGGACGAGATGTACAAGGCCGCTTCGGATCTGGACTTTGAGGCGGCAGCCCGAATCAGGGACCAGATTGCCGAACTCAAGGAAGCAGCTTTGCGGACAGGATAGGCCCAGCCGGGATTTTCTAGAGCGCCAGTCTCAGGTCGCGGCTGGCGCCAACGATAACCGCGGCCTGCAGGGGCTGACCGCTACCGTAGCGGGACATCTGCTCGAAAATCCGGCGATCAATCGGCACGTACTGTTTGTCCGCGACGGTTTCGCCGATGTCGGCGTCCACTTCCGGGTCGTGAAGATAGACGAATTGATCGTCGATGGCACAAACCGTCACCCAATGGGGGACGCGACTGCGATTGAGCTGCCAGGTACTGATCAGAATGACCGGAGTACGGCCCTCGTGCAGAGCTTCTTCCATGGCGGCCAGGGTCAGCGGCTCGTGATCGAGTCGAATACCTGTCTGTTCCAATTCCTCCATGAATCCCTCGTGAACAAGAGACATGACCCGCTTCTTGTCTTCGCTACGCACAGTTTCCAGAAACAGGGGACCGGTCTTGCTGATCCAGGCGCTCACTTCGTAACCGCGATTCCAGGCCGCCAGGGCCAGGCCGTGAGGGCCGCAGCCACCGTGTCCGGCCAGCATGTAGATGGTGGTGGCCTCGCGCCAGATTTTCAGCTCAGCCGAGGTGTTCAATTGTTTGTAGTCGGGATCGACGGCGGCCATCGCCATCATCAGCGCCGCCGGCCCACAGGTGAAGTCTGTGGTCTGGCAATAGTAGGGAACTTCAGCGAAGCGGCCTTCGGGCTCATAGAACAGAATGCGACGCTCGAACCGCAACGCATCGCCGTGGTCCTCGTAGTAGTCCCGGAGGGTGCCAAACTGGCGATAACCCAGTTTGCGGTACAGCGAGATTGCGCCGGCGTTATCCTCACGCACTTCCAGTCGCATTATCACTCGCCCGGCATGGGTTGCCTGACGCTCGGCCTCACGGACCAGGGCTTCGCCCATGCCCTTGCCTCGCGCCCGCTGTGAAACCGCAATGGAATAGATTCTCGCCAGTCGGGTAGCGGCATTCATCAACACCAGGACATAGCCCATGATTTCGTCGTCAAGCGTGGCGACGACGAGTCGGTCCCGTGGCATTTCCAGAAACCGTCTGAAGCTTCTGCGGGAAATCCGGTCTTCGGTAAAACTCAGGTTCTCAAGAGCGACCAGAGCGTCCAGGTCGTCCTGGTTGGCCAATCGCAGCTGAACTTCAGACATGGCAGGTATTCCTGATGGAGCATACAGCACGTGATCGGTGATTATGGACCACATCCGCGGGGGGAAACAGCCGCCTTTGCGATCCAGCACCAGACGTGCCCCCAGCATATGTGCCTATCCAGATGGATTGGCGGTTTTCCGAATCCCGGAGTATTGTTCGAGAATCATCAGGTCAGGGAGCAACTGTTCAGTGTCACGTCTTCTTATTGTTATCGATCAGGCCAAGGATTGGGCGCCTTATTACCCTAGTGAAGATGTGCTGACGTTCGATCAGTACCTGCAGATGACGTCGTCATCGAAAGGTGGGCGGGTCAGGGTTCTGAATCTCTGTCAGAGCGCCCGGTATCTGAGCCGGGGCTATTACTGCTCATTGCTTGCCGAGGCACGCGGACATCATGTCGTGCCCTCAGTCATGACGCTGAACGACCTGAGTCGTAAGGATCTGTTCTCGCTTCAATTAGATGAACTGGGACAGGAAGTACTCGACTGGCTGGATTCCCAGGCCTCAGCATTGCAGCCCGGTGAGGACGAGCGCGATGCGACTCACGAGGTCCAGGTGCGGACCTACTTTGGGCAGGTAGAAGCTGAAATCCTCAAGCCCGTAGCCCGGGCGCTGTTTGAACGCTTTCCTTGCCCGGTGCTGGAGATTACCTTCCGTCGGCGCAAGCAGTGGCAGATTGAGTCTCTGAAACCCGCTGCGCCAACCGATCTCACAGAATCGGAAGAAGATGCGTTTGCCCAGGCGCTGGATCGCTTCAGCACGATTGTCTGGCGCAAACCGAGATCACGGCGAAACTACCGCTTCGATCTGGCCATGCTTATCAATCCGAACGAAGAAATGCCACCGAGCGATTCCGAGGCTCTGGAGCGGTTTGAAAAGGCAGGCAAGAAGCTGGGAATCAACGTCGAGCCGATCACCAAGCGTGACTTCATGCGGCTCCCGGAGTTTGATGGCCTGTTTATCCGCGAAACGACCGCGATTGATCATCACACCTATCGATTCGCCCGCAAAGCGGAGGCCGAGGGGTTGGTGGTGATCGATGACCCTGTATCCATCCTTCGCTGCACCAATAAGGTGTTTCTGGCAGACCTGCTGAAGAACAACAAGGTGCCCACACCTAAAACCCTGATTCTCTCGAAGGACGATAAGAACGCCGCCAAGCTGACAGAAGAGCAGCTAGGCTTCCCGGTCGTCATCAAGATTCCGGACGGCGCTTTCTCACGCGGAGTGATCAAAGCGGAGAATGCCGAAGCGCTGAGAAAAGGCCTCAAGAATCTGTTCAAGCAGTCCGCTTTGGTGCTGGCCCAGGAGTTTATGTACACCGACTACGACTGGAGAATCGGCGTCCTGGGTGGAAGAGCCATTTACGCCTGCAAATATTACATGGTGAAAGACCATTGGCAGATCTACCAGCATGGCGAGAACAAAGTCGACAGCGGAAACTTTGATACCCTGCCAACTTACGAAGTACCAAAGAACGTCATCCAGGCCGCTCTCAACGCGACCCGCCTGATTGGCGACGGCCTTTATGGGGTCGATATCAAGCAAGCGGGCAATCGTGTGGCTGTCATTGAGGTCAACGACAATCCCAGCATCGACGGAGGCGTCGAGGATCGATTCCTCGGCGGCGAGCTGTACACCCTGGTGATGCAGGAGTTTCTGTCCAGAATGGAAGCCAAGCGCAAAGCCCAGTAGAAAACTCAGCAGAAAGCTCACTGGCAAGCTTTCCCAGGATTTTGTCTACGCCCCGGCTTCTTTCGGCACTTGCGGTTCGTGCAGCAGTGCCGAAAGGGCCAAAATTTCATTTGTGAAATTTTCAGAAAAAAAACGGCAGTCACCTTCGCGGGCCTCACCTTTATTCCCTATCAAATGCCCAATTGTGGTGCTAAAAAAGTCGCCATGACGGTTTCGTGACCTTTTATGCACAATATTACGAAGGCTTTACCATTAAGATCTGCGCGGAAACATAGGGTTACTTATTAAATCAAAAAATTATAGGTGTCTGAATTAAAAGCTTTTTTTATCTGTTCAAATATTGATCAATTTAACGGGGATGGCCTCCTGCAAGGGATGCCTACCTGTCTCCAAAGATTACTCACAGAGTTATCCACAGATTTCGTTGAAAAGTCCCGGGGAGCGAGTGGGGTCAGGGGTTTAGCGGAGTCTCCGTTCGCTAAGACAAGTGAGGGTCGAGATGAGTAGACCAGATTCTCGATTTTGCAAGAAATTGAAGTCTCATGGTGCACCCCGCGACCAACTGGGTGCAGGCGGATGTCCGGCGGATTGGATATAATCGCCGGCTCGTTTTTTGAGACCGCTGGAGACTGCATGTACGACGTTTTGCGACCGCTGCTGTTCAGACTGTCTGCAGAGAAAGCCCACAACGTCACCCTCAGAGGTTTAGACCTGGCGGCGGCTCTGGGGCTGCATGGCTTGATCCAGAAGCCGCTGCCGCCATGTCCGGTCACTGTGATGGGAATTGAGTTTCCAAACCCGGTGGGTCTGGCCGCCGGCCTCGACAAAAACGCCAACCATCTAAAAGGGCTGGCTGCCATGGGATTTGGCTCGCTGGAGGTGGGAACGGTCACGCCGCTCGCTCAGCCGGGTAATCCCCAGCCGAGGCTATTCCGGGTCGCCGAACACCGGGCGATCATAAACCGTATGGGCTTCAATAATCGGGGCCTGGAATACCTGACCGCTCAAGTAGCGAAATCCGGTTACCAAGGTGTGCTCGGGATCAATGTCGGTAAAAACAAAGACACCGCAGCAGAAGATGCTGAGTCCGATTACCGCAAGGGCATTGCCGCTGTCTATGCTCAGGCTCACTACATCACGGTGAACGTATCGTCTCCGAATACGCCTGGGCTTCGCGATCTTCAGTTTGGTGATTCACTTAAATCGCTTCTGGCGGCAATCAAAGATGAGCAGGGCATCCAGTCCCGGAAAACCGGCCGCTACGTACCGATTGCCGTAAAAATCGCCCCAGACATGAGTGACGATGAAATCACGTTCGTAGCGGCGGCGCTCAAGGAAGCGGGCATTGATGGCGTGATTGCCACTAATACCACCATCTCCCGTGAGGCTATCGTCGGTCATCCACTGGCCGATGAGGCTGGTGGGCTGAGCGGAGCGCCGGTGGCTGGACAGTCGCTCAGAGTGATTCGCGGTTTGCGCGCCGAGCTGGGTGAGAGCATGCCCATCATTGGCGTCGGCGGTATTCTTACCGGTGAAGATGCGATTGCAAAACTCAAGGCCGGGGCGAGCCTGGTCCAGGTCTACTCCGGGCTGATTTATCGCGGGCCTGCACTGGTGCGGGAATGTGTCGAAGCGACCAGCCGCTATCTGGCAGACCGGCAGCGCTGATCGAGGCGGGCAGCGGACGCCTGAAAAGCCCCGCAGCTCTGGGCGGTCAGGCGTCACTAAATGAAAAGGGCCTGCAGTAGCAGGCCCTGTCAGGGATCAAGAATCCCGTTGCGTCATCAAGACAATTTTTCGGGTCGGGTGGACCCGGTTCAACATACCCTTCAGGGTAATCTGGAGTCTTGGAAGCAGATTTTTGTCCTCAATCCTTAGGGACGAAGTGAGGCGTCAGGCCGTTACGTTGGCCAGTTTGTGAATACCAGATACGCCGGTCATACCTTCCCAGTTATCGGTACGACCTTCACGCCAGCCGTTGACCCATTCCTGCCGCATCTCGCCATGGTCAAGAGGGCAGCTGTCTTTGGACTTTCCGGCACGACCGGCAAGATAACCTTTTTTGAAAGCACGTTCGTTCATGTTTCTTTTCTGTCTTTTCATGCTATTCCGCCTTATGAGTTCGAAAAGAACAAGCGTGTGCACACTGACTCCCACACAGCTGGTACTGTGCCCGAGTCAACAGAATTCTGTAGGGAAGCCATCCAGCAACCCTTTCATGACGCGTCACGTTTAAGGTAAGCCCAAAACAGCGCATCTGTACACTAATTATTTCATCTATATTTCGCGTTGCTTATGTTTGTGTGACATATCGCCCGCATAATGTGATTCCCCCTGAAGGCTGGAGCCCGCCGTGTCCCAAAATCTTTACTTTGTGAGCTGTCCGAAGGGCATTGAGTACCTTCTGGCCGATGAACTCGTTGCTCTTGGCCTGGAAATCGATCGCCAGGCCCCCGCCGGAGTCTGGGCCCGGGGATCTCTTGAAGCTGGCTACCGGGCCTGTCTATGGTCACGTCTCGCCAATCGCGTCATTCTGCAGCTGGCGGATTCGTCTGCGGCGACGGCTGATGATCTGTATCACTCCGCCTATGCCATCGACTGGCAGGAACATCTGGCACCGACCGGCACTTTCAAAGTTGTCTTCTCGGGAGAGAATCGGGAAATTCGCAACACCCAGTTCGGCGCTCACAAGGTTAAAGACGCGATTGTTGATCGTCTGCGAACGGCGGAAGGGCTGCGTCCCAGCGTCACATCCAGCCAGCCCGATGTGGCAATCTCGGCTCGACTGCATAGGGACCGAGTATTTCTGGGGGTGGATCTCAGTGGAGATAGTCTGCACAAGCGCGGCTATCGCACGGAAAAGGGCGAGGCGCCGCTACGCGAGAATCTTGCGGCGGCTCTTCTGATTCGTGGTCGGTGGTCATACATTTCAAAGAGCTGCGGAACTTTCCTCGACCCGATGTGCGGTTCAGGCACGCTGCTTATAGAAGCCGCATGGATGGCCACCGACCGGGCCCCGGGGTTGGACCGGAGTTACTGGGGCTTCGAAGGCTGGCAGGGTCACGTACCGGCGTTGTGGAGCCGTCTATGCGATGAGGCCCGGGATCGTAATGCTGAGGCCGAGAAGAGCGTCAGAATCGATCTGCGCGGATTTGACGCCAACCCTAACGTCATTGGTACGGCGGAGCGCAATATCCAGCGCGCGGGCGTGCAAGGTTTCTGTCAGGTCGGCGTGCAGACGCTGACCCGTTTTTCGGCCGACTCGGAGTTTCTCGGATCAGGCGGTCTCATGCTCACCAACCCGCCTTATGGCGAACGATTGAGTGACCGTGCGGGTCTGGGCGATATCTACGGCCAACTGGGACAGCTTGCCCGCCAGCATCTGACCGGTTGGCAGATGGGCATTTTTACCGCAGTGCCCGAGTTCTGTCGCATGCTCGGGCTGCGCAGCCACAAACAATACAAACTCTTCAACGGCCCACTGGCGGCTCAGCTACTGCTTTTTGACATACGGCCCGAAGGCGTTATGACGCCTCACCATCCCGACAGCCCCAAGCCTCTGCACAAGCGGGTTGCCAATCCAGAGCGGGCCCAGATGTTCGCGAACCGGTTGAGAAAAAACCGTAAAGCGATTGGTGGCTGGGCGCGTAAACAGGGTATTGAGTGCTATCGGCTTTACGATGCCGACATGCCGGAGTTCTCCCTGGCCGTCGATCTCTATGGTGATTACGTCCATGTGCAGGAATACACCGCGCCCAAGTCCGTAGACGAAAAGGCCGCAGAAGAGCGCTTGCAGGAAGCGATGGCGGTTTTGCCGGAGGCTCTGGATGTGCCGGAAGACCGGATCGTATTGAAGCAACGGGCCCGTCAGAAGGGGAAGGATCAGTACGAGAAGCAAGCCGCTAGTGGAGAGTATTTCGAGGTTGGTGAAGCCGGTTGCGTGATGCGGGTCAATCTGCGCGATTATCTGGATACGGGATTATTCCTGGATCACCGCCCGGTGCGCCGGCGAATCCAGTCTCTGGCTGGCGGTCGCTCGTTTCTGAATCTGTTCTGTTACACCGGTGCGGCGACCGTTCATGCGGTGGTCGGTGGTGCCCGGGAAAGTCTCAGTCTCGACATGTCCCGGACCTACACCGAGTGGGCGCGAGCCAACATCGCCCGAAATGGCGGCGACGCCCGTCGACACCGGGTAGAGCAGGTGGACTGCCTGAAATGGCTTGATGCCGAGCCGACGCGAGGCGACGAATACGATCTGATTTTTCTCGATCCCCCGACTTTTTCCAACTCCTCGAAAATGAGTCAGGTGCTGGATATCCAGCGCGACCATAGCCACCTGATCGACCGGGCGATGGCCCGGCTCGCGAAAGATGGTCTACTGATATTTTCCAATAACTACAGAGGGTTCAAGATGGATACTGAAGTGGATTCTCGCTATTCCATTCAGGATATCAGCCGCCAGACCCTGGATAAGGACTTCGAGAGAAATCCCAGGATTCACCACTGCTGGGAGATTCGCTGGAAATCCTGAAACCCCGGCTTCCCCCGGGCTCACGCCAATGTCCGCGAATAGTCATCGACAATCCTCACGGCGTCTCTGTATCCGGCGTCGGTCAGATGGGTAATGCCTGCCGGGGTGAACATCAAAGACTGCATGACCACCTTTGGGGTCATCACCTTGCTGGCAAAGGGCGAAATAATGATTTTGCGAGCATTGCCGCGGTCCATGGAGGGAGGGTTCAGGAGCTGATCCGAGAATCCCACCAGCGTGTGCCCAAGGGTAAAACGGACGCCTTTCCGCAGCTGCTCCAGATTCACAGGCCGGGTCCTTCGATAGCGGGGGTAGCCCTGAATCGGCGACAGAGGAATCACCCAGATTTCATCAAGATCGAGGTCCAGCAGTGGTTCGATGGGTACGTTGTTGTAATAACCGCCGTCATAGTAGCGCCGCCCGCCAATGGTGACGGGCGCGCTGCCGATGTGAAGAATTGCCGTGGACGCTTTCAGGAACAGCTCCCGGTCGGCTCTGGAGATGCTTGAATCCTGTGTGCTGACCGTCTTCAGACGTCGGGACGCCATGTCGGTGACCGTGAGATAGATTTCCGAACGCTGGTTATCAAACGGATATTGAGCGCGGTAGTGATCGACGAGCCGATCCAGCGCCGCGTGAAACTGTACCGGATTCTTGAGCTGGAACAGTCTGCGGGGATCGAAGGGTTTGAGGTCGGTTGCCTGAGCGATCCAGTGCTTGTGCAGCTCGACGATCACCTCTGGGATGTTCCATCCGGCCGCATTGATCGAACCGATTGATGTTGCGGAGATCGCTTCGAACTCAATGCCCGCTTCGTGCAGTGCGCGCAGCGCTCCGGCCTGGTAGGCGCCCATGGCACCGCCGCCGCTTAAAACCAGTCCCCGCCTTACCATTGCCGCTCCTGAGCTGAATCACTAATTTTCAAAGAGCGGACATTTTACGGTGTGCAATGCCAACGACAACCGTTTGCGTGCAGTAGCTCTCATGGTGTGATGATATGGCGTGGCGATTAAAGCGCCGTTTCAGCAGAGCGTCTGGCTTGGAGTCTTTCGTGTTCCTGGTTCAGCAGAGCGCGTTTTCGCTCCAGCCCCCATCGATAGCCGCCCAGGCTCCCATCCGCTCTTAACACCCGATGGCAGGGGATCAACAGTCCGATCCGGTTTCTGGCACAGGCTGACGCCACCGCGCGAACCGCCCGGGGCCGATTGATACGAGCGGCTAATTCGCTGTAAGTCAGTATTTCGCCCTCTTCCAGACTCAGCAGGCATTGCCAGACCTTGATCTGAAAAGCGGTGCCGCGCATGTCCAACGGTAAGTCAGGTCGGGGCGCGCCGTCACTGAGGTGCCTGTTCAAGGCGGCCATCCAGTCGTCGAGTTCGCGGGAATCGGCGGCGTCTGAATGCAACAGCTCAGCCTTCGGGAACTCGGCCTGCAATGCCTCGACCAAAGCTACTGCTCCGTCACCGAACTGCACAAAACACACGCCCCGGTCGGTGGCCGCAATCATCAGTGATCCCAGAACAGTCTCCCGGCAGACGTAAGTAATCGACTCCCCAGGAGCACCCTCCCGATACTGTTTCGGAGCCATGCCCAGACCTGAATTCGAGCTTCCGTAGACACGACTGATCGATTCGTAACCGGTGGCATAGATGGCATCCGTCACGCTACTTGCAGTCTTCAAGTGGTGCCTGAACTGGCCCGTCCGAATACCTTCCTGGTAGGCCTTCGGGGAGACCCCAAAAGCCGCTTTGAACCGCCGCTGCAAGTGGGAGGGGGACATCCCGGCGACGCTTGATAGCCTCGCCAGGGGAAGGCGCTCGTCAGAGTGGGCTGAAATGTATTGGGCCACGCAAACCAGCCGGTTCAGCGCGTCGCTATCCTCAGCGCTTTGAAGTTGTTCGTCATTGGCCATGAGGCTTGCCCTCAGATTCGGTTCGATGAGCCAATATAACAGCCTCTTTCGGTTATCGATGCCATCCGTTTCTTGCGCACGGGCGTCGCTCCAATAAAAGGTTTCTGGCGCTACCGTCATCTGGGCGGATTGATCCAGTTGCTGATTCTCCACGGACTATCCCAGTAGAGTGAGTCAACGCTGGCTCGCCTTTTACCAACCAGCCGAGAGAGTCAAGATGGTTGATTTCCTGCCTTATGTGGGCGTGCTGTTGATGTTTGCGATTGGTCTGCTCTGTATTCTTGCGCCCAACAAAGTGGCCGACGCTGTTGGGCTGAACACTCAGGGTGGCATGGGCGTTTCTGAGATTCGCGCAACTTATGGAGGCCTTTTCACCGGGCTCAGCGGGGCCGCGCTGTGGTTTCAGCAGGCCGAGGTGTTCGGTGTGCTTGGCGTGGGCTGGTTGTGCACTGCCGCCGTCCGCACGGTTGCGGTATTTGTCGACAAGGCGGTGGGGCCTGTCTCGGTGGGTGGTATCGTCTTCGAAGTGGCTATGGGGCTCGCGCTGTTGTCGGCGCTGCTTTAGTGCTTCGGGCGAAGGTGGGCGCGACGTGAAAGATCTCCTTTCTGCCGCGCTCACCTTTGCTGTCCTGCGTGTCTCTTTATCTTTTTATCTCTGTATCTCCGCTGTCCTGAGTAGCTCTGCTGATTCGCATGCGGGACCAGAGCCAGTATCAGAACCGGGTCGAAAGCCCCAGGGTGTAAACGAACGGGTCGATTTCCAGCTCGCCCAGATCACTGCCATCCAGCTCAACGTCGGTATTGATGTCGAGCATGCGCACTGACGCATTGAGTGCCACGTATTGATCTACGGGCACATCGACACCCACCACAGCCGCCCAGCCGACCGAGTCCGACAGTTCCAGATCCCCGAGCGAGGACTTCTCCTCAAAGATAAACGTGTAATTGATGCCGGCACCGACATAGAGCGAGAAGGGCAGTCCAGCGCTCGGCAGATCATAGATCAGGCTCAAGGTCGGCGGCAGATGCTTGGTGGAACCGATTTTGCCGGTTCCAACCAGCGAGATGTCATGCCGGAAGGGGGTGGCGGCCAGAAGCTCGACGGAAAGCGAGGGCATGACGTAGTAAGCGAGACTGACGCCAACCTGGGTGTTACGACCGACATCCAGCTCGCCGCCCGCCAGACTGTTCTCGAGATCGCGGCTGTTGGAAACATCCGGGCTCACCATCGTGGCTCCAATCCGCACTATGAAATTATCCGCCGCCTGCGCCAACGCGGCGCCGCTCCCGGCAATCAGACCGGTAGCCGCCAGAATCACGGCAGCTGCTTTTCTACCCAACCCGGATTTGCTCAACATAATCATTCCTCTCAGATGAAACAGGCCCGTTTTTGATGCCTGAGATCATTATGAGGAGGAGATTTCGAGGGCTTTTGATTCAGATCAATTTAGCGGCAGGTTCTCAGTTAATGGGTTGATCGCAGCGGCTCAGAAGGAATGAGCCAGCGCACTGCCTCTGCATTCGTGGCCGAGCAGGGCCTTGAGGTAATCGATGTTGTGGATGCGGATTTCGGTGCGATTGATTTCCAGAACGCCATCGGCGATCAGTCGCTTCAGCATTCGGCTGACCGTTTCGGGGGCCATCCCCAGATGATTGGCAATATCCTTGCGCGGCATCAGCAGCTGAAACTGAGTCGGCGCATAGCCCCGTTGCCGGTAGCGATTTGAGAGTCCAAGGATGAAGCCGGCAATCTTCTGCTCAGCCGTGTAATCACTCATGCTGAATTGGGCGGCGTAGACTTCCTTGCTCATCAGCGAAAACAGCTGCTGCTGGATGGAGGGCAGCTGTGTTGCCAACTCGGTCAGACGCTGAAAGTCCATACTACAGACCACCGAGGAGTGTATCGCCAGCGCCGTCGAGGTGTACTCGCCGGGATAGATGGCGTCCAGTCCGAACAGCTCGCCCGGCAGATGAAATCCGACAATGTGGGCATTGCCCTGAACGTCGATATTGACGGTCTCGACCAGTCCTGACTTCACCGCATAAATGCGCTTGAAAGAATCTCCGGCACGATAGATGGCCTCGCCCGCCTGATAGCTATGGGCGCTGTCGATAATCGCTTCCAGCTTGTGCATATCCTGTTCGCTCAGGCCGACCGGCAGGCAGAGTTTGCCTAGCGAGCACTGACTGCATCGCAGCTGGGAAGAGGTTCGAATAATGGAAGCCAAGAGCGTGCCTGTATTAGTCAGAAAACCTTACTGTAGCCACTGGCCGTGATTCCACGCAATCCTGGCGCATCCGGTGAGTCAGAAGGTCTCAGATATCGGTCAAAGATCATGGCGATGGGCCTGAGGAAAAAACGGCCCTGGCTCGAGACCCGGAAGCCCTGATCACTGATGTGTACCAATCCATCCTCCGACAGCTCCCGAAGTGCCAGGTATTCAGGGCCAAAATAACTCCGCGAATCGATACCGTGGCGATCATCTAATTCGGTCCAGACCACTTCCCCACGACACATGATGCCCTGAATGATGTCCGCCCGGAAAACGTCGTCGGGCTCCAGCGCCAGGCCTCGTCTGACGGGTAACTCGCCGGCACTGATACGCTGGCGATATTCCTTCATGGAGGTGACGTTCTGGGAGTAGCAGCCGTTGACCTGGCTGATGGCACTGACCCCCAAACCGATCAGATCGCAATCACCGTGGGTGGAATAGCCCTGAAAGTTGCGTTGCAGCGTGCCGTTGTCGCGGGCCTGGGCCAGAGGATCACGGGGGCGAGTGAAATGATCCATGCCCAGGTACAGATAACCCTTAGTGCGCAGCGAGGAATGGGCGCTGAGGAAAATGGCCATTTTTTCGGCTGGGCTCGGCAAGGTGCTGGTGTGAATAAGACGCTGCGCGGGAATCCGGTCGGGCAGGTGGGCGTAGTTGTACAGCGCAATGTTGTCGGGACGGATATCGTGAATAACGGCGTCCAGGGTCCGCGCAAAGCTTTCCTGGGTCTGATGCGGCAGGCCGTACATCAGATCAATAGAGATCGAGGGCACGCCGGCGGCACGAACCGCGCAGATAATGTCCTGAATCTCTTCGATGCTCTGTTGTCGGTTCACGGCTTTCTGAACGCGCGGATCAAGGTCCTGAATGCCCAGGCTGATCCGGTTGAAACCGATATCAGCCAATTCCGCCGCGCTATCGGGTGTGACACTGCGAGGGTCGATTTCGATGGCCATCTGCATCTTTGATGGCAGCCCGAAATGAAACGACTGGGCCAGCGCCTCAATCAGTTCCCTGAGACGGTCATTGCTCAGAAAGGTCGGTGTGCCGCCGCCGAGATGGATTTGCTCAACGAACCGGTCGCTGTCGTAGAGCCGGCTCTGCATCGCGATTTCCCGGTATAGAAAGTCGAGGTAGCCCTCGGCTTTGGAAGGATCGTTGGCGATCACTTTGTGGCAGCCGCAGTAGTAGCATAGGGACTTGCAGTAGGGGATATGCAGGTAAAGCGACAATGGTCTCGGTAGCGGGTCCTGATTGCTGGCTAGCGCATGGCGGATATAATCCGTTGCGCTGAATTCGCTACTGAACTGCGGCGCCGTTGGGTAGGAGGTGTAGCGCGGTCCATTCATCTGGTATTTATCAATCAACGGCAACAGCTGCACCGTATCGCTGATATCCAGGCCATGTTCACGCATCGACGGATGCCGGAGAGCTGGATCTGGATGCTGGAGAGAAGGATGCTTGAGAGACGGATGCTGAAGCTTCATTGAATTCAGGCCTGCAGAGCGTGATGACAGGGTCAGCCTATCAGGCCAAGAGAAGCCGCCACTTGATCTGGAGCAATTCAGAGACTCCTTTACATCCCCCTGCGTGTTTCACGGGAGCAGCCGCTATGAAATCCAATATCACGCTGATCGGTATGCCGGGCGCCGGGAAAAGCACGGTGGGCATCCTGTTGGCCAAAGAACTGGGGCTGGGATTTGTTGATACCGATCTGCTGATCCAGACCCGTGAGGGCCAGACCTTGCAGGCACTGGTCGATAGCCGGGGTCATATGGCCCTGAGAACGATTGAAGAGGATGTCATCTGCGGTTTCACAGCCCAGAAAACCGTCATCGCGACAGGGGGAAGCGCGGTTTACAGTGATCGCGCCATGGCGCATCTGAAAAACCTCTCCCATATCGTATTTCTGGAACTTGATTTTGACGCGATCAGGGCGCGTATCCGCAACTTCGACAGCCGCGGCATCGCGATGGCGCCTGGGCAGAGCTTTGAGGAACTGTTCGCCGAGCGGCAGGTGCTCTACCGGCGCTGGGCCGAAATGACCGTGGCCTGCAGCGGCTTTAACCAGGAAGAACTGGCTCAAAAAATCGCTGATCTCTGCGTAAAAAGAGGCATTAACTTCGAGGATAATTGAGCTAAATTCGCCGATTTTGCCGCTATTATCGGAGAAAATCGGCGAAATTTACGACAGGATCAATACTCGATCCGAAAGCCTGCAGAAATTTGATAGGCGTCGATTTCTGTTGCGGTGTCCTTAAACAGACTACCGTACTCGACCATCACAAAGGTGTTATCGAATAACTCGTAGTCCGCCCCGGCAATCCAGCTGACGGAAAAGCCGCTGGCGGGGAAATCACCCTCGAGGTATCGATAGTCGCCATAGGGGTCCGGCTCACCTTCCACGTCCGGATCCGGTGCCACCTGAACCCGTCCGTTACTGTCCGTGAATCCGAACTGTCCATAGACATTGATAGCGCTGCTGATCGGATAGTGGAAACCGATGTACCAGGAGACGAAGAACTCCACATCAACCGCTACACCGTCGATATTGTCCGCATCTTCCCAACGTTGGCCGAACCGGCCCTCGGTGTGGAAATATTCCGACAGATTCGCGCCGAGAATGAACGATGATGCGTACTCATTATCACGCTTGCCGGCGGACCCGATGTTGTGGAATCGGATGACCGTACCCGTTGCGCCGATGTACCAGCGATCTTCACGAGGCTTGTCTACGGTGGACGGATCGAGTGGTTCGAACTCATCCTGCGCGACGGCATCGCCTGCGGTCATGGCAAGAACGGCAATCAGTGGTGCACAGGCCAGGGCAAGACGGACGTTCATTATCAGTAGGGTTCCTGTGGGTTTCCTGAAGAGTTCCTGAAGAATTCCTGGAGTGATCCTGACGGTCAAAACAGCAGCCGGGTATTCTGCCGATGGAGCCGCCGTTAGACGAGGACCCAAGTCACAGTTCCTACGGGGAAACCGCAGTGGACCCGCTTCGGCGAGTCAATCAATCAGGCCCTCATCCCGGGCAAGCAGCAACAGGCCCATCACCACATCCTCCGGGCGCTGCGGCTCAAGGGCCTGGTCGCTCATCAGCAGGCGATGGCGATCCTCAAAGTCCGCGTGGTCCAGCCCGAACAGTTCGGCAGCATTGACCAACTCGAACGGGCAGTCCAGACCCACAGAGTCGAAGATTTTTTCTGCCAGCTCGTCATCCGGATCGAGTCCGTCGGTGTATACCGTCAAGTCAGGCAGGTCCTCGTGGAGCGCCTGGCCTAACTCAATCAGCGGCACGCCTTGCTCCTCCAGGTAGGCCAGATCGACACCCGGCAGGTCGCCGTCTTCATCCAGCCATTCGTCGTCTGGTGCGATGACCACTGTTTTCATCTGGCCATCGGGCAGTGACCAGGCAATGGCGGTGGGGACTGGTCGGCCGTCGGCCTCGGTAAACTCGATATCCATAAAAACCGGCAGTTGGCCTGACATAACGCACCTGGAGACTGTTGTCGAAAAGAGGCTGTTGTTGAATCGGCCACCGCCCGGGCGGTAGCGCTCGATAACACTCAATAGCACTGGCAGTGTATCAGTGTAAGTCGCGGGTTAAACGACCGTCAGTACTGGGGATTATCCCTTCGGGTGTGGCATTATCCACGGAAATCAGAATCTGGTTCAGATTCCGACGTTCCCACATCAGGTTGTAGAGCACTATGCAGCAGGCGAAATTCAATCAGTCGCTTCTGGAGTTTCTCGGCGAAGCGACAACTCCATGGCATGCGGTCGAAGCAATGACTGCGCGTCTGAGAAAAGCAGGATTCAAGGCACTCAAAGAAACGGATGACTGGAAGCTCGAGTCGAATCAGGCCTATTACGTCGTCCGTAATGGCTCAGCGCTAATCGCGTTTCGCACCGGAGCCAGCGCCCTGCCGGACAAGCAGGGTATCCGCATGATCGGCGCTCATACCGACAGTCCGTGTCTGAAAGTAAAGCCCAACCCGGAACTGCGCCGGAAGGACTATCTGCAGCTTGGCGTTGAAGTTTATGGCGGGGTTTTGATGAATCCCTGGTTTGATCGGGATCTGTCTCTGGCGGGCCGGGTAACCTACCGCGACGCCGCTGGTGCCGTTCATGACACCCTGATCGATTTCCGCAAGCCATTGGCTTACATCCCCAGTCTTGCGATCCATCTTGATCGCGAAGCCAACACAGGCCGCACCGTCAACGCCCAGCAGCATCTGCCGCCGGTGCTGCTAGAGGGTGAGGAAGCCAATGACCTTCTGCTATCTCAGTTATTGCTTGAGCAGATCAAGGCTGAGCCGCCGAAAGCCAAACCCGAATCCATACTGGCTTATGAGCTGTGTTTTTATGATACCCAGCCGCCGGCCTTGGTGGGATTGCGCGAGCAGTTTATCGCGTCCGCACGCCTCGACAATCTGCTGAGCTGCTTCATTGGCATGCAGGCGTTGCTGCATTCAGCGCCCGACCAGCCAGCGCTGCTGGTGTGCAACGATCACGAAGAGGTCGGCAGTATGTCCGCCGAAGGCGCTCAAGGGCCGTTTTTACAGGCGGTACTGGATCGCTGGTGTGGTCCGGCCAAAGCCCGGACTCTGGCACGTTCGATGATGATTTCAGCGGATAACGCTCACGGTATTCACCCCAATTACATCGATCGCCACGATGAGAATCATGGCCCGATTCTGAACAAGGGTCCGGTGATCAAGGTGAATCATAACCAGAGATACGCCACCAACAGTCGTTCCGCCGCAGTCTACCGGCATATCAGCGATGAGCTTGGCTTGCCTCACCAGACTTTTGTGGTCCGCAGCGATATGGGATGTGGTAGCACCATCGGCCCGCTGACGGCTGCCGCATTGGGCGTGCTCACCCTGGATATTGGGGTGCCCCAATGGGCCATGCACTCCATTCGTGAGATCGCTGGCAGCAGCGATGGGTTCACGCTATTCAAGGTGCTGACCCGTTTCTACGAAACTGAGGCGCTGCCTGGGTTCTGAACGTCATCAAGTCGCTGGAATCCGCCACTGAAGCCTGAAACCGGGCTTCTTTGGCGGCAGCTTGCCAGAGACAGGCTTCGCCAGAGACAGATCAGAAAATGCTGGAACGCTGGATATGCCACAGACGTTGGCCCTGTAGGACTGCTGCTGAACAGGCTGATTTCTGGATGGCAGGAAAAACGCGAGACGTGCTGAAGGAAACAGGACAGGTTCTGAAGGGAAGAGGAGAAATTGGCTCCCCGAGCTGGGCTCGAACCAGCGACAAACGGATTAACAGTCCGTTGCTCTACCAACTGAGCTATCGGGGAACTCCGTCAGAACGGCGCGCATATTAAGAATTTTCGGAAAGAGGGTCAACCCCTGTTTAGCAGGGAGTCCCTGAGTTGTGATTTTTAGAAGCAATTGAGTCAGGCTTGCATGGAATTAAACACGGATCTTCCCAATCCGCTGCACCCGCAGTCAGGATACGATGGACTCTACCGGCCGCCTCTTTGGTTGCGCGGCGGCCATACCCAGTCGATTCTGCCCACCTTTTTTCGTGATGTGAGCCTGGACCCCAGTGCAGAAGAGCGGCTGCCCACCGGCGATGGCGACGAGCTGTCGCTGGACTGGCACCGCAGGGGAAGGCGCCGGGCGGTGATCATTACCCACGGGCTTGAAGGCCATAAGCGCCGGCATTACATGCTGGGCATGGCCCGGATGGCACTGGCCATGGGGTGGGATGCGGTCACCTGGAATATGCGCTCCTGCGGCGATGAAATGAACAAGCTGGCCCGCTACTACCACAGCGGTTCCACGGATGATCTGCACCGGGTGGTCAGCCATGTGCTCACCCAGGGATATGAAAGCGTTGCCCTGGTTGGCTTCAGCATGGGAGGCAATATCACTCTGTTGTACCTGAGTGAGCAGGGAGAAACCGCCGATCCCCGCCTGGCCGGGGGAGTCGGAATTTCGGTGCCCTGCGACCTCGCTGGCAGCGCTGAGGTGCTCGCCAAGCCAAGCCGTCGCGTTTACATGCGTCGCTTTATTCGTGATCTGGCCAAGAAGATTCGCTACAAGTCAGATCAGTTTCCCCATCTTTTTGATCCCTCGGGCGTTGAGCAGATCCGCACCTTCAAAGAGTTTGATCAGCGCTACACGGCGCCTGTCCACGGGTTCGACAGCGCTGAGGACTATTGGGCGCGGTGTTCGTCTTTGCCACGGCTTAGGGGGATCACCACACCAGCGTTGCTGCTCAATGCCCGCAACGATCCGTTTTTGTCCGATCAGTGTTTTCCAGAGTCACCGGCCACATTGGGGCCAGCGGTTGAGGTCTGCTACCCGGAATGGGGCGGCCATGTTGGCTTCATGGATCGGAACTCGGACGGCTTCTACTGGTCTGAACGCCGGGTAGCCGCGTTTTTGAAGCGCTTTGACTAATGCGCCGACGCCATTGCGTCGTCCCGCGTTAGCATGGGTTTGAGTGCGGGCCAGACATTGCGCAACAGCTGGGGCTGAGCCTCAGTGCTGGGATGGATGCCGTCCTCCTGCATCATTCCGGCCTGGCCGTAAACGTTGGCCAGAAAGAACTCGACGAACGGTAGATCGTGTTCGGTTGCTAGGTCGGAATAAACCGCTGCGAACGCATCGGTGTAGGCTGGGCCGAAATTGGGAGGCATCAGCATACCGACCAGCAGCACCTGGGCGCCGGCCTTCTGTGATTTTTCAATCATGGTCTCGAGATTGCTGTTGAGCACCTGAGGCGGGAAGCCTCGCAGACCATCGTTACCGCCAAGTTCAAGAATCAGGATCTCGGGACTGGTGCGCTCGAGTACGTCGTCAATCCTGCGCAGGCCGCCGTCGCTGGTTTCACCGCCGACGCTGGCATTCACAACGCTCCACCGGCTAAAGCCAGCGCTATCAAGCTTGCGATCAAGCAGCGCTACCCAGCCGTCCTTGACCTCGATGCCGTGGGCAGCACTGAGACTGTCGCCCATCACAACGATGGTGCGGGAGCCGGTTTCCGCCATGGCGACGGGTAGTGAGAGCGCCACGACCAAAAGGATGGCCGCTGATCGTATCAGCCGGGTCATCGTATTCATGCTTGAAGATTCCTGTCTCAATGAAATGGGAATTTACGACTAAAACACAAAACGAAGTCACTCCGACCATGCTTACAGCCCAGAGCCTTGACTATAAAGTTACCGTTGGCGAGCACGAGCTTTCAATTCTCAAAGACATCAATGTTGACATTTCGGCCGGCCAATCGGTCGCTATCGTAGGCCGTTCCGGTTCCGGCAAGACCACGCTGCTGGGTCTGCTGGCGGGTCTTGATACGCCTACCGACGGCATGGTCACGCTGGATGGTGAGCCGATCAGCCGCATGAGCGAGGACGACCGCGCGCGCCTGAGGGCTCAGCGGGTCGGCTTTGTCTTCCAGTCCTTCCAGCTATTGCCGGCGCTGAGTGCGCTGGAAAATGTAATGCTGCCGCTGGAGCTGGCCGGCGCCGAGGCACCTGCCGCTCGGGCCCGTGAACTGCTGGAGCGGGTCGGATTGGGCGAGCGTCTCAATCATACGCCACGACAGCTTTCCGGAGGCGAGCAGCAACGGGTAGCTATTGCCCGGGCATTTTCCTGCGAACCTGCTCTGCTGTTTGCCGATGAGCCAACGGGTAATCTGGATCTTGAGACTGGCGAGTCCGTCACCGAGTTGCTGATGACGCTGAATCGGGAGCAAGGCACCACGCTGGTGATGGTCACTCATGATGAGCGACTGGCTGCGCGCTGTGATCGCCAGCTGCACATTGAGGGCGGGCGCCTGAGCGAGCGGCCAGCCAAAGCTGACAGCGCCGGAGTCGAGACGTCATGAGTGCTCAGAAAACGGCAAAGCGCTCAGTAAAGGCTACCAGTCTATGGTCCGAGCTGCGCCAGCGGGAAGTGCGGGTGTTGCTGGCGGCGCTGGTGATTGCGGTCACCACGGTGGCCACCATTACGCTTTTTTCTTCTCATCTTCAGCGCACGCTGGTGACCTCGGCGAACGCCTTTCTGGCGGCTGACCGGAAGCTCGAATCGGAAAATGGCACGCCCATTGATCCAGCCTGGGTCGGTTATGCCAATGAGCAAGGTCTGGAAACAGCCACCATGGTGGAGTTTTCGACCATGATCGCTACCGAGGACCGCTTTCAGATGGTTGCCGTCAAGGCGGTCAGCCCCGACTATCCCCTAAGAGGTTCGCTGGAGATACAGGATGCCGAGGCGGCCGAGCGACGCGAAGTTGCCAGCGGGCCATCTCCCGGAGAGGCATGGATCAATCCACGATTGCTGAGACTGCTGAACCTGGAGGTGGGCGACACCATCGATGTGGGTCGAAAATCCCTGACCGTCTCGGAAATCCTGATGCGCGAACCCGATGGAGGATTCAGCATTGCCGCCATCGCACCGCGTCTGATGATGAATGAAGTCGACGTGGCAGCGACCGAAGTGCTACAGCCGGGCAGCCGCGTTGAGTATTCGTTGTTGCTGGCCGGGCCGGACGCTGTGCTGGCGAATTATCATGAATGGCTCAAGCCTCAGCTGTCACCGAGCCACGAGTGGGAGAGCGTGCGGGACGGCCGGCGGCTGTCCGAGTCGTTGGAGAAAGCAGAACGCTTCCTGCTGCTCGGAGGAAGCCTGGCCGTGCTGCTGGCGGCAGTCGCTGTGGCGGTGGCGAGTCGTCAATACGCACTGCGCCAGCGGGACCCGGTAGCGCTGCTGAAAACCCTGGGCCTGACCGGGCCTGCGATTTCCCGTCTTTATCTGCGTCGCCTTGCGGCCTGGGCCGTGATTGGCTGCGTGGGCGGACTGCTGCTGGCGTCGCCACTGTATCTGTTGATGGCCCATCTGTTGGCCCGATTCCTTGAAGAACCGGTTGAGCTCTACGTGGACGGCGCGGCACTGCTCCCGGCGGTGGTAACCGGCCTGGTGGCCCTGTTCGCCTTTGCGTATCCGCCCTTGCACCGACTCAGAAAGATTTCGGCGATGAGGGTGCTGCGCAGCCAGCCGGGTGAGGGCACCGGTGTTCCCTGGCAGGATCTGGCGATTGCCACCATCGGTATCTTCGGTCTGGTCTGGTTTTACGCCGGCGAATTCTGGTTGGCGCTGGCATTGTTGCTGGGCTTCGCGGGTCTGATGGCACTGCTCGCCGTGGTGGCTGGGCTGATGTTGCTGACCCTGCGCCGGCTGGGTGGCGGTCGCTCCGCGTGGCGACTCGCACTGGTCGGTCTGTATCGGCACCGACAGGCTTCGCTCGCCCAGATTTCCGTCTTCTCCATGACTCTTATGCTTGCGTCTACGCTCATTCTGGTGCGCACGTCATTGCTGGCGGACTGGCAGGCCCAATTGCCCGAAGATGCTCCCAATTATTTTTTGATCAATGTTGCGCCTGATGACATCACGGAGGTTGATAGCTTCTGGGAAGCCAATGGCGTGGAGCAGACCCTGAGCTACCCCATGGTTCGGGGCCGTCTGACGCAGATCAATGGTGAGGAAGCGGCAGACTTCGTTGACAGTTCAAAGGACGTCAATGCCTTGAGGCGCGAACTGAACCTGACGTATAGCGACGATCTGCCTTCGGATAACCGCATCATTGAAGGCCGCTGGTTCAGTCCCGGCACAGCTGAAGGCGTGTCGGTAGAACAGGAGCTGGCGGGGGAATTGGGTGTTGAAGTGGGGGATGTACTCGGTTTCACGGTAGGTTCTGAAAAGCTCAGCGCCGAGGTCACCAGCATCCGAACGGTCCAGTGGGACAGCATGCAGCCTAATTTCTATATGATTTTTCCGGAACAGAGCGCTATTTCCGGGCTTTCCTCAACCTGGCTGTCGGCCTTTCACCTGCCCCAGGGCAACGACAATGCGCTGTCGGAGTTTACTCGCACCTATCCGACGGTTTCCGTGCTGGAGCTGGACGCTGTGACGGAACGGATCCGCTCGATCATCGGCCAGGTCAGCCAGGCGATTGAGGCGATTCTGGCGTTGATTCTGGCCGCAGCGTTGGTGGTGATGGCGGCGGTGGTCAGTGCGACAGCTCAGGAGAGACAGCGTGAGGGAGCGCTGCTGCGCACGCTTGGGGGCCGTTCTTCGGTCATGATTCGCAGCACCATGCTCGAATTCTTCGTCATTGGCGTCATCAGTGGCGTCGTCGGTTCATTGATGGCCGAGTTGGCCGTCTGGGGTCTGCAGTACCGAATGTTCCAGGGCGAGTTTCTGTGGCATTGGCCGGTCTTGGTGCTGGTCCCAGCAGTCAGTGGCGTTCTGCTGGCGGTATTTGGCCGTATTCAGCTGCGCGAGGTGCTGCAGGTATCGCCGATGCTTCTGCTGCGGCGGCTTGAATAAGCGCCCGATAACTCAGCTTGCCGCTTTCAGGTAGGGTGGTTAAACGGGTAAATGCTTTAACGAAAACAGGCCGGACAGACCGGCCTGTTTTTTTGCACTCAGCGCTGTGGCGCGTCAGGCCCAGGCTTTACGCAGGATGGATTTGATATCTTCCAGCGAGACTTCCTTGGGGTTGTACAGCACTGGGCCGTCATCCAACGCCACTTCAGCAATCCGGTCCAGATCGCTTTCCTTGACCTTGCCGGTCTCTTTCAGGGTGCGTGGCAGCTGGCAACGCTTGTACAGCGCATCACGCAGCCTGCGAATGGCGGCGATGGCGGCTTCTGCACGGCGGTTCTGCGGAGTGGCTGCGTAGGCTTCCGGGCCATCCAGATACAACAGCAGCTCACTCAGGGGCTCGCGGATGTTCTCCAGATTGAATTCCAGCACGTAAGGCAGGTACAGGCTCATGCACAGGCCGTGGGGCAGGTGACAGATCGCGCCGGTCGAATGGCCCAATGCGTGAACCAGGCCGACCATCGAGTTGGAGAAGGCAATCCCGGCCATCGTTGAGGCCTGAGCCATTTCCAGGCGGGCATCCACGTCTTTGGGATTATCCATTACCTTCAGCAGGCTCTGGCTGATCTTCTTGATCGCACCGGTCGCGTAGGCATCACTCAGCGGGTTTTTGCCCAGGCAGGTAAATGCCTCAGTCGCATGAGTCATGGCGTCCATACCGGTCGCCGCGGTCACGTGCGGCGGCAGTGTAAGGGTCATGCGCGGATCGATAATGGCTGCGTCTGGCAGCAGATACGATGAGGTGAACGGCAGCTTGACGGATTTTTCAGTATCCGCAATCACGGCAACCGCAGTCACTTCTGAACCGGTACCTGAAGTGGTCGGTACGACCAGGAACGGTTTCAGTGGATGCTTGATAATACCGGCGCCGGAGTAAGCCGCGAGATCGTCTCCGCCCTCGGACACCAGAATGTTGACCGCTTTAGCGGTATCAATAGGTGAGCCGCCGCCAACGGCGATGATGGAATCGCACTTTTCCTTGCGGTAGACCGCAGCAATGGTGCTCACCACCTTTTTGGAGGAATCGGGCGGTACATCGTCGTAAATGGTGGTGATTTCAAGACCACCTTCCTCACAAGCGCTCAGAACCGGCTCAAGAAGGCCTGCGCCCCGAACGCCCTTATCAGTGATGATCATTGGCCGCTTGGCGCCGAGACCCTCTACCTCAAACGGCAGATGCTCAAGGGCGGCTTTGCCGGCGATTACTTTTACCGGACAGAAAAACTCGTAGTATTTGTTGGCCATCAGGCGTGCTCTCTGTCGAAGAATAGATTAACGGTCTTCAGGTAAATGCGGGCTGCACTGAGCAGCTTCTCGGGCAGTTGCAGATCAGCAGGGTATTCCTTGACCGCGTGGCTGGCGATCACCTTGGGGAGAATAAACGACTCCACTCGGTTGAGAATGCGAACCATGCGAATGGCGTAGCTCACTTCGCCGTCAACCAGGATCCGGTCGTTAGCAAAGGATACGGCGGTCTTTTCCTGGAACGAGAACACCATGAAGGCGTGCTGAATGTGCTTGAACTGGACGGACAGGTCGACCTTGCCTGGAATTGAGCCGCCCAGATAGCGGAAGACGCCGTCGCCTTCATGGCGGACCACCAGCCCGGAACCGTCTGGCATGACTTTCATCTCGAAGGTCAGCCCTTTGGGAAGCTTGCTGACTTCGCGACGGATTTGCTCGTCGGACTTGCTGCTGGCCTCCAGGGCCCGCCCGATAACCTGAAACATCAGCTCTACGTAGGCTTTGCGCGCAGCGTAAACTACCGGCTTAAAACGCTTTGATAACATCGTATCGCTCTCATCAGAACTTCGAGCGGCTATATTTAGAGCAAACACTCTAAAAGTCAAATGTTTCAGATCAGACCGGATGCCGCAGCAAACTGAAAAAAAATTTCGCCCAGAGGACCTGAAGAGAACCTGGGCGAGCCGGTAATTTGGAAAGAATCAGAAGCGGCTTAGTTTTGAGGCGCAGGTGACACGCCCATCTCCTGAAGCTTGCGCCGCGCCTCCTCGGCTACTGCGCCTTCAGACTGGGCGGCCTGACTGTAATTGGCTACCGCTTCCTGCCGGCGACCCTGGCTCTTGGCGATGTCACCCAGCCTGAGAAACGCGATGGAAGTCGGCACGACTGAGTTGGCTTTCGCCAGGTCATCCCGGGCGGGCTCAAGTCGGTTCAGGTCGAACAGGAGCAGCCCGCGCTCCAGGCGGTAAACGAACATATCCGGATATAAATCAACAGCTTTGCTGTAACTCTTAAGCGCATCTTCCTTGCGGCCACTTTTTTCAAGAATTTGCCCTTTCGCTTCGTGGAACATGGCTTCACGAGACTCAATCGACAGTGCTTTGTCCGCGCTGGCCAGAGCGGCGTCGAGATTGCCCGCCTTAAACTGCTCAATGGCTTGCTGATGAGCCTCATAGGCAGGTTTCAGGCGGCGCAGGATTGCTGTCTTCTGTTGGTAGGCCTCTTTACCGATGTATCCGCCGGCGCCGATCTCATCCACTAATTCCTGATTTTTCCTCACCCGGGCCGCTGACGGTGGATGGGTGGCAAACAACCCTTCCATAAACCCGGAAGCGCGGTTCTGGGAGAGTCGAAGGAAGATTTCCTGCAGCGCAACGGCCGCCTGGGGATCGTAGCCCGCTTCCTTCATGTATTCGATGCCGTAATGGTCAGACTCAAGTTCGTTGCTCTGGCTGTACTGGGCCAGAGCGATCTGGCTGCCCAGCCCGGCTCCGCCTATGATCAGACCGGACCACTGATTCTCGCCCAGCGCCATTCCAAGTCCGGCCAGGCCGACATTGAGCAGAAGACCCTGCTGCATCCGCTGGACACTGTGTCTGGCCGCCGCGTGGACGATCTCATGGCCCAGAACGGCGGCCAGCTCGGCTTCGTTATCCATCTCGGTGAGCAGCCCACGGTTGATGGCGATCTTGCCGCCCGGCAAGGCCCAGGCATTGGGTACGCCGCTATTGAGAACAACGAATTCATAGGGCAGGTCAGGACGATCGCTGACACCGGCCAGTTTCTGACCGACACTTTCGACATAGTTGGTCAGCTCATCGGAGAGATAGAACTTGCCGCCCTGGAGCTGTTGGGTCGGGATGTACTGCTGTTCTCCCATGGCCAGCTCTTCGGAAGCTGAAATGAACGACAACTGACGTTCACCCGTCACCGGGTTGACGGAACAGGCCGAGAGCCATGTAAGGATATATACTATGGCAATACTACGAGCGACCGGTAGCAGCATATGACTCTGTCTCCTTGGTAATCAGTAGCTTTAAAACTTGTTCGGGCAGTCCTTTCAGGCATCATAGCCGCTGCCAGACTGAAACGGCAGGTGCTGGCCATTGCGGCTTTGTCAGGCAGCCTGCGCCGGGATGCTGATGATCTAGGGGTGGCTGTGCGTGAGGCCACAGAAGATGCTTGGAGGTTTTCATGAACGATCCTGTTCTGCAGCAGCGGGTAGAGCGGTTTCTCGGAGTATTGAATCAGTGCCAGGCGCTGAAGCTGACCGTCACTGAAGCCACGGCTGACGCCCTCACCATTGAGCTGCCATGGCAGCCAGCGATTGTTGGAAATCCAGCCACCGGTGTCATCCACGGCGGAGCGATTACCACGCTGATGGACACGACCTGCGGTTCAGTGCTGATCTGCGCGCTGCCCGAGTTCGAGGTGTGTCCGACTCTGGATCTGCGTGTGGATTACATGCGACCGGCAATCAAAGGCGAATCGGTATACGCCCGGGCCGAAATCTACCGCACCACCCGCAACGTTATATTCACCCGCTGTGAGGCGTTTCATGCCGATGGAACCACCGTCGCACATTGCGTGGCGAACTTCATGCGCATGGGGGAGCAGTTGAACATGCCTGAAAGTTTCCGCACAACCATTCTGGGAGAGGCTCCATGAGTGATTTTGAACTGCTCCGGCGGGCTCGGGACACTGGCGACGTGCAGTCCATGATCGCGGAAATACCGTACGCCCGATTTATCGGCCTCGAATATGCGCCGGCAGGTGAAACCCACCGGTTCCGTCTTACGCCCTTGAAGCAGAACATCGGCAATCCGTTGTTGCCTGCGATCCACGGCGGAGTCATTGGTGGCTTCATGGAAGTCTCTGCGACCTTGCACTTGATGCTGAGCATGGAAGCCCTGGAAGTGCCTCGCGTCATTGATTTCTCTCTCGATTACCTCAAGCCTGGACGGTTTGAGGAAGTCTGGGCACAGGCGACCATTCAGCGCATGGGCAAGCGCATCGCCAACGTTGCCATTGAAGCCTGGCAATCCGACCCGTCCAGCCCCATCGCGACGGCCCGCGCCCATCTTCTGATGGGATGATGGCCGTCAGCCGCTCCACTTTTTCGGTCAAACTGGAGCGGCGGCGATCTTCTTCAAACAGCCGTGCATGAATGGCTTGAAATCTCCTGACCCGGCCCCATTTTTTCCTGCACCACATGAAACAGGCCGAATTCGGCCATTTTGTTTGCAACGATCCGGCAGGAGAGCCAGTCCATGACCGTAGAAACCCAAAAAGAAACTCTTGGCTTTCAGACTGAAGTGAAGCAGCTGCTTCACCTGATGATTCACTCGCTGTATTCGAACCGCGAAATTTTCCTCCGCGAGCTGGTGTCCAACGCTTCCGATGCTTCGGACAAGCTGCGCTTTGCCGCGTTGAAGGATGACAGCCTCTATGAAGGCAGCCCGGATCTAGCCATCCGTCTGGCCTATGACAGCGAAGCCAACACCGTCACCATCAGCGACAATGGTATTGGCATGAATCGCGATGATGTGATTCGTAACCTCGGCACCATCGCCAAGTCAGGCACTGCCGAATTCCTCGGGCAGCTGACCGGAGAAGAGAAGAAAGACAGCAAGCTGATTGGCCAGTTCGGCGTCGGCTTCTATTCCGCGTTTATCGTCGCGGATCGCGTTGAGGTGCTGACCCGCAAGGCCGGAAGTCCGACAGGTGAGGGCGTTTACTGGGAATCGGCCGGCGACGGCGAATTTTCAATCGCTAACGTCGAGAAAGAAGATCGGGGCACCACAATCATTCTGCATCTCAAAGACGACGCAAAAGAATTTGCGGACGGCTACCGTCTGCGCAGTCTGATCAAAAAGTATTCCGATCATATTTCCTTCCCGGTGGTGATGACCGCCGAGAACCCACCCAGCGATGACTCTGAAAACCAGGATGACGCGGCGCCACAGGATGAAACCATTAACGAAGCCACAGCGCTTTGGACCCTGTCCCGCAGTGAAATCAAAGACGAAGACTACAAGGCCTTCTACAAACACATTGCCCACGACTTTGACGACCCGCTGGCCTGGTCTCACAACCGCGTCGAAGGCAAGCTGGATTACACCAGTCTTCTGTATCTGCCCAAGCGTGCGCCCTTTGATCTGTATCAGCGCGAGGCGCCCCGTGGCCTGAAGCTTTACGTCCAGCGTGTCTTCATCATGGACGATGCCGAGCAGTTTCTGCCGCTGTATCTGCGCTTCACCAAGGGCGTTATCGATTCCAATGATCTGTCGCTGAATGTGTCTCGCGAGATCCTTCAGAACGACAGTACCGTTGAAAGCATCAAGAGCGCGCTGACCAAGCGGGTGCTCGATATGCTCAGCAAGATGGCCAAGAACCAGCCAGAGGACTACAAAACCTTCTGGAAAGAGTTTGGTACGGTCCTCAAGGAGGGTCCGGCTGAGGATTACAGCAATCAGGCGAAAATCGCCAGCCTGCTGCGGTTTGCCTCAACCCATACCGGCGAGCCTGACCAGTCCGTCTCGCTGGACGACTATATCGCCCGCATGAAGGACGGTCAGAAGACGATCTACTTCATCACAGCGGACAGTTTCGCCGCAGCGAAGAGCAGCCCCCACCTGGAGGTCTTCCGCAAGAAAGGCATTGAGGTTCTGATTCTGTCGGATCGCATCGACGAGTGGATGATGAGCTACCTCAGCGAGTACGAGGGCACGAAGCTGCAGGACGTTGCTCGTGGTGAGCTTGACCTCGGTGAGGTCGAGACTGAGGAAGATCGCCAGCATCAGGAAGAAGCCAGCAAAGCTCACAAAGATCTGCTGGATCGCGTCAAAAAGGCGCTGGAAGATCAAGTGAAAGAAGTCCGCGTCACGAACCGTCTGACGGACTCGCCAGCCTGTCTGGTGGTGGGAGACCATGATATGGGCGCACAAATGCGCAAAATCATGGAGGCCGCCGGCCAGAAAGTGCCGGATTCCAAGCCGATTTTCGAGCTGAACGTTGAACACCCGCTCCTGCAGCGCCTGGAGAAGGAGCCCGAGGGCGAGCGCTTCAACGAGCTGGCGGCGGTCATCTTCGATCAGGCCACGCTTGCCAGCGGCGAGCAACTGAAAGACCCAGGGGCCTATGTTTCGCGCCTGAACCGTCTGTTGCTGGAACTGGCGAACTGATCGCCCGTCGTAATCGGCTGCCAGACCGATGCCCAGCATCGACGTCAGTCTGAGCATTTCCCCGGAAGAGTGGATCAAGCTCTACCGGGGAGAGGCACGGGACGTTTTTGCCACCGCCCGGGACGGACGCCGTGTCCGCTTCCCGGCGCGGATTCTCTCTCCGTTTTTTCTGGAAACCGGTATTCACGGGCATTTCCGGATCATTTTCACTGAAGAAGGCCGCTTTGATCGTATTGAACGGCTGTAAAATCTTTGCATCGACCCCTCACACAGGTACTTCTCGCGCTTCGGCTAGGTCCCCAAGTCCGGTAGAATGCCCGGCCTAATATCATTCTTTTGTCTCAGTCAGGCTCCGCCGTGCGAATTCTTTTAGCCCCAATGGAAGGTCTGGTCGATGCACCGATTCGGGAAGTGCTGACCGGCCTCGGTGGCATTGATCAGTGCGTCAGCGAATTCATTCGCGTGACTCATGCACGCTTGCCAGATCGCGTGTTCCACAAATACGCACCAGAACTGCTCAGAGACGGTCGCACTGAGGTCGGTACACCGGTCGCCATCCAGTTGCTTGGCTCAGATTCAGTGCAGATGGCAGAGCATGCGCTCACTGCTTACGGCCTGGGAGCCCGTCACGTCGACCTCAACTTTGGGTGCCCCGCCAAAACCGTCAACCGTCACAAGGGCGGCTGCGTGCTTATGCGCGAGCCCGAGGCCCTTCACAACATTGTGAAAGCGGTAAGAACCGCGCTACCGGCGGATGCCCGGGTAACCGCGAAGACCCGGTTGGGCTACGAAGACCGCTCCATGGGCGTTGCCTGCGCCGTCGCCATTGCTGAAGCTGGCGCAGACGAGCTGGTTGTACACGCCCGTAGCAAAGTCGACGGCTATCGCCCGCCGGCTTACTGGGAAGAAATTGCCCGGATTCGCCATGCCGTGCCGGGACTATCGGTGGTTGCCAACGGCGAAATCTGGACGGTTGACGACTACTGGCGCTGCCGTGAACGGTCCGGTTGTGACGATGTGATGATCGGTCGCGGCTTGGTGTCCAGACCTGATCTGGCTCTTGCCATCAAGGCAAGTCAGCAGGGCTTGCCGCGGCCTGAGGTGGGCTGGGAACAAATCGCGGGACTGGTGCTCCAATATGGCGATCACCTGAGCGGCTTTCTCGAGCAGCGCTTCGTTATGGGGCGGCTGAAACAGTGGCTCAATTATTTGCGGCGCGGTTACACCGAGGCAGAGATTCTCTGGAGTGCGGCCCGGCGCTGTAAGTGTCTGACTGAGTTGGAGAGTTTGCTGGAAGTCTGGAGCCACAGTGGCAACGCTCGGAAAACCAGTACGGTGGCTGAGCCGGTCGGAATGACTGCTTGGTAATCCAGCGCCTCTATGCTTGGTCGTCGAGTCAGCGGATGATAGTGACGCCATCAGATTTTTGAGACCGTCATCACAGAGTCACGCAATCGTGCACAATGTTTGTTCGGTGTCTGAAGGGGGCTGTTCGGTGTCTGAAGGGTAGACCCTATGGTTCGCGGTCGATATGCTTGCGCCCCGCCGCACCATCGTGAAGCACGCCTAAACACTGGTGCTTGGATGTGGTGCTTTGTTAGAGCGCCGGTAGCGGTGTTGTGGCGGCTGGTATGGCGATGGTGTGACGACTGATGGCACAGCGAGACCTGCCGAAGGCTGGTTCGAAATCATCATGCGACCACTTAAGAACAGGCCTCATAATTGCTAGGTATATTGGGTCCCGTTAGGTCTAGGGAAGATTAGTCGTCTCTGTCATGGATGTTTGACAGAAGTTTAAAAAGGGATGGATAGGTGATGTTGCGTTCGCTCCGCTTTTCGTTGTTTTGGCTGATTGCTTTGATGGTCTCCGCCACGGCTTATGCCCAGGAGTCCTACCAGTTAGGGCCAGGCGACCGTATCCAGATCAAGGTCTACGGACAGGCTGATCTAACCACTGAAGCCGAAGTCGCGCCTGATGGCACGGTCGATATGCCGCTGCTCGGCCCCGTCCTGGTTGAAGGCCTTCCCGCCCGTGAAGCCGCTGAGCGAATTGCCCGAGGTTTGCAGGTTGGCGGCTATCTCAAACGCGCTCACGTTAACGTACTGATTACGGATTACCTGAGTAAGGAAATCTCCGTTCTCGGGCAGGTTAACAAGCCGGGCCAGATAGCGCTTACCCGACCCACATCCGTAACCGAAGCCATCGCCATTGCCGGCGGCATTAACACTCGCGGCAGCGAACGGATCTTCCTGACACGCAAGAGTAAGGACGGCTCAATAAGGAAAGAGGTTTTCCAGCTGCGCGATCTGATGGGCGCAGAGGCCGGTGGTCGCCTCAATGCCATGGTCCAGAATGGCGATACGCTTTACGTGCCGCTGGCAGAAAAATTCTATGTTCACGGCCAGGTGCGCAGCCCTGGAACCTATGAACTGGACCGCTCGCTCAACGTTATGCAGGCGCTTTCTGTGGGCGGTGGCCTTGGCCCCAAAGCAAATAGCGACGGCCTGATCATCTATCGCAAGCGGGCCGATGGTTCGGTCCAGAAAATAGACGCCAAGCTTTTTGATCCTATTCTTGATGGAGACGTGCTCTTTATCAAAGAGAGCTTCTTCTAGGTCGGGTCATTAATGCCTGCAACCGATGACGATAGTCAGGCGTTAGTAATGCGGGTGCCAGGAACGCAGATGTTAGAAATGCAGGCGTCCGAAACAGTGGAATTTGAGTGTTCCTCTTCTCTGCAAGGACAGAGGGACTTGGCAGGGAAGCATGCAGGATTTCGGTCTATGGCCCTGAGTGATTTACGGAGAAGGTGGTCTAATGGGGTTTGATACTTTTTTTCGGGTGTTAATGGCTCGATGGAAGATGATTGCGGCCTGCTTTCTCGGTGCCGTTTTCCTGGCAGCCATCTTTACGATGTTTCTCCCGACGACCTATTCAGCATCCACTGAACTGGTCGTTGAGGAAAAATCGAAAGATCTCATGAGTGGCCAGTCGATTTCCGCAGGCAAGGGCTATCTGAAAACCCAGGTCGATGTCATCAAAAGTCGTAACGTGGCGGGTAAAGTCTGGGCTGAACTGGATGAATCCGCTCGAGAGCAGGTTCTTGACGTTGCTGGTTATGAGCCGGAAAGCGGCAAAGCGCCCGAAAAAGTCGCTGCCAGCTATCTGCTATCGAACATCGAAGTCGTCACAGGGTCCGGAAGCAGCATCGTGAAAATCGCCGTGGAAAGCGAAAACCCTGTGGCCGCCGCCGCCCTGGCTAACGCTACCGCAGAAGCCTACATGAAAACGAGCCTGGAGTTGCGCACCGAACCTGCCCGTCGCTTCAGTCAGTGGTATGACTCTCAGTTACAGCAGCTGCGGAACAAGCTGGCCAGCGCGCGCAGCAGTCTCTCGGAATTCCAGAAAGACAAGGGCATCGTCGCCGTTGATGAGCGGCTGGACGTTGAAAACGAGCGCCTGAGGGAACTGACATCGATGCTGGTGGCCGCTCAGGGCAGGAGCCTTGAAGACAGAACACTCCAGAGCAAAACCCAGGATGCGAACTGGCGGAACGACAGCAGTGACGTCCGCAATAACGCGGTCCTGAATAATCTGCGGTCCCAGTTGTCCAGCGCCGAGGCCCGACTCCGGGAACTCTCGGTCAGCCTGGGTCGCCAACACCCCAGATTTATTGAAACTCAAGCGGAAATATCAGCGCTGCGTAGCCGCATCGCCACTGAATCCTCGGCAGTGGGCCGCTCAATCAGTAACACCGCTGAGCTGTCCCAAACTCGTCAGGACGAATTGGCCCGCGCGGTCGCGGATCAGAAGGCACGAGTGCTTGAGCTGACAGGGCAGCGCGATGAAATGGCGCAGCTACAGCAGGAAGTTGAACTGGCTCAGACCGCCTACAATCAGGCGGCTAACCGTGCTTCGGAAAGCCAGATGGAGAGTCAACTGGCGGAAACCAATATTTCGGTACTTAACCCGGCCGGTATTCCCGGTCGCCCCACGGGTCCCAAAGTCAAGCTTAATCTGGTGATAGGCGCGGCGCTTGGTTTCCTGCTGGGTATTGGTATTGCATTGATCCTGGAGGTGACTAACCGCAGGGTTCGCAGTGTTTCCGACATAGAAAATTTGCTGGGACTGCCGGTCCTGGCGTATTTGCCATCGGCACGGCACTGATGATGTGGCTGGAGAATTTCTGATGACTGATTACGCCCCCCCGGCAGTAGCAGACGAACTGCCGACGCACACGACCGAAAGCGCACTGGCGAGAAGTGGCCAGATCGGCCGTTTGCTGTACGAAGGCGGCAAGCTCTCGGCGGCGGAAGTCGACAAGGTTGTTGAGCTGCAGAGAAAGAACGGCATGCGTTTTGGCGAGGCAGCTGTAAAGCTCCGCTATGTCACTGCGGAGGACGTTCGGATGGCTCTTGCCCATCAGTTTTCCTACCCCGTTGTACCGGTCGCTAATACCAAGCTGGATCGCTCACTGGTTGCCGCACTCAGACCGCATTCGCCAAGAGTCGAAGCGCTGAGAGGGCTGCGTAGCGAGTTGATGCTTCGATACTTTGACGACCCTGCGCACCGAGTACTGCCGACCATTTGCGTGGACGATGGCGATGGTGCCGGCAAGCTGCTGGCGAATCTGGCGATTGTGTTTTCACAGCTAGGCGCTCGCACGCTCATGATTGATGCGAACCTGCGCAAGCCAATGCTGCACGATCTGTTCAATTTGCGTAATGGTGATGGGCTTTCCGATATTTTGGCCTCCCGCGGCACTGTTGCGCCCCATAGCTGTTCGCCTTTTGAATCGCTCTGGCTGCTGAATGCCGGCACCCCGGCGCCGAACCCTCAGGAACTGCTGGCCAAAAAGCGCTACCGCAACCTCTGCTCGAAGCTGGCTGAACAGTTTGACGTAATTCTCGTCAACACGCCGCCGCTCTCGGAAAGCCAGGATGCCCAATTGCTTGCCAATCGGGCCGGCGCTGCCTTGTGGATCGTTCGTGAACACTCCACTCCGCTGAAGACTCTTGATCAATACAGCCGTCGGCTTCAGGAAGTTGGCGTTAACCTGTTGGGCGCTGCGGTTTCCCAGTAAGCCGGGAGCCCGGTTCAATTCCGACATTCCGGGAGAACGGTTTTGCGCGACAGGCCTTACTCAGACAAGTCTCAGAACCGATGGGTTCTGATTGCGGTAGGCGGCGCCACGTTCTACCAGGCCATCCTCTGCGCCATGAATACTTTCGGCTTCCCCGTGTCCGTTGCGCTGCTGATGCTTGGGGAAGTTCTGATCATTGCCAGCTGTATCCCCTTACTGTTACCCCGGCTCCTGCCAGGCGTTGTCATTCTTGCCTCGTTGCTGGGCGCCATGTTCTGCGCCCAGGCGCTGCTGAAAGGCGGCCTCGATATCAAATCATTCCGTGATGTACTGATTCCGATCGTTTTTTACTGGGCCGGCCGCAACGTTGGCAGCACCCAGGCGGCTGACCGGCTACTGAAGATTCTCGTGGTCGTCATTCTGATCATCGGTTTTATCGAACTTTGGGCCACAGATTTCTTCACCCAGATTTTTGATGTGTTCGGTTTCTATCTGGACACCGGGCGGGTCCAGGAAGTGACCTCTTACGAGCGCGAATCGAAACTGCAGTTGAACGGCATCCGACCTGACGGCATAGGGCGAACGCTGCTGCCGCAACTGCTCTCCAACCATCGCGTCTCTTCGGTCTTTCTCGAACCTGTGTCGCTGGGCAACTTCGCGACCGTCGTGGTTGCCTGGGCCCTTGCCAAAGGCAAAGAGCAGTGGCGCACTCAGGCCTTTTTCCTGGTTACCGCAGTCGTGCTGATTGTGCTGACCGACTCCCGCTTTGCTCTGCTGTGCGTGACGATCCTCATTGCAGCACGCCTGATGCTTAACGGCGGCTGGGCCACCTATCTGGTTTCCCTGATTCCCCTGATCATCCTCGCGGGTCTTGTGCTCATGGGCATCTATGGCGACGAGTACAACGGCGATGACTATGCCGGTCGCTTTGCCCGCAGTGGCAGGACCTTGCTTGAAATGAGCGGATACGCCGTTCTGGGCGTTGATCACACCGGCTCCTACCATGACTACGGGTATTCCTACGTCCTGGCGAATTTCGGGCTTATTTCAGTCATGGCGCTGTGGATCGTGTTCTGGCTCCTGCCAATGAAAGATGAAGAGGGCATGCGATTCCGGGCCTCTATCGGCATCTATGTCACGCTGATCCTCTGTATCAGCGGTAACTCTGTATTCGCCATGAAGACAGCCGGAGTTGTCTGGTTTCTGATCGGGATCATGGCCAAAGATCCGGCCAGACCCCTTGTATCGAAAGCTCAACCGGAAGCCGCAATCCGCGGTGTCGGCCGTCGTTTTACGCAGGGAAGTGGAGCCGTACATTCATGAGACAAGTGACGCAGGTATGAGCAAGGTGGCTCACCCATGAAAAAAGTGACCCACGTGGTGCGCCAGTATTTACCTTCGGTTGGCGGCATGGAAGAAGTGGTCCGTAACATCGCGGCGGAGCAGTTGAAAGAGACCGGTGAAACGCCTCACATCATTACGCTCAATCGATTGTTTACCGACCCTAGCCAACAGCTCCCCAGCGAAGAAATGATTGACGGCTGTCGCGTCACGCGACTGCCATACAGTGGCAGCAGTCGATACCCGCTCTGTCCGCAGGTGCTGGCGCTGGCCAAGGACGCCGAGGTGCTGCATGTTCATGGCGTTGATTTTTTCTATGACTTTCTGGCATTAACGCGGCCAATCCACCGCAAGCCTCTGATCCTCTCAACGCATGGCGGATTTTTTCATACAGACTATGCGGGCAAGCTGAAAAAGCTCTGGTTTAACACGCTCACACGTTTCTCTGCGTTCGCTTACAATCGTGTTGTAGCGACCAGTGAAAACGATGGTGTACTGTTTCGACAGGTGGTGTCTTCGGAGCGTCTTGAAGTCATTGAGAACGGCGTCGACACGATCAAGTACTCCGATTGCGCCAGTCTCACCAAAACAAGAACGCTGATCTATTTCGGTCGCTGGTCTTCTAATAAGGGTCTGCTGCAGACGCTTGATCTTCTGAAGGCACTGCGAGAGCAGGGCGATCCGTGGCAACTCATCATCGCGGGCCGGGAATACGACTACACAGCGGCGAGTCTTGGTCGTGCCATTGATGAGCGCGGTTTGAATGATGCCGTTCAGGTCGTGTCCAGTCCCAGCAATGAGACGCTGCGGACCCTGATCAGCCAGGCGACCTATTTTGTCTGCCTCTCCCGGCATGAAGGCTTCGGGCTTGCGGCCATCGAAGCCCTCAGCGCAGGGCTTGTCCCTGTACTTAGCCGTATCCCGCCGTTTGAGAGGCTCGTGGAGCTTGGAAGTGAAGGGACGCTGATCGATCCGTCGGACCCGGCCAGGGGTGCCAGGGCGGTTATTGAGTTGAATGAGTGCGACGACAGCGCTGCCAAAGCACGTCGGACCTCTGCCATGGCCTTTGCCAGGAACTATGGCTGGTCTGGGGTGGCGGCGCAGTACTTTAATCTTTACAGAGCAATCGGCGGGTAATCATACCGCTTCAAGCGAGAGGCAGGCCTTCAGAGCAGCGGCTCTGGGTCCATGCTGATACTGCCGATCCAGCTGAATCGTAGGAGACCGTTCATGTTGTCCCTGAAAAAACCGTCTTTCAAAACCCCGATCGCGGCCGGAGTGCTGGCCGCTGCAATGGGCCTGGTATCACTTGAGGGTGCTGCGACCTGCCTCGGCAACGAGCAGTTGAAGGGCGTTAACCTTGCCGGCGCCGAATTCAATGGCCGGAAGATGCCCGGCCGGATCTTCTATGACTACACCTACCCGAAGGCTTCGGATTTCGAGTACTTCGCTGATAAGGGCGCCAATGCGATCCGGTTACCGGTACGCTGGGGACGCCTGCAGCGCGAACTCTATTCAGCGCTGGATACCACAGAGGTGGAGCAGGTCAAAAAGGCAGTAGCGGCCGCGAAATCGAATGGCATGTGTCTGATTCTGGATATTCACGACTACGCCAAATACGGTGGCGAAATACTGGGCACCACCGCTGTACCCGTCAGCGCGTATCTGGATTTCCTGAATCGTCTGGGCAGCGAGCTGGGCGACCCGAATGACGTAGCTCTGGGTCTCATGAATGAGCCGTTCAAAATAACGATCAGTGAGTGGGGTGCTATCGCCAAACAGGCCGTGGCCGACTACCGCGAAAAGGGACACAAGCACCTGCTGACCGTATCCGGAGGCCGCTGGAGCGGCGTCCACGAATGGTTCAAGTCCATTAATGGCAGCTCCAATGCGGAAACCTTCGCAGACCTCAAGGACCCGCTGGACCGCACCGTGCTGGAAGTTCATCAGTACGCCGACGAATACTACTCGGGCACCAAGTTCGAGTCCTGTCATGAGCCGGATAAGTTCAACAACATGTTCGCGCGCATCACCGAGTGGGCGGCGACCAACGATCAGCGCCTGTTTATGGGTGAGTTTGGAACACCGGCCTCAGAAGGCTGCATGGCCTCGCTGGACCGCATGCTGAGCCTGATGACTGACAAACCGGAATGGTTTGGTTGGACCTATTGGGCGGCTGGCTCCTGGTGGGGCGACTATCCCTTGTCGGTGCATCCGAGAAACGGCGTTGATGCGCCGCAAATGGCAGTCATCGAACCTTACTTCGGTGCCGATCTGTGCCCGGACAGCGAAGCGCGGACACAGTGCCCCATGCCCCCCGAGGACGTGCGATTTACGGAATGATTGTCAGAGAACCTCACTGGCTGTCGTTCAGAAACATTCCTAATCGTTGTTAAGCAGTACTGAGAGTCGAGCGCTATGGAAAGCCAAAAGGCAGCTGTACAGGACCCCCAACCGGCCGAATCGAAGACTTCCCCCGGGAAGTCTGCGCTGGCGGCTTCAGAGCCCGGAAACTTTCTGGTTCTGACCGCCCATGATTACCGGTCGCCACGTAAAGCCAATATCCATTTCATCAGTGAGCAGCTGAGTGAGCGCGGCAAGGTCCGCTTCTTCTCGCTCAGGTTCAGCCGTCTATCCAAGCGCACCCAGGATCCTCGGTTGAGCCTCACTGACAAGGCAAATCGTGTGGAGACGTTCAAGGGCGTCGACTGCTACCTCTGGAAAACCCAGTGGCATCCGATCAATACCCGCCGTCCCTGGTTGAGACCCGCAGAGGATTTACTGTTCAAATTGTATGTCGCGATGGCCGGGGAGCCACTGACAACCTGGATCAAAGAAGCCGACGTTGTCCTGTTTGAGAGCGGCATTGCGCCGATCTTTTTCGACCGGGTGAAGAAGCTCAATCCCGCCGCCCGGACGATTTATATCGCTTCCGATGATCTGGACACCATCAATGTCGCCGATTACGTGAAGCGGGTCTTTGATCGAGTCGCCTCAGACATGGACGTGATCCGATTACCGTCCAAATCACTGGCGAAGGACATCAAGAGCCGCGATAACCTATTCTTTATTCCCCACGGTATTAACCACAAGCTCCACGACCAAAAAGACGAATCACCCTACGGCGAGGGGATTCACGCCGTTTCTGTGGGGTCGATGCTATTTGACCCGGACTTCTTTGTCTTTGCCTCTCATCATTTCCCGCAGGTGCACTTCCACATCATCGGCTGTGGTCAGCCGCCCCACGAGGGTTACGGCAAGAACGTGACGGTCTACGGCGAGATGCCTCATGACAAAACCATCCGCTATCTGAAGCACGCCAATTTCGGGATCGCGCCTTACAAGTCCCAGGCCGTGCCGGATTATCTGGCGGACACGTCAATGAAGCTGATTCAGTATGATTTTCTGAAGCTACCAGCCGTTTGCCCGCAGGCCGTCGTCGGGGAATATACCAGTCGTCACGGATACACACCGGGTGACAATGATTCCATTGCAGCGGCGATTAACAAGGCGCTGAACGCCCCTCACGAATCGTCGCGGGTCCACTTTGACTGGGACGCCGTGACTGACCGTACTCTTCATCCGGAGCGGTTCAGCGACACCTCCATGATCGGGGGCAAACCGTGACAACAGCGCAGACTCAGATGGCTATGCCTACGCTCGATATTGCCGGTGTTCCGGTTCTTGCGATCACCGGAGAAACCCTGATCCGGGAAGTCAATCAGCGGATGGAGCAGGGGGATAAGACCTTTCTGTTCTTCGCGAACAGCAATCTGCTGATGAAAGCCGACGACATGGCCAGACGACTGGCCGATCCCGATGTGCTGCTGGTCAATGATGGTATTGCGATGGATCTGGCGGCCCGACTGACGCACCACAGAGCTTTCCCAGAGAACCTCAACGGAACGGATTTTGTACCGGCACTGCTCGAAGACAATGCGAAAGCCAGCGAGCAGTGGAAAGTGTTCCTGTTCGGCGGCAAACCGGGCATTGCGGCGTTGGCCGGTGCAGAGTTGGCTCGGCGCGGCGTTCAGGTTGTCGGTAGCGCCGATGGTTACGGCTCCCACGGCGGACCGCTCGTTGAGCAGATCAACGCCTCCGGGGCCGATGTGGTGCTGATTGCGCTCGGTAACCCCCTGCAGGAGCGCTGGGCCTTTGAACACAGCGGTGAAATCAACGCCAGACTACTGGTGGGCGTGGGGGCACTGCTGGACTTTCTGGCCGGAGACAAGCCGCGAGCGCCATCCTGGATTCGGTCGGTGCGGCTCGAGTGGGCCTATCGTCTCAGCCTCGAACCCACTCGCCTGATGCGTCGGTACACCATCGATATGGCGAAGTTTCTCATCAAATGTGCCCGTAGCCGTTCCAGCACGGTTTCACGCTAGCTGGCCGTCCATCGCGGGCCGAGGAAGTATGAGTCTCAAGAAAAATCTGGGTCGTAGCACCATCTGGATGAGCATCAGCGCATCCGGAACCAGTATCGTCAGTTTCTTCATTTTCATCATTATCTCGCGGTTGCTCGATCCCGAGCAGATCGGGCTCGTGGCGTTTGCCCTGATCTTCATCGAGTTCGGCAAGCTGGTCGCCCACGCCGGCATGTCCCGAGCGATTGTCCAGTATCCCGTCTGGGATGATGCGTTTGCCGCGACCGCCTTCTACCTCAATATTGGCGTCGGTCTGGCCCTTTGCCTGCTCTTTGTGTTGGTCGGCGGGCCGCTCACATCGGCCTATTACGATCCTTTGGCGGCTGACGTATTGCAGGTGCTGACAGCGATTTTCCTCATGGAAGCCATCAAAACCGTATCCGAAGGAAAATTGCAGAGAGAATTTTCATTCAAGGCGATTGCCATTCGTACCGTGGTCGGCAGCCTGGTTTCCGGGGTGGTGGGTGTCTGGCTGGCGTACAACGATTTTGGTGTCTGGGCGCTGGTATGGCAGCAGCTGATTAACCAGTTCCTGCAAATGATCATCACCGTGCATTACGCCCACTGGCTCCCGAAACTGACCTTTTCCAGAGAGTACAGCCGCCATCTGATCCGCTTTAGTGCGCCAATCCTCGGGGCCCAGTGCCTGGGAAATCTCAGCTCGAAAATCTATGAATTTTTTGTGGGGGTCTTTCTGGGGCCGGCAGCGCTGGGCTTTATGAAAGTCGCAGGAAGGGCTGTCTATATTCTTCAGGACATTGTGCTGCAGCCGTTCGATAAGACGCTGCTGTCAGCGCTTTCGCGGCTGGAGAGTCCGGCGGCTCAGGCGTCAGCTACTTTGCGGGTGATTCGAATTTCAGCGTTTCTGACTTTCCCCGCATTTTTTGGACTGGCGGCGGTCGCTCCGGACTTCATTCTGCTGGCATTCGGGGAAAAGTGGGAAACCGCAGGCATTCTGATGACAGCCATCTCGCTGGGTATTCCACCCATGGTAGTGAACACTCAACTGCGCAGTATCATGCTGGCGGGTAGTTACGTTACGACGCTGCTGCGAATCGTGATGGTGATGGTTGTTGTCAACGCCGCGCTTGGCTACATCACCGTGTCGTTTGGTCTGCTGATGGCGGCCATCGGCTTTTCTCTCAGGAACTATGTCGCTCTGGCGCTTTACCTTGTGAAGTTCCGTAAGCGCTATGGTGTAAGCCCGACGACAGTCCTCAAGAGCCTTATCCCTACGACAATCGCCTGCACAGCCATGACCCTTGCCGCCGCCGGGGCTGGTTACCTCCTGCCTGAAAGCACGGTCCTGCTTGTCAAAATCCTAGTCATGGTGAGTGTGGGTGTGATGACCTACCTGGCCATCATGCTGACGGTCTTCAGGCGTGAGTCACTCAACGCCATCGAGGAAATGCGGGACATTCTGCCGAAGAAATTGGCACCCGTGCTCGCTGTCCTGGAGAGGCTCTCAGGACAGCGGCATTGAAGCGCGGGACTGAATCCCCGCCGTAGATCAGAGATTCATCCGTAAAAACCGCAGAATCAGTAAAGTACTTTGAGTCCGACCGTGGCTTCCAGTGCAGAGTAATCGCGATCTTCCAGTGGCGACCGCCGCTTCAGCCAGCGGGTATTACCGTTGACTTCCAGATACTCAGAGAACTGATAGGTCACCTCGACCGGTGTGAGCACAAGGAAGTATTCGGTGCGCTCAACCCGGGTGGTGGCCTCAGAATAGTCCGAGACACCAGCGGACCCGCCGGTCATCACATTGATACGCTCCTTCGGTTTCCAATCGAAGCGCCCGGAAACACGATGGGTCAGATCCGGATTCGAGGATTCTTCACCGACAGGTGGCTGCAGTAGCGAGTAGCTTATGGTGGTCGATGTTTTTCCAGTGAGATCAATCGTCGCTTCTATTCCGGTCTCAAGACCGCTGCCATCGTTGGTACCGCCATCCCGGTTGAAGTAGGAAACAAACCCTTCTACGGACGTATTGCCGCCGACTCTCAGGCTCGCCTCAAGGGTTGCGCGCTGATAGTCAAAGTTCAGATTGCGTTCTTCGGTGCTGCCGGGCAGTGCACCGTTCTGGTTGTAGTAGTCCCGCTCACCGGTGAGCAGGTAGAAGTCGACTTTCGAGCCTTTATCTGTGACGTAGCCAATGCCGCCCCCGGCTTCCTGCTCTTCATAATCAATCGATTCGAGCGCCTCGTTCGAATGGGTCTGCTCCGCCAGTCTACCTTTGGCAAGCAGTCGCCAACCCGAGGTCATTTTCAGGCTCAACCCGACATTTTTTTCATCCATTGTGATGATGTCGTCGCCGTCAAAATCATCCCGGTCCGGAAGGCGCTGTTTCTGACCCCAGGACAGGCTATAGCCGATGCGGTTGCCGGCGGCGCCTCTCCAGCCGAGGCCCCAGCGATAAACCGTGCTGTCGAGGTAGTCCCGCTGCGAATAGAGATACTGCGACACACCCGCGCTGGCACGGAAGTTCTGCCGGCTCAGGGTTTTCTGGGCTTTGGCATCAGCAGAGAGAACAGTGATCTGCTCGTCCGTCCCGTCAGCTTCTCTCAGGTAGTTGCTGTCCCAGGTGTGCCGGACGCCCGCAGAGAGGCTCAGATTGTCCTCGTCTTCCTCAAGAGGCTGGGAGTAGGCCTCGCCGGCGGACATAAAAAGGACAAAGGGCAGAACCAGGTGAGAAGTCGGGGAGAAAACGTAACGCCTGCGTTGAATCATAGAAAATACTGTCTTGCTGGGATGATTCTGGAAAGGGATTCAGTCAATGCTGATGATCTGCGCCTGGAGCTTCCGCGGCAGCGGTGTCGCAGTCATTGGCACATTGGCCTTTGATCCCGCTGGAAAGTCAGCACCGCCGGCGAAGACTTATACGGCTGTGCCACTGGTTATCACGTTCTGCGCGCCTGTAACTGACGCTTGATGTTCTGCAGAACGAACAGTGCAAAACGTTTGCAATCGCGAAGCCGCTGGCTGCGAAAAGCGACAGCTTCTTCAAAAAAACGTCGCCAAACCGATTCTGATGTCGCGATGGAAAGGTGCTCGTCGTAGATGGCCTGGGAATCGACGCCCAGATAAGCATAGGCCGACGGGTCTTCAACAACCTCTTCCAGGAAAACAGGTTGACCGGTGGCTTCAATCTCCGCCATCGAGACGCGATCCGTGAAGTTGTGGTGATTCAGCACCCGCCAGTTCTCTCGGGTAAGCGCGACCAGCCTCGGTGTGCCGTTGCCGTCCCGCACTGGAACGAAGGCGATCTTGCCCAGCGCGATGGCTTCGACTATAGAGCGCCCAAGGCCGGTAAACAGATCGCATTCATGAACCGCTCGCGCGGCTGAGTCGACCACATCACTGGCAGTGAGGATTTCACTGGGAAACGCCATCGGAATTGCCTGCAGCTCCTGCAGTACCGGAGTGTCCTGAACGATTCCGATATGAGCAAAATGCATATCCGCAGAAACGCGGCTTAGCGCTCCGTAGATCGTGCGCAGCGAGGTCAGCTTTTCGCCCGCGATACGGCAGACGCACAGCATGCGTGGGCGTTTTCCACGGGCGTCCTGAAGTGCGGGTACCGCTTTGGCAAGATAGTCGTGGTCAAGCGGGGGCGGTGCAACGCGGCCGGGAGCCAGAAAGAGGGGACGTGAGGCATCACATTTTCTGAACGCCTCCAGATCCTGGCTATGGAACGTCATCATGGGAATGCCGTTGTAGAAGTGACTTCTCGGGAAGGAGGGGCCACCAGGCTTCACATGCGCCACCGCCTTGCCTGTGGGAATGCCCAGGCAGACCAGCACAGGTATGTAGCAGGACAGATCGCCAACAGAGACGTAAAGGGTGGGCTCGTCCTGCTGATGATCAATTTTCGTTTTCAGCGAGTTGAGTCGTTTCCAGGTGGCGGGCGAAAAAATATTGCCCGTTTCGACATGCTCGTAAAAGGGCAGAGTCTCAAGTATCGGCGAGGGGATATTGCCGAAAGTGAAGACTTTTACCTGAAATCGATTCTTGAGGAGATTCGCTATCTCTTTAATCGAACGATAGTGGCCGCCTACACCGGTGTTGATGTCGTTGTAAGACGAAATAAAAAAAACAATCGTTGGCATCGACCACTAAGCCTTCCGTCCACGGGACGGTTCAGGAAAACAGATTCGTCCTGGCTGCCACCGCTCAATGGGGGCCCGCAGCGGACCCGGTTCGGCAACAGCCAGCATACTGGTTATTCTGCAGGCGTCAGAGTGACTTCAATTCCGAGCCCGGCCAGCTTGTCCACGAGGCCGTTGTAGCCGCGCATGGCCATATCAACATCAGCAATATGGCTGGTGCCTTCGGCGCAGATTGCCGCCATTACCAGAGCCATGCTGCCACGCAGATCGGTCGACTGTACATTGGCACCGGTCAGTTTTGCGACGCCACGAGTGGTGATTTTTCCCGGCTCGCAGGCAATGGCGGATTCATTGAATTTGGCCAGCTCTTTGGCATAGGCAATTCGTTCAGGATACCGGTAGTCGAACACACGGGACGTGCCCTGGGCCATGAAACCGAACAGAACATAGAACGACTGCATGTCGGAAATGATGCCGGGATGAGTACCGCAGGCGAGCTCAAACGGCTGTATGCCGCGCTCCTGCCAGCAATCCGGTGTCACAAAGACCGAGTTGCCGTTCTGGTAAAAATCCAGGCCAGCGTCTTTGAGATGCAGAAGCGGGACTTCCATGGTCTCGAACGGGACACCTTCGACTACGACAGTTCCGCCGGTCATTGCCGCCAGAACAATCCAGGTTATCGCTTCAATGCGATCTGGCATCACGGAGTAGGAGGTACCACGAAGCTGGCCGCCTGCGCCGGTAACCCGGATGAGGCTATTTCCGTGGCTTTCGATCTGCGCTCCCATCTGACGCAGCATGGCAATCAGATCTTCAACTTCAGGACTGATGTAGGCGTTGCGGATTTCTGTAGTGCCTGAGGCGACGGAGGCACACAGCAGGGCGTTCTCGGTGCCGCCAATGGTCGAGATAGGGAAGTCGATAGAGCCGCCGCGGAAGGAGCCCTGAATTTCAATGAAGTCCGGACCTTCGACGACGTCGCAGCCCAGATCTTTCCAGACCATCACGTGCAGATCATAGCCCCGTGCCCCGATCTTGCAGCCGCCGGGGTAGGGAATACGGGCGGAGCCGTTACGAACAATCTGACCGGCCGTCAGCAGATAGGTGGTGCGAATTGGCAATTCCCAGTTGTCGATACTCTCGTATGACAGTTGCGGGATGCTGATGTCCAGCGTACATGCCTGGTCGTCGACCTCGATGTTTCCCCCGAGCTGACGGATAAAACCCATCTTGGCAACGGCGTCCACCAGCTGGGTGGGAAAATTGCTGATGTGCACAGGGCTGTCAGCTAGAAGAGAAGCCGCCAGAAGGCGAGTGGCTGAATTCTTGGCGCCGCTCACCTTTACTCTACCGGCAGGCACCTGGCCGCCTTCGACGATCATGTTATAACGCATGGAATTCCGTCTCCCTCAACACAATTTGCAAACTCTGCGCGAAGGAGGTCCATCGCGCAGAACGTAGTAACTGCCGGTCAATGCCTACTACTTAATAAGCCGTCTTAACAAAGAGGGACATGGGTGTTTTCAGCAGGATTTTGAAGTCTGCCCAGATTGACCAGGTATTGATGTACTCAAGGTCCAGCTCTACGCGGCGGAGCATTTTTTCCAGAGTATCGGTCTCGCCACGCAGTCCGTTGATCTGTGCCAGTCCCGTCATACCCGGCTTGATCCGGTGCCGGAGCATGTAGGACTGAATGCGATTGGTGTAGAGATCGTTATGCTCAATCGCGTGGGGGCGCGGGCCCACCAGAGACATTGTGCCCTGCAGCACGTTGAACAGCTGCGGCAGTTCGTCGATGGAGGTCCGTCGAATGAACTTGCCCACACGGGTAATTCGATCATCGTCTTTGGTGGCCTGACGCACGCGCTTGTCGAAGTGCATGTACATCGACCGGAATTTCCAGACTTCGATGATCTTGCCATCCCAGCCGTGCCGCTTCTGCTTGAAGATGATCGGACCCGGCGACGACTGCCAGACCAGATAGCTGATCACGATCATCAGCGGGCTCAGCATCAGCAGGGCGAGCAGGGCAACGGTTTTGTCCATTACGCTCTTGGCCAGCGCCTGGGTCTGGGAAACCAGCGGGCTCTCAGAGAGCGAGATCAGCGGCAGTCCGTTCAATTCCTTGACGGAGTGGTTGAGCAGACGCATGGCAAAGATGTCTGGAACCCACACCACATCGACCGGTACGTCGCTCAGCTTGCGGCAGGCTTCCTGGATAGCCGAAGAGCATGAGATCGGTAGCGCCACATACACGCGGTTGATGTTATGGGACTTCAGAAGCCCCAGCAGGTCATCAAGCTTACCGAGGTAAGGCAGCGGGTTGTTTTTCCAGCGCTGCAAACCTTCCTGGTCCTCATCGATCACACCCACAACACGGTCTGGCATCCAGGCATTCTTGGTAATGGATTCCACCAGGTGCTCGGCCAACCAGTAAGAGCCAATCACGACAGCACGGATGGGTTCCGCACGGCTGTGGCGATAGTGCTGGGAAAGCATGAACGTGATCTGGAAGAGGATAACCTGTGCGGCGTATCCCAAAAGGAACCACCCAGCCAGGACAGACCTTGAGTAATCAGCCCCCGACTTGGTAATAAAGATAACGAACAGGGTCAAACCGCCAACCAGCGTCCAGGAACGGGCGAGCCGTAGGCAGGTTTTGAACCGACCGGCGAATCGGCGGAATATGCCTCGCCATTCGTAGATGACCACCATCAGCAGGCCGGCAATCACGGCCAGCGTTCGGTACTGATCGTGCACCTCGCCATCGCGCCACCAGGCGAGCCCGGCCATGACCGCGATGGAAATTGCCACGTTCAGGAGAATCTGAACGTAGTGCAGGAGATTGTCGTGATTTTGCAGCAGACGGCGAGGGCGTTTCAGTACGGGACTGAACGCAGTCGAAGCTTGAGCAAGCTTGTCATCATGTGCGGGATTCCAACTCATCGGCATACTCCTGTCGGCACGTTCCTTTGCCTTTTCTCGCCTAAATTGTGACAGATGTCATAAAGCAAGTAGTTTGCCATCCACCCTGCGGGTGAGGCATTTTTAACAAAGTGTTTCATTATCGGGCGAGCACTGTAAAAAACTCTGACAGCTGCACTCGGGTGGGGCGGATAAAAAACGGCGGCCCTGCATTCGGGGAAGGTAAACCGATTGCCCTAAATCTCGAAAAATCGGGGTCTTGGAACCGGACGGCGTTTCCCTGTGCACGGCTGGATAGCCCACCACGCCGAGGCATATGCTATAGCAGTCTCGATGACAGAGCTATTACGGTAATTTCAAATGGTGTGAACTCTAACTACGTATTTACCGCTGTGTTGCCAAAGCTGACGCGAGAATCGCGTGATTTGAGACGCCATTGATTCAAACTGGTGCGCAATCTCTGAGAGTGATTCGAAGTAGTGCGCAAGCCTGATCCCTCCAACCCACCCTGGGGGCTGAAAAAGCGCCCTTTTGCTTCCCTTTTAGAGCCTCATCCACAGCTGTTAGATAGCCCTTTAACGACTTGCCACTCAAACCCTTCCATTGCTCCGAAAAGTGATTCCTAAAAATCCGTTCCCACAGCGAGACGGACGCCCCTGGGATTCCGCCGGGCCGGTCAGTCGGGAGTTCGTGCGAGTTCAGGATTAGGATGAGCGGCGACGAGAAATCGAGGTCCTGAAAGACACAGATCAGCGGCGAAGCAGGGTTCGAATTTATTGAACAAGAGCGCCAGAACGTTTCGGTTTTTCCAGGTTGGTAAGCAGTTTAGATTGGATTGACGTACTTCAGGAGCCTCTGAGCAACTCCGGATCACCTCTGGCTTTCAGAGCGGCTCACTATCAAGGCGCGGCTTCGCAGGAAGGCTGGTTGCCTTTCAAGAGGCCGCAACGACGAGGGTGGATCGCTCTGAAAGCCCCGGAGGGCGCGCTCTGAGGGCAGCACCTGCCGCGTTGCGACTTTTGCAAAGGGCTACGGCCATTTGCTGCAAATCGCGCCTTGCATCTGCAGCCCTCAGAGCACGCAGAGGCGATTCGGAGTTGCTCAGAGACTCCTTAATAACACTGGCTGCGTTAGCAGGAAAGCAGCCCACTTTTCGCTGAAAGGAGATCGACAATGAAAAAGATGCTGGTGCTTTACTACTCCATGTACGGCCATATCGAAACGCTTGCGCAGACCGTAGCTGAGGGCGCTCGCTCAGTGGACGGTGTAGAGGTCACGCTCAAACACGTCCCCGAGACCATGTCTGAAGAAGCGCTGGAATCTGCCGGGGCGAAGGGCTCCCTGCAAGGTGAGGTTGCCAAGCCATCAGAGCTCGGTGACTACGATGCCATCATCTTCGGCACACCAACCCGCTTCGGCAACATGGCTGGCCAGATGCGCACATTCCTCGATCAGACCGGTGGCCTCTGGGCCAATGGCAAACTGGTCAACAAACTGGGTTCAGTCTTCACCTCCAGTGGAACCGGCGCCGGTAACGAAACCACCATCACGTCATTCTGGAACACCCTGGCGCACCACGGCATGCTGATCGTGCCGATAGACTACGCCGGCGCAAAAGAACTGTTCGATATTTCCGAACTGCGCGGCGGCTCCCCCTACGGCGCCTCCACCTACGCCGGCGGAGACGGCTCGCGCCAGCCATCCGACAAAGAACTCGCGATTGCCCGCTACCAGGGTGAAAAGGTGGCCAAGCTGCTGATGCGGTTCAACGACTGAGGGGCGAGGGGAGGTTGATCGGCAGACCTGACCTGATTCGTGCCACAGACGATTCAGAAGTGCCGACCCAGCCCAACTTATAGCGTCCAGGGCATTGCTCCATCAGCGATGCCCTGATAATTCCCCCTTCGACGCGCCCGACCGGACCCTTCATCAGTCATACCTGCGAAGGCAGGTACCCAGCGAGGCGAAGCACCAAGCAACGGCCCCCCGGCAAACCAAGCACTCGGGGCCTAGTGACTGGCAATCAGTCGAGCAGCCACGCCAATCCGCAACTGCGCCCCCATCCGTCATACCTGCGAAGGCAGGTATCCAGAGCGGCAAAATACCAATCCACGGCTATCCACCAAACCAAGCTCCTGGCACCGCCGACTCGCAATTGAACTGCACATTCGATCCAGCCCGAGTCAGTCTTTCACTAGTCAAACCGGCAAAGGCAGGTATCCAGAGCGGCAAAGCACCAATTCACAGCTATCCACCAAGCCAAGCTCCCGGCACCGCTAGTTAGTCATACCTGCGAAGGCAGGTATCCAGAGCGGTAAAGCACCAATCCACGGCTATCCACCAAACCATGCTTCCGGCACCGCTAGTTAGTCATACCTGCGAAGGCAGGTATCCATAGCAGCGGAACAGCCCCCGATAGATTCCGCCGCATCATCTGTGCAAGACTGCTTGAGTACTTCATTCGAATCGCCCCGACCCCGCTCGGACTTCGCCGACTACCGAGAACTTGCGATGTTTACCCAATACCTTCCACTCGACGTACTGCTCAAGGGCTTAATACTCACGGCGGTCGCGATGGCGTGGGTCGTTTTGTTAGTCAGAATCAACGGCCTCCGATCATTCTCCAAAATGACCAATTTCGACTTCGTTATGACCATTGCCTGTGGCTCCCTGGTAGCCAGTGCCAGCCAGTCGAACGACTGGGCCGCTTTCGGACAGGCATTGAGCGCCATGGCCACGCTTTTTCTGGTGCAATTCACGACCGCAAGACTACGCAAAGCCTCTGACGGCTTCGAAACGCTCGTTCAGAACAAGCCCGTGTTGCTCATGCGCGATGGCCAAATTTTTGAGGACGCCCTAACCGAAACCCGAGTGGCCCAAGACGACCTCATCGCCAAGCTCCGCGAAGCCAACGTACTGGATTTTTCCGAGGTAAGGGCGGTCGTGCTTGAAACCACGGGCGATATATCGGTACTGCACGGCGAACGATGCCAAGAGAGCCTCTTGGGCGGCGTCGCCAGAATATGAAAGCCCGCGCCACACAGTAGGGGGAGTTATTCATAGGCCCCCTAGGCTTTCAATGCCTGTTAAAGGCTGCCTTCTCACGTTATTGGTCGCCCATGCACTGATTCAGGTTCCTGCTGCATAGTCATGCCGGCGAAAGCCGATATTTAAAGCGACGAAGTACCAAGCTGCGGCCACGCGCCAAACAAAGCTCTCCGTCCCAGAGACTGGGAGTCAGCCGATCAGCCACACCAATCCGCAACCTCGCCCCCATGAGTCATACCTCGCCCCAATTTGGCATACCCCGCCCCCATGAGTCATACCGCACCCCCATGAGTCATACCTGCGAAGGCAGGTATCCAGAGCGGCAAAGCACCAACCTCCAGCCACCCGCCAAACCAAACTCCCTGGCCCAGAGACTGGCAATCAGCCAACCAGCCACGCCAATCCCTTGGGTGCGATGGCATCCCTTTCCGTTATCGACGCCTTGCAAGTGACACACGCACAATATGATTGAAAGAGCGAACCAGAGATGTCTTGCGATTACATGGAGGTATCTGAGCGGATGGTCTAGGCTGTTGTTTTACTGAAAGATGAACTGGCGGTGGAGTGTGCGCTTGGCCTTAATAATGAAGCGGTTTTGTTGCTGCAATATCGCAGGGGCCATCTAACCACTGTTATGCCCTAGGGAGGTAGTTTGTTGAAAGGCGTAAGTTTCATGGGTTTTGTCGTACCAATGGTTCTGCTGTTCATTGCTATCGCTTGGACTGGCTTTACGATCGTTGGAAAAAACGTTAATGCTAAAGACCTTGTATTTTCCTACACAGCTTCAGCTGCAGCATTTGTGATGTTTTCTCTTAACCTCTGGTTTTCGTTGAAAAACGAAGAAAGTGTGCATGTAGTGCAACCACATCTGATACTCACGCCGAATTGTGTTGATGTCTATTCAGAGTTGGCGATGAAATCCAGCTTTGTTGCGTTTAATGGAGAAAAGCTGACTTCATCCTTAAACCTTAAAACGACTAGTGAAAAACTCGGTATCCCTGAATTAACTGATGCTCAAAGAGTGGCTTTCAAAAAGAATCTTGCCGAATTTTTGAGAGTGTCGGTGGTTGGCCATTTGTTGTCCGAATATCCGGATTGGAATCCAGATGTCAAAGCTTTCAGAGGTAAGAAGCAGGTACAGTTCAATAACTCCGAGGAAGGTGCTGGCCAGAACACCTACTATTCAGTCGAACAACTGGAAAACTCTCTACAGATAGAAGGATACGACTTCGATATCGCTGAGGCCGTTGGTATCACCAACGGCCTAACACTACCCCCAAAAACAGTTGTTACGACACGTGGTGAAGACCTAATTTTTGAAAATCCCCATGTTCGAATAGTAATCGATTTTGAAATTGAAGACGGAATGAGTTTTGCGGTGCCATCTTACAGAGGCTCCACTCTCATATTAGATACAAGGGATACGAGCCAGAGTGTCATCAACATTCAAAGTAACATCAGAGTGGTTGTGTCTCAGAAAAAGCAAAGATCAGGAAGCCCTGACCGTCTGAAATATGAATCATGGGCATCACAGATTACTGAAACTATTCGAGCTGGATTTTCGCCAGTGCTGACACAAAATGTATAACCAGTGCAAGCACGGCGACGACCACTTCATTGCGCCTTCGGCTCCATTTCGTGGAGTGCGGTTTACCGGGACACCCACAGTAGAGTGATTCGTCGGCGTCGCTTGAGGTGGGTGTCCCGATAAGTTTTTAATACCTAACCGCCAAAGGTGGGTCAGTTTTAAACCGACGATATTGTCCGAAAGTGGGTCAGTTTTGAACTGGCGATGACATTTAGTCCAGCTTTCTCGATAGAAACCAGGATTGTAGAAACTCAATACAGCTGAGTATTTTCGGCTGCGTAAATTGCCGGTTTGGATACAGCGCATACAGCGTCAGCTCCGGGCGGCTGACCTCCGGCAGCACTTCCAACAAATTGCCCTGTTCGATGCCTTCTCTGGCAACAAAGCTAGGCAGAAAACCGATGCCCAGCCCATCCTCAATCACCTGTTTCATGAACAGTGTGCTGTTCACCTTGAGGGAACCCTCGACGGTGACCCCCTGAGCAAGCGGCCAGAAGTTTCCCGACTTGAAATAGGTGTAAACAAAGCAGTTATGGGCGGCCAGATCCTTCACCTCTCGGATGGGCGGATGGCTATCCAGATAACTGCCTGACGCGCACACCTTGTAGGTAAAACTAACCAGCGGTTTGCCCACATAATTCGAATCGAGTTTCTGGCTGGACGCTCGGAACCCCAGATCGAAACCATGCTCGATCAGATCCAGGCTCTCGTCTCCTAGCTGTATGTCCAGCTCTACGTCCGGGTATTTTTTCATGTACGCAGAGAAGAGCTTGGGCAGATCGGTAATACCCAACGCCATGGGTGCGTTGATGCGTAGTTTACCCCGCGGGTTCTTCTGCATGTGCTGCACGTAGGCATCTGCGTCGTCGACCTGAACCAGCAATTCCCGGCAGCGTTTAAGGTAGCCCTCGCCAATTGAGGTCAGCTGCTGACCCCGGGTCGAGCGGTGCAGCAGCCTCACCCCCAGGTCCTCCTCCAAGCGCCCGATCTCCTTGCTGATCATTGATGTGGTTACATTCAGCTCGTTGGCCACGCTAGTGAAGCTACCGGCATCCACCACCCGAACAAACATCCGCATTGCCCGCAATTTATCCATACCGCACCGATCAACTGTTTCCATTATGTTGAAACTGTAATCCCATTATTGCCATTTAAGAACACAAAAGACAGCGCGAAACTAGTCCTGCAGTCATGCGATTAACCAAGAAACGAGGTAGCCCTATGTACACTCTGTACTTCATTCCCGGTGCTTGTTCACTGGCCACGCAGGCCGTTCTCAACGAGCTGGACCAGGAAAGTACTCTGATTCACAAGCTGGAAGCCGAACATTTTGAGACGCTCAATCCTGCCGGCACCGTGCCCGTGCTGGTGGACGGCGACAAGGTGCTGAACGAAGGTGTGGCGATCATCCTGCACCTGCTCGCCAAGCATGAGAACAACCTGATCCCCGAAAGCGGAGACGCCCGGCACCGGGCCATCGAGAACATGATGTTTGCCAACGCCACTATGCATCCCGCTTACGGACGACTGTTCTTTGCCCAGGCTAACGTGCCGGACCCAGCGGTGAAGCAGCAGATCTTCGATGTCGCGGCGGTAGCCATCAACAAACTATGGCAGGTTGTGGAATCGAAACTGGAGCATGCGCCCTACCTTGGCGGGCAGGACATCTCGCCCGCCGACATTCTGCTGGCCGTGTATTCCCGTTGGGGCCACTTTTTCCCCGTGGATATCGTACTCGGCCCAAACAGCCGCCGAATGGTGGATGCCGTGTTAAACCGGGACAGCATGCAGCGGGCCATTCAGCGGGAGCAGGATTACAGCGCGGGAGCGGGGGCTTAAATGGATACCGAACGAACCCAACTGGAAGCCATGGTGAAGGAGTATTTTCAGGGCTTGCACCATGGGGATGCCGACCGGCTAGCGCCGCTGTTTCATCGGGATTGTGTGCTCAAGGCGCCAGGCCTGCGGCGCACACTGGATGAATGGCTGACTGGTGTCGCAACGCGAGCAATACCCGCGCAGAGCGGACATCCGGAGAACTACCGGATCCTTCGAGTGGAACTGGCAGGCAGCCAGGCCATGATAAAAGTGGCATGCCCGCTTCCCCACGGGAACTTTGTTGATTATCTGGGTTTCCTGAAGGAAGACGGTGCCTGGAGGATCGTTAACAAGATGTATGCGCCAGCAGGGGACTGACAGAACGCTCAACGCCACCCGTCTTGTCGGCTACCCAACTATCGAACAGGAGGAATTTCGAATGCCTTATGTCAACATCAAAGTCACCGACGACAACGTAACCGCCGAACAGAAACGCCAGTTAATTCAGGGAACAACGCAGCTGTTAGTCGATATTCTGAATAAGAACCCTGAGACCACCCACGTAGTCATCGACGAAGTGTCGACCGACAACTGGGGAGTGAAAGGGGAGTCCGTCACCAACCTGCGCAAGCAATAGCCAACCACCAGGGGAGCAGCTCTGCTCATGACCATCCTTCGAGAATTACTGAACGTGGACTACCCGGTGATCCAGGCGCCCATGGCTGGCGTCCAGGACAGCCAATTGACCATCACGGTTTCCAAAGCGGGTGGGCTGGGTTCGCTCCCCTGTGCAATGCTCACAGGCGAAAAAATAAGAGAAGAAGTCGCCCGGATTCGCGCCGCGACAGACCGGCCCTTCAATCTGAATTTCTTCTGCCATACCCAGCCAGAGGAAGACCCAGTCAAGGACGCAGCCTGGCGGCAAAGCCTGCGACCTTACTACGAAGAGCTGGGGCTGGAGATAAACAAGGACTCCAGCGGCGCAAGTCGTCGCCCCTTTGATGACCAAACCGCCGAATTAGTGGCTGAATTGAAGCCTCCGGTGGTCAGTTTTCATTTCGGCTTACCAGCTCCGGCCTTACTGGCCTATATCAAATCCAACGGTGTGAAGGTGCTGGCCAGTGCCACTACTGTGGCTGAAGCCTTGTGGCTGGAACAGCGAGGTGCAGACGTTATCATCGCCCAAGGCCTGGAAGCTGGAGGGCACCGCGGGCATTTTCTGTCTGACGACCTTGGTCTGCAAATGGGCACTTTTGCATTAATTCCCCAGATTAAATCCAACGTAAAGCTTCCCGTAATTGCAGCGGGCGGTATTGCCTCCGCGGCAGGCGTCAAAGCAGCCATACAGCTGGGCGTTATCGCCGCCCAAGTCGGCACCGCTTATCTGCTATGTACCGAAACCAACACCAGCACAATCCACCGAGACGCACTCCAGTCCGAGCGCGCCTCCCAAACTGAAATCACCAACGTATTTTCCGGCCGGCCAGCGCGCGGTATTCGCAACCGGCTGATTCGAGAGCTGGGGCCCACCAGTTCGAGCGTACCTGACTTTCCCAACGCGGCAGTTGCGCTGGCACCTATCAGATCGGCGGCGGAAAAACTCGGCAGGGGAGACTTTTCGCCACTCTGGGCAGGGCAGAACACGACGGGCTGCGAGGAAATCTCAGCCGGCGAAATGACGTTGAGGCTGGCGGGTGTTCGGTAGCGCTTGCTGTGGGGGCAATTCCCCGTAAACATTCGGGTTTCAGCTGCAGCTCTGCAACAATCCGACTGACGCAAAAGCCGCCCCAAGTTCGCGAAGCGAACATCGGAATGGTTAACTAGCCATCCCCGCCAGTCTCGAGGGAAGCTGATGGTGGGGTGGCTGCTCTGATGGCTTTCCCAGAAGAAGTGAACATCCAGGTGAGAACAGTACAGTGGAAGCGAAAACAGCAGCTCACATGCGATTACCTGAATGGCTTCCAGCGGATGAGCCAAGCCTTTGTTTGATGGAAGCTTGCATCGACTGCGGTGGGGCAGGCGGGCCGGAATAAGGAAGCGGTAACGCTATTGCAATATGGTAGCGTTCTGTCTAACCATTGTTGTATGTGAGGAGAGCATGGATGCGATTTCAAGCCAGTCCAATCATCCGAATCTTTGATGAGACCAAGGCCAAGGAGTTCTACCTGGATTTTCTCGGTATGTCTCTCGATTGGGAGCATCGCTTCGAGCCGGGCTTTCCTATCTACATGCAAGTCTCTCGAGGTGAACTGGTTTTTCATCTCAGTGAACACTCTGGCGATTGCACTCCCGGTTCCAAAACGTTCGTGTCTACTGATGAGCTGGAAGCCCTACACCGCGAAATCGCTTCACGAGGTTATCGGTACTCTTGCCCAGAAATTAGGACAGCACCTTGGGGCGACAGGATGTTCGAAGTAGTCGATCCGTTCTCGAACAAAATTCTGTTCAATGAACGCACACTCACACATCCGAACCAAGCCAGCTCGTTAGCCCGGATTTCTCATAGTGCTCCAACAACCTTCGCAGACCAAGCCTGGTAGTGCCAGATCCGAGTGGTCATGGTCGAAGTTGGCGATTATTTAGCCA